>Ga0307377_10000008_pt1 | contig 408790 bp, 330 predicted proteins | sample TR3MG_FD_202535 | JGI IMG/M metagenome (GOLD analysis project Ga0307377, IMG submission 202535) | Soil microbial communities from Risofladan, Vaasa, Finland - TR-3 | ecosystem: Environmental > Terrestrial > Soil > Coastal area > Acid sulfate soil | place: Finland: Risofladan, Vaasa... | reverse complement strand
GGAGCCTGAGCCGGCCCTCTTCCCACTCGACCCGCGCCTTGGTCTTCGTCTCCTCGATCTCGAGGAGGCAGCGCAACCCCCATACCGAATGGCATTCGCCTTCGACGTACTCGCGCGGAGTCTCTCGTTCCTTCTCCAGCATTTCCCCGCGCTTCTTCCTGATCCAGTCGAGCTTCGACTCGGCGAAGGCTTTGAGCGTGTGTCGATCCATACGAAGGGGCGAGGTGATCCGCACCGCGCCATCCGGCGGCCTGACGGTGAGGTGAATATTCTTGATCCTTTTGCGGATGAGCTCGATGCGGAGCTCGGCTACTTCGAGAATGTCGGACATCGGCGCTCCAGGTCTCTCCGCCCCGCGGTCTTGTCATGGGCGAGGCTCGCGGGCATCATTGGCTCCTCCAAGAACTCAGTCAAGATACGAGGTCAGCCCCCATGGATACCTACTCGGGCGAGGTCCTGGAAGCCCAGGTCTTCGAGAACGTCAAATTCAATCAGCAGGACCTATCGGGGGCCGAATTCGGGCGTTGCGAATTCAAGGGCTGCGATTTCACCGAAGCCGACCTCGGCGCGGCCCGCTTCGATTCGTGCAGCTTCGATTCCTGCAACCTCAGCAATCCGAAAATCGACAAGGCCCGCCTCGTCGATTGCGAATTCTCGGCCTGCAAATTGGCCGGCATCAATTTCTACAAATGTTCGCAAAGCGTCTTCGATCTCCGCTTTTCCGACTGCCGGTTGATCGACTGCAACTTCACCGACATCAAGATGAAGGGCTCCGCCTTTCTGCGCTGCGACTTCCGCGAATGCTATTTCCAGAACAGCTTCCTCGTCGAAGTGGATTTTTCGGGCTCGAGCTTCAGGGGGACCCTGTTTAGCAGCGCTAATCTGGAAAAGGCCTCATTTCGAGGCGCCCATGGCTACTCGATCGATCCCCGCAGCAACAAGGTAAAGAAAGCGATCTTTTCCGTCCCCGACGTCCTGTCCCTCCTCGACGCCTTCGAAATCGTCATCAAAGAAGAGTGACGTTACAATCTTCGTGACACTTGACCAACAACCGATAAATATAGTATTTTCCATATATTCAGATTAATAGAATATAGCGAGTTGGACATAAGAACGACGCGCTGGCAAGGAGTTAGCATGAGCAGCCTCTCCCAGGACACGACGAGAACAGCCATCCTCGCCTCCATCGGGCGATTCCACCGCTATGACGAGAGCCTCGCGGCCGGGGCCCAGCCGAGCCCCGAGCAGCTGGAGGCTCTCCGCGGCGAGGGCTTCGAGGTGATCTTCAACATCTCGCCGGCGAGCACGCGAAACGCTTTGCCGGGCGAGGCGGGCATCGTCGAGAAGCTCGGCATGGACTACGTACATTTCCCGGTGGACTGCTCCAACCTTCGACACATCCATTACCTGACCTTCCGCGGCATCATGTCCGGCCTGGAGGGCAAGCGAGTCTTCGTCCACTGCGGCGGCAACATCAAGTCCTCCAATCTCATCCACATGTACAATGTCCTGGAGCGAGGCATCCCCGAAGCGGAATCGCTGGCGACGCTCCGCACGATCCAGGACCCCGAGGACAAGTGGTTCGCCTACTACAAGGCCATGGGGATGCAGGGCCTGTCTTGAAGAAGGGCTTCGCCCGCGGCCAGTCCGCGCCGCGGGCCTGCCGCTCAGGCCGGACCCTCCCGGGCGAGACTCGCCCGACGAATCAGTAGCAATTGTTGTATTTTCGTCCACTATATCCAGGAGGTATTCCGTGAAGAGAACGAGGCTCGCGGCGATCGTCGCCGCCGCTTTGGCCATCTCGGCCCTTTCGTCGGCGCAGGCGCAGGCGAAGGGACCCATCGTCGACAAGATACTGTTCAACGCCAAGTCCCAGGAGGACCTCGGCCTGATGGACGTCGCCTCGGGAGCGAGCGACGTGTGGAACTACGGCACGGACGGCTCGGTGTTCAAGCGCCTGCCCACCGACGTCCAGTCCAAGCTCGAGACCTACGAAGTGTCGGGGGCCAGCTATCTCGGCCTCCTCATCAACCCCTACCCGAACGCCGCGCCCTATCTCAGCGACCCCGCCAAGGACGCCTCCGGCAAAGCCCAGTTCAATCCCCTCGCGATCCGCGAGGTCCGCTATGCGCTCAATTGGTTGATCAATAGGCAGAAGATCGTCGACGAGGTCTTCTCGGGCTCGGGCACGCCGGTCTTCACGCCCGTGGTTCCCGGCCAGCCCAACGCCTCGCGCTTCGACCTCGTGGCCCAGAAGCAGGGAATGACGGCCTCGGGCGACGAGGCGAAGGCTCTCGCCGACATCGACTCGGCCATGAAGGAAGCCGCCGCCCTCCCCGCCCTCGCCGGCCGCCTGTCCAAGCAGGGCCAGTGGTGGACCTTCGACGGCAGCCCGGTGACGATCCGCTTCGTCATCCGCGCCGACGATCCGAACGCGCGGGTACCCGTGGGCCGCTACATCGCCGACCAGATCGAAAAGGCCGGCATCAAGGTCGAGCGCCTCGAGTGGGAGCGGAGCAAGTGCTCGGCGACGGTCAACCGCACCGACCCCGCCTCCAACCAGTGGAACATCTACACCGAGGGCCTCGGTTCCAACCAGACCATCGCCTACTGGGAAATGACCATTTCCTACGATTACGCTCCCTGGGCCACGGTGATGCCGGGCGGCCAGAACCCGGCGCGCTGGAACTACCAGAACGCCGACCTCGACTCCCTCACCCAGGCCGTGGTCAACGGCAACGTCAAGGATAGCGCCGACTACTGGGATCACCTCCTCAAGGCGACCGACCTCGGCATGAAGGAATCGGTGCGCGTCTTCATCGCGGCCAAGACAAGCTACCTCGCCGCCAACAAGTCACGCTTCGCCTCGCGGATGGCCTGGGGACTCGGCGACGGCATCGACAAGTGGTCTATGTACACCGCCGACGTGAAGAGCGAGGCCTCCGGCGCCGACAAGGGCAAGAAGGTCCTCCGCCTCACCGGCTTCTCCTCCCGCGGCGCCCTCTTCATGTACCCCTGGGATCCGGTGGGCGCCAACGGATTCGGCGACACCTACTCAGGCGCCATCATCGGCCAGGTCTCCGACCGCGAACTCGAGGCCAATCCCGCCACCGGCGTGCCCATGGCGGTGCGCGCCACCTGGTCGGGCATGAAAAGCTCGCCCGCAGCCATGAAGGTTCCCTCCGACGCGGTGATCTGGAACTCCGCCGACAAGAAGTGGGAATCGGGCGTCGGCTACACCCAGGGCAGCGCCGACTACGGCTACGCCAAGGGCGCGCAGACGGCGCGCAGCGAAGCCACCTTCGCCTTCCGCTACGGAGCCTGGCACCACGGCCGCCCCGTCACCCAGAACGACTACCGCTACGCGATCGCCTTCCCCTACGACATCGCCTTCAACGCCGGAGCGGGCGACAAGAGCTACGACGCCTCCTACGCCTCTGGGGTCAATCCCCGGCTCGTAAGCGCCAAGGGCTACCGCTTCAACAAAGATGGAACTATCACGGTCTGGTCCGATCAGACCTTCCCCAGCGACAAGGCCCAGCTCGCCTTCCTGATCGCCCCGAGCCTCGAGGTCGCGGCGGTCAATTCCGGCGCCGTCCTCCCCTGGGAAGTTCTCGAGGCCCTCAAGTCCCTCGTCTCCGAGTCGAGCGCCTCGGGCACGGTCTGGTCCTTCAACACCGACTCCGGTTCCACCGAGGTCGATCTCCTCAATCCCAAGCTCGTCTCCGACCTCAAGGCCAAGCTCGCAGAGCTCGCCAAGGCGGAGCGCGTGCCCGCCAGCCTCAAGGGCTTCGTGAGCCCCGAACAGGCCGCGAAGGATTATCGCCTCACCCTCGCCTGGGTCGAGAAGCACGGCCACGCCTACATCTCGAACGGCGGCTTCGTCCTCGATCGCTACGACCCCGTGGGCAACACGGGCATCCTCACGGCCTTCCGCGACCCGAGCTATCCCTTCGAGAAGGGCTACTGGACAAAGGCCCTCGCGACGAACTACAGCCGCGTCGACGCCATCAAGGTTGCCGATCGCAAGCAGGGCCAGGCTCTCGCGGTGACAGTCGACGTGAGCTCGGTGAGCTATCCGAAGAATCTCGCGACGCCCGCCGCCAAGGCTACGGTCGAGGTGAGTCTCATGGTCGGCGACAAGGCGACCACGGTGGCCGCCAAGTCCAATAAGGCCGGCCTCTTTGTGGCCAGCTTCCCGGCCTCACTCGTCGACGCCCTCAGCGAGGGCGCCTACACCATCGTCGCCTCGTCCAATCTGGGGACGGGGGACACGCCGGCCTCGGCTTCGACGGCCTGGCTGAAGTTCTGAACTCGCCATTTTAAGGCACAACGGCCGCCCTCGGGCGGCCGTTTTTATAAGCTTTGGCGCTTATGCCTGGGAGTCTTGTCGCTTGGCCCTACTATTGCCGCCTAAATTTGTATCGTAGGTTCCTCGCCATAGCCTTCGAACGCAAGAATATAAGTTCAGAAATATTTTTTTGGACGACAGCCCATCTCCCGACCGCGATTATTCCCCTAGAAGAATAACCTAGGCGCGAAAGCGACCTGCGGCCTCACCACGAAGTCTCGGTTGCCTTGCCAGGCCGTCTCGTACAGCGCGCCCTATAACAAGAAGAGGATGAACGCGATGATGAAGGTTCTCTCCATCGGCGGAGAAGCACATCGCCACAGGGCGCCTTGTCTCGCCGCCTGGCCGATGCTGACCCTCATCCTGTCCATATCTTCCTGCGGCTTCCCGATTCAGCAAACGGACCTCCAAAGCTTTTTCGAAATCGGGTCAAGCACTGTACTCGTGCGTTCCTCCTCCTTGCTATCGGGTTCGGATACGCTCGACCGCGTCCCCTCCGGGAAGACGGTGACAGACAGCCTTGTCATCATCAATCCGAAGGCCTTCGATATCGCGTATTCCCTCTCCTGGGATGTCGACGACGCTCTCTTTATCACCCCGCCTCCCGTAGCGCCCATACCCACCGACGCGACTCACATCTCGCTTTCCTTCGTCCTCGATCCCGCGAAGGCCGAGCACAAGACGATAACCTTCAACCTCGGGATGTACGTCGCCTCCATCAACAGACACTACGACGGGACAAGCCTTTCCCTCATCTGCGACAGTCCTCCCAATCCCGTCGCCCGGGCTGCAACCATCGTGGACTCCCTCCAAAAGTCCGTTCTCGCCCTGCTCCTTCCCACCCAAACCAGCGATGACGATCTTGCAAAGTTGAAGATCACCTGGAGGAGGGAAGGCTCGTCGACGAGCGATACAGCCACCTATGACATTCCCTCGCTTACGGCCAAGCCGAACCCGGACCCTTTCTCGTCAAACTACGACTGCTACTTTCAAGCGTCGACCTGCGTGGCGGGCTACGGATATGGATACTCCGTGGTCCTGGTCGACGCTGCCGGACAAGAGTCGAGCGCAGTGACCACCACGAGCACCGCCAATTCCTTCTATCTGATCTACGACGGCAACGGCAACACGAGCGGTACGGCTCCCGCCTCCGTGGGCTGCCGATATGACGCAACCGCCACGGTGGCGGAGCCCGGCGACCTGGCCAAGACATCCTATGCCTTCTCCACATGGAACACCGCGGCCGACGGCTCGGGCATAGGCTATGCGCCGGGCGATCCGCTCAGGATTCCGGCAGGAGACCTAACCCTTTACGCCCAGTGGATCACCAATACCACGGCGGTGAGCTTCGATATCGGAACCCAAGCCCTCACCTTCAGCATGAGTTCCGCGACCCTGCTCGCAGGAAGCACGCTTTCCGTGAGCTGCGCCAACGCAGCCCTCGTCGCCGGAGGTTCGAGCTGGGCGTGGTATGTCGACGGAACCTTGGCGAGTTCGGGAAGCCCGTCGTTCTCCTGGACAACGGCGAACCCGGATATCGGGCAGCACATAATCAGCTGCACGGTCACCTTCAATGGGATCAGCTATTCCGGCTCGTTCCGGGCGACGGTCACACAGTGAGGGGACAGACGCCATGAGGCGTATTGCGACGATCGGGCGCGCGGTCACAATGAGTGCGATCCTCCTGGGACTCTTGCAGTTCGGGTGCACGCCGCTCACCTCGCCGCGGTCGGAGACGACCGGAACGCTTGTCGTGAAACTGCCCCACTCCCTCGGCAATGCCGCGCGCACTATTGTGCCCGATTTCGCCACCGAGATCGATTCCGTTTCCGTCACCGTGAACGCGGCTGGTCGGAGCCAGCAGACGCAGACGTCGATCGCCACCGGGCCGGTCACCTTTACCGGACTCGCGGCCACGACCTGGACCGTCGACCTCGACGTCCTGAAGGGTGGATCGGTCATCGGTTCAGGCAGCGGGAACGTCTCCGTATTTTCGGGCTCCACATCCTCGGTGACGATCCCGATAGTCTTCTCGGGTTTCGACTCGGGAACGGGAACGCTGTCCTTGCTACTCTCGTGGCCGAGCTCGACGGGCGTGGACTATGTGGCCTGGTCGATCGACGGCGGTTCCGCGACCTCGGCAGCCATCACAACGGACCCGGGCCTTGGCCTCTCGACGACGAGCCTGTCGGCATCGCTCGGCTCGGGTGCGCATACCCTCCTGCTCAGCTTCAAGGCGGGTGGAGCGACCGGGGCCTCCGCGGGCCGCTTTGTCGAGTCGATCGACATATGGGCCGGACTCACGAGCGACTCATGGATAGACGGCTCAGGGGCGGTCAAGAACGCCATGGCCTTCTCGACCGGCGATTTCCTCGACGCGAACGCCAACCTCGGCGACCTGGTCGTGCAGGACGGCTCGAGCTCGGGGGCTACGCTCGCCGTCGGCTTTTCCTCCTCCACGACGAGTTACGATATGTACGCGATACCCTCAACACAAAGCATCGTCTTCACGCCCACCGAGTCGGTGGCGGGCCAATACATCAGCTACTCCTGGAATGGGGGCGCCTCGACGGGACTTCCCTCGGGCACCGCTTCGGCGGCTCTCGACTTCAATTCCGATCCTTCTATCTATGACAATGCGCTTTCCATCACGGTGCAGGCGCCCAACAGAGCCACAAAGACCTACACTCTCACGTGGCACAGCGCGGCCATCACCGTGGGCGTCAGCACGGCCACGAGCTACGAGGCCCTGACCTTCGCGAACAACAATCCTTCGGTCACGCGAGGCAATCCCATTGTCATCGAAACGAACAACAGTATCCTCGCGGCCTTAGACACAGGTTGGGCCTGGTACATCGATGGGGTGAAACAGGCCGAGACCTCGCAACGCCTCACGTTGGACTCCGCGACCACGAATTCCTATTCGGTCGGAGACCATTTTATTTCTGTCATCTTGAGCTATGGAGGGGTGAGTTACGCCGGAACCCTCATCCTCTCCATAGAGAGCCACTAAGCGTCGGTCAAAGGAGACGGGCATGAAAGCGGATAGAATAATACTGAGGAGCTTGAATAGTCAGGCATCGGCCGTCGCATTAGGCCTATTGCTCTCGCTCGCCGCGGTCTGCGCCCTCGGTTGCTCCATTCCATTTCCGGCCCGCGCTTCGTCGGGCGAATCGAGCGCTTCTCTCACCGTCTCCCTTTCCGTCCCGACGGCCAGAACCATCGTCGCCTCCTCCGCCGATTTCGGCGCCGCCATCTCCACGCTTTCCATAGCCGTTGTGGACAGCGCTAGTACGACCGTAGCCCAGGCTAACGGCATTGGCTACAGCTTGGGCGTCACCAAAACCTTCGGCTCGCTGACTCCGGGGGATTATACGATTAAGGTCGACGCCTTCGATTCGACGGCCGCCAAAATCGCCTCGGGGTCGAATCCGGTCACCCTCTCCGCCGATGCCACGCAATCCGTGACGGTGAGCCTCTCGTTCAGCCAGAGCGCGTCTACAGGAGGCTTTTCGCTCGATCTTCAGTGGCCCAAGTCGACGGGGCTCGCCTATGTTTCCGCCACCCTCGACGGCACGGCCATGACCGACCCGGTCGTAACAGTCGGTGCTGACTACTCGGCCACCGTGGCGGCCTCGGGTCTCGTGGGAGGCAGTCATACCCTCTGTCTCCAATTCAAAACATCGAGCGCATCCGCCACGGTTTATGGCCTCTATGTCGAGTCGGTCAACATCTGGGACGGCGTGACTAGCAATTGTTGGCTGGATTCGAGCGGCGCCTGCGTAAGCACGCGGGTCTTCGCCTCCACGGACTTCTTCGACACGAACGTGAACCTCGGCGACTTGATCGTGCAGGACGGTTCGGCCACGGGCGCGCCTCTCTCCACCGGCTTTTCCTCCGGGACGACGATCTACGATCTGTACGCGATCCCCTCAACAAAAAGCATCGTCTTCACCCCAACCGAGTCGGCGGTGGGCCAATACATCACCTACTCGTGGAACGGCGGTTCGGCGACGGAGCTCGCCTCGGGCGCCGCCTCGGCAACTCTCGCCTTCAATCCCGATCCAGCGGTCTACGACAATATGCTTTCCATCACGGTGCGGGCTCCCGACGGGGTCACCACAAAAATCTACACCCTCACCTGGCACGGCGCAGCCGTCACCGTGGGCGTGAGCACAGCGACGAGCTACCAGGCCCTGACCTTCGCGAACTACGCGCCTTCGGTCAAGCGAGGCAATGCCATCGCCATCACAACGAATAACCTTACCCTGGCGGCCCTGAGTTCGGGCTGGACCTGGTACGTCGACGGGGGCGCCCAGACCGTGACCTTGCCGACCCTCTCCCTGGACGCCGCGGCAACAGGTGCCTTATCGGTCGGGCAACACTTCATCTCGGCCACCGTTACCTACAATGGCGTGGTCTATTCGGGCAACCTCATCCTCACGGTGGAAGAATGAAAGCAGCCGCGATGGGCCGAAAACCGCGACACCGATCAGGGGCCTTTGCGCTCGGCCTCTTGCTCTCACTCGTCGCGGTCTGCGCCCTCGCCTGTTCCATTCCGCTTTCGACGCGCGCTTCGTCGGGCGGATCGAGCGCCTCTCTCACCGTCTCCTTTGCCGTCCCGACGGCCAGAACCATCGTCGCCTCCTCCACCAATTTCTCCGCGGCCATTTCCACGCTTTCCATCGCCATAGTAGACAGCACGAGTACTATCGTGGCCCAGGATCCCGGCATAGTCTACAGCTCGGGCCTCACCACAACATTCGGCTCCCTCACTCAGGGGAATTATACGATCACGGTCGACGCCTTCGATTCGTCGGCCGCCAAAATCGCTTCAGGATCGAGTCTGCCGGTCACCCTCGTCGCAGGGACCACGCAATCCGTAACGGTGAGCCTCTCGTTCAGCCAGGGCGCGTCCACGGGCGGCTTCGCTCTCGGCATCCAGTGGCCCCTGACGACGGGACTCGCCTATGTTTCCGCCACCCTCGACGGCGTACCCTTGACCGACCCGGCAGTAACGATCGGTGCTACCTACTCGGCCACCCTGGCGGCCTCGGCTCTCGCTGGCGGCAATCACACCCTCCGCATCAGCTTCAAGACATCAAGTGCCGCAACCACCGTGTACGGTCTCTACGTTGAGTCGATCAACATCTGGGACGGCGTGACCAGTCGGTGTTGGCTAGATTCGAGCGGCGCCTGCGTGAGCACGCGAGTCTTCGCCTCGACGGACTTCTTCGACGTGAACGCCAACCTCGGCAACTTGGTCGTGCAGGACGGTTCGACCTCGGGCGCCGTGATTCCCATTGGCTTCTCGTCGGGAACGACGGCCTATTCCCTCTACGTCGCGCCTTCCACATCGAGCATCGTCTTCACGCCGACGGCCTCGATCGCGGGGCAGTACATCAGCTATTCCTGGACCGGCGCCAGCACAGTTTCGGGCGATCAGGCCTCGGGGACGAGCTCGGCCGCCCTCCCCTTCTCCCCCACCCTAGCGGATACGCTCGCGGTCACGGTCCGCGCTCCTGACGGGGCAAGCACGAAGACCTATACGATAACCTGGTACGCCACGGCGACTGTCTCTATCGGCGTCAACGCGAGCTATCAGGGCCTGGATTTTCCCGCTTCCACGATTATCGTCCAAGGCCAGGCCTTCGGGGCAGAAACCGGAAACCCGAGCCTCGACGCTATCGCAAGCGGCTGGACCTGGTACCTCGACGGCGTAGCGCAGGGCGAGACTTCGCAGCGCTTCGTCCTCTCACCTGCCGCAACTGCCTCGATGCTCGGAACGTACCAGATAGCCGCGACGGTGACGAGCGGAGGGGTGAGCTACTCCGGGCACATGTCCTGCACGGTCACGAGGATGGCCGACCTGGGCATGAACCCGGCGAGCGGAATCGTGACGACCCTTGCCGGCTCCACGACGGCGGGGAGCGTGGACGGCATTGGAAGCGCCGCCAGCTTCAACCGTCCCGGCGGCGTCACGACGGACGGCACGAATCTCTACGTCGCGGATTCTAACACCAACGAAATCCGCAAGGTCGTAATCGCCACCAGAGAAGTGACGACCATGCCCTACACCGCGAATGCCTACGGCATCACGACGGACGGCACGAACCTCTACGCCGCCGATATAGCGAATAGCGAAATCCGCAAGATCGTGATCGCCTCAGGAGCGATGACTATCCTCGCCGGATCAGGGGCAGCAGGGAACGCTGACGGCATCGGAACCGCGGCCAGCTTCTACCATCCATACGGCCTCGCGACGGACGGCACGAACCTCTTTGTCGCCGATTTCGACAACCACGAAATCCGCAAGGTCGTGATCGCCACAGGGGAAGTGACGACTTTGGCCGGTTCGACGACACCCGGGTCCAGCGACGGCACAGGAAGCGCCGCCAGCTTCAACCATCCTATCGCCGTCACAACAGATGGCACGAACCTCTACGTCACGGATTTCGACAACAACGAAATACGCAAGGTCGTGATCGCCACAGGTGCGGTGACCACATTTGCTGGATCCACGACGGCTGGGTACGCAGACGGCATCGGAACCGCGGCGAGTTTCAACAAGCCCTACGGCATCACGACTGACGGCACAAACCTCTACGTCGTGGATTGCTTCAACCACGAGATCCGCAAGATCGTGATAGCCACCAGAGCGGTAACGACCCTGGCAGGTTCCTTGACAATCGGGAGCGCGGACGGCACCGGACCGGCCGCCAACTTCAACTATCCATCCGGCATCACGACCGACGGTACAAACCTCTACATCGGTGAACCCGAAAACCATGAAATCCGCAAAATCCAGCCATAAAGGAGGAAGGGCATAATGCGTACCGGTACCTGCCACAAGAGCGCCTGCCCCAACCGCGCTCTTCACCGCTCCGCCGCGCTGGGACTCCTTCTTGGCTGCCTGACCTCCTTCGTCGCCTGCCCAGTTCCCTTCGCCCGCCCTTCAAACTCGTCGAGCGACATTCCGAGCGGCACCTCGACCCTCACGCTCTCCGTGGGCCCCCAGGCCTCCCGCGCCATCGTGGCCGGAAGCACGGACTATTTCGGCGCCATACAGGCCTACAAGGTCATCGTCTCCAACGTCGACCATACCTATGCGAGTACGACAGTAGCCGCCGGAGTCTGCACAATTACGGACATTGTCGCTGGAGACTACACTGTCACCGTGCAAGCCTACAGCGACGCGGGTTCCACCACGCAAATCGCGCAAGGAACGACGACGACGACCCTTTCCGCTGGAGCGACGACGAGCGCCTCCGTAACCCTGTCCTTCACGCAGAGCGCCAATACCGGGGGCTTTTCCCTCCCGGTACAATGGCCCGCGACCACGGCTCTGCCCTATATCTGCGCACTGCTCGATTCGACCGCGGCCGCGTACACGGCGGTCCAGGGCACAAGCGATGGAACCAACTATAACGCTACAATTTCCGCCTCGAGCCTGTCGGGGGGCGCTCACACGCTCTACCTTTACTTCAAGGCCTCAAGCTCATCGACGACCCTCTTCGGCCCCTATGTGGAGTCCCTCAACATCTGGGACGGAGTGACGGACAGCAAGTGGGTCGACCCGAGCGGCAACCTCCTTCCACCGAGCGACAACCTCCTTCCAACCTTGAGCTTCGGCATAAGCGACTTCGCAAACTCGGACGCGACCCTTGCCGGCCTGAACTTCTCGGGCGGCCCGACCCTCGCCACGGCCTTCAACCCCACGACCTACGGCTACAATTTTACCGGAGGCTCATTGACAGCGGGCATAAGCTATCCCTTCACGATAAGCGCCCACGCGGCGAACCAGGGCGTTAGCTGCACCTTTAACGACGTCGCCTGCCCCCTGACCGTAAGCTCCCCAACCACGTTGACCGGCACCTTCACGGCGATGAGCGGCAACAACACCCTCAAGGTCAGCGTAACCGCGACCGACCGGAAGACAACTCAGAACTACGCGGTCACGACGGCAGCGCTGATCGCAAGCAGCACCGAGCTGGCGGCACTGGCGACGGACCTCTCGGGAACCTATGTTCTCGCGGGCGATATCGACACGACGACCTCGGGGAGTTGGACGCCCATCGGATCAACCGCGACGCCCTTCACGGGAACGTTCGACGGAGCAGGGCACACGATCACTTACAATATTTCTAACGCGCCCGGCGACTCCGGCTTATTCTACAAAATCGGGTATGGAGGGCTCGTGAAAAACCTGCGCGTCGCGGGAAACATCACCAGTTCGGGAAGCAATATCGGCGGAGTCGCGGCATATAACTTCGGCACTATCACGGGCTGCATCAGCGCCGTCAACATCACCGCAACGGGTTCCAGCTTTACCGGCGGTATTGTCGGCCAAAGTAACGGGGACCCGATTTCCTGTTGTGTCTCCACAGGAAACGTGACCGGTTCCAGTTATACCGGGGGCATCGTCGGAACCGGCACTTCTCCGATCAGTCACTGTTACACCTCGGGAACGATCAGCGGAACCTTCTATGTTGGCGGCCTTATCGGGGATTGGTACGATGGCACTGTTGACCAGTGCTACTCTACGGCAACCGTAACCGGAACCACGAGCGCTGGGGGCCTGATAGGCGATGTGGGAGGAGGAAGCACGCATCAATGCACCAACTGCTACGCGCGTGGAAGTGTTAACAGCATAGCCGGTGCCGGTGGATTTATCGGAATTTGGATGAGCGGGAGCGCCACGTTCACCGCTTGCTACGCCACGGGCTCCTCGAACGTCGGGCCTTTCGTCGGGCAGAACAACGCGGCGTTTACCTACATCGCCTGCTACTCGACAACGGCGCAGGCGGGCATCACGACCGTGCTAAACGCGGGGTCCCTCCCGGCGGGGTTCGACTCGATGGTCTGGGGCCAGAGCGCCGCCATCAACAACGGCTATCCCTACCTCCTCTATTTCGGGACTAACACTCAAGTTCCATAATACACGACAAGGGAGCGATCCATGCCATCTAGCGAATACGAGCGTAAGAGAGTCAAATACCCCCTGGTCGTCAAGCTCATCGGTATTGTTACGATCATCGTCATGGTGTCGATGGCGACGATCACGGGATTGTCCTCCTATTTCTTCTCCGAAAACTCGAGGGCCCAGGCCGAGGAGAGCAACCTGACCATGAGCCAAGTCCTAGCCTCGCAGGTCGAGGCCAAGGTGAACTCGGTGCTTTCGAGCGCCCTCTCCCTCCTCGATGTCCTCCGCGAGAGCGGAGGCAGTCGAGCTCTCGAGAAAACCACGGTGGCGGACTACTTCGACCGAAACGCCGAGATCGCCTACCTCGCGGTGCCGGGGCAAAGGGATGTCGTCAACCGGAAGTTCTTCACGGCGAACGAACTCGAGCCGGGCATCGTCGCACCCTTTATCAAGTCCAAGGCCGACCTGATCGAACGCGCCCGGGGCGGCGAGACCCTCGTGTGCAACGCGAGCGTCTCGTTGGGCATCCCCGCCGCGGCCCTCTTCGCCCCCTATCGGGATTTGGGCACGCGGAACGCCATGATCGTCCTCTTCTCCACGGAAGAATTCGAGACAATTGTACGGACGAGCTCGACAGCCTTGAGCTACGTGGTGGGCTTCGACGGGAGCCTCATCGTCCATCCCGACTTCGATCTGGTGAAGGGCGGGGTGAGCTACGCGGATAAGGAGCTGGTGAAAAGGCTCCTCACGAGCCCCGCGGACAATATGATGATCCGCTACCGCGACACGGACAAAAAGGAGTATTTGGGCGCTTTCCGCAAGTTGTCGGTGGGCTCTCTCGCGGTGACGAGTTCGACGCCGACAGCCTTGGTATACAGGGCCGCCGGAGATCTCACTCGTCGGAACCTCTACCTCACCGGCATAGTCCTCCTCTTCTCGATCCTCGCGGTCTGGTTCTTCGCCCGCACGATGTCGCGACCCGTCCTGAAGCTGGTGAAGGCTTCGAGCCTCATCGAGGGCGGCCATTTCGAGCTGGACATGAAGAGCGAAACCCAGGACGAACTCGGGCTCCTCACGGAGAGCTTCGTGCAGATGGGCCGGGGCTTGGCCGAGCGCGAGCGCGTCAAGGAGACCTTCGGCAAATTCGTCAACAAGACCATCGCCGAGCAGGCCCTCAAGGGCCGACTCGAGCTCGGGGGCACGCGGAAGACCGCCACGATCTTTTTCGCAGACATCCGTTCCTTCACCGCCATATCCGAAAAGCTTTCGCCGGAGGCTGTCGTCGAGTTCCTGAACGACTACATGACCCGCATGGTGACCTGCATCGATAAAACCGGAGGCGTCGTCGACAAGTTCATCGGGGACGCGATCATGGGGGTCTGGGGCGCCCCCGCCTCCGCCGGCAGCCCGAAGGAGGACGCCCTCGCGGCCCTCCGTGCCATGATAATGATGCGCTACGCCCTCGTGGACTTCAACGCCGGGCGGGGCGGCGAGGACAGGCCCCTCATCCATAACGGCTGCGGAGTGAACACCGGTCCCTGCATCGCGGGCCAGATCGGCTCGGTCGAGCGCATGGAGTACACGGTGATAGGCGACGCGGTCAACCTCGCGAGCCGCATCGAGGCCCTCAACAAGCCCTTCGGCACGGACATCCTCATCTCGGAATACACCTACGACCTCGTGAAGGACGAGGTGATCGTGGAGGCCATGCCGGCCATCAAGGTGAAGGGCAAGACCGATCCCCTGACGATCTACGCGGTCGTAAAGCTCAAGGGCGGCGAGGGACCGGAAACCTTGGCGGAACTGCGGTCCTTCCTCGGGATCGCGCCTCCGGGGAACCGCGTCGACGTGGACAAGGAAGAAGTCAAATATGAGATTATCGAGAAGTGACGTCGCGGTGAGCGCGGCCCTCCTTCTCGGCGCCGCCGCGCTCATGGGACTTTTCGCGGCGGACCTCTACAGCACCTCGAGCCGAAGCGGCGAAAAGCAGCTGGGCACGATCGTGTTCAAGAAACTCACGGCCACGCGCAAGGCATCGAGCGGCTTCGGTTGGGAGCAGATGCGGAACGACAGCCCGGTCTACAACGCCGACACCCTGCGCACGGGCGACCTCTCCGCGGCGACAGTCAATTTCGACGACGGGACGAGCCTGGACATGCTCGAAGACTCGATGCTCAAGCTCGACTTCGGCGGCAAGACGAAGAATGTGGAGTTCATTTCGGGGGAGATCGGCGTCGGCTCGTCGCAGAAGGCGACTAGTTACACGATATCGTCGACGGCCGGAAAGATCAGCGTGGACAAGGGCGCGAAGGCCACCTTCAGCCGCGAGGCGGGCAAGCTCAAGGTCGAGGTGAATCAGGGCGGCGCCCGACTCGTGAAGGCGGACGGAAGCACCCAGGCCATCGCGACGAACCAGGAGCTCCAGATCGACGTGAAGAGCGGCGAGGCGAGCTTCGTCGTTCGTCCGATAGTCCCCATTTCGCCCGAGCCGAACGCGAGGCTGCTTTCCTTCGCCGGCGGCGACAAAGCCGCGGTCGACTTCGCCTGGCAATTGGGCGCCGCCCAGGGAGAAGGCCATGCCGCCCCAGCCGATGGCCCCTACAATCTCGAAGTCTCGTCGAAACCAGATTTCGCTGCGGGCGGAGCCGCGGTCATCAAAGTCTCGGCGCTCGCCGCCCGTGTCGAGTTGGGATCGGGCAATTGGTACTGGCGCGTGCGCGACTCGGCCGGCACGAAATCGCCTGGCAAGGAATCACCCGTCCGAAGCTTCAGCCTCGACATCGCCACTCCTCCGAATCCGCTCTTTCCCTCCGACGGCCAGAAGTACGCCTACCGAAGCGTGAAGCCTCAGGTCAGCTTCGCCTGGACCGCGATGGCCGAGGCTTCGGCCTATCTCTTCGAGATCGCCGCCGACCCCGGCTTCGCCAAGCCGATCATCCGATCGAGAACCACCACGGCGAGCCTGACCGTGGACAGCCTCGGCGAAGGTTCCTGGTACTGGCGCGTTTCGCCTGTCCACGCCTATACGGTCATCGGCGACGCTCCCGCGGCCACGGCGCGCGGCTTCGTCATCGCGAAGAAGGCGGCCATGGGGCCCCTCGCGCTCAGCGCGCCCTACGACGGCTCCCTCTATCAGATCCAGGATATCGGCGGCAAGGGTCTCGCCTTCGCCTGGGCTCCCGAGACAGAGGCGGCATCCTACGAATTCGTCATATCGAAGAAGAGGGACCTTTCGTCGCCGGTCCTGAAGATCGCCGCTACGCAGCCCTACCTGAACCTTTCCGGAAGCCGGGCCGAGGCTCTCTCGGCGCCAGGTTCCTATTACTGGGGAGTGAGCTGGGTGGACGCCGAGGGCAAGGCCTCGCCGTCGAGCGCGGCCAGGCAGCTCCAAGGCATCGACGGTTCCATCGCCGTCCGACTCTCCTTTCCGCCCGAAGGCTATCGCGTCGCCGATTCCCTTGTTCACGATACCCGCTTCACCTGGAAATCGAACGTGAACGCGCGCACGGTATTCCAGCTCGCCCGCGATTCCGGCTTTCGCGATTTCGCCTTCGAGGAGACGGTGAGCGCCGAAACCCTCATAGGTCGCGAATGGAAAGCCGGCCGCTATTATTGGCGCCTGCGCAGCTATAACACGGACGGCTCCGTCTTCATGGAGACGAAGGCCAGGAGCTTCGAAGTCGTCGAAGCCTTCGCTCCCCCCACCCTCCTCTATCCGACGCAGGGTTCGAGCGTCTTTCTCCACCAGGGCGACTCGGCCACCTTTGCGTGGGCCCCGACGCAGGGAGCGGATTACTATAGGCTGAGCCTGCGCTCCGCCGATGACAATCATGCCTCGGCCATTCTCGAAAAGAACTTTTTGGTCGGCTCGAGCCTAAGCTACCCCTTGGGCAATCTGGCGAGCGGTAACTATAAATTCTCGATCCAAGCCTTCGCCGCCGAGGGCGAGAATACGACGAGGATCATCGGCCTTATCGGCGAGACCGTCTTTACCTACAAGCGCCTCTCGTACATCCAGCTCGAAAGCCCCGCCGACGGGGCTCGCGTACCGGGGCTCGACGCGCGCGCGGGCAAGGAAGTCTTCGTCTCCACTCTCGAAGACCTACCCGACGAGGCCCGCCTCGAGGTGTCGACCGATCCGGCCGGCTCGAATGTCGTGGCCAGCGTCCCCGACCGCTTCGGACGCGCGAGCGTCGTCGGTCTGAAACCCGGCGTCTACTACTGGACGGTCAGGGGCCGGATTGCCGGTCTCGACGTCTTGGCCAAGGAGCGCTTCCGCTTCGAAGTCGATCCGGTGCCCCCGCCTCCCGCGACCGAGCTCATCGCTCCCGCCGAGGGCAGGCTCTACCGGATCGAGGACATCGACGGCGCGGGCCTGAACTTTTCGTGGGCTCCCGCGCCAGAGGCCATCTCGTACCAACTCGTCATTTCGACCGCGAAGGACCTCTCCTCCCCCCTCCTGGAAATGGACACAACTCGCACTTCAGTGAGACTCTCGGGGCCCTTGGCCGCCTCGCTCAAACGCCCGGGTTCCTGGTACTGGGGCCTCCGCTGGACGAACGCATACGGAGACGTATCGCAGCCCAGTCCCGGCCGGGAACTGCTGGGAGTCGAAGCCACCAATGCCATCCGCCTCTCCTTCCCGCCGGAAGGCTATCGCATCGCCGACTCCCTCATCGCCGGTACGAGCTTCGCGTGGACGTCGAAGGTGAGCGCCGCGACGGTCTTCCAGCTCGCTCGAGACCCGGACTTCAAGGATATCGTCCATCAGGAGACGGCGAAGGCCGACACTCTCAGCGGCCAAAAATGGCGGAGCGGTCGCTATTATTGGAGGCTTCTCGTCTCCAATGTCGACGGCTCAACTTTCTTGAAAAGTCCGGTCGGAAGCTTCGAGATCGTCGAGCCCTTGGCCGGCCCGATCCTCCTGAGCCCGGTTCCCGGAAGCACCATCTGCCTCCGCGAGGGCGACTCCGCCGCCCTTTCGTGGACTCCGATCAAGGGGGCTGACTACTACAACCTGAGCCTTCGCTCAGCTGAAGAAGGACCTGCCCCAACCCTCTTCGAAAAGCACCATGTGAAGGACTCGAGCCTGGCCTGCCCCCTCGGCGACCTGCCGAGCGGCAGCTATACGCTTGCCATCCAGGGCATCGCTTCCCCGGGAGACATGATGACGAAGATCGTCGGCGACATCGGCGAGTCCTATTTCAGCGAAAAGAGGCTGTCGTACATCAAACTCGAGAGCCCCGAGGACGGAGGTCTCGTATCGGGACTCGACGCGCTGAGGGGCAAGAGCATTTTCTCCTACGATCTGACGGACCAGCCCGATGCCGCCGAACTCGAGGTGTCGACAGATCCCGAGGGATCACAGGTAGTGGCGCGCGGATTCGACCGCTCCGGTCGCGCGAGCGTCGGCCCTCTGGACCCGGGCGTCTACTACTGGACGGTCAAGGGCCGCCTCGCCGGTCTCGACATCTCCGCCCAAAAAAGCTACAGGTTCTCTATCGACCCGATACCGCCCTTGCCTCCGCCTGAGCTCGACGCGCCCGCGCGGAACGCCCTCATCGGAGCGGCCCAGCTTCGCCAAACGCGAAACATCTTCTTTTCGTGGAAACCGGTCGAAGGCGCGAACCGCTACATACTCTCTATCTTCGCCCGGGGCAAGAGCGCGGCCATCTTCACACGGGACGACCTGAGTTCAACCAACTATGACTTTAAAGCCCTTTCCATGCTGGATAAAGGCGACTTTGCATGGACCGTCGAAGCGCGCTCCTACGACGACAGCGGGAAGATCGAACAGGCGGGCAAGGAGTCCGGCTCCTCCTTCAAGATCGACTTGCCTGCCCTCCAGGAGGCAAAGTTCGACGAGGAAGGACAAGCGCTCTATGGCTTCTAGGCCCTTCCTTGCCGCCGGCCTCCTTTGCGTTGCCGTATCGGCTCTCGCCGCCCAAGCGGCGGCCGGCCCGGCTGTCGCCGGCCCGGCCCGAAGCTTCTTCTTCCGCCTCGACGAGAACGGCAAGCCCGTATTCACCCAAATTCTGCGTTGGGAAGCCGATCCCAACGCCTACGAATATCAGGTCATCGTAAAAGACTCTTCAGGTTCCGAGGTTTTCGACGAGCGCGTGAGCTCTTCGCAGGTCGAAGTCCATCTCGCGCCCGGTTCCTACCAATTTAGAATTATCACCTACAATCTACTCGACAAGGCGGAAGCGGAGTCAGCCTGGAACAACCTGACGATAGTCAAGGCTGAGCAGCCGGCGATAAGCTCGGTCTTCCCGAAAACGATCTCCCTGGACAGCATGGACGGGCGCCTTACCGTCGTCGGCACGAAGCTCCTCGACAAGGGAACAATTGCACTCATCTCCCAGACGGGCGAGAAATACCCCGGCCTCATCAAGACGCGCAAGGGCGACCAGGAGCTCGTCGTCGTCTTTCCCGACAAGGCCTATCGGCCCGGCACCTATAATCTCTACGCCGAAAATCCCGGCGGACTCTCGACCACATTCGGGGAAGCGATTCGCGTGCGCCTTCAGAGTCCCCTGGATTTCCTCGCCTCGGTGGGATACTCGCCCCTCGTCGCTCTCTACGACCAGTGGTTCGCTCAGGCCTGGGCTTCGAACTTCCATCCGCTGAGCTTCGATGCCCGCCTGGGACTCCTCTTCATCAAGAAGCGCTGGGGTTCGCTCGGCCTGGAACTCGGCGCCCAGGAACGCAGGATGGTCGGCGACTTCGGCGCCGCGACGCTCACGAGCGACTTCACCCTCGCGGGGGCCGGCTTCCTGTATGCATACCGATTCACTCGGCAACTCCATGGCCTGCTGCGCTTGGGCGGCGGAGTCTCGATGAGCTACCACTCTTTCGATTACCAGAACTATGCCGGACCCACGACGACGAGCTACGATCCCTTCGCCCGCGCGGGCATCGCGCTTCAAGCCTATGTTTCTTGGAAACTCTACTGCGAAATCGGCGCCGATTGCTCCTGCATATTCCTCCTCGACCACAACGCGATCGGGATAACGCCCACAATCGGCTTGGGCTATCAGCTGTTTTGAGCCGATCCCGACAGTCTATCCGCGGCCCAATGCGGTTCTGCCGTCCCCAACCGAGACCGGTATTCCCGAGGCGTGATGCCGTAGGTCTCATTGAAAAGAGTGTTGAAACTGCTCTTGGAGTTGAAACCGTTCTCGAAGGCGATCGTGAGGATCGTGGAGTGGGGCTTTTCGACGAGATCGCGGCATACGGCCTTGAGCCGGAGCCCGTTGATATAGCCGCGGAAGTTCGTGGAAAGGCTTGTCTTGAAATGGTAGCTGAGCCGCTTGGGGTCTTCGCCGATCATGCGCGCGAGCTTGCCCAGCGTAAGATCGGCGTCACGGTAGGGGGAAGTTCTCTCCATGAGTTGGTCGAGGCGTTTTGAGAAGGCTTTGGAGTCCAGATCCCACTCGCGCCTGTTGGTCGATGTCTGGCTTCGCGCAGGGCGGTCGGCGGGGAAGTACAGGATCGTCGAGGCGGTTAGTGTGAAGACGATGGCTATCGAACCGACCGAGACGATGGCAAGTCTGAGGATATCCCTATCGCGGGCGAAGCAACCGTAGAGGGCCACGAGCGCGCAGGCGAGGTATAGAATGAGGAAGATCACTTGGCTGCGGAAAAGCTTCCGGTGGACGACTTTGCCGGAGGCGTGGACTCGATATGCCACGAACAGGCACAGGACCATTGATACAGCGAGGGAGAGGAAGCTTGCCGTCGAAAGCAGGCTCAGCAGGGGACTGGAGAAATGACCCGGCAAGTCGGCGGGAAGCCCCGCGACGAGAGGCCGCGCGATCGCGTTGTAGGTCCCGAAACCGAGGATGAAGAGCACCGGCGGGACGAAAAGAGGAACGGAGCGCCGCAAGGCTACGCTACCGTCTCGCAGTATGGCCGTGGAGGCTAGGTAGAAGGTCAGCGAGATCATGAACAGGAAGGAAATGTCGGAGGCCCAGAGGACGGCCGGCAGGACTATATTGCTTTCGGCTGCCCAGAAATAGAAAAAAAGGTAGGCCACGAAGAAGCAGTCAATGGCCATCGAAGTGTGGATGGGCGTTCTATTCTTGGTGAGGAGCTGAGAGGAGGCAAAGAGGAACATGACCACGCCGGTGGAGAACTCGATGAAGGCCATACCGAAATTTACATCGGACCCGGCAATCTGGATAGGGCCAGTCAGCTCCCTTCCGATTCCCTGCACGAAATCCCCGCCTCGTTCGTAGTTATGATCAGACAGATGAGCGACGCAGAGAACGACGAGGCAGCGAGGCGACTCATCGAGCGCGCCTATCGCGAGCAGGGTCAGGCCCTCGCGGTGACGGTAGACGTGAGTTCGGTGAGCTATCCGAAGAATGTCGCCACGCCCGCGGCCAGGGCCTACGTCCAACTCGTATGCCCGGGGCTATGGCCTGGAGTCGGGAGCGCGAGCATCGATTTGAAGAGACGCCCGGAAAGCGTGCAAGGAAGTTCCATTCGGCCCGGGATACCCAGACTCGGTCCGGCGAAAAGAGTCCCAGACCGCCCACGTGATCGACATGCAGATGCGTCAAGAAGACCCGTGAGATGTCGGATATCCGATAACCCAGGCGTCGCAATCCGGGGCCCAGCTCCTCCTCCCTCCCGTCGTGAAACGGCTCCGCGTCACTCCTCCTTTATCGCCGGCGCGGCATCCCGTGTCGATCAGGATCACTTCCCCTTCCGTCTCCACAAGCCAGCAGCGAACCGGGAAAGGGCCGCACCAGCCGGTGTCGCAAGCGAGGGCCATCATTCGCGAAAGCGGTTCTTCCGACGGAGGCGAAACCGAGAAGACCGGCGGCCGTTTCCCTAAATTGCCGTGAAAACGACCTTCCGTACTCGAGGCTGCCGAGATCCCCGAGAATCTCCGCCCTGAGCCGGAAGCTTTTCGCATCGGCCTTTCAAACCGAGAGTCTTCGATTTCGAAGGCGGCTCGCTGAGGCCGGTGCCGCTCCGTTCCCAATAGGCAACCATGTGGTCCCCCTCATCGCCTCTGATCCAGGCTTCGGGAAAAGGACGAGACAGTCTCGACGATGCCTCTTTCAAGGCTGGTCGGAGCGAGGCCGAAGGCCCGCTCGAAGGCAGCGCCATCGACCACATAGTCGCTCCGCCATTGATAGAGCATTTCATCGACCTCCCTGATCACGGGATCGAATAGGCCCGCCAGGCGAAGGATGCTCCGCGGCACCGCGCCGAATTTCCTCTTGAGGCCGCCCCGAGGGAGGGATGCGCCCAATAGCCGCTCGAGTTCCGCCGCGAACATGTTCGCGAGCTCACGCGTCGACCGAGCCGGAGCCGTCGGAACGATCCACGCCTTTCCCCAGGAAGCGGGGGTGAGTGCGCCGAGGGCGAGAGAGCGGCCGTAATCGTCCAAATAGGTGTAACTATGCATAAAATCCGGATTTCCCAGGAATGACACCGCCTTGCCCGACGCCAGAGGCTCGAGGAATCTCGTCGTGCCGAAGGCGCTTTGCCCCTCGGCCCCAGGTCCGTAGTAATCCGAGGCGCGCAGGGTAACCCATCGCAGTCCCCGCTTCGCCTCCGCCGATTTCAGCAACTCGTGCATGGCCTGGCGGATCCTGCCCTTTTTCGTCGGCGGGTCGATGGGCGTCGTCTCATCGATGGTTCCCGCGCTCGGGAGATACATATAGAGGGGTTCGCTCGCGATGAGGGTCGCAGCATTCTCGAGGGCCGATTCGATCATGGCGGCCTGAAGAGGCGGCAGTACCTCCGCCCACTGGTCATAGCGTGGGTTGGCGCAATGGAAGACATGGGCGGCCCCGCGAGCCGCGGCGATGGCTTCTTTCGCCTTGGTGGCGTCGCATGAGGCGAACTCCACCAGGCCCTGATGGACCAGCGCGTTTTCGTCCCTCTGAAACAAGGCATCATGCGGGGGGCGGCGCCCCGAGCGATTGACGAGCCTCACCCTCATGCCTCGAGCGAGCAAGGCTCGAGCCGTGGCCAAGCCGAGCGGACCCGTGCCGAAAATGACATTCAATCCCCCGATCGGTGTTGAGGCTAAAGGTTTCTCCATACATACTCCTTCGTAATCGCGATCTTGGCGGATATAGTAACCATAGTTTACTTTAAAGTAAATAGGGTTTTCTTTCGTTTCGAAGGAGGAAATCGTGAGACGATGGTCGGAGCTTCAATCCGAAGGCAGGGGCTCTGTAGCCAGGGCGCTTGGAGATCTCTATCGAAGGTTCCAGGACGCGGCAAATGCACGGTATGCCGACATGGGATGGAGGGGTCTGACCTTGGTACATGTGCAGTTCCTTTCGGAACTCGATGAGGAAGGGAGCATGCTTTCCGATATCGCCGCGGCGATGGGGACCACGAAACAGTACGCGGGAAGGCTCGCGAAGGAATCCGCCGACAAGGGACTCATCTTCATCCATGACAACCCGAACGACAGGCGCGCCGTCCTGGTCCATCCGACAGACAGGGGACGGGCTTTCCTCGAGGACGCCTGCGCCGTCCGGCGAGAATTGGAGGACGCTTTCTTCGAAGGCGCTGAGGCGGCGCAGAGACAAGCCTTTCTCTCGACCCTCGACGCGATGCTCAGCAGGAGATAGGGGGGTCTAGACCAGGTTCGGCCTTCAGCTCCCCCTCCCCCCCTTCCACCCCCTATTTCTTTCGATTTCCGACACGAAATCCGCCCCTCGTTCGTCGTTATTATCAGACAGATGAGCGACGTAGAGAACGACGAGGCAGCGAGGCGACACATCGAGCGCGCCTATCGCGAACGAAGGCGGGGCTTTCTCGCCTGGGCGAATCGCCATGCCCCCGACCTGGAGACCGCCGAGGACATCCTCCAGGACGCCTTCGGCCGCGCCCTCGCGAACGCGAGCGCCCTCTCCCTCGTCGAGGACTTCGGTGCCTGGATATTCACCGCGATGCGCAATCGCCTCGCCGACCTCTGGCGCAGCGAGGGCGCGAGGGCCCGGGCGGGAGTCGTGGAAATCTCCCCCGAGCTTTTCGAGGAAATCGCGACGGAAGCCGGCTACGACCCCGCCGATCGCCTGATCCGCGACGAGCTCCTCGCGGCCCTCGAGGTGGCGATCGAGGCCCTGCCCGAAAAGCAGCGCGAAGTCCTCCGGGCCCAGGCCCTCGACGGCCTCACTTTCAAGGAACTCACGGAGCGGACGGGAGAGTCGATCGACACCCTCATGGCGCGAAAACGCTACGCGATCCGAAAGCTCGCCGCCGCCCTCGACTATTGGATGGACTTCGAAACCTGAAGGAGGTTTTTATGATGCATCGGGAATTCGGCAATCATCGGCACAAGCCCTGGTCGGAATGGTCCCTGGTCGCGAAGGTACTGGCGATCGCGGGGGGCATCGTCCTCGTGCCGGGGCTGTTCGCCCTCGTCTCGGCGATCACGATGTGGCTGTGGAACGAGCTGATGCCGGCGATCTTCCGTCTACCCCAGATCGGCTTCTGGCAGGCCGCGGGCCTCATCGTCCTGAGCCACATCCTCTTCAAGGGAGGGATGGGCGGCCACCGCGGTCGCGGACACTGGCGCAAGGCGAAGATCCGCGAGGCGATGCGCGAGCACGGCGCCGAGGAAAGGGCGGAGTAGGCGTGGCCCATCGCATCGATCCGCGGCATCTCGGCCATCTCGACAGTCCGCTCCGTCGTTTCATCTTTCCGCCGAAGCCGCTCTTGAAGAGGCTCGGGCTGCGCGAGGGAGATACCCTTCTCGACATCGGAGCGGGCTCGGGGCACTTCAGCTTTCCCGCGGCGGGAATCGTCGGAGAGAGCGGGAAGGTCTTTGCCGTCGACATCGAGCCTGTCGCCGTCCGCCTGCTTCGGGAGAAGCAGGCGGAGCTCGGCGCCAGGAACCTCGAGGTGCGGCAGTCCACGGAGGAGTCGCTGGGCATTCCCGACGGCTCCGCCACTATGGCCCTCCTCTTCATGATGTTTCACGAGGTCGAGGACAAAAAAGGCCTACTACTGATGATCAAACGGGCCCTTCGGCCCGGGGGCAGGATCGTCATCGCGGAATTCCGAAAGGCGGCCTTTGTACCCGGCCCTCCAGCGTCGGAACGGGTCGGCGAGAACGAGGCGCGAAACCTTCTCGCGGAGGCGGGCTTCTCCGGAGCGCGGACGGAAAGGCTCAACTTCGCCCTCTACGCGGCATTCGCGGAATGCTTAGTATCCCTTCATCCTCGGGTTCACGACCTTGTCGAGGCCGCGGCCGACCAGGGCGAAGGACAGGCCCATGACGGCTATCGCGAGGCCCGGGGGCAGGACCCACCACCACATGCCGTTGATGACGGCGCCCTGCACGAGGGCGTCATGGAGCATCTGTCCCCAGGTGACGGTGTTGGTGTCGCCGAGGCCGAGGAGGCTCACCCCCGCCTCGGCGATGATGATGCCGGGCACCGACATTGCCATCATCGCGAAGGCGTAGGGAAGGAGCTCGGGCAGCACATGGCGCGTCACCCGCCACCAGCGCCCCGCCCCGATGAGAACCGCGGCCTCGATGTGACCCTCGGAGCGTATCTGCAGGGCCCTCGCGTAGACCGTCTTGAAGGTCCGCGTCCAATAGAACAGGAGGGCCAGGCCGGCGAAGCTCCAGAGCGAGGGCTTGTGGATGGCCGAGACGGCGACGAGGAAGGGCAGGAGGGGCATCATCGAGAAGAACTCGTAGACGCGGTTGGTGATGCTCCCGAAGATGCCGCCGTAGCAGGCGGCGAAGGTACCGAGGAGGAGGCCCGAAAGCACGGTGAGAAAGCTCACGACGACGCCGAGGAGGAGGGCCCAGCGGATGCCGAGGACGAGGCCGGTGAACACGTCGCGCTTGTCGGCGTCGGTGCCGAGGAGGCCGGCGGTCTTTCCAACTATGAAGATCGTCGGGTCCCCCGGCCGGGAGAGGCCCGAGGCGAGGTAGAGGGTCGCCGAGATGGCCCGGGCGGAAACGCCCCGGAGGGGGAGACGCAGGCTCCCCCCGCTCACGAGATCCCTCTCGCCGCGGAAGAGCTCGCGGCCCGGAGAGTCGGCCCGTCCTTCGCGGAGGAGGAGGAAGACCCTGCCCGAGCCCCCGGGCAGTCGGAAGACGAGGTCGCGCGTTGCCGCAACCCCGGCGCCCCGGCTGCCATCAAGCTCGAAGGTCCAGGTGATGAGGCTTCCCGCCGAGCCTTCGCGCAGCTCGGGTCGGCCCGCGGCTACGTGGCGAGAGGGGGGAACAGACCAGCCGTTCCAGGGCCCGTTCGTCCAGAGGGGCGGAACCCCGGCGGGGCTATCCTCCCAATAGGAAATATCCCGCCACCGCGTCGAGGCCTCGGGCCAGGGCACGAGGAGGGGACCGAAGAGGGCGAGCAATGCGATGAAACCGAGAATGGAAAGGCCGGCCCGGGCCGAGCGGCTTTCGAGAAAGTCCTTCACGTCGAGCCCCCGAGCCTGATGCGCGGGTCGAGCCAATCGTAGGCGAGGTCGAGGACGACGAGGCCCGCGAGGTTGAGGGCCGTCTGCAGCGAGAGCACGCCCATCAACACGGGCACGTCGGACTGCTGGACGGCGGAGAAATAGAGACCGCCGAGGCCCGGCCAGCCGAAGATGCCTTCGACGAGGATGTTGCCCGACAGGGACTGGAGGAGGCCGAGGAGGACCATCGTGGCGAGGGCCGGCCGAATGGCCGCGATGACGTGGAAGGCGATCCGGCTCTCCGGAAGGCCCTTCGCCCGGGCGAAGCGGACGAAGTCGCTGTGCCAGGTGTCGCCGACGAGGTTGCGGATGAGCCAGGCCGGATTCCACAGGTTGAGCGCCACCAGCGTGAGGAGGGGCAGGGCCATGTGGTGAAGGTAGTCGAGGACCCCGGCCCAACCATGGGGCGCGGGATTCGCGTGCACCCCTCCCGAGGGAAAGAGCGGCAGCACGTAGGAAAAGACCATGAGGGCGATCATCCCCACCCACCAGGTCGGCAAACCGTTGAAGACCATCGGCAGCACCGAAGCGGCGCGATCGAGGGGACCATTCCTCCTGCTCGCAGCGCGCACGCCGACGAGGCCGCCGAGGAACATGACGAGGACCGCTTCGGTGCCGAAAAGGGCGAGGGTGTTCGGCAGGGCCTCCAGCACGATAGAGAGCACCTCACGATCGCCCGAGGCCGAAACGACGCTCTGCGACCGCCCGAAATGGAAGGTCGCGACGTCGACGGTCCGCCAGAGCACGCGCGAAGGAAGGGACTCGTCCAGGCGATACTGGCGCATCTTCGCCTCGGTGAGGGCCGTCCTGAGATTCGCGTAGTCCGAGGGTCCCAGCCCGTTCGCCTGTCGCAGGGCCAGGGCCACCTCCTCGTCGATCCGCGCCCGAAGGGCACCGTCGGCCACGCCGTTGAAGACGATCGAGTAGGCGAGACACATGAGGAGATACATCGCGACCCCATGGGCGACGCGACGCGCGGCGAGGGATGCGAAGGGCGCCATGGCGGAGCTCAGTCCTTGGCCGAGGGAACCTCGGCCGCGGCTGGGGCCGAAGGCGCCAGGGCCGCGGACGCCGCCGACAGCACGGGTATCGCCGAAGTCGCGGAGTCTTCGGGCGCGGCGGACGGCTCCGGCACCAGCGGCGTCGACGGCATCGATGGGGCAATCTCGGCCCTGGTCGATTCGGCCTCGATGAGGACGGCGTTACCGTCGTGGTCCCAGGTCGTCCTCGTGGGCGACCAGAACAGGGCGTTGCCCAGGGGGACGAACCCTTCTATTTGGTAGGAACCCGAAGCCTTGAGGGCGCCGGCCACGATGTCGCGGGCGACGTTGAAGGAGACGAGGACATGGCGCATCCGGAAGGTGTCGGGGCGCTCGCGCGAAAAGGCCGCGACGAAGACGAAGCCCTTCCCCGTGTCGAAGGGGCCGAAGATGCGGCCGTGATCGTTTTCGCTCAGGAAGGAGGCGTCCGAATAGGTGGCCTTCGATCCGACGAGGAGCTCAGGGCATCGGGCGCCGCCTATGAGAGCAGCATAGCCCTTGGAATGTCCGCCGCGGCCGGGGAAGCCGTTCTCCCTCAGGGCCTTTTCGAGCATGAAGATCGCCGATTGGGCATCGGGGGAGAAACGATCAACTATTATGACATTGATCGGCTCCGCGACCCGTTTGCCAGTCGCCCTTATGCCGAGCCAATTGGCCACCTCGCCCTTCGAATCGAGCATCCAGTAGCCGATGTCGGGCAGACCCTCAACCTTCGCCGCCTCGGAACCGGTCGGATCGCCGAGTGGCTTCGCGCTCGGCGACACGAGACCCAGGGTCGGCGGTGATTCGGCGGTTTCAGGCTGATCGGCCGCGGCAGTGCCCGGCGCGGCCGCGAGCAGGACCAGGGACAGAAGGAAAAGGGGCACCGCGCTGCCGACGGCCGCGAGGCCCCTTCCCGCCGGCCGCCTAATCGGAGAATCGGGCATCGAGGGCCCCGAGAACGGCGAGGATACCCTTGTCCGCCTCGAGCTTCAGGCGCCGGGCGACGATGGGCTTGATGATGGCTTTCGGGAAGCCTTCGAGGATTGTCTCCGCGAAATCGGCGACGGCCCCGTCCTTCGAGGCGTCGAGGATGGCTGTGGCCGAGGCGTCGATCGGCGTCTCGGAGAGGGCATAGATGACGCGGCGCTTCTTGTCGGGGGACAGCGGGCTCGTAAGGAGCTCGGCGCCGAGTTCGACGGATCGCGCGCTGCCCATGTCGGCGAGGGCCTCGACGATGTGGAGCCTGAACTCGGGATCATCGGGCGAGAGTGCGAAGGCTGAGGCCAGGGCGTCCTCGGCTTCCTGATTGGGGCTGGCGAGGGTTCTGAGGGTATCGACCGCCTCGGTGCGAAGGGCCGGGTCGGGATCGCGGGAGACGATCTTCGCGAGAGCCTGCATGACCTGGGGCCTGTTCGCGCCCAACTCGCCGAGGGAGCGGACGGCGAAGAGTCGCAGCATCGCGTACTTGTCGCCCCGCATTTGCGAGGTGGTGACGAGGGTTTGCCAGATGTTGAGGGTGGGCGAGTCGAAGCCGATGGCCCCGAGGGCGCGCACCGCGTTGACGCGGGTCGCGATCGTCTCGTTCTCGTTGGTGACGAGGCCCTGGAGGGTTTCGCTCACCTTGGGATTGCTGCCGTTGCGGAGGCGGTAGAGGGCCCAGGCCGCGTTGCGTTTGACCTCGGATTGGGGCTTCTGGAGGAGGGTAAGGAGGGTCGGCAGGGTGCCCGGATCGGCAAAGGTCGCGAGGAGGGCCGTGCCCTCGGCGAGGAGATTGTCGTCCGTCGAAATCGTGAGGGCCCGGGTCACCGCCCCGGACACGGGAGCCTGGTTGGCGGGATAGAGCTTGAGGAGGGAGGCGGAGGCCGCCGACCTGATGTCGGGATTGGGGTCGGCGAGATCGTCGACGAGGGTTTGGATTCCGAGGACGCCATTGGCGTTCGAGCCCACCGCGGCGATCGTGGTCAGCTCGAGGCTGGGATCGAGGTCCTTTTCCTTGAGCAGCTTGAGGAAGGCGGGCATGATCGTGTCGCTCTTCTCGCGGTTGACCGCCTTGACCGCGGCCTTCCGTACCGCCGGATCCTTGTCGCTCGCCACGAGGGCGAGGAGGGAGTCGATCGCGTTCTGCGAGGTGAAGGCGCCGAGACCCGAGGCGGCGACGGCGCGCACCGAGCCCATATCCGAAGTCGTCAGGTCCCTGAGCGCCGCGAGGACGCGGTTATCGCCGTTGCCGCTCTGGGCTATGCCGGCGAGGGATTGGGTGGTCGCGAGGAGGAGGTCGGGGGAAAGCTTTTCCTTCGAACCGGGCTTGAGGAGGGCGAGTATCGTGTCGAGTCCGTCGGAGCCGCCGATGGCGCCGGTCGCGAGGAGGGCGGCCTTGCGGAGATCGGGGGAGCTCGCGGAGGCGAGCTGACGAGCGAGCACGGGAATGGCCGGCTTGTAGCCGATTTCCCCGAGGGCCTTCATCGCGTCCACGGCGTAGTCGCCGCCGCCCGCTAGTCCTACGAGGACGTCGGCAGACTCGCTCGCCTTGATCTTGCCGAGGATCTTGATGGCAATGCGGGTTCGCGAGGGGTTGGTCGCGGCTTCCTTCTGGATGATATTGACGCAGGTCGTCGCGAGGACGGAGCGGTCATCCGGCGGAAGATCGGAGGGAAGGGGAAAGCCCTTTTCGATGTCGGAGAACAGGGCGTCCCGAGCCGCGGTGAAGTCGGCCTCCCCTTTCTGCCCTTCTCTTCGATAGGCCGAGCTCATCGCCGCCACGTAGCCGCCGAGCCTGTCCTGGGCTTCCTTCGTCGCCTGGGGCGTGAGATAGAGCCCGTCGCCCATGGCCTCGCGCTGCCGGACGACCTCGTCGAGGGAGGTCGAGAAGTCGATGGCGATGAGTTCCCCGAGGGGGCCCGAGGCGGATTTCACGGCGTCCTGCACTGCCTTGAGCTTGGCGAGGGGGATGAAACGCCAGTTGGCCACGATGAAGTCGAGGATTTCTTGGGCCTGGAGCTGCCCGTCTCTCACCCTCGACTCGGGGATCACCTCGTTGAGATCGGCCGTCTGGTCGGGCTTGCCGTTGCCGTTGAAGTCGATGTAGCCGTTCGCGATCTCGGGGAAGATCTTGATGAGGGCCTGGTTCAGCGGCGAGTCGACGACCGCGACCTTCGTCTGGGCGAAGGTCTGGACCGCGAGAACCGAGACGAGGACGACGAAGGCGGCCTTGGCCGCCCGGGTGGAGGTGGGGCGCATGGACGCTCATGGTACGGGATCGGCGCCTTCCCTGTCAAAGGTCCGGCGGAGGCCCCTCAGGGCTCGATTTTCCGCCTCTCCACGATCTCGCGGACCCGCGCATCGAACTCGGGGTATTTCGCCCGGAGCGCGTCGAAATCGGAGCGCGAAAGCTGGTAGCCGGTGCTGTAGGTGAGACAGCGGACGCTCGCGTTCCGCCTCTCGTTCTCGACGAGGGCCGTCTCCCCGACGGGCGATCCGGCCCCGAGCACGGTGATGCGCGAGCCGTCCACCGAGATCTCGACCTCGCCTCCGGTTATGAAGTACATGCAGTCGCCGTATTCCCCCTGCCTGATGATGTACTCGTCCGGGAGGAAGACCCGTGGTCGTAGCAATTGCACCGATTCGCGGATGAAGAGCTCGTCGGCTCCCTGGAAGAGTTCCACCTTGGCGAGGAGATCCCGGTTGAGGAAGAGGAGAATGTCGAGGGCGAGGCTCTTCGGCAGCTCGTCCACGACCGATCCGGGCTCGACCGAACGCTTCTGCGACCAGAGATAGGAGTAGTAGTCGCGCACCCTCTCCTGGAGCGGCTGGGGAATTTCCTGGGCGCGGAGGAAGGCGTTGACCTCTTCGATCCGGCGTTGATAGGCGGCCCGCGCGACATCGATGTTCTGCACGAGGGAGGCCACGTTGGCGATAAGGTAGGTGTACATGCCGACGCCGAAGATCTGCACGACGATCGCATAGATGATTTGCGTGTTTTTATTGTGATCGGGCGTGTAATCGCCGTAGCCGATGGTCGCGATCGTCGTCGTCACCCAATAGAGGGCGCGCAGATATTGGTCCTGATGGGGCCTGAAGGATTCGGCGGCGCCCACGACGATCCAGCCGAGGGCCATGAAATGCACGCCTATGGCGAACCAGAAGCCGAAGGTGACGAGACGCCGCACCGCGGGGGTGAAGCCGAGCACTTCAAAGAGATCGCGGAGGAGGCGGACGGCCTTGAGCAACTTCACCAGGGTGAGGGCCTGGAGACTCAGGAAGAGGGGGAAGTGCGTGTGATCGGCCGGTATGGAGCCGAAGACCAGGACGGGGATGAGTTCGAAGGGGAAGGCGGCGATGAAATCCACCGAGAACCAACCATGGAGGTAGGTCTGGGAGATGCCACGGGGCTCCTCGATGCGGATGTGCCCCCTCTTGATCGTCGTCCGGAAATTGAGGAGGAGGTCGACGAGGAAGATCAGATTGAGAAGGTAGTAGAGCGCGCTAAACTGAAATCCTCTGAAGACCTCTCCGTAGGTGATGATGAAGGCGAAACCCATGATGGCGACGAGAACGAGGGCGTTCCAGACCGCCCGACCGCGACTGTCCCAGGATATGAGGGGAAGGACCATATCGAAAATATCGGCGCGCCTCGGGAGTCCATGCAGCCCAAACGCCCGGGCGGAGCCCGAAGCCACTTCTCGCCGCGCCCGATGACGACCTATACTTGTCGAATGCACGAAGCAAGGGCCTTGTCCCATAAGGGCTGCCCGCTCGCCGTCTGGATCACGGCGCCCTTCGCCCTCCTCGGCATCGTCATCGCCTTCGTCCTCATCGTCGCGGGTTCCACATCGCTGACCCGCACCATCGAAGAGGAATCCGCACTGTTCTCCAAAGAGTTCGGCAAGCGCATCGCCGCCTACCTCGCCGAGTTTTCCCGCGATCCGGCGCAGGCGAGCGCCACCACCGTCGAACGTCTCGCTTCGGGCGCCATCGATCTCGAAAACAAGGACAGCCTGAGAAATGAGCTTATTCCCAAGATACGCAACTATCCTTGGCTGAGTTCGATAGGGATCGCCGGTCCCGATGGAAGCTACATCGCGGCCACGCGTTCGCCCGCCAATGGATCGCTCATCCTCTTCGAGTCCGGCCCGACCACCGGCTTCAGGCAGCTCCGCAGGGCCATCGGCGATAAGTCGGAATCCGGCAGGCTCCTCGCCCTCGGGCAGACCTATGATCCACGCGGCCAATCCTGGTATACCGAGGCGGAGTCCCTCGGCACCTCGAGTTGGAGCCTGCCCCATGCCATATCCATTTTCGGCGTCTATGGCATATCGATTTCGACGCCGGTGTTCGATGAAAAGGGTCGGCTTTCGGCCGTCGTCCATAGCCTCGTCGCCCTGCCGCTGATGGATCGTTTCCTCCACGAAAACCTGCCCGAAGCCTCGGCCCTTGCCCTTGTCATCGATCCTTCCGGCAGGCTCCTCGCCTCGTCCGCGGGAAACGCCTTCGACAACACCGCCGTTCCCAATATCACACTGGCCGAAGAGAGCGCCGAACCCCTCGTGCGCGCGGCGGGACAGGCCATGCGAAGGAGCCCGGGCAGTTCCATCCGTTTCGCCGCCCAGGACAAGGTGTGGCGACTCGATAAGCAAGCCTTCCTCGATCCCCTTGGGCTTGCCCTCGACATAGGCGTCGTCGTCGAGGAAGACCGGCTCGCCCGCCCCCTCCGGCAATTCCGGGACATCGCCACCCTCCTCGTCCTCCTTTCCGCCCTCGCCATAGTCGTGGCAGGCTATTTCGTGGCACGAGCCATCTCGAAGCCCGTCGCCGAACTCGGCGAGAGGGCCGCCCGCCTCGCCTCGGGCGACTGGGGGGAAAGCGCAGCTCCGCTCCGCGGACTACCCTCGGAAATCGTCTCGCTCTCACGGTCTTTCGACGCGATGGCCACGACCCTCCACAGCAGCGTAGAGGGTCTCGAGGCGACAGTGGCAGAGCGAACGGCCACCCTTGAAAACCTCGTTCACGAGGTTAACCACCGCATCAAGAACACCCTCAATACAGCCGCTTCCCTCCTCGCCCTCCAGGGCACCCTTTCCGAATCGGAGGAGACGGCGACCGCCCTCGACGAGGCGGCCCTGCGCATCAAATCCATGGCCATCCTCTACAGCCGCCTCCATCTCGCCTCGGATCTCGAGAACGTCGACCTCGGTTCGTATCTCGGGGCTATCCTCGACGCCCTCACCGCGGGATCCATCGGACCCCGGCCCATCCGCGTCGAGCGAGCCCTCGACTCCCTCACCCTCCCCACGAGGATCGCCTCACCCCTCGGCATCATCGTCACCGAGCTCTTCACCAACGCCTGCAAATACGCCTTCCCCGAGGGCCGGGAAGGTCTCGTGACCGTTCGACTCGAAAAACAAGGTCCAATACTGATAATCGAGGTGGCCGACGACGGCGTCGGCTTCCCCGAAGGCTTCGACGCGAAGGGCGGCGGCGGCTTCGGCCTCACCATCGCCGGCGAGCTGGCCGCCAGCATGGGAGGCAGGCTCAGCGTGAAGAACCTTGAAAGAGGCGGCCTCGTGAGCCTCGAGATTGACGTCGACCAGGCACTTAGTGCCCCGGGTCCCGCAGCGCGACGATGATTCGGCTCGCCCTGTCGTAGGTCGCGTAGTTCCAGGCCCAGTTCACGAGGACGCTGAGCTTGTTGCGGAAGCCGATGAGCATGATGAGGTGGAGAAAAAGCCAGCCGAGCCAGCCCAGGGGCCCCGACAATCTGAAACCATTAGGCAGCTCCGTCACCGCGCTGTGACGGCCGATGGTCGCCATCGATCCCTTGTCGCGATAGACGAAAGCCGGGAGGACCTCGCCCCGCGAGCGGGCGACGATGAGCCTGCCCGTGTACTCGGCCTCCTGGATGGCCACGGGCGCCACCTGGGGCAGGGGCGCGCCCTTCGCGTCCAGGGCGGCGGCGAGATCGCCCACGACATGGACCTCGGGCCTTCCAGCCACGCAGAGATCGGGGCCAACCAGCGCGCGGCCGCTTCGGTCGGTGGGCAGGCCCAGGGCGGCGGCCAGAGGCTGGGCCTTGATTCCCGCAGCCCAGGCCATCGTCTTCGAGCGGATGAAGGAGCCGTCGGCAAGCCTGACCCCCTCCCCCGTCATTTCAGCCACACCAAGATTCAGCCTGACTTCGACGCCCCGGGACTCGAGGCTGCGCAGGGCGACGTCGGAGGAGACAGGCGAAAAACTCCGAAGGAGCCTGTCGGCGGCCTCGACGAGGACGATGCGCGCCCGGCTCAGGTCGAGACGGGGGAAGTCGCGGCGAAGGCTGCGATCGAAGAGCTCTGCCATACCGCCCGCTAGCTCGACGCCCGTCGGCCCGCCGCCGACGATGACGAGGGTGAGAAGTCCCTCGTCGATGAGCTCTGGCCTGGCGTCGGCCCTTTCGAACTGCGTAAGCAGGTGGCTCCGCATCTCCAGGGCGTCCGCGAGGCTCTTGAGGCCGAAGGCATGCTCGTCGACCCCTGGCGTCCCGAAGCTGTTGGTCACGGCTCCGCAGGCGAGAACCAACTCGTCATACTCGAGGGTCGAGGCGTCGGAGAGCTCGAGGCGCCTCGCGTCGAGATCGCCGCCCCTCACCTCGGCCATGACGACACGGGCGTTGCGCTGCCTCGCGAAAATGGCGCGCACCGGATAGCAGACGTCGTCGCCGCCCAGGCCCGCGGTCGCCACCTGATAGAGGAGGGGCTGAAAGGTGTGGTAATTGTTCGCATCGACGAGAATCACGTCGAAGGGAAGGCGGGCGAGGGAGCGCGCGGCGGCTAGGCCGCCGAAGCCCGCGCCTACCACGACGACTCGTCTTCTTCGTACTTCCATGGTTTCGAATGTCGTCACGACCGGCCTGCGGGTCAAACCGGGAGGAAGCCTTCGAGGGTAATCCCGCGTTCATCTGAATCATTCCGACAGGTCACGCGCGTTAGGGGTATACTGGAGGTATGGAACGCATGGGCAATCCGGCCGTGGACCGCGGCGTCCACTACACCTACCGTCACTACCGAACCTGGCCCGATGAGGAGCGTTGGGAACTGATCGACGGCCGCGCCTGGGCCATGAGTCCGGCGCCGCTGACCGACCACCAGCGCATCGTATTCCGTTTCGGTACATATCTAAAAAATCAGGTCGAAGGCACGCAGGCAGAAGCATTCATCGCCCCTTTCGACGTGGTAATCCCCAAAAGCGGCGAAAGCGACGACGAGGCGGACACGGTCGTCCAGCCCGATCTCTGCGTGTATCGCGATCGCTCAAAAATCACGAAACGAGGCGGGCGCGGCGCGCCCGACCTCGTCGTTGAAGTCCTTTCGCCCTCTACCTCCAAAAAGGACCAGCGCGAAAAGTTCAACCTGTACGAACGTTCGGGCGTGTTGGAATACTGGGTCGTCGACCCGGGCAACCGCTCGGTCTGCGTCTACCGCCCCCTCGAAAACGGCCTCTTCGACGACGGCGAACTCCGCGAGGAAACCCGCGACTTCGGCCCGATCGCGTCGACGGTGATCGAAGGCTTCACGCTGGAACCGGAGAAGTTGTTCGCGGGCCTCGACTGAGCTCCGGCTCCTTCAGCCCTCGACCCGAGCGATCGCAGCGAGCCTCTGCCGCAGGGTCGGATGCGAATAGTTCCAAAAGGCGTAGAGGGGATGGGGCCAGAGGTTCGAGGCGTTCTCCTTGTTCAGGCGGAGGAGAGCCGAAGCCATGGCCTCCTTCCCCGCCGCCTTGGCGGCATAGGCGTCGGCCTCGTACTCGTGCCTCCGCGACCAGGCCGCGAAGAGCGGTGTGAGGAAGAAGGTGGTCGGGCCCGAGACGAGGGCGAAGATCAGCATAATTGCCTCCTTCGTCGGCTCCGAAAAACCGAAGGCGGCGTAGAGTTCCCCCCACCCCATGAGGATCGACAGGACCCAAAAACCGACGAAGGCGAGGACGATCGAGACCGCCGTCATCTTGAGCACGTGGCGTCTCTTCTCGTGGCCGATCTCGTGTGCCAGGACGGCCAGTATCTCGTCCTCGCTCATCGTTGAGATGAGGGTGTCGAAGAGGACGATGCGCTTCACGGCCCCGAGGCCCGTGAAATAGGCGTTCGAGTGCCGCGAGCGCTTCGATCCGTCCATCACGAAGATGCCCCTCATCTTGAAGCCGAGACGATCGGCCAGCTCGCCGATCCTGTCCGCGAGCGTACCCGCGGGAAGGGGCGTGAACTTGTTGAAGAGGGGCGCGATCACGAGAGGAAAGACGATCGAGAGGGCGATGTTGACAAGGGAAAAGATGGCCGCCGCCCAGAGCCACCAGAGCCCGCCCGTCGCGTCCATGAAGACCATGAGGAGGGCGAGGAGGGGCAGGCCGATGAGGGCTGAAATCAGGGCCCCCTTGAGGCCGTCGAGAATCCAGGTGCGGACAGTAGTCGTGTTGAAGCCGAAGCGCTTTTCGATGCCGAAGGTGGACCAGAGGGAGAAGGGCAAGGAGAGGAGGGCCGAGGCGAGGGAGAGTGCCACGAAGAAAAGGGCGGCGCGAGAAAAAGCGGGAGCGAGGGGGAAGCCCGAGACGAGGCTGCCCAGGGCGGCGTCGAGGAGACCGAAGAGCCCGAGGGCCGCGACCGCGAGGGTCGGCAGGGTCATGAGGGGGGCCTCGAGGAGGCCGAAGCGGAGACGGGCCTGGCTGTAGGCGCTCGCCTTCGCAGCCTCTTCCTTCGTGACGGAACGCGCGAGTTCCGGCGGCACCTTTCCCCCCGCGGCGCGCACGCTCCGCCAGTTGAGATAGGCGAGGAAGACTCCCCAGAGAAGATCGAGGCCCGCGAGGGCGAGGTAGAGGAGGAGAATGGTCGTCGGCTTCATGGGGTCTCCGTCGAGATGAAGATCAATGGAATATACGAAAATCGGCGAGGAATGGGAGGGGGGCAAGGCGTTGTCCTTTCCCGCCGCCCTCGCTATCTTCGCAGACAAGAGAGGTGAGCAGATGTCCTATGTCGTCGATTTCGAGAAGGTCTCCACGACCGGCCTGGAAAGCTCGCCCGTCGCGACGGCCCTGGCCGGCCTCCGCGCCAACGAGGCGCGGTATTTCAAGAACAAGTACAAGCACGAGTTCACCGTCGAGCCGGCCTCGAAAAGCAAGACAACCCTCGCCTACGTAAAGCGCATCCTCAAGGAGGAGCGCGGCCTCGAGATCGAGTCGAAGCCCCTCGAGACCTCGAGCTTCCAGGTCGAGAACATCAAGTGGACCTATGTCTTCTACGAGAGCGGACTCTCGATTAACGTGTTGTACACGATCGACAACCCCAAGAAGCGGGCGGTCGGCTTCAAGCTTTCGGAGGGAATGGAAGTGCCCGCGGAGCTCGAGCCGAAATTCAAGTTCGCCCGGCAGAAGTCCAAGCTGGCCGGCACGATCCGTGGCTCCTTCTTCGTGATCAAGGGAGAGTACTGAGGGAACGAGCCCCCTTTGGGGCCTTCTTTATTGCTGGTATACCTCGTGTTTTATTTTTTATCCTGAAAATCCTGTTCTCCTGTCCTTTTCCCCTTCTTTCCTAGAATCAGACAGGATAACAGGAAAGGCAGGATTAACAGGAAAAGAAGGCTAGAGGAAAAAGACTCTTCGCTTTTCCCTTCCGCCTCTCCTACGCCCCCTTCAGCTTCCCCGACTCGCCTTCCCTCTCTCGCTGCGACCTCCCTGGTCAGACCTTCGAGATTATGGCTCTCTCGGTAGAAAAGCTCATAGAGGTGGAACCCGGTGAGCTTTCGGATGGCCGAAGCTCGTGCCAAGGAAGACGCACGGCCGGGCGACCCAAAACGGACAAACGTCGAAGAGCCTTGACATCGCGAGCCAAAGGACCAGGCTTGAGTCATCACGTTTCTCGCTCGCGAGGAGGCAATCCATGATCGTCGTCAAGGTGTCCATGGTTATCCACCGCGGCAAAAGGGAGGAGGCCATCCGCCTTCTCAGGGAGAGGGACAAGATCCTCGAGCACGAGGGAGTCCCCAAGGCGGCGCGGATGTACGTGCGCAAGCTCGCTTCGGCCGGCTCGCCCGAGATCATCCGCGAGTACGAGTTCAAGAACTTCGCCGAATACGAAACGGCCTGGGCGAAGCGGATGAAGCCCGACGAGGAGTCCAAGCGCTGGTCGTCGCAGTTCGACTCGCTCGTGGCGCCGGGCAGCATGGGCTACGAGGTCTACGAACTCGTCGAAAGCTGAACCGCGGCAGGGGGCAGGGTCAGACCCCAAGGGTCAGCCCACGCCCCTCTGCGAGGCATCGCAGAGAGGCGACATCGCGGGGCGGTTGGTCATCTCGACGAAATCGAAGATGCGCTCGGCCGCCGGGCCGAAAAGCTCCTCGGGGCCCTCGAAGTGGAACTGGTCGAAGGGCGGCTCGTAGAGGGCCCCGAGGGGCACGTAGCCGTCGCGGACGAGGCAGTCCACGAGGGTGTCCACGAACCTGAGCTGCTGCGGAGTGAAGACCCCGCGGTTGATGTACTCGGCCAGCCTCGTCTCCACCTCGGCGCGATCGAGGCCGATGATCGAGCGGATCAACAGGGAGAGGGGAGGATTCTCCACCTCGAAGAGAATGCGGGACTTGTCGCCGTAGAGCCGCGTGAACAATTCGCGATTCTCGTCAATACGCTTCTCGTTCGGCGAAAGATCAGGGCCGCCATGGACCCAATCACCGGCGGATACAGTATCAAAGGCAGTAATTATGCCTTAGGGCTAAGAGGTACTTCTTCGACCTCGTTCAATCCTGAGCGATTAGTCCTTCGGCTTCCGTGCTCCAGCGAGCGCGGTCGCAAGGCTGGTGAGGGCGATGATACCAGGAGCTATCGCTCCAAGCGGGCTGTTCAAGAAAAGGCTGACAGCGACGACCGCGAGGCTGCCGATTCCAAGCGCGAAGGCAAATAATTGCCCCGTCTTACTAGCACGAACTTCTTCCTGGACGAGAAGATCCTCAGCGCCATGACGGTGCTCAGCCTCCTTCTCAGCCATAGCCAAGATACGTTCAGCCGCACCAGGAACCACGGCGTTATAGCGTTCGAACTCAGCGGCAGGCGGAAGTGGGCCGCTATAGGAAACGGCTTGATGACGAATGGCAGGAGGCGGTTGACCACCGGCAGACGGCCTGGCAGGACTATTCTTGGCCACAGGGTTCCCTATCCATCGCGGCACCGATGTCTCGGCCAACCTTCACCCAATCCCCGGCCAGGGCATCCCGATCGCGGATGGGGCCCTTCTTGAGGTCATCTATAGATATCAGACGCCCTCCCGACATATCGAAGACCGAGGCGAAGCCATGCAGGAACTTGTCCCGCTTAGCAGTTGTCTTCACAATCTCCCCCTTCTTCATGCCTAAAATATACTACGGCAATGAGCCATCTTGGAACAAGACCATCGTGCGCGGACCCGGGCTGCATCAGGGAGTCAGCCCACACCCCTCTTCGAAACATCGAAGGGCGGCGTCATCGCGAGGCGGTTGGTCATCTCGACGAAATCGAAGATGCGCTCGGCCGCCGGGCCAAAAAGCTCCTCGGGGCCCTCGAAGTGGAACTGGTCGAAGGGCGGCTCGTAGAGGGCCCCGAGGGGCACGTAGCCGTCGCGGACGAGGCAGTCCACGAGGGTGTCCACGAACTTGAGTTGCTGCGGAGTGAAGGCCCCGCGGTTGATGTACTCGGCCAGCCTCGTCTCCACCTCGGCGCGATCGAGGCCGACGATCGAGCGGATCAACAGGGAGAGGGGAGGATTCTCCACCTCGAAGAGAATGCGGGACTTGTCGCCGTAGAGCCGCGCGAACAATTCGCGGTTCTCGTCCTTGCCCTCGAAGAGGAGGCGGTCGAGCTCGGCCAGGTCCTTGTCGGTGAGGGGCGCGAGGCGGCGGATCTTATTGATCGCGAGGTGATCCCGGTTCTCCTCCAAAAGCCGTTCAATGCGCTTCTTATACTGCGAGAGGTCGGGGCCGCGATGGATGGGGTCGTAGACGGGCACAGGCTCGTCGACCTCGTCGGAGAACTTCGTGTAGACCAGTTTTCGCGTTTCCTTGTCGACGTACTGGATCAGGCTGCGCATGGAGAGGCGAATTTCATCCAATGCCTCGAGCGTGATGTCCCGCCAGAATTCCTCGCCGCCGACGGCATCGAGGAGGGGCAGGATCTTCTTCACCTCGGGGATGGAAGTCTTCCCGCGCAAAGAGAGGGCGGTCTTCTGGATTCTCTCGCGCGCTGACTCGAGGCCTCCAAGCCCGGCCAGCAAGGCCTTTTCCGATTCGAGGAGGAGGAGGTCCCAGCGCCGGGCGTCCTCGTCGCCGAGGGAGTAGTCCGAGGGCAGGGGCGCGAGATAGGTTGCGAGATCGGCGAGGTCCTCGTCGCCGAGCGATGCCCAGGGCTCGTCAGCCTTGTATTTTTCGACATGGCGGAGGAAGGGACGGACGATGAAGCTCGACTCGTTCAGGCCCTTCACGAACTGCCTGCAAAAAACGAGGTGACGCTTCGCCAGCTCCGCGTGCTCCCCATCGGGCCCGGCGCGGAGGGCGGCGGCCAGCGCCAGGGCCGACTTGAAAATCCTCGCCGTCATCGAGTCCTGCGCGCGTGCCGTTTCGCCCGCGGGCTTCGCGGAAAAGAACTCGATGTTGCCGCAGTAGTCGAAGATCAAAAATTTCCGCTTGTCGTCGCCGGGGCCGAAGAGGCCGGGAGAAAGGCGGGTGCCGCGCCCGATCATCTGCTCGAATTTCACCCGCGAATAGATCGGCTTGGCGAAGACGAGATTGACCACCTCCGGCACGTCGATGCCCGTGTCGAGCATGTCCACCGAGACCGCGATCATCGGCATGCCCTTCGCGATGGAGAACCGGTCGATGAGGGCCTGGGCGTCCTTGCCGAGGGAGTAGTCGATACGGGCGCAGTAGCGCCCCGCGTGCATCGGAAAGGCTGCGTCGAAGCATTCGACGATGAACTGGGCGTGTTCCTTGCTCAGCGCGAAGACGATGGTCTTGCCCAGCCTGTCCCCGCCCTCGACCTTGATGCCGTAGTCCATGAGATTGCGGACGAAGCCCTCCACCGTCGGTCTGTTGAAGAGCCAGCGGTTGAGGGCGGCGCTTTCGATCTCCGCCGGCATTTCGCCCGTGAGGGGATCGGAGAACTTGTCCTCGTATTCCTCGCGCTCGCGTTCCGAAAGATCGGCGTACTTGATGCCCTTCCGCGTAAAGCCCGAGGACACCTTGAGCGCGTCGTAGGGCACGAGATAGTTCTTGGCGACCGCCTCGTCCAGGCCGAAGGCGAAGGTGGGGTTCTTGTCCTCGAGATCGAACAATTGGTAGGTGTTGCGGTCCACCTCCGACCTCGGCGTCGCCGTCAGGCCGAGGAGGAGACCGTCGAAATACGAGAAGAGGGCCTGGTATTTCCGGTAGATGCTCCGGTGCGCCTCGTCGATCACGATGAGATCGAAGTGGGCCGGCGAAAAGCCGCGGAGGCCCCCTTCCACCTCGTCGATGAGATGCATCATCGTCTGGTAGGTGGAGAGACAGACCCGTGCCTGGGTGTCGCTGCGCGTCGAGCGGAGGTCCACCGACACCGTGTTGGGCAGGCTCTTCGCGAAGGCCCGCTTGGTCTGCACGATGAGGGAATCGCGGTCGCAGAGAAAGAGGACGCGCTTTACCCAGTTGGCCTTCTGGAGGAGCTCGACCAGGGCGATGGCCGTGCGGGTCTTTCCCGTGCCCGTCGCCATGATGACGAGGGCGCGGCGGTGATGCTCCTCGAAGTGGGCGCATACCGCGCGTATCGCCTCGATCTGGTAGGGGCGGTCGACGATGTCCTTGTTGACCGGAGCCCGCTTGATCGACTGTCGCGTCTCGCGCCGCCGGATCGCCAGATCGAGCTCGTCCTTCTTGAAGAAACCGGCCACCCTGCGCGGCGGATAGAAGCTGTCGTCCCAGAAGTAGATCTCGTAGCCGTTGGTGTAGAAGATGAGGGGCCGCTGCCCGAAGCGGGCCTCGAGGGCGTCCGCGTAGTCGGCCGCCTGGGCCTTGCCCTCCACGGGGTCGCGGCTCGTCCGCTTGGCCTCGATGACGGCGAGCGACTTGCCGTCGCTTCCGAAAAGCACATAGTCGGCATAACCCAAGCCCGTCGCCGACGCGTTGCGCTTTACGCCCTCGAGCTCGTATTCGGCCTTCACCGAATCGCCGCCCAGCTTCCATCCCGCCTCCGCGAGGAGAAGATCGATATAGAAGGCCCTCGTCTCCGCCTCGGAATAGTCGTGGGTATCGGGCCTGGCCTGGGCCGAGGCCTTGCGGGCGGCGATCTCGGCCATGAGTCTCTTGAGCTCTTCTTCCGCCAGGGCGCGCCGGGCCACCTCCTCCTCGAGTTTTTGCGCAAGCGATTCGGCGAGCCTTTGCGCCTCCTCCCTGCCCCTGTCCTGGGATAAGCCGGAGGGAAGGAGACCCGGGTCGAACTTCGATTCGAGGGCAGCGTCGAAGTAAACGCGGGTAAACCAGTGGAGAACCTTGTGGAGCTCGATGATCGTGTAGCGCGAGGCGGCCGCGGGAATCGGCCGCGTTTCGTGGGCCGCCTGGCTGCCGGCCTTCCTGATAAGCTCGCAACTGCCAAGGATGTGGGGAGGCGTCGTCTCCTTGAAGGAGGCCTCCTTCAAGAAGGCGTTGAGGTTGGACTCGTAGGGATGGGACAACTCCTCATCGTGATCGAACATCCAGTGGAGGGCCGCCTCGAGGGCGATGCGGGCGTTGACGCAGGAGGAGCGGGGGTCGAGGAGGGTCGCCTTTTCGGCGGCGAGGGCGAGGCCCTTGATCTCGGGTAGCTTTATGAAATCGAAGTTGGTCATGATTTTGTCCTATGTATTCATAATTAGAGGTCGCCGGTGAAGGCGCGGTGTTGGAGGGAGGAGAAGAGGGATTCTTCCTTGTTGAAAGCGAGAGCCTCCCTATTTTTCAATTGCACTATGGAGCTGATGCGATCGATAAAAGAAGCCTGGAGCTCCAACGGCGGTGAAATCAAAGCCAGTCGATTGATCGAGTCAAAGTTCAAGCCGGATTTTACGGCGCTCTGATCCAGCGAGGAGAATTGCCGCTTGCCAGCAGGCGATTCCAAATAGTGCGAGGCGAACATAGGTAAGAGGCTCCGTTTTTTTAGCCGGACTAGGACAAGGTGCTGATTGATGTATGCGCCTCTTTTGGCAGTCTCTCGATCAACGATGGCCGTCCTTCCCAGATCAGCTGTAATGCTAATTAAGAGATCATCTTCTTGCACCTTTGTTCGGTTTGTCTCTTGCGTTGCCGGCGGAACAACATGTTGCACCGAGTCAAAAACGAGGCGAGAGTTCTTCACATTTTGTATTTTGATAAAGAGCGCACCCTCATTTGAGTGGTACTTCGCCCATCCTCTCGATCCACTGGTCATGAAAGTGATCTCGTCTCGAAGACTAATGACTTCCCATCCCTTCTCATTCCTCACCGGATCCCCAAACATCTCCAAGAATACCGCCTGCGCCAGCTCATCGAGCTTGGCGATCGCGGCCTTGCGCTTGGTTCGTATCGCGTCGGCGGAATCGAGGATGGCGGCGATGCGCCTTTGCTCGGAGAGGGGAGGGAGGGGGATCCGGGCTGCCTTAATAATGCCATCCGTAACAGCGGGATAGCTCGCGCCTGTAGCCTGCGCTACCATTTCCCCAATGAACCCGCTTGTAAGCAACCAATGGAAGAGGAAACGATTGTAAAGATACCCTATATCTGCCCGAAGGACGCAAAAACCCGTTGACGCAGTCTGATATTGCTGGTCTTCTTTCACAATTGCAACGGCGTTTAGGTTGGGTCTGACCGTTGACACCAGAATGTCTCCGGCTTTCACCAACTGTCTTGCTCTGCTCGGAGCATCGGTACTCGCTATTAATATACTACCAGTTAGTGTTTTGTTCTGTGAGTCTATCCTGCCTATATCTATATATGGGAAAACTCCGTTCGGCAAGTCGCGTGAGGGAGACCAATTGGACACTCTCTCAACAAGATCGCCAATTGAGGCCCTCGGCCACTTGAGTCGACTACTCATCCCTCTTCCCCCCCAAGCATCCTCCTGAGCCTCTTCGTCTCCGCCGCAATCTCTGCCGAGATGGCATCTATCTCGTCGAGGATCTCTTCCGGCTTCGCGTGCTCCACCGCCTCGTGGACGACTTCCTTGTAGCGGCCGATGGAGAGGTCGTAGTCCTGCCCGACAATCTCCGCCTTGGGGACCACGAAGGATTGGGCTGTGCGGGGATTCTTCGTCTCGCTCTTCTCGCGCTTCTTCCAGCGGGAAAGGACATCGGGGAGGTTGTTCTTTCCGTGCTCCTCCTCCTTGAGCCTGCGCGCGGGTTCGGGTCCGAGGAGTTCCTCTTTCAGGAGGGGCGTGCGCTTGTCGTCGAGACTCCAGCCGTCGGCCTCCATGTCGTAGAACCAGACGCCCTCGGTGCCGCCGGTGCCGGTCTTCGTAAAGAGGAGGATCGCCGTCGAGACGCCGGCGTAGGGCTTGAAGACGCCCGAGGGCAGGGAGACGACTCCGTCGAGTTTGTGCTTTTCCACGAGCTCCTTCCTGATGGCCCTGTGGGCCTTGGAGGAGCCAAAGAGAACGCCGTCGGGCACGATGACGGCAGAGCGGCCGCCGGGCGTGAGGAGCCTGAGCATCAGGGCCAGGAAGAGGAGCTCGGTCTTTTTGGTGTCGCAGACGCGGAGGAGATCGGGGGCGACCTCGTCCTCGGCCAGGCTGCCCTTGAAGGGGGGATTGGCGAGACAGAGGCTGTATTCGCCCGCCTCCTCGTTGTCGCGCGACAGGGAGTCCTTGTACTGGACGTTGGGATTCTCGACGCCGTGCAGCATCATGTTCATCGAGCCGATGCGGAGCATGGTCGAGTCGAAGTCGAAGCCGTTGAAGAGCCGTCCGTTCACGTGTTTTTGCGTCTCGGCGGAAAAGAATCCTGGATCATTCTTGACGAGCTGCTCGATGCAGCCGACGAGGAATCCCGTCGTACCGCAGGCCGGGTCGCAGATGCGGTCGTCGATGGTCGGCTCCGTCATCGCGACCATGAGTTTGATGATGTGGCGCGGGGTGCGGAACTGCCCGTTGGTGCCGGCCGTGGTGAGCTTGCCGAGCATGTACTCGTAGAGATCGCCCTTGGTGTCGCGGTCGTCCATGGGGATGTCGGCGATCATGTCGACGGCGTCGGAGAGGAGGGAGGGCTTGGGGATGAGGAAGACGGCGTCCTTCATCGCCCGCGCGAAGCTGGAGTCCTGCGAGGAGGAGAGGCCCTTGATGAAGGGAAAGACCTCCGACTGGAAGAGCTTGAACATCTCCTCGCTCTCGAGGTGGGAGAAGCGCGACCAACGGAGTCCCTGCCGTTTCGGGCCGAAGGTCGGGTTGGGATTGGGCCTGCCCGTGCGCTGGGCCTTCTTTTCGGCCCGGAGCTCGAGGTCGTCCAGGCGCTTGATGAAGAGGAGGTAGGAGATCTGCTCGATCACCGTCAGGGGATTGGCGATGCCGCCCGTCCAGAAGGTTGTCCAGAGCTTGTCTACCTTGGTACGAAGTTCACCGGTCAGCATCGGCCGTGCTTTATGTTGCCGTTATCGGAGGACCCGAAGTGGGCGGCGAAGGCGGATAGGTCGCGGGATGTAGCTGCCAAGGTAACTGCTCCTTGAGTTATGGGTAATTGGTGTTTTCAGGAATTCTCAGTGAGATAGTGAGCGAGGATGCGACGCATGGAGAATCGTATTCGCTCGCATTCCAGCCAAGTTCCAGGGTTGCCGGCGTCCCTCAGAGGATCACCCCCTCGTTCTTGATGACGCTCTCAAAGGAGTTGCGACGGGAAGCACAACGCTCGAAAACGGACTGTTCATACACGAGTACATCGAGGGCCGCGGAGACCTCTGCGTGGATAGAACGACGAATACGGTATATGAGCTCGAAGGGATCGTCTGGGAAAGTCCGGAAAATAAAACAGAGATCGGCATCGCTATCATTAGCCGCCTCGCCGCGCGCCCTCGAGCCAAAGAGGATGGCCTCGCTCGCTCCGACTTCGGTTCGAGTCTTTTCGATGGCCCTTCTCGTAGCCGGGTCAAGCTGCATCCGTACCTCCTCTTCCTGAAGTATACCGACAGTAAGTCGTCGCCGCTATTGCCGTACCGCGCATCTCAAGGAACCTGCTCGCGCCGCGCAAATTGCGCGACGTCGCAGTCACTCCCAGGATCGGCTCGACAACCGCTTCGATCGGTGTGGGCCTGCCCCGTCTCGCTCCGAGGTCTGATGACAATCCCCCGAGCATCCCGCCCTTCTGTCTCGCCACCCCGCCCTTCCGCCTCGCCACCCCGCCCTTCTGTCTCGCCACCCCGCCCTTCTGTCTCGCCACCCCGCCCTTCTGCCTCTCTACCCTGCCCTTCCACCTCGCCACCCTGCCCTTCCGCCTCGCCACCCCGGCCATCCGCCTCGCCACCCCGCCCTTCCGCCTCGCCACCCTGCCCTTCTCTCTCGCCACCCCGGCCTTCCTCTTCTCCTACGCGCCCTTCCGCCGCTCCTACGCGCCCTTCCACTTCTCCTACGCGCCTTGCCCCTTCTCCTACGTGCCCTTCCACTTTCCCTACTCGCCTTTCCGCTTCCCCTACGCGCTCTTCCCCTTCTCCTACGCGCCCCTCCTCTTCCCCTACGTGACTTCCCGCCTCTCCTACTCGCCCTACCCCTTCTCCTACCTGGCCTTCCGCCTTTCCTACGCCCCCTTCCGATTCCCCTACCCGCCCTTCCCTCGACTTGCGCTGCCCTCCCCGCGTCGATAGTCTTGCACGATGCTTCGTTAACGTCTTTGCCGGAGGTTTTCATGCCATCCCCCCTTCCCCACGCCTTCCTCGACGAATACCGCGGCCGCCTCTTCGAGGGCGAATGGCCCAGCCTGCCCGAGCTCTTCGCCATCACGACGGAGCGCCACGGCTCGAGGCAGTGCTTTACCGTCTACGACCCCGACCGCGTCAGCCTGAGCTACGCCGAGGCGGCCGCCTACATCGGCCGGGTAGCCGCGCGCCTCGTGGCCGACGGGGTCCTCCCCGGCGACCGCGTGGTCGTCACCGGCAAGAACGGGCCCGAATGGGCCGTCGCCTGGTTCGCGGCCCTCCAGGCCGGCGCCATCGTCGTGCCCATCGACGCCCAGCTCCGCAAGGAGGAGACCGCCAACCTCATCGCGGCCGCCGACGCCAAGGCAGCCTTCGTCGACGAGGAGAAGTACGACGAGGTCAAGGCGGGCGGCTTCGGCCTCGCCGCCATCTATTCGCTGTCGCGCAAAAAGCCCGCCTACATATACGAGGTCGCCGCACCGGAGCCCATCGCCCGCGTCAAGCGCTCGGTGGAAGAGACGGCGGCCATCCTCTTCACCTCGGGCACGACGGGCACGCCCAAGGGGGTCATGCTCTCGCACCGCAATCTCGTCGCCGACTGCTTTCTCGCCCAGGCCAATCTCGGCCTCTTCCCCACCGACGTCTTCTACGCCCTCCTCCCCCTCCACCACTCCTACACGATGCTCGCCGTCTTCATCGAGGCGATCTCCGTCGGCGCGGAGGTGGTCTTCGGCCGATCGATGGCGACGAGCCGCATCCTCCACGACCTCAAGGAAGCCAAGATCACGATGCTCCTCGGCGTGCCCCTCCTCTTCAACAAGGTGCTCGCGGGCATCATGAAGGGCATCCGGGAGAAGGGCCCAATTGTGAGCGGCGTCCTCGGCTTCCTCATGGCGGTCTCCGGCCTGATCAAGAAGACCACGGGCGTCAATCCTGGCAAGAGCCTCTTCGGAGCCGTCCTCGACAAGGCCAGCCTCCGCACGATCCGCATCTGCATCTCCGGCGGCGGCCCCCTCGCGCCCTCGGTGTTCAGGCGCTACAACCAGCTCGGCATCGACTTCATCCAGGGCTACGGCCTCACCGAGACCTCGCCCATCCTCACCCTCAACCCCGTCGAGCATTACAAGGAAACCTCGGTCGGCAAGCTCGTCCCCGGCGTCCAGGCCAGGCTTCTCGAGCCCGACGCCGAGGGCCGCGGGGAGATAGCGGTAAAGGGCCCGATGGTGATGCAGGGCTATTTCCGCGCCCCGGAGGAGACGGCCAAGGTCTTCACCGAGGACGGCTGGTTCAAGACCGGCGACATCGGCTGGATCGATGATGAGAACTATGTCTATCTCACCGGGAGGGCCAAGAACCTCATCGTCACCGAGGGGGGCAAGAACGTCTATCCCGAGGAGATCGAGGAACGCTTCCAGCTCTTCGAGGAGGTCGACCAGGTCCTCGTCCGCGGCTTCGCGCCCGACGCCTCCTCGGCTGCCGAGGAGATCGAGGCCATCGTCCATCCCACCGACGACTTCGCCAAGGGCAGGGACTGGGCCGAGGTGGCGCGCCGCGTCGAGGAGATCGTCGCGACGATCAACGAGGGCCTCCTCCCCTACCAGCGCATCGCCAGGACCACGGTCCTCGCCGAGGCCCTCGAGATGACGACGACGAAGAAGGTGAAGCGCTTCGCCGTCGCGAAGACCTGAGCGATGGCGCAAACCTGAATGGGGCCCCGGGCCGGGCGAAGGGAGAGGGCGACGTGAACCGCGGCCTCGGCATCGACACGGGGGGCACCTATACCGACGCGGTGCTCTTCGACCTCGACGCGGGCGTACTACTCGCCTCGGCGAAGTCCGTCACGGTCAAGGAGGACCTCTCCCTCGGCATCGAAGGCGCGATCGAGGGCCTTCCTCCCGACCTCCTGGGCGAGGTGGGACTCGTCTCGCTTTCGACGACCCTCGCCACCAACGCCTGCGTCGAGGGCAAGGGCGGGAGGGCCACCCTCGTCCTGATCGGCTGCGACCGGGAGATCGTCGCGGACTACGGCAAGGAATACGGCCTGCCCCCCGAGCGCGAGATCGTCTTCCTCGACGGCGGCCACGACCAGCAGGGGACCCTCAAGGCGGAACCGGATTGGGAGGCCCTGCGGAAAGCCGTGCTCGAGCGCTCGGGCGCGACCGACGCCTTCGCCGTCGTCGAGCTCTGGGGCATCCGCAATCCCGAAAGCGAGAAGAAGGCGAAGGAGCTCCTCGCCGGCTGGACGGGCCTTCCGACGGTCTCTGGCCACGAGCTCACCGCCGAGGTCAATTCGCTCAAACGCGCGGCGAGCGCCCTCCTCAACGCGCATCTCATGCCAATTATCAACGATTTTCTCGACGCCGTCGGCAAGAGCCTCTCGCGCCTGGACATAGCCGCCCCCCTCGTGATCGTGCGCGGCGACGGGAGCCTGATGTCCGAGGAATTCGCCCGCGGCAGGCCCGTCGAAACCCTCCTCTCCGGCCCGGCCGCGAGCGTCGCCGGCGGCCTTCACCTCTCCGGAAAGAAGGACTGCGTCGTCATCGACATGGGCGGCACGACGAGCGACATCGCCGTCGTCAGGAAGGGCCTGCCGAGGCTCGCCCTCGAAGGAGCCCATGTGGGCTCCTGGCGCACGGGCATTCCCTCGGTCTCCATCGACACGATCGGCCTGGGCGGCGACAGCATCGTTCGGCACACGGCCGAGAACGATCTCGGCATCGGGCCTGCGCGGGCCGCCCCCCTTTCGTGGATGGCGAGCCGCTGGCCCGCGACCCTCGGCCGGCTCAAGGAGCTCCGCGACCAGGGCCGGCGCGACGAGCTCCCCCTCTGCGAATTCCTCTACCTCGTGCGCGACGTCTCGGATGATACCTGGTACGACGATACCGAGCGCGGCATCGTCAGGGCCCTGCGGGGCGGCCCCCTCGACATATCCAGGCTCGCCGACGCGACGGGGGGCTCGGTCATCGCGCTCAGGACCAAGCGCCTCGAGCAGCACGGAGCCATTATGCGCTGCGCCCTCACCCCGACCGACATCATGCACATCAGGGGCGACTTCGACGCATGGAACGCGGAGGCGGCCGCGATCGGGGCGGCCATCATGGCGCGCCAGATCGGCTCCGGCATCGACGAGGTCGTCGAGCGGGTCTACGAAAACGCGCGTGAACGCTTGTATTGCGCCATCGTGCGGGCCCTGATGGAGGACGAGGACGGCAGCCTCCTCAAGGGCGGCATTTCGCGCCAGCTCGAACGCCTCCTCAAGAAAAGCTACAGAGAGGGTCGAGCCCGGGAGGGACAGGCTCCGGCGATGCGGTCGGGCTTCGCCGGCCAGTCGGGCGCGGGCCGCGCGTCGGATGCCGCCGGCGAGTCGGACGCCGGAGCCTTCCTCGGCAGCGCCTTCACGACCTCGGCGAGCCTCGTCGGCATCGGGGCGCCCATCCACGTCTTCCTCCCCGAGGTCGCCCGCGCCCTGGGCGCCGAGTTCGTGGTGCCCCCCGACGCCGGCGTCGCCAACGCCGTGGGCGCGATCACCGGCAATGTGCTGGCCGAGGCGAGCGTCCTCATCCGGCCGCGCTACACGATCTCGGGCGTCACCGGCTACCTCGCCTATTCCTCCGAGGAGAACCGAAGCTTCGTCGAGCTCGAAGAGGCCCTCGAGTGGGCGAAGGCGAGGGCAGCCGAGCTCGCCCTCGGCGAGGCTGTCAGGCGCGGCGCCGCCGACGCCGCTGTCGAACTTCGGGTCGAGGCTAACGAGGCCGACATCACGACGGGAATCGTCGAAGGCGGCGGCGGCGGCGCCGGCGACACGGGAGCCCATGCCTCCCCCTCCAGGCCTTCGCGCATCCTCGTCGAAACCATCGTAAAGGCACGGGCGAGCGGAAAAATCCGCCCTGCTTGATCGACGAGAAAGCCGCGTTTCCGGCGATATCCTGCCCTTACCTTTCATTGACAGCCGCCCGCTTCGATGTACAATGCCTTTCTGGAGGGACCGATGAGGATCTTGGTCGTGGACGACGATTCGCCGAGCAGAAGAACTCTCGAGAAGTACCTCGAACCCTGGGGAGAGGTGGACGCGGTCGCCGACGCCATGGCCTGCATCGAGGCCTTCAGGAACGCGATCGAAAGCGGCGATCCCTACGACATCGTCTTTCTCGACATCGTGATGCCGGGCATGAGCGGCCACGAGGCCCTGCGCGAGCTTCGCGCCACCGAGGCCGACTGGAAGGTCAAGACGCTGGAAGAGACCCGCATCGTCATGACCTCGATCCTCGAAGACCCGCACACCGTCATCAAGGCCTACAACGAAGGCGGGGCGACAAGCTACCTCGTCAAACCCATTTCGCGGAAAAACATCGACGACGAACTCACCCGCCTCGGTTTCGCGCAGAAAGTCTGAATTCCCGCCTCGCGGCCAGGGTCTCGGCCTGCCGAGGCCCCACCTACCCTTCCTTCGGCCCTTTTTCCCTATTCGTGCACTTTTCCCCCTTTGACGAAACCCAAAAGGGGAGGGATACTGTTTTTACTATGCTCCGGGGATAGAAAGTCCCCGGACCTGGATCCATCCATACCCAAAGAGGCATATATGTCTTCACGACCCAGTTCGGCTGTCGATGTTGCCCTCGTCGGGGCGGGCATCCACAGCGCCACCCTCGGCATGCTCCTCAGGGAACTCGACCCCGGCCTCACCATCAGGACCTTCGAGCGCCTCGACGCCGTCGCCCTCGAGAGCACCGACCCGATGAACAACGCGGGCACGGGTCACGCGGCGAACTGCGAACTCAACTACACCCCCGCCAAACCCGAGGGCGGCGTCGATCCGACCAAGGCCTTCAGCATCAACGAGCAGTTCGAAGTCTCCCTCCAGTTCTGGTCGAGCCTCGTCTCCGCGGGACGGCTCCCCAAGCCCTCCACCTTCATGAACCCCTGCCCCCATATGAGCCTCGTCCTCGGCCAGTCCGACGTCGCCTACCTCCGCGCCCGCCATGAGGCCCTCCACGCCCACCATTTCTTCGCCTCGATGGACTACAGCGAGGATCGCGCGAAGCTCGCCGAGTGGGCGCCCCTCACCATGCAGGGCCGCGAAAACGGCGTCCCTTACGCCGCCACCCGCGTCGACCGCGGCTCCGACATAGACTTCGGCTCCCTCACCAAGGCCTTTTTCGACGCCCTCCAAAAGAGCGGCAATTTCTCGATGGACCTCGGCACCGCGATCACCGACGTCACGCGCGAGGCCGACGGCACCTGGCGCCTCGTCGCGAAAAAACGGAAGGGCGGCGGCAGCGAGGAGATCAGGGCGAAGTTCGTCTTCCTCGGCGCCGGCGGCGGTGCCCTCCCCCTCCTCCTCAAGTCCGGCATCCCCGAGGGCAAGGGCTACGGCGGCTTCCCCATCTCCGGCCAGTGGCTCGTCTGCGCCAAGCCCGAGGTCATCGCCCGCCACGAGGCCAAGGTCTACGGCAAGGCCGCCGTCGGCGCCCCGCCCATGTCCGTGCCCCACCTCGACACCCGCATCATCGACGGCAAGCGCAGCCTCCTCTTCGGACCCTACGCCGGCTTCTCCACCAAGTTCCTGAAAGAAGGTTCCTATTGGGACCTTCCCGGCTCGGTCAAACCATCGAACCTCCTCGTCCTCGCCTCGGCCGGCCTCCGCAACCTCGGCCTCGTCGGCTACCTCGTCGGCCAGGTCCTCCAGAACAACGACGCCCGCATGAAGTCCCTCCGCGACTACTTCCCCGAGGCCAAGGCCGAGGACTGGAGCCTCGCCATCGCCGGCCAGCGCGTGCAGATCATGAAGCCCGACGCCGAGCACGGCGGCGGCAAGATCGAGTTCGGCACCGAGGTCGTCTCCGCGGCCGACGGCTCGATCGCCGCCCTTCTCGGCGCCTCGCCGGGCGCCTCCACCGCCGTCCCCACGATGGTCAAGCTCATCGAAAAGTGCTTCGCCGACCGCGCCAAGAGCCCCGCCTGGCAGGCCACCTTCAAGCGCCTCATGGCCTCCTACGGCCTGTCCCTCGCCAAGGACAAAGCCCTCCACGCGAGCGTCCGCGCGAAGAACAATGAGGTGCTTGGACTAAAGGGCTGACTCCGGGCCGGGCATTTCGTGACAATTGGGCGCGTCCCCGCGCCTCGTCGACGTCGCGCGGGGACCGGGCTCTTCGCTGCAATCGCCGGCTCCCGAGCCGCCCAGGGGCCGGGTCTCTCCGAGCCCCGGCCCGAGCCGCGAGCCGGGTCGCCGTCGATTTCTGCTACGATCCCTCGCGCGGCCGGTTCAGGCGCTACCGTTCTTCGAGCAGTCTAGCGGTTGTCCGAGGCCTCAGCTCCTGCCTAGGAAATTAAGCGCCCGCTCGTTGAATTCTTCCGGGTATTCGAAATTGGGACAATGTCCGTAGGGATCGGGGCTCCAGAATTCCGCATGGGGAAGCAAGGCCCGGAGATCCCTCGACGATTCAAAACCCACCACCCCGTCCTGGGGACCCCAGGCGAGGAAGACGGGCATCGAGATCCGCGAGATGTTCTCGTAATAACCCCCGAGCAGTTTCTCGCCGCGGGCGGTGAAGCCGAAGGTGGTGAAATAGTTGCGCAGGAACTTGAGGCAGGCCCGGGAGTAACCCGGAGAATGTTGGAATTGGTAGTTTCTCTCGACGGTAACCTCGGCGTAATTGATCGGTTCGTAGGTGAGATAGCGAAAGCTCGCGGCCACTTTTGCCGGGCTCGCCGGCGGGCGCATAAGCATCTCCCCCAGGACAGGGGTCGAGGCGAGGTGCATGGCGAAGGGGTATTTCCTGCCGAAGGCCGGCGCGACGAGGATGAGGCTCCTCACCTTCTCGGGGTGGAGGAGGGCCAGGTTGATCGCGATGGCCCCGCCCATGGAGTGCCCCATGATGTGCGCCTGTCGGATGCCGAGGTTTTCCATGAAATCGCTCACAAAGGCGGCGAAATACTCGTAGTCGTACTCGACATCGGGCTTGTCGGCCAGTCCGAAGCCCGGCAGGTCGAGGGCCAGGACCCGGTATTTTTTCTTCAGGGCCGGTATGTTCCAGGCCCACTCCTCGACGGAACCCATGTAGCCGTGGATCAGGACGAGGGGCTCGCCCTCCCCTCCCTCGCTCCAGTACCGCGTCTTCGTGCCCCGGATCTCAAGGAATCGATCTTCGTAATAGTCCCACAGGCTGCCGCGGTATTTCTCGGGATTCGTCCTCCAGCCCTCTTCCATCCGCTCCTCCTTCGCCCTGTCGACCTCACTCTCCCGCGACCAGCCTCACCAGGAGCACGGGCCCCGTCGACCTCGGCAGGATCTTCGAGGCGGCGCTGCCCTCCCAGAGGGCGCCGAGCCCTGCACGGCCGTGGGTGCCGATCACGAGGATCGCGCCCGGGCTTCGGCCTATCCGCTCGGGCAGGGCACGCTCGGGGCTGCCGCGGAGGAGTTCGCTGCGCACGACGAGGCCGGCCAGGCCGGGGTCGTCGGTAAGCCCCGAAAGCCAACCTTCGGCCTCGAGGACGGCGGCCTCGAGGGCCTGGGCCATCGCTCCGGGCATGCTCCGCTGTATCGCCCTCTCCTCGCCGGAAAGGCTGCGCTTCGTGTCCATCGCCGCGAGGAGTTCGACCTCGAGGCCGAGGGCGCGGGCGAAGTCGCCCAGCCAATCGAAGGGGAGCTTGTGCTCGCCGCTGGAATCGACGGCGATCGCGAGGCTCCTCCACGAGGCGGGGTCCGAGGCGGTTTCCGCCGGAATGGTCAGCACGGGGGCCCCGCCGAAAAAGAGCGCGCGTTGGGCGACGCTGCCTTGCAGGAAGCGACCGAAGCGGTGGGCGCCGTGGGTGGCGATGACGACGAGGTCAGAGCGCAGTTCCTCGACATGTTCGCCGATCGCCTTGGCCGTGTCCTGTCGACCCTCCTCATGCACATGGATGGCCGCCTTGATCCCGGAGAGCCCCGCCGCCCTGTCCACGAGATAAGCCCGGGCCGCCTCGGCCGTCGCGAGATGGCGCTGGCCGTGCACTTCCTCGGGAGGGGAAGCTTCGACGACATGGAGGAGGAGGAGCTCGGCATCGAGGGCGAGGGCAATTCGACTCGCGGCCGGCAAGGCCTTTTCCGCCAGTGCCGAACCGTCGAGGGGTACGAGAATCCTTTTCATCGCAGCATCCTTTCGCCCGCGCTCAGGGCCCCGGGACGAAGACCCGGCCGATCAGGTACAGGTTGAGGGCCACGATCACCGCCGAGGCGAGGATGGCGGCGAGAAGGGTGGGCAACCTGTTGGCGAAGACTCCCATGCGTTTCCTCGATGTGGTGAAGACGACGAGGGGAATCACGACGAAGGGGAGACCGAAGGAGAGGAGGACCTGGCTCGCGACGAGGGTCGCCGTCGGGTCGAGGCCGATTCCGATGACGATCATCGAGGGCACGATGGTGATCGCGCGCCTGAGCCACACGGGAATCTGGCGGCGGACGAAGCCCTGCATGATGATCTGGCCGGCGCTCGTGCCCACGGTGGAGGAGGCGAGGCCCGAAGCGAGGAGGGAGATGGCGAAGATCCAGCTCGCCGCCTTGCCGAGGAGGGGCTCGAGGGTACGGCTCGCATCCTCGATACCGGCGATATCCGAGTGGCCGGTCGCGTGGAAGGTCGCCGCCGACATCACGAGCATGGCCGCGTTCACGAGGCTCGCGATTCCCATCGCGATGAGGACGTCGATGCGCTCGAAGGCGAGGAGGCGCCGCACATGGGCCTCTTCTGAAACGCGAATCCTGCCCTGGGTCAGGGCCGAGTGGAGGAAGATCGCGTGGGGCATTACGGTGGCGCCGAGGATCCCCGCCGCGAGCACGACGCTTTCTGCCCCGTCGAATCGGGGCGGAACGAAGGCGAGGCCCATCGCCGCCCAGTTGGGCCTGTCGATCAGGGTCTCGAAGACATAGCAGAGGGCGATGACGCCGAGGATGCCCGTGATCACCGCCTCGAGGGGGCGGAAACCGCGGCGCTCGAGCCCGAGTATCAGGAAGGTCGCGAAAGCGGCGAGGATGCCGCCGACGATGAGGGGAAAACCGAAGAGGAGCTGGAAGCCCAGGGCCGCCCCGACGAATTCCGCGAGGTCGGTGGCCATCGCGACGAGCTCCATAAGCACCCAGAGGACCTTGATGGCGATGGGATGGAAGCTGTCGCGGCAGTGCTCGGCGAGATTGCGCCCCGTGACGATGCCGAGCTTGGCCGAGAGCGACTGGATGAGCATGGCCATGAGGTTGCTGGCGAAAATCACCCAGAGGAGGAGGTAGCCGAATTTCGAACCCGCCTCGATGTTCGTCGCGAAATTGCCCGGATCGACATAGGCGATGCTCGCGATGAAGGCCGGCCCGAGGAAGGGGAGTATCTTTTTCCAGCCCTTGGCCCCGCGGCCTTCGAGCACCGCGCGAGCCGCGACGACCGTGCTGTCGTCGCCAGCCGTCTTAACTTTCTTCCCTTTCATGAACATCAAGGTAGTCGGGCACGGGCGCGGAAGCAAGCGCCCGTCGAGACCTACACGCCGACGGGGAGTTCCGCGCCGGCCAGCCGATACCGGGCCACCAGCGACTCCACGGCGCCGATGGCCTCCTTGTTCGAGGTCGAGAGGCTCCCGACGGCCGCGGCCGAGGCTCCGATCGCCGAGACCTCGACCGCGATGGCGTCGACCGCCGCCTTGAGGACGAGCATGGTCTCCTGGAGCTCGCCCATCTCTCCTCCGATGGCCCCCGACCCGGCCTTGAGCTCGCGCGAACCCTCGAGGACCCTCTCGCTCCCCTTCCTCATGATCGCGAGGGCATCGAGGATCTTGCCCGAATCGGAGCGTTGGCTCTCGAGCGTGAGGTTGATCCCTCGCTCGAGCTCGCCCAGCCTCGAGATGAACTCCTGGACCGAGGCGAAGGCTTCGCGGGCGACCTCGGCTCCCGACACCGCGTCGCCGATGGCCTTTCTAATTGCGAGGATATCCGCCTTGATTTCCCGCGATTGGGCGGCGGAGCTCTCGGCGAGGCTCCTGATCTCGTCGGCGACCACCGCGAAGCCCGTACCCGAGTCTCCGGCGTGGGCGGCCTCGATGGCGGCGTTCATCGCGAGGAGGTTGGTCCGCGACGCGATGCCCGACACCGTCTTGTTCGCCTCGCCGAGCCTCTCCGACTGGGCGGCGATCCCGCCGACGATCTCGGTGACATGGTCGAGCTTCGCCCTCCCGTCGTCGGCCGAGGCGAGGAGCTGCCCGAAGCTGGCGCCGAGCTTGGCGACGGCGCCCCCCACCTCGTCGATGCCCGCGACGAGGCCCGAAACCGAGGCGGCCGAGTCCGAGATGCCTCCGGCCTGCGCGCCGATCTCCGCGTCGAGGTTCTCGATGGTCTTCGCCATCTCGCGCACGGTCGCGGCCGTCTCCTCCACCCCGGCGCTCTGTTCCTCGGTCTCGCCCCGCACCTTTTCGATATCGGCGCCGATCTTTTCCACCGCGGCGTTCATGCGCCCGAGGCTGACCGCGAGCTCGTCGCCGACGGATTGGAGGGAGCCGACGGAGGAGCCGAGGCCGCCGAAGCCCCGGTTGAGATCGGAAAGCATGGCGCCGAGGGCGCGTGCGAGATCGCCCACCTCGTCCAGGCGCGACTGATACTTGGAGGGAAGGCCGACCGCGAGGTTGCCCGAGGCTATCGAGGCAGCCACCTTCGAGGCAGCCTCGAGGGGGCGGGAGAACTGCGTTGCCACGAAGAGTCCGAGCGCGATGGAAACGAGGAAGCCGAGCACGACGAAGGCGAGGAGCTCGATGGTGGCCGCACCGACGAAGGCCGCGCTCCGGGTTTCGATGTCGGCCGCTTGATTCATATAGGCGTCGACGACCATGTCCATGACCGAGCGGGTGGACTGTTCGGGCGAGGCCATGAGGGAATACATGAAGGCCGCGTCGGCCTTTCCCCTTCCCTTCCTCGCCTCGTCGAAGAGCGTCCCCTGATTGGCGGTGAAATCCCCCCACACGGCGGGGAAGGCCCCGAGGGCGGCCTTGATGCCCGCGTCCTTGGCCTCGGAAAGGAGGGCCTTCGACTCGGTTCGGATGCGATCATCGGCCTCGCCGAGCTTCGCTATCGTCGTCTCGAGGGCAGGTCCATCCACGAGAAAGAGGTCCCTCACCTGGATCTGGACCTCGAGAAAGGTGGAGTAGAGCCCGAAGACCCTTTTAAGGGGCGCCGTAGTCTCGGCGACCACGCGGCTCGTCTGCTTCGAAATGGATCGCATGGCGATGACGCCGAGGCCGCCCACGCCGGCGCCGATCAGGGCGACGGCGAGGAAGCCTGCGAGTAGGCGGGTTCGGGTCATCAGGCGCAATTTCATATTTTCACCTCGATTTGATCTGGCCGGGCAGGAAGTGCAAAAATCCTAACGTCGAAGTACCGCGAGGTCAACGCGAGTTTTGCCGCCGCCCGAGCGACGAAATGCTCGCGCAAGCGCAAGGAAAAGGCTAGAGTAGGACCATGTTCAATCTGAAAGACGACGAGGCTCACAGATCCCTCGAACTCGCGAAACTACTCAGGCGACTCGTCCAGGCGCCGCTGTCGGCCGAGGAAATCGAAGCGGCTCAACCCGTCATCGACGCGGCCTCGGCCGAGGATGTGGCGACGGCCATCGACATCGTCATCGGCGAGGGAAGGGCGCTGTCCGTCGTCGACCCCGCCGTCTCGAAGCTGGTCAACCTCCTCGGCTCGACCCTGGGCAGGCGGGACTTCGCGCCCGAAGACCCCTTCTTCGCTTCGCTCGTCTCCGAGAACGCGAAGATTCGCGGCGCCCTCGACGCGCTCAGGCCCACTCTCGCGGCCCTCAACCGAGCCTCGGGAAGAGATCCCTCGGCCCTTCGCTCGATAGTCGAAGGCATCGCCGGCCTCTCGCCGATAGCTGTCCATTACGAGAAGAAAGAGAACGTGCTCTTCCCCGTCTTCGAGAAGAAGCATCCGCACTGGCGCTGCGTCACCCTCATGTGGTCGATGCACGATCGCGTGCGCGAGGAGATGGCGACCATCGCGAAACTCGCGCGCGAGGAGGCGAGCCCCGATCTCGCGGCCCTCAACGCATCCTTCGGCAGGCTCTTCTTCGCCGCCTTCGCGATCCTGTTCCGCGAGGAGCGGATCCTTTTTCCCCTCGTCTCCTCCCTCCTCAGCCGCGCCGAACGTTTCGCCCTCTACGACGAATCGAAGGCCCTGGGCTTCGCCTTTCTCGGCGACGACGAGGTTGCTGTCTTCGATGCCGAGGCCGAAGAGGAGGATTTCACCCAGGTCCTGCCCGCGATGCCGCCGAAGCCCGGATCGGCCGACGCCTCCGCCACGACGAGGGCCGATGGCTACCTCAGCCTCGACGCCGGCAGCCTCCTTCCCTCGACCCTCGACGCCCTCCTCAAAGCCCTCACCGTCGATCTCACCTTCATCGACGCGGATGACCGCGTCGCCTGGTTCTCCAACGGCCCGCACAGGATCTTCCCCCGCTCGCCAGCGATCATCGGGCGGGACGTGCGCAACTGCCACCCCGCGGCGAGCGTGGACAGGGTGATGGACCTAATTGAATCTTTCCGTTCGGGTCGCCGCGATTCGGAGGAGTTCTGGATCGGACATCGCGGTCGCTTCGTCCATATCCGCTACGTCGCCCTCCGCGACGCCGACGGCGCCTACCTCGGCACCCTCGAATCGAGCCAGGACATCAGCGAGCTCCGGGCCCTCGAGGGGGAGAAGCGGTTAGCCCGCATTTCTCACGAGTTTTAAGGAAAGTGCTATATATACCGACTATAGCGATACCTGCGCCAAACTCGCAAAATCGGGCTGATCGCGGCGTCGCTCAGTCGCTCCGGTGCTCACATGCAGAAAAGCATGCTCCGCTCCTCGCTTCCATCGCTCCTTGCGCTAAGCCCGATTTTGCCTGTGAGAAATGCGGGCTCACGGACGGGGTCTGACTCGGCGTCCTGGAAGCGGCAACTTTCAGGCGACAACTTCTTGGCGGCCGCTTCTAGGCTGCCACCTCGATGTCTCCGCCGAACTGGAGCCGGTAGAGGTTCCAGTAGATCCCCTTTTTCGCGAGAAGCTCCTCGTGGGTGCCCGACTCCGCCACCCGCCCCTCGGCGAGGACGACGATGCGGTCCGCGTGCCGTATCGTCGAAAGCCTGTGCGCGATCACGAGGCTCGTACGCCCCGCGAGGAGGGCTTCCAGCGCGCGCTGCACCATCCTCTCGGTCTCCGTGTCGATCGAGCTTGTCGCCTCGTCGAGGATGACGACGGCGGGGTCGTGGGCGAGGACGCGGGCGAAGGAGATGAGCTGACGCTGACCCTGCGATAGATTGGCGCCTCCCTCCGAAAGTTCCGTCGCATAGCCCTTCGGCATGGCATCGATGAAGGCGTCCGCCTGCACCGCCTTCGCGGCCCTCTCCATCTTTTCGATGGTGACCTCCTCGCCGAGCCTGATGTTCTCCTCCACGCTTCCGTTGAAGAGGAAGACGTCCTGGGGCACGGGTTGGATGGCGCTGCGGAGACCCCCGAGAGGCAGGTCGCGGACATCCTTTCCGTCCACGCGTATGACCCCTCGTTGTATGTCCCAGAGCCTGGTGACGAGATTGGCGATCGTCGTCTTGCCCGCGCCCGTGGGTCCGACGATCGCGACCATTTCGCCCGGTTCGACGACGAGGCTGAGATCCTTGAGCACCCACTCGGCGTCGCGATAGGCGAACCACACATGGTCGAACTCGATCCTGCCCTCGACCTTGGCCGGCATCGGCAGCGTCGGCCTGTCGGCAATGGTCTCGTCGGCGTCGAGGAGGGCGAAGACGCGCTCGCCTCCCGCCATCGCGCTTTGCAGGATCGTGTACTTGTCGGAGATGTCCATCACGGGAGAGTAGAACATCCGCACCAGGTTGACGAAGGCGATGAGGGTGCCGAGCGAGATGCTGTCGGCCGCGACGAGCCGCGAGCCCAGCCAGAGGACGACGGCAATGGTGATGTTGGAAAAGAGGTCCACCAAGGGACGGAAGGTCGCATAGACATACATCTCGCCGAGGCTCGCCTTGAGGAGCTCGCGGTCGTGGGCCTCGAACTCCTTCCGCGCCCTCGCCTCGCCGGCAAAAAGTTGGACCACGGCGATCCCCGCAACGCGTTCGGCGATGTAGGCGTTGACGCGCGACATCCATTGTCGCTGCCTGCGAAAGGCGTCGCGGGCGTTTCGCCTCGAGATGACCGTCACGAGGAGGATGGGCGGCAGGGTGGCGAGAACGGCGAGGCCGAGCCTCGCATCCATCGCGAGAAGGACGACGAGGGAGCCGACCATCAGCGAACTGTCCTTGAGGAAGGCCACGATGACGTCGGTGAAGAACTGGTTGATGGTCTCGACGTCGTTCGTCATCCGGGTGACGAGGCGGCCGACGGGCTGCCGCGAGAGGAAGGCGAGGGAGCGGGTCGTGACGTGGCGGAAGAGTTCGAGCCTGATCTGCTTCATCACGCGCTGGCCGATCAGGGCCGAGGAGGTCGACTGGATGTAGGTAGCCGCGAGCACGACGGCGAGTATGAGGAGAAGGACGAGGACGTCGCGCCTGATAGTAGCGAGGTCGCGCCCGCGGAGGGCCAGGGCCTCCTCTCCGGGAAGGGAATGGAGGGCGTCGATCTTAACAATTGCCCAGTTTCCCGCCACCGTGAAGATATCCGGCCGCGAGGCGACGATTACGCGCGCCTCGTTCCCGGCCGCCGCAAGATCGGCGAGATACCAATCGCCCGGGAGGAGGAGGCCCCTGTCCTCGAGGGCCCTTCGCTTGTCGGCGGTGATCGCCGTAAAGAAGGTGGAGGGTACGGCGAGCCTGTCGCCCACCCTGGTGGCCGCGGAGTCGAGGGACAGCCCGCTCAGCTCCGGCGCCGTCCTGATCTCCGGCATCGCCACGCGCCAGGTCGGCATGAGGGCCTTGTCCATCACTTCGCGGATGATGACGGGAGTGGCGAGCTCTCCGAGGGTCGCGAGGGCCAGGGTGAGGGCCGTCGCGGCGAGGAGGCCCTTCCAGGGCTTGAGGTAGCGGATGATCCTCCGCATGACGCCGGAGTTCCAGCCCTTCGTGATCGCGTCGTTGTCGAAGTAGTCGGACATGCGAGGAGAATAGCAGCAATCATCGCCCCGGGTCGAGGCGCGGCGGGACGCGTCCTGGGAACCGCAAAGACCTTATGAAACCGCGACGGTCTCCCCGAAAAGCTCCTCGACCGCTCGCATGAGTCCGATGGACTCGAGGGCGCCCTTCAATCGCCCCGGATCGTCAAGGAAGTCGAGCATGAAGACGACCTCTGAAGCCTTGAGATACACGAAGAAGGGATCGCGTATCCGGTCCTTGAAGATCTCCGCGAGGATCGTCGGCACCGGCAGGTTCCTATAGCGCCCGACCGAGGCGGCTCGCTGCAAGAGCACCTTCACGTAATCGAGGATGGCCTCGTCGACATCGACACTTACCCTATGCCCCGGCAGGATGGTCCTGCCGCGGAGGGTGGCGAGCTTCCTCACCGAATCGCACCAGGCATCGTAGTTCCTGAAGCGACCCTGGAAGGTCGCGAGATCGAGGTCGAGGAGGGGCACCTGGAAGATGCCTCGCAGGAGGACGTCTCCCGAGATGGCCGCGTCGTCGACGAGATACACGAGGTCGCTTTGCGAATGCCCCGGGCAGGCTATCCAATCGAGCCCCAGTCCCTCGGGCAAGCTGGAGTCCTCGACCGTACGATAGCGCGAGAAATCGCGGGGCATGATCGTCGTCCGCCGAAAGTAGCCTCGCAGTACTTCGAGGAAGGCGCGGCCGAAGCCGAAGGCGGTGATGAGCTCGGCCGCCTTCCTTTCGTGTTCCTTGCGCCGCCTCAGCCTCGCGAGGTCGGCGCGGGGCATCCAGATCGTCGCATCGCTGCGTTTCTCGATCCACGGGGCGAGACCGTAATGGTCGATATGGCAGTGCGTGATGAAGACATGCCGGAGCCTCTTCAGGTCCACCTCGCCCGCCAGCGCGGCCTTCCCTTCTTTTGTAGGCGGGCCGCAGTCGAAGATGACCGTGCCGCCTTCGTGCTCTTTGGAATAGAAGTGAACCTCGCCTACCATGTAGGGGGTTGGAACGCTGTGTTGTCGCATCACGCCGCATGACCTTTTTCGGACAATTGGAAGCCCTCGAAAAGAAAAGGCCGGCCCGGAGCGATCGCAACCGGGTCCGGCCATGTTTCGCCCGCCTTCGACAGCGAAGGCCGATCGTCAGAATATGTACTTTTCCGCCTCGCTGGCGGCCTTGGCAAGGCCTCGCTTCGCGGCGAGGAGTCCGCTCGCGTCGTACTTGGTCAGGCGCCTGATGCCGCCGAGGAGCATCTGGAGATTGTCGCCCTCCTCGATATAGAAGGCTCCCTTGCGAGCGGCGGTGGCGATCCGCTCCGCAGCGTCGAAGGCGAAGACCTTGGCCGCGTCGAGGGCCGCGGCCTTCTTGGCCGCGCTCGCGCCGGCCTGCATCTTGTCGGCCCTGAGCACGGCGCTCTCGAGGGCGAAGATCTCGATGGCCATGTCGGCCGACGCCATGAGGATCTCCTGCTCGTTCTGGATCTTGTCCATGAATTTCATCGCGGCGTTGCCGGCCACGACGAGGAAGACCTGCTTGAGGCTCGCGATGAGGGCCTTTTCGCGGCCGAGGGGATCGGCATCGTCGATCTCCTGCGTCGAGGGCGACATCAGACCCTCGAAGGCCTTCATCGCCTCCTTCTGGAGGGGGATCTCGCCCTTCAAGGCGCGGCGCAGGATCGTGCCGGGGATGAGGAGGCGGTTGATCTCGTTCGTGCCCTCGAAGATGCGGTTGATGCGCTCGTCGCGGTAGAAGCGCTCGGCCGGATAGTCCTCGACGAAGCCGTAGCCGCCGTGGATCTGCAACACCTCGTCGACCGTGCGGGCCAGCACATCGGAGCAGAAGACCTTGGAGATCGCGCACTCGATGGAGTATTCCTCCACCGCCTGCTGGTAGAGCTCGTAATAATTGGGAGCGCTCTTCGCGATCGTCTCTATCTTGCCGTCGAGGAGGCCCGCAAGGCGGTAGACCAGGGCCTCGGCCGCGAAGAGATCGGCGCTCATGTTCGCGATCTTCTCGCGGATCGCGCCGAAACTCGAGATCTCGGCCCCGAATTGCTTGCGCAGATTCGCGTACTTGACGCCGATGCCGAAGGCCTCCTTGGCCGCGCCAGTGACCATTGCGCCGAGCTTGAAGCGGCCGACGTTGAGCACGTTGAAGGCGATCTTGTGGCCCTTGCCCTTCTCGCCGAGGAGGTTCTCGACCGGGATCTTCACGTTGTCGAGGATGATCTGCGTGGTCGAGGAGCCGCGGATGCCGAGCTTTTTCTCCTCGGGGCCGACGGTAAGGCCTTCGGCCGTGCGCTCGACGAGGAAGGCCGTGAAGTGCTCCTTGTCAATCTTGGCGAAGATCGTATAGATGTCGGCGATGGAACCATTTGTTATGAATTGCTTGGTGCCGTTGAGTACGTAATGCTTTCCGTCGGCGCTGAGCGTCGCGGTGGCCTTGGCCCCGAGGGCGTCCGATCCGGAATCGGGTTCCGTGAGACAATAGGCCGCCAACCATTCGCCCGAGATGATCTTCTCGAGGTAGCGGTCTTTCTGATCCTTGGTGCCGTAGTAGATGAGGGGCAGGGTGCCGATGCCCGTGTGCGCTGCGTAGGCCACGCCGAAGGAGCCGCCGAGGGAGACCTTCTCCGCCACGAGCATGCTCGTCGTCTTGTCGAGCTCGAGGCCCTCATAGGCCTCGGGCGCGTCCATCCTGAGGAGGCCCATGTCGGCGGCCTTTTTCATAAGGCCCGCGACGACCTTGTAGCCGTGATCCTCGATCTCCGCGGAGTGGGGCATGACCTCGTTCCTGATGAACTCCTCGGTGGTCTGGGCCATCATCCGCTGGTCGTCGTTGAATTCCTCGGGCGTGAATACGTCTTCCTTCGCCACCGGCGTCACGAGATATTCGGCGCCCTTGAAAAGTTTCCTGGCCATATCGTTTCCTTCCTTATCTTTTCAGACTTTCTCGAAGATGCCGGCCGCGCCCATGCCGCCGCCGATGCACATCGACACCATGCCGTAGCGGGTGCCGCTCCGCTTCATCTCGTTGAGGAGGGTCGAAGTGAGCTTGGCGCCGGTGCAGCCGAGGGGATGGCCGAGGGCGATGGCGCCGCCGTTGACGTTGACCTTGGCCGGATCGAGCTTGAGCTCCCGGACGACGGCGAGGGACTGGGCCGCGAAGGCCTCGTTGAGCTCGACGAGTCCGATGTCGGCGAGTTCCAGCTTGGCCAGCTTGAGGGCGGCGGGGATCGCCGCGATGGGACCAATGCCCATCAACTCGGGAGGGACGCCCTTGACCGCGAAGGCGACGAAGCGCGCGAGGGCCTTCTTGCCGGTCTTCTTGAGCCACTCATCCGACACCACGAGGACGGCAGCCGCCCCGTCGGTCATCTGCGAGGAATTGCCCGCGGTGACGCTGCCCCCCACCTTGAAAGCGGCCTTGAGCCCCGCGAGCCCCTCGACCGTGCTGTCGCCGCGCACGCCGTCGTCGATGTCAACGACTTCCTTCGAGCGCTTGATCTTGTTCCCCGAAAGCGAAACCTGCTCGATCTCGACGGGCACGATTTCGTCCTTGAACTTGCCGGCCGCGATGGCCGCGGCGGCCCGCTTATGGCTCTCGACGGCGAAGGCGTCCTGATCGGCGCGATTGATGCCGTATTTTTCCGCCACGAGCTCTGCCGTGACGCCCATCGAGGCGAAGGACTCCGGCCAGGTCCCGACGAGGCCGGGATTGGCGCTGTACTTCACGCCGCCCATGGGAATCATCGTCATGCTCTCCGCGCCGCCGGCGATGATCACGTCGGCAAAGCCCGCCATGATGCGCTCGGCCGCCGTGGCGATGGTCTGGAGGCCCGAGGAGCAGAAGCGGTTGACCGTCTGCCCGGGAACCTCGACGGGGAGCCCCGCCTTCATCGCCGCGACGCGGGCCATGTTCATGCCCTGCTCGCCCTCGGGGAAGGCGCAGCCCATGATGACGTCCTCGACCTCCTTGGGGTCGACGCCGCCCCGCTCGAGAACGGCCTTGATCGCGATGGCCGCCAGGTCGTCCGGGCGCATGTCCTTGAGCTTGCCCTTCTTGGCCTTGCAGCCTGGCGTCCGGGCGACAGCCAATATATAAGCTTGTTTCATCAACTTCCTCCGTTATTGATCGCAATTGCCATGAGATCGCCCGCCTAATTGCGGAGGGGCTTGCCCTTCTTGAGCATGTACTGGATGCGCTCGAGGGTCTTCTTCTGCCCGCAGAACCTCAAGAAGGCCTCGCGCTCGAGTTCGAGGAGGTATTCCTCGGTGATCAGGGTTCCGGCCGGCACGTCGCCGCCGCAGATGACGTCCGCGACGCCGTTCGCGAGGTACTCGTCGTACTCGGAGATGAAGCCGCCCATTTTCATGTTCCAGATCTGGCTCTTGATGCTCGCCGCGATGCTGCGTCCCGGGGCCTTGAGATCGACCAGGGGCGAAGCGGGGCGGTAGGTGGCCGCCATCGCGATGACGCGCTGCTTGGCGTCGTGGATGCGCCTGTCGGGGTCCATCGAGATCGCGTCGCCCTGTCGCATGTAGCCGAGGTCGAAGAGCTCGGCGCCCGACATGCTCACCTTGGCCATCGCGATGTTCATGAAGTTCTTGAAGATGAAGGGCTGGACGTCGGTCTCGTTGCGCTCGGCGAGCTGGATGGCGCGCACCGCCATCTCCTTGGTGCCGCCGCCCGCTGGGAGGAGGCCGACGCCGAGCTCGACGAGGCCCATGTAGGTCTCGGCCGAGGCGACGATGCCGTCGGCGTGAAGGCAGGTCTCGCAGCCGCCGCCGAGGGCCATTTGGTGAGGCGCGGCGACGACGGGAATGGGCGAGTACTTGAAAGCCATCATCGCCTTCTGGAAGGCCTTGATCGTCATGCCGATCTCGTCGAATTCGCCCTCGGCTATGCCCATGGCCATCAGCGCGAGATTGGCGCCAGCCGAGAAGGTCTTGCCCTCGTTGGCGACGACGAGGCCGATGCCGTCCTCCTGGGCGCGTCGGACGGCCTTGTGCACCATCGCGAGAGTTTCGTTGCCGATGGCGTTCATCTTGGTGTGGTACTCGAGGCAGAAGACACCGTCGCCCAGGTCGAGCACGGAGGCCCCTGCGTTGCGCTCGACTACCCCACCCGTCCTCTCGATGGCGCCGAGGGAGATCCATTCGGCGGGGCGGGGGACCTGCTTCCAGGTCTTGGAAAGGAAGCACCAATACTGTTGTTTCCCGCCCTCGAAGCGGTAGAAGCCGGGGACTTCCTTGAGGTCTGCCGGAACCTTGACTCCGTCCTTCTCGGCCCTTGCGACGAAGGCGGCAACCCCGATGGCGTCGAGCATCTCGAAGGGGCCGAGGTCCCAATTGAAGCCCCACTTCATGCCGTTGTCGATGTTCACGACATCGTCGGCGATCTCGGCGCGGCGCTTCCAGGTGTAGAGGAGGGTGTCGCGGATGTTGCGCCAGGCGAAGTCGGAGGCCTTGTCGCTGCCGTTGATGACGGCGACGATGCGCTGTCCGACATCCTCGATGGGCTTGGCCGCCTCGAGGGAGGCGAACTTGGGACGGCCCGACGCGACGTACTCGCCCTTCTTCCAGTCGTAGTAGAAGTACTTGTCGCCCTCGGGGCTCTTGTCCTTGCGGAAGAAGCCCTTCTTCGTCTTGTTGCCGAGAAGACCCTTGGAAACCATGTCGCCGACGAAGGCGGGCAGCTTGAAGATGTCGCGCTCGTCGTCGCCGGGAAGGAGCTCGAAGGAGTTGTCGGCGACATGCTTCATGGTGTCGAGACCGACCAAGTCTGTTGTACGGAAGGCCGCGCTCTTGGGCCGCCCCGTCGCGGGGCCGGCGATGGCGTCGACCTCCTCGACGTTCATGTCCATGTCGACCATGTGCTTGATGCAGCTCGCGATGGCGTAGACGCCGATGCGGTTGGCGATGAAGTTGGGCGTGTCCTTCGCGTAGACGATGCCCTTGCCGAGCCGCTTCGCGATGAAGGAGGCCATGAAGTCGACGACTGCGGGATCGGTCTCGGCGCAGGGCACGATCTCGAGGAGGCGCATGTAGCGCGGCGGATTGAAGAAGTGCGTCACGAGGAAGCGCTTCCGCATCTCCACCGGCAGGGTCTTCGCCATTTCGTTGATGGACAGGCCGCTCGTGTTGGACGAAAGCACCGCGTCGGGGCCCAGGTTGGGTATGATCGTTCCTGTCAGGAGCTTCTTCTTGATGTCCATGTTCTCGACGACAACTTCGACCACCCAGTCGCAGTCCTTGAGCTTGGCCGCGTCATCCTCGAAGTTGCCGACCTCGATGAAGGAGGCGTAGGCCGGGACGAAGAAGGCCGCGGGCGAGGCCTTCTGGAGAGCCTCGAGCCCGGCAGCGGCGATCCGGTTCCTCACTAGTTTGTCCGACAGCCCGAGCCCGGCCGCTTTTTCTGCGTCATTCGGCTCTCGCGGCACGATGTCGAGAAGAAGCACGCGGATGCCCGCGTTCGCGAGGTGGGCCGCGATCGTCGCTCCCATGACGCCCGCCCCGAGGACGGCCACCTTGTTGATCTGTCTCATCTACGATCCTCCGATCCCGCGCCAGCGCGCGGGCGATTTCCTATAGCCTCGTTCATTGCCGACCTTCATGCTTGGCCTCGCCCTCGGGAGCCCCGTTGGTCGCGCCGTTTCCGTTTCCGTTTCCGTTTCCGTTTCCATTGCCGACGCTCCTCGAGTGCCAGGAGTCGGCGTACATCCCGTCGATCTTCTCGGAATATTTCTCGACGATGACCTTGCGCTTGAGCTTGAGGGTGGGCGTGAGCTCGCCGCCCTCGATGGTGAAGTCCCTCGGCAGGACGATGAAGCGCTTGATGGTCTCCCACCTCGCCAGCTTGGCGTTGACCTCGGCGATGCGTTTCTCGATAAGCTCTTCCACCGGCTCGTTCATCACGAGGTCTTCCATATCGAGGTAATTGATATGATGTTCCCTCGCGAACTCCACGAGCCTGTCGAAATTCGGAACGATGAGCGCCGTGAGGAAGGGCTTCCTGTCGCCGAATACGAAGGCTTGGGAGATGTACTTGTCCAGCTTGAGAAGGTTCTCGATGGGCTGGGGAGCGATGTTCTTGCCGCCCGCGGTGATGATGAGTTCCTTCTTGCGGTCCGTGATGTAGATGTAGCCGTCCTCGATCTTGCCGATGTCGCCCGTGCGGAACCAGCCGTCGGTGAAGGCCTCGGCCGTCGCGACGGGGTCGTTCCAATAGCCGCTGGTGACGGCCGGACCGCGCACGAGGATCTCGCCGTCGACGTCGGTCTTGAACTCCATGCCGTCGAAGGCGGTGCCGACCGAGCCGAAGCGCAGCTGCTTCAGATTGTTGATGCAGATTCCGGCGCTCGTCTCGGTGAGGCCGTAGCCCTCGAGGACGGGGACGCCGATGGCCCAGAAGAATTCGTTGATGCTGCGATCGAGGGGAGCGCCACCCGAGATGAAGGCGCGCAGGGTGCCGCCCAGCCTCGCGCGGAGCTTCTTGAACACGAGCACCTCGCCGAGCCAATTGCCGAAGGCGACGCCCGCGGGTACCTTCGCCTGCTTCACGTATTTGTATTCGACGAAGTTGCGTCCGGCGGCGACCGATTTGTGGAAGATCCAGCGCTTGAGCACGGACATCTCATGCACGGTCTCGAAGATGCGCGAATAGGCCTTCTCGAAGAGCCTGGGCACCGAGACCATGACGGTCGGCTGGTACTCGATCATGTTCTCGGGAACCTTCTCTATCGAGTCGGCGAAGGTGAGTTCGCAGCCGTTGATCATCGTCGTGTAGTAGCCGTCGACGCGCTCGAAGACGTGGCTCATCGGAAGGAAACTCAACATCGTGTCATCGTTGCGGATCATGCCGGTCTTGATGCCGCCCTGATAAGCTCCGTACATCGCGTTGCGATGGCTGAGCATGACGCCCTTCGGCACGCCGGTGGTCCCCGAGGTGTAGATGAGGGTGAGAAGATCATCCGGCCCAACCTTGTCGATCTCCGCCTCGAGTTCCTTCTTCTCCTCGCTCGTGATCGGGTCGTCGATCTCCGAGAGGGTGTAGAAGTGGCATACGGGAAGCGTAGGATCGCCGATGAAGCGCTCGAAGGAGGAGACCTGGAATACCTCGGGGATGGCATTGCGGATCTTGAGCAGCTTCGCGTATTGGAACTTGCCCGAAACGAAGATGAACTTCGCCCCGGAATTGCGGAGCATGTACTCGATCTGCTCGGGCGTGCTCGTGGCATAGATGGGCACGGTGACAGCGCCGAGACTCAGGATCCCGAGGTCGGCGATGACCCAGCCCGCGCGATTCTCCGAGAGGATGGCGACCCGGTCTCCGCTCTTGATGCCGAATTTGCGCAGCCCCCGCGCCACCATGAGGGCACGTTCATAGAGCTGAGGATATTTGAGCAATTGGAGCTTACCCTGGCGCCGATAGCGCAGGGCCAGGTGGTCGGCGAAGGTCGTCGCGTGATCGCGGAGCATGTCCGGCACCGATTTCCAGGGTATGTCGTTCATCTGGCCTCCTGCCCACATTCGTGGCGCGAGATTATTTCAGCCCGACACTCGCGGCCGAAATGTCATCGAATTGAACCGCCCGAAGTCCCTACAGTCGTTGCTTTATCAATACGTGACGTTGACGCACATGTCAAGTTTAATTCGAATCGCTAATTATTTAGCGAACTAGGCGATTCTCGATTGACCCATTCGCGAAGCGCGAATACGATGCCAGCTTTGGAGGACGAGATGACAGACGAGTTGTTCGCCGCGCTTCCGGCGTCGTACCGGAAAGGAATCTTCAGTACTGTTACTACATTCTATTTTTCCGTCGCCGAGACGAAGAAGACCGTGACCCTCGGGCCCGACGGCTGCGCGGTGGCCGAGGGCAAGACCGTCGAGGCCGCCGATTGCGTCTGCAAGACGAGCGAGGAATTCCTGGCGAGGATCTGGGACCAGGGCTATCGCCCCGGCCCGATGGACTTCATGTCGGGCAAGATCAAGTCGAACGCGCCCCAGCTCCTGCAGCAATTCCTCGAGGCCTTCGGCAAGAGCTGACAGAAGCCGGACTCCATGTCGGCGCCCCGGCGCCGCGAAACGAGGGCGAAGCGGGGCGACGATCGCCGCCCCGCTTCTTGATGCGCGATCCCTACTTTGCGAGCTTGGCCGTCAGTGCTGGCACGAACTGGAGAAGATCGGTGACTACGAGGACGTCGGCCACCTCCCCTATCGGGGCGTCCTTGTCCTTGTTGATCGCGAGCACGAAATCCGACTTCTTCATTCCCGCGAGATGCTGGATCGCGCCCGAAATGCCGCAGGCCACGTAGAGCTTGGGCGAGACCGTCTGGCCGGTGGTGCCGACCTGATGGCTCTGCTCGACCCAACCGGCGTCGACGACGGGCCGACTCGCGCCGAGTTCGCCGCCGAGGGCCTTCGCGAGGGCGGCGATCATGGCCACGTTGTCCTTCTTGCCGATGCCGCGGCCGGCGCTCACGATGATCTCGGCCTTCGCGAGATCCACGTCCTTCTTCTCCGGCGGATCGTAGCCGAGGAACTCGATCCGCGACGGCGCCTCGGATGAGACGATCGACAGCGCGGGGCTGCCCTCGGGTTTGGCCGCGGGGAAGGCTCCGCCCTGGATGGTCACGACCACCTTCGGTGTCGAGGGCTTCACGAGCCTGCGCATCTTGGCGTTGCAGGAACCCAGCTCGAAGCCGCCATCCGAAAGCCCGATGATCTCGGAAACCTGGGCCGCTTCGAGTGCAGAGGCGACGCGGGGCGCGAGATCCCAACCGTAGGAACTATGACAAAATACGACCTGGTCGGGCGATTCGGCCGCGACGGCGTCGAGGACGAGCTTCTTGTGGAGCTCGGGATTGTACTCGCCCGCCTTCGCGATGTCGGCGAGGAGGAGCTTGGCTCCGCAGGTTGGCGGATTCGCCGGATCGCCGACGAGGAATAAAACGGCTTCGGCCCCGGCCTTCGCCGCGTAGCCGAATAATTCCCAGGTGGCATCGAGGACCTTGCCCTCGCGGTATTCGCCGACAAGCAGGACCTTCATCGCAGCACCCCCGTCTTTTCCTTGAGAATCGCAATCGTCTTGTCCACGAGATCGGCCGTGTCGCCCTCGAGCACGAGCCCGCCGCCCTTGCGAGCGGGGGCGTAGAACTTCTGGGTGACCGCCTTGGCCCCTTCCGAAAGGAGGTCGGCGACGGGCAGGACGAGAAGTTCCTTTTTCTTCGCCTTCATTATATTGGGAAGGGTCGGATAGCGCGGAACGTTGAGTCCGAGCTGGCAGGTGAGGAGGGCTGGTGGCCTGAGCTTCACGCGCGCCTTGATGCCGCCCTCGAGTTCGCGCTTGGCCGCGATGACGCCGTCGGCCCACTCGAAGGCTACCATCGTGCTGAGGGCCGCTATGCCGAGGCGTTCGGCCACGAGGAGGCCGACCTGCGCGGAGCCCCGGTCCTGCGATTGCATGCCGGTGAACACGAGGTCGAAGCCTTTGTCCTTGGCGAAGGCAGCGATTATCGCGGCGATCTGCGAGGGATCCTTCGAGGCGGCGTCAGGGTCGAGGACATGCACTCCCCGGTCGCAACCCATGGCGAGAGCCTTCTTGATGGCCTCCCCGACCCGCTCGGGCCCGATGGAAATGACGGTAAGATCCGGCTCGCCACCGAGTTTTTCCTTGAGCCGCACCGCCTCTTCGACGGCGTACTCGTCATACTCGTTCATCCTGAAGGCGACGTCGGCCTCGTCGTACCAGGTTCCCGCCGCGTTGGGCTTGAACCTCGACTCGAGATCGGCCACCTGTTTCACGCACACAAGGAGTTTCATTTCGCTCCCCTCCGGCCTCATTGTTGGAAGATCGGGCGATCCATGCCGCCCTCGACCTTCGCTTGACATGCAGCATTATCCTACTTGACGCGCATGTCAAGTATCAAAATACTGTAGTCGGCGCCGCCAGGGGTCGCCGGAACGAGGGCAGCATGCGATTGAGCAACGAAGAACGCCTCATGATCAGCGATCTCGCCGAGGCTCTCGGCATCACGACGAGGACCATACGCCTCTACGAAAAGCTCGGCCTCGTCGAGCCTCCCAAACGAACGGAGGGGCGGGTCCGCTACTACGACAAGGCGGACATCATCCGCTTCAAATTCGTCCTCAGGCTCAAAACCCTCGGCCTCAGCCTCGAGGAAATGAAGGAACTCGCCGACATGTTCGACCGCGAGCAGAAGATCCCCGACAAGATCATGCCTCGCCTCATCGAGCTCCTCGACACCCACTTGGCCACCATCAAGGAAAAGATCGACACCCTCCAGAAGCTCGGCAAGGAAATAGCTGCCTACCGCACGCGGATCATCAACCAGTTCGGGCTGGAAAAATAGGGGGGCGGCTCCTGCAGCCGGACACGACCTCGAGGGCCGCCCAAAGGGGAACCCTCAACTGAACCGCGAAAAGTCCGCCTTGCGTTTCTGGGCGAAGGCCGAGAAGGCCTCCGCCGCCTCGGGAGAGGCCACACGCTCGCGGAATATCGCCGATTCCCTCTCTATCGCCTCGCGTAGCCCTTCTTTCTCTCCGCGGCGGAGCAGCTCCTTCGCGAATCGCATCGCCGCCGGTGGCTTGGCCGCCATCGCCAGAGCGGCCTCGCGGGCTTTCGCTCCGGCCTCCCCTTCCGTCACCACCTCGTTGACGAAGCCGAAATCCCTGGCCTTTTCCGCGCCGAATACCTCGCCGAGAAGGACGAGCTCGGCCGCCCTCTGCCTTCCCGCGATGCGGGGCAGGAGATAGGTCGAGCCCGCCTCGGGCACAAGAGCGAGGTCGACGAAGGGCATTCGAAAGCGGGCAGCCCTTCCCGCATAGACGAGGTCGCACTGCAGGAGCAGGGTCACCCCGATGCCGACGGCGAGCCCCTCCACTCCCGCGATCAGGGGCTTTGGCGCGGCAACCAGGGCCTCGATGAAGCGGAGGACGGGACTCCCCGCGGCGAGCACCTTCCCGCTCGCGAAATCCGCAATGTCGTTCCCGCTCGTGAAATCGCCGTTGCGGCCGACGAAGACGACGGCCCGGACGCGGTCATCCGAGGCGGCCTCTTCGAGGGCTTCGGAAAGGGTGACGTACATCGCCGCGTCGATGGCATTCTTCTTGCCGGGTCGGTCGAAGGCGAGCTCGAGCACCCCCTCGCGCAGATCCCTCACGATGTTCTCAATTGGCATGATTCCGTCTCCCTCGAGCGACTTCGGCGCCCTCATCATCGGCAGCCCCCCCGCGCCCCTCGCTCGGGAGCCTGGCTCCCGCCGAGGCCAACCAATCGGCCACCGCCGGGAAATGGTCGCGCGTCGCATCCGCGTGGGTGAGCATGTCGATGTGATCGTAATTGTGCATATTTCCCGCCTCGCGGGACAATATCGTGAAGCGCGCATTCGCCGTTCCCGAACTTTCCATGAAGGCGCGCACATCGTCCGGATGACCGAGGGCCCCGTCCGCCGCGGCGGCGATGTACCATATCGGCGGCATCGCCACGCGCCTGATGGCCTCGCCGTAGTCGAAACCGTCTGCCGGATCGACCCAGCGGCTTTCGCGCACCCATCGCAGGCATTGCATGAGGTAGCGCCTCGACTCGTCGTCGGAGCCTATGCCCATCCTCGCGGCCGGCAGATAGCCGGCGACGGAGGCGACGATCGGGCAGACGAGCTCCCAGATGAGCCAGACCTTGAGCAGACTCTCGCCCGTGATCGCGCGCACGCTGCGCTTCGACCCGAAGTAGACGGCCGAGCCCACGAGGGAAGCGTACTCCGGGTAACGGGCGAGAAAGGCGTTGAGGAGGACTCCACCCCAGGAATGTGCGACCCAGGCCTGGCGCACCCTCCCCCGCCGCGCAATCAGCGCCTCCACGACGGCTGGCAGTTCCTCGAGGACGATCTCGGTCTGGCCGTAGGCCGTATGGCGGGAAACGGGTGGCGAACTCTCGCCGTGGCCGCGCAGGTCGGCGACGAAGACGTCGAAGCCCCTCGAGGCGAGCCAGGGCCCGAGCCCCTTGCCCGAACGCGAATGGAATATCCTCCCGTTCTCTATCGCGCCATGGATCATGAGAACGGGGATCCCCGCGGGATCGCCGCAAAATCTCGTCAGGACTATGGTATCGCTCCCGCCGAGCGGGATATCGATCTTCTCGATTGCGATCGAACCGTCCATTCGCGCTTCCGCCTCACGCATTTTCGAGGGCCTCGCTGCCCGCCCCCGCCAATTGGGCCTCGAGGGCCTGCAGGCTCGCTATTTCAGCATAGAAGCCCGAGGCCTCCGCCAAGAGCTCGGCATGGGTGCCGCTTTGACAGATCCTGCCTACTTGCAGGACCACGATGGTATCGGCATGCCTGAGCGTCGAGACGCGATGGGATACGATAATGTTCGTCCTCCCCCGCCGCTCCTCGAGGAGGGCCGCGAGGATGCGCTCCTCGGTGTCCGCGTCTACCGCCGACAAGGCATCGTCGAGGACGAGGATCTCGGGATCGACGGCCAGGGCACGGGCGATGGCGACGCGCTGCTTTTGCCCGCCCGACAGTGTGAGGCCGCGTTCCCCCACGACCGTCTCCCAGCCCTCGGGAAAGCCCGCGACATCGTCATCGAGGGCGGCTATCGTTGCGACGCGGGCGAAACGCTCGGCGTCGAGCTCGGGCTTGCCGAAACGCAGGTTGGCCGAAATCGTATCGGAGAACAGGAAGGATTCTTGGGGCACGAAGCCGAAGGCCCGCCTCAAGGCGGGCAGACTGTAGTCGCGAAGGTCCCGGCCGCCGAAGAACACGCTTCCCGCCGGCGGGTCGACCAGGCGCGGAAGGATCTTGAGGAGGGTCGATTTTCCCGAGCCCACCCTGCCCAGGATGCCGAGGGTAGCGCCGCGGGGAATTTCGAGATCGAGACCGTCGAGAGCGCTGGCTTCGGTACCTTCATAACTAAAGTGAAGATTCCGGAACTCGATGTCGCCCCTCGGCGTCTCGTCGAAGGCGCCGGGCAGGCTCGCGATGGCCGGCTTCGCGTCCAGCACCTCGTTGACCCGCTTGAGGCTGGCCGCCCCGCGCTGGATCGTATTGACCGTGAAGCCCGCGCCCATCATCGGCCAGATGAGCATGTCGAGATACGCGAGCATGGCGACGATCTCGCCGGGGCTCATTCGATTGGCGACGACGGCCGATCCGCCTGCGAGGAGGAGGATGACGGTCGTCGTGCCCGACAGGAAGGCGATGAAGGGAAAGAAGAAGCCGAAGACTCGGACGAGGGACATCGAGGCTTCGCGGTAGTCGTCATTGCTCCGCTCGAAGATCGACCCGAAGCGCCCTTCCTTGACGAAGGCCTTGACGACGCGGATGCCCGCCACGGTCTCCTGCGCGACTCCGGCCAGGCGGGCGAAAATCTCCTGGACCCGCTTGAATCGTCCGCCCGTCATCCTTCCGAACAGGATGATAAGTACTGTTATGAATGGAAGGGGAATGATCGTCCAGACGGCGGTGCGCGGGGCGCTCGCGAACATCACCGCGAGAATACCCGTCGACATGAAGACGCCGTCGATGAAGGTGATGAAGCCCATTCCCGTCGCCTGGCGGATTGCCCCCATGTCGTTGGTGGCCCGCGCCATGATGTCCCCCGACTTGTTCGCGCGGTACCAATCCGCGGGCATCTCCATCAGCTTCGCGAAGTAGCGGTCCCGCATCGCGTTCTCGATCCGCCGCGAGGAACCGTGGATGAAGTAGCGCCACAGGAAGCGTCCGCAGACGATGGCCGCTGCGAGACCAAGCATGGAGGCGAGGACGGGCAGCAGAGTCATGGGCGCTGCCCGGCCGGAGGCGACGAGATCGATGGCCGACTTGATGAACTGGGGCATGGCGATATTGCCCGCGTCGACGGCGAGATCGGCGGCTATGCCGGCGACATAGCGCCAGCGGTACTCGCGCAGGTAGGGAAGCAGACTCCTCAGTTCGCCGGCCATGGAAGGCGAGTGTAGCCGCCCTGGGCCGCATCGGGCAACAGCCTTGTCGGAAGGGCGAGCGGACGACCCTTCGCCTCGTGCCGCTCAAGGAACGGCTGGAAGGCAGACGGTGAAGCAGGTCCTCCCGTGCCGACTTTCGAAGTCGATCCGCCCCCCGATTTCCTCGAGGGTGCGGCGAGAGATATCGAGTCCGAGACCCGTACCCATGCCCGGAGCCTTCGTGGTGAAAAAGGGCGTAAAGACCCTCTCCCACATCTCTTCGGCGATTCCAGGACCGTCATCGATGACGCGCACGATGGCCATCGTACCCTCGCGCTCCGTCTCGATGCGGAGCTTCCCCGAATGTCCCATGGCATGGAATGCGTTTGATATGAGATTGGACCACACTTGCTCCAACTGCTCAGGGATGCAGTCCACTTCCATCTCGGCTCCCCAGGAGCATTCGATCGTGACTCCTGGTCCGGCGACGCGGCGCTGGGAGGAGAGGGCGGCTTCGATCGTCGAGCGAAGATCCATTCTCACGATCCTCTGACCGCGACCGCCGGAAACATAGGTTCGGAGGGTTCTCACCACCCTTTCGGCATTCCCCGAAGCCTCGCGGATCACCGCGTCAGCGCGGGCGTCGGAGGTGAACTCCCAGGCGAGATGTACGATTTCGGCTATCGGGAGTCCGCCATGAGGCGCGAGGAGTTCCTCGATGGGTCCGTCGAAGCCCATATCCACGAGTTCGTCCGCTGCAAGACCCGCGTCCTTCATGTCCGCTTCGGTGAAAACCGCTTCGAAGGACCGCCGCTTTGACCTCCGCTGCTGGACGCTCGCAATTGCGACGGCCTTCATAGGGTCGGCGTCCTCCACAAGCGCGAGGAGGGTCGCGAAATCCCGGTCTTCAAGTGAGCGAATGCGCTCGAGCCGCTTGCCGATTTCCAGCGCATCCCGAAGCCCCGATTCGCTTTCGGATTTTATCGCACCGATCGGCGTGTTGAGGGCGTGGGCGAGGGTCGCGACGAGACGGCCGATCGCTTCCATCTTTTCCGCCACCACTTGCTTCCCGTGCTGGACCTCGAGCTCGGCCAAGGCAGACGCGAGGGCGGAGTTGGCGGCTACAAGCTGTCTGGTTCTTTCCTCGACCCTCGCTTCGAGTTCCCTGTTGAGCGAGCGGATTTCCGCGTCGGCGAGCCTTTCCTTGGTGATATCCCTGATGATCCCGAAAAGGCGCCGATGCGCCGCATCCCAGGATGCCCGCGAGTGGACGTCGAGAATGGCTCCATCGTTCATTCGTTTGATCTTGAATTCGATGTCATAGGGTTTGCCGCGATGGACATGGTCATCGCGCGCCTGATTCAAGAGGGCTCGATATTCCGGAAGGGGAACCAGTTCCATATCCTCGACCCGCAAGCCGGAAGACGGAGCGCCGTAGATTTTGAGAGCCCCGGGCGAACCTACGACAGTTCGCGTCGCATAGTCGAATTCCCAGCTTCCAATACCGGCCATGTCCTCTGCGCGCTCAAGGAGGAGGCGGGCTCGCCGAAGCTCCTCGGCATCCTGGCGCAAAGACGCGACATCGTCTTCACATGACTCTGAAGGATCGGCATCTTCCATGCGGCAGCGACTTTCGCGCACTGCGCCGGTCAGCGTTCGCCGTATAACACCTGAAGCACGATGCCGATTTCTTTTTCCGTTGCCTGGAATTTCTCGGCCTTGGCCGCGGTGACAAGGGCCGCCTTCGCGAGGCTAGGGTCGCCGGTCTTTTTCGCGACTACCCAGTCGACGACAGCCTGGGCAATGGGCTTGGGCCCGCTGAAGAATCCGACGTTGAGGGCCGTCATCAGGGCGGCTTCGAGTCGCTCCGTCGAGGCGGAAAGAGACTTGTCGGAGGAGGCCTTCGCGGCCTCGAAGGATTCGAGCTCTGCCTTCGTCGCCGAAAGCTCCTCACTCGTCGCCGTCAACTTGTCCGTCGTGCTCGCAAGATCAGAAGTCGTTTGCGTAAGGCTATCGCTGGCGGTCTTCAATGCGGTTTCGAGGGCATCCACCCGGGTCGTGAGTTCGGATATCCGCTTGACGGCATACTCGGGGTCGCCGTTGAGGAGCCAAGCGGCCGGATCCTTGTAGGCGCTGCGAAGGGAAACGAGCAGGTCGGCGGTCGAAGTGAAAAGGCCCGTCATCCTGATCGCATAGGCGCCCGACATGACCCTAAAATCGTAGTCGATGGCCTTTTCGTACCAGAAAACGAGGCCGCCGGGAAGGGCGGACTTGAGATCGTCGGGGCCTGTCATAAGGGACGAGGGGACGGCGGTGACGCGAAGCTGGCTCGCGTCGTTCGTCGCGCGAATCGAGGCGAGGGTCAATCCGCTCCAGGAATGCAGCATTGATACGATCGCCTTCAGCGCGTTGAGCCTGTCGGCGCCCGGCTCGACGAGGGGAGAGAAGAGCATCTCGGCCCCGGTATCGTCCACGAGGACGAGATAGTCGATCCCGTCGACGGTACGGGTGCCGGTTTGCGTGAAGCCGTAACTCGCGTAATCCGCGGCGGAAAGACCGACGAGCATGAAAACCGCCATCGCCGCCACGGCGAGGATGCGCTTGGACACCATGGTGCCTCCGAAGTTCATGGAGTTGGGGACGAGGCGACGAGTACAGTGTCGAAGGGCTGTATCGTTTCGCCGTCGACAGTCGTGACGACCGATCCGATCGGTTTCCCGTCACGCAGGGTCAGTTTCAAGGTCGCTACGGACTTCTCGCCCCTGACTATGTAGGCGGTGCTTCCGTCGTTCACCGGGATCGAGGGATTGAGCACGAGGACGACGGAGGAAGGATCGCGAGGATCGACGACGAAACCCGATTCGCGCTGGGCGTCGGCATAGTTGCCAATGGCCCAATTCAGACGATCGCGATCCGCTTCCGCACCGAGGGCCCGGGTCGTCAAGGCGGCGATCTGGGCGTCGCGATCCTGGAGCAGGTTCGCCGCGGCGACAAGGGCGTTTCGGTAGGCGGCGGCGGACTGGAGCCCTTCGGTCTCCAGGCGGGATAGGGCGGAAGGGACGGAATTGATATAAGGCACCTTCCGCAATTCCCCGGCGATGAACGTGAAATCGGCGAGGGATGCATCGAGCGCCGCGGCGTCCGCGGCGGAGTAGGCCCCTGATTGGATGAGATAGGCGGGAAGGGGCGAGAAGGGACCGAATGAGGGCGGGGCCTTCCACTTCGCTAGAAGAGCCTGCATCTTCGGGTCCTGGAAAACCGGGTTGTAGCGAGCGGTCAGAGAGGCGGCGAGATCTTCGCGCTGTTTTGTCAGCGAAGCGATGTCACTCTGCCTGTGGTTTTGGAGATCGGCGAGCCTGCGCTCATAGTCCGTCACGATCTGCTTCTTCTCCAGGTCGAACTTCTGCGTCGCGCTGTCGAGGATGGCTTGCTGCTGTTTTGCCTGCGCCATCAGGCGCTGATCATACTTGTCGATCCTGGCCTGGATGGTCGCGATCTCGGCCTTTTTCGCGGCGATCCGAGGGGCGTAGGAATCCTGTATCTGCTTGCGCTTCGCTGTCCAGGCGGCCTTCGCCTGCGCATTTCTGCTGCTGAGGTCGGCGGCTCCGACCGCCTTCGCCTTGGCCGAATCGAGGGCCGCCGAGTAATCGCGATCGGCCGTGTCGAGGAAGGATTTCTGGTCGAAATTCATCTGTTGCAGGGCCGATTGGGCGTTGGCCATGTCGTTTTCGTTTCGCTTGGCCGAATCGAGGAGATCCTTGAGATTGAGGTCGTCGAAGGCCGCGACATCCACCGGGGCGGCGTTGGTCTGCGCCTGTATCGAATTGGTAATTCCCCACGCGATGATCGCAAGCACGAGCAGGGTGCCGATCGTGGCCAAGGGCACCATCAAGGAACGGTTCTTGCGAGTCTTCGCGAATTCCGTCTCTATGTCGTAGATCTCCTGGATATCCTTCGTGGCTTCCCGGGCCTTGGAGAGAAAATCCTCGGCCTCGCGGTGGATTAATTGTCTTATTTCGTTGTCATCGCCCATATGCCATTCCAATTGGCGGGGACCTTCCCGCCTGCAATCCTGTCGCGGAAGACTTCTACGACCGGAAGATTCACCCCGCGCCACGCCGCGCCCGCTTCTTGCCAATTGCCCTCATAATAAGCTTGGAGCCCCGCCGAGAAGGACAAGAATTCCTTGGCCAACTCATCGTCGAGGAACGACTCTCGAACCGGCCAGTAGATGCGCTTGCCCTCGGTCTTGCCCTTCACCTGGACCACGTCGATCTCGATAAAGCGGAACTCGCCCGAACTCACGGCCTCCACCTCGTTCTTCACGAATTCGGAGCAGACCACGGGAACCTTGTAGATCCTCGTCAATCCCTCGAGCCTGCTGGCGGAGTTGACGTTGTCCCCGATGACCGTGTTCGTCATCCGCTCGTAGGATCCGATGTTGCCGTAGAAGACCTCGCCGCCGTCGAGTCCGACGCCGACCTCTACGAGGACAGCCCTATAGACCCTTTCCTCGGCCTCGGTGAGGGCGCCGCGGCGGAGCACGATCGTCTCGCGCTTTTTCGTGATCTCGCCTCGAAGCTCGCCCGCCACCTCCTGGATGCGGTAGGCCGAACGGAGGGCCTCGAGAGCCATGTTCTCCTCGCTCTTCATCGTGCCGTAGACCGCGAGAAGGGCGTCGCCGATGATCGAGCCGACTATGCCGTGGTGATCGTGGATCTGCGCTATGGCTCGCTGGTAATGGAGGTTGAGCACGTCGATGATGTCGTTGCCCAGGGTCTCGGTCATGAAGGTGAAGCCCTTGATGTCGGAAAAGAGGATGGTGAGCTGTCGGGTCTTGCCTTCGAGCCTTACCTCGCGCTCCTGGTAGGCGCGCTCGGCTATATCCTGGGTGACGAAGCGCCTGAAGATCGAGATGAGATTGTCGATAGTCGAGGCGAGCGAATTGAAGGAGGCCCCGAGGTAGGTGACATCGTCGTTCGGCGCGCCGCGAAGATCGAGGAGACCCATCTTTTGGCTCTGCTGCATCTTCATGATATTGCTCGTCATCCGCGGCACGAACCGGAGAATGTGCCTGAGAAGGATGGTGCCGACGACGAGGCAGAGGGCGGTGAGCCCGAGAATGATCAGGGACACGCTCGCGAAGATGTTGCGCGAGGCGCTTTCAAATTCGATGCGATCGTCGGCCCTGACAAGCCAGATGTTCCAATTGGCGTTGCGCTTGAAGACCCCGAAATACTCGCGACCGCCGAGGTTGAAGTTGATTTTGCCCTCGCCGGCCTTCGAGGTTTTGAGGGTATTGAAGGCCACGGCATCGGCGAAGGTCGGGGGTTGGGATAGCTTTGAGGCCCAGAAGAGGAAGGTTCCGTCGTCCTTGAGGCCGAAGGCCACCGATCGCTCGGCGCGCAGCGTCTTCAAAGAACTTTCCGTCATGCCTTTGACGGCATCCGGAAGACTCTGGTTGAATTGATATATTTCATACTGATTCGAGGCGAAGCCATAGATTTCCGCGAGATCTTTGACGATGATCCGATTGGCCAGCCCGATCTGCTCGCCTTGGTTCAAGACGAGGTTCACGTAGTTCGAAACGAAATTCGACGCTAATAGGAATATGGAGAATAGAACTACGATCTTGCTGATGATCGGGACAACACGCACCCCGGCTATCTTGTCGCCGAGTATTGGCCGCAGTACGTTCATGATTAGTTCAGGATAAGAGATAAAGGTTGCGTTTTCAATGCCAAGTCGAGAAAAATTGACATGCTTTACAAATTTGGATTCGATAACAGCCATAGGAATGCGACCAAAGTCTGGCCCAGCCCATTTCGAGACTTGCGGTCTGGACCGTACCAGGCCATACTTGGGCCATGGAAGAACGCAGAAAAGTCAAGCGCTGCAAGATCAGCCAAATGATAGGATACTTTCCGGGCCGGGAGGAATATCTCTGGGCCGAGGGAATCGACCTATCGAGCGAGGGGCTCCGCTGCGTCTCGGACAACCCCATCGATCCCCTAACGAATCTCTTTCTCATGCTGGAGCTGGCGGTCGGCGACGTGACGAAACAGGTTCGCTGCGAGGGTTTCGTGCGGCACTCGCGCATGGAAGAAGGGCGCTGCATTTTCGGGGTCAAGATCGAACGTATTTCCGAAGACGATAGGCAACACCTCGAAGCGTATCTCAGACAGGTCGAGGAAGGCGGAGGCTGCGTCGACGAATGACGCGCGAGCCCCGCGGGAAGCCAGGCCAGCGAGCTGGCTTGGGGCCCGACTTTTCTTCCATAAATGCAAGGCCGCCCCGCGAAGGGCGGCCTTTTCGTTTTCAGGGGGGAGGCTTCCCGAAGGGATCTGCCTCACATCATCGTCTTCACCCCTGCGATCACCTCCGCAATGGCGGCCTGCGCCGAACCGTACAGCATGCGGGTATTCTCGCCGTAGAACAGGGCGTTCTCGATTCCCGAATAGCCCGTGCCCTTGCCTCGCTTGTTGCAAATGACGTTGTGAGCATGGTCGGCGTTGAGGATGGGCATGCCGTAGATGGGACTCGACTTGTCGGTGCGGGCCGAGGGATTGACGACGTCGTTGGCGCCGATGACGAGGGCCACGTCCGCCTGGGCGAATTCCTCGTTGATCTCTTCGAGGTCGAAGATGAGGTCGTAGGGCACGCCCGCCTCGGCAAGAAGCACGTTCATGTGTCCCGGCATCCGGCCCGCGACCGGATGGATCGCGAATTTGACCGTAACGCCCGCTTCCTGGAGGAGCTTCGTGAGTTCCCAGACCTTGTGCTGGGCGCCGGCGACGGCCATGCCGTAACCGGGAACAATTATGACCTTCTCGGCATAGCGCATCATGGATGCCACGTCGACTGCGCTGGCCTCCTTCATGGAGCCTTGGATGGCTGATCCGGCCTGGGCCTCACCGGTGATCGGCGAGAAGATGATCTTGCCGATCTTTCGGTTCATCGCCTTGGCCATGAGCTGAGTGAGGAGGGTTCCCGAGGCGCCGACGACGATGCCGGCGATGATGAGGGCCGGGTTTTTGAGGACGTAACCCTCGAGGCCGACGGCGAGGCCGGTGAAGGCGTTGAGCAGCGAGATGACGACGGGCATGTCCGCGCCGCCGATGGGGGTGGTCACGACAACGCCGAGGACGAGGGCCGCGGCGTAGAAGGCGAGGAGCATCCAGCCCTGCAGGCCGCCGCCGTCGGGAAGGGAGGAGGCCACGATCCAGCCGCCGAGGAAGCAGGCCGCCCCGAGGAGGAGGACGACGACGAGGTTTTGGGCGGGAAGCCGGTGGGCTTTTTTCACGAGGCCCTGCAGCTTGAGAAAGGCCACGATCGAACCGGAAAAGGCCACGGAACCGATGAGCGAACCGGCGAGGGCGAGGATGGTGGCGGCGAGACCCATGCCTTCCTGCGCCCCTCCGAGGGCGGTCGCTATCGAGCCCAAGATGCCCGAATGCGCGGTGCCGACCGATGCCGCCTTGGTGAGCTCGAGGGCCGCGATGGCGGCGGCGGCGCCGCCTCCCATGCCGTTGTAGACGGCGACCATTTGGGGCATGTCGGTCATCTTGACGATGCGCCCGAGCCAGGCGGCGAGGGCCGCACCGAGGACGAGGGCGATGATCATCCAGCCGAAATTGCCCAGGTGCGGCGTCGCGAAGGTGACGAGGGTGGCTATCACCATGCCGACCCCGGCCCAAAGGATGCCCCGCCTCGCGGTCACGGGCGAGGACATGGCCTTGAGGCCGAGGATGAAGAGGAGGGCCACGACGAGGTAGGTGAGCTGAATGGGCAGGTCCATGCTCATTTCGCCGCCCCCTTCTTCGCGCCGGGCTTGAACATGGCCAGCATGCGCTCGGTGACGACGAAACCGCCGGCCGCGTTGGCCGCGCCGAGGAAGACGGCGACCACGCCGATGCCGATCTGCAGGGGATCGTTGGGATCGGCCGATCCGAGGGCGACCATCGCGCCGACGAGGACGACGCCATGGACAAAATTCGAGCCCGACATCAGCGGCGTGTGGAGAATGACGGGCACCCGCGAAATGACTTCGTAGCCGGTGAAGGCCGCGAGCATGAAGACGTATATATAGATGAAATCAACCATGGTTAAACCTTCCCTCCATGAGCCTTGCGGACGGCTTCGTGCACGAGCTCGCCCTCCCGCGTGAGGCAGGAACCGGCGATGACCTCGTCGGATCGATCGAGTTCGAGCTTTCCTTCTTTGATGAAGGGCGAAATGAAATTGAAGAGATTCTTGGCGTACATCTCCGAGGCATGGACGGGCATGCGGCTCGAAAGGTCGAGGGGGCCGACGATGGTTGCGCCCCCGATCTTTACGGTTTCGCCGGGCTTCGAGCCGGCGACGTTGCCGCCGCCCTCGGCCGCCATGTCGACGACGACGGCGCCGTTCTTCATGCCGGCGACCATCGGCTCGGTGATGATGAGTGGCGAGCGGCGCCCGGGCACGGCGGCTGTCGTGATGAGGACATCGCAACCGGCCACGGCCTTGCCGAGTTTTTCGGCCTGTTGGCGCTTTTCCTCATCGGTGAGTTCGCGCGCATAGCCGCCCGTACCGGCGGCCGAAACCCCCGTGTCGACGAACTTGGCGCCGAGGGATTCGACCTGTTCCTTGGTTTCGGGGCGAACGTCATAGGCCTCGACGATCGCGCCGAGGCGTTTGGCTGTCGCTATAGCCTGGAGACCGGCGACCCCCGCTCCGATGACGAGGACTCGGGCTGGCCTGATGGTGCCCGCGGCATAGGTGAGCATCGGAAAGAACTTGGGGCAGAGGCCGGCGGCGATGAGGACGCACTGGTAGCCCGCGACGGCGCCCTGCGAGGAGAGGGCATCCATGCTCTGGGCCCGCGAAATGCGGGGAATGAGCTCGACGGCGTAGCTTTCGACGCCCGCGGCCATTAGGGCCTTGATGCGCTCGGTTTCCTGCCAGGGCTGGAGATAGCCGAGAAGCACCGCCCCCCGCTTCATCGCGGCGATTTCTTGGATTGTCGGCGGCGTGACCTTGAGGATGAGGTCGGCCCGGCCGAACAGGCTTTTCGCGTCACCGACGATCTCGGCTCCGAGGAAATCCTCGTCCTTGATGGAACTCCCCTCGCCCGCCCCGCCTTCGACGAGGAGACCTGCCCCGAGATTCGTGTATTTCTTTGCGAGGTCGGGCACCAGGGCGACCCGCCTCTCCCCCGCCTTGCTTTCGCGAGGGATGCCGATGAGGACTGACATGTCCGCTCCTTTCATCTATTTGCGCAATAAGGGTACCGCAGGGCGCGCCGTCGGGCAATGGAGTGACAGTCATCAGACCCGCCCATCTCCGGCGAAAACCAAAGAGCGCTCGCATGTCCGCAAAATATCGTGCATTCTTGACCGAATTACCAGATTTCGGCGAAGATAGGGAAATGAACTGGACCTCGGACCTACTCGCCGGCACTTCCACCACGCACACGGTCTTCGTTCTCGCCGTAGCGATAGCCGTCGGCCTAGCTGTAGGCCAAATAAAGATTTACGGCATCAGCCTCGGCATCGCCGGCGTCCTTTTCGTTGCCTTGGCTCTGGGACATTTCGGCTTTACCATCCAGCCGGAAATCCTGGATTTCGCCCGCGACTTCGGTTTGGCCCTCTTCGTCTTCACCATCGGGCTCCAGGTCGGCCCCGGTTTCTTCGCCTCCCTGCGCCGACAAGGGCTTAGGCTCAACCTCCTCGCCGCGGCCATCGTCCTCGTCGGTATGGCCATAGCGACCTTCGCCTATTTTGCCCTGGGTCTGCCCCTCCCGGCCATGGTCGGCCTGTTGTCGGGCGCGGTAACCAACACTCCCGGCCTCGGCGCCGCGCAACAGGCCTTCGCCAGCCTGGGGACTGGCGCCGGCGAGCTGCTCCCCTCGACCGCCGATGCCATCTCCGTTTCAGGAATGGCCTACGCCGTCGCCTACCCCTTCGGCGTCATCGGCATCATCCTCGCGATGATCCTCCTCCGCGCACTTTTCCGCGTCGACGTAGGTCGCGAGTCGGCAGAGCTCGAGGCTGAGCAATCGCCAGCACGACTCGCCCCAGGCAACTTCAACATCCGCGTCGCCAATCCCCGGCTGGCAGGTGCCCAGATTAGGGAGCTCGCGGGCCTCGTCCAGGCCGAGTTCGTCGTCTCCCGCCTCCTCAGGGGAGGAGAAGTCATGGTCGTCAAGGCCGACACGATTCTCGCGGTCGGCGACATCCTCCATGTCGTCTCCACGAGGGAAGGCGCCGAAAAACTCGCCATCGTGGCGGGAGAGCTCTCTGAAACGGACGTGCGGCAGGTGGCCAGCAAGCTCGGCTCGCGAAAGCTCTTGATCACCCGACAAAGCGCCCTCGGGCGAAGCGTCGGCGAACTCGACCTCCTCCACCGCTACGGCGTGGTCATCACGAGGGTCCAGCGCGCGGGCGTCGAGCTCGTCGCAGGGGCCGGTCTCCGCCTCGCCTTCGGCGATAGAATCACGGTCGTCGGCGACAGCGAGGCCATAGGCAGGGCGGCCGCCGAACTCGGCGATTCGCTCAAGGCACTCAACGCGCCCAACATCCTGTCGGTGTTTTTCGGCCTCATCGCGGGCGTCATCCTCGGAACCCTTCCCTTCGACCTCCCCGGCCTGCCGGCGCCCATCCGCCTCGGCCTCGCAGGTGGCCCCCTCATCGTCGCTCTCGTGCTCGGTCGCCTCGGCAAAGTGGGCCCCCTCGTCTTCTGGCTGCCCCAGAGCGCCAACCTGGCGCTGCGGGAAATCGGCATCACCCTCTTCCTCGCGACGGTCGGACTCAAATCGGGGGTCCATTTCGTCGAAACGGTCGGCTCCAGTCAGGGCCTTCTCTGGATGGCCGTCGGCGCCCTCGTCACCTTCCTTCCCCTTTTCCTCGTCGGTCTCGGCGCCCGATTGGTGGGCAAGATAAATTTCGCGTCCCTCGCCGGGCTCCTCGCGGGCTCGATGACCGATCCCCCTGCCCTATCCTTTTCCCAGACGCTGACGGGCTCCGACGCGCCCGCCGTCACCTACGCGAGCGTCTACGCCCTCGTGATGTTCCTCCGAATCGTGGGGGCCCAGGCCCTCGTTCTCCTGCTCGCTCACTGAATTTCTCTTTCCATGGAAAATCGCCCTTCGGGCAACTAGAATGGAGTAGACCCCCTAGGAGGGGAAAAGGAGTACGCCATGCCAACTGTTCGCAGTCTCCTCGGAAACAAGGAACACGAAACGACATTCGCCGTGGGGATCAACGACCCGGTTCTCGACGCGCTCAAAGCCATGGCCGCCAAGGACGTCGGAGCAATCCTCGTCCGCGACGGAGAGAAATACGTGGGCATCTTCACCGAGCGCGATTACGCGCGAAAGGGCGAGGTCGTCGGCAAGACGGCCTCCACCGCGAAAATGAAGGATGTGATGACGCCGAAGATCATCACGGTATCGCCCGATGCCACGGTCGAGGAATGCATGGGGCTGATGTTGAAGTACCGGATCCGCCACCTTCCCGTCACCGAGGGAACGAAAATCGTGGGTCTCGTCTCGATGCGCGACGTCGTCGGCCTCGTCCTCGAAGACAAGGAAAACGTCATCGCCGGACTCCAGAACATCATGATGGGGAGTTCCTTCACCTCCTGACCCGCACGGAGGCCTGCGGCATCCTTCCTTCTGGAACCGATGCCGTAGCGCCGAACGTGGGTGGAAAAGCTCAGTGAAAAACGCGCTCGAAGGCATCGTCGGTTCCCAAGCGTTACAGATTGCCATGTCTCATCTGCTCGACGGCGATCATGGGGAGCGTCATCCGTCTTCTCTCGCTCGCCTATCGGCTGGTTCTGCCCCTCGACCTCGCGCGCAGGCTCGAGCGGGGAAAGTGACCTGAAGAGCGAAAGCCGGCTCGAGTCTCCCCCGGGGAGACATCGCATGTTTTCGAAGTCTTGAGGAGGCGGGAATGGCCGAACGGAAAAAGGTGCTCGTCGTCGACGACATGGAAGCCAATCGAACGAGGATCAAGACCTTCCTATTTATGAAACATTTCGACGTGGATGCGGCCGAAGACGGGCTTGCGGCGAAAAAACTCCTCGAGGGCGGAGTCTTCGACATACTCGTGAGCGATATCGAGATGCCCAACATGAACGGCTTCGAGCTCCTCGCCTGGGTGAGGAAGACCCCCTCCACGGCGAAGATGCCCGTCATCATGCTGAGCAGTCTCGACAGCCCGGAAGTCCTCGAACGTTGTCGTCGGCTCGGGGCGACCGCCTATATCGTCAAGCCATTCACCAAGGAAAAGATCGACGAGGCATTCGGCAAGGCGGGCTTCTAGCTCGATGCTCGACCACGAAGATTCCGCTTCGGAGCTCCTCGAACTGCTCGAGGAACTCGAGTCGGGACTTCTCGAATTCGAGGGGGCCATCGCTCGGAACGAAGAGTCGCGCCCACTCGTCCACGCGCTATTCAGGGTCGCGCACAACCTCAAGAGCAGTTTCGCCTTCCAGGGATTATCCGCGGCATCGACCCTCTTCCATACGGTCGAGACCTGCCTCGACAGGCTTCGCGACGGGAGGGCCGCCCCCGATTCGGCCTTGGTAGACCTCCTGATGGAAGCCGTCGATGCGGGGCGGAGTTCGACCATGTCCCAGGATCGCAAGATGGTCGCCGACGAGGCCCTCCGCCTCGCCCTCATGTCCTACGGCGAAGTCGCGGAGCGGGAGACGCCGAAAAAAACAGAAGTCCTCCTCGATCCCGGAGTCGAAGCCTCCCTTGATCGCGCCTTGGCTCCCGGATGGACTGCCTGGGTCCTGGAGAAAAGCGTCGGTCCGGGCATCGACGACGCCAATTTTCGCGAGCTCCCCATCTTCGGTACCCTGGCCGATATTGGCACAATTGTGAGCGGCGAGATCAGGAGGACGGGGAGCGGCGAAGGGATCCTCATCGTGGTGTTCGCGACGGGACTGCCCGAGAGTGAACTCAGGCTCACGGTCTTCGATCCGCTGATTCCCCTGGATCGGGCTTCGCAGCCGGCGACCGGGCACGAGCGATTCCCTCACATCCTCGCCGTAGACGATGAGCCTCTGGTCGCCGAGCTCATACGCCTCGTCCTATCGAGGAGAGGCCGGGTCGAGATCGCGAGTTCGGGCAGGGAAGGACTCGGAAAATTCAAGACGGCGCTGGCTTCCCTCCCCTTCGATGCGGTCTTTCTCGACCTCATGCTCGGCGACATGTCCGGAATCGAGGTGCTCGCCTCGATGAGGGCCGCGGAGGAGGAGGCGGGCATCGAGCCTGGGCGCGGGACCCGGGTGGCCATCTGCACCTCGATCAACGACTACGGGACAATTTCCGACGCATTCAGGACCCAATGCGATCTTTATCTCGTCAAGCCTCTCACAGAAGTCAACCTGATCGACGCCCTTCGCAAGCTGGGCTTTGGGGATTCCGACGCCCACACGCAGCGACATTCTCCGCCCATGACGCCGGCATCGGCGGCCTCCTCCCCCGCGCCGCCATCTCGAGTGGGATACCACGAGGGGGAGGACAAGGCCGAGGATCCCTTCGTCGTCCTCGGCGAGCTCGAACGCGAATTCGAAACAGCCCCGACGCTCGAGACGCTCTGCCGCCTCGCCGTCGATAAGGGGCGCCGTTTTCTCGACCTCGACCGGGTGGCCATCTTCCTCTATGAGTCCAAAGAAGGCAGGGTCAGGGGAACGACTGGCGTCGACCAGAATGGAACTATCGTCGACGAGAGCGATTTCTTCATGTCATTGCCGGACGATCCCCTCTTCGCTCCTTCGCATCGTCCCGGAGCCACGCTCCTGCAGGTCGACGAGGGAAGACCTCTCAAATTCCGGGACAGGAAAGTCGGATGGGGCTGGACGGCGGCCTTCCCTCTCAGGAGCGGTTCCGACATCCTCGGCTGGGCGATGGCGGACAATCTCCACACTTCCCGCCCCCTCCTTCCGATCCAACGCTGGCTCCTCGCCCTCTTCGGTCAGCTCCTCGCGGCCCAGCTCGTGCGAAAGCGCAGCAGGGAAGAATTGGTAGAGGCCATCGCGAAGCTCACCAGCGAGAGTCTCCGCAAGGAAGCGGAACTCGGCAGACTCCAGAAGGCATCGGCCGAGCAGAGCGCCACGAAGGAGCGCCTGTTCTCCATTTTCGCCCACGACCTCCGCGGTCCCCTCGGGGCGGTCAAAGGCATGCTCGACATGGCGCTCGACAAGGATAAGCCCCTTTCATCGGATGAGCTGCGCGAGTGCCTCCCCGAAATGCGTTCCGCCGTCGCCTCGTCATGGAGCCTCCTCGAGAATCTCCTCGACTGGATAAGGTCCCAATTAAACGAGATAGCCGAGCTTCACGACAAGGTGGCCCTCGCCGACATGGCCAAGTCCGCTGCCCTCAATATCAAACCCCTCGCCGATCTCAAGATGGTCGGCATCGAAGTCGATGTCGCCGAGGATCATTCCATCCTCGCGGACAAACGTATCGTCGAGGCCATCATCCGCAACTTCATCGCCAATGCGGTGAAATTCTCGCCTCCGGGCTCGACCGTCCTCATTCACACCGCGAGGGATCCGGAGCGACAGGAGACGCTCATCGCCGTCACCGACCGGGGCATCGGAATGGATGCCGAGCAGATCGGACGGCTCTTCACGATGGACCCCTCGAAAAAACGCAAGGGCACGGCGGGCGAGAGCGGGAGCGGCATCGGCCTCCTTTTCTGCGCCGATCTCGCCCGCCATATCGGCGGGCGCATCGAGGTAGTAAGCGAAGTCGGAAGGGGCAGTTCCTTCTCCCTCATCGTTCCCGAGATCGCCGAGGGCGATCTCGCCGCCGTTTAGCGACGAAAGCCTCTGTCGGTTTCTCGGCAAGCCTTCCGCCACGACGGCCGAGCCGCGGCGGCTCTCTCAACGGCCGAGCCGCGGCGGCTCTCTCAACGGCCGAGCCGCGGCGGCTCTCTCAACGGCCGAGCCGCGGCGGCTCTCTCAACGGCCGAGCCGCGGCGGCTCTCTCAACGGCCGAGCCGCGGCGGCTCTCTCAACGGCCGAGCCGCCCGGCTTTCTTGAGGGCTTCTTTCAACAAGAACTCTATCTCCGAGTTGACGCTTCGGAGTTCGTCGGCCGCCCACTTCTCGAGAGCCGACCAGACGGCCGGATCGAGCCTGAGGAGGAAGCGCTTCTTCCCCTCGGGCGCAGCCGAATCGACTTCGGTCGGAGAGGGCTCGGGCGACGAGGATTCGGCCGGTTGCGGCGCTGCCCCCTCGCCCGGATTCTCACGCTTTGCCATCGCCTCGGCGTCATGCGTAGAGGCTGCCCGTGTTGATCACGGGCTGCGCCTCTGATTCGGAGACGAGAGCGACGAGGAGGTTGTTCACCATCGCCGCCCTCCGCTCGTTGTCGAGGGTGACGACATTTTGCTCCTCGAGTTCCGAGAGGGCCATCTTCACCATGCCGACAGCGCCATCCACGATGAGACGTCTCGCGGCGATCACCGCGCCGGCCTGCTGTTTGCGAAGCATGGCCTGGGCGATTTCGGGAGCGTAGGCCAAGTGTGAGAGCCTCGCCTCGTCGATCTCGATCCCCGCCGTCGCCAGCCTCGAATGGAGCTGCTCACGCAGTTCGGCCGCGACCTCGTCCTGGCTGCCGCGGAGCGACTCGACATCCTGGGCGGCGTCGTAGGGAAATCGGCTCGCGAGGTAACGGATGGCGGTCTCGGCCTGCACCGTGATGAAGCTTTCATAATTGTCAACATTGAAGAGCGCCTTCGCCGAATCGGTCACGCGCCAGACGACGACGGCGCCGATCTCGATGGGATTGCCCAGGGCGTCGTTGACCTTGAGAACGGGGCTCGCGAAATTGCGCACGCGGAGCATCACCGGGCGCTTCATCGCGAAGGGGTTGGTCCAGTGGAAGCCCTGGTCGCGGAGGGAGCCGACGTAGGTGCCGGCGAAGGTGAAGGTTTTCGCCTCGTTCGGGTGGATGACGAAGAAGCCCCGCATCGCCAGGGAGCCCACGAGGATCAAGAGGATGGACAAGGTGGGATTGGTGGGAGAGTTGAGGGCGATCACGGTTGCTGTGGCGTAAAGGGCCAGTACGATCGCGAGGGCTAGGAAGCCGTTGATGCGCCATACCTTCGTTTCGAGTGTGTCTTTCACAGTAGTCTCCTTTGACCGAATCAGGATGAGGCTGCCGCGCCTGCGCGGCGCCTGAGTACGAGGAATGATGCCGCCAGTAAGGCGAGGACGGATGCGAGGGAGAGGCCGAGGTCGATGAGGAATTCCCGCGACGCATCGGCCGACCTCGCGGCCCTCACGAGGCCGTCGGCGAGATAGTAGGTCGGGATGAGGCGCGAGAGGGTCGAGAGGGGGCTGCCGCCCAGGAGCTCGCCCAGGGGACCCACGAAGACGCCGCCCAACATATATAGGAAGATCAGGGTGCCACCGACGGCCGAGGCCGCGGCCACCGTGTCGAAGGCCGCCCCGAGGAGGAGTCCGAGGCTCACGCTGAAAAGGCAGGCCAGGAACGCGAAGAGGACCACCCCGGCAACCTGGCCCGTGTAGCCCTGCTGGATGCCGATAACGATGCCGGTAAGGACCAATTGGTAGATGAATACTACGAGAACCTTCCCCGCGAGGATGTCGCCGTACGAGGCGGGCGAAACCATCAGCATGCGTAGGGTCTTCCTTTCCTTCTCCTCGATGAGGATCTGGGGCATGAAGGTCGTCCCGACCATCAGCGAAATGAGCAGCGACAGGGCGAGGTAAAGGCGGCTCACGTCGAAATCCAAGGCCTTGCCGGGCTTTTCGTTGAGCACGGTCGTTTCCACCCTGAGAGGAGGCTCCGGAGAGGCGAGGGCACGCCCATAAGCCTGCATCGACGCGACGATACTCGACTCGATAGGCCTCGCCACCTGCTTGCGATCAACATAGAGGCGCAGGAAAAGAGCATTGCCGGCAGCCAGCGATGCGTCGAGATTCTTGGGCAATGCGAGACCGAGAGCGTAGGAGGGTCCCCGCCATCCGCTCGAGAAGGCGCGCGCCACATCGGCCTCGGAGCCGGCTTCGACCAGCTGCGACTTGGATTGACCGGCCGAGAGTACCGTCGCGATCGAGGAGTCCCCGGGGTTGTAGACGAGGATTTTCGAATTGCCCCCCGCCAAGGCCGCCCCGATGAAGAGCCAGACGAGGGAAAGGAAGATCGGCACGATCAGGCCCACCATCGCCCCCTTGTTGAGCCACAGGTCGAGGGCGTCTTTTCGGGCTATGGCAAGCACGATTCGCGTCTTCATGCCTTCCTCCTCAGTCCGGCCGCCGGCCGGCCATCTCGACGAACACTTCCTCGAGACTGGCCTCTTGCGAATGGATGGACCTGATCCTTCCGTCGGCGAAGAGGCCGGAGAGGGCCTGGGCGCTGGCCGCGTCGTCCATGCCGAGTTCGAGAGCCCGCTCGCCCTCCTCCTCGGCCACCAAAACCGAGAGCACTCGCCGGCCGTGGGCGAGCTTGAGCTCCCGCGGAGAACCCTCGGCCACGATGCGTCCATCGACGATGAAGGCGAGTCGCCCGCAGAGCTGGTCAGCCTCGTCCAGGAGATGGGTGGTGAGGAGAATGGTCGCGCCTTCACGCCTGAGCTCCTCGACGAGGGTCCTGATTTCGCGGGCGGCGATGGGATCGAGGCCACGCGTCGGCTCGTCGAGAAAGAGGACCTCCGGCCGATGGAGGAGGGCCCGCGCGATCAAGAGGCGTTGCCGCATGCCGGTCGAGAGGCTGCCCGCCGGGCTCTTGGCCCGGTCCGCGAGCCCCACGAGGGCCAGCGCCTCGTCGGCCCGGGAAAGGGGAAGGTCGAAAAGGCGGCAATTGAAACGAAGGTTTTCACGCGCTGACAGGCGATCGTAGAGGTTCTGTTCCTCGAACACGACGCCGAACTTCGCTATCGTCGAGGGATCGCTTGCGGTGATCTCGCGGCCGGCCACTCGCGCCCGGCCGGCGTCGGCCCGCAGCAGACCCGTCAGCAGCCTGAGACTCGTGGTCTTGCCCGCCCCATTGGGGCCGAGCAGGCCGAAAATCTCGCCCTGCCCGACGCCGAAGGAGATGCCGTCCACAGCCGTCCGTTTTCCGAAGCGCCGCACAAGGCCTTCGGCCTCTATTGCCAGGGAAGCCATACCCTTCCCTCCTCGTGTTTCCTAGATATCTTAATGATATCATAAAGATATCTAGAATTCAAGAGTGGAAGAGGATTTTTATTTCGGCGGAGGGCTAGTCGTCTATCTTGGTCCAGTCGATCGCATAGCCGATGTCCTTGGCGACGGATTGGACGCTCGCATCGTCGTGATGGAGGACTCCGGCGGGAACGACGGTGATCCGCGAGCCTTCCTTGGTGAAAATGCGCCCGTCGTGATGGGAGGCCGCGAGATCGAGCCTGTTGCCGCCCATCGCGTCCTGGAAGTGGACCCTCCCGTTGCAGGCGCAAACATAGGTCTGATTCTCGCTGGACCATACGCAGAACGATGTTCCACGCACGGCGGCTGTGGCCTGGGGCGTCGATATGTCGAAGGCGGCCTTTCCCACGATCTTCTCGAGCTTTTTGAGGACGGCTGTCACGCCGCCCCGATCCAATCGAACGCCGATCGCCGCGGTCGCGAAGTCGATTGAGGCGATGTCGTCTTGGCCAAAACTGATCGCGTTGCCGCCGCCGAAAACTATGTCGCAGCGGGAATTCTTCCCGGTTTCGACCCTGGCCTTCGAACCGAGGGTCATTCCGATATCGGCGGGCTTGCCGTCGATGCTAACCTCGCCGACCACGAGGGCGACCCTAGCCTGCCGGGAGGGTGGGAGGGGCGCGGCAGCTCCCGTGCCGAGGAGGACGATGCCGAGAAGTCCGATGAAGAGCACAAGATTCCGGCCTGTGCCGGATCGCTTCGTTTTCATGATTCCAGGCTCGTCTTTCGGAGGGCCGCCGTCAAGAAAGAGCCGCGCGGGGGACATTCCCCGCGCGGCGAAAAACACGGCACGGAAGCATTCCAGGCTGCCGCCGCACCGTCGTCATCCATGACGTGCCGAAGCTTCGCTTCGGCGCTCCTCTGGGGCGGCATCCATGCCGCGCGTCAATACCTGCCCCTGGCCGTGTACTTCGTATGGAGGAGTTCATGTGCCTTGTGGCTGTTCGGGGCGCCGAGGAAGTCGGTGTAGAGTTTCGCCACGGCCAGGTTTTCGTGGGACTTGCGGACCTTGAAATCGCCGTCCTCCTCATAGATTGCTCGAGCCCGGGCGGCGCGTTTCTCCGGCGTCACGGGCAGGGGCTGTCCGCCTCCGCCGAGGCAGCCGCCGGGACAGGTCATGATCTCGATGAAATGGGCCTCGAGCCTGCCCTCCTTGACCGCGGTCATCACGGTTTTGGCGTTGGCCGTGCCGTGGGCGACGAGGACCTTGAGGGTGACGCCCTCGAGCCAGGAGAACTCGGGTTTGACCTGTTCGATCTTGACCGCAGCCTCGCGGACCCCGTCCATGCCGCGGATGGGAGTGATGTCGAGGTGGGCGAAGGGAACCTCGCGGCCGGTGACGACCTCGTAGGCCGTACGGAGGGCAGCTTCCATGACGCCGCCCGTGGCGGCGAAGATGGTCGCGGCGCCCGTGGACTCGCCGAGGGGATCGTCGAAGGGGCTGTCGGGGAGGTTGCGAAGATCGATGCCCGCCTGCTTGATCATCGTCGCCAATTCGCGGGTAGTGATGGCGTAATCGACGTCGCGAGTCCCTTCCCTGCCCATCTCGGGGCGTCCCGCCTCGTACTTCTTGGCCGTGCAGGGCATGACCGAGACCGAGACGATGTTGTCCGGCTCGAGGCCCTTCTTGGCGGCCCACCAGGTCTTGAGGACGGCGCCGAACATCTGCTGCGGAGACTTGCAGCTCGAGACGTTGGGCAGGAGCTCGGGGAAGAAGTGCTCCTGGAACTTGATCCATCCCGGGGAGCAGGAGGTGGTCATGGGCAGGGCCACGGGGCTCTTGTCGACGAGTGCCGCCTTGAGCCTGCCGAGGAGCTCGTGGGCCTCCTCGATGATGGTGAGATCGGCGGTGAACTGGGTGTCGAAGACGTAGTCGAAGCCCATCATCTTGAGGGCGGTCACCATCTTGCCGGTGACGCGGGTGCCCGGGGGATAGCCGAATTCCTCGCCGAGGGCCGCGCGAATGGCGGGAGCCGTCTGCACGACGACGACCTTGGCCGGATCGTCGATGGCCTTCCACACGAAATCGCCGGCCTGCTTTTCGTGGAGGGCCCCCGTCGGGCAATGCGCCACGCACTGGCCGCAGTTGATGCAGACGATCTCCGAGATAGGGCGGTTGAAGGCCGAGCCGATGATGGTGCGATCGCCCTTCCAGAGATTGGCGAGGGCGCCCACGCCCTGGAGATCGGCGCAGGCGCGGATGCAACGCTGGCAGAGCACGCACTTGTTGTTGTCGCGCACGAAGACCGGCGAGGAGAGGTCGCGGACGACCGTGCGCTCGCGGCGCTCCTTCCAACGGAGTTCGGAAAGGCCGTACTCGTCGGCGAGGCGCTGGAGTTCGCAGGAGAGGTTCTTCGGGCATACGGTGCAATCGGTGTAGTGGTTCGCGAGGAGGAGCTCGACGATGGTCTTACGCGCCCTCCTGACCTTGTCGCCGGTGGTGTTGATGTCCATGCCCTCGATGAGCGGAGTCGAGCAGGAGGCCTGGAGGGCGCGGTAGCCCTTCACCTCGACGACGCAGATGCGGCAGATGCCCTTGGTGTGGAGATCGGGATGGTCGCAGAGGGTCGGAACGTGGATGCCCTCGCGGCGGCAGAGGTCGAGGATCGTCATGCCCTCGTCGGCGCGGTAGGCCGTTCCATTCATCGTAATACTGAGTTCTTTCATGACGGCTCCCCTTAGGCCGAAAGTATCTCGTCCCTGAATTTCGAGACGATAGTCCTGAAGGAATTCGGCACGGATTGGCCGAAACCGCATTTCGAGGCGAGGCTCATGGTCTCGGCCAGCTCGAGGAGGTCGGTGATGACCTTGGAGGAGCCCTGGCCTCGCTCGAATTTGAGGATGCCCTCGAGCATCCGCGAGCAACCCTCGCGGCAGGGCGTGCACTGGCCGCAGGATTCCTCCTGGAAGAACTCGACGAAGTTCTTCAATATCTTGAACATCGATCTGCTCTGGTCGAAGACAATGATCGAGCCGCCCGTCGGTATGCCCTCGAAGGAGATCGACTTGTCGAAATCGTCGGCCGAGGCGCAGTAACCGGAAGCGCCCCCGATCTGCACGGCCTTCGTGTCGGGGCCGGCCTCCACGGCCTTCAAGAGTTCCCTGATCGTGATGCCGTATTCGAACTCGTAGATGCCGGGCTTGCGGCAGTCGCCCGACACGGAGAAGAGCTTCGACCCTGAGGAGGTGCGCGTGCCGAAGTCGCGGAACCATTCGGCTCCGTTCAGGATGATGTGCGGCACGAGGGCGAGGGTCTCGACGTTGTTGACCACCGTCGGCATGCCGAGGAAACCGTGCTCGGTGGGGAAGGGGGGCTTGTTCCGCGGCTCGCCCCGGCGCGACTCGAGGGAGTCGATGAGGGCCGTTTCCTCGCCGCAGACGTAGGCGCCGGAACCGAGCCTGAGCTGGAGGTCGAAATGGAAGGTCGGGTCGCCCAGGACCGCTTTGCCGATCATGCCCAATCCCGCGAGGCGGGACATCGTCGCCTCTATCTCCTTGCGAAGGTAGCTGTATTCCCCGCGCATGTAGATGTAGCCCTTGTCGGCGCCGATGGCCCTGGCGCAGATTACCATCGCCTCGATGACCTTGGAGGCCCGGAGCTCGAGGATCCGCTTATCCTTGAAGGTGCCGGGCTCGCCCTCGTCCGCATTGCAGACAACGCAGGCCGGCCGACCCTGCGCTCGCGCCGACTCCCATTTGAGCCCCGTGGGGAAGCCGGCACCGCCGCGCCCCCTCAGGTTCGAATCCTTGACAATTGCTATTATTTCCTCGGGCTTCATCGCGACTGCCTTCGCGAGCGCCGCGCCCGGTTCGAGATCGGAGAAGACGACGTCTATTTTACGCGCCATATGCGCCTCCTGCTTCCGCTTCCATGTTCGCCGGTCCCGCGCCCATATCGAGTCGCAGCAGCGGTACCGTCTGGGGATAGCGAGTTCGCCCCGCGAACTCGCGCGTGAGGTCGTACCGCGTCATATCGAATCACAGCAGCGGTACGATCTCACGATGTCGACCGCCTTCGAGGGCGTGAGCTCCGCGTAGAGGTCGTCGTTGACCATCATCGCGGGCCCGCGATCGCACATTCCCATGCAGTTGGCCCAGTCGAGGGTGTACAGACCGTCGTGGGTCGTGCCGCCCATCTCGATGCCCAGCTCGGCCTCCAGCGCCCTTAGGATGCGACCCTTGGTGCTGCCCGATCGGGTGAGGAGATTTTCAGGGTCGGCGAGGGCGCAGGATATGCTCCGGCAGATGCGGATGACATAGCGGCCGCGTTTCGTCGTATCGAGGAAATGGTAGAAAGATGCGACCGAAAAGACCTCCGTCTGCGAGAGGCTGAAGCGACGCGCGACTTCGTTGATGATTTCCATGCCAAGCCAGCCGTATTCCTTTTGGAGTCCCTGGAGGATCGGCAACATCGCGTCCCGGCCTGGGCCATATCGGCCCGCAAGAGCATCTATTGAATTGAGCAAAGATTCGCGGATCATGACCAAACCCCCTTTTCCGCGTATTCGATCTCTATTTATCTATATATATTTTCGCACAGGTGGGAGCGGAAAACAATGTCTCGGTACATTTTTATTGATTCTTTTTTGGCGATCGGTCCACGGGGGATGGCGCCGTGGTTAGGCGATGGCATAGTGTTTGCTGATAAGGAGGTCGCATGCGTATTTGCCTGCTCTATATTCCCGCATCGACACCCAGGGCGCTCGAAACGGCGGCGACCGCCATGGCCCAAGCGCTCCGCGGCAAGGGGCACGAGGTCGACCTCGTGGCGTCGGTGAAAGGGGAAATCCCCCGCTTCGCCATGGCCGACTACCTCATCATCGCGTCCGAGCCTCTCGGCTTCGCAGGCAAGTTGCCGCCGAGGCTGGGCGACATACTCGGTCAGGGCAGCGGCATGAGCGGAAAACGCTCTATGGCGATAATTCTCAAACGAGGCCCTTTTCGGAACAAGGCGATCTTTCGGCTGATGAAGGCCATGGAAGCCGAAGGCATGAATGTCAACGATTGGGCGGTGGTGGCTAACCCGAGGGAAGCCGCGGAAGCGGCGACGCAGGCGCCGATCGAAAAGAAAGCCTAGGACAGGGGCGAAGGCCATCGGCCAGGTCCCTCGAGGGTTCACCCCTCAAGGTTTTGGCCGTGAAGCGAGAGCGGAGGACAGGGCCGTATCGATGTCGGGACTGACGAAGCGATATCCCGCTTCGAGAAGGCGTTTGGGAATGGCGCGTACTCCATTAAGGAGGGTTTCGGCCATCTCGCCGAAGGCCAGCCTGAGGGCGAAGGCCGGAGTAGGGAGCCAGGAGGGTCGCCCGAGGGCGCGGGCAAGGGCCTTCGAAAGCTCCGCGTTGCGCAGAATGCCGGGCGCCACGAGGTTGTAGGCTCCGAAGCATTCCTGTCGAGCGACGAGGAAACGAAGGGCCCCGACGAGATCATCGACGGCGATCCAGGGGAACCATTGCGCGCCAGGACCGAGGGGCCCGCCCGCAAAAAGACGATGCTGCAGCAAGAGGGGTGCGAGGACGGGGCTGCCCGCGCCGATGACGGGGCCGATGCGCAGCACGATGCGACGGAGGCCCATGGATTCGACCCCTGCCGTCGAAGGCTCCCATTCATCGGCGACGAGCCTCGAAAGGAAACCGTCGCCCGATCGGGCATCCTCGGTAGCCCTTGACTCGCCGGCCGCATAGTAGTCGATGCCCGAAGCCTGAACGAAGACCTGCGGCCTTCGCGAACATGCGGCGATACCCGCGACGAGGGCCTTCCCCGCCTCCACTCGGCTCGACGCGAGAAGCCGCTTGCGGGCTTCGGTCCAGCGATAGGCGAATCCAGGACCGGCGACTCGCTCCCCGGCTAAATTGACGACGAGGTCGGCACCGTCAAGAGCGGCGCACCAGGGGCCGGGATCGCGTCCATTCCAGGCGACGCGACGCAGGCCGGGCGCATCGCCGGGGAGAGCCGACTCGGAACCACGCGTCAGCACGACGAGCTCCGAGCCCTCGGTCAGGTGAGACGCGGCGAGGCTGGCGCCGATATAGCCCGAGCCGCCGGCGAGGACGACGCGCATCAACGCCGCCCTTCGCCGGAGGGGCCGGCGGCGTCGATGAGAAGTCGGGCGTCCAGGGGAAGAAAACCGAAATCGAGGAAGGGCGGTGCCGAACCCGGCGCATCGCGAGCCCTTTCCGCAAGCCCGCGGGCCTCGCGAAAGGCGGCGAGAAACTCCGATCGCGACAACTCGCGGGCGCCGAGCTTTTCCTTGTACGGCAGAGGCATGCCGAGGTCCCAGAGCCTGACCCCCGCGCGAGCGAGGGCTCGCGCCAACGCGGCGAGCTGCACTGTCCCGACCCCATTCTCCTTCCTGAAACCCGACCAACTCGTGTAACAGGCCCCCACGAAGGCTCCGAATTCCCCCGCCACCAGGACTTCGCCTCGCCATAGCTCGAAGGAGACGAGACCCAATCCTCCGACACTCCCCCTCGAAGCGAGTTCGCGGAAGGTCGCGACGAGGGGCGGCCTGAGCCAGCCCTCGCCATGGCTCTCGACGCAGGAGGAGAGCACCTCGTCGAAGGCGCGCATCGTCGAGAGGGTCAGACCCCGCGCCTGGCGTCTCGCGCTTCGCGTGATGCGCACTTCGGCCGGATCGAGGATCGCGCGGACCAGGTGGAGTTTCGGGAGGAGGAATTCGCGACCGTCTTCGAGATCCATGGCCATGGGGATGAAGCCCTCGCGGACGAGGCCAGAGATGAAGTCCGGATCGAAGGAGCCAGAGGCGCAGAACTCGAGGGGAAAGCCGCCCTCGAAGGCGGCCGCGAGGGAGGCCGGGTCGACATCGTCGCCGACGAGGGGAATCGAGGGGGGTTCCGCGCCTGACATTGCGACGATGATACGCCACTTGCCCGACGCGGGCAACGCGCCTATCCTCGAAGGCGGAGGCTAGCATGATAACCCTCATCGTCAATATCCGCGTTCGTCCCGAAGCCGTCGCGCAATTGAAGGCGGTCGCCCTCGAGAATGTCGCGGCCAGCCGCAAGGAGCCCGGAATACTCGCCTTCGATCTCCTCGCGGACCGGGACGACCCGACCCGCTTCGCCCTCGTCGAGAAATACAGGGATGAGGCCGACATAGCCGCCCACAAGGCGACGGCCCATTACAAGCGTTGGAACGAAGTAATCGAGCCCCTTCAGGCTGAGCCCCGAACGCGGGCCTTTTACACCACGGTGGAAGGCTGAGGCGCGGCATGGAATTCGAGTTCGCCGGACCCGGGCGCCTGATCTTCGGTGTTGGGACGATCCGCCAGGCCGGGGAACTCGCGACGAAGCTCGGTCGCCGTGCCCTCGTCGTCACGGGGCGCAACATCCAACGGTCGATGCCCCTCATCGACAGCCTCGAGCTGGCCCGGCTCACGCACGTGCCGATCTCCACGCCTCCCGAACCCGACATCGACGACCTCCGCGACGCCCTCGAACAGGCTCGCGTGTACGGGCCCGACCTCGTCATCGGTTTCGGCGGAGGATCGGTTATCGACATGGCGAAGGCCATCGCGGCCCTCCTCGCAAACAAAGGAGACCCCCTCGACTACGCCGAGGTGATCGGAAAGGGAAAGCCACTCGCGAAGAAATCGCTGCCCTGTATCGCTATACCGACGACGGCGGGCACCGGCTCGGAGGCGACTCGCAACGCGGTCTTCGCGGCCATCGGGGGCTCCCGGCCGGTGAAGGTGAGCCTCCGTTCGCCCTCGATGCTGCCCGTCCTCGCCATCGTCGATCCTGGCCTCGCCATCGACCTGCCTCCGCGGCTCACGGCCGACTCGGGTCTCGACGCCATCACCCAGCTCATCGAGCCCCTCGTCTCCTCACGCTCCAACCCCCTCGTCGACGGCCTCTGTCGCGAGGGCCTCAAGCGAGGCATTCCGGCCCTACCCCGGGCCTTTCGCGATGGCAAGGACATCGAGGCGCGGAGCGACATGGCCTTCGCCGCCCTGGCAGGAGGCATGGCCCTCGCGAACGCCGGGCTCGGCGCCGTCCACGGCATCGCCGGCCCCCTGGGCGGGCTGAGCGGGGCGCCCCACGGCGCCATCTGCGCGGCCCTCCTGCCCCATGTAGTCGCGGCCAACGTGCGTAGGCTCACCGCAATGGTCGCCGGCGCGACGCCTGGAGACGTCGCGTGGACGCTCGCCCGCGACGCAAGCGTCGCGAAGTATGCCGAGGTCGCCTCTTTGGTCGCGGGCAAGAGGGCCGGAGCCGAAGACGCGGCGCCGATCCTGGCCGCCTTCACGAAATCCCTCGGTGCGCGAAAGCTCCGCGATCTCGGCCTCGCGCGCGACGATTTCGCCCAACTGGTGGAAGCCTCCAAGAGGGCGAACTCGATGAAGGCCAACCCTGTCGAGCTTTCGGACGAGGACATTCTCGGGATCTTGGTCGCTGCCTGGTGATGCGGCGATAGACGTCCCGAGGGGCCTCGTCATCGCACTGCCTCGACTCGCCTGTCTTCTACTTGATGAAGTGCCAAATATCCTTGGCGAAAGTGCGCGTATTGATCGGTTTGCTCACGAAGGCAGCATTGGGTATTGTTTTTATTTCCTCTATGCCCTCCGCGAGGACCGAGGCCGTGACGAAGACGATGGGGATATCCCGAGTCTCGACATCATTGAGGAGGATCTTGGCTGCCTCGGAACCGCGCATGTCCGGGAGCCTCATGTCCATGATGATGATGTCCGGTTTCTCGCTCCTCGCGAGGGCTATCCCGCGAGTGGCGTTTTCGGCCACGAAGACTTCGAAGCCGGAAACCTCCAAGAGGTCCTTTTCGAGGGTCAGATTGTTGGCATTATCATCGATTATCAGGGCCTTTTTCTTCATTTCATACTCCCGCAGAGAGGATGGGTAGGCTGAAACGGACGGAAGTGCCCTTGTCGAGCCCCCCCGATTCCACCGACAACCTGCCCCCATGCAGCTCCACCATTTTCCTTGACAGCGGCAATCCGAGTCCAGTGCCCTCGGTCAGGCGGGAATAGGGCGTATCCACTCTGAAAAAACCCTCGAAGATCTTGGACAGGTTTTCCGGGGCGATGCCGACGCCGGTATCCCAAACGACTACCTCGATTTCCCCATCGACGCGCCGCGCCTTCATGCCGATTCGACCGCCCTCCGGCGTGAATTTGACCGCATTGGAAAGGAGGTTGTAGATGATTTCCTTTACGCGAAGCTCGTCCGCCTCGATATCCGGCAGGTCTTCGGCGATATCGATGGACATCGCAAGGTTCTTCGTTCCGGCCATGTCGGCGATGAGGGAGGAGATCTCGGCCAGAAGGCCTTTCATGGGCAGGATGGAGAGGGCCAATTTCATTTTTCCGGCTTCGACCTTCGCCATGTCCAGTATCTGGTTGATGAGGAGGAGGAGGTGCTTCCCGCTGGTCAGGACGAAATTGACGTAGCTTTTCTGTTTGTCGTTCAAAGGTCCGAAGGTCTCGTCGTAGAGCACCTCGGAGAAGCCGTTTATGGAGTTGAGCGGCGTCCTGAGTTCATGGGACATGTTGGCGAGAAACTCCGACTTGGCCCTCGCCGTCCGTTCCAGCTCGTTGGCCAAGATCTTCAATTCCTCATGGGCCTTTTCCAGCCCGTTCTCCATTTCACGGCGCTCGGTGATGTCCTCGATGGCCAGGAGTATGATCCGTTCCTTGCCCGACACCCTTTGGATCTGTCGGGCGTTGAGCATCATGATGCGCCTGCCGATGGTCGCGAAATCGTGCTCGACCACGTAATTGTCGAAGCTCGTCTGCTGCGGAAGTATGGTTTCCAGGAGTTCCCTGAGCTTGGGGATGTCCCACTGCTTGTTGCCGAGGTCGTAGATGAGCTGCCCCACCGTCTCCTCGGGTTTGACCTTGAACACTTCGTAAAATGAACGACTGACCGACACGACCCGGAGGTCCTGATCGAGGGCGATCAAGGGCTCCCTCACGGTGTTGATGATGCTCTCCGAGTAGCCTGGGGAATCCGTCACCTTTTTGTTTCGTGCCGTCTTAGTCTCCTTATAATGGCCGCTAGACCAGCAGCAGCTCGACCTTTGCCTGATGAAGCTCGTCTTCCACGAATATATGCTCCCCCCGCTGCAATCGCGTCTCCAGGACCAGATAAATCCGAATGGCCTTTTTGAGCACTGCGGTCTTGGTCATGTCGTTTCTCAGAGCCAACTGCTCCAAGGAATTCATTTCTTCCTCTGACAAGTTGAGGGTCATCGTCCTCTTATCCGGCATCTAATTCCTCCTTGGGCATAGATTAACACTTTTTCTAGGAATTGCAAGCCATTATTAAACTGAATATACTTGTTTTTTAGCTAGTTTATGTATATGTTCTAGCCAGAGGTACACAATGAACAAGGTAAAGAAGAGTCTGATTACTGGAGTCGGCATGGTTATCTTGGCGGGCATCATCGCCGCCTGCGGCAGCCCGATGGGCCTTGATGCGGGCAAAGCCGCGATCCAGGGAGCCCGGGGCATCAACCCTGCAGCGCCCAGTCTCGGTCTGGCATCGTCCTTCGCGGCTTTTGGCGGAGGCGCCGGCATCACCAACGCTGGGTCAGGAACCCAGATTATCGGCGACATGGGAACGACCGGAGCATCCACGATGATCACCGGCTTTCACAGCGCCACATTCAGCTATACGGAAACGCCCCTCAATGTCGGAGCCGTGAGCGGCACCGTCTACACGGACGCTCCCCAGGGAAGCACTACCGACTTCGCCTTCGCGACGAGCGTCGCCGGCGATGCCCTTGTGACCTTCAACGATCTGGCTTCCCGCCCCGATGGAATCGATCCGGGCGCCGGCCAGTTGGGCGGCCTCACCCTCGCCCCCGGAGTCTACAAGTCGGCCTCAGGAGCCTTCCTTATCACCGGTTCGGATCTCACCCTCGACGCGCAGGGTAACCCCGACGCGGTCTGGATCTTCCAGATGGCGAGCTCGCTCACCGTCGGCACCCCCCTCGCCCCCAGCAGCGTCATCCTCACGAACGGCGCCCAGGCCAAGAATGTCTACTGGCAGGTAGGGAGCTCGGCGACTATCAACGGAGCGGGCGGCGGCTCCATGGCCGGCACCATAATCGCCAGCGCCGGCATGACCTTCTCGACAGCCGGAAACGCGACGCCGACCATCCTTAACGGCAGGGCCCTCGCCCTCTTCGCCTCGATCACCATGGTCAACACTATCGTCAACGCCAGCGACACTCCTTACGTGGCGCCGGTCGCTCCCGTGGTCATCGCCCCTGTCACCATCACCGGCAGCGCCGCTTCCAGCGTCGTCGCGGTCCCCGGTGATGGCTTCATCGACGTCCTGAACAACGGAGGCCTGGTTTCCGCCACCGAGGTGGGAACGGGAACCATCGCCATCGTCAACAATGGCGGCATCCTCACCGCGACCAACACCGGCAACGGCCTCATGACCATCAACAGCACGGCCACCGGCGCCGTGACCGTAACCAACACCGGCAACGGCAAGATCACGGTCAACGCCAGCGGCGCCGCCGCGGTCACCGTCACCCACACGGGCGACGAGGATTATACCTACACCAATTAAAAAGACCTTGGTAAACCGGGGGCCGTCTTCGGACGGCCCCCGGCACGTCGGGAGGAGGGGATCAAAATGAAACACGAAGAAAGAAAGAGCATCCTCCTCGTCGAGGATCAGGTGTTGATAGCGATGGCGGAGAAAGTCGGCCTCGAAAAATGCGGCTATAGCGTCCTTATCGCGAACTCGGGGGAAAGTGCGGTCGAACTCGTCGCGGGAAGCGCGGCCCTGGATCTCGTCCTCATGGACATCGACCTGGGCGACGGCATCGACGGAACGGAGGCCGCCCAAGCCATCCTGCGAAACCGCGACATACCCATAGTCTTCTTGTCGAGCCATACGGAATCCGAAATCGTGGAGAAGACGGAGAAGATCAGCTCATACGGCTATGTGGTGAAGAATTCCGGGATAACGATATTGGATGCCTCCATAAAGATGGCATTCAAGCTCTTCGACGCCTATGGAAAAACCAAGGCCCTCAACAATAAATTGGAGGCTACCCTCAACGCCTTCCCCGACCTCCTTTTCGAGATTGGTCTCGATGGTTACTACTATGACTTCCATTCTCCCCACGCCGGGGCGTCGAGCGCTCCCGCCCAGGAGTGCATCGGGAAAAGGGTTTCCGACATCCTTCCGCCTGGTGTCGCGGATATCGTGATGTCGGCCATACGCGAGGCCCATGAAACGGGGGTTTCCGTCGGCAAGCAGTACGAGACGGTCCTGCCCGGCGTCACCCTCCTGTACGAGCTTTCCGTCTCGCGCAAGGTCAGTCCGCCGCTCGAACCCCATTTCATGATCCTGATCCGCGACATCTCCGCGCGAAGGATGATGGAACAGGCCCTGGCGAGTTCGGAAATGCGCTACAGGCGCCTCTTCGAGACGGCGAAGGACGGAGTCCTCATCCTCGACGCGGAGACCGGCAAGATAGTGGACGCCAATCCCTTCCTCATCGAGATGCTGGGTTACTCCAAAGAGCAGTTCATTGAGAAGGCGATTTGGGAAATCGGGGCCTTCAAGGATATCGTCGCCAACAAGGAGAACTTCGTCGAGCTGCAGCGGAAGGAGTACGTCCGCTACGAGGACCTGCCCCTGGAAACGGCCCTGGGCGAGACCGTCGAGGTGGAGTTCATCAGCAACGTGTATCTGGTCGACGGCAAAAAAGTCATCCAATGCAATATTAGGAACATATCCGACAGGAAGATCGCCGAGGAACTAATCCACACCCTCCTCGCGGAAAAGGAACTCATCCTCAAGGAAGTCCATCACCGGATCAAGAACAACATGTCGACGATCGCGAGCCTCCTCTCCCTCCAGGCCGATACCCTGACGATCCCCGCGGCCAAGACGGCGTTGAAGGACGCGGAGAGCCGCGTGCAAAGCATGATGGTCCTCTACGACAAACTCTTCCAATCGGCCGGCTTCAAGTCCGTTTCCGTGCTGGAATACCTGCCCTCCCTCATCAGGGAAATCCTCGCGAACTTTCCGAAGGGCGCCTCGATAACCGTCCGGAAAACGATCGAGGATTTCTACCTCGATTCGAAGATGCTGCAACCGCTCGGCATAATTGTGAACGAGCTGCTGACCAATATCATGAAGTACGCGTTCACGGGCAGGGACAGCGGGATGATCACGGTGTCGGCCTCACTGAAAGGGAAGAGAGTCCATCTCGGCATCGAGGACGACGGGAACGGCATGCCGGAAACCATGGACTTTGCGAACTCGCCCGGCTTCGGCCTTATGTTGGTGGGCCAGCTCACCAAGCAGTTGCAGGGCAGCATTCGCATCGAAAGGGCGCAGGGCACGAAGATCGTCCTGGAGTTCGAAACGGAGGGACTCCGATAGCGTACCGGCCGGGGGCGGGAAGGGGCGGCGATCGACCCACCTTTAGGCTCCGAGCTTCTTCAAGATGCTTTTCGCGAGGTATTCATTGATCTCGCGATGCCGGGGGACTGGCTGCTGCACGCCGTTTCGGGATTCTCGTACCAGTCGTGTTTGCCGCCGTGGCGAATGAGCACTGCTCCGCACTTCGCAAGGCGCCGTTCGAGTTCCTCGCGCTTCACGCAGGCAGGACCAGCTCGTCGATTCTTCGCGCGTTCTTGACGAATCCCGCGTCGATATCGCGATAGATATCGATCAGGTTTTCGCGAAGCTCATCTTCGGACTCGCCCTGGGTCATGTAATCGGGAAAATCTTGAAGGTAGCCGATATGGAGACCGCCATCCTGCCAATGTACGTATTTCAACGTCATGCCGCCTCCTACTAACCCCGGGTATGCTGCGCTTCTTGCGACTCTCCATAAAAAGAATAGCCCCGCGGCTAACGATTCGGCAAGTCGAAGGCTCGCTCACTTTCGCGGGCTTTGGAAAAGGGGGGGCCGGGGGGAGAAACCTTTCGACCGGTCGAAAGGTTGCTCTCCCCGGTAAGAGATCGCCCTGCTTAGACGGCGGAGACCTGGGCGGCGAGGCCGGCCTGGGCCGCGGCCTTCGGAAGGGCGCCCGAGGCGAGGCGGCGCGATTCGACGACGAGGAAGGCGAGGGCCAGGGCGGTGACGATGAGGTCCGTGGCGGGGCCCGTCCAGTAGACGCCGTCGATGCCCATGACGAGGGGGAGGAGGGCCATGCCCGCGATGCCGAGGACGTTGCGGGCGAGAAAGAGGAAGCCGCCTTCCTTGGCCTTGCCGACGGCCATGAAGTACATGGACATGGTGAACTGCAAGCCGGCCGTGAAGAAGGTGATCATGAAGACGGAGATGCCGCGGCTGCCCAAGGCGATGAGGGCCGGGTCGTGGGGGTTGAAGGCGCTGACGAGCTGGCGGGTGAAGATCTCCACGAGGACGGTGACGATGACGCCGAGGGCGGTGGTCCAGCCGATGGCGAGGCCGAGGAGGCCCTTGACGCGGTCGAGCTTCCCGGCGCCGTAGTTGTAGCCCCAGAGGGACTGGGCGCCCTGCACGATGCCCATCAGCGGGAATATGCACAATTGCGACAAGGCGTTGACGATGCCGATGACGGCGAGGGCCTCCGCCCCGCCGAGGCGGGCCATGGAGTTGTTCGCCACGACGAGCATCGCGAGGGAGAGGGCCTGGACGACGGCGATGGGGACGCCGAGCTTGAGCATCTCGACGATGGTGGCGGCGCGGGGTCTGAGCCAGCGCGCCTCGATCTTCAGTATGCTGTCTTTCGACTGGATGAAGACGAGGGTGAGGGCGGCGGCCAGGGCCTGGGCGATGACGGTGGCCCAGGCGGCGCCGGCGACGCCCCAATGGAAGGCGAAGATGAAGAGGGGCGCGAGGGCCGCGTTGAGGAGGGTGCCCGAGACGGTGGCGAGCATGGCGAGGTTCGGCCTGTTCTGGGCGCGGAGGCTGCTCGACACGGTCATGGTCGGCACCTGGAAGGCGAAGCCGATCATCACGATGCCGATGTAGGTTCGGGCCATGGGCATGATGGCCTCGGTCGTGCCGAAGGCGCGGAGGAGGGGGTCCATGAAGGCCCAGCCGAGGAGGGCGACGGCGACCGAGGAGACGAGGGAGGCGGCGAAGCCCTGGCCGAGGACGGAGCGGGCCCTGCCGCGGTCGCCCTTGCCCATCGCGATGGAGACGAGGGTCGAGGTGCCGACGCTGAAGAGGGCGCCGACGGCCATCGCGATGATCATCATGGGGAAGCCGGCGGTGACGGCGGCGAGGGCGTCGGTGCCCATGCCTTGGCCGATGAAGACCCGGTCGATGAAGTTGTAGAGGCCGTTGACGACCATCATGGCGATGGCGGGGAGGGAGAATTTGAGAAGAAGCCGCCCGAGGGGGGCTTCTCCCATTTCCTGGATCTTGTCCATGGGAGTCTGCCTTTCGTACGCCCCGGAGCGGCCAACGCACGCCGCCGGACTTTGTCGACCAGGTCGATCTGTCCGCGCGGCCCCGATTCTGCCTGAGTTGGGGCTACAAGGACGGAAAATAGCGATGAGGGGCAGGAAGAGGCAAGATTTTTCTTGTGACTGCCATTTTCCTATTGCAAAATATTCTTTGCAAAGTTAAGTTTGCAACATGGAAGACGCGAAAGGGAATCCCGACTCCCCCGAATCCTCGGTCGAGCTCGACATCGGCAACATCAAGGGCCTCGCCCACCCGCTCCGGGTGAAGATCCTCGGCCTCCTCCGCCTGGACGGGCCGGCCACGGCCTCGGGGCTGGCCTCCCGCCTGGGCGAATCGAGCGGGGCGACGAGTTATCACCTCCGCCAATTGGAGAAGTTCGGCTTCGTCGTCGAGGAATCCGCCCGGGGCTCGGCCCGGGAGCGTTGGTGGAAGGCCGCCCACATGAGCAGCCATTTCGACGAAAGCAGCCTCGCGCGGAACCCGGAATCGGCGCTCTTGGGCGGCGAATATCTCCACGCGATAGCGAACGGGGCCCGGCTCCGGATGGACCAGTGGATCGACGCCCTGCCCTCCATGTCCGAGGGTTGGGCGAAGGCAGGGACGATCAGCGACTGGGCTCTCAGGCTCAGCGAGGAGGAGCTCCTGTCCCTCCGTGCGGAGATCGAGGCCCTGGCCACGAAATATCCGCATCACGAAGCCGGAGCCCCCCTCGAGCCGGGCAGGGTCGTCGTCGGCTTTCAGGTGCAGCTCCTCCCCCTGGAGCGATCATGAGACGGGCGGGCTCGGCCTTCGCCGCCCTCCTTTCGGCGAACGGTCTCGCGATGGCGGGCACCTCGATGTCGATGCTCGCCCTGCCCTGGCTGGTCCTCTCCGCGACGGGGAGTGCCATGGACGCCGGCCTCGTCGCCTTCGCCGAAATGCTGCCCTACGTCCTCGTGCAGGCACTCGGCGGGCCCTTCGTCGACAGGTGGGACAAGAGGAGGGTGGGAATCCTCACCGATATTATTGCGGCAATAGCGATGGGTGCGGCGGCCTTGTGGGCCCTGTCCAGCGGAGGGACCTCGAGGGGCTTGGGGCTCTCGCTCCTCCTCGCCCTCATGGCCATCGTCGGGGCGAGCAGAGGGGCGGGAAGCGTGGCCAAGCGCGTCCTCATTCCGAAGGCGGCGGCGCCGATCGCCCTCCCCCTCGAGCGGGCCAGCGGGCTCTACGAGGGGGTGAACAGGGTCGCCACCCTCCTCGGCGGCCCCCTGGCCGGGCTCCTTATGGCGGCGAGTTCGGCCGGGGCCGTCCTCGCCCTCGACGCGGCCAGCTTCGGCGCCTCGGCCCTGATCCTGGCCCTCGGCATGCCGGGGGAGATCGGGCGGAGCGGGGAGTTCGGTGAACCCGGGCTTAAAGAAGGCACGGAAGCCGCGGAGCGGCCCTCCTCCTATTTCGCGGAGCTCGTGGAGGGCTTCGTCTTTCTCGGACGCGACCGCCTCCTCTTCGCCATCGGCATCCTCCTCGTCGTCACCAATCTCCTCGACCAGGCCTACGCCGCCGTGCTGATGCCCCTTTGGATGAAAACCGAGCTGAATTCGCCCCTCGCCCTCGGCATGGTCGTCGGCATCTTCGGCGCCGGCGCGGTCGCCGGCAACGGCCTCATGACTTGGCTGGCTCCCCGCCTGCCCCGGCGCTTGCCCTTCGCCCTCGGCTTTCTCGTCGGCGGGGCGCCGCGCTTTTTGATCCTCGCCTTCGCCTCGAGCCTCGGCCCGGTGGTCTTCGTCGCCCTGGTCGCGGGCATGGGGGCCGGCGGCATCAACCCGGCCCTCGGCGCCGTGGAATTCGAGAGGGTTCCCGCGAGGCTCCAGGCACGGGTCCTGGGGGCCCTTGGCTCCCTGGCCTGGGCGGGAATCCCCCTTGGTGGCCTCGCCGGCGGGGCCCTGGCTGGGGCCGTCGGCCTCCGCGGAAGCCTGGCAGGCTTCGGCTTCGTTTATCTGCTCGCGACCCTGGCGCCCTTCGTGTTTCCGGTGTGGAGGCAGATGGAGAGGAAGTCGGGGATTGAGTCGGACGAAATGCGTGGTACTATGACGACGAGGTAGAAAATGACCTTCGTCCCCGTCCTCCCGGCAAAAAAAGCCCTGAACAAAGCCTATCTTAAAAAACCCGTCGAGCGGGCCGAACTCGAACGCTTCAGGGCGGCCCTCAATCGCCTCTTCGACAGCCTCGACGAGGGAGAGAGCGAAGAGCACTGCAAGAACCTCTTCGCCGAGTTCCTCCGCGAGGCCTTCTATCGAGAGCGCAACGCGATCAATACAAAGGCCTCGATCGACCTCGCCATTTACGCGGATCGGCAGGGCGGCGGGAAGCCCCAGGTACTTTTCGAGGTAAAGCGGCCGGCCAACGCCTCCGAGATGTTCGGCAATGATAATCCGAACGCGAAATCGCTCCACGAGCTCATCCTCTATCACTTGCGCGAGCGATTCGGGGCGGACAACCTCGAGCTTCGCCACCTCGCCATCACCAATATCAAGACGATCCACCTCTTCGACGCGCGCGACTTCGAGGAGGCCTTCGCCAAGGACAGGGGGCTCAAAAAAGCATGGGAGGATATCGATAGAGGAGCCGGCCTCGCCCTCGGAACGGGGGACTTTTACGCATCGATCGCGAAACCCTTCGTCGCATCCCACGAAGGTTGCCTCGACTATGTGACGATCGATCTCGAAAGCCTCGACCGAGCGTCCCGGCGTCCCGATTTCGACGAGGCGGAATTGATCCCTGCCTGGAAGCTCCTTTCGCCGGCCCACCTCCTCAAGGAACCCTTCCAGAACGATTCCAACAGCCTCGATACGGGTTTCTACGCCGAGCTCCTCCACCTCATGGGGCTGGCCGAGCGCAAGGAAGGATCGAAGACCCTCATAGGGCGGCGGGCCGAAGGCGAGCGCGTTCCGGGCTCCCTCGTGGAATTGGCCATCGAGAAGCTCGAACTCCGCGATCTCCTCGACCGGCTGCCGGAGCCCGAGCGCTACGGCGCGGGAGCGGAGGAGCGACGCTTCGGCGTCGCCCTCGAACTCGTTCTCCTCTGGGTCAACCGCCTCCTTTTCATGAAGCTCCTCGAAGCCCAGATGGTCGAGCAGCACCGAGGCGACGAGGCCTGGCGATTCCTCACCACCGAGACCGTGCCCGACTTCGACGCGCTCGAAAATCTCTTTTTCGGCGTCCTCGCCAAGAAGCCGAACGAACGTCCCGGGCGACTGCGCGAAGCCTTCGCCCGCGTGCCCTATCTCAATTCCTCGCTATTCGAAGCCTCGGCCCTCGAGGGCCTCCTGTCGATCAGCGGCCTCGATTCCCGCCTGCCCCTCCCCCTCTCCGCCCGCACGGTTTTAAAGGCCTCCGATGGCTCGCGACGGAACGGATCGCTGCCGACCCTCGACTATCTCTTCAATTTCCTCGACGCCTACGATTTTTCTTCCGACAGCGAAGGCGCGGTGGTCGAGCGAGGACGGAGCCTCATCAACGCCTCGGTGCTCGGCCTCATTTTCGAGAAGATCAACGGCTACAAGGAAGGCTCCTTCTTCACGCCCGGCTATATCACCCAATTCATGGCGTGCAAGACCGTCGAGGCGGCGGTTCTGCGCAAATTCTCGGGGGCGAGGGGACGCGAATACGGAGATCTGGCCTCCCTCGCCAACGACCTCGACAGTTCCGCCGCCTCGATCTTGGCTGCCAACGCGGTGATGGACGGCCTTCGCGTCATCGACCCGGCCGTGGGATCGGGGCACTTCCTCGTTTCCGTGCTCAACGAAATCGTCGCGATCAAAAGCGAACTGGGCATCCTCGCCGATCGGAGCGGGAGAAGGCCCAAGGGCTGGAGAGCCCAGGTGGAGAACGACGAGCTCTTTCTCGTCGACGAGGACGGCAACTTCGCCGCCTACCTGCAACCCTTCGCCGACAACGAGAGGCAGCGACTCCGCGAGATTCTCTTCGAAGAAAAGCGTCGAGTCATCGAGAACTGTCTCTTCGGCGTCGACCTCAACCGCAACTCGGTCCAGATCTGCAAGTTGCGACTCTGGATCGAGCTTCTCAAAAGCTCCTATTACACCGCCGAGTCCGGATTCGCGGAATTGGAGACCCTGCCCAACATCGACATCAACATCAGGCGAGGCAACAGCCTGGTTGCCCGCTATCCCCTCGATATGGACCTCGCCGGGCCGCTCAGGAAGAAAGGCTGGAAGATCGATCATTGGCTCAACGCCGTCCGCGCCTACCAGAACGCCAAGACCAAGGATGAGAAGCGGGCAGCCGAGGCCGTGCTGGCCGAGATGCGCCTCGCCCTCGCCGGCGTGGCGAGGGACGCGACCCCCGATCGAATGCGACTCGGCGTCCTCAGGGGCGAGCTCGCCCACCTCGAGGCTCCCGACCTCATCGCACGCGAAGCCCCCGAGCCGAAGACCGAGGCCCGTATCGCCAAGCTCCGCGCCGACATTGAAGCCACCGATGAGCGCCTCGCCGACGACGAGCACAATCCCATTTTCCGCGACGCCTTCGAGTGGCGCCTCGAATTCCCCGAAGTCCTCGACGACAAGGGCCGCTTCATCGGCTTCGACGCGGTGATCGGGAATCCGCCGTACATAAGGCAGGAGGAGCTGGCCGCGTTCAAGCCGCATTTCCGCGAGCGATACTCGGCTTTCGAAGGGACGGCGGATATCTACACCTACTTTTTCGAGCGCTCCCTCGGCATTCTCCGAGAGGGCGGAGTCTTCCGCTTCATCGTCTCCAACAGCTTCTTCAAGGCCAATTTCGGAAAGGGCCTTCGCCGCTACCTCGCCGGAACGGGATACCTGCGTTCAATCATAGACTTCGGCGGCAAGGCCGTCTTCGAGAGCGCCAAAGACACCTACGTCTGCATCCCCGCCTTCGAAAAGAGCGTCTCCGCCGCGCCCCTTATCATCTGCAAGGCCGACCACTTCGAAGAGACGGAGGACAGACTCGACTCGATCGTCGCGACTACTTCCTTCACGGCCGACAGGTCCAGGTTCGGCATGGAGCCCTGGACCTTCGACGACGAGACAAGCGCCGCCGTCTTTCAGAAATGCCTGAGAGCGGGAATGGGGCTCGGGGAGTATGTGAACGGTGCATTTTATAGGGGGATCACCTCAGGTTTGAATGAGGCTTTCATAATTGACAAGGAAGAGGCCGAGGCACTCTCGGCCACCAATGCCGAATCGAGGTGCTTTTTACATAGGGTTCTCGGTGGTCAGGAAATCCGAACCTGGACTACAAAGAACAAAGGTCAGTGGATCATCGCCATTCCGAACGGAACATCGTGGAGCGACAGAAAAAAGCCAAAGCCTACCGAAGGCGAAGCCCGAAGAATGATGGAATCGCAAGTCCCCGCGATTATGCAACATCTTGCAAAATTCAGCGCGGCGTTGGAAAGGCGCCAGGATCAGGGGGATTATTGGTGGGAACTGCGCCCCTGCGATTATTACGATGTCCTTGCAAGACCCAAGATCGTCTTCCCCGATATCTGCAAGAACCCGCGCTTCCATCTCGACCTCGATGGCCACTACCTGACGAACACCGCCTACGCGATCGGCTCATCCGAGCCCTACCTCCTCGGGATTCTCAATTCACGCCTTTTTTGGTTTCTCATCGGGAAGATATCGATCCCTTTCGGCGAACGCGCGGGCGAGTACCGCTATCGTCTTATCTATCAGTACATGGAGCAAATCCCTATAGTCGAGCGAAGGGTCGCCGAATCCGACCCAGGGCGTGCGCACCTTCCCCCGGCGATCGAATCCCTCGTCTCCTCCATCCTCGCCGCCAAGAAGGCCGACTCCGCCGCCGATGTCGGCGCGATGGAGGCGGAGATCGACGCCTTGGTTTATGGGCTCTACGGTTTGACCGAGGAGGAGGTCGCCATCGTGGAAGGGCGCCACTGAACTGCGATAGGCGAGGTACCTCCAAGATCCGGTTTTGTATCTTGAAGATTCGAATTGGTATCTCTGAGCTCCGGTTTTGAAGTTCGAAGCTCCGGCTTCGCAGCTTTGAGCTCCGAGTTTGTATCTCCGAGGATCGGCGCCGAGGCTTCTACCTCCGACGCCGGAGCTTTGAACTCCGACGCCGAGGCTTTGAACTCCGACGCCGGGGCTTTGAAGTACCCCTACCTACTTCCGAAGTACCCCCACCCACTTCCGAAGTACCCCCTCATCTCGAGCCGGGGAATGGGTAGGGCCGGATCAGGGAGACCTTAAAAAAGCAACGAGGAAAGCCCGGGGAGAACATGGCTGAAATCGATTAATAATCGGATTTTGAAGCATCCGTAATCATGGGCGACGTTCCACCCATCAGGGGTACGTGTTGCCGGAAATTTCCCGATTTTTGGGGATAGTTGTGACGATGTGGTATGACGATCATGCTCCGCCCCATATTCACGCGGCGTATGGCGGGTACGAGATAGTGGTGGGAATCACGGATGGAGTCTCCAAAGGGAGTTTCCCGCGCCGCGCGCTTACGCTTCTCTCGGAATGGGTGAGGCTGAACAGGGAGGAACTCCTCTCGGATTGGGAGAAAGCTCGTAATCATGAACCATTGCAGGCTATCCCTCCCCTGGAATAGGATGTCTTATGCTTCACGTCATTGCCGCACGCTACGAAAGCGACTATCGCCTTCGTGTCGCCTTTTCCGACGGATTGGAAGGGATCGCCGATCTCGCATCCTGTCTCTGGGGGCCTGTTTTCGAGGACTTGCGCGATCCCGTGCGCTTTGCGGCCTTCAAATTGAATCCCGAATTCGGCGTTATTGAATGGGACAATGGCGCCGACCTCGCTCCCGAGGCCCTCGAAGAGCTGGCGCGCGCAGCGGGGACGCTGAGGCCGAGTTGAAGCGCCTTGAAGTTCCCGCTTTCGCCTAACTCCGCAGCGCCTCGATCTCCGCGATGGACCGGGGCTTGGGCTTTCCGAGGCGGCGGGCGCCGGTTTCGGTGATCAGGAAGTCTTCCTCGTTGCGGATGCCGCCGAAGCCGCGATACTCCTCCACGCGATCCCAGACGATGAAGTCGCCGAAGCGGCCCTCAGATCGCCAGCGGTCGATGAGTTCGGGAATGAAGTAGATGCCCGGCTCGACGGTGACGACGAAGCCCGGTTCGAGGGGGCGGACGAGACGGAGGGACTTGAGGCCGAACTGGGAACTCCGCGCCGCGCCGGCGTAGCCGACGTACTCCTCGCCCAGGTCCTCCATGTCGTGGGCGTCGAGACCCATCATGTGTCCCGTGCCGCAGGGGAAGAAGAGGGCGTGGGCCCCCGCGGCCACGGCCTCGTCGGGGTCGCCACGCATCAGACCGAGCTCGCCGAGGCCGGAGGCGATGGCCCGGCAGGCCGCCCGATGCGCATCGGCATAGGGCCTGCCCGGGCCCAGGGTCGCTATCGCCGTCTCGTGGGCGCGGAGGGCGACGGCGTAGATTTCGCGCTGCCGCTCCGTGAAGGTGCGGGAGACCGGGAAGCTGCTCGAGAGATCGGCGCAATAGTGAAGGTCGGTCTCGGCGCCGAAATCGCAGAGGACGATGTCGCCCTCCTCGAGCCTGTTGTCGTGGCTGTGGTTGTGGAGGGTCTGTCCCTCGCGGCTCAGGATGATGGGAAAGGCGATGTCGCCCCCCGCGGCGAGGGCGACGCGCCGCACTTCGGCGGCGACCTCCCGCTCGATCATGCCTGCCCGGGCCCGTCGTATCGCGGCGAGGTGCATGTCGACCGAGATGTCGGCGGCCTTTTCGATTTCGGCGATCTCCTCGGCGCTCTTGATGGAGCGCAGGGCGACGATTGCCCGGATGAGTTCGACGGAAACGGCGCCTGGAATGGCGGGGAGGGGAAGGCCGAGGAGCTCGCCGAGACGCAGCAGATTGTCGGCCCGGTAGGGCGGGAGGAAGTGTATCCTCCGGCCGGCGGCACGGGAACTCGCGAGGATTTCGGCGAGGCGAGCGAGTGATGCGGTCTTCGCGACGCCGACGCGGGCGGCCCTGTCGACGAGGCTCTCTTGGGCTCCCGTCCAGACGATCTCGTCGATCGTGGGCTCCCTGCCGAAGACGGTGGCCGATCCCTCGTCGAGGTCGACAATGGCGGCGAGGTCGGGCGAATCGAGGCCGAAGAAGTACAGGAAGCTGCTGTCCTGCCTGAATGGGAAGGCGTTATCGGCATAATTCATAGGGCTTTCGCCGTTGCCGAGGAGGAGTACGAGGCCGCCCCTCATGCGGTTCCGGAGCCGCTCGCGGCGTTCGACATAGGCTTTCGAGGAAAACATCCCTACCCTCCGGATCAAATGCTCAGGGCATGCAGGATGGGCGCCGATGGAATCGCTGCCCATTTCATTGTCTTCGCCCGGGTGCGAGTCTATCATGGGCGCGCCTTCCAAACAGCTCTCGAATCGAGGCGATTCGCATGCGGCGATACGGAATCAGATCCTACAACCCAGGCGACGCCGAAGCCGTCGCCTCCCTCCTGGCCCGCGCACGAAGGGCGAGGCGACTGGCCTTCCCCCTCCTCCCTTCCGGTCTCGACGAAAAGGAAAGCGCTGCGAGAATCGTCGCATCGAAGACTGCAGGCTCGGCGGCCGCGGGCTCGGCAGGCACAGTAGCCACGGGCTCGGTGAGCACAGTGGCCCTGGGGGCGGACGGCTCCCTCCAAGGTTTTCTTTTCGTCGAGCGGAAAGAGGACGAGATATGGGGCCCATCCCTTCGCGCCGACGTGAACGACTGGGCGCTGAAAGCCGGAACCGAGGCCCTTCCGGAGCTCTACGCCGCGGCCTTCGGCCCGGTCGGAGAGGGTCTGCGTGAGCATCGCGTGCTCTGTCCGGCATCCGACGAAACCGGTCTCGCGGCCTGGTTCGAACTCGGTTTCGGCATGGAACAGGCCTACGCAATGGCGCGGCTCGAGGATCTCGAGGTCGGGTCGGCTAAGACGAAGGGGGATTTCCAGATCAGACGGGCGGGGCCCGGCGATGAGGAAAATCTCGAATCCCTTTCCTCCCTCATCGCCGAGGCGCAGGCCGGGCCCCCCGTGTGGGCAGGCGCCCCTGCCGCCTATCTCGCCGAACTGCACAAGGGTTTCGCCGCCCTCGCCGGCGAGGCGGACGCGATCGTCCTCCTCGCCTTCCGCGGCGCGAGACCCGTCGGCTATCAAGCCTGGTTTCCCGCCGAGGGCGATCCCCTCGACGGAGCGATCGAGGGAGGGGTGGAACTTGCCGTGGGGGCTACGATCCCCGAGGAACGGGGCCGGGGAATCGGCCTCGCCCTCAGCGCCAAGGGCATCGCTCTGGCCCAGGCCTCCGGTTACAGGACCTGCCTCGTGGACTGGCGGACGACCAACCCCTCGGCCTCGTCGTTCTGGAAGGCTAGGGGCTTTCGACCCTTTCTCTACCGGCTGACGAGAAGACTTCCCTGAGCAGCCTAGCCCGAGATCGGCGCGGGCCTTCTCGGCGGTGATGCGGCAGGGCACAATGGCCCCATGGGTCTCTTGTCGGAGCTCGTCGCGCAGGGACGGGTGAGGAATCGCGAGGATCTCAGGCGGGTCTATAGGCGCCTCGTGAAAAGGCTCCACCCCGACAGCGCGAAAGCCCATGCCGGTGCGGGAGGGAACCGTATCGGCAGTTCAGCCGAAGGTACGGGAACCTTCGTCGACTTCGACAAGCTCAAAAAGGAACTCGGGGAGGCGGAGCGCTTGCTTTCGGAGCTCGACGAAGCGGAAGCCGAGACGATGGGGCCGGCGGACCGCGGCGAAAAGGAAGGGGCGAAGCCGGCCGCGGACCGAAGTTCCCGAACGCCCCCGCCCCGAGCGAAGGGCTCAGCCCTGGTTTTCGATCGGGCCCTCCTCATCGGAGAGCTCCGCGATCTCGTGGCGCGGGGCTTCCCTGTCCAGCCCCGGGCCCTCGCGCGAAACAAGGCCTACAGGATCTGCGTCGCGACCATTTCCCGCCAGCTCCGCCTCCTCACCGGCGAGGCCGACGCCTTCGAAAGGGTCGACGCCGACATGCGCGTGGTGAGGGCCTCCTCGCTGAGCCTCATTTATCACGTGATGCAGGTACTCTGGAACGGCCTCGACTGGGGCAGCATGGGGATGGAGTGGAGCCGGCACGCGGCCCTTCGCGACTACGAGACAATTAGGGACGAACTGGCGGCGCGAAACCTCGTCTCCCTCGACAGGCTGCTCTCGTGGATCATCGAGATAGATCGCGAGGCCGACTTCGGGGCCAGGGCCGGACCTTCGAAGCGCTGATCGAAGCGATTGCGGCCGAACGCGGAACCTTTCGCTTGACTCGAGCCGCTTTCGAGCCATTATCAGGTGCGGGGCGGATATGCCCGGAGGGTGGCGATGCGCAGTTGCGCAAAATGGATAGTCGCGGCGTCTTTGTCGCTGATCGGCCTCGCCTTATACGCTCAGCGGCTGGATGTCTATTACTTTCCGCGCCCGCCCCTTTACACCGCAAACGCCGACGGTTCCGCCGGGGGCTTCCTTAACGAGATAGCCAAATTAGTGCTCGATGAGGCGAAGATTCCCTATCGGTTGGTCGAAATCCCTTCCGCGCGAGTGGAACTTGCGGTCAAGAACAGGGAGTATGCCGCCGGTCTCGGCTGGTTCAAGAATCCGGAGCGCGAACAGTGGGCCAATTTCAGCGCTCCGATCTATCAGGACCGCCCCCTGGTCGCCGTCGTCAACAAGGCCAAGGCAGGTCCCTTCGGTGCCGAAGCGAGGATCGACCAGCTGCTGGGGACGGGCCTGACCCTCGGGACGATCCGGGGTTTCTCCTACGGAAGCTTCGCCGACGGAGCCATCGAGCGTCTCCATCCGAGCATCGAGAGCATCGTAGGCCCCCAGTCATCCCTCATCCAAATGGTGGCTCGCGGCCGCGCCGACCTTCTCCTCCTCGGGATGGAGGAGGCCGGCTACCTCATGGAACACGACCCAAACATGGCGGCCTCGCTCAAGATCGTCAGGATATCGGACGCCCCCGCTGGCAGCCTCCGCTACTTCATGTTCTCAAAGTCGGTCGACTCCTCGGTCATCGAGCGCATCGACGCGGCGATCGAAAAGATCAAGGGAGGGGCGGCCTACAGAAAGCTCATCGATTTCTCCGGCTATCTCGATTAGCCTTCGCGCGTACGGGGACGTTTCGCTCGAAGCCCGCTTCGAGGTAAGATGGGGCATGGATTCCTTCGTCCACCAGCAAGAGGAGGCCGCGACCCTCGAAAAGTTCCTGCGAGCCCTCGAGGCGATGGCCGACGAGCTCGCCGCGCGGAAGCCGGAAGACCTCACCTTCAAGGTATCGGTCCGCGACGACGTGCCCCTCGTCGGCATCCTCGGCAACCTGATCAACAGCATCGGCGTCGATTGGGAGGGCCACATGCGTCGCGAGAACGAGCGGACCGTGGCGCACAACCGCGAGCTCTCGCGCGCCTACGAGGCCCTCCAGGCCAAGAACGAGGAGATCCAGCGCGATCTCGACGCGGCGCGCAGGGTCCAGCTCCAGCTCCTCCCCCAGATCGAGGACGCGGCGCGTTGCCCCGAGGTGGAGTTCGCCGGGCATTTCCAGAGCAAGGACAAGGTGGGCGGCGACATCTACGACTTCTTCCGGGCCGGCGTCAACACCTGGGCCTTCCTGATCGCCGACGTCGCCGGTCACGGCATCTCCTCCGCGCTGATCGGCATGTTCCTGAAGGCCGCCTTCCGCACCCGGGCGAGGGCGGGGATCGGGGCCGACGCGATATGCAGGGAGGTCAACACCGACATCTGCGCGGTGGTCAGCGACCTCGGGATCTACGCGACCGCCTTTTTCGGCATCCTCGATCTCGAGACGGGGTCCTTCCGCTACGCCAACTGCGGACACACGCCGGTGCACCTGCACCGTTCCGACGGCCGGGGCACGCTCAGGCTCGAGGAGAAGGGCATGCTGCTCGGAGCCCTCGAGGAGATCGAGGTCGAGGAGTCGACGATCGATCTCGAACCTGGCGACATCCTCCTCGCGACCACGGACGGGATCGCCGAATGTCGCAATTATCACGACGAGATGTACGGATGGGATAGGCTGGTCGCCTCCTTCACCGACGCCTGCGCCGGGCTCGGCGCGCGAGCCACGGCCCAGGACATCATCCACCTCGTCATAGCGGGATTCAGCCTCTTCAGCCTCGACGCGACCCCCGACGACGACATAACTGCGACGGCCCTCCGCTTCAAGGCGCGGGCGGGCGGGCGGGGGCGGACCTGAGCCGCCGCGATCGACTCGCCGCGATCGTCGCCTTCGCCCTGGGTCTCATGCCCCTCGCCAGCCTGAGCGCCGTCGATCCTTCATCCCTCAGCTACTATCAATTAGGAATAAAGGACGGACTCGCGAGCTCGTCGGTGTACTGCATACTCCAGGATTCCCGGGGCCTCCTCTGGTTCGGGACCTTCGGCGGCCTGTCGCGCTGGGACGGGGAGAATTTCGTCACCTGGAGACCCCAGCCCGGCGAACCGAGCCTCGCTGCCTCGGTGATCTTCGCCCTCCTCGAGCACGACGGCGGAATCTGGATAGGCACGGACGGCGGGGGACTTTCCCGCTTCGATCTCGCCACCGAGAGCTTCGTCACCTGGAGGAGCGATCCCTACGATCCCTCGAACCTCAGTTCCGATCGCGTGCTGGCCCTCGGCGTCGACGGACAGGGCCGGATCTGGGCGGGCACGGGCGACGGGGTCGTCAACATAGTGGATCCGACGACGCGCAAGGTGCGCCGACTGTGGCTTCCCGATCCGGGGGCCGGGGAGCCGAGGATCCGCGCCGCCGTCCGCTGCATCGTCCGCGACGGAAACGATACGATGTGGGTCGGCACGGAAGGCGACGGCCTGGTCGAGGTGCGTTCGGACGGCACGATGCGGGTCCATGTCCATGATCCGGCGACTCCCGCCAGCCTGGGCTCCGACACGGTCCGTTCCCTCCTCATGGATTCGCGGGGCAGACTCTGGGTCGGCCTCGGCGACGGCGAGGTGGACCTTCGCGTGTCTACGGGCTTCGCGCACGCAATCCCGATCGGCGGCAGCCAGCCTCGTCAGGCCGTCCGCTCCCTCGCCGAGGACGGCGACGGCAAGATATGGGTGGGCTGGGCCGAGGCGGGGCTCGGGATCATCGATCCGGCCACGACGCGCATCCACCTGCCCGATCCGGCGGAGGCCGCCGGCGTGCGGGCGATCTTCCGCGATCGCGGGGGCCTCCTCTGGGTCGGCCTCAAGGACGGAGGCGCGAGGGCCTACAATCCGCGATCGGCGGCATTCACCCGATACCTGGCCCTCGATGACGGGACGGCGCTCCGCGCCCCTCGCGGCCTTGCGGAAACCCGCGATGGGAAGGTCCTCGTCGGCACCGACGGCCTCGGCCTCCTCGAAATCGACCCTCGCAACGAGGATGTGCGGCGAATGCCCGGCGCCTCGACGGCCGGCGACGAGCGGAAGGTCTATTCCGTGCACGTCTCGCCCGATGGCACTATTTGGTACGGTACGGACGGGGCCGGGCTTTTCGCCATCGGGCCCGACGGACGCAAGAGGAATTACCGCCACGAGGTCGGAAGGCCCGGGAGCCTGGCCGCCGATGTCGTCTGGAGCATCCACGAGGACGCCGACGGCACGCTGTGGATCGGCATGGAAGGCGCCGGCCTCGACAGCCTCGCGCCCGGTTCTTCGACCTTCGTCCACCACCGCCCCAATCCCCTCGACCCGCGAACGATTCGCGGCGCCTCGGTGCGCTGCATCTTCCGCGACTCGCGGGGACGGCTCTGGGTGGGCACCTGGGACGGGGGCGTCTCGCGCCTCGAGGCCGACGGCACGACCTTTTCCACCTGGGGACCCATTCCCGGCAACGCCGGTTCCCTCGGCGACGCGAGCGTCAACGTCATTTTCGAAGACTCCTCGCGCGCGCTCTGGATCGGGACGGGCGGGTCGGGGATCGAGCGCTTCGACGAGAGCTCGGGCACCTTCTCGCGATTCGCAGAGAAGGAGGGGCTGGCCGCGCCGACGGTGACCGGCATCCTCGAATCCCCACCCGGAACCCTGTGGATATCGACGACCTCCGGCATAACCATGTGGCGGCCCGCCGGAGGCGAGAGCCTCACGCTGGGACGCGAAGACGGCTTCGCCAATTCCGAAGTCTCGCAGAATTCCTATCTCGCGGCCTCGGACGGGCGACTCTGGTTCGGCGGCCCCTCGGGTCTGACTTCCTTCCTTCCCGGAAGACTCGACCAGGTGCCCCCGCCCCCCGCGATCGCGATAACCGGAGTCGAGGTCCACGGAGCGGGCCTCGTCAGGCGGGACCGCGAGGGCGAGCTCCTCCTCGATTGGCGGAACGCCGGACTCTCGTTCACTATCGGCGTCCTCGACTTCACCGCCCCCGAGCGCAATCGCTACGCGATGCGCATCGAGGGGAGGCAGACCGATTGGACGCAATTAGGACATATCAATTCCGGCTATATCGCCCCGCTCCGACCCGGCACATGGATCCTCGCGGCCACGGGCGCCAACGGCAACGGCGTCTGGAGCAAGAGCGCCGCGAGGCTCGCCATAAGGGTCGAGGCTCCCTTCTGGGGAAAGCCCTGGTTCGCCGCTCTGATCTCATTCTTCCTCGCCGCAGTCGCCGCATCCGCCGTTCTCCTCAGGATCCGCGTCCTCCAATCGCGCAACGCCCTCCTCGTCAAATTCGCGCGCCATGTGGAGGCGGCCCGCGAAGAGGAGCGGACCAACGCTGCCCGCGAGGTGCACGACTCGATAGGCCAGCATCTCGTCGTCCTCAACCTCCAGGCCTGGTGGCTCGCGAGCCACCCCGAGGCGCCCCTGTCGGAACGCGAACCCAGGGTCGTCGAGATGCGAAGCGCCGTCGACGACGCCATGACCGCCGTGAAGAACGTCGCCACGAGCCTCAGGCCCGTGGCCCTCGACGCCCTCAGCTTCGGCGAAACCCTGCGCTGGTACGTCCGGGACTTTTCGCGCAGGACCACATTGACCGCCGTCGCCGAGGTCGAGCCGAAGCTCCCCCACATAAGCGACGAAGCCGCGACGGCACTCTTCCGCGTCCTGCAGGAAGCCCTCGCGAACGTTGCCCGTCACGCCGGTCCCTGCGGACTGCGCGTGTCGCTCCGCGTCGAGGAGCCGTGGCTCATCCTCGAGGTGACGGACACGGGCGTCGGCATCCCCGATGGGGCGGCCTCGGCCCACGATTCCTTCGGCCTCATCGGGATGCGCGAGCGCTGCGCCGCGCTCGGGGGCTCGGTCCGGATCGAAGCCCGCCCCGAGGGCGGCACGCGACTCCTCGCCCGGGTGCCCATCGAGCGCCTCGGCGGCCCGGGCAAAGGAAAGGAATAAATCAATGCTGATGAAGATTCTCGTTGCCGACGATCACGCCCTAATTCGCAAGGGGCTTCGGCAGCTTCTCGCCGACAACCTCCACGCGACGAGCGTCGACGAGGCCGAGGATGGCGACCGAGCCCTGGAGCTCGCGAGCGCCAACCGCTACGACGTCGTCATCCTCGACGTATCGATGCCCGGCCGCGACGGCCTCGACCTCGTCCGCGCCTTAAAGGACATCGATCCGGGCACCCACATCCTCATCCTCTCGATCCAGCCCGAGGAGCAATACGCCCTGCGCGCCTTCCGCCTCGGCGCCTCCGGCTGCCTCAACAAGGCCGGCGATCCGGGCGAGATCGTCGAGGCCGTGCGCACCGTGGTCGCAGGCCGGCGCTACCTCTCCGCCAAGGCGCAGGAACTCCTCCTCGAAGAGATGGCCGGCTCTGGCGACGCACTTCCCCACGAGTCCTTGTCTGACCGCGAGTACCAGGTCTTCCGCCTCCTGGCCTCGGGCAAGACCATCGGCGAGATCTCCGAAATGCTCGCCCTCTCGGTCAAGACCGTCAGCACCTACCGCGCGCGCATCCTCGCCAAGATGGCGATGGACAACAACGCACAATTGACCCATTACGCCTTCAAGCACGGATTGGTCGGGGACTAATAATCGGGGCGTCCCCCCAGCCTCTCGTTGATGGCCGCCGCGGCCCTCCTGCCTTCGCCCATCGCGAGTATGACGGTGGCGGCGCCGAGGACGATGTCGCCTCCCGCGTAGACGCCGTCGATCGAGGTCATTCCCTTCTCGTCGACCTTGATGCGACCCCACTGGTCGACGTCGAGGCCGGGCGTGGTCTGGGGGATGAGGGGGCTCGAAGAATTGCCAATTGCGACGATCACCGCGTCGACGGGAAAGGTCGACTCGCTGCCCTTGACGAGGACGGGGCGGCGCCGGCCGGATGCGTCGGGTTCGCCGAGTTCGAAGCGCTGGGTCTCGATCGCCAGGACCTTGCCGAGCTGGTCGCCTATGACGCGGGAGGCGTTCTCGAGAAAGCGGAACTCAATGCCCTCCTCCATCGCGTGGCCGACCTCCTCGGCTCGCGCAGGCATCTCGGCCCGTGTGCGGCGATACAGGACGTAGACCTTGGAGGCTCCGAGGCGGCGGGCCGTGCGGGCCGCGTCCATCGCGACGTTGCCGCCGCCGAGGACGGCCACGATGCCGGCCTCCCAAATGGGAGTCGCGACCTTGCCCTTCGCATAGGCCTTCATCAGGTTGGAGCGGGTGAGGTACTCGTTGGCGGAGAAGACGCCGACGAGGTTCTCGCCGGGGATTTCCATGAAGGTCGGCAGGCCCGCGCCCGAGCCGATGAAAGCGGCGTCGAAACCGTCCTCCTTGAGGAGAGACTCGAGCTTGCGAGTGCGGCCCACGAGGAAATTGGTCTCGACCTTCACGCCCATTGCCTTGAGGCCCTCGAGCTCTCGGTCGACGATGGCCTTGGGCAGGCGGAACTCGGGAATGCCATAGATGAGTACGCCGCCGGGCCTGTGAAAGGCCTCGAAGATCGTGACCTCGTGGCCGGCCTTGCGGAGATCGGCAGCGGCGCTGACTCCCGCCGGGCCTGACCCGATGACCGCCACCTTCTTGCCCGTTGGAGCGGAGACGGCCTGGACATGGCTGCGGCCCTCGAGGCGCTCGAGGTCGGCGACGAAGCGTTCGACCCTGCCAATTGCGACGGCTTTTTCCACGGTCTTGAGACTCTTGCCCACCGTGCAGCGCTCCTGGCACTGCGATTCCTGGGGGCAGACGCGGCCGCAGACGGCGGGCAGGAGGCTCGACTCGCGGATGACGGCGAGAGCCTGGGCGAACTCACCCTTGGCCGCGTGGCCGAGGAAGCCGGGAATGTCGATGCGGACGGGGCAGCCTTCGACGCAGGGGGCGTTGCGGCAAGAGAGACAGCGTTCCGCCTCCACGCGAGCCTGGGCGGGCGAATAGCCGAGGGCCACCTCTTCCATATTGGCCACGCGGATCGCGGGGTCCTGGGTCGGCATATCCTGCGCGGGAATGGCGAGGCGATCGCGATTGCCGAGGGTCTTGCCCTCGAGGCCCGCGAGGGTCGTCTTCGCGACGACGTCGAGGGACTCGGCGCCGTGATCGGCCTGACTGTATTCGGCGTGCATCAGCGCACCTCTCCGGGAATCTCGAGTTCGAGATGGCAGCGGTGATGGGCCGCCTTCTCCTGGCTCTTGTAGGCGCCGAGCCTGAGCATCATGTTGTCGAAATCGACCTTGTGGCCGTCGAACTCCGGTCCGTCGACGCAGACGAATTTCGTCTTGCCGCCCACCGTCACCCTGCAACCGCCGCACATGCCCGTGCCGTCGATCATGATCGTGTTGAGCGACACGACGGTGTGGACGCCGAAGGGGCGGGTCGTCTCGGCGCAGAATTTCATCATGATGGGCGGTCCGATGGCGACGACGATGTTCGGCGGATTGGGGCCCCCACAGGCCTCCTTGAGGGGCTCGGTGACGAGGGCTTTGCGACCCGCGCTCCCGTCGTCCGTGACGATGGTCAGGTCGGAGGAGATGCGCCGCATCTCCTCTTCCATGATCAGGAGTTCCTTGTTGCGGGCGCCGATGATGATCGAAACCTCGTTGCCCGTGGCCTTGAGGGCCTGGGCTATCGGGTGGAGGGGAGCGGCGCCTATGCCGCCGCCGACGCAGAGGGCACGGCCGAAGCGCTCGATGTGGGTGGGCATGCCGAGGGGCCCGAGGACATTGGGAATGTCCTCGCCGACCTCGAGCTCGGCCAGACGATGGGTCGTCTCGCCGACGGCCTGGAAGATGATAGTTACCGTGCCCTTTGCGGCATCGGCGTCGGCGATCGTGAGGGGGATGCGCTCGCCCGTGTGGGCGTCGAGCTGGACGATGAGGAACTGGCCGGCTCGGCGTTCCCTCGCGATGTTCGGAGCGTCGAAGGTCATGCGGAATACCTCCGCAGAGAGCCTGCGCTTCTCAAGAATGCGATTCATGATTGCTGCTCCAGGTGGGTCCGACGGCTATGGTGTCGGCCGGATGGGATCCGGCGCTCCGTCGGCGTCGCAAACAGGATAAAGGGAATAGGCGAATTCGGCAAGGGAAATCACGCTTTAATTATTCAAGGAAGGCTCGAGAGTTACCTTCCCTCTTCCCCGAACCGGGGAAGACAAAACGGGCGGTCAGACCGCGGTCGGAAGATTCGAAGTTAACCTTCCCCCCCAGTTTGGTTTCGCCTATCTCGTAGACGAGCTGCATCCCGAGGCTCGAGCGGGAACGAGGATCGTATCCCGGCGGAAAACCGACGCCGCGATCGGAAACGCTCAATTCGAAGCCCCCGCCCTCGCCTTTCGCGAGCGCTATCGCCACTTCCCCCGCACCCTCGGGATAGGCATGCTCGAAGGCGTTCGAAACAAGTTCGTTGAATACGATGCCGAGGTCGGCTGCCATGTCGATATTCACGGGCGAGCTTTCAACGCGCAGGAGAGGAAGAACCTGCCGCCCGCTGAAGAGGGGCGATTCCGCGATGGAAGCCACGAGTTCAGACAGATATTCCGAGAGGTCGATTTCCGAGAGATTCGGCGCGTCGTAGAGCTTTGTCTGCACAAGGGCCAGGGCAGCTATGCGATCGATGGATTTTTGCAGGAGCTCGGCGGCCTCCTCGCCCTTCGTCGCCCTCGCCTGGAACGAAAGGAGACTCATGATCACCTGCATGTTGTTGCGGGTGCGATGGAAGACCTCGGAGAGAAGGGCGCCCTTTTCCTTCAAGGCGGCGCGAATGGTTTGTTCCGCGGCCTCGCGCTCCGAGACATCGATGAAGCTTGCCCGCACGAGGGATCGTCCATTCGAGGGCAACCTCGCGAGCCGCACCTCGCAAACAATTTCGCTTCCATTTTCGTTCATGAGCGCCCGTTTGAAAGCTACCGTCTCCCCACTCAAGGCTCTCGCTATATTGGCGGCAAAGCTCTCCTCCAGAGGCAGACCGTCGGGCTGTTTCCCAGGGTAGAAGAAGCGGGGATCTGAACCGATCAATCGTTCCCGCCCAAGTCCGAAAAGCTCCTCGGCCATCCTGTTCGCCTCGGCGATCCGAGAAGAGGCCGGATCGAAGACGAGAATAGCCTCGGGAGCCTGCTCCACGAGGGACCGAAACCGGGATTCGCTGTCGGCGAGCTCCCTCTGGGCCCGAAGCCTTCTCCGGCGCTGAATGAGAAGCAGCGCGATCAGGGCGGACTGAGCCGCTAAAAGTATCGCAATCGCGATGACGAAACCCCGGTAGGCCTGCCACAAGGAAGGTGGCTTGCCGACGAGTTCTATGTCGGATGGCAGCCTCCAGGTCGACAAGCCCCAGCGTCGCGCCGCCTTCCAATCAACTTTCAAGGCGAGGGGACCAGGGATCGAGGCGGGCAAGGTACTCGCGTCCGTTTTTCCCGCCAGGATATCGGCGACCAGGCTTCCCGCCTGCCTTCCGACACCTGTGAACTCGGTCACCGAGCCGCCAATGGCCCCTCTCCCGACGGGATTGTCCCACAGGGTAAAAACCGGCGCCTTCGCCTCGGCGGCCACCGAATAGGCGACCTCCATTTGCACGGTCGAGCGCCCCGAAGCGTCCAGGTCGTAGGGAAGGATGAAGATCAGGCTCCCCTCCGGAGGGGCTTCGACGAGGGAATCGACCTCGGCCAAGGTCATACCGAGCGTGTCCGTCACCTCCTTGCCGGGGCCAAGCTCGCGCGTGATCGCCTCGGCGCTCGCGAGAACCGCCTTGTCGCTCTCCGAATTCCCCGACACCAGGATGAAGCGCCACCTGGTCGGAAACAGACGCACGGCGAGAGCGATGGTGCCGCGGAGGTCGTAGCTTTCGAGTTGACTCACGAAATGCCAGCCGCTCTTTCCGGCATCGGGGGGCAACAAGGCCCGCGCGACGATCACCGGCGCTCCCTTGGCGACACCCTTGAGCCGGGACATGAAGAAATCGAGGGCAGGTTGCTCCAAGATGTACACGGCGGCGATTCGACGGCTGAGATACTTGTGCCTGAGCAGCGAGGCGAGTTGGTCCTGATAGGCCGGATCCGGGTTTCTCTGGAGATCGAGATCCTCGATATAGAGGTTTTCGATGCTCAGGCCGGAATCGACGAGGACGGAGCCGAAGCCCGAAAGCACCGACAAGATCCCGGGCCGCCCCTCGCCATAGGAGGTGAGAACGAGAATTCCGACATCATTGGGGCTGCCGGGTTGAGCGCCGATGGGCGCCGCGATCCACGTGGCGAGCATGGCTGCCGCGAGGAGCGACAAACATGCTCGCGACAGACTTACGCGCGATACAAATGAAACCGACCGCGAACCTTCCATTCGCCCTCCATGCCCTGCTTCGAATGTATAGGGCCAATGGAGTCGGAAGCAAGCTTCAAGGCATGGCCGGAGTCGATCGCGGCAGGAAGAGCAACTCGACTTCGACATTCTGATTCTGGTGAAGAATCAGGGTGCCGTGGAGCTGCTCGGCGAGAGCCTGCATCAGGAGAATATCCCTATCCTTGTCGAGCGATGAATCATTGGAATTCCTTCCATCTTTGGAACAGCTGCAGCGCAGGGAGACGAGAGCCCGAGTTCCGCGCATTCCCACCTTGAGGACGACGCTTTCCGGCTCCGCGCCGCCCGCCTTGACCGCGCGGTCGAGGAGATGGCGGAGCGCCTCGTTGACGAGGAGGCCGCAGGGTACGGCATCGATGAGATCGAGACGCAAGGGCTCCAGCTCCGTGCGCAAGCGGATGTGCCGCCCCTCGGGGCGGGAGAGGAGCTGGGTCACGAGGGCGAAGGCGTAGTCGCCGAACTCGAGATCGGCGAAATCCTCCGAGCCGTAGATCGTCTCGTGAACGAGGGCGATGGAGAGGATCCTGTCCGCCGACAGGCCCAAGGCTCGCGCCACGACGGGATTCTCGGTCTCGTCGAGTTGGAGCTGGAGAAGGCTCAGGATGATCTGGAGATTGTTCTTGACCCGGTGATGGACCTCGCGGAGGAGTATCTCCTTTTCGCGGAGGGATGCGTTCACGAGCTCCTGTTGCCTGACGCTTTCGGTGACGTCGTAGCCGATTCCCGTGGCGCCGGAAAGGCCTCCCTCCCCGTCGAGGTTGGCGACGATGCTCCAATCGACGAGGCGCGCGCTGCCGTCGGCGCAGCGTATCGGGCATCGCTCGAGGGGGAGGATCGACTCGCCGGCCAGGAGACGGGCGAAGGGGCATCCCCGATCCCCCGGCAGCATGATATCGATGAGGGGCTTGCCCATGAGGGCCACGCGCGCATAGCCCGACATTTTGACGAAGGAAGGATTGACGAAGGCGATTCGCCCTTCTCGATCGACGCCTGCCACGAGAAGATCGATGCGTTCGAGGGTCTCGCGAAAGCCGCGTTCGCGCTCCAGGAGCACCCTTTCGCGCCTGCCGATGGCACCCACCATGCCGTTGAGCGACATTCCCACCCGCCGGAACTCGGAAAAACCGGCGCCGAATTCCTCGAGTTCGCCGTAATTGCCCAGCGAAATGCGATCCGCCTCCGTCGAGATCGTCGCCATGGCATCCGCCACTCGCCTGAAGCGGAACCGCCAAAAGATCAGGCCCGCGATGCCCACGGCCGCGAAGAGGACGATGAGCTGCGCATAGCCCAAGGCCAAGGTGCCCGAGAACGCGGAAGCCGGATATAGTATGAACACGTACCAATCTGGCTCGGCGATCCAGGACGCGGTGACGAGCCAATCGACGCCGTCTTCCCGTATCGTCTGGAGCGCTTGCTTGCCCGCCTCGGCCTTGAGACTGCCGAAGTCCGTCATACGCTCGCGCCTGCTCACCCTGTCCCTGTCGAGGTTGGAGACGTAGATACCCTTCCCGTCCGTGATCCGTACCTCGACCCCCGGCGCCGAGGAAACTCGAAGCGCGCCCGCGTAATCGCCGACCCAATCGAGGCTGAGATCGCAGAGGAAGAGCTCCTTCCCCGCCCTCATGCCGAAGGTCAGGGCGGGCTGGTTATTCCTGGTCGAAATGTAGGAATCGGACCAGCGGAGGCCCTTCGAGTCCTTGACCTTCTCGTAGACGAGCTCACCCGCCCGCGAGACGCCGAGCATCGACGGGTCGGCGGGGACGACCGCCTCGACCCTGTCATCCGCGCCGATCACCTGCACCCTCGCTATGTATGGAAACTCTGCCAATATTTCCGAAAGGTACTCGTCGAGCCTCGCGCGAGGATAGAGATCGCGGCGCTCGAGAATGTCGGCTATGTGGGAGGCCGCCTCGTGAGGCCTCGCGAAAAATTCGGCGAAACGCGAGGAGACCAGGTCGGCGCTCAGCGCGCTCAATTCCACGAAGGAGCGTCTCGCCTGCGAATCGATGGTCCAGAGACTCAGTGCGCTGGCGAGGAGGAGGGGTATTGCGAAGAGCGACAGATTGCCCGCGAGGTAGCGCGAGAGGGTGACAGGCTTTCTCATTTCAATCGATACGCTTGAACGCGCCGTTTTCGATGGTGAAAAGGAACATCGTCCTCGTTACCTTACCCTCGGCGTCGAAGGCTATCGTGCCCTGCAGCACGCGGAAGCTGCCGATGGCATGAATGCGCCGCTTCACCGCCTCCGGGGAATAATCGGAGCCCGCGGCGAGGGCGACTCGAAGTATGGCCCCGCTTTCATAGCCGAACATCGAGGTGAAGCTCGGCTTCTCCCCATACTCGCCGAAATACGCCTTCGCGAAGGCCTCACCCGCCGCACCGCTGAAGCTCAGATCGACCGTGGATGCGGCGAAGGCGCCTTCCACGGCCCTGCCGCCGTTGTCGATGAGATCGGGCGTGAGGGGCCAGGGAGGAAGGAAGAGTTGCACCTTGGCCCGCGAACGCTCCAGCTCTTTCGCAATGAGCGCCGCATCAGTGCTGCCCGCGATGACGAGGAGGCCGTCGCAAGCCTTCGCGCGGACAAGCTCGGCAATGCCCGCCTCGGGTTCGCCCGAGGTCGAATCGAAGGATCGGTCGAAGGCGACCTTCCCACCCAAACGATCGTACTCGAGAGCGAAGCCCTTATAGAGCGCGTCGACGTAGCTCGCGTTCCGCGAGTCGCCGATTATGCCGATCTTGAGTGCACGGAACCGCTCGACTGCCGCTCGAGCCAAGGCCTCGCCGAAGGCGGAGGAAGGCAGGCTACCGCGGATAAAGAGTCCCGAGTCGTCGCCCGCGATGGGCGAGGATATGGTAGGCGAAATCACGAGCATGCCGTTCGCGATAGCCCAAGGGACGGCGAGCGTCGCCGCGTGGCTCGGAGTTCCGAGCACCACGAGTTCGCAGCCTGATCGTTTGAGTTCCTTGAAGGCCTCGAGACAGGCATCCGGGTCGTTCCGATCGTCCATGACGATGATGTCAGGCTTGGGGATCTTTCCGAGGGCCGCGGCAGGACTATCCCCGAGGGCCATGAGGAGTCCGTTCCTGCAACCGATGCCGATGGCGGAGGAGGAACCCGTGAGGGGGCCCACAAAGCCGATTCGCAGGGGCGCTCGCGCGCAGGAGGCGAGTAGAAAGGATAAGGCGAGAACGCAGCATCCGAGAATGACGCTCGCGCCTGCCCTTTCGCCGCTCGCTTTCATCCGCCCTCCTCGTCCTTCGCTCGATTCTACTCGCGCCCCGCTAAGAGTCAATGAAGGAGCTCAGTCGATCAGGCGAAAGGCTCCGCCCTCGATCTTGAAGAAAAACATGGTTCGAGTCGCCTTACCGTCGGCATTAAACTTTATTTTTCCTTGGAGACCGTCAAAATCCTGGATGGAAATGATGCGATCGCTCAGCGCCTTCGGCGTGGCGGGGCAGCCCGAGGCGAGAGCCGCCCGCAGCACCGAAGCAGCCTCCCAGCCGAACATCGCGGTGAAGCTCGGAGCCTCGCCGTACTCCGAGCGGTAGGCGGATTCGAAGGCCTTGCCGGCCGCGCTGCGATATTCGAGATCGGCAATGGAAACAGCCACGGCCCCCTCGACGGCCGCCCCTCCGTTCTGGATCAGGTCGAGGGTGAGGGGCCAGGGCGGCAGGAGGAACTGGACATGGAGGCGGTCGCGCTCGAGCGCCTTCGCCATGAGAACGACCTCCGTGCTCGCCGCAATGGCGAGAAGGCCGTCGCAGCCCGTCGACCGTATTTCGGCGACGAGCCTCGAGCCGGGGATACCCTTCGACGAATCGAAGGAGAGGTCGAAGCTCGCCTTTCCGCCGAGACGCGCGTACTCCGAAAGGAAGGCCCCCTTCACGGCATCGACATAGCTCGAATTCCTCGAATCGCCGATGATGCCGACCTTTGTTTCGCGGAATCGTGCCATCGCCGCCTGGGCGAGTACCTTGCCGTACTCGGAAGAAGGCATGTTGACGCGGATATAGAGCCTCGATCCATCCCCTTCGATGGGAGAGGAGACGGTCGGCGTGATGACGAGGATGCCGTTATCGATGGCCCAGGGAACGGCCTTGGACGCGGCCTGGCTGGGTGTCCCCAGGACGACGATCGTACAACCTGCGGCTTTGAGATCCTTGAAAGCCTGGAGGCAAGCCTCGGGATCGTTCTTGTCGTCCTTGACCATGAGCTCGAGTCGAGGAACGGTCCCGGGAGCGGCACCTTGCCCCTCGCCCAAGGCCATGAGGAAGCCGTTTCTGCAGCCCAGCCCTATCGCGGAGGAATTGCCGGTGAGGGGGCCGACGAAGCCAACGCGAAGGGGAGGCTGGGAGCAGGCCGAAAGGAAGGCCAACACTGCGAGTATGAGCGACGCGAAGAGGAGCGCCGAAAAGCCACTCGAGACGTCGCGCGTTTGCATGGAACACCTCGCAATTAATTCGATCTAGAAATATTCTCATCGGCAGGATGGTGAATGTCAATCCTATCTGCTGGACCCTAATGATCCATCTCCAGGTCGTAGTGTAGGAGGATCGGAGGAAAGGGGTAGGAAAAAACCTTACAAATCGAGTCTCTTTGTCAGATTGCCGGGCTTGATCTACAATCCGCGAAACGGTCTCGCTCAAGAGATCCCAAACCGCAGCAAAAGGACAGCCGATGCCCACTCTCGATTTCGATTTCCTTCTCCGATTCGTCAACATCACGCTCATCAACATTGCCCTTTCGGGGGACAATGTCATTGTGATCGGCATGGCCGCCGCCGCCCTGCCGCCGGAGAAACGCAAATGGGCCCTCATATTCGGAGGAGCCTTGGCGATAGTGCTCAGGATCATCCTCACCTCGGTCGCGACCATCCTTACCCTCGTACCCTATCTGTCCGCAGTAGGCGGCATCGTCCTCATTTGGGTGGTCTACAAGCTCGTTCGCCTCGACGCGGATTCCGATTCCGGGGAAGACACGAAAAGCGCGAGCAGCCTCCGCCAAGCCATCTTCCTGATACTTGCCGCCGACCTCATGATGAGCATCGATAACGTCATCGCCATCGCCGGCTCGGCCCACGGCTCCATTCCCCTCCTCATCGCCGGACTCCTCATTAGCATGCCCCTCCTCATGATGACAGGCGGCTTCATTTCCACCCTTATCGACAAGGCCAGGTGGCTCGTCTACCTCGGCGCCGTCGCGATCTCCTATACTGCCGCCCGGATGGTTTTCGAAGACAGGGCCGTCGAGGCTCGTTTCGTGATTCCCGCGCCCATCCCCCTTGAAGTGTCCCTCGCCGCGGCGGTCGTCATCCCCGGCGTCATCTACCTGGTCGGCAAGACGATGGAGAAACGACAAGCGCCCGCGAAGGTCCGCGCGAAACTTTGATCAGTCGGAAACCTGCGCATATACGAAACCAGACATCAGCACGCGCGCGCTTCTCCCCATCGAGACCTTGCGCACCTTCCACCCCTCCTTCGTCTCCTCCGCCTCCGCCCCGACGGTCATCGTGCCCGCCGGATGGCCGAGGCGAAGGAGACCCTCGTCGGAAAGGCGCGCCATTTCGCTCACGATGGTGTCAGGCAGGGCGGACGCGACGGCGAAGGCCACCGCCACCGTGCCGGGTATCGCATGATGGAGTTTTCCCATCGAGACGACGCGGGCACAGAGGTCGATCGATTCGGCAGCGACAGTCTTGGCTGCCGTCGAGGTATAGGTTGCCGGGGCGGATACGAGGGCGAGTTTTGGGGTGTGGGGCCTGTTCCGCGTCGCATCTTCCGGGCTCGACGCGAGACCCATCGCCACTGCGGCCGTGGACCGGACGAGTTCGAGGCGCGTCAGGAGAGCGGCATCGGCATTCAGAACGCCAGGCAGCTCGGTGCCCGTCAGCCCGAGATCCGCGGCACGGGCGAAGACCGCCGGATTGCCGGCGTTGACCATCGACACTTCGAGGCGGCCGATCCTGGGGACAGCGAGTTCGTCGATCGGCTTGCCGCTCGGGAACATCCCGCCCGCAGCCTCTCCCGATTCGGAGGCGGCGGGATCGAGGTAGTCGATCCGTATCTCCGCTCCCGGGAAGGCGACGCCGTCGAGGACGAAGTCGCCTTCCTCGAGGGGCCTGCCGTCGCGGAGGGGGACGCGCGCCACTATTTTCGCTCCGATATTCGCCTGCCAGATCCGCACCGTGGCGAAGCCCGGGCCGGCGGTCCCCGGCACCGGGACGAGGCCCGTCGAGAGGGCGAAGGGTCCGACCGCCGAGGTCAGGTTGCCGCAGTTGCCCGACCAGTCGATGACGGGCCGATCGATCGCGACGGCCCCGAAAAGATAGTCGACGTCGCAATCTTTTCGATTCGATGGACCAATTATCACGACTTTGCTCGTGCTCGAGGTCGCCCCTCCCATGCCGTCCATCTGGGTGCCGAAGGGGTCGGGGCTGCCCATCACCCGGAGGAGGAGGGCGTCGCGCTCCGAAGGGTCCCGGGGCAAGTCGCTCGCGAGAAAGAACACTCCCTTGCTTGATCCGCCGCGCATATACACGGCGGGTATGCGTTTCGTCATCGTATCCCTCCCATCGCGAGAAGTTCCTCGCGCACCAGGGGAAGAATCCCGCCCGCGGCATAGATCCTCCCTTCCTCGGCCGAATCGATGCGACAGAGCAGCTCGGCCTCGGCGAGGCTTCCGTCCCGGCGCCGTACCTCGAGGACGAGGCGCGAGCGGGGGGTCGGTGCGCCCGCGGCACCGGCGATGGCGAACAGCTCGTTCCCGTCCAATCCTAAACTTCGCCTCGTGGCGCCTTCCGAGAACTGGAGAGGCAAGATTCCCATGCCGATCAAATTCGAGCGATGAATGCGTTCGAAGCCCTCGGCGACGACGGCCCTCACGCCGAGAAGACGAACCCCCTTGGCCGCCCAGTCGCGCGACGAGCCCGCGCCGTAATTTTTTCCGGCAATTATGATGAGTTCGATCCCGCGTTCGCGCTGGATCTCGCCCGCGTCGAAGAGGGACATGAGCGCGCCCTCGGGTTCGAGCCTGGTCCAAGAACCCTCCTTCCCCCCGGCCATCTCGTTCTCGAGACGATTGTTGGCGAGGGTGGCGCGGACGGCGACGAGGTGGTCGCCTCGGCGCGTCCCATAGGAATTGAAGTCCTCCCGGGCCACGCCGCGCCCGAGAAGCCAGCGACCGGCCGCGCTGTCCGGAAGGATGGCGCCCGACGGAGAGAGGTCGTCCGTCGTCACGTTGTCGCCGAGGATGGCGAGGGCACGCATGTCGCGGAAACTCGCCGGGTGGAGGAGTTCCTCGTCCCAATAGGGCGGCCGCCTGATATAGGAGCTCGATTCGTTCCAGGGAAAGATCGGAGCCGCGCCATCAGCCCCCTTCTTCGATTTCGCCACCGCCTCCCCGCCTCCGCGCGACAGGAAACTCTCGGGCTTCACGAAGCGCGCGAGAAAGTCGTCAATCTCTTCGTCCCCGGGCCAGAGTTCGTCGAGGGAAACCGGCCTTCCGCTGGGATCCTGACAGAGGGCGTCGACGGCCGTATCGAGGCCCATGGTTCCTGCGATGGCCCAGGCGACAACGAGGGCGGGCGAAGCGAGGAAGGATTGGGAGACGAGGGGGTGTATCCTCCCATTGAAATTACGGTTTCCCGAAAGGATGGCCGTGGCTCGGAGATTTCGCCGCGCAATTTCGGCGGCGATCGCGGGAGGCAAGTCTCCGGACATTCCGTTGCAGGTGCCGCAGGCATAGCCGACTATGCCGAAACCAAGCTTGGCGAGCGGATCGAGAAGACCGGCCGCATCGAGGTAATCGCGCACGGCGGGAGAACCGGGCGTGAACGAGGTCTTGACCCAGGGCTTGCTCGAGAGACCGAAGCGACGGGCGTTTCGTGCAAGGAGGCCTGCGGCGATGAGGCTGTGAGGATTGGCGGTATTGGTACAGCTCGTTATGGCCGCGATGACGAGGGCCCCGTCGCCGGGGAGGATATCCCTCGCGTCCGCGGTCGAGGAGGCTCCTCGCGCCCCTTTCGGAGCGATTCCCCTCTTCGCCAGTTCTCCGAGCTCTATTCGGTCATGGGGATTGGCCGGACCGGCTATCGACCTGCGCACCGACCCGAGGTCGAAATGCAGGCGGCGGTCGTAAAGCGCCTCGGCGAGACCATCGTGCCAGAGCCCCTGGGCCTTCGCGTAGGCTTCGACCAAGGCGAGACGGCGCTCATCCCTGCCGGTGAGAGCGAGGAATTCGAGGGTTCGCCCATCGATGGGAAAAAGCGCTGCCGTAGCCCCGTATTCGGGGGCCATGTTGGAGACGGTCGCCCTGTCGGCCAAGGCTAGCCTTCCCACTCCCTCGCCGCGGAATTCGAGTATGGATCCCACAACCCCCTCGCGCCTAAGGAATTCCGTGAGGGCGAGGGCGAGGTCGGTGGCGCCGATCCGCGGCGCAAGCCTGCCTCGAAGCTCCACGCCGACTATCTCTGGAAGGGGCGAGACGATAGGCCTCCCGAGCATCACCGACTCCGCCTCGATGCCGCCCACGCCCCAGCCGAGCACGCCGAGGGCGTTGATCATCGGAGTGTGGCTGTCGGTGCCGACAAGGCTGTCCGGAAAGGCGAGCGAGTCCTCCAACGCGACGAGGGGCGAGAGTCGCTCGAGATTGATCTGATGAAGGATCCCGCTGCCGCGGGGCAGAACCTCGAGATTGTCGAAGGCAGCCCCGCACCAGGACAAGAATTCGAATCGCTCCGCGTTCTGGGCATCTTCGGCCGTCCGGTTCCTTTCCAGCCCGTCGGCATGGGAGCCGTCGACGACGACCTTGAGGGAGTGATCGATGACGAAATGGGTGGGAACCCGGGGATTCACGGAGTGGGGATCGCCTCCTTTGTCGGCGACGGCATTCCGCAAGCCGGCGAGGTCGACGAGGGCCGGCGTTCCCGTGAGATCTTGGAGGACGACACGGCCGGGACTGAAGGGAAATTCGACGTCATGACGTCGCTCGACGAGGGCCTCGAGATCGTCTAGGCTGCCGTCATGTCGGAGGAGATTCTCGGCGAAGACCTTCGCTGCGTAGGGCATCCGGTCGAGAGCCGCCTGACCGCCGGGCAGGTTATCCCTGAGAGAGATATATACTGCGCCGATGCCGGCAAGCGGTCTTGTGATCATCGAAATCCTCCGAATTGGGCGAAGTAGACTTTTGCATTATATAGTCACATAATGCATTCGTCAAATCGATGGACCGGATTAAGGGGCAGTTGGGAATGAAGCGAAGGAAAAGCGAGTCTCTCGGAGTCGAGGGCCTGAGCCCCCTCAGGGCTCGGGTCGTCGCGGAACTGCTCGCCCTAGTCAAGCAGGACGGGCTTCCCGTCGGCAGTCGCCTCGTGGAAAGCGATCTTGCAGAGCGGCTCGGCGTATCTCGGACGCCAGTGGCCTTCGCCCTCGGCTTTCTCGAAGACGCAGGGCTCGCGACCCACGACCTCAACAAGGGCTACTTTCTCGCCGTCGCCTCCAAAGCGCTTCCGACGCCCGAAGGGGGGAAGGCCGGAGAGAGGCTCTACGAACTCGTGGCCGACGACAGGATCGGGGGAAGGTTGCCCGACGAGATAACCGAGGCCGAGCTCATGCGACGCTACGCCGTGCCGAGAACCAAGCTTCTCGCAGTCCTATCGAGGATACGCGCGGAAGGATGGATCGAGCGGCAGATGGGCCACGGCTGGCGTTTCCTACCCCTCATCGATACGGCGAAGGCTTACGCCGAAAGCTACGCCTTCCGGGCGACCATCGAGCCGGCCGGCCTCTTGCTTCCGGACTTCAAGGCCGATCCCGAAGAGCTCGCGCGGCTCCGGATTCTGCAGACCGCGATCCGCGACGGCGGCTATCGCGCGATGTCGGCAGCGGAGCTCTTCGAGGCAAACATCGGCTTCCACGAAACCCTCGCCTCGTGGTCCGGCAACCGCTTCATCGCGGAGGCGCTCGCCCGCGTCGACAGTCTCCGTCGACTCGTGGAATATCGTCAGGCTAGGAAGGATCGCATTCCCCGACGCGGACAGGCAGAGGAACATCTCGCGATCCTCGCCGCGATCGAAAAGGGCGACATGAAGGCAGCCGCGCGGCTCCTGGCAGCCCATCTCGAAGGAGCGAGCGAAGAGAAGGCGAAACCCCGGCGCTGACCGGGGTTTCGTAATAATTGCTATCGTATGATAGTGCGATTCTAGACGGCCGCGGCTTTGCCCTTTCCGCCGCCGAAGAGCTTGCGGAAGAACATCGGCACGTATTTCCAATAGGGATTGGTGATCGACACGACCGCGAGGAGGAGGAAGAAGAGGGCGATGGGTCGGGTGAGGAAGATCGCATAGCTCCCGTCGGAAATGACGAGAGACTGGCGCATCTTCTCCTCCATCATCTTGCCCAGGACCATGCCGAGGATGACCGGGGCCGCGGGAATGTCTGCTTTCTTGAAGCCGAAGCCCACGAGCCCGAAGATGATCATGATGAAGAGATCCTCGACGGCGTTGTTGGCCGTGTACACGCCCAGGAAGGAAAAGAGGACGATGAAGAGGGTCAGGAGATACTGGGGAATGTCGAGCAGCTTCACCCACATGCCCACCAGGGGAAGGTTGAGGACGAGGAGCATCACGTTCCCGATGTACATCGAGGCGATGAGGCCCCAGACGAATTGGGGCTGCTGGGTGAAGAGAAGGGGCCCGGGCTGCAATCCGAGCATGATGAGGGCGCCGAGCATGATGGCCGTCGTGCCCGAGCCGGGAATGCCGAGGCAAAGGAGGTGGATGAGGGAGCCGCCCGCCGCCGCGTTGTTGGCCGATTCGGGTCCGGCGACACCCTCGATGATGCCCGTGCCGAGGAGGTGGCGACGCTTGCCCGCCTTCTTCTCGAGACCGTAGGAGACGAAGCTCGCGACGGCCGCGCCGGCGCCCGCCACGCCGCCGACGAAGAATCCGGAGATGGTGCCCCGCCAGCAGGAGGGCCAGAAATGCTTCCAGTCCTCCTTGGTCAGCATCAGGCCGCCCTTGATCTTGATGAGATCGGGCTTGCCTTCCTTCTTCGCCATCTCGATCAGGTTGACGAAGACCTCAGTTATAGCGAATAAACCAATTGCCACGACCAGGAACTCGATGCCGTCCATGAAGCGGACATTGCCGAAGGTGAAGCGGGGAACCGAGCTTTGAAGGTCGATTCCCACCATGGCTATGGCGAGGCCGAAGAGGGTCGAGATCAGGGCCTTGACGATGGACCGGCCCGCGAGGCTCGTGACGACGGTGAGTCCGGCCACCATGAGCGCGAAGAACTCAGGGGGGCCGAAGTGGAGGGCTATCTGCGCGAGGAGGGGGCCGAAGAACATCAGCATGATGGTCGCGAAGGTGCCCGCGATGAAGGAGCCGATCGCCGCGGCGGCGAGGGCGGGGCCTGCCCGGCCGTTCTTCGCCATCTTGTTGCCGTCGATGCAGGTCACCACCGAGGACGATTCACCAGGGGTGTTGACGAGGATCGAAGTCGTCGAACCGCCGTACATCGCGCCGTAGTAGATGCCGGCCATGAGGATGATGGCCGAGGTCGGGTTCATGTTGAGGCTGAAGGCCAGGGGAATGAGGAGGGCGGTTCCCGTCATCGGGCCGATGCCGGGGAGGACGCCGATGATCGTTCCCATGAAGACGCCGACGAAGGCGAGGAGGAGATTGATGGGCGTTCCGGCCACGGAGAAGCCGAGAACGACATTGTGAATGACATAATCCATCGCGCCGACTCCTTATAATCCGACGAGGGTCAGGAGACCCCGGGGAAGTTCGACGCGGAGCAGGATGGTAAAGGCGAAATAGATGCCGAAGCTCCCGACGACGGAAATGATGAGATCCCTGATAAGATGCTTGCGATCGAGGATGAGGATGCCGACCAGCAGGGCCAAAAGCGTCGAAAGAGCGAAGCCCAGGGGCACGAAGAGGAGGGCGTAGGCTACCATGTCGAGGAGGACGAGGCCCATGAGCTTGAAGTTTGTCTTCTCCTCGAGTTTCTCCTCGGCGCCGATGATTTCCGCTCTTTTCGCGTCATCCTTGATCTTGCCCAAAAAGGCCTGGAAAAGATAAATGATCGAAAGTGCCGTCATAAGGAATCCGATGGCCTTCGGAAAGCCGTCGGGTCCGAGCTGCTGCGGGTAGATAGGCTTCTTGATGGTGAAAAAGGCTCCCATCAGGAAGGCGACGGAAAACAGTGCGACGAGTACGCTCGCGATCCGGTCTTCACGCTTGCCAGTGGCCATGAATTGCTCCTGAAAATAAGCCGACGGTGACGCATCTCGAGTATTCGCGTCGACCGCCGGCTCGATATTGGGAAGAGTCCTTATTTGACCAAGCCGATCTTCGTCAGCAGGTCCTTTGAGGTTGCGTATTCGTTGTCGAGGAACTTCGCGAAGGAGGCCTGATCCATGTAGCCGTCTCCAAGGGCGAACTGGTCGAGGAGAGACTTCCAGGTCGGGGTAGCGACCATCTTCTTGATGGTGCGGGCCCAATAGGCCTGGGCTTCCTTGGACATGCCGGGCGCTCCGAAGAGGCCGCGCCAGACCTCGTAGGTCACGTTGACGCCCTGCTCCTTCAAGGTGGGGATGTCCTTGAGGTCGCCGCCGCGGCGGGCGGGGGCGCTGATGCCGAGGACGCGAACAGTCCCGGCCTTGAGCTGGGGAACTGCCTCGCCGGTGCCGGTGCAGAGGAAGGCCACGTTGCCGCCGAGAAGGGTGGTCATGGCCTCGCCGCCGCCGGAGAAGGCGACGTAGATGATCTTGGTGGGATCGACGCCGCCTGCCTGGGCCATTTTAAGAAGGGCGACATGGTCCATAGAGCCGGGGCTGGAACCGCCGGCCATTTTCACCATGGTCGGGTCTTTCTTGATCGCGGCGAAGAGATCGTTGATGGTCTTGTAGGGCGAGTCGGCCTTGACGACGACGCACTCGAAGTCCACGGTGAGGCCGGCGAGAGGCGTGAGGTCCTTGTAGGAGCCCTGAAGCGTCGTGTCGATCGACTTGAAGATGAGGGGGGCGGAGAAGGGGATGAGCTCATAGTCGTTCTTGGCCTGCGACTGCATGTAGAGGAAGCCGACCGTTCCGCCTCCGCCCGGCTTGTTGACGACGGACATGGGCTGGGGATAGAGCTTCTCCTTCTCGAGGGTGGCGTTGACCATGCGAGCAGCCTGATCCCAACCGGAACCGGGGTTGTTGGCCACGACGATCTCGAGGGGCTTCGAGGGATAGGGGGCCGCGACGACCGGTGCCGCAAAGGCAAGGGTCAGGGCGAGGCCTGCGAGGACTGCGACTGTCTTCTTCATGCGCTCTCCTTTATGAGGATGGTCGCATCCGGACCATCCGACGATGGGGGAGTCTGAATCGCCTTCTCGCTTTCGTATGTAGGAAGGTTCAGGAAAGAACTGTAGGTGTAAGTCCTACGCGTCTTTAGGAGCGGACTGAAACCGTGGCCGCTTTCGGGCTCCGCTTTTCCCTTGACGATTCTCCGAGGCGCGCCTAGAATGACTAGGACAAAGTCCCACGATATGGGACTTTGTCCGGATTCAGCGGTTTCGAGCGGCGAAAAGCCCCTCTTCCCGGGCCTGCGGGCCCGAGAGAGGGACTGAGGCAGGAGCGGCGGCCATGGGACAAACGACAGTGGGAAGCACCGAAAAAAAGACCTCAGTCCGCTCCCTGGAGAAGGCCCTCGATCTCCTCGACTATCTCGAAAAGACCGGTTCGCCCCGGGGCGTCCGCGCCATCGAAATGGATACGGGCATACCCAAGGCAACCGCCCAACGCCTCCTCGAGGTCCTCGAGTCGAAGGGTTTCGTTCGCAAGCACGAGGGCAAGTACGCCCTCTGGGTCGGGGCCCTCCATCTCGCCCGTTCTTTCAAAGCCTCTGACGGTCTGACGCGGAGCGCCCTCCCCATCATGCGGGCCCTGGTCGAATCCTCGGAGGAAACCTGTTCGCTTTACGTGCGGCAGGGACTCGAGAGGATCCTCGTCGAGCGGGTCGAAAGTCCCCATCCCCTTCGCTTCCAGACTCCCATCGGCGAAAGGCTGCCCCTCCACATCGGCGCCTCCGGCCTCGTCCTCTGCGCCGGCATGCCTGACGCCGAGCTCGGGGAATATATCTCCACCCTCGAGGCCGTCCGTCTCGCGGACGGAACCCTGCTCAGCCAGGAACTCCTCGCCGAGCGAATCCGTTCCGTGCGGCACGATGGCTTCGCCATCGGCGTCGGCGAGCGGCTGGAAGGCATGAGCTCGGTGGCCGCTCCCGTGGACACGAAGGACAAGGGCATCATCGCCGCGATCAACATAGCCGGCCCCTCGACGCGGATGGACGCGCAAAAGCTCGAGCGACTCTCGATCGAGCTCAGGGGGGCGGCGCGGGAACTCGGAGAGGCCTATGGTCATTCCCGGTTCTAGTGGAAGGGCCGGCCGGCCGATCGCGACTGGAGCGCTCGGGCACCATTCGGCCTCATCGAAATGCGGAACTCATGATAATTACGATAGCCGCCGCCCGATTAAGGCGGCGCATCACGCGCGCTAAGGAGAGACTATGAAGGACTTTTTCAACGCGAAGTCGACGCTCGACGTCAAGGGCAAGCGATACGGGATCTATCGCCTGGACGCCCTCGAAAAGGCGGGACTCGTCAAGCTCGCCAAGCTCCCCTACTCCATCCGCGTCGTCCTCGAGGCGGCCCTCCGCCAGTGCAACGACGCCGAGATCACCCAGGCCGACGTGAAGAACATCGCCGCCTGGACCCCGAAGGGCGATCGACCCGGCATCCCCTTCCTGCCCTCGCGCGTCCTGATGCAGGACTTCACCGGCGTGCCCGCGGTCGTCGATCTCGCCGCGATGCGCGACGCCGTCGCCGCGATGGGCGGCGACCCGAAGAAGATCAACCCCCTCGTCCCCGTCGACCTCGTCATCGACCACTCCATCCAGGTCGATTTCTCCGGTACCTCCGACGCCCTCCAGAAGAACACCGAGGTCGAGTTCAGGCGGAACCGCGAGCGCTACGAGTTCCTGAAGTGGGGACAGAAGGCCTTCGACAACTTCCGCGTCGTGCCCCCGATGACGGGCATCTGCCACCAGGTCAACCTCGAGTTCCTCGCCAGCGTCGTCGCCTCGCGGGCGGCCGGCGGCAGCGACGCCTCCGGTGGCGAGGTTCTCGCCTTCCCCGACTCGGTGGTTGGCACCGATTCGCACACAACTATGATCAACGGTCTCGGCGTCGTCGGCTGGGGCGTCGGCGGCATCGAGGCCGAGGCCGTCATGCTTGGCCAGCCCATGGACATGCTCCTTCCCGACGTGATCGGTTTCCGACTCTCCGGCAAGCTCAAGGACGGCGTCACCGCCACCGACCTCGTCCTCACCGTCACCCAGATGCTCCGCAAGAAGGGCGTCGTCGACAAGTTCGTCGAGTTCTACGGCCCCGGCCTCGACTCGATGAGCCTGCCCGACCGCGCCACCATCGCGAACATGGCGCCCGAGTATGGCGCCACGATGGGCTACTTCCCCGTCGATGCCGAAACCATCCGCTACCTCCGTCTCTCGAACCGGCCCGCCGAGGTCATCGACCGCGTCGAGGCCTACGCCAAGGCCCAGGGCCTCTTCCGCGAGACCAACTCGCCCGAGCCCGAGTTCACCGACAGCCTCGAGCTCGACCTCGACAGCGTCGTCCCCTCCCTCGCCGGCCCCAAGCGCCCGCAGGACAAGGTCGCCCTCTCGGACATGAAGGACGCCTTCGCCAAGGCCCTCACGGCCACGGTCAAGGACGGCGGCTTCGAGCTCCCCGCCGAGGTCCTCGGCGCCTCCGTCGATGTCGACGGCCAGAAAATGAACCACGGAGCCGTCGTCCTCGCCTCGATCACGAGTTGCACGAACACGAGCAATCCCTCTGTCCTCATGGCGGCCGGCCTCGTCGCGAAAAAGGCGGCGGCCCTCGGCATCGCGCCCAAGCCCTGGGTCAAGACGAGCCTCTCGCCCGGATCACTCGTCGTCACCGAGTACCTCAAGAAGGCCGACCTCCTCCCCAGCCTCGAGAAGCTCGGCTTCCAGGTCACCGGCTACGGCTGCATGACCTGCATCGGCAACTCCGGCCCCCTCAACGAGACCGCGCAGAAGGCACTTGCCACGAAGGATCTCGTCGCGGCGGCCGTGGTTTCGGCCAACCGCAACTTCGAGGGCCGCGTCCACCCGCAGGTCAAGGCGAACTTCCTCGCCTCGCCGCCGTTGGTCGTCGTCTACGCACTCGCCGGCCGAGTCGACATCGACCTCGACAAGGAGCCCCTCGGCCAGGGGCCCAAGGGCCCCGTCTACCTCAAGGATATTTGGCCCTCCGCCAAGGAGGTGGCCGATCTCGTGGCCGCGAACGTCACAACTAAAATGTTCGGCGAGCGTTACGCCTCGGTCTTCGAGGGCTCGAAGGAGTGGAAGGAGATCAAGGTCCGCGAGGGCGAGCTCTTCGCCTGGAGCGAGGACTCGACCTACATCCATCACCCGCCCTATTTCCAGGGTATGGGCCGCGTGGCCGGCAAAATCGGCGGCATCAAGGGCGGCCGAGTCCTCGGCATCTTCCGCGACTCGATCACCACCGACCACATCTCGCCCGCGGGCAACATCGCCTCGTCGAGCCCGGCCGGCAAATTTCTCCAGGAGCGGGGCGTCGCGCCCGAGGACTTCAACCAATACGGCACGAGGCGCGGCAACGACCTCGTGATGGCCCGCGGCACCTTCGCCAACGTCAGGCTCAAGAACCTGATGGTCACCCCCAAAGAGGGCAATTTGACGAAGCACCAGCCCTCGGGTCAAGAGATGGCCTTCTACGATGCCGCGATGAAGTACAAGGCCGAAGCGCATCCCGCGATCATCCTCGCCGGCAAGGAGTACGGTTCGGGCTCGAGCCGCGACTGGGCGGCCAAGGGGCCCCTCCTCCAGGGCATCCGCGCAGTCATCACCGAGAGTTTCGAGCGCATCCACCGCTCCAACCTCGTGGGCATGGGCATCCTGCCCCTCCGCTTCGTCGAAGGCCAGAACGTGGAGAAGCTTGGCCTCGACGGCTCGGAGACGATCGACATCGAGGGGCTCGACGACTCGATCCAACCCCGCGCCATCCTCACGGTGAAGGCGACCAAGCCGGACGGAAGGGTCGTCAGCTTCAAGGCCGAGGCCCTCCTCAACACCAAGGTTGAAGTTAACTACTACAGGAATGGCGGCATCCTCCACACGGTGCTGCGCAATCTGGCGAAGTAAACCATCGAAACGAGCGCCCCGGTCTCGCGGCCGGGGTAGCTTTCGGCCAGGGAACGCGGCCCGGGGACGCGGTCCGGGCCACTTCCTCTTTCGGAAAACTGTCACAAAATATCCTAATCGTAATGAAGCGAATAATATGCGCGACGACGAAATCGGCTGTCAGCCAGGCTCGGGAACCGCCCTCGCTTCATTTTGGAGGCGCAATTTGAAAATCGGCAACAAACTCATCGGCGGCTTTCTCCTCGTATCGCTGCTTTCCGCAGCGGTCGGAGGCTTCGCCATCGTCAATCTCGGCGCCTTGAATCGCGCCGACACCCGAATGTATGAAAAGGACGCGGCGCCCCTCGGCATCCTCGCCCAATTCGCCTTCGCCACCAACAGGATCAGGGCCAATGCGATCAGCTCCGTGTTCGCCTCCACCGCTGCCAAATTCGAGGATCTCTCTTCGAGCATGGCCGATAGGCGCAAGGAAATGGATCTGGCGATGGCGACCTATCCGCGGACCCTGGAAGGCTCGACCGACAGGAAGCAGTTCGCACAATTCCAGGCAAATTACGCGGTATTCAACGCCTCGGCCGACAGGGTCCTGGCCCTGTCCATGGTCGGTAAGACCGAGGAGGCGAAGACCGCTGCGAACGGCGACCTCGATGCCGCCTCGGATATAATCAACAACCTGATCACGGACATGATCAAGGTCAATGTCGACGGCGCGAAGGCCCAAGCCGAGGCCAATACCCATCTGGCGCGCCTGACTAGCCTGCTCATGATCATAGTACTGAGCTTCGCCGTCATATTGTCCCTTGCAGTCGGCTTCTTCCTGTCCCGCTCCATCACCAAGCCCCTAGCCGTCTCCGTGGGCTTGGCCGATCGCATCGCCTCGGGAGACCTCAGCGGCGAAATCGATCCCCGCCATCTCGAGCGAGCCGACGAGATCGGCGCCCTCGCGAAGGCCCTTTCATCCATGACCTCAAACCTCGCGGAGATGGCCGCGACCGTGAAAAATTCCGCCGGCAACGTAAGCACGGGAAGCACTCAGATGAACGCGACCGCCCAGGGACTCTCGCAGGGCGCCACCGAACAGGCGGCCGCCGCCGAGGAAGTCAGCTCCTCGGTCGAGGAGATGGAGTCGACGATCACGCAAAACGCGGACAACGCCGTGGCCGCCGAGGGTATGGCTCGCCAAAGCGCGGCTTCCGCCGAATCCGGCGGCGCATCTGTAGAGAAGACCTTGAAGGCGATGAAGGAAATCGCGGGCAAGATCGGCATCATCGAGGAAATCGCGCGGCAGACCAACCTCCTCGCCCTCAACGCAGCCATCGAGGCGGCGCGGGCCGGCGAGGCGGGCAAGGGATTCGCCGTGGTGGCGAGCGAGGTGCGCAAGCTCGCCGAGCGCTCACAATCCGCTTCACGCGAGATTTCCGATCTCTCGACGAGCAGCGTGGCGGTGGCCGAGGAGGCGGGCAGGCTCATCAAGGATGTGGTGCCCGGCATCCGGAAGACCGCGGAAATGGTGCGGGAAATCGCCGCCGCGAGCCGCGAGCAGAGCGTCGGTGTGGCGCAGATCGGCAAGGCCGCCACCCAGCTCGATTCGGTCATCCAGCAGAACGCCGCCGCCTCGGAGGAACTCGCCTCGATGGCCGAGGAACTCAACGGGCAGGCGGAAACTCTCGATCATGCCCTCTCGTTTTTCAGGTTGCGCGATGGCGGCGCGGATAGCGGCAAGGTTTCGGAGAACGCGATTCCATCATCGGCTAAGCCCGTCGCGAAGAGAAAGACAAGGGCATTGGGGCTGCCAAAGGCGACGTAAGGCCGGCCATGGCAAAAGGGTCCTTTGGGCGGTCTCGACGCCGGACCGACCCTACTGCCCTGCCCAACCAGTCCGGCCCAATCCGCCCACCCCCGGGCCCGATGGACACGGCTCGCGCCGTCGGTTCATGCTCGCCCCATGGAAACCTACATCCGGCCGCCACGCCGCCCTCCCCTCTTCCTCCGCCTCATGCTCGCCCTCGTCGAGCGAGGCCTCGGCAAGCCCCTCGTCGCCAATCGCATCCTCGCCCATTATCCGAAGGCATTCTGGGGCTCCGGCATCCTCGAGGCCCTGGTGGCCCACCACGACCGCGAGGTGCCGCGTCGCCTCCTCAAACTCCTCCGCATGCAGGTTTCCTTCGCGGTTTCCTGCCCATTCTGCATCGATATGAATTCGAAGGAATTTTCCGGCGAGGGCATAACCGAGGACGAGATCCTCGCCCTGCGCGGCATCAAGGGCCTCGATGAGGTCGCGAGCCTGACTGGAGCCGAACGCGCGGCCCTCGCCTACGCCCGCGCCATCTGCTCGACGCCCGTGGCCTTCGAGGCCGCGATGATCGCCGAGCTCAAGCGCCATTTTTCGGAACGGACCATCGTCATCATCGCGAGCACGGCCGCCCAGGTGAATTTTTGGGCGCGGCTCATACAATCTTTCGGAGTCTTGCCGGCGGGTTTTACGGCCGAGTGCGCGATCCTCGACCTCGAGGCTTACTCGACGAGGCGCTGAGAGGACCGCGCCTCAATCCAAATTCACGAAAAGCTCCCTCGGGTCGATTCTGATCCCTCTTCGAGGTCGAAGGCGAGAGAATCTCGACGACGAGATCAGGCGCGCCCCTGGCGCCGCGAGGCGAGAACGCTTCAATTCGAGGCTCGAGAACCAACACCCGGCGTCAACGACCTTCTATCGAAGCGCCGCGATCGTGTGATGATCCAGCGCCCTATCCTTGACGACGAGGGTCGTGACGGGGGCCTCGCACTCTCGCTGGAATATGAGGTCGTGGCCGATGCAAAGGCCCATCATCGTAATTAGGTCGACCTTGCGTTCGTTCAGGAGCTTCGCCTGGGCCACCGGGTTGCAGGAGGCGGCGAATCGCTCGGGGTGTGCCTTTACGAGGCCCACCTCCTCGTAGTCGATCGCGCCGACCCTGCAGCAGACGAGCTCGGCCTCGAGCCCCTCCTCGCGAAGGATCCGGCCGAGCCTCTGCGCCTCCTTGGTCATCGACACGCAGAAGGCCACGCCGATTCGGCGCAGGCCGCTCTCCTTCGCGTAAAAGACGAGCTCCTCGACGCGGTTCCTGAGCCGACCCTCGCCGGTGAAGGGCGCGGCGTCGGCGACCAGCATCTCCGCGTGGAGAGCCTCCTCGAGATAGGGCTCCGCGTCGCGGGAGAGCTCGGGCAGGGTCCGCGTCGGGCAGGTGGTCGGCATGCGCCCGATCTCGCCGCGGAGGCAGGCCTGGGTAGCGCAGATCGCGCAGCCGTAGGGCTTGGCGCCCGCCTCCTCGACCGTCATGACAATTAGGTCTTTTATCGCGCGCTCTTGGCGGGAGCGACGGCGGGGGCCGGAGTTCCCACAGCGCCTGAGCCGATGGCGTCCGCGCCGCCGGCTGCGCCGCCGCCCGGGCCCCCGGCTCCCGGCGCCTTCGCGGCCGCCGCGATGCTCGCGAGGTGGGCCTTGGCCCTGCCAGTACTCGTAATCCAGCGGGCGTAGAGGGAGGAGAAGGGCACCTGCACGAAGAAGGAGAGGGCCACGATGAATACCACGAGGCCCGAATCCGCGCTGTTGCCGAGGAGGGGGATGGCGATGCCCAGGGCGAGGGCGAGATAGCGCACCGAGGTGCCGTAGGTCACGGCGACGCCGACGGGATAGGAGAACATGCGGGCGGCCAGGCTGCTCAGGCCGAACATGGCGAAATAGTAGATGAGGAGGGGCCCTATGCCCCGGAGGACGAGGGCGGGGTTCGACACCAGGAGGCGATTGGTGTTGAGCGACATGATGAGGAAGAGGACGACGAGGAGACCCGTCGAGCTCAGACCCGAAAAGACGGGCTTGGCCGCTTTGTAATACTGCTGACCTTTTTTCTCGACGATCGAGCGCCGCGTCAGGTCCCCGAGGATGAGGGGCAGGATGATGACGAGGACGATGCGCTGGAAGATGAAGAGGGGGGTCGCCGAAAGGGCGTTGCCGGCGAGGAGGGGCAGGGCTATCGGGAGGCCGACGACGATGAGGATGAGGCTGACCGCGATGATCGAGAGGGCCGCCTTGAGGTCGCCCTTGGCGAGTTCGGTCCAGGTGGCGGTCATGCCGCTCGTGGGCAGGAGGGAGATGAGGAGGAGGCCGAGAGCCATGGCCGGCTGATCGGCGAAGAAGAGCCTGCCGAGGCTCCAGGCGATGGCCGGGGAAACGATGAAGTTGAGGACGACGCTCGTCGCGACCGCGCCGCCGTAGCGCCTGACTTCCGCCACGTCCTCGATGCGGAGGTTTATGAACATCGGATAGATCATCAGGAAGGATGCCGCCGCGCAGATGATGATGTTGAAGGCGATGCCGCCGAGGAAATAGCTGTTCGCCAGGCCGAGCAGCATGACGGCGAAGATGAGGGGGGTGAGATGCTTGCTGACGAAGCCCACCGATTTGACCAGTTTCGGGTTCATGATGCCTCCTCGAAAATTCGGCTTTCCGCCGAAATAGGGATACTGAAACGTTAATATATTGAAAATCATATATTGCCTTAATCGGCCTGTCAAGCCAAGTTTCGCAGGAGTTCCCAGGCCCCGCCTGCGCTATACTGGCCTGGAAGCCGAAGTCACCGCGCAGCTCTCGCACTGCGCGGGCTTCAACCTTCCGCCAGACTTCGCCGCCGGCGTCACCCCTCACCCGAGAGCCCAGGAGGCTGCCATGCATGCGAAACCGCCTCGAACCTTCCTTATATGCCTCTGCGCGGCCCTGGCCCTAGTCCCGAGCCTCCTGGCCGCCCAGGAGCTCCCGATACGCTCGGTGGCCCTCTTTTCCTCGGGCGTCGGCTATTTCGAGCACCGGGGGCTGGTATCGGGCGACGCCAGCCTCAGCCTTCCCTTCTCCACGTCCGAAATCGACGACGTTCTCAAGTCCCTCGTGGTTCGCGATTACGCCGGGTCGAAGGACCTCGCCCCCAACGGAGGGGCCTCCCCCTCGGTCACCTACCCCTCCCTCGAGTCCCTCGACGAGGCCCTCCGCGATCTCGACATCGATCTGTCCGGCTCACCGACGGTCGCCGACATTCTCCGAAAAATGAAGGGGGCCGAGCTGGCGGTGGAGGCTCCCGACGCCATCGTCGGGCGTATCCTTTCCGTTGAGGACAGGCCCGGCGCGGATTCGACGGACCGCCAGGGCAACGTCGGATCGGGAAGCGCAGGCCAGGGGAGCGTCCCGCGAAAGACCCTCGTCCTCCTCACCGACAAGGGAGTGCGCGCCCTTCCCCTCGACGGCATCGTTTCGTTCCGCTTTACCGACCCCGCGATCATGGCCGATTTCAACCGCGCCCTGGCCCTCATCCTCGGCGCCCGCGTGGCCGACCGGCGCAGCATAGACGTCCATCTGCCGGGTAGCGGCAGCCGCGAGGTCGCCCTCGGCTACATCATCGCCGCCCCGGTCTGGAAGGCCAGTTATCGCCTCGACCTCTCCGGAGCTAGGCCCTGGTTCCAGGGTTGGGCCATCGTCGACAATCCCAGCGGCATGGACTGGAAGGACGTAAGCCTCTCCCTCGTCAGCGGAAGGCCGATTTCATTCATACAGAGGCTCTACGCTCCCCTTATGCTTGAAAGGCCGACCCTGCCCCTGGCCATCGCGGGCACGGCCGAGGCGAGAACCTACGATTCCGGCATGGGAGGCACACTTTTCGCCGAGGCTCTGGCGAAGTCCGCTGCCCCCGCCATGGCTCCCCCACCCGCGCCGGCCCCCTCGGCCAAGCGGGCCGAAATGATGGCGTCGAGCGGGGCCGAGCCTCCCCGATCGGCCTTCGATTTCTCAGGAAGCGCTCCCGTCGCGACCGATGCGAGGCCCGCAGGCGACCAGTTCCAATTCACCCTCGCCGCGCCCGTCAGCCTCGATCGGGGACAATCGGCCATGTTCCCCCTGATCTCGGGACCGATAGTCGCCGAAAAGGTCTCGATCTACACCGCCGATTCGGGCGAGCCCAATCCGATGCTTGGCGTCCGCCTGACCAACAGCCTCGGCATGAAGCTGCCGGCAGGTCCCATCACCGTCTTCGACGGAGGGAGCTACGCCGGAGACGCCCTCCTCGAATTCCTTCCGGAAAAGGACAAGCGCCTCATCGTCTACGGCCAGGATCTCTCGGTCGTCGGCAGCGACAGTCGGACGAGCGCGCGGGAGACGACGGGCGTCAAGCTTTCCCAAGGCGTCCTCACCTTCACGCGACGGGTGACCTATACCCGCGACTACGAGTTCAGGAACGCATCCTCGACGCCGCGAAAGCTGGTTATCGAGCATCCCATCATGGCGGGGTCGGAACTCCTCGCGCCGAAATCCTTCGAGGAGAAGACGGACAGCCTCTATCGCTTCGCCCTCGCCCTCCCCGCCTCGGCCTCGGCCACACTCAAGGTCCAGGAGCGCCTGCCCTCCAGCGAACGCGTGGTCGTCATGGGGCTCGGCACGGCGACCTACCTCGCCTACTCCTCTTCGACGGAGCTTTCGCAACCGCTTAGGGACGCGATGAAGAAGGCTGCCGACCTCGCCTCGCGCCTCGACGCCGCGAAAAAGGGCCTCGCCGACCTCGCCACGCAACGGAACGACTTGATCACGACGCAAGGGAGAATCAGGCAAAACCTCGATGCCGTCGGCAGGGATTCGAGCCAGGGGCAGGACTACCTCAAGCGCCTCATGGACTCGGAAAAGGCCCTCGACGCCAATTCCGCGTCGAGCCAGACGGCCCGAAAATCCGTGGCCGACGCCCAAAACGCCCTCGATACCTACGTCGGCGGCCTCGATCTGGGGAATTGACGGTTGCCCCTGCCTCGGGCCCCTTGGTAAGTTATGCAGCTTATGGAAGAGCAAGGTTCAAGCGTCGCGGTCATCGTCCCCGTCTACAACCAACCCAAGCGGGTCGGCGACATCATCGGCAAGGTCTTGGCCTGCGGTTGCCCGACCTGTTCGGTGAACGTCATCGTCGACGGATTCCGCAACGACGAGATCGACGCCGCCCTCGCCCCCTGGGAGGGGCGGATTAGGCTGCTGCGCAACGACGAACGCCTCGGCAAGACGGCGAGCCTGATGAAGGCCGTCCAGGGCCTCGAAGAGGACATTTTCCTCTTCATCGACAACGACATCGTGCTTCCCGACGACCCGACCTTCATCGGCGCCTTCATCGACTCGATGAAAAAGGCCGACATCGCCAATTTTCCCATCGACATCGTGGGCAAGGGCATCTACCCGCGGATGATGCGGATGGAATTCCTCGCGATCGATTTGATGCAGACCATCTTCAGCAAGATCGGCCACCATTCCCCCGCGGTGGTCGGCATGGCCCTCGGTATCAGGCGCAAGCTCTTCGAGGAACTCGGGGGCTTCCGCCGCGTCGTCTGCGAGGACCTGGACCTCGGGGCACGCGCCTTCCACGCCCACGCGCGCTTCGCCTTCGACTCGAAGCACCTCATCGTCTCCGACGGCCCCGAAACCTTCGGCGAATGGATGAATCAGCGCAAACGCTGGGCGGTCAACAACATCGTCTGGTTCAACGATCACTTCTTCAAGATCATCCAGCACGCCTTCGGCTCGCCCCGCTTCTTCCTCTCGGCGATCATGATGTTCATGCCCACCCTCGTCCTCACCGCCGTCTTCCTCGGCCTCAGGGACGTGCGGCTCGGCAACGTCCTCCCCCTGATCTACCTGGTGCTCGGCAACTTCTCCTTTTCGGCGAACATCCTGTATTGGGTTTCCCATTTCAACGTATTCATCTTCGACGGGCTCCTGCCGACCCTGGGCGGCCTCCTTCTATCGGAACTTCTCTATTTCGCCCTGGCTCAGCGTTTCAAGGTTCGTTTCAATCCCCTCGATTTCATCCTGTATTACTTCATCTACTCTCCCGTCCTCATCGTCGCGAACATCGTGGCCTGGTTCATCGTGATCTTCAGGATCGACATCGGCTTCGACTGGAAGACATAACTAGGAGGGTCAGCCGAGAGGGAGGCGGACGGATTCCATCCGCTCGAGATCGAGGTGGAAGAGGATGCCCGCCAAGGCGGGCGGTTTTCCGAGAAGGATGCGGACGATTTCCGACACCTCGATCGAGGCGGCGATGGCGGGGGTATAGGCGGGGTTGCCAAGTTCGGTTTCGATGCCCTTGGGCGGGCTGTCCTTGCCGAAGAGCCGAGCGAGGCTCCCCGTGCCGGGGAGGATGGTCGTGGCCTGGACGTAGGGTCCGGCTATGGCGGCGTGGACCAAGGGGACCTTGGTGGCGGCGCAGGCTATTTCGAGCATGAGGCGGTCGGGAATCGAGTCGAGGGCGTCGGCGGCGCAGTCGACGCCCTCGGCGCTGGTAGCGCCGGCGAGGAGGGCCTCGGCATTCGTCGCGTCGAGACGCAGGACCTCGGCTTCCACGAGGACGGCGGGGTTTATGGCCCTTACCCTGGCTCGCGCGGCTTCGACCTTGGGCTTTCCGAGTTCGGTCAGCGACGAGAGAAGCTGGCGGTTGAGGTTGGAGGCCTCGAAGGTGTCGGGGTCGACCACGACGAGGTTTCCCACGCCGAGGCGGGCAAGTTCCTCGACAAGGTAGCCGCCGAGGCCGCCGCAGCCGGCGACGAGGACCCGCGAGCGATGAAGGCGAAGCTGGCCCTCGACGTCTATCGTGCGGTAGTTGCGGGCGTAGCGTTCGAGCTTGAGGCCAGCCTCGAGGGCGGCCCCCTCGAGGTCGCGGGGAGGGAGTGAAAGGCTTCGGCCGAGTCTTTGCTCGGCCTCCCAGGAAAGGCTGCCCTCCGACGCGGCCTCCCTCAAGGCTGCCGTGAAGGCCGGTTTTTCGAAAGAATGCGGCATCTCCCCTCCTTCAGGCCAAGCGATCACAGGATCGCATCCCTCGGAGGGAAGGGCAAGGTCGACCGCGGTCGCGGCGATCGGCCGCTATTCCTCGCCCAGGCCCTCGACGAGCTTCAGGATCGCCGAGACGCCGGCATCCTTCAATTTATAATAGATATTACGACCGTCCCGCCGCCGATCGAGGAGGCCGCCGAGGGTCAGGAGCTTGAGCTGCTGCGAGACGGCCGAAAAGGAGCCCCCCGAGCCGGTAACCAGCTCGCTGACGCTCCTGTCACCCTCGATGAGCATGTAGAGAATTTCGAGCCGCATGCCGTTGGCCATGAGCGAGAGGGTACGCACCGCCCTGTCCATGCCCTTCGCGTCCTCGAAGGCGAAGAATGATGCGCCGGCGGGAACCATTCCCAGGCTGCCATCGTGTTGTCTGACTCCTACGCCGGCGTGCATCTGCATCATTTCCTCCCTAAGAAGTGCACGAACAGGGCTATGGGCCTGTAGATCGCGTGGGCGAACTTCGAGAAGGCGAAAAGAAGGACCAATTCCATCGAAACGACCGTGTGGATCATGAAGATCAGGCGGTTCAGTCCGTTCGCGTAGTCGCCCGTGACGGCGATCTCCATCCAGAAGCCGGTGACGCCGGCGAGCCACAGTGCGCCCAGGAAGAGCCAGTCGGCCAGCCGGCTGTCGCGGTAGGACATGGTCACCTTGCCGATGCGGTAGATGAAGGAAACCGTCGCCCCGTAGACCATCGCGATGCCGGCGGCTGTCCCGAGGATGCGGGTCGGCAACCAAACCGTCGTGCCCGGGTCCTTGAGGATAAAGTCCAAAGCCGTCGCCGCGAGGAGGCCGATGAAGCCCCACATGATGGTGAGGTGGACGAACCAGGGCTTGAGGATCTCGGGTTTCCCCTTCCAGTGGGAGTTCTCGTCGGCGTCGCAGTCCCGGAAGCGCTTCATGCTGATGAGCTCCACGACCGTCTTTACCGCCGCGTTCCAGAGGGCCGCGAGGGGCTTTTCGGGCATCTTCTTGCCTTTGAAGAGGCGCAGGAGCATCGTCACTCCTCCGACGACCATGGAGAGGCCGAGGAAGATGAAGAGGCCCATGCCGAGGTTGTGGATTATTTCCTCCGGCATCCAGTCGAAGATCCACCGGGAAACGATGTGATCCGGCTTGATCGTCAGCATGAAGAAGGCGAACACGACGGCTAGGAGGGCCGTGAAGACGATCGAGAAGGGGTTGCTCGTGAAGAGGAGCCTGGTGATCCCCGTCGGCTCCATGCGCGCCACCGCGTAGCGGCGGAGGGCGGCCATGTAATTCTTCGGGTCGGCGCCGCGGGGGCAGGTCTCGGTGCATTCGCCGCAGGCGTAACAGAGCCAGATGGCGGGATCGGCGAGGGCCTCGTCCTTCAAACCGAGGATGCCGTAGCGCAGGAGCTTCCTTGGGAACTCGGAGCCCTTCTCCGAGAGATTGCAGACCGCCGTGCAGGTGCCGCAGTTGTAGCAGGCCGTAAAATCCGTGGCGCCGTAGCGGCGCATCGTTCGCTTAAAATTAGGGTCCAATACTGCCATATGCTTACCGCTTCCGCTGATAGAAATAGTATTCGTCATTTTCGTCGACGCCCTTCGGATCGAGAACCCGATACTTCACCATCGTCATCACCTGGTAGGTGACATCGGCCGCGTCGAATCCGGTCGCCGCTGATATCGCGGGAATGCTCATCGGCTCGTCCTTCATCGCGGCGAGAATGCTCTTCCACCGGATGGGGAACTCCTTCATCTGCGTCATTTCCTTGCCGCCGGACTCGCCCGCGGCAAGGTCCATCGGCGTGATCCCGGCGTCCTTGGAGTAGGCATCGATCATCGATTCGACCTCTACATTCGTGTAGCGGGCGAGGTCGATGGCGTCGCTGGGGCAGACGGGGGTGCAGGCGCCGCAACCCGAACAGGCCGCGGAATTGATGATGGCCACCTTACGGTCCCCATGCTCGGCCTCGGTGATGGCGCCGTATTCGCAGACCGACTGGCACTTGCCGCACCAGGTACATTTGTCCGAGTCTACTTCCGCGACGATGGGCTCGAGTTCCACCGTGCCCTTGCCGATCACGCCGAAGATCTTCGACGAGGCGGCCAGCGCCGAATTGACCGACTCGGCCACCGTCTTCGGCCCCTGGCAGGAGCCGCCGAGGTAGACGCCGTTGATGACGGTTTCGACGGGCCTGAGCTTGGGATGGATCTCGTTGAAGAACTTGTCGCTACCTATTGGTATCTTATAGGTAGAAGCCACCTTTTCGCTGTCGCTTCGCGGCACCATGCCGGTCACGAGCACGACGAGGTCGACGTCCAGTTCGAGCTCGGCCTTCGCGCTCAGGGAATCCTTGACGCTGAGGTGGACGGACTTGCCGCGCTGCTCGACGAGGGGAGGTGTCTTCTCGTTGTACATGAGGTAGGTGTCGCCGGCCTTCGAGGACTTCTCGTAGAGAAGCTCCTGCTTTCCATAGGTCCTGATGTCGCGATAGAGGTGGAAAATGTCGAGATCCTTGGCCCTCTCCCGCGCGGCCAGGGCCGAGCTGATCGCCGAGGTGCAGCAGATCCTCGAGCAGTAGGCATTGGGTCCCTTCGCCTGGCGCATGCCCACGCAATAGATGAAGGCGATGCGTTTGACGACGCGGCCATCGACCTTGATGTCGCCCTTGCCCGATTCCAGCATCGTGTTGAAGTCCGGCAGGGTCATCACGTTCGCGCCGCTCTTGTAGGCGAACTCGCCCTCGGAGGGCCTGTAGTCGTCGTAGCCTGTCGCCACGAGGATGGCCCCCGCGCCGAGGGGAAGGCTTTCGCCCCCCTTCACCCCGACCTTCAGGGTGAAATTGCCGATGCTGCCCGATACGCTCTGAACGGTGGAATTGGTAAAGAGCTTGATGTTGGGGCGCTTCTTGACCTCGGCGACCATGCGGTCGACGAGTTCCCTTCCGTTCGAGTTGTCGGGAAAGAGCCTCGTGCGCGAAGCCACCCTTCCGCCCGGCTTGTCGGAGGATTCGAGAAGGAATACCTCTTCGCCCATGTCCGCCAGGGCCACGGCGGCGCGGAGGCCGGAGACGCCGGCGCCGACGACCGCGACGGCCTGCTTGGCTTCGACGCGAATCGGGGTGAGGGCCTCAGCCCTGAGAACCCGCTCCTTGCCCGCCCTGACGAGGCCCGAGCCCTTGAGGGTCGCCTCCGCCGGCGTGTCTGAGTGAGCCCAGGAGCACTGCTCGCGAATGTTGACCTGGACGTAGCGATAGGGATTGAGGCCGGCGCGCGCCGCCACGGCCCTGAAGGTATGCGTATGGAGCTTGGGGGAGCAGGACGCCACGACGAGGGCGGTGAGGCCCTGTTCCTTGATGTCCTTCTCCATTTCCTTCTGCGTCGCGTCCGAGCACGCGAACATCACGTGCTTGGCGACGATCACATCGGGATCCTTGCTCACCTCGTCGCGGATGGCCGCGACATCGACATAGTCGGAAATGTTTCCGCCGCAATGGCAGATGTACACGCCGACGCGTTTATCGTCCGCCATGCTCATGCTCCTGCTTTCCGCCGCGCGATATAGGAAGCGGCGCCGGCCGCGGCAGCCCCCGCCGACAGTATGGAATCGGGGATATCCATCGCCGCCGTGGCTGTGCCCGCGGCGAAGACGCCCTCGACGGTGGTCTGGCCCGGGCTGAACATCGGATCGGGCACCTTGATGAAGCTGTGCTCGTCGAGAGCGGGCCTGTCCGACGCGAAGGCCTTGACGATCTCGTTCACCGGCCTGATGCCGGTGGAAAGAACGACCAGGTCGTGCTTGGCTTCCTTGAGAATACCCCTCTCGATGTCCTCGACGATGAGGATGGCATCCTGGGGATTCTTGGGGTCGCCGTTTATGCGGGCGACCTTGCCCTTGACGAAGTTGACGCCCATGCCCCGCGACTGCTGATAGAACTCCTCATAACCCTTACCAAAGGCGCGGATGTCGATGTAGTAGATCGTGATGTCCGCCATCGGCAGGGCGCCCATGAGGAGCTGAGCCTGCTTGATCGAGTACATGCAGCAAATCTGCGAGCAGGCGGGATTGTCCGCCGGGCTCGTGCCGCAGGTCTTGAAGTTCGAAAGACTCGAGTCGCGGGAGCCGGCGCAGAGCACGTAGGCGATGTTGGCGGGAACCTTGCCGTCGCCGGGCCTAAGTAGGTTGTTGAAGGGCCGGGTCGGCGCGATGAGGCGATCCATCTGCATCGAGGTGATGACGTTCGGGTGGCCGAAGTTGTAGTGCGGGCGCTCGGTCGGATCGAAAAGATCGTATCCGGTCGCGAGAACGAGGGCGTCGGCCTTGATTTCGCGCTTCTGCTCCTTCATCGAAAAATCGATGGCGTCGGCGGGGCAGGCGCTCACGCACTGGTGGCACTCGCGGCAATTGGAGCAATCGAGGCAGCGCGAGGCGGCCTTGGTGGCCTCCTCGTCGGTGAAGGTCTTCTCGACCTCCTCCCAGTCCTTGACGCGCTCGTGGCCGTCGCGGAACTTTTGCGGAATCACGGGGGCGGGGAAGGCCTTCTCCCTGACGATGCGCTCGGCGTCGGCGGCGGGGAGCTTGTCGCCGAACTCCGCGGCCCCGACCTCAAGGCCTCTAAGGAAGCGGTCGAGATAGAATGCGGCGCGCTTGCCCTGCCCGGCGGCCTCGATGATAGTCGTCGAGCCGCTCTGGGAATCGCCGGCGGCGAAGAGCCAAGGCGTGGCGGTCTGGAGGGTCGTGGCATCGGCCTTGACGGTGCCGTTCTTGTTGAGTTCGAGCTTGCCCTGGAAGGGCGTGGTGCTCGGCTTGAGGCCGATCGCCTCGATGACATAGTCGATGGGCAGATCGTACTCGGAGCCAATGATCTCGGTGGTCGAGCGGCGGCCGCTTGAGTCCGGCGCGCCGAGCTCCATCTTGACGAGACGGACCGACGTGACGCCTTCGCCACCTGCGGTGGCAGTGACGCCCTTGCCGCCCGCGGCTCCAGTCGCGCCGGAGAATGAAACCGGGTTGCGGAGGAACTCGAACTTGACGCCCTCCTCCTCGGTTTCCGCGATTTCGACGGGCCAGGCGGGCATCTCGTCGCGGCCGCGGCGATACACGATGGTCACCGAGGCGGCGCCGAGGCGCAGCGCGGTGCGCGAGGCGTCCATGGCGGTGTTGCCGCCGCCGACGACCATGACGCGCTTGCCCGAAAGATCGACCTTCGTGCCGATCTTGGATTCGCGGAGGAACTCGATGCAGTCGATGATGCCGGGCAGCTCGCTTCCCGGCACCTTCAGCCTCGTCGACTCGTGTGTGCCAACCGCGACGACGACTGCGTCGTAACCGCGGGCCTTGAGGGCGGCAACATCTTCGATTCGCGAGCCGGTCTCGATCTTCACCCCGAGGGAGGTGATGTTGAGGATGTCCCTGTCGACGATCGCGTTCGGAAGACGATACTGGGGCAGGGTCATCTTGAGCATGCCGCCGGCTTCCTTCTGCGCCTCGTGGATCGTGACCTCATGGCCGTTCTGCGCGAGGAAGTAGGCGGCGGTCAGGCCAGCGGGGCCGGAGCCGACGATGGCGACCTTCTTGCCGGTGGCGGCCTTCTTCTTCCTCTCGTGGGGTAGGGCGTTCTTGTCGTAGTACTTCTCGGAGAAGTGCCGCTTGATCCGGCGCATGTCCACGGGACCTTCGGCCAGGTGGCGGCTGCACTGCCCCTCGCAGGGGGCGTAGCAGGCGCGGCCCAGCGAGCCGGGAAGGGGATTGTCCTCCAGGTGGAGCTCCATGGCCTCGTCGAACTGACCGTTGCGGGCGAGGGATACGAAGCCGTAGGCCTTGACGCCGCCCGGGCAGGCGGCGATGCAGGGCGCGGAGGTTCCGGCCCGGTCGATCGTGGCGATGCGTGGATTGGCGAGGCTGAAGGGAATATAGGCGACCTTGCGGCCGACGAGATTTTCGTTGTAATTGTCAAGTCTTACTTCGGGACAGGCCGCCTCGCATTCCTGGCAACCGGTGCAGTCGGCCTTCTTCACGTAGCGGGGCGCCGTGGTGACGAGGGCGGTGAACTTGCCGTTCCGGTTGATGTTCGAGATGGTCGAGCCCAGGGCCAGGGTGATGTTGGGATGTCGGGCGGTCTCGGACATCTTCGGGGTGGTGATGCAGGCCGCGCAGTCCAGGGTCGGGAAGACCTTGGAAAGCTGGATCATCTTGCCGCCGACCGAGAGCCCCTTCTCCACGAGAAGGACCTGCTTGTCCATGGCGGCTAGACTCAGGGCGGCTTCCTGCCCGGCTATGCCGCCGCCGACGACGACGACGTCGTAATTCTCTTCGCTGCTCATGTGAGCTCCGTAAGTATCTTGGTGAAGTTCGCCATATGACTGGCGAAGGGTTCCGCGCAGACCGAGCAGATGGCAGCCATGCGGATGCGCTTCGGGTTGATGCCCTTCTCCTTCATCAGCCGCTGAGACTCCTCGATGATCGCGTTCGTATTGTCCGAACAGTGCGAGGTGTAGGAGCACTCGATGCCGTCGGCGGCAATGAAGACGCCGTCAAAGCCTTTTTCGAAGGCGCGGAGGATCCAGCGCGGCTTGACGCAGGAGGAGCAGGGAACGCTGATCGTATAGACGGAGGGTGAATAGTGTATTTTCCGCAGTCCCGCCTGGTCGATGCCGGGATCGGAGATCTTGTCGGTGGAAAATACCAATATCTTGGGAGATTTGGTCGTGTCGTGCATGAGTGGGACTGTCCCTTTGTAGGAGGTCCGGCGACCGCCCGATCGGTGGCCGCCGGCGCGGATCGGGCGTCTCGGCGAGGCGCCCGGGGCTAAAAAATTCTCAGTCGGCCTTTTTCAGGAAGACGCTGAAGTAGCTGTCCGATTCGACGACGCCGAGATATTCGTGCCCCATCTTGCCGCACCACCTCGGGATATCGACCTTGGTTCCCTCGTCGGAGGAATAGACCTCCATGATCTGTCCCGCCTCGAGGTCGCCGATCGCCTTCTTCGCGGCGAGGAGGGGACCCGGGCAGGCCACGGCCCGCGCGTCGACGATCTTGTCTGATTTGATTCTGGTGAGTTCGGCTGTGCTCATTGCTTTCTCCTTGGCAGTGCTTCAGATGAAAAGCTGGACGGTGGAGTCGGTGGCGTCGGCGAGGAAGGTCGCGACGCCGCAGACCTGCATATTCGGATAATCGATCATCTCTTCGCGTTTGAAGCCCATGAGCTTCATGGACATCTCGCAGATATTGATCTGGATGCCGAGCTCGCCCGCCGTCTGGAACATCTCCGGAAGCGAGGCGACGTGCTGTTTTTTCATGATGCCCTTGATCATGGCCGCGCCCATGCCGCCCATCTGCATTTTCGAGAGGGCGAGCTTGTCCATGCCCTTGGGCAGCATGAAACCGAACATTTTTTCGATGAACTTCTTGCCCTTGCCCTTTTTAGCGGGGGCTCGGAGGGCGGATATCGCCCAGAAGGTGAAGAAGAGATTCACCTTCATGTCGAAGGCTGCCGCCCCGGTGGCGATGATCATGGCGGCGAGAATCTTGTCGAGGTCTCCGGAAAAAACCACCATCGAAAGCTGGTCAGTTCCGGCGGTTGGGGGTGGTGTAGGCTGCATATGGTGCATAATATACTTATTCGTAAAATTGTCAAATGCCAATATACCGAATTCGATAAAAATAAATTCCTGGCTTGTTTTGAGGCTGCACGCAGAAAATCACTAGAAAACCATGAGGAGCCCAGCCATGGCGACATCGGCAATCAGCGGGCACACTTCCCTTCCAGGCTGCTATTTTGTGTTTAATTGATTTACATTCAAAACTTTACCTGACTCATCAACCCTTGATATTCCGAAAAAGCAGAATGCGCCGGCCTCGTAAGGCAGAGGATTCTCGTCGGGCATTCTGCCAACTTGCTAGCCTGCCCTCCCCTGGGTCGATATTTCAGGAGGAGCAAATATTGGCATATACCATTACTTCGGCACAGCCATCGCCAGCTTCCAAAATCTTCACTGCTCTTCCGACCGCGGTTTGCCCGCTCCGGGGTCGTAGCCTGCCGCAAACCAGCCTAGCCCCGGGCCCAACCCCATCCCGCAGCCACGACCCCGGCCACAGCCTCGCCCCTGGCCGAACCTTTCCGCCTGCCCGATCGACCGGCAGCGACCACGACCGGATCCTGGCATCGCGCCAAAGCCCGCACCGAGGCCCCGACCGCCTCCATGGAGCCTTCCCGCTCCAGCCCCGCAGGGTCCTTGGCCCCTGCCCGTCCCACGCACTTCGCCTTGCGGCCCTTTTCCATTCATTCCCGGCATATAAGCCTCCGCATACAAACTTGCCTGAAGCGCCGACGGCGCCCATCAAGTAAATAGCATTTGCTATTTACTTGATGAGATTATTATAAGCATATGCCCATAAATTGGCAAGCGTCAAATGGCACGGACAAAGAGAAATCCAGAATTTGGATAGCAAATGCTTTGTATAATGAGGATAAATGTCTCAAGCAGGAGGTCTCGGCGACATATTTACTTTAGCTAACCCATCTGGAGGGCCCCAGATAAGGCTAGCCCAAGAAGCAATATTATTGACATATGCTATAAATAAAGTCGCGGTCAAACCTCTACCCAACGCTGGCTCCGCATCCGATGCACCTCTGAGATTGACAGGCCTCAATCTCTGGCCATATATAGCGAATGACGACTATATTCTTTTCATCGTCCCATAGGCCCGACGCGCATTTCCGATTTTCGGCCCCTCTAGCTACCTTGGGGAGGTAGAATGATTCGCGGCGCTGCCGTACATGCGGCGAAAGGCAACGATTTCGTCGAAAGCGACAGGAGCGGACTGTGATAAGGATGTGGAGAATGAGCATGGCCATTGCCCCTTATTTCAGGAGATCATCGGAGGGTGAGCCCGGGCCCGAGGACGCGCCCTGGCCCCTGATCTCTGGGACCGAGCGCTAGCATCATGCCCCGCCCCATCAGCGAACGCAGGCTGAGCGCTCCGATACCTCCGCGCGAAATGAAGCCCGCCGGCGTTCCCGCCAAGGAGCTCACACACATTATCCTTGGCCTCGACGAAGCCGAGGCCATACGCCTCGCCGACTACGAGGGGCTCTATCAGGAAGCCGCGGCCCGCAGGATGGGCGTCTCGCGACAAACCTTCGGCAACATCATCGAGACGGCCAGACGCAAGGTCGCCGACGCCTTGCTCAACGGAAAAGCCCTCCGCATCGAGGGCGGCGAGGTCAGCATCAGGGAGCAAGAGCCGACCATTACGCGAATTGCCGTTCCCTCGTTGGATGGCATGGTAAATCAGCACTTCGGCCAGGCAAGGGAGTTCCTCGTTTTCAGGGTCGAAGGGGATAAGCTCATCGATGAGCCGAGCGTTGCCGCAAAAGAGGGAAAGGGCTGCAAATCCAGCATCGGTTCAGACCTCGCCCGCCTCGGCGTCAGCCATGTCGTGGCGGGTAACATGGGGGAAGGAGCGGCGCGAGTCCTCGCCTCCAACGGCCTGGTGGCCATCAGGGGAGCCACGGGAGAGGCCAAGGCGGCTGCCTTGGCTTTCGTGCGAGGCGAAATAGTCGATTCAGGCGTCATTTGCTCGGGAATTGACGAAAAGGGCCAGAGCTGCCGCGACCGCCTCATTGGCGACGGCCATGATGTTCTTTTCACCCCGCGAACCGCAAAAGATAAAAAACGACTCTACGTTCAAGAATCGCCGAATTCCGCGAACTGAAAGCCTTACAATCTCGGAATTTCACCTTAGGCGAGATATGTTCACAGTGGTGCTTTTTATATAAGTTCTTATGTATTAATACATAAAGATTTACATTTTAGTACTTTTGCAACTCTTGAATGTCTTATATATTCATCAATCTATTCTCATATCTTTCCCAAGGAGAAAGCGGTGAAAGAGGTTGTGGTAGTCGGCGGCAATTTCGCGGGTTTGACCGCGGCATTCGAAGTGCACAGGCACTTCAAGAAAGATGCCCACGTCACCCTCATCAGCAAGATCAAGGAGTTCGTCTATATTCCCTCGCTGATCTGGGTTCCCTTCGGGCGCCGCAAGGCCGAGGACATTTCCTTCGATGTCGAGCCCATTCTCAAGAAGCGCGGCATGGACTTCGTGCATGACGAAGTGGTCAAGGTCCTCCCCGAGCAGAACAAGGTGCTCACCAAGAGCGGCAAGGAAATCGCCTACGACGAGCTCGTCCTCGCCACGGGCGCCAACCTCAAGTGGGAAGCCGTGCCCGGCCTCGGCCCCAACGGCCACAGCCGCTCCATCTTCACGCCCGCCCACGCCACCGCCACCTACGAGGCCTGGAAGGAGTTCGTGAAGAACCCCGGTCCCGCCGTAGTCGGCGCCGTCCCCGGAGCCTCCTGCATGGGCGCCGGCTACGAGTACCTGATGAACCTCGAGCAATACTGCCGCAAGGAAAAGATCCGCGACAAGGTCAAGGTCACCTGGATCACGCCCGAGCCCTACCTCGGCCACTTCGGCATCGGCGGCATGCCCGGCGCGGAGAACCTCCTCAAGACCTTCTTCAAGAAGCTCGACATCGACTTCCGCGCCGACGCGGCCATCACCGAAGTCAAGGAAAACTCCGTCGTCCTTTCCACCGGCGAAGAGATCCCCGCCAAGTGGAAGATGCTCGTCCCCCCCTTCAACGGCCAGAAGTACGTCTTCGACAGCCCCGGCCTCGGCGATGATAAGGGCTTCATCACCACAGACGAAGGCTATCGCCACATTAAATACAAGAACATCTGGGCCGCCGGCCTCTCCGTCGCCGTCCCCAACCCCTTCAAGGGCGAGGGTCACGTCCCCTTCGGCGTGCCCAAGACCGGCTACCCCTCCGACGAGATGGGCAAGGTCGTCGCCAAGAACATCAAGCGGACCACCGGCGGCGATCGCGAAATGCACTTCCTCCCCTTCGGCAGGATCATGGGTCTCTGCATCCTCGACGGCTGCAACAAGGAAATGGTCATCTTCTCCGACCACCTCTTCGAGCCCCGCAAAATCGCCTTCATCCTCCCCGACCCCACCGGCGACCTCGGCAAGTGGATGCTCGAGAAGTACTTCCTCTTCAAGGCCAAGCACGGCATCAGCTGGGCCCTTTGACAACAAAAAGGAGCGTAGACGCGCTCCTTTTTGTTGTCAGGCGAGATTTCGCTCCGGCGAAATCTCGCGCCTCCCAGGCAAGGAAAGGAGCGCATCGGCGCTCCTTTTTTGTCGACAGACCTCACGGAGCCGACATTTGTCAGGGCGTCCCCCGCCGCGAAGCGGCGGGTCGCGCTCTCCGCTCCAATGAAAAGGCGCCGGAAATCCCCGGCGCCTTTTCATTTCCGCTTCGATCGCTGACGCGGTAGGCTGACTACGGCCGCGTCCGTGAGCGAGGAAAGGGATTGGCCTTCCCCTCCCGCCTCACAGGTTGATCATCATGAAAACGGGGGCAGCGTTTAAAATGGATAAGCGAGGATCACCCAGCCACGAGCTGTCCGCATAGCCAGACCTCGACACCTTTACATACAAGACTTGCCCCGCATAGGCCGCGAGATTCGGAAACTCGAAAAGGCCCTTTTCGTCGGTAATCGCCGGAAGGATGGGGAGGGCCGAGAAACCGGCGTACTCATCCATCGTCCCGACCTGGACGGATGCACCGGCCGCCGGGCTCAAATACAAATAGTGATCCACGAAGATCTGGTAGGCTGTATCGAGGACAAGGCCGCAGAGGTTGGCCGCGCCGGCGCTAAAGATCCACTCGCGGACTTCCGTGCCCCAGAGCATGCGAAGATGGAGGTGGCCAGCCGAATAGTCGATGACGGTGAAGGAAAAGAGCGCCTGGTTGGCCGAATCCAGGAAGTCCAGCTTCTGCTCGGTTCCTAACATATACCAATTGAGATAGCCGGAGTTGCCCGCCGTTCCGGCCAAGTACTCGGTGTATCGCCTACCGTCGGAGCTGATGGCGAACCTCATGTAGTTGTAGTCTGACCAGGGATCGCCGGGGGCAGCAGGACCGAGCCGCCATGCCCGATCCTTGAAATCCTGGATAAAATCTCCGTTGATCGTCCTGAAAAGCTCAGGTAAAGGGTTGATCGAGGCGGGAAGCGAGAGTTCGCCATAGCGCAGGACCATAGTTCTCAGAACCTGCCCGTCGAGGAAGGACCCCGTCAAGGCGCCGCCGCTCATGATGAAGGCCATGCTCGAAACCCCCGGCCCCCCAGATGTGAAGGTGATCGTGTAGTGCCCTTGGCTATCCTGAGTCCAGCCTCCATCGGCGGAGATAGCGGAGACGGCCTCCACGCCACTCATCGTCCAGGTCTTGTCGGCATTGAAAGTGAAATTCATCGACTGCGAGGAGGCGGGTGCCGGATCGATCGAGGACAGATGCCAGCTTCCTAGTATCGGATCAGGTAGAACCTCGGTGCCAGGGACGAAGACATAGGTCTCCGGTCCGTCCGCGTCGCTGAAGGTCCCGGTCAGGCTGCCGCCGGATAGGGAAAGGGCCATGTCCGCCACCCCCTCCGGCCCGCCGAAGGCGAAGGTCATGAGGTAGCTCCCCGTACCCAGGCTGCTCCAGCTCCCATAGGTGACCAACGCCGAGCCCGGCTGGGAACCAATAGCGATCCAATTCAAGTCGGAGGTGATCGTCAAGTTCATCGCCATGGGAATGCTGGAGGCCGGCACGGTGTTCACCGTGGAAAGCCGCCATTTCCCGACCAGGGGCTCGACGGAAGAGCTGAGGGTCACGCTCACCGAGTAGCTCAGAGTGGATGAATCGCTCGCGGTCACGAGGTAGGGCACTATGTTGGTAAAATCGTTCTGGGTCACTCCGCTCAGCTGCGGCGTTCCGTTCACCGTTACAGAGCTCCCGATGGCGGAGAAGGTCGCCACCAAGGCGCTAACATCGGTGCCGCTCGGCAGCGTTACGACTATTGTCTTCCCGACCTGGTCGATTACGCCGGTCGCCGGCTGGCCAAGGAAACCGAATGCAATGATGCCCGAGGCTTCGCCGGCGATCGTGAAGGTCTCAGTCGCTGTCGCCGACTTGTCGCCCGCGGTGACAGTCAGGACGACCGCGTACTGCCCCGGCTTGTCGGCCTGAAAGGACACCAGTGGACCATAGTCGGGATAGAGAAGCGCCGTTGATTCCGAAGGCCCGGCGAGCGACCATTGGAAGCTCAGGGTTTTCCCCTGCGGGTCGCGGCTATTCGAGCCGTTCAGGATGACCATGTCCCCGACGATCGCTCCGGAAGAGGGGACGACGACGAAGGAAGCCACCGGTGGTCGCGACGTCGCGAAGAGATTGGGGCATCCTGTCAACAAAAGAGAAGAAAGCAAAATAGCTGCACTAGTGAAAGTCGCGCTGCGACGGATGACGATCATACCACCCCCCCCTTATCTGCCAGAGAATAAGAAAAAGCTCGCGCTCTTCTCTTCACGGTTAGGGGTCGTTCATCCGACCACGCCCGCCGATACAGCCACATCGGTATTGGCGGGCCTTCTTAGTCTCAAGTATAGCTCTAAAGAGAGCGATTTGCGTTCGGATGAAGAAATCAAAAGGGAGTGGAATCTGCCAGCCATTTCGCCGGCTCCGGCCAGAGCCTCGTCGCAGCATGCAGGGCTTCCGGTCGAGGGCACCATGGCCTCTCACGCCAGAGAAAAAATTGTAGTGCCCAATAATCTATCCTTTTTGCTGGTTTATTTTTTGATCTTTGCACCATGCTGGACCGCGTTCCAGCTGGAAAATCCGTCCAAGGTTATCAATACTTATTACAGCATGCCGCAACCTCCCCTAGCCTATGTCTTCAGTCTCGGATTTGTTGCGCTGCTTGGAGCCTTTCTTTCAGCCCATGCCATGTTCAGGCACAGGGTGCGCGGAGCGACGGAATTCGCCTTCTTCGTCGCCAGCATCGCCGTCTACTCCCTCGGCACCGCGATCGAGATATCGCGATGGTCCCTCGCCGACATCCTCATGGCCATCCGCGTGGAGTATGTCGGCCTCGCCTTCGTTCCGAGCCTGGCCCTTCTTTTCGCCCTCCGCTTTACGTCCAGGTCGAGATTGCGTCCCTCCATCTACCTGGCTCTACTCACGGTGCCGACGATCACCCTCGCCCTCATCTGGACGGTTGAATGGCACGGTCTCATGTACGATCGTCCTCGCGTCGTCGACAACGGCTACTTCCTCGCCATCCAATTCGATCGGGGCCCCTGGTACATCGCCAATTTCATCTACCAGCTGCTCGCCGGCTGCGCAGGCGTCCTCGTCCTCGCGCGCCACGCGGCCCGTGCGCCCCGGAAGGAAAAAATACAATGCCTCGTCATCATCGTCGGGGCCTTCTTTCCGATACTGGGCACCATGGCGCGTCTGTTCGGTCTCTTCCCGCGCGACATCGATCCGGGCCCCCTCGCCTCGGGCATCGCCGCTATCTTTTGCGCCTTCGCGCTCTTCCGCCTCGGCCTCTTCGAACTCGTGCCGGCTGCCCGCGAGCTTGCCCTCGATTCGGTGCGCCAGGCCTTTTTCGTCCTGGACGCCCATGGCCGCCTCCAGGACCTGAACCGGGCCGCCCAGGCCATGCCGGGGGCCGAGGCCTTCCACGAGGGAGAGACCCCGCCCCCTTCATCGGCCCTCACGCCTGAGCTCGAAGCCCTCGTCGGGAAGGGCGAGGCGGAACGCGAGTTCTCCATCGAGGTCGAGGGACAGCGGAGGCGCTTTTTCGCCCAGGCCTATCCGGTCAGGGAAAGGCGCCTCGACGTTACGGGGACGGCCATACTCGTGACCGATGTCACCGAGCGTGCCCGCCTCATGGAGCGCCTCACCCTCCTCGCCGAAACCGACGGCCTCACCGGCATACTCAACCGGCGGAAGCTCATGGAACTCGGCGCCCTCGAGGTGGAGGATTCGCGGCGGCAAGGCCATTCCCTCGGCCTCATCATGATCGACCTCGATCGCTTTAAAACGGTGAACGACCGCTTTGGCCACGAGATGGGCGACATCGTCCTGATGACCGCGGTGGAGCGATTCCGCTCGGCCCTGCGGGTCGTCGATTTCCTGGGTCGCTACGGCGGCGAGGAATTCGTGGCCGTCCTGCCCGGGGCCGACCTCGAGGCGAGCGCCAAGATCGCCGCGCGACTCCGCACCGAGCTAGCGGCAAAGCCCATAGGCGGCGTGGAGGTGACCATCACCGCGAGCTTCGGCGTGCACGCCGCCATCGCCGACGAGGGCTCCACCTTCGACGCCTGGCTCCGCGCAGCCGACTCCGCCCTCTACGAGGCCAAGCGCAGGGGCCGCGATAGGATAGAACTAAGGACATAAAACAAGCTGCTGGCCCCGATGCCCATACCGACGAAACGACTCGGGTTCGTGTTTACCTTCCTGTTTGCCTCATTATTGTGTCCTTGACGGCAAGGAAAGATATGGCTAATCTTTCATTATGGACAAGGAAAAAATACGCCGCCTTATACGCGATGGGCAGGAAAGGCTCTCGAGTGGAGGCTACATCGAGAGGGAACTCGCCATCGACCATGCCTTCCTCGCCGAGACGGGCAAGGTTGCCGCAATCATCGGTCCACGCCGGGCAGGTAAGACCTTCAGGCTCTTCCAGGTCCTGGGGGAACTCGGGTTGCCCGCCGAGCGGGTCACCTTTCTCGATTTTTCCGACCTGAGCCTCGCCGAGTTCCAGGTCGGGGACTTCGAGCTTCTGGCCCAGGTTGCGGCCGAACTCGAGCCCAGGGCGGACGGCGCCTTTCTTTTCGATGAGATACAGGAGGTGGAGGGCTTCGAATCCGGCATCAGGCATCTGCAGAATAAGGGTCGCCGTATCTACCTGACTGGCTCCAATTCGACTATTTTCTCCAGCAATCTCGCAACGAGCCTCCGCGGCAAGGTCCTCGTCTCCGAACTCTATCCCCTCTCTTTTACCGAGTTCCTCCGGTTTAAAGATCGTGCCTTTCGCGCCGACCCCTCATCCGAGGAAAGGGCCGAACGGCGAAGACTTCTGGACGAGTACCTCCTCTGGGGCGGCTTCCCCGAACTCGCCTTTGCGACCTCGACCGAGACGAAACGAAACCTCCTCGATTCCTATGTCGACGTCATGATCTTTCGCGACATCCTCGAGCGCCACGGTCTCCAGGGCGCGTCGACGGTCGAGCGCGTCCTCTCCAAACTTCTGGGCTCTTTCACTAAGGAATATTCCGTCAATCGCTGGTACAACGACTTCAAGAGCCGGGGCCTCAGGGTAGGCAAGGATGGCCTCTACGAGATCGTGCGCCACTTAGAAGAAGCATATGTTCTCAAGAGCCTTTCCAACGCGGCGAGTCCAGGCGGAGCGAAAAAGGCTTACTTTCTCGACAACGGCTACTACCGCCCCTTTCTCGATCGCGAGCGCGATAGGGGCAAGCTCTGGGAGAACGCGGTCTGCGTGGCCCTGCTTCGACGCGGCGAGAATCCCGGCTTCTGGAAGACCGACCGCGGCGAAATCGATTTCGTCACCGGCAGCAAGTTTATCCAAACCACAATCGAGCTGACGGAAGCCAACCGCGAGCGCGAAACCGCCCCCTTCGCCCAGGCCGCCGCAACCTTGGGCGAGCACGCCGCCCTCATCGTCACTCCCGACGACCCACCTTCCTGGTTCTGAAGGCGGGTGCGCGAAAGGACTAGGTCAGCCCAGGGCACCTTGGCACCTTCGCAATTATCAATCGATCATCAATTGCAGGCAGTCCTCGTCGTACGATCCGCAGATCGCTGCCCGGAACGAAGTCCAACCAATTATCTTGATTGACAACCGCAAAGCTCGAATCCGCGTAGGTCTCGCCCCGGGATGAAGAGCCGGTGGCGATGATGCCCAGACATAGCTGCAGGCAGCAGAATCAAAAAAGGGGGGGTAGGGCGAGATCGCCGCCCGCGCCTCGTTAGCGGCCCGTGGCGGGCGCGAAGCGACCGCTACCCACGCGCGGCCCGCGCGGGCGGAAGCTCGCCCGAGGGGGGGCCGCGTCGAAGGAGGAGGATGCGGCGGCGGGAGAGAAAGCGCCTGGGGTCTGTCCCCCCTTTTGCTGTCTCGACTTTTGCGCAGACATGCTGTATATTCAGAAAATCCTATACTTGCCCGAAGGATTCGGGTCACCTAAGGAGGGCATATGCCCAAGAACATGGGTACGGTCGATCGCATCATCCGCATCATCCTCGCCGTGATCATCGCGATCCTCTTCTTCACGAACCAGATCACGGGCGTGGCTGCCATCATCCTCGGCATCCTCGCGATCGTCTTCGTGCTGACGAGCCTGGTCTCATTCTGCCCCCTCTATCTTCCCTTCAAGATCAACACGGGCGCCAAGAAGAAGGACTGAGTCGAGATGAGTCTCGCGCTGGACCTCGTCGGCGCCGTCGTCGGGGCGGGGGTCGTCTGGTTCGTCTGGACGACCTTCGCGCCGAGTTACCGCGATCCGGCGGCGCGCATAGCCGCTAAGATCAAGGCCGGCGCCGTCGTGGTCGATGTCCGGACACCGCCTGAGTTCCGCGCGGGTTCCTATCCGGGGGCGGTCAACCTCCCCCTCCACGAGCTCGCGGAGGTCGGCGAGCGTCTCGGGCCGAGGGACCGACCCATCGTCGTCTATTGCGCCTCGGGGCACCGGAGCAAGAGCGCAGCGGCCGCCCTCAAGAAGGCGGGCTTTACCGACGTGACGAACGGGGGGCCGCTCTTCTCGCTGCCGCGTCTGTAGCTTTCGCTTCTCGGGGAGGGCCCCGGTTCTCGGCTGTGGCCGGGGGCCGGGGTCTTTCGCTTTTGGGGCCCACCCCGCTAGTATCGGTGACGCGGAGGACAGCATGGAGTTGAAGAAAATCGCCTCATTCCAGGTCGATCACACCAGACTCGACCGGGGTCTCTATATTTCCCGCGTCGACGGGGACGTGGTCACCTGGGATCTCAGGATGAAGAAGCCCAATGTCGGCGAGGTTCTCGGAAACGGGGCCATCCACACCCTCGAGCATCTCGTGGCGACCTACCTCCGCTCGAGCGACAGGTCAGAGGGCATCATCTACTTCGGGCCCATGGGTTGCAGGACTGGCTGCTACCTCCTCACCCGCTCTCTTTCCGACGCCGAGGTCGGGACCCTCGTCAAGGAGGCCTTCGCCTTCGTCGCGGGTTACGAGGGGCCGGTGCCGGGGGCCAGCGCGGTGGAATGCGGTAATTATAAGGATCATGACCTCGTGGGGGCCAGGGCGGAGGCGAGGGCCTATCTGCCCGTCCTCGAGGGCTGGATGCCGGAGCGGGCGGCCTACGCCTGAGCGCGGTCTACGCCTGAGCGCGGGGCATGAGGGTGGGCGGTGAATTCGGCCAGCCGGACCCGAAGGCGGAGCCCGATCGGCTAGTCGCGGGCCTTCTGGGCTTGCCGATGGGTTGTTTTTTCCCTCGAAGGGGCAACAAAGACCCGCGGGAGGAATGGGCGGATAAGACGCCCCCTGCGGCGGAGGCGGGATTTAAAATGCTAATTCGTTAAAGCGAAGGGTCTTACCATGCGGACTATCCGATCGATCCATACCAATTGAGCTTTTTTGATCGTGGCACGGTTTTTGCTGTATCTCAAGAGAGTACAGGAGGTACAGCATGTATCACGGTATGTATGGTTTTGGCCAGGGTTATGCGGGGAACGGTTTTTTCGGCTTCCCCTGGTTCCACCTCGTCTTTGGCCTCGCCTTCGTCGCCCTTGTCATCGTGGGGATAATTTACATCCTGCGTACGGCCAGGAGCGGGAAGACCGGTCTCTCCCAGGGGGATGACCGCAACGCGCGGGGGCTCGACATCATGGTAGAGCGCTTCGCCCGCGGAGAGATCGACGCCGAGACCTTTCGCGCGATGAAGGCGGAAATAGAAAAGAAATAGTCCCACTATGCCGCGGGCGTCGCAGCGAGACGGCGACGAGATTCGCGTCGAACCGCGCCCGTGCCATGCTTCTCCGAATCGCAACTTCCCGCTAGAATCCGCGGATGGCCCCCACCCGAGTCCTCGATGCCCTTTCCGGCGGCAAGAAGCGCTTTTCCCTTGAAGTGATACCTCCCCTCCGCGGGGGAGACATGGACGCAATAATGCACGCGGTCGAGGCGACGATGCCCTGGCAGCCGGCCTTCGTCAGCGTGACCGATCATGCGCGGAGTCCGGCCTCAAGCGACTGCGAGGGCGATGGAGCCTTCGTGCCGCGGCCGCGGCCGGGCACCCTTGGCACCGCCGTCGCCATTCGGGACAATTTCGGCATCACGACCATTCCCCATCTCGTCGCCTACGGAACCGAGCGCCTCGCCATGGAGGACCTCCTCATCGACCTCCATTGGTCGGGTTTCCATGACCTCTTCGTCGTCAGGGGAGACGACGGTACGGCGCCTTTGTCGGCGCCCTTGGGAAACGACGCCTCGCCTTCGGTCGCGGCCTCGGCCTGTGCCGATACCCTCCCCCAGTCCTACCCGGCCGCCGTCGATCTCCTCCGTCACATCGGCGACCTCAACGCGGGGCGCTTTTCCCCGCCGGTCGAGGGCAAGCCGACCTCCTTTGTCGTCGGGGTCGCCGGCTACCCCGAAAAGCACGTCGCCGCTCCGAGCTTCGACGCCGACATGGATCGCCTCGCCGAGAAGCTCGAGGCCGGCGCTTCTTATGTCATCACCCAGATGGTCTTCGACGCCGAACATTACAAGCGCTTTGTCCGCGAGCTCAGGCGGCGGGGCTTTTCGACGCCCGTCATCCCGGGGCTCAAGCCGATTCTCCGCCGTTCCTCCCTCGCCCTCATCCCCGCGAGTTTCTTTGTCGACATCCCTCGGCCCCTGGCGGCGGCGATGGAGGAGGCCAGGAGCCCGGCCGAAGAACGCAAAGTCGGCACAGAATGGGCGGTGCGCATCGCCCACGATCTTCTCGACGCAGGCGCGCCATGCATCCAGTATTTCACGATGGGAAGAGGGGATGCACTCAAGGACATACTGAAGAGCACCTTCGGCTAAACGGCGTATGGTGGCGACTGACGGGCCTTCGGCGACCCGAGGGGGCAGACCGGCCTGTGCTGCCTGCCGCCCGCATCCTCGGCGCGACAAGCCTCGTGATATCGCCAACAAGCTTCGAGGCACTTATTTTTGACGATGTTCTTGACTTTTACGATCCTCTAAATAATATTTCTCTGAATGATAACCTCTCGCTCGCGCTATGGTCTTCTCCTCCTCATCGACCTCGTCGATCACGGGACCGAGGGCCCCATCGACATCGCCAGCGTCGCCCGGCGTCAGAACATCCCCGAGGCTTACCTTGCCAAGCTCATCGCCCCGCTGAAGTCGGCCGGCATCGTCGCGACGCTACGCGGGCCGAAGGGCGGGCTCAGCCTGGCCAAGCCTCCGCGCTCGACGAGCATGCTCGAGATCGTGGAGGCCCTCGAGGGGGGATCGGGTTTCGGGGGTGGCTACGAAGAGGGGCGGAAGTCGGAGGCGGGGGATAAGGCGGCGCGAACCTGGCTCGCCCTCGACGTCGTCATCAAGAAGGGATTGGCGGAGATCAGCCTCGAGGACGCTTCGACCGCGACGGCCCTCGAGTACCACATTTGACCGCTCGCGACCCGGCGGGGCCGCGGCAGCGAAGGAGATACCATGAATTATGCGAATTCCATCCTGGAACTCGTCGGCAACACGCCTCTCGTGAAATTCCACCACGAGGAGTCGAGCCATCGCGCCACCATTCTCGCGAAGCTCGAATACCGGAATCCCTTCATGAGCGTGAAGGATCGCATCGGCGTGGCGATGGTCGAGGAGGCCGAGCGCGTCGGACTCCTCAAGCCGGGCTCCACCATCGTCGAGCCGACGAGCGGGAACACGGGGGTCGCCCTCGCCGCGGTGGCAGCGGCCAAGGGCTATCGCATCATCCTCACGATGCCCGAGACGATGAGCGTGGAGCGGCGGAAGATTCTCCTGGCCTACGGGGCCGAACTCGTCCTGACCGAGGGGGCCAAGGGGATGAACGGAGCCATCGCCAAGGCGAAGGAGATCCTCGCCTCGACGCCCGGGGCCTTCATGCCGATGCAGTTCGAGAACCCCGCAAACCCGGCGATACACCGCCGCACGACGGCGGAGGAGATATGGCGCGACACCGACGGCAAGGTCGATGTCATCGTGTCGGGCGTCGGCACCGGCGGGACGATCAGCGGAATCGCCGGCCTCCTCAAGGAAAGGAAGCAGGGGCTCAAGGCCATCGCCGTGGAGCCGACGGCCTCCCCCGTCCTCTCGGGCGGAGCCCCCGGCCCTCATAAGATCCAGGGCATCGGCGCGGGCTTCGTGCCGGCGGTTTACGACAAAACCGTCGTCGACGAAATCATCGCCGTCGGCCACGAGGATGCTGGCGCCACGGCGCGGGCCGCGGCGAGAGGGGAAGGGCTCCTCGTGGGCATTTCGGCGGGCGCCGCCCTCTGGGCCGCGCTGAAGGTGGCAAGGCGACCCGAAAGCGAGGGGAAGCTCATCGTCGCCATCGTGCCGGACAACGGCGAGCGCTACCTCTCCACCTGGTTGTACGAGGAGGCCTGAGCCTCCAAGCGCGTGATTTTTTCGAAATCTGTGGACCTGCGGGCCCACTCGAGCGAATAATCTCAGCATGGAATCGACAGCCCTCGTCGTCCTCGGCGCCGGCAAACTCGGTCGCGTCTTCGTACGCCAGCTCGGCGAATCGGTGGCCTTTCACCGACAGCGTCACCAGGCCGAGTACCGCATCGTCGCCTGGGCCGACTCGACGGCAGCCTTCATCAACTCGAAGGGCCTGGCCTTCGAGGCCCTGGCCGGAATTTCGACCCGCAAAGAGGCGGGAGCCTCATTCGCGGCCCAGGGCGGGGAGGGCTCAGACGGCGCCCAGGAGTCCGTGAACGGGGCAGCCACCCGTGCCGTCGAGCTGATCGACGAGGTCGCGGCGGCCGAGGCAGGCGGGCTCCCTCCCCTCGTCATCGATCTCACCTCCTCCGCCTGGACCGGGCCTGTCCTCGTGCATGCCTTGCGAAAGGGATTTTCGGCGGTGACGGCGAATAAGCTGCCTGTCGCCGGCGCCCAGGAGCTCTTCGACAGTCTGACCGCCACCCCACGCTTCCGCTACGAGGCGACCGTCGCCTCTGCCGTGCCGGTCATCGAGACCTGCCTCGGCCTGATCCGGAACGGCGACCGCGTCGACGCCTTCACCGGGGCACTTTCGGGAACCATCGGCCACCTCATGACGGGCCTCGAGGACGGAAAGCCCTTTTCGAAGCTGGTCACGACGGCCATGCAGCGCGGCTACACCGAAAGGGATCCGCGCGCCGATCTCGGCGGCGAGGACGTGGCCCGCAAGGCCCTCATCCTCGCGCGCACCCTCGGACGCAAGCTCGAGTTCGCCGATGTGGCCCTCGAACCCCTGGTGCCGCCCAGCCTGGCCCTCCTCGGCGTCGAGGATTTCATCGGCGCCCTGCCTGGCCTCGACTCCAATTTCGCCCAACGCGTCGCCCAGGCGAGGGCCGCGGGCAAGGCCCTGCGCTACGCCGCCGCCATGGACGACGGAGGCGTCGCCGTCGGCCCGGTCGCCGTGCCGAAGGGAGGAGCCCTGGGCTCGCTCCGCGGCAGGGACAATCTCCTGGCCATCTCAAGCAAGTACTATCCCGACCTTCCCCTCGTCCTCCAGGGCTCGGGCGACGGCATAGAAGCCGCCGCCTCGGCCGTTCAGGGTGACCTCATTGCCCTCATACTCGCCGAGAACTTCAGGCGGGGCTGAGGGCCCGTTCCCGCCTCGCCGGACCCCGCCGACGGACGGCCTCGGCGGAACGCCGGGCGGAACCCCGAGGCCGCTAGACCTCCGCAAGAAGCGAGACGAAAGGATACCTGACATGAGCGACACAAGGCGGTCATTGCCGCCCCACCTCGCCGGGGAGCCGCCCCGGACGAGGGACGAGGCGAAGGACCTCGGGACGACCCTGGTGGCCCGTCATATCCATCGCAATTTCACCCGCCTCGACGGAGGACTCACGGTGCGCGAGGCCGTCGAAATCGTGCAGCGCGAACGCGACGAGTCGAAGATCCATTATTTCTATGTGGTCGACGACGAGGGACGCCTCGAGGGTGTCATGCCGACGAGGCGCTTTCTCACGCGGAGCCCCGACAGCCTCCTTCGCGATGTCTGCGTGCGCGACCCCATCGTCATTCCCGCCGAATCGAGTCTGGCCGAGGCGGCGAAGGTCTTCGAGAGCCGCCGTCTCCTGGCCCTCCCCGTCGTGGACAGGCGGGGAAGGATCATGGGGGTCCTCGACCTCCATGTCTTCGCGGAGCGCGAAATCGATGTTTCGGACGCGGCCCTGCGCGAGGAGGCCTTTCAAACAATCGGCATCAGGGTCGGGGGTCTCATCGGCGCCGGGCCTCTGCGCGGTTTTCGCCTCCGCTTCCCCTGGCTCCTATCGACCATCGCCGGCGGCCTCCTCTGCGTCGCCGTCTCCTCGGCCTTCACGAAGACCCTGGAGACCAGCATCGTCCTCGCCCTCTTTCTCGCGCCCATACTCGCTCTAGGGGAGAGCACGGCCATCCAGTCGATGACCCTCGCCCTCCAGATCGTCACCCACTCCGCCAAGGACGCCTCGAAGGCCCTTCTCGGCCTTTTCCGCGAGGCGGGAACGGGCATCCTCCTCGGCGCGGCGGCCGGCGCCATCCTTTCGGGCATCGAGATGCTCTGGAAGGGCAGGGGCCCCGAGGGGCCGGCGATTTTCTTGAGCGTCGCCATCGCGATGGCGATCGCGGCGACGGTCGGCTTCGGGCTTCCCCTCCTCCTCTATCGCCTGAAGGTCAATCTCAAGGTGGCCTCCGGCCCCATCGTGTTGGCCTTCACCGACGTGGCGACGGTGCTTGCCTACCTCGTCACCGCCTCCCTCCTCGTAGCGCGGTGAAGGCGCCGCGCTGCTCGCGGCCCCTTCCTCCCCTCCCCTGCATCGTAAAATCGGAAAGCGTTCACACTTCCTTCACACAAGACGGCTAGAGTCGAGACGCGGCGGGGGCGGCAGCTCCCCTCCGCGGGAGTCGAAAGGTGAAGGAAAGCATCCTCCATATCGAGGGCATGACCTGTCGCTCGTGCGAAAGGCGCATCGAGGCGGCGTTGGGAAAGGTGGCCGGCGTCGAGTCGGCGAAGGCCAGTCAGGTCGGCGGAAGGGCGACGATCCGGCACGACGGCGGGGTGGTGACCGAAGCCCTGAGGGCCGCGGTCGAAGGGGCGGGCTACACTGTCAAGGAAGGACCGAGCCGAGCGACGCCCATCGCCCTGGGCATCGGCATCGGCCTCGCGGCCATCTATTTCGTCGCGAACAGCCTCGGCCTCTTCAACAGCTTCCCCATCGCGGATTCCTCCATCGGCTACGGCATGCTTATCGTCATCGGCCTCCTCACCTCGGTGCACTGCGTGGCGATGTGCGGCGGACTGGCCATCTCGCAGAGTGTGAAGACGATTCCGGCCACGCCTGCGGCCTCGAAGGCCAAGGCTCTCGACAGGCTTCTGCCGGGCCTCCTGTACAATGGCGGACGCGTCATTTCGTACACGATCGTCGGCGCTATAGTCGGAGGCCTCGGCGCTGCCTTCAGCTTCTCGGAGACTACGAAGGGCGCCATCACCGCCCTGGCGGGTCTGTTCATGCTCTGGCTGGGTCTCAAGATGATGGGCATACTCCCCGCCCTCCCCGAGGCCCCCGGTCTCCTGCCCAAGCCCCTGAAACGGGGGATCGCGACCATCGCCTCGAAGCTGGGCGGAAGCGGCAAAGGCCCCGCCCGCGGCCCCTTCGTTGTAGGCATCCTCGGCGGGCTGATGCCCTGCGGACCCCTCCAGACCATGCAGCTCTACGCCCTCGGCACGGGCTCCATCGCCGCCGGTGCCCTCTCGATGTTCCTCTTCTCGATCGGCACCGTGCCCCTCATGCTCCTCTTCGGGGCGGCGGCCACAGTCCTCCCGCGCAAGTTCATGCCCATCATGATCAAGGCGAGCGCCGTCCTCGTCCTCTTCCTCGGTACCCTCACCCTCGGGCGCGCCGCGGCCCTGGCGGGCATCGCCCTCCCCGATCCCTTCGGTTCGAGCAACCTTTCGGGCCTCCAAGCCAGCCTCGCGTCCTCGCCGCTGGCGCAAAACGCCGTCTACGCCTCGGGTCAGGCGGGGGGCGGCCAGGCCTCGGGCGGCGAGCTCCAACTTCCCACAGAGGGCGCTGCTGGAGCAGGCGGGGCCCCCGGGTCTGGAGGCGCCTCCGCCACCCAGGTCGCGGGCAATGGCGGCGAGATTCCCCGCGCCACCATCGAGAACGGGGTCCAGACCGTCGTGACGGTCTTCGGCTCGAACAACTACATGCCCTTCTACGTGCAGGCCGGCATCCCCGTGCGCTGGATCATCAGGATCAAGAAAGAAGACATAACTGGTTGCAATCGAACCGTGATCGTGCCGGCCTACCGCATCAGGAAGGACCTCAAGCCCGGGGACAACATCATCGAGTTCACGCCGACGAAGGCCGGAATCGTGCCCTACTCCTGCTGGATGGGCATGATCAGGAGCGCCTTCGGCGTCGTCGACGACCTCGGCAAGATCAAATCGAGCCTGGAGGGCCCCGCCGCGGGGGGATCTCAGGGCGGACAAGGCGATGGAGGAACGGCGACTGCCTCGACAGCCTCCCTCGACCTTTCGCCGCCGACATCGGGCGACACCCCCGTCCAGGCCGCCGCCGGAGGCGGCTCCGGCTCCGGAAACGGAGCGCTCGCGGGGGGGCCGGCCGACCTCGCCGCCGCCCTCGCGATTCCCCAGACCCAAGGCGGCGCGGCCGCCGGCGGTTGCGGCTGTGGCGGGGGAGCGAGCGCCGGAGCTTCGGGCGCCGGCCTTGATCTCTCGACGATCGGCCTCGCGAAAATCAGGAAGGGCGTGCAGGAGATCACCGTCAAGGTCGACGCGAACGGCTACAGCCCGGCAGCCATCGTGCTGCAGAAGGGCCTCAAGGCCATCATCCACTTCGAGCCCGTCCAGCTCGACGGCTGCAATTCGGTGGTCTTCTTTCCCGAGCTGAACGGAGCCCTCGATCTGACCCAGGGCCAGCTCTCGACGCCCCCCTTCACCGTCACCGGCGATTTCACCTTCAATTGCTCCATGAACATGCTTCACGGCTATGTGAAGACCGTCGCCGACCTCTCGAAGGTGAAAACGGCGGACATTCGAAAGGAGTTGGCCAGTTACCGTCCCGGGGCGGCCGACACAGACGGATTCTGAACGATGTTCGGGGACTTGCTTTCGAAACGAGTCCGACGCTATTTTATACCTACCCCTCCCCCAGGGGGGTGGGCAGGTTGGATAGTGCGATTTTCGGGAGGACGGTGAGCATGGACCATTGCAGCAGGGACAGTCAAAAGGCCCTCGACCTCCTCAAAACCGCCCGGGGCCAGGTCGAGGCCATCATCAGGATGGTCGAAGGCGACCGCTATTGCATCGACGTATCCAAGCAGGTGCACGCCGCCGTCGCCCTCCTCAAGAAGGCCAATCTCATCATTCTCAAACAGCACATGGATACCTGCGTGAAGGACGCGATCAACAAGGACCAGGGCGCCGAGAAGATCGAGGAGATTTCCTCCATCCTCGAGAACTATCTCGGCTGAACGGGAAAATGACGGCCGGCTCTCGAGAGCCGCGCCGAAGGAGATTTCGATGGTTAAGGCTGCGCGCCTCAAGATAAACGGCATGACCTGCACCGCCTGCGCGGCGGCTTCCGAGAGGGCCGTGCGCAAGTTGCCCGGCATAGCCGAGGCTTCGGTGAACTTCGCGACGGAGCGGCTTTCCGTGAGCTTCGACGAGGGCAACGTCACGATCGAAACCATCAAGGAGGCCGTCGCCAAGGCCGGCTACGAGGCCGTCGACGACCGCGACGAAAAGGAAATCACCATCCCCGTCGGCGGCATGACCTGCGCCGCCTGCTCGCGGGCGGTGGAAAAGGCCCTCACGAAGGTGCCCGGCGTCATCGTCGCCTCGGTCAACCTGATGACCGAAAAGGCCACGGTGCGCTACGACGCGGACGCCGCGCGGGTCTCCCAGCTCAAGCAGGCCATCGTCGAGGCGGGCTACGAGGCCAAGGCCATCGAGGAGGGCCAGGGCGTCGCCAAGGCCGACGCCCATCGCGAGGAAAAAGAACGCGAGATACGGACGATGTGGACGAAGTTCGCGGTCTCCCTCGGTTTCTCAGTCCCCCTCCTCTACGTCGCCATGGGCGCGATGCTCGGCTGGCCCCTGCCGGCCCTCATCTCGCCGATGCACCACCCCCTCGTCTACGCACTCCTCGAACTCGCGCTGGTGGCCCCCGTGGTCGCCGCGGGCAACCGTTTCTACCGGGTCGGATTTCGTACCATCCTCCACGGCGCGCCCAACATGGACTCCCTCATCGCCATGGGCACGACGGCGGCCATCGGCTGGAGCCTCGTGTCCATCGGGCGCATAGCCGCGGGCGACGCCTCCGCCGTCATGAGCCTCTGGTTCGAAACGGCCGGCATCATCATAACGCTGATCATGTTGGGCAAGACCCTCGAGGCGGTGTCGAAGGGACGCACCTCGGACTCGATCAAGAAGTTGATGGGCCTCAGGCCCAAGACCGCCATCGTCGTGCAGGAAGGCCGCGACATCGAGATGCCCATCGACGAGGTCGAGCCCGGCGACATCCTCCGCGTCAGGCCCGGCGAGCGCATCCCCGTCGACGGCCTGGTCGTCGAAGGCGCCACATCGGTCGACGAATCGATGCTCACCGGCGAGTCGATGCCCGTGGAGAAGACGCCCGGGGCCGAGGTCGTCGGCGCCAGCGTGAACGGCACGGGCTCCATCCTCTTCCGCGCCACCAAGGTCGGCGCCGATACCGTCCTGTCGCGGATCATCAAGCTCGTCGAGGACGCACAGGGCTCCAAGGCCCCCATCGCGGAAACCGCCGACAAGGTGTCGGGCGTCTTCGTGCCGGTCGTCTTCGGCATCGCCCTCCTCGCGGCCGGCGCCTGGCTGATGGCGGGACAGAGCCTCTCCTTCGCGCTGACGGTCTTCGTCGCGGTGCTGACGATAGCCTGCCCCTGCGCCCTCGGCCTCGCGACGCCGACGGCCATCATGGTGGGCACGGGCAAGGGAGCCGAGCTCGGCGTCCTCGTGAAATCTGGCGTCGCCCTCGAGACCGCGGGCCGCATCGACACCGTCGTCTTCGACAAGACCGGCACGATCACGCGGGGCAAGCCCGAACTGACCGATATCATACCAATTGGCAACTTTTCCGGCGACGAGCTCCTCGCCCTCGCCGCGGCCGCCGAGAAGGGCAGCGAGCACCCCCTCGGCGCGGCCATAGTGTCCGCGGCCGAGGGACGCGGTCTCGCCCTGCCCCCGGTTTCGGCCTTCGCCGCCATCCCCGGGCACGGCATCGAGGCGAAGGTCGGCGGCAGGGCGATCCTCCTCGGCAACGCCCGCCATCTCGCCTCGAAGGGCATAGCCGTACCCGAGGCCGAGGCCGAGCGTCTCGCCCTCGCCGGCAAGACGCCGATGTTCCTCGCCGTCGAGGGCCTCGTCGCCGGCATCATCGCCGTGGCGGACGTGGTCAAGCCGACCAGCGCCGCCGCCATCGCCAAGCTCAGGGCCATGGGCATCGAGGTCGCCATGATCACGGGCGACACGCGCCGCACCGCCGAGGCCATCGCCAAGGAGGTCGGCGTCGACCGCGTCCTCGCCGAGGTCCTCCCCGGCGACAAGGCCGCCGAGGTCAAGAAGCTCCAGGCCGAGGGCCGCAGGGTCGCCATGGTCGGCGACGGCATCAACGACGCCCCCGCCCTCGCGCAGGCCGATGTCGGCATCGCCATCGGCTCGGGCACGGACATCGCGATGGAGAGCGCCGACATCGTCCTGATGCGCAGCGACCTCGACGAGGTGCCGACGGCCATCAAGCTCTCGCGAAGCGTGATGCGCAACATCAAGCAGAACCTCTTCTGGGCCTTCGGCTACAACGTGCTCGGCATCCCCGTGGCGGCGGGCATCCTCCACGCCTTCGGGGGCCCCCTCCTCAACCCCATGTTCGCCGCGGCGGCCATGTCGATGAGCTCGGTATCGGTCGTCTCGAACGCCCTCAGGCTCAGGAGATTCAAGGCATAGTGAATCCGGGCCGCCCCCTCGCGGGCTGCCGCAAATCGTCGATCCGGACAGCCGTCCGGGAAGGAGCTAATTATGAAGAAGACGCTTTCGGTGGAAGGTATGACCTGCAATCATTGCGTGATGCACGTCACCAAGGCTCTCAAGGGAGTTTCGGGTGTGACCTCGGCGATCGTCGACCTGGCCACGAAGAGCGCCGTTGTCGAGGGCGGGGCCCTCGACGAGACGGCTATGAAGGCCGCCGTCGCCGACGCCGGCTATGAGGTCGTCGCGATCGCCTAAAGACAGGGCCCTCCGTTCGACGCGGAGGGCCCTCATCCGATCCTGAAAGCCGTCGGATCAGCCGAGTCCGGCGAGCATCTTCCCGAGGCGATCGGCGACATCTCCGGCGAGCGATTCGAGGGCGGGATTGGCCACAGCCTTCATGGTCTCGGCCGGATTGACGGCCACGACCTCGATCGTGGCGTCGCCAAGCTCGCGGACAAGAATGTTGCAGGGCAGGAGAACGCCAATTCGCCCCTCCAGCGCTATCGCCTTGTTGGCGAATCCGGGATTGCAGGCCCCGAGGATGACATAGCGACCGATCTCGGCGCCTACCTTCTCGCGCAGGGTGGTCTGCATATCGATCTCCGTCAGTACCCCGAAGCCCTGGGCCTTGAGCCCGGCCTTGACCGCGGCGATGGCGTCCTCCCATTTCAGAGAGAGTTTCCGAGAATTGTTGTATGCCACATAGCCTCCTTGGGCCCGAGGGGCCCTAGCCCATTGCGGCCTCGAAGCGGCGGCCTGCGGCCTTCCAATCGATGAGCTTGAAAAAAGATTCGAGGTAATCGGCGCGACGGTTCTGGTATTTAAGATAGTACGCGTGTTCCCAAACGTCGACACCGAGGAGGGGTTTCTGTCCCTCCGTAAGTGGATTGTCCTGATTGGGAGTCGACAGCACCGCGAGTTTCTTCCCTTGGTCGAGGACGAGCCAGGCCCAGCCCGAGCCGAATCGGCCGAGTCCCGCCTTGGTGAACTCGGTTGAAAAGGCCTCGAAGCCGCCGAGATCGCGGTCGATGGCCGAGGCGAGGCTGCCCGAGGGCTTCCCGCCGGCATTCGGCCCCATCATCGTCCAAAAAAGCGAGTGGTTGTAATGACCGCCCCCATTGTTCCTCACCGCCGTCCGGATCGACTCGGGCAGCTTCGCGAGATCCTTGATGATGGTCTCGATGGGCCAGGCGGCAAATTCGCTGCCTTCGATCGCCTTGTTCAGGTTGGTGACATAGGCGCCATGGTGCTTGTCGTGGTGGATTTTCATCGTTTCGACATCGATGAAGGGCTCGAGAGCGTCATAGCCATAGGAAAGATCGGGAACGCTGAATGACATGAAGGACTCCTTTTCTCGGCGATGGGCCGGTATCATCTGTAACGTAAGTTACAAACAATATCCGCATGCGGCCAGTCATACTTTCTTTTCAATTTTCCGGCTCCTAAATTCGACCGACGAATGTACATGAAGCTTCAGGCTCCTTGCCCCGACAAGGCGATTGGACGCAGGGAAAACGGCATGACGGCCAGGCTTCTCCGAGGTACTCCGCCATGACATTGCTGGCCGTCGACGATGACGAAACCCAGATCGAGCTCATCCGCTCCGTGATCGACGCCCTCGATTATCCCCCGGTGGAATACCTTTCGGCGACGAACGTAAAAGAAGCCCTGTCCCTGGTCGCCCGATCGGTGATCGACCTCGTGCTCACCGACCTCCATCTCCCCGACGGATCGGGCTTCGACGTCCTCACCGGCGTCAAGGCCCTGAGTCCCGCCATCGCCGTCGTGGTCATGACGGCCTTCGCCGACACGCGCGAGGCGGTCAGCCTACTCAAGGGCGGGGCCGACGACTATCTGATCAAGCCGACGACCCGGGACGGCATCGAGAGGATCGTCCTCCGGGTCAACGAGCGGATGGCACTACAGCATGAAGCCCTGCTGCCGCCCGACGAGGGTCCCGCCGCCTCTCCGGCCGTGGCGGGGATCATTTATCGGAGCGAGTCGATGGCGGCCGTACTCAGCATGGCCTCCCGCGCAGCCAACAGTTCCGCCACCGTCCTCCTCTCGGGCGAAAGCGGGACGGGAAAGGAACTCGTGGCCCGCTTCATCCACGAGCGCTCAGGCAGAAAGGGCGCCTTCGTGGCTGTCAGCATTTCGGCGCTTCCGGAATCCCTCGCCGAGAGCGAGCTTTTCGGCCACCTCAAGGGCTCCTTTACCGGCGCGAACGCGGACCGTCTCGGCCGCTTCGAGGAAGCCGAGGGCGGCACCATCTTTCTCGACGAAATCGGCGAGATCTCGCCCCTCCTCCAGGTGAAACTGCTCAGAACGATCCAGTTCGGGCAGATCGAAAGGGTCGGCGAAAACAGGACGCGGAATCTCGATGTCAGGATCATCGCGGCGACCAACAGGAACCTCGCCCGGATGGTCGAAGAAAACGCCTTCCGGCGCGATCTCTATTTTCGACTCAACGTGATCGAGATTAGCCTCCCGCCCCTGCGCGAACGCAAGGAGGACATTCGACATCTGGTCGATCACTTCATCGCCCGCTTCAGCGAGCGGAATCGCAAAACCGTGAAGGGCATCACCCGCGAGGCCCTCGACCTTCTCCACAAGCGCCCCTTTCCCGGCAATATCCGGGAGCTCGAGAACGCCATCGAGCGCGCCGTCGTGCTGTGCAGGGGCGAGTTCATAAGAATCGCCGATCTCCCGCCGGGCCCGATCGAAGAAAGCCCCAAAAAGGAGGCGGAATCCTTCGCCGCCAAGGACTACCACTCGGCGATGCGGGACTTCGAAAGCGAACTCATCCACGCGGCCCTCGATCGCAGCGCCGGAAACCAAAGCGCCGCCGCCCGCGAGCTTGGGATCAGCGAAAGGCACCTTCGATCATGTTTGCATCGACTATACAACCCCAATCCGCCTCCAACCCTCGACTGAATGGACGATGTATTCGACCGAAATGGCGAATAGTGTGCTGGACATGCCTGCAGTCGCTTTGCTAAAATCTGGATTGTGTTACTAGGAAAGGATATATTTTTCCTGTAATTAGTTCAACGTTTGGCATGCTTACTGCTTTATAAATGGTACAGTAGCCCTGCACTTTGACCTTGGAGGTTGAGATATGAAGACAAGTATTTTCGTCAAGCGGAGCGTCATCATCGCGATTGCCCTTGCAGCCCTCGTGATGCCGACCTTTGCCCTCTCCTCGACCGGCACCCTGTCCCTTTCCGGATCGGTTGCCGCCGTCACCACGATCACGGTCACGCCCGACGCCAACGCCTCGGCACTGCCCGTGGGCGTAGCGACCACCAATCTCCAAATCGCCACGGTCGTCGAACTTTCCAACAGCAAGGCCGGCTATACGGTCACTCTTTCGAGCGCCAACGGGGCCACTCTCAAGGAGACAAGCGGGACGGACAGCCAGGCTTACACCCTGACCTATGGCAGCAATCCCGTCACCTTCACCGGCAGCACGGCTACCCTCACGACCTCGACCACGCGCTCGGCCACGGCGGCAGGCAGTTCGAACATCCTCTATATCTCCTTTCCCGCGGCCTTCCTGAACGCCGACTCCTACACCGACAGCCTTACCTTCACCATCACCTCGCCCTGACCTTCGAAACTCCATGAAAAAAACACGCGCTTTGCTGGCTCTCGCCGCCCTATTTTTTGGGGCGGGGGCCCTCAGCGCCTTTACCCTCGAGCCCATTTCGACGACCATCGCCCCCTCCGGGCCGGAGAGCATCGCGACCTTCAGGATCAAGTCGGAGGATCCTGGCCGGATAGCCATCAGGTTCCGCGTGCTGAGCCGCGATCTTTCGGCCGAAGGAAAGGAAATCAACGGACCGGCCGACGATCTCTTCCTGATCTACCCTTCGCGCATGGTCGTCGAACCCGGCGCCCAGGCCGTCGTCAAGATCCAGTGGAAGGGGCCCTCAGATATCGATGCGGAGCGCTGCTTCAGATTCGTGGCCGAACAGGTCGCCCTCGACACGGGGCCCGCGACGAGCTCGGGGATAAAGATGATGTTCCGCTACATCGCCTCCCTCTACGTCGGAAAGCCTTCCTTCGCCGCAGCCCTCGAAGCTACGGCCGTGGGAGCGACAGGGAGCGACGGTTCTCCTGGTTTTCTCATCGGGCTCAGGAATACGGGTACCCGCCATGTCGTCGCCCTCGATCCGCGGATCACGCTCGGGAACGGGCTCGTGAAGCTGCCGACCGAAGATCTGGGCATTCTCGCCGGAGCGAACTATCTCCCGGGAAAAAGCATTCATGTTTTCATAGCCAAACCTGACGCCGTGCCGGGAAAGAGCTACGATGCTACGGTCGACTATGAAGGTGTCTATTAGCCGCTGGTTCATCCTGACCGGCCTCGCCTTCCTTCTCCTCTGTTCACCCCATCCTCCGGAACTCGCCGCGCAGGAGGACAGTCAGCAGGGCCTGGCGGACCTGGTTATCGACGGAGCGAAGGTCGGCGCCATCCAGTTCGAGATCAAGCCCGGCGGGGAATTATCCCTGTCGACCTTCGACCTGAAGCCTTTCCTCGGCCCCCTCCTCAGGCCCAGCATCACGGCGTCACTCTTCGACAAGGATAGGGCCATCCGAGTCTCGGAACTCGGGCTCTTCGGCATCAGGGTTTCCCTGGACGCGGCCAATCTGGTTCTCTCGATAAACCTTGACCCCCAATCGATGCGGCCCGAGGTCATAGCGGCGCGGGAAAGGCCGGAAGCCGGAAAAGGTGAAATCCGCTACAAGAACGCGGATTTCGCGGGGACGGTCGCGACGAGCCTGGAGTTCGATCCCTCCTGGCAGACCGGCGGTTCGACGAGCCAAGCCTCCTGGACGAGCGTCCTCAGACTCATGCCGGCGATCGACCTTTTTGGCTACGTGGCCGAAGCCTCCGCCTCCCTTTCCCTGAGCCCCTACGGGGCCTCCACCGCGTTGGATGCGGCCCGGGCGGTAAAGGACTTTCCGCGAATCGGCTCGCGACTCCAGGCAGGCATCATCGCAGCGCCCGTCGTGTCTTTCCAGTCGGGAAGGCAGCTCTACGGAATCGCCTTCGGCAGGGAGGAGGGGCTGCCCGGCTGGACGAATTCCCCCGACGTCACCTCGGGCGAGTTCGTGTTGCAGGCCGATGCGACCGTGCGGGTCTTCGTGAACGGCAGCTTTACGAGACAGCTCAGCTTGGCCGCAGGCACCTATCATCTCTCCGATCTCCCCCTCTCCTCGGGACTCAACGAGGTGCGGATCGACATCGCCGAAAAAGGGGAGGCGCCGAGGACTATCAAGCTCGGCATCCCCTACGATCAGGGCGTGATCGGCGCGGGAAAAGTCGACTACGCGATCGGCCTCGGCGTAAGCCAGGACGACCCGACCCAACCCTTCGGCTCGGCCCATGTCGCAATGGGATTGGCCGACAGGTACCAGATCGGCGCCGACCTCGAAGCCGGGTACGCGACAGGCCTCGGGGGCATCACTTCGATTGCGGCCACCTCGGCGGGAAGCTTCGGCCTCGCGGGGGCCCTCTCCTTCGGTCTTCTGGATAAGGTCGCCAGCCAAGCGCCAGCCTTTGCCGGCCGGGCCTTCTGGCGCTTTTCATCTTTTTTCGATCAGCGTATTCCCCGTCTCGGTTTGGCCGCCGAGTACCAGGGACCCGGCTTCGCCGTCCCCGGCTCGACGATGAGCCGCGCCGCCGACTATTGGGACTTTTCCGGCCAGAGCGGCTTCGCCTTGCCGAGGAGAACGGGGATCTTCGCCTTGAGCGGTGACATCGCCTATCTCGCGGGCGCCCTCGCCTCTTGGTCCTTCACCGCCGGGCCTGCCTTGTCCATCGCCCCGTCGACCCTCCTTTCGATGTCGGGCGGCTATGACTGGAAGCCCGACACGGGAGGTCAACCCAGGCTTTCGATGACCCTGACCGTCGCCCCGCCCGACAGGCGAGGCATAAACTACCAGCGCGATTTCATCGGACAGAGCGACTCCGTCAATTTCGGATTCCCCCTCGGCGACAACGGCCTCCTCACCATCACGGGGCAGAATTTGGTAGGCACCAACGCGAACCGGGAGGTCGACGCATCCGGCAGCGTCAACCTGCCCCTGGCGACCCTGTCGGCCTCCGGCAGCCTGGGCAACGACGCGGCGGCCGGTTTCAACGGAGGCCAGCTGAGCCTTTCCGCCGCCTCCGCCCTGGCCTTCGCCGACGGTCACTTCGCCGTCACGCGGACCCCGGGTTCGGCCCTCGCCATCCTCGTGCCGGCAAAGAGCCTCGGCGGCCAGCTCATCGAGGTGCGGCCCAAGGGAGCGGCTCCGACCCTCGTGCCCATGGGCAGGCCCGCCGCGATCGCGAATCTGACGCCCTACTCGCCCTTCGTGGCGAATATCGAGATGCCCGAAAGCCCGCCCGACGTGCTCCCCGACCCGACCTCGGTCGAGCTCATGCCCGCCTACCGTTCCATCACAATTGTGACAATCAAGCAGGCTTCCTCGGCGTCGGTTAGGGGCACCCTCGTGGATTCGAAGGGGAAGCCGAAGACGAACATCGCCGGCGACCTCTTCGACGAATCCGGCAAGGCGATCGCGGGGGGGGCCACCTTCACGGACGAAACGGGAGTCTTCGAGTGTTTCGGGCTGCCTCGGGGTAGACTGACCATAAAGTGGGACGACGGCAGCGAGAGTACAATAGAAGTACCCGAGGGAGAGGCCGGGGCCGTGGTCGAGCTCGGCACCGTCGCGGCGATCAGGACGGCAGCCGGAGAGGGAGGAAAATGAACATGGGAAAATCTTTGAGATACCGAGCCCTATTTATCGCGGCGTCGCTGGCCTTGGCCGGGCAGACTGCCTTCGCCGCCTCCCTCAGCTTCGTCAGGCAGACGACGACTTCCACACTCGCCATCACCTATTCGGCGGAAACGACCGCCCAGGCGACCGGCACGGTCACGATCAAGAAAGGCGTTTTCACGGGCACGGATTTCTGCGTCGTCCTCACCCTCCTGTCCATGACCCAGGCCAGTCCCGAGAACCTGAGCTACGCGATGTACAGCCCCGCGGCCACCCTCGCCAACCAGCTTTCCCTCACCGGGTCGCCGACGAGCCCGAGCGAGGTGCTGGCCGGCAGCTTTTCCTCGACCTCGACAAAGAATTCCACGATAACCTTCGACTATGCCTTTGTCGTTTCGCCGACGACGATGCCCCCGCCCGGCAGCTACATCGCGACGATCGACGAATCGATCTACGCCTCCACCTACCTGCCCAGCGGCACCGCCCTGGCATCGAACACGCTGACGGTGACCGTCACCGTCGGCTCCCTCTACGGAGTGTCGGTCGTGCCGACGGGTTCGTCTTTTTCCTCGACCACGACTAGCCAGGCCCTGAACTTCGGGACCCTCGCCCCGGGACAGTCGCTCGGAGCCGACATCCTCGTGCGCTCCAACGTTTCGTACAGTCTCCTCCTGTCATCCTCCAACGCGGGCTCCCTCGCCAATCTCGCCGACCCGACGAGCCTCATCGGCTATGCGCTGACCTCGAACGGAAGCGCGGTTCCCCTTTCCTCGGGGCCTTCCCCTATTGCCAGCGCCTCGGCAGCCACCTACTCGGCGGCCGCTCGCTACGACCTCGTCGCGACGATCTCGCCCTTTGCGACCTACCCCTCCGAAGGGAGCTACGCCGATACGATCACGATCACGCTGAGTTCGCCCTAGTCGAGGTAAGCGCGCGGCTTCGGAAGCCCATGATCTCGGCGATCGCGAGGGGGAATCGCTTCCCCTTGATCGAACTCTCGCCGCGCCCCTTCCAGAGAAAGGGGCGAAGGGAAGAAAGGGCCATCAGGGATTCGGGAGCGAGAATTTCTCCTTCCCCGGCCATCGATTCGAGCCTCGCCGCCGTGTTGACGACGTCGCCGATGATCGTAAAGTCTTTTCGCCCGCTACCGCCCAGGTCGCCTTCGACGACGACGCCGAAGGCGATCCCCATGCCGACCCGGAGCCTGCCAGCGTCGGCCGATCCCGAATCGAGACGATTTCGGATTCGCAGCGCGCAGATGATCGCCGCCCGTGGTTCGCGGAAGGTGGCCATCAGGGCATCGCCGACGAACTTGTCGATCTCGCCGCCCGAGGCCGCCACCGCCTCCGCCTGGAGTTCGAACAGCTTGTTGAGCGTCGCGATGACGATTTCCGGCTCGTTCGCCTCGGCAAAGGCGGTGAATCCCCGGACATCGGTAAAGAGAATGGCGAGTTCCTTGCGTGCCGGTTGGCGCCATTCCTCTTGGCCGTCGTCTCGGTGAATCATCGCGAGAGTCTGGCCGGAGACATAACGTGACATCCTCGCCTTGTGCCGCAAGGCGAGGACCATGGCGTTGAATCGAGTCGCCATCGCGCCAAACTCGTCGCCCGTACGGCCTTCGAGGCGCGCTTCCAGATCGCCCTCGGCCACCGCTTCCATGGCTCTCCCGATGGCGAGGGCGGGGAGGATCGCGAAGCGCCGCACGAAGCCGAGGAGGATTACGCCCTGGGCGCCTTCGGCGAGGATGGCGCCGATGACGAGGACATACTCGAACCAGGCGAATTGGGCGCGATGCATCGCGAAGGAATCGGCGAAGTCGAGTCGCAGGTCGAGGAGGGCTCGGGAACCCGGCGCGAGACCAAGAGGGACGAATACGTCGATAAGGCCGCCCATCGAGCGAGCCATGGCCGGATCCATCCGGTGCAACGTCACGCCACCCGCCACCCTCGCGGCCGCAATGAGGGCTTCCGATGGAAGATGCACCGTCGCGCCTTCGCGGGCGAAGACGGTGGAAGCTCCGCCACCTTCCACGATGAATATCGAATCAATTGCAAATGATTTTGCGATCTCGGGTTCCTCGGCGAGCCCGCGCAGCTCGTCCTCGACGAGAGGGGCTACCCGGGCCCCCGAGGGAGTCCTCGCGGAACCGTCGGTCACCATCGTCTGGATTGTACGCCTCTCAAGAGCGGCGATGCTCCGTGCGTGGCTTTCCATCAGATCCTCGACCAGGCGATCTATGGCGGGCGGCAAAACGGAAAGGAGACCCCCGACGACTAAAATGGCAGCGACAGCGAAGACTGCCAGAATTCTGGCGCCGAGCCCCGGCTTGGCAAATTTCAGCATGCGTTCCGACCCTCGTCGGAACATGCTAGCCCGACATCATGAAGGGGAGGTGAAGGCTCTGCGCCGATTCGATGCGAGGGCTCCCCCTCCAAGCGTCAGGAGGCTCGATTGAGCTCCTTGCTCGGCATTCCGCTTGATCTTCTCCTTCGACCCCAAAGCAGGGCGCCCATGCCGGTCGCATAGACGAGCCAAGCCAGGAGCTGGGCGAGGGTCGGACTCGAGGAATAGCCGAAGAGGCCCTTCATGAATGATCCGACGGCGCCCTGGTCGCTCATGAGGGTGGGGAGACCATTTGGGTCCACCTGGGCCAAGGTCCAGAGGGGAGTGGCCAGGCCGGAAAGGAGGCCGGCCTCTCCGAATTCGCCGGCGGCCCTCGCAAATAGTCCCGCGCCGAAAAGAAGGAAGAGGACGCTCGTCACCATGAAAAACCTGGAGGCGGGCAATCGCCTTCCCCCCCTGAGAATAAGGAAGCCAAGCCCGACGGCCAGGAGAATCCCGACGATGCCGCCGATAAAGGTGCCTGGCCCGCCGTCGCGGAGGCTCGAACCGAGATAGACCACCGTTTCGACGCCCTCCCGCAGTATCGATACGAAGACGAGCACCCCCGTGGCCAACCAGCCCTTTTCCGCGGCGGACAGTATCTGGCCCTCGAGTTTTCGGCCGCTGCTATGGCTTCCCGTCCAAAGAAGGAGGGTGGCAAGGAGGAGGGCCCCGACAATCATCGTCGAACCTTCGAATATCTGTTCCTCACGCCCCTCGAACTGCCCCAGGAAGCGGATGAAGGCCCAGGCCACGACGAGGCTCGCCCCTATGCCGAAGGCCAGCCCGCCCCAGATGGCGAAACCATGCCGCTTTCGCCCATCTCGCCCCACCATGGCGAGGACCATGCCGATGACGAGGGAGGCCTCGAGGCTTTCGCGAAAGGTGATGAGAAGGCTCGCGCCCATGATCGCTCCTTGTGATCGCCATGATTCGACGCTGCAGCGCACATGCGAGCACATCTGTAACTTATGATACATTTACCCAGTGAGTCAATTCGGTACGGTAACATATGTTACTTTTCCTTCAATTTGTTTTGGTCGTAGGCGCAAGAAGGCCGGCTCCCGAGAAACCGGAAGCCGGCCGAGGATGCCGAAGCCTTTGACGCAATTTCGGAGCCTACATACGCATCGCCATGGGCATCGAGAAAAGGTAAAGGTTTGCCCAGGTAAGAAGGAGGATCAGCAGGGCGAAGGGCAGGAGGGAAGGTATCGAGTGCTTCGTCCCTCCGTAATTGGACTTCGCGATACGCCAGGCGGAATAGACAGAAAGTGCTGCTCCGAGCACCACGAGGATGTACTGCAGGGCCTGGATGGTCGCGTTGTCGAGGAGGGCCGTCGAGGCCCCTTCGATTTCCTTCCCGAAAAGGCCGAAAAAGGTGAACCAGACCGACTTGCCCTCCGCGAGGAGATGGAAGAGGTTGTGCGCGATGTGGCCCGCCATGTCGAGGGGAATGATCGCGTAGCCGAAGATTGTGAAGTTGCGCAGCGCCCCGTCGCGGTTGGAAAGACTCGCGACGCGGCCGGCGATGAACAGGGAGGCGACGGGCAGGGCCATCGCGACGAAGAAGGAAATCGTGAAGATGGCGGCGTAGTTCGACAGGTGAAGCTCCGAGCCGAACCACGCGAGGATATCGCTCCAGATCCCCAGCATTGTGATGTTCTGTACGAAGACGATGCCCATGATCACCATCGCGAGGAAGGAGACCTCGATGCGGGGTTTTTTCACCGACCAGAGTTCCTCGGAAGGCGTCCGGAAATTCATCCGGATCGAGCCGTTGGGGCAGGACTTCACGCAGTTCGCGCAGAGGTTGCATTCGGCCGTCGTATCCATCGTACGCGGAAAGACGAACATCGGGCAGCCCGGCGCCGCCTCGCTGCCCTTGTAGCAGGACTGGGTCGTACAGCTCGCGCAGATGGCTGGGGTGGCCGACAGCCTGAAGGCCCCAGCGCGGGAGTAGTTGCCGGCGAGGCCGCCGAGGAAGCAGAGGTTTCGACAGAAGGTCCTTCTTTCCCAGAGAGCCCCGGAGATCACCACCATCAGCGTTATGAGCAATAGGAGAATGCCCGAGCCGAGGGGATTCTCCACGATGCCGAAGACATGGTCGCTCCAGGTGATGAGGATGAAGGTGGCATCGATGATCCATATCCCGTACTTCTTGAGGAATACGGGTGCCGGCCTTTCGCTGCCCACGAAACGCTGGACGATGTCGTTCAACTTGCCGAAGGGGCAGACGGCGCACCAGAAGCGGCCCAGAAAGAGGAAGACGATGGGCAGGAGGGGCCACCAGAGGACCCAGGTGAGCGCCGTTCCCAGATTGTCGTGGGCTTGGGAGGGGCCGAGGACGAGTTCGTAGATGATGAATATGAAGACGCCGAGCACAGGCCATTGCAAGATGGCCGGGTACCAGCGGCTCTTGACGAAGCGGGAAAGTGGAGGGAAATCGAGGAGATTCTTCCGCGTGTCCGCGGCTTGAATCGAGACCGGCGCCCCCGCCGATTTCCCGAAAGGCGCTGCCTCTCGCATCGGAGCTTCCTCAGGCCGCGGTCGCGGCGGGGCGCTTGGACCTGCGCGTCTTCGCCACTCCGGCGGCCAGGATCACGAGGGCGATGAGCGCGAGGAAGCCTCCGACCACGGCGAGATTCGGTCCGGCCTTGGCCACCTCCACACCGAAGTTCGCCGTGCCCGAGTCGGTTCCGCGCGCGGCCCGCACTTCGACAGTCCATTTCCCATCATAGGGAAAATCGACCTTAGCCATGTACTCGCCCTGCTTACCCGCCTCGCTATTCTTCTCCAGTCCCACCTGGATCGGCTTTGCCTCGTCCATGGTCTTTGAATCCATCGCCATGGACTTGTCCATCGTGGCCGTTGCCGTGAGGGTCGCCCCATCCACGGGCGCGCCCATGGCGTCGGCGAGCTTCACCATAAGCGTCGCTCCGCCTGTCTTCGCCGTCCCTTCCATGAAGGAAATCGTCGCCGTGAAGGGGCCGAGATCGGAGGCGTTTCCGGCTCCTCCCATCTCCTGCGCTCCGAGACTCACGGCGCCGAGGGCCAGGGTGAGGGCCGCGAAGGCGGCGATGCCACTGCAATGCTTCATGTTCAACTCCGGGAGAAGAGATCGGCTTCCGCAAGGATGCCGCGCCGAAGTCTGGGGGAGATGGGTGAAGGAACTGTGAACGGCAGACGCTATCTGCGTGTTAGCCTCGCGCGCGCCGAGGTTTCCCGTGGCGACGAGCCGCCCGCGAAGGTACAATGGCTCCGGAGGTCAGCCATGGCCGCAAGGGTCCTCATCGCCGACGACGAGGAAAAGATGACGCGACTCGTCGCGAGCTATCTCGAGAACGCGGGCTTCGCCACCCTCGTCGCCAAGGACGGAAATGAGGCCCTCGGCCTCTTCCAGAAGCACCGTCCCGACTGCGTCGTCCTCGATATAAGCATGCCGGGAATGGATGGTCTCGACGTGGCCAGGCTCATTCGACAGGGCTCCCAGGTCCCCATCATTTTCCTCTCCGCCCTCGCGGAGGAGAGCGATCGCATCGTCGGGCTCGAACTCGGGGCCGACGACTACGTCACCAAACCCTTCAGTCCGCGTGAGTTGGTGTCGCGGGTACGGGCCGTGCTGCGTCGAGCGCCTCCGGCTTCGGCCGCGAGCGAGGCGAAGGACAGCCTCTCGCGCGGCGGCCTCAGCCTCGACTTCAAGCGGCGGGAGGTCCTGGTCGATGGGGCGCCTCGGCCCCTGACGGCCGTGCAGTTCGACATACTCGCCCTCCTCGCGAAGGAGCCCGGGCGGGTTTTTCCCCGCGCCGCCATCCTTGAAGCGGCCTCCGGCACCGACTTCGAAGGCTACGAGCGCACGATCGACGCCCACATCAAGAACATCCGCAAGGCCCTCGGCGACGACCCGGAGGAGCCGCGATTCATCGGGACGGTGCGCGGCGTCGGCTATCGTTTCATCGAACAGAAGCCATGAAGCTCGCAAACCGCCTCGCCCTCGCTTTCCTCGCCGTGATCGCCCTGTCGGCACTCCTGACTTTCGTGCTCGTGCGATCGACGACCGAAAGCCACTTTCGCACCTGGGTCTTCGAGGGCGACGCGCAAAAGGCGCGCACCTACGCCGGCATCCTCGGCGACTGGTACCGCGAGCGAGGCTCCTGGGCCGGGGTGCAGGACTACCTCACCGGCCTGCCGCGCACGATGTACGACAGCCTCGCGGGCGATCTCTATGCGCATTCCACGAAGGGCCTCGTCGCCTCCTTCTCCGCCGACACCTTCGCCAGGCTCCTCTCCGACCGAGTGGCCCTCGCCGACGCCGACGGCCGCATCGTCGCCGACACGGCCGGCGCCATTCTCGGCACGGTGCACCCCGCCAAGCATCTCGAGCACGGCATCCCCGTGATGGCCGAATTCAAACGAGTTGGTACGGTTCTCGTCGGCTCCATGATAGACCCCACCTTCACCGGGGCGGGCGGGAGCTTCGTCGACTCCCTCGGCTCCTCCCTCGCGCTGGCCACCCTCCTCTCCGGAGGACTCGCATTCATCCTCGGCCTCGCGCTAACGCGCCGCATGACGGGGAGGCTGGCCATACTCAACACCGCCGCGGGCAAGGTCGCGGCGGGCGAACTCGCGGCGAGCGTCGACATCGAGGGCAAGGACGAGGTGGCCGAACTCGCGGCCTCGTTCAATCGGATGACCGAGGAGCTCCTCCGCCTCGAGGAGGCCAGGCGCCGCATCATCGCGGATTCCGCGCACGAACTCAGGACCCCCGTCACCCTCATCAGGGGCGCGGTCGAGGCGATGATCGACGGCATCTTTCCGGCGGATCGGGCCAACCTCGAATCCCTCCACGAGGAGACCCTCAGGCTCTCGAGGCTCATCGACATGCTCCGCGAGCTCGAGGCGATCGACGAGGGCGAGCTCGTCCTCGACATAGGCGTTGTCGAGCCCCTCGAGATCGCGAAGAAGGCGGCCAGCCTCTTCGCCCACGCGGCCAGGGAAAAGGGACTAACTATTACGGCTATGGGCGAGCCGGTCACAGGGGCCAGGGCCGATGCCCTGCGGCTCGGGGAGATCCTTCACAATCTCGTGGCCAACGCGGTCAAGTACACGCCCGCGGGCGGAAGGGTGGAGATAGCCGTGCGCGGGATCGGCTCCCCCACCGCTTCCTCGCAGGGAAGCGGCGACGGAGCTTTCGTCATCGAGGTAGCGGACTCGGGTCCCGGCATCCCTCCGGAGGAGCGCGACCGCGTCTTCGAGCGCTTCTACCGGATGGATCGCTCCCGCTCCCGCGACAGCGGCGGCCGCGGGCTCGGCCTCTCCATTTCGCTCGAAATAGCGCGGGCCCACGGGGCCTCCATCGAGATCGGCGAATCGCGGCTCGGCGGCGCCCTCTTCAGGCTTACTATGCCGGCGAGGAAGTTGGCCGAAACACCCGATCGGAAAGCGTAAAGCGCCGCAAACCGCCCTCACGTCCCTGGTTCTTCAAGGGAAAATCATGAAAAATCCCGTTGCGCCCGAAAGAAGCCTTGGGTATCTTGAATAACTGACAGCGCGAATGCCATACGGAAGGATCAGGCCCGGCAGGTAAGGATCCCAGCGCCGAAGTTACGCAGGGAGGAGACGGGCATGGGGGAAGTCAAGACACTGCTCCTCGTCGAGGACGAAGCCATCATCGGCATGGCTGAAAGCAAGAAGCTCAAGGCCGAGGGCTACGAGGTGATCCTCGTGACCGACGGCGAGACGGCCATCGAGACCGTCGGCGCCAAACGCGACATCGATCTCGTGCTCATGGACATCAATCTCGGCGAGGGCATGGACGGCACCGAGGCCGCGCAAAGGATTCTCTCGCGTCACGACCTCCCCCTCCTCTTCCTCTCGTCGCACACCGAGAAGGAGATCGTCCAGAAGACGGAACAAATCACCAATTACGGCTATGTCGTCAAGAATTCGAGCATCACGGTCCTCGACGCCTCGATCAAGATGGCCTTCAAGCTTTTCGAGGCGCAGAGGAAGCTGGGCGAGCTCAATATGGAATTCGAACGCGCCAACGAGGAATTACGCGTCAGCCTCGAATCCCTGCAGGTATCCAACGAGAGGCTCGCCCGCTCGGAGGACATGCTCGCCAAGGCCTTCTATCTCAATCCCGACGCGATCACCATCACGCGCGCCACGGACGGGACCTACCTCGATGTGAACGAGGGTTTTGCGCGGATCACCGGCTATACGAGAGAGGAATGCCTCGGGAGAACCTCGCGCAAGGGAGGAATCGACATCTGGGCCGAGGCGGACGCGCCGATGAGACTCGCGGGGGAAATAGCCCGCCGCGGCTATGTTCCCGATTTCAGGGCCCAGTTTCGAAAGAAGGACGGCTCCGCCATGATGGGATTGATGTCGGCGACGCGCGTGGAGATCGGAGGAGAGCCCTGCGTCCTCGCCATCACCAAGGACCTGAGCCTCCTCGAAAGCCTCGACGCCGGGCTGAAGGAGATAGCGGATAGCGTCCCGGCCCTGATAGCGATGATCGACGCCGCCGATCTGACCTATACCTTCGTCAATGCCAACTACGAAAGGGCCTTCGGCATGACAAGGGACCGGATCATCGGAACGACCGTCAGGAAGCTGCTCGGCGAGGAGAGCTTCGCCCTCGCCCTGCCTTACATCGAGGCCGCCCGTTCGGGGAGGGAAACCTCCTATGACATATACTTCGAGGTGGTCGGAGGCAGAAGGCTGTTCAACGTGAATTACAAGCCGCTCTTCAACGCCGCCGGAAAAGTCGACAGGATCGTCATACTTAATATCGATATTACGGACAAGGCGCGCCGGTCATAGCCCGCATAGGCGGCAAGGTCTCGGATTCAGCCACCGGCGGGAGGCCGCCGCGGTCCGGATGGACCGCGGAAGCCGTCTCGAATCAGTCCTTCTTCTGCAGGAAGAACTCGACGCGTCGGTTCTTCCAGCGATTCTCGAAATCGCTGTCGGGCACGATCGGATCGAGGGCGCCCTGCCCCTCGGCGCTCATCCTCGAGGCCTCGATGCCGCGCTCGATGAGAGCCTGCCTGATCGCCTCTGCCCTGGCCTTCGAGAGAGGCACGAGGACCTCGGTCTGCTCGGCCCTCCCCTTGACCGGATCATCCCAATTGATCATTACGGCGTGACCCACCATCCTGATCTGATATCCGGGGAACTTCTTGAGCTTTTCGGCGAGGAGGTTGAGGGTGGTGACGTTGCGCTGGGCGCGATCGGGGGGAACGTCGGTCCAATCGGCGGTGAAGGCCTTGAACACGATGCTCGCGACGCGGATGCGATAGCCGTCGCCCACCTTCACGACGAGTATGTCGACGTGGATCGTCGACTTGAAGTCGGAGGTATTCCCGAATTCGTCGCGGACCCGCGCCACGACCGGATAGTCCTCGGCCGATTCCACGGTGTCGCCCTTCTGGTTCTTTCCGTCCCAGACGATGGTCGACGCCGGCCAATTCCCACGGAAGCTCCGGAACAGATTCCCGGCCGGATCGTAGATGTCGAGGCTCCAATCCTTGACCGCGGCCCAACGCGAACTCGCGGCGAGGGCGATCGAACAGGTCTCGGCCACGCCGTCGCCGTCGGGCGAAAAGAGGGGGGGACTGACCGTCACCGCGCCCTCGGGCGGCGTCGAGGCCAGGACGAAGGCGGCGCTCTTCACCAGTGTTTTTGCGTAGACCCGGCCGTAGTCGATCGACAGGGTCGCGATGTAGTTGCCATCGGGGGCGACGGTTCCATCTTGGAGTTTTCCGTCCCAACTGAAGGTGCTGGGAAGCTTGCCGGGGCCTCCGGGGAAATCGAGCCGAACGGTGTTGTCGTCCCTTTCTATCGAGACGCTCCATGATTTGATGAGATTGGAATTCCCGAAGGCGAGCGAGAACTTCATCGCGTTTTTTGCCGCCGGCGAGAAGCCTTTGGCGAGGGCCTGCACGGAGCTTGGCTCGGTTGCGGCGGGCAGGGCGCCTACCTCGATCTTGTCGCGCAGCTGGCTCGTCACGCCGAATTCGTCGCGAAGGCTGCCCACGACCGTGTAGCTGGTGCCGGGCTCGACGATCTTTCCGTCCGATCCCACGCCATCCCACGAAACCGGGGCCTGAGGCCAGTCGCCTTGGTAGGAATCGATGGCCGCGCCCGCCGCGTCGAGAATATCGATGCGCCACGTGGCGACGCGCGCCAAGCCCGGCTTCGCGTCCAGACCGATGATGGCCGGCGCCACGAGTCCCTTCTCGTCAGGCACGACCTGTCGCGGCTCGATGGAAAGACTGCCCGCGGGCGGCGTGAGGCTCAGCGCGAACCGCCTGCTCGCGACCGTGGAGGCCTTGTATGTCGCGCCGTAGTCGATCGTCATGGTCGCGACATAGGAACCCTCTGGCGCGGGGCCTCCCGAGTCGTCGCGGCCCTGCCAGGTGACCTTCGCCGGCAAGGTCGACGCGTCGCCCGAGAAGGTCTTCTCCAGACCCTTGTCCGTCTGTGTTATGACGACTTTCCAATTCTTGACGGCCTTCTGGTTCGTGACGGTCATCGCGAGGTCGATGCTGTCCATCACGCCGTCGCCGTTGGGGGAGAATCCGGCTGCCGAAGGTAGGATGGCGTTTTCGCCCGGTGAAGGCGGAAGATCGGCAACGGGAAGATAGGCCTTCACCGTGCCCAGATTGCCGTAGCTGTCCGTGACTTCGGCGAGAACGGTGTAGTTGGTAGAGGGCTCGGCCGGCGTTCCCGCCGCAGTCATTCCATCCCAGGAAAGCTTGGGCGAGGCTCCGGTCCTGTAGAAGCGTACCGTTTTGCCCGCCGGGTCGAGGATGGATACGGTCCATCCCTCGATCGTTGAATAGCGCGAACTCGCCTTGAGGTCGATGGTCACGGGCTTGGCGAAGGCTCCGGCCTTGGGCGTCAGACCTGAGGGGGAAAGAGCTATCGAGGCCTCGGGCGGCGCGGACTGGAGGGCGAAGGAGGAGCTCCGAACCATGGCCGGCTTGAAGGTCTTGCCGTAATCGATGGTGAGCGTCGCGAAATAACCGCCGTCCGGAGCGAGTGTCCCGGCGTCGGTCATGCCATCCCAGTCGAGACTCTTCGGGAAGGAGCTCGCGTCACCCTGGAGGCTGCGCTGCGCCCCCCTTTCGGAATGAGAAAAGACGATCTTCCACGACTTCATACGATCGCGGTTGCCGGCGACGAGAAGGAAGTCGATGGTCTTCTGTCGCGATATGGCCTGCGGCGAGAAGCCCGCCGATCGGGGCTCGATGACGCTGGGCTCCGTGGCGGAGGGGATGTCGGCCACGGCCACCTTCGCGTTAGCAATCGCGACATTGCCGTATTCGTCGGTCAGGGTGGCCCGCGCGATATAGGAGCTCGCGGGCGCGACCCAGCCCCCTCCGTCGAGGGAGCCGTCCCACAGGATCTGGTTGGCAGGCCAATCCCGAGAAAATGTCTTCACAATGCTGCCTTGCGAGTCGAGGATGTCGAGATTCCAGCCGAGGAGGGCGCCGAGGCCAGGCTTCGCGTCGAGGATGAGGGCGAGAGGCGCGCTCACGCCCGACTCGGAGGGAGTGAAGTGGTCGGGCGCGACCGCCAGGCTCGCCACGGGAGCTGTCGTCGCGAGGACGAAACTCGTGCTCCGCGCGGTAGCCCGCTGCCAGGTCCGCCCGTAGTCGACGACGAGTTGCGCGAAATAGCTTCCCTCCGGCGCCGGGGCCTTCGCGTCGTCCGAACCGTCCCATGCGATGTCGGAGGGCGGGTTCGTGGAATCGCCCGACCAGGTCCTGACGGGACCGGAGGCGCCGATTATCGAAAGCTTCCATGTAGCGAGGTCCGAAGCATCACCGATCTTCACCGAGAGGGCGAGGGCCCCGCCGTTCCTGGCCACGGCGGGGGAGAAGCCCTTCGCCTCGGTCTCGACGAGACTGGCCTCGGGCGCCAGCGGACTGGGACGAACGGGAAGCGTGAGGGTGGCCAGGCCTCTGTTGCCATATTCGTCGACCGCGACGGCATCGGCCTTGTAGTCGAATCCGGGTTCGGCCCAAGTTCCATCGGCGAGCTTGCCATCCCATGAAATGGAAGCCAGGGCACCCGAACCGCCGAAGCTGCGTACGAGGGAGCCAGCCTTGTTTCGAAGGTCTAGGGTCCAGCCGACAATCGAGGCCAGGGGAGAGCTCGCCGCAAGCTTGATGGCGAGGGGCTCCCTCATACCCTGACCTGCGGGGGTGAAGAAGGCCGGATCGGCGGATAGCTTGAGTGCGGGAGTCGAAGCGACCAATTTGAATTTCTGGCTGAGGACGCGGACGGGATTGAAGGTCGTCCCATAGTCTATCGAAAGGGCGGCCTGATACTCGCCTTCGGGCCAGAAGGCCCCCGTGGCGGACTTGCCGTCCCAGGCAAGGCTGGAAGGCGGCTTGGCCGCTCCTCCTTCGAAGCGCTTGAGCACGACGGTGCCTGAGAGAATTTCGACGGCCCAGGAACGCATGGAGGAGACATTGCCGAAGGTCAGCGCGAAATTCATGCTGCGGCGTGAGGGGTCGCCCGTTGGCGAAAAGCCTGCCGACGAGGCGCTGATGACGCTTCGCTCAGGCGCGTTCGGCTGGCCCGCCACCGCTATGGACAGCTTGGTCTCTCCCACGTTCCCGTACTGGTCGAAGGCGCGCAGAAGGGCCGTATAGGTCCGTGAAGGCTCGACCCAGGCTCCGTCGTCGGTCTTGCCGTCCCAGAGTATCGTGGCGGCGGAGCCCTCGGCCGTGAAGCTCCTGACCTGCGTTCCATCGGGCCCAAGGATATCCGCCTCGAAACCTTTTACCTGCGCGAAACGGGAGGAGCCCGAGAGGCTCAAGGTGAGGGGAGCCTCCATGCCTGAAACGGCTGGCGTAAAGCCCGTGGGCGTGGCCTCGGCTTTCACCGTGGGTGGCGATGAGACGAGATTGAACTGAGCCCAGGAGATCGTAGCGGGATTGTATGCATCGCCGTAGCCCACATCGAGAAAGGCATAGTACTGCCCCTCGGGCCAGATCATGCCCGCCGAATTCCTTCCGTCCCAGCTCAGGGTATCGGGGAGATCGGCGCCGCCGACGCCGGAGAATTCCTTTAGCACGACGGAGCCCGTCGCGATCTTTACGCTCCAGGATTGCACCGCCGCGCGATCGCCGAAGGATAGCGAAAATTTGATTGCGGAGGAGGCCTGGGAGCCCGTGGGCGAAAAGCCCTCGGAAAGCGCCTTGATCGAACTCGGCTCGGTCGGATCGGGGCGGGGTGGCGCCGACTGGCAACCGACAAGCGCTACGAGCGACGCGACCGCTATCGCGACGACGAAGGACCTTGGACCATTGGACACGACTAACCTCCCGAAAACGCGGGCCTATCTCGGAGGCAGTATACTCCAAAGATAGTCGCCGCGCCCCGGGAGGGTCGTAAAATCGCGAGCCCGCTCACCGTCCCGCGACTGTCCCTCGGCCGTCGCGGGCGAGAACCGCCCTCAGAATCCTTCTTGGGCGTCGCGACGGCCCGTCGGCCGTCGCGGGCGAGAACCGCCCTTAAAATCCTTCTTGGGCGGTTCTCGCTATTATTTCTTCTTGGTGGTTGCGGTCGAGGTCGACGAAATAGTCCGAATAGCCGGCCACGCGGACGAGAAGGTCGCGATGGTCCTCGGGCTTCCGCTGGGCCTCGCGCAGGGTCTCCGTGTCGACGACGTTGAACTGCACGTGGTGGCCGCCCAGGCGGAAATAACTTCGTACCAATTGCGACAGATGCCTAATTCCCTCCTCCCCCTCGAGCGTAGCGGGGAGGAAACGCTGGTTGAGGAGGGAGCCCCCGGTCCTGGAAATGTCGAGCTTCGTGAGGGACTTCATGACGGCCGTCGGGCCGTGACGGTCGGCGCCATGGGCCGGCGAAGCCCCGTCGGAGATCGGGAGGTGGGCCTTGCGCCCGTCTGGCGTCGCCCCGGTGCGCAGCCCGAAGTACACGTGGCAGGTCGTGGAGAGGATGTCAATGTGCCAGCGTCCGGCGCTTGCAGCGCCGGACGTGGCGCCCCTCGGCGAGGGCCCGCCGTCGATGGCGGAAATGGCCGTCTCAAAAACCCTCTGCGCTATCGAATCGGCGCGATCGTCATCGTTGCCGTAGCGGGGGGTCTTGTTGGTCATGAGGAGGCGGAGGGCCTCGCTGCCGTTCCAGTTGCCCGCGAGGGCCGCACCGAGCTCCCGGAGCGTGGTCTTCGCCTCGTCGAACACGTGATTCTTTATCGCCGACAGCGAATCGGTGACGGTGCCGATGCCGCAGCACTGGATGTAATCGGTATTGTAGCGGGCCCCGCCGTCATAGTAGTCCTTGCCCCGCCCGATGCAGTCGTCGATGAAGACGGAGAGGAAGGGCGCCGGAGCGTCGCGCGCGAAGAGGCGATCGAGGTAATTGGACACTCGTATCTTGAGGTCGACGACGTAGGCGAGTTCCTTCTCGAAGGCGACGTAGAGGGCCTCGAAATCCTTCAAGGCCCCGGGGGCTCCGGTCGGAGAGCCAATGCGCTTGCCGCTCAGAGGGTCGACGCCGTCGTTGAGGGCCAGTTCGAGGACCTTGGGCAGATTGAGGTAGCCATGGAGGAGATAGGCCTCCTTGCCGAATGCACCCGTCTCGATGCAACCCGAGGTACCGCCTTCGCGGGCATCCTCGACCTTTTTGCCCATACCGGTCAGGGCCTTCACGACCTCGTCGGCGTTGAAGAGGGAGGGATAGCCCGAGCCGCGCCTTATGACGCGGGCGGCCGCCTCGAGGAGGGCCTCGGGCGTCTTCTCGCTGACCTGGACGTTGGCCTGGGGCTGGAGGAGCTGGAGCTCGTCGAGGACCTCGAGGGTGATGAAGGAGACCTCGTTGGAGGCCTCCCTCCCCTCGCGGTCGAGGCCGCCGAGGTTGATGTTGGTAAAGTCGTTATAAGTACCACTTTCGGCCGCCGTGACACCCACCTTGGGCGGCGCGGGCGTGTTGTTCACCTTGATCCAGAAACAAGCCAGGAGCTCTTTGGCGCGCTCGCGGTCGAGCTTACCCTTGGCGAGGTCTGCCGCGTAGAAGGGACCGAGATGCTGGTCGAGGTGGCCGGGGCTCATGGCGTCCCAACCGTTCAGCTCGGTGATCGTGCCGAGATGGACGAACCAGTACATCTGGAGGGCCTCATGGAAGTCGCGGGGGGCCTCGGCTGGCACGCGGCGGCACACCTCGGCTATTTTCGCGAGCTCGGCGCGACGGCGAGCGTCCTTCTCGGAAGCCATCATGGTCTCGGCCAAGGCCGCGTGGCGTTCGGCGAAGATGATGGCCGCCTCGCAGGAGATGTCCATCGCCTTGAGCTCTTCCTCCTTGCTCAAGGCCTCCGGATCGTTTTGCCAGTCGATGGCCCGGCGGGAGCGCTCGATGTCGGCGCGAAAATCCTTCATCCCCTTGTGGTAGATCTTCCCGTCGAGGGAGGTGTGGCCCGGCGCTCGCTGCTCCATGAACTCGGTGAAGACCCCAGCCTCGTAGAGATCCTTCCAGGCCTGGGGTATGTCGGCGAAAGCCCTCTCGCGCATGCTGCGGCCTTGCCAGTAAGGGATGACCTTCTCGCGATAGGCGAGGATGTCCTCCTCGGGCACGCGATAGCTCGTCATCGGCCTCGTGTCGAGGATGCGGAGGTCCTCCTCCGAATGGCAGGTGAGTTCCGGGAATGAGGAAACGGCCTTGGGGCGCGGACCCCGCTCTCCGACGATGAGTTCGCCGGGCCCGATATAGATCGTCTTCTTCTCGCAGAGATTGCGAAAGTTCATCGCTCGGAGAACAGGCGTCGAAACCCTGCCCTGCCACTCCTCGTAGAAGGCGGTGGTGAGCACGGCCCGTTCCGCCGAAAAGGAGGGCTTCGTCTCGAAGCTCTCCCGCCTGAGTTCCGCGATTCTCTCGTTCATGTCAGCCTCCCCTCCGCGCGGGCACTCCCCCCGCGGACAGCACGGTAAGCGCCGCGTCGATGGCGGCATCGCCCGGGGCCTCGAGGGAGGCCAGGCGATATTCGATGTTCCAAAGCTTGTACTTGCCCCTCGCGCTCGCGTGGTAGGGCAGGAGATGGATGCCTAGGACGCCCGGCCCCACTTCTCTCACGAAATCGGAAACGGCCGCGAGATCGGCCGCCGAGTCGTTGTAGCCGGGCACGAAGGGCATGCGGACGATGACGGGCGCCGAACGGCGCCGAAAAGCGATCCATCCGGCCTCGTACGCGGCTCCGCCGCCCGCAACGCCATCGGCCGCATCGGCAGCTGCCGCGAGCGCCGCCGCCCCCAGATTGTCGAGGCAGACGCGATAGTCGACGCCGAGGACCTTCGTGGCCCGCTCCGCGGCGGGGATCTTGAGATCGAAGAGGAGGAGGTCGGTTCTCAGGGCGATGTCGAGAAGGACGCTCCGTTTCGCATAGCCCGAGGTCTCGACGGCCGTGCGGATGCCCTCGGCGCGGCAGGCATCGAGGAGCTCGCCGAGAAAGCCCGGCTGCGAGAGGGGTTCGCCGCCGGTGAAGGTGACGCCTCCCCCCGATTCATCATAAAAGGTACGATCTTTTCTGAGTTCCCCCATGAGGGCCTCGACCGTCATCCGGCGGCCGACCTCCTGGAGGGACTCGGCGGGGCAGGCCCTTGCGCAGGCGCCGAAGTCCGGGCAGGCGGCGCAGTCGGGGCCGCCCGCCTCCTGTCGCGGATCGAGACCGAGGGGGCAGGCCTTGTCGCAGGCGTGGCAGAGCACGCAGCGCTCCGGCCTTCGCAGGATGGCGGGCCGTGGGTCGCGCCCCTCGGGATTGTGGCACCAGGGGCAGTCGAGGGGGCAGCCTTTCAGGAACACGGCGGTGCGGATTCCCGGGCCGTCGTGCACCGAGAACTTGCGGATGTCGAAGACGAGGCCCGCGCTCATCGAAGGGCTCCCGCTGCGGACATGGCGCGTTGGGCGACACCGAGCCCGCCCTCGGCGTAGTAGGCGCGCACGAAGCGTTCCTGGACCGCGTAGCTCCAATGCACCTCGCGGACCCAGGTTGCGGCCCCGACGAAGTCCCGCCTGGCGAAGCGCGCGGCGAGCTCGCGATGCTCGTCCATCGAGGCGAGCTCCCATTCCTTTACGAAGGCGGAACGCCTCGGGAAATCGTAGAGCCTTTCCTTCAGGATGCCCACCTGCCTCTTGAGCTCGGCGTTGGTCGACAGGGCTATGTAGACGTCATGGAAGCCGACGTTGGCCGAATAGTAGGCGTCGAAATCGTCGCGCTCCAGGCTCGCGTCCATGGCTCCGATGAGATCGGCCATCCGTTCGTCTTCGGCGGCGCCGAAGGCTCCGCCCGCGTGTTCGGCGGCCGCGGCCTCGAGGGCCCCGAGAATCTCATAGATATTGCGAATGCTCGCGAGGTCGAGGGGGCGGACCATCACCCCGCGCCGCGGGTAGACGGTGACGAAGCCTTCTAGTTCCAGGCGGATGAGGGCGTCCCGGAGCGGAGCGCGGCTCATGCCGAGTTCGACCCCGAGGGCAGCCTGGTCGAGGAAGTCGCCGGGCCTGAGTTCGCCCCGGTTCAGCCTGAGTTTGAGCTCGGTGTAGACGAGCCCGGCGAGGGAGAAGCCTTCCTCCCCTTCCTTGGAATCGACCATAGGCCAAATATACCACTGATATATCAGGAGCGCAAGGGCTGACTTTCATCCCACTTTACTATTGCGGCAATGGAGCAAAGTCATTTTTGGGTTCCGAATGGATCGTGCCAAACCTCGAGGCGAGCTTCAGCAGACTCCGTGAAGCTTGCCCGGGGCGATCGAGAACCGCATACTGGGAGGCCGCATGCAAGACTTCGGAAAGAGGATCGACGATGGTTTATCAAACGGGCTTCGCCCGCTGGGCCGCCTCTGACAAAGAGGCGATGCCCCTCGCAGGGCTTCTTGGTTCGGGCTTCGTCCGCGGTTCGACGGCCTTGGTCTTCGATCCGGCGACGGCGACGACGAGCGGGCCGGCGCCCCAAGGCCTCCCGTCCCGCGAGAAGCAAAAGCTTAAGTATTGTGAGATCCTGAGTCCGGACATCACGACTGGCTTTCCAGCTTTCGAGGCGATCCCTTCCTGGAACTCAAGGACTGCCGAGGGAAGCTGGGCGACCATCGAGGTCTCGGCACGGATGGATGGCGTCTGGAGTCGTTGGTACGACCACGGGATCTGGTCGACATCTCCTTCCACGATCGAAGCCAGGTCGGCGGCCAACTCCCAGCCCGGCGTCGCCACGGGAACGAAAACCCTCGGCGATCCCGGTCGCGTCGCGACCGACACCCTCATTCTCTCGAGGCCGGCCCAGGCCTTCCGCGTGAGGATCAGGCTCTTCGCGATGGAAGGGGCGAAGGCCCCCGGCCTCGGCTCCCTTTCCCTCGCCTGGTCCTCGCCCAAGCCGGCCATCGCTCCTGAGACGAGCGCTCCTGCCTTCCGTGGATATCTCATCGAAGGGGTGCCCGCCTGGTCCCAGATGATCTACCCCGACGGCGGCAACGTATGGTGCAGCCCGACCTCCCTGTCCATGGTCATGGCCTACTGGATCAACCGAGCCGGCGGAACCCACCCCGACGAGGAGACCTTCATCAGAATGACGGTCGCCGGCGTCTTCGACGCCGAATACCAAGGTCATGGCAATTGGTCCTTCAATGTCGCCTGGGCCGGGGAGCGCGGCTTTTCCGCGAGCGTTCGGCGGTTCTCGAGCCTTTCGGAACTCGAGCCCATCGTCGCCGGCGGCAGCCCCATCATCCTGAGCCTGTCGTGGGACAACGAGGCGGGAAGGACGCTCTTCGGCGCGCCCCTGGCTCGCAGCAGGGGCCACCTCGAGGTCCTGGTGGGCTTCGACGAGAAGGGCAATCCGATCGTGAACGAGCCCGCATCGCCCGACGACGCCTCGGTTCGCCGCGTGTATCATCGAGCCGAATTCGAGGCTCGCTGGCTCGAAGCCTCGGGGGGAGCCACCTACATTGTCGGACCGAATGCCGGATGGGCCTAGACACCGAAGCGGAGCAGCCGCTCAAGCCTTTCCAATTGATAACTCCTCGACGAAGGCCCCGTGAATGGCCTCTTCCCAGCGGGAGCGGGAGGAATATTCTCCCTTGAAGTTCCGGGGATCCCGTCCTGTACCTCCGATGAGATAGGCGTAGCCCGACCCGGAGTCCTTGTCGAAGGCCATGCCGCCGAGGAGACCATAGGCCTCTGCGGAGTGCGCCCAAAGAGAGGGGCCGCCATCTGGAAGGAGTCTATCGGAGCCGGCGGCGTCGCTGTACGACCCGATGCGCATGAGGCCGAGCCCCATCTCGCGAACCGGCGTACCCTCGAAATCCCCGTTCCTCGCTTCGGGATTCCAGATCCATCGGCCCGTGGTCATCGCTCGTATGCTCTCTCTCGAGAGAAGGCGCTTCCCGTCTATCGCGCCATCGCCAAGAAAGAGCCCAATTAGGACGCCGAGATCCCTGATGGAGGCACGGAGTCCTCCCTGCGGCGAAAACAGGCTGCCGTTCGAGCCTATCTCGTAGGCATCGAGGGCATCCGGCCCCAAGCCCGGAGAAAGCCTGCAGGGAGAAGCCGGGCGCTTGCCTCGGTGATCATCGAACTGCGGAACCCAGGGCCCCGAAGAATCCCAATGCGTTTCATCGAAGCCCTTGCGATAGAGGGTCGCCAATGAAGCGAAGGCCCCATCGGAGAGGAGGTTGGGGTTGAAGGCGGCATCGAGGCCGAGGGGTGAGAACAGCTCGTCGCCCATGAAGAGGTCGAAGCGCTTGCGCGTTACCCGCTCCAGGATGGTTCCCATGATGCCCGTATTGAGGTTGCAATAGGCGAAGAAACGGCCGGGCGCCAGATCCCTGTCCTTTTCGGGCCGCGCGTAGTGCGCTCCGCCCTCATAGACATCGGTTCCCTCGCGGAAGAAATCCTCGATACGCCGGGGCAAGGGAAGATTATAATTGTCTCCATCGCGGAGGGAGGAGCAATGCGACAGGAGCATCGCACTCGTAATCGGCGTTTCGAGCCAATGCGGATTGCGCAGTCGCCAGCCCAGATACTCGGAAACGTCCCGATCGAGCTCGAGTTGGCCCCTTTCGACGAGTCGCATCGCCGCCAGAGCCACGGTCGTCTTGGAAATCGAAGCCACCCTGAACTTCGTGTCGGGAGTCACGGGGAGATCGAGATTCCCCGGGCCGGCGTCGCTTTCATCGCCGACATCGCCTTCATCGTCGACATCGCGGCGAGCGTGGCCGATGTGGCGCAAACCCCAGGCTCCCTCATAAACGACTTTCCCATCGCGTAGTCCGATCGCGGCCATCCCCGAAAGAGGCGCCTGAGGCATGGACATCACTGCGCCGAGGCGCCTTCCCAAAGCCGATGCATCCACGATCCGCCTCCATTCTCCGGCACCGCGTCATTGACAGGCCAAGACCCTGCTTTCTAAGATCTCCCGCATGCGAAGCCGCGATCGGTCCAAATATCCGGTGACGATTGCGACAGCAATCGCGCGCAGGGCCTCCATCGGCCTCGGCGCAGGCAGCCTCGCGGCCGCCGTCTGGGCCCTCGCCTCCCTCGCCCTCGCGGTTTTCGGTTTCAAGCGAAGTTGGCCCCTCGCCAGCCTCTTGCCCGCGGGGGCGCTTTTCTTCATCGGCGTCGCCTGGTTCCTCTATCTGCGAGGCGACGGTTTCGGAAGAAAAGCCGACGAGCGCCCCGGCGATGAGAAGCGCGACAAACCCGCCCGCGGCCCGTCGCGATCGCGCCATGCCCTCGTTTGGGCGGCCGCCGAACTCCTCGCCCTGGCGGCCATCCTCTATTCCTTCGCGGGCGTCGGACGTACCTACTAAATGTATTTTTTCCTGATCGCCTCTTCCTCCGCCTCGTCTGCGAGGACGAAGTGCCCGGGAAAGACCTCTCTCCACTCCGGCGCAGCCCCCGAATAATCGCGCGTCGACGAGTCGTAGACGAGGGGGACTCGAGCGCGTTCGCGGCGCGGATCGGGGATGGGTATGGCCGAGAGCAGGGCCTGCGTGTATCCGTGCAGGGGGCGCGCGAAGAGCTCCTCGGTCTCGGCGAGTTCGACGATCTGTCCCCGATTGATGACGGCGACTCTATCCGTGATGAATCGCACGACCGAAAGATCGTGGGCGATGAACAGATAGGTGAGACCCTTTTCCTTCTGCAGCGCCGATAGGAGATTGATCACCTGGGCCCGGATGGAGACATCGAGGGCCGAGATGGGTTCGTCGCAGACGACCAGCTCGGGCTCCATGATGAGTGCCCGCGCGATGCCGATTCGTTGGCGCTGCCCTCCGGAAAACTCGTGGGGAAAACGGGAGGCGAATTCGGGAAGGAGACCGACCTCGAGGAGTACCTTCTGTACGAGCCTCGATCGTTCCGCTTCCCCCAAGCCCTTTCTCAGGTTGTAGAGACCCTCGGAAACGATGTAATCGACCTTCGCCCTCTCGTTCAGCGAGGACATGGGATCCTGGAAGATCATCTGGATTTTCTGGACGACCTCGCGGTCGAGGGAAGCATCGATATTCCCGCTTATCTTCCTTCCTTTGAAGACGACGGAGCCGCTCGAAACCTCGTTGATGCGCAGAATCGCCCGACCTATCGTCGTCTTTCCCGAACCGGACTCTCCGACAAGGCCGAAGGTCTCCCCCTTGCCTATCGCGAAGCTGGCGCCTCTCACGGCATGGAGCACCGCCCCACCTTTCAGCCTGAAATCGACGCCGAGATCGCGGATTTCGAGGAGGGGTTCCAGCGACTCGTCCCAATTCATATCGTCGCCCCGAGGTACTTTTCGCGCATCGCCCGTATGGCTTCGGGGGGATCGACGCGGGGAGCTCGCGGATCGAGGAGCCAGGTAGCGGCCCTATGGGTGGGGCTCACCGTGAACATGGGAGGCTCCCTTTCGAAATCGATCTTGAGAGCGTGCGGATTTCGCGGCGCGAAGGCGTCGCCTTTTATTTCCTTGAATAGGCTCGGCGGCGTTCCCGAAATGGAGTAGAGGGGGCTTCCTTTCACTCCTAATTGAGGCAAGGAAGAAAGCAGGGCCCACGTATAGGGATGCCGCGCATCGTAGAAGATGTCCTCGGTCGTGCCCGTTTCGACGATCTTGCCCGCGTACATCACCGCTACCTTGTCGGCTACGTTGGCGACGACGCCGAGATCGTGGGTGATGTAGATCGTCGTGAATGCGAAATCCCTCTGAAGGGCCTTTATCAGTCCGAGAATCTGGGCCTGGATGGTGACGTCGAGGGCCGTCGTGGGCTCGTCGCAAATGAGGATGCGGGGGCGGCAGGCGATCGCGATCGCGATGACAGCGCGCTGCCGCATACCCCCGGAAAATTCGTGGGGATACTGATCGGCTCTCCTTTCGGGATCGACTATGCCGACCTTGTCGAGCATCTCGACCGTGGCGAGCTCGGCCTTCCTTCCCGAAAGGCCGCGATGGAGTTCTATGACTTCGCGAATCTGCCTTCCCACCGTGAGGAGGGGATTGAGGGAGGTCATCGGGTCCTGGAAGACCATCGCGATCTTCTTGCCGCGGAGGGGCAACCAGTCTTCCTCTCCGCGAAAGGCCGCGAGGTCTTGGCCGTCGAAAAGGATGCTGCCCGAATCGATTCTGCCGTTTTGGTCGAGCATGCCGATGAAGCTCTTCGTCAGCACGGACTTGCCCGAACCCGATTCGCCGACAATGGCGAGGGTCTCGCCCTCCGCGAGCGAAAGGCTCGCTCCCCTGATGGCGGTCAGCATCCTTCCGCGCAGCGAGAATCTGATCACGAGGTCCCTGACCTCGAGCAAGCTTCCTGTATCGGACATCGGGATTCCTATACGTGGTTCCGGGGATCGGAGGCGTCGGAAAAGGCGTTTCCGAGCACATAGAAGGAGATCGTGATGAGGGAGAGCACCACGGTCGGGAAGATCAGCTGATAGCGGAGCTCGGGAGCCATCATGATCATCCTTCCTTCATTGACGAGATTGCCGAGCGAGGGGATGGACACCGGCAAGCCGAGCCCGATGTAGGTGAGGAACACCTCCCATCCGATCGTCCCCGGTATCGACAGGGCAGTCTGGAGCATGATCACCGACACGAGGTAGGGCAGGATGTTCCGCGTCACGATCCGGCGAGCCGGCGTCCCAAGGCATCGCGACGCGAGGTTGTACTCGCGATCCCTTATAATTATGATTTGATTTCTGACGAAACGCGCGAGGCCGAGCCAACCGACGGCGCACATGGCGATGACCATGGTCCTGAAACCCGGTTTCATGATATAGGCGAAAAGCATGAGGAGAACCGTGCTCGGCACGTTGTCCATGACATTGTAGATCTCGGTCATCACGCGATCGAGGCGCCGTACGTAGCCCCATATCGCGCCGAAGACTATGCCGATGAGCATCTCCGCAAGCCCGACGCTGAGTCCGATGAGGAGGCTCGTCCGCGTTCCGCTCCAGATTCGCGACCAGAGATCCTGGCCAATCGAGTTGGTCCCCAGCCAGAAACGGTCTCCCGGGGGGAGATTCCGGTACTGCATGCCCGTCTCGGGATCGTTGAAGATCTTCGTGGGACTGAGCTGGCCCGGAAGGAAGGGCTGCACGATGGTGAAGAGGAGGAGGGATCCGAGAAGGGCGAGAAAGAACAGCGCGACCTTGTTGGCCAGGAACATCCTGAAGGTCGAGCGCCAATAGGAGTAATTGGAATAGCCGCCGCGCTCCCCCGCCCCGGCGTCATAGTCGGCGAATTCGAAAAGAGCTCGATCGATGCCGGCATCCGCGACGGCGGCCGACGCGGCCATGTCGGGGATCTTCATCACCGGGCCCCTTCGCTCTTCACGAGCTTGATGCGCGGGTCGACAAGGGCCATGAGGAGATCGCCGAGAAAGAGGCCGACGATGCCCACCGACGAGAAGATGAGCACCAGGGCCTGGACCATCGCGTTGTCCTGCCGTTGGATGACGTCGACGAGAAGTCCGCCCATGCCGGGGATCGAGTAGAGACTCTCGATGTAGATCGAACCGCCTATCGTCGCGAGAATCGCCGCGGGCAGATACTGCGCCATCGGCACGTAGGCGTTGCGCATGACATGGCGAACCATGACGGTCCGATTCGACAAGCCCTTCGCGCGTGCGAGCTTGATGTAGTCCTTGTTGAGCTCGTCGACCATGTAGCGTCGCATCCACATGGCGTAGAAGGCGATGCCGTTGAGCGACATCGAAATCGCCGGCAATATCCAGCTCTTGGGATCGTACTTGTCGAAGAGTATCGGGAGGTGGAAGAAGCTCGAACCATAAAGCTGGACGAACAACAGATACACGGCGAGCGGCACGGCATTGACGAAGACGATGTAGACGGTGCCCGCCCTATCCGCGAACTTGCCCTTGCTTCTCGCCATCCCCACGCCCATCGCGAGCCCTGTGGCCATCGCGATCGCCACGGCGGTAAGTCCGAATCCCATGGAATAGGGGATGCGAGGGGCGATGATCTTCACTATTGGAACGTCTCGGCGATACACGAAGGAGACGCCGAGATCGCCCCTCGCGACGCCGGCGTAAAACCTGGCGAGCTGCAGGTACCATGGATCGAGGAGTCCCATCTTCCCGAGGCTGGCCTGAACCTCGCCGACGCTCATCTTCTGGAAGCGGTCGCCGAAATAGCCTTCGATGGGCAGGAGACGCATGAGGAGGAAGACGAGCGACACGACTATGAAAAGAGTGAATAACGACTGCAGGAGCCGTTTGATCGCATATAGAAACATCGTTTTCGGCGAGGGCCACCCTTTCGGGCGGCCCCGCGCGCTTTACTTGATCTTTGAGAGCGCGGCCACGCGCTCGGCGTTCCACTTCTTCTCGAGACTCGCGAATTCCTCCGTGGAAACGGGCTTCGCGAGAACGATCTGGCCCTTGAACTTGAGCTCGGACATGCCGAAGGGGGCCCAGGCCGAGGCGAAGGGCTCGAGCTTCGAAGCCTCCCAGCCGCCGCCGCCGTTCTTGTAGGGGATGATCATCGCTTGATTGATGAGATAGGCCTCCGCCTTGGCGAAAAGGGCATAGCGTTTGGCCATGTCACCGGTTTCGGCTATCGCGGCCTGCGCGAGGCTCTCGTAGGTCGGATTGCCCGACGTGCCGTAGCCCGTCGCCAGTTCGGGCCAGTTGTAGTTGGCGCCCGTGGTGAAGGGATCCGTGTAGGTCTGGGGGTCGGCGTAATCGGGACCCCAATTGCATTCCTGCAGCGCATAGTTGCCCGCGCGGCGCGTCGCGCCCAGGAATCCGGTGGGAGGGAAGGCCTCGGGGATAACCTTGATATAATCGGTGCCGAGTAGGCCTTCGATCTGCTGTTGGATGACCTGGGCGCGATTGGTCCATTCGGTCGATCCGGAATTGTAGGGCATGGGGATCTTGACGGGGAAGCTGACCTTGCCGGCGAGTTCCTTCATGGCCTGCGCCTTCCACTTGAGGGCGGCCGCCTTGTCGAAGGAATCTCGCTTGGTGATGGCGGCGAGATCGCCCATGTCGACATAGTCCTTGCCTCCGGCGTTCACGAAACCGCGGGGCGTGACGGTGTTCTGCATGCGGCGCTCGGGCGCGTAGGGCTCCTCGGTGAGGAGGGCTGCCTTGCGATCGAGGGCATCGAAAAGCGACTTGCGGAAAGCGAGGTTGTTCACCGCCGTCTTCCAATTATCGGGTTCGAACTCGGCGGCGAATTTCGGGTTGAAGTTGAGCGCGTAGAAATAGCTATATGTATTGGTACGGGCAGGATGGATTTGGGCCTTTTTCGAAGCATCCTTCATCCAGGAATCGAGAAGCGACGAGGGAATGGGGCTGTAGCTGACGTCGCCGCGCAGAAAGAGTTCCGGCCCGAGAGTAGCGGCTTCCTTATTATACTTGTAGACGAGGCGCGGGATGTAGACGTTCGCCGCGTCCCAATACTTCGCGTTCTTCGTGAGCACGCGCGAGGACTGGGGCTCGAAGTCCGTCATGGTATAGGCGCCGTTGTAGAGGATGGCCGTGTTGTCGGTGCCGAAGGACGATCCCTGGGCGGCGAGAAATTTGCCGTTCACCGGAAGGAAAGAGGCATAGGTAAGCATGCTGAGGAAATAAGGGACGGGCTTGGCGAGCGTGTACTCGAGTTCGTATTTGCCCTTGGCCTTCACGCCCACCTGCGAGAAGTCGTCAAGCTTACCGGCGAAGAAGTCCTTGCCGCCCTTCACGACGCTCGTGAGATTGTCGGCGATTTGGGAGGCGTTCGCGGCCGTCATCACGTACTTCGCCGCGTCGACCCAATCCTGGGCGGTGACATCGTCGACTTCCTTGCCCTTATAGTCTACCCATTTGACGCCCTGTTTCAGCTTGAAGGTCCAGGTGAGGCCGTCGGCCGACTTGGTCCAGGAGGAAGCGAGGGCGGGCCTCAGGATTCCGAAGCGATCGTACTCCACGAGGGTGTCGACCATGTTTGCCGACATTTCCTGATCGGTAGTCGAACCGCTTACAAGATAGTTCAGAGTTGATATTTCCCCTGAATACACATTGACATAGTCGGCCGATTTTTTGTCCGCGGCAGCAACCGAGAAAAGAGCCAATCCAGCAACCAGACTGGCGGCGATAAGACTGCGCATCTTCATCTCTTTACTTCCTCCATTTGAATTTGAGTGGCTTGGCCCCACCCAGGCCGAAACCTGAAGCAGTATTTCACTTGGAAGACCTGGCGTCAAACGAAAATTTCAACTACCGCTTGCGGTCGCCCATCGCCAAGGTTACTCTGAGGCGTTCCGGAAAATATCCCGAGCCAATTCCAAAGACGGCTGCCTTTGAAATTGGCTTTGCGATCGCTCTCGGCGGCCAGAGCAGGGCGCGACCGCTGCGCCAATCGCGTAAGGCCAGGTGGCAATTATATGGACCCTCATTTCTTCAAATACCAGGCCCTCGGCAACGACTATCTCGTAATAGATGCAGGCATTTTCGGTAGTGGTGTTTTCGCCGATCATGCCGCCGACAAGGGCTATCCCTTTGGCGAGAGTCCAGCAGCCCTTTCTCTCCGCCCAACCCTCCGCGCGATTTGCGACCGACATTTCGGGATCGGTGGAGATGGGATCCTCGTCGGCGAAGGACTCGGCCTCGACAAGGCCGGCGGGGATTTCTTTGGCGACGCAGACGAGGAAACCTTCGTCCTGAGGATCTTCAATCCCGACGGCAGCGAGGCAGAGAAGAGCGGGAACGGATTGCGCATCTTCGCCCGTCACGTCTTCGAGACCAACCCCAGGCATCCGAGGCGCTTCTCCATCGCGACCAAGGGCGGACTGGCGGGTATCTCCATTCTCGCCGACGACGGGAGCCTCGTGCGGGTGGACATGGGAATGCCCGACTTCGGCGGAGAGGGCGAAATCATCGACATGGCCGCCGAGTTCGACGGCCGGCCAGTCCTCATGAGCCGCGTATCGATGGGCAATCCGCATTGCGTCCTCCGAGGTCTCCTCGTCGACGAGTCGAACGCGCGACGCATTGGCCCCATCGTGGAGAATGATCCGCGCTTCCCGAATCGCACCAATGTCCAATTGCTCGAGGTGCTCGCGCGCGACGAGATACGCATTGAAATATGGGAGCGGGGGGCGGGCTATACCCTCTCGTCGGGCAGTTCCAGCTGTGCCGCTGCCGCCGTCGCGCGGAGGCTCGGCCTCGTCGACGACAGGCTGAGGGTGTCGACTCCGGGCGGCGTCCTTTCGGTGGACTTCGTCGAGGGAAGGGCCCACCTGACCGGTCCGGTCGGAAAAGTCTGCGAAGGCGCCTTCTCCCCCGAGTTCGCGGTCGCCTGGGGCCTTGCATGTTGAGGGATACCCGCCTTCTCGTCGACCTTGACCTCATCGCGCATAACCTTCGCGAACTCCGAGCCCTGCTCGACTCCGGTCCGCCTATCGGCGGGAAGGCTCCGCGCATCGCCGCCGTTCTCAAGGCCGATGCCTACGGTCTCGGGGCCACGAGGGTCGCCTCCCTCCTCGCGGACGAGGGAGTCGACCTCCTCGCCGTCGCCTGCCTCTCCGAGGCCATCGAAATCAGGCGAGTCCTTCGCGACATGGACATCCTCGTCATGGGACACAGCCCGTCGGACCAGTTCCCCGAACTCGTCAGACACAACATAATTGCCACGATTTTCGACGAAACCCAGGCGAGGGCCCTCTCTCGCGCGGCCCTCGCGATCGGGCGAAGGGCGCGGGTTCACGCCAAGATAGACAGCGGCATGAATCGCCTCGGCATCAAGACCGGTTCCGACGCCCTCGGAATCCTGCTCGCCATCGCAGGGGAACCCGGCCTCGACGTCGAAGGCATATTCACCCACCTCGCCCTCGACAACGAGGACTCCGATCGCCTGCAATTCTCCCGCTTCATGGAACTCGTCGATGGGGCCCAAGCCAGGGGCCTCCGCTTTCGCTACCGCCATGTCTGCGATTCGATCGGCCTCGCCCGCTATCCCGAGTTTCGCCTCGACCTCGTGCGTCCCGGAGCGATACTCTGGGGCATCGTGCCCAACAGGGCCCCACTCCTCGATGGCCGCGATTTCAGGCTTCCCCTCTCCTTCCGCTCGCGCATATCGCGTCTCCGGACCCTCGACGCGGGTGAAGGCGTCGGTTACGACTTCAGCTGGAAGGCGCCGAGGGGGGGCGCCCTCCTCGCGACCGTCCCCGCGGGCTATGCCGACGGTTATCCGAGGAATCTCTCGAATGTCGGTGAGGTCCTCATCCGCGGTAGGCGGGCCCCCGTCGTGGGCCTCGTCTGCATGGACCAGCTGACCGTCGATGCGAGCTCCGTCCCCGGCGTCGCCGAGGGCGACGAGGTGCTGCTCTTCGGCGCGGGCGAGGGAGGGGGCATCGACTCGGGAATCCCCCTCCTCGAGACATCGAAGTTGGCCTCCACCAACAGGAACGATCTGATCGCCTCGATCTCGAGGCGCGTGCCCCGCGTCTATCGCCGCGATGGTCGCGGCGCCGGCCACGTCGATTACGTGCTCGGAGAGGAAACGCTACATGACCAATGCTGAGATTCTATCCGGGGCCCAAGCGATCGCTCCCTGGCTCATCGAAACGCGGCGCCATATCCACGAGGTGCCCGAGCTTGGAAAGATGGAATTCGAAACGGCCGCCTACATCGAATCGCGGCTATCGGAACTGGGGCTTCCCTTCCGCAGGATAGGCACGGGCCTCGTCGGCCGCCTCGATGGAACGAGGCCGGGACCCGGGATCGCCCTTCGGGCCGACATAGACGCCCTCCCCGTCGAGGAGACGAATTCCCTCGACTTCCGGTCGCGAAGACCGGGCGTGATGCACGCCTGCGGTCATGACGCCCACGCGGCCATAGCCCTCGGCGTGGCCCGATTCTTTTCGGAACGGCGCTCCGAACTCGCGGGCAGCCTGGTCTTCCTTTTCCAGCCCGACGAGGAGGGCGACGGCGGAGCGCTGCCCCTCATCGAGGCGGGAGCCCTCGAGGGCGTCGATCGCATCCTCGGCCTCCATGTCATGCCCTACCTCGATCCCGGCGAGATCGAGATCAAGAAGGGGGCGCTCAACGGAGCGAGCACCAATCTCCGGATGCGAATTTCGGGCAAGGGCGCGCACGGCGCCTATCCGGAACTGGGCGTCGACGCCATCCTGATCGCCTCGCACGTCATCCAGGCCCTCCATCATCTCGTGTCGCGCTACGTGTCGCCGCTCGAGGAAGCCGTCATCACAATTGGAACGATCAACGGCGGATCGCGCGCCAACATAATCGCCGACGAGGTCCTCATGTCGGCCACGATGCGGACGACCAGCGAGGCCGTCCGCGATCTCCTCGTCGATCGCGCCCGCGCCGTGGTCGAGGGCATTCCCGAGAGCCTCGGGGGCCGGGGGAGGCTCGAAGTCGAATACGGCTATGCCGCCCTCGTCAACCACGACCGCGAGGTGGATATCGTGGCAAAGGTCGCCGAGGAGCTGCTCGGAAAGGGCGCGGTTCACTGGAAGGAAAAGCCCAGCCTCGGTGTCGAGGATTTTTCGTTCTATCTCAAGGAAGTTCCCGGGGCCTTCTGGCACCTCGGCTGCGGTCTGGGACCCAAGGCGGATCGTGCCGGCCTTCACAGCGGCGCCTTCCTGCTCGACGAAAAATGCCTGCCCATCGGCGTCGCCGTGCAGGCGGCCGCCATTCTCGAAATGATGAAGGAAGGAAACGCGACATGATCAGGAAGCTCTACATCAGCGCCGACATCGAGGGGATCTGCGGCATCGTGGATTGGAAGGAAACAAACGTCGACGAGGCCCAGGGCGCCTATTTCCGCGAGGAGATGACCCAGGAAGTGGCCGCGGTCTGCGAGGCTGCCAACGAATCGGGCGTCGAGGAGATATTCGTGAAGGACGCGCACGGAAGCGGTCGCAACATGGATCCTTCGAAGCTGCCCGAAAACGTGCGCATCATGCGTGCCTGGACGAACGACCCCTGGTCCATGATGGCGGGCATCGACGCCAGCTTCGGCGGCGCCGTCTATGTCGGTTACCATTCCGCCGGAGGAAGCGACGGCAACCCGCTGGCGCACACGATGGACACGACCAACGTCCATGTGCTGATCAACGGGGAGCTCACGAGCGAGTTCAGGCTGAACGCCCTGACGGCTGCCAGCGTCGGCGTGCCCTCCCTCCTCGTCGCGGGCGACCGCCTCCTCTGCGAGAGCGCCGCCTCGACGGTGCCCGGCATCCTCTCCGTTCCCGTAAGCGAAGGACGCGGCAACGCCTCGATCTCCATCCATCCAAGGCTGGCCCGAAGGCAGATCGCCGACGCGATGCGAAAGGCCCTCGACTCGCCGGCCCCCCTTCCCGGCATGCCTGACCGCTTCGAGCTCAGCATCCTCTACCGCCAGCACAATATGGCCCACAAGGCCTCTTTCTTTCCCGGCGCCCGGAAAATCGGACCCCTCGAAGTGGCCTTCGAGACGAAGGAGTGGTTCGAAGTCATCCGCTTCCTTTATTTCGTGCTGTAGGGCGGAACATGAAACCAATTAAACCAAAGGCCCTCGTCGCCGGTTCCCGGGTCGGACTCGTCGCCCCCTCGGGCCCTGCAGCCGGCGGGGAGCGCGTCGACGCGGCCCGAGAGGCTTTGGGCGAACTCGGGTACGAGGTCGTCGTAGGCATGAGCTGCAGGGAAGTCCACGGCTACCTGGCCGGGCAGGATGCCTCGCGAGCCGCCGATATGAACGCATTCTTCGCCGATCCAGGCATCCAGGGCATCTTCTGCATGAAGGGAGGCTACGGCACCCCGCGCATCCTCGACCGCCTCGACTACGCGATGATTCGCGCCAACCCCAAGGTCTTCGTCGGTTACAGCGACATCACGGGCACCCATCTGGCCCTGGGCCGCGAATGCGGTCTCGTCACCTTCCACGGCCCCATGCCCTATTCGGAGAAGGGCCCGCCTTGGGATGACGCCTCGAAGGCGCGGCTCCTCGCCTGCATCGGGCAGGAGGGAGGAAAGGGTCCCATCGCCAATCCCGGCGACCGAGCCCTGATCGCCCTCTCCGGCGGACGGGCGCGCGGACGCCTCGTAGGCGGCAACCTCTCGCTCATCGCCGCCACGATGGGAACTCCTTGGGAAATCGACACTCGCGACCGCATCCTATTTATAGAAGATATCGGCGAACGCCCCTATCGCATCGACAGGATGCTGACCCAGCTCAGGCTGGCCGGAAAACTGGCGGAGGCGGCAGGCTTTATCGTCGGCGACTGGAACGATTGCGGGCCCGAGGAAGGCAAGGGATCTCTCACCGTCGACGAGGTCCTCGAAGAGCTCCTCACGCCGACGGGCAAGCCGATCCTCGCGAATCTGGCCGCCGGCCATTGCAAGCCCAACCTCTGCCTCCCCCTCGGAGTCGAAGTCGAGATCGACGGAGACGATCCGGCTATCGTAGTCATCGAAGCGGCCACGGCGTGATCGATAGTCCTAGTAGCTACGAATCAGCGTTTCGCGAAAAGCGTCGCCGCCTCCACGTGCGCCTCGAAGAGGGAGAGAAAGGCGGGCCATCGCAGGGTCAGGGCCTCCGGGTGGAACTGGACGCCGACGAGCCAGCCTTCGCCCTCGCCCTCGAAGGCCTCGTTGACGCCGTCGGGAGCTCGGGCGATTTCGACGAGGCCGGGAGCGAGCTTTTTCACCGCTTGATGGTGGAAGGAATTCACGAGGAGCTTGCCGCCCTCGCTCGCGAGGCGGAGGCGACGTGCGCCCGGGAGGATCGTAATGGAATGCCTGAGCTCGTCCATGGCCTGACCCTCGGGCGGGGAATGGTCGAGGGCCCCGGCATACTGGGAGCCCAGATCCTGCCAGAGGCTGCCCCCAAGGGCGACGTTGACCATTTGATGTCCGCGGCAGATGCCGAAGACAGGCATTCCCCTGCGCACGGCCTCCTGGGCGAGGGCGATCTCGAAGTCGTCGCGCGCCTTGCCGATCGACCCGAGGCCGCGGACGGGTTCCTCGCCATAGAGGAAGGGCGAGATATCGACGCCACCCGTCATGAGAAGCCCGTCGATGCCGTCGAGGAAGGCCGTCGGATCGCCCGCCTCCGGCGAGACGGGGAGAAGGAAGGGGAGACCGCCCGCCATGGCGACGGAGCGGGGATAATTCATGTTGAGGCTCGCGTACTGGCCCTTCACGCCGGGCTTGTCCACGAACGAGGTGATTCCTATGCGTGCTTTCATGCTGCGCATTCTAGCCTTTCGCGCTATTTTGGTAAATCGTCACGGATGCGCCGCGGACCGGCCGAAGCATCGCCCGGCGCCCCGATCACGGTCGGGAATCGATCTCGCGCCGCGGCGTCTCATCGCAATTGGAGGAACTAATGCTTAACACAGTTTCGGAACGGGGAGCTGCGTCGGCCTCGGCGCGAGCCTTCCATGACTCGCTCCTCGTGATCGACGGCCACGCGGACACCGTCCTGGACCTCGCCGGCCTCTCCTATTCGCGACCGAAGGACAAGCCCCGCGACTTTTTCGCGAGGGGGGACCATGGACACATCGATTTTCCCAGGCTCGTCGAGGGCAACGTGGGCTGCCAGATCTTCGCCCTCTTTACGGACGACGAGCTGGTCGCCGAGGCGAAAGCGCATACCTGGCGCCTCCTCGAAACGATGGAGGCGCAGCTCAAGGCCGATAGGGGCATCGTCCTCGCGACGAAGGCGAGCGAGATACTCGAGGCGAGGGCGGCGGGAAAACGGGCCGGCATGCTTTCCATCGAGGGGGGCGAGGCGATAGGCGAGAGCCTCGACGAACTCCGCGCCTTTTTCGCGCGCGGCGTCCGCCTCATGGGCTTGACCTGGAACCGGCGCAACGCCTTGGGCCGCGGAGCAGGCACGGGCACGGCGGCCGACGGGAGGGGTGGCCTCACGGATTTCGGCCGCAAGGTCGTCAAGGAAATGGAACGACTCGGCATGGTAGTCGATGCCTCGCATCTATCGGACGAGGCCCTCGACGATCTCCTGGCCGTGGCCGAACGACCCGTCGTCGCCTCGCACTCGAACAGCCGCGCCCTCGTACCCCATCGGCGCAATCTCGAGGACGCCCAGGCTGAGCGCATCGCGAAGACGGGGGGCCTGATCGGCATAACCTTCGCCGGAGTATTCGTCGATCCCGAGCCGGCCAAGGTGACGAAGGAACGGGTGCTCGAGCATCTCGAGCACTTACTTTCCGTCGTCGGACCGGATCATGTCGGGCTTGGCTCGGACTTCGACGGCTTTACCGAAAAGTACGGCATCGCCTTCGGCTCGGCAGCGGAGCTTCCATGGATCACCGAGAACCTGCTGGCCCGCGGTCATTCCCGGGCGGATGTCGCGAAGGTCATGGGGGGAAACTGGCTGCGCGTGCTCAAGGACATCTGCGGTTGAGAAGGTCATGCGAGGGCGGAATCGTCCTGCTTCAGCCCAGCTCCCTCGCTATCAGGTCCTCGAAGCTCTCCCTGCGCACCGATAGCCTATGTCGCCCCGCCGCCGTCATTACCACCGCGGGGCGGGGCAGCCGATTGTAGTTGCTCGCCATCGAGTGGTTGTAGGCCCCCGTCGTGGAGACGGCGACTATGTCGCCCGCCTCGGGCGCAGGCAGGGCGATGTCGCGAATGAGGATGTCGCCCGTCTCGCAGCATTTGCCCGCTATGGTGTAGGTGCCGGCCGGGGCCGCATCCGCCTTGTTGGCGATGAGTGCCTCGTAGCGGGCTCCGTAGAGGGCCGGACGCGGATTGTCAGGCATCCCCCCGTCCACGCCGACATAGGTTTTGATGCCGGGAATTTCCTTCACCGATCCGATCGTATAGAGGGTGATCCCGGCCTCGGCTACTATCCAGCGCCCAGGCTCAATGATGAGACGCGGACGCGCGAGGCCGAGCCTGGAGCAACCCGAATCCACGGCCGCGACCATTGCGTCGGTGAAATGCGCGATGGGCTCCGGCGCGTCCTGTTCCGTATAATGCACTCCGAAACCCCCGCCCAGGTTGAGGTCCGAAGCCTCGAAGCCGTAGTCCCTCTTCACCTCCCCCATGAAGCCGAGGACGATTTCGAGGGCCTTGAGATGCGAGTCTCTCACGAGAATCTGGGAGCCGACATGGAAGTGGAAACCCTTGAGCTCCACGCCCTTCATCGCGAGGGCGGCGCCGACGTAGGCGTCGCGAACCTTCGGGTCGAGGGGGATGCCGAACTTGGAATCGAGGCGCCCCGTCGATACGTACTCATGCGTATGGCTGTCGACGCCCGGCGTCAGGCGGAAGATGATGGGGACGCGTCGGCCGCGAGATCGCGCAAGGCCGTCGAGGATCCGTAGCTCATCGAGGTTGTCCACGACCACCCGACCGACGCCGAAATCGACGGCCATCTCGAGTTCCGCGGGCGTCTTGCTGTTGCCGTGGAAGAAGATCCTGTCCATCGGAAAGTCGGCCCGCTTCGCGGCATACAGCTCCCCGCCGGAGACCACGTCGAGGCCGATGCCTTCCGATTCGACGATCTTGCATATCTCGAGGGTCTGGAAGGCTTTGCTCGCGTAGACCGCGAAGGTGTTCGGATGTCTTTCGAGAAAGCTCTCGCGAATCTCGCGAAGGCGGGAGCGGATCATCGTCTCCGACATCACATAGAGGGGCGTCCCGTAGATCCGCGCCAGATCGACGGTATCGCAGCCGTCGAAAACGAAGTGGGCCGTCCGTTCAGCATTGCTGGAAATCATGTCATGTCCCCTTTCCGGAGCCGAATGCCCCTCCCAGTCAGATTATTCATGGAGCTTTTCAGTGATACCACGATCACGCCCCCCGTGGCGCCTCCGCGCTTTCTCATATACACTGCTTCACAGCGGGATTACAGAAAGTCTGCGATGACCTTGCGTCATCGTCCATCCCCGGCTCGCGCCGGTGCAAAGGCAGCCTGGAGGGACCATGTTCCGCAATGCGAAACTCGGAGCGAAGCTCATGCTCCGCTTTCTCGCCATCACCATCGTCGTAGTCGGCGTCAGCGTCTACGGCATCGTCACGCTCATGCAGGTGCGCGCCGACTTCAGCTACGTCAAGAGCGTCGTCGTCCCATCGATGATGGATCTCTCGACTGCGCAGCAGGAATTCCTGAAGATGGAGACGATCCTCCTCCAGTCCCTCGCCACCGACAGCACGGGCGAGCAGGGAATGACTGGACAGCTCGAGGACCATCACGGCGCCCTTTCAAAGGCGGTCGAGGCTTACCGCCCCCTGGCAGGCAGCGACGCCGAGCGCAAGCTCCTCGCCGACTATGACCGCTTGATGCCTGCCTTCGTCATGAACTCCCAATCGATCATCGCCCTCGCGACCGGGGGCCAGCACGCACAGGCCGTCGCGCTCAACTCCCGCGGCACTACGCGGATCGGAGGAGAGCTCGAAAAGGCCTTCCAGAGCCTCGTCACCCTCAACATGAACAAGGTGGATACCATGTCCGCCCATTCGCTCAGAATTGCCGACCTCGCCCTCCGACTCTCGATCGCCATCATGCTCGGCGCCATCATCTTTTCCATTGTCAGCGGTCTTCTCACGACGCGATCGATCGTGCGTCCCCTCGCCGCCCTCGGAAAGACGGCCACGGCCGTCGCTGAGGGCAACCTCGCCGATGCCACCGACAGCCACCTCACTTCGAGGGGCGACGAGATCGGCAGCCTTTCAAAGACGATCGAGGCGATGCGCGTCCAACTCGGCGAGCACATTCGCCGCATCGAAGCCGGTTCGCGCGATCTTTCGGGGGTGGGCACGGAACTCGCCGAGGCGACGGGGAAGACGGTCGAAAGCGTGGGCGGCATAGTCAAGGCCGTCGAGGGCGCCCGAGACCGCGTGATCTACCAGAGCTCCAGCGTAACCGAGACCTCGGCGACGATAGACGCCATCATCCGCAACATCGGCAATCTCAATGACCAGATCGAAGGCCAGGCCGCGAGCGTCACCCAGTCCTCCGCCTCGATCGAGGAGATGGTAGCAAACATCCAAGCCGTCACCAAGACCGTCGAGCAGATGGCGGGCTATTTCGCCAAGCTCCAGGAAGCCTCCGAGGACGGAAGATCCAAGCTTCGCGCGATGGTCGACATGACGAAGAGCGTCGCCGAGCAGTCCGAGAAGCTCTACGAGGCCAACGGCGCCATCAGCGCCATCGCGAGCCAGACCAACCTCCTCGCGATGAACGCGGCCATCGAGGCCGCCCATGCCGGCGACTCGGGCCTCGGGTTCGCCGTCGTGGCCGACGAAATCCGCAGTCTCGCGGTCAACTCGGCCAAGCGCTCGAAGGAGATCGCGGGCGACATCAAGGCCATCAAGGGTCTGATCGATTCCGTGTCCAAATCCTCCGAGGCAACCGACAGCGCATTTTCCATCGTGATGGAGCACCTCGAGACCGTGAGCCGCTTCGAGCGGGAGATCCGACAGGCCATGGACGAACAGAACGAGGGCTCGAAGCAGATACTCGAGGCCATCGGCGAGATCAACGTCGCCACGGTCAACGTCCGCCACGGCGCCGCGGAAATCATGGAGGGTTCGAAGAGCATCGGCGGCGAGATGCGCAACCTTGCGAGCGCCTCCGAGGAGCTCCGGAACGGGATGGGCGATATCGAGTCGGCAGTCTCATCGATCGACGAGGCGGGCACGCGCGTGAAGGACGTCGGGCTCCGGAACGACGAAACGGTCCGTAGCCTCGCCGCCATCGTGTCGCGCTTCAAACTGGAATAACCTGGGTTCAGGCCCGCCGCGTCCTCTCGAAAGAGACGAAGTAGTGGGTCCCGAGATCGAAGAAAGCCTTCTCCCTGAAGCCGTAGGGTTCCACTTTTGCCTTGAGCGCTTCCTTGGAAAAACGGACCTGCCGCGGGGGTCCGAAGGGAGTATCCGGATGGAACTCGATGAGGTCGAGGCAGCCTCCATCGCGGAGTTCGCGCGAAAGGGTCGAGAGGATCTCGTCCTGGCATTCCATGTCGTGGAAGGAATTCGAGAAGAACACGTGGGCGGCAGATGACCAGCCGAGATCCCCGAGCCGGGAGCAGACATCCACTCCTTGGGTCTCGATGTTGGCGCGGCGGTAGAACTCCCCCTCGAAAACCTCCGGATAGGCGTCGACGGCGATGACCTTCCCGCAGCGCTCGGCGAAGCGCGAGGAATAGTAACCGTCGCCGGAACCGACGTCGAATACCAGGTCGTCGGCTCCCGGCTGCATCGTCTCGAGAAGGCGATCCGCGATGGACGCCTTGGTTTCCGCGCTCAAGCCCCCGCGGCCATGGGCTCCATGAATAGCCATAATTGCTCCTTTCCTTGTCATCTTTCCGGCGGTACGGTCGCCGAGGCCGCGTTCGCGGCCATTTTCGCAAGCAGTCTCCCAATCGCCTCTCGCTCCGGTCCCGACAGGGAGCCGAGCAGATGCCCTTCCCATTCGTCGAGGGCGCCTTCCACGTCGGTCTCGATCGTCCTCGCCTTTTCGGTGAGGCGCACGCGATAGGCTCGCCCGTCCGATTCGTGCTCGTCCCGCACCGCGAAGCCGTCCGCGACGAGTTCGTCGACGGCGCGTTTGACGGCAGCCTTGTCGACCCCGATGTTCCGCGCCAGTTCCTCTTGGCTCCGACCATCTCCATGGAAAAGCGATAGGAGGATGGGGTAGGTCCGGGCGCTGACGCCGAGAGATCGAAGTTCGCGGGTTAGGTGTGCCTGGGTTCGCCAGTAGAGCTGCGAGATATAGCGGCCGAAATGCCCACCTTCCGATCTCCGGACCGAAGCCCCATTTTTCTTCACAAATCGAAGTTACGGTTTTTTAGTTGATATGTCAACCATTTCCCCCAGCGCTTCGGCACACCTCCCCTTTCGCTCCGGCTCACATTGACTTTCGCTCCAGCCCCTTTGACTGCCGCCCCTTTCCGGTCTAGGTTGGAAATCACGAACAAGGCAGGAGGAGCAGGCATGAAAGTCTGGGGTCAGACCCTCGAGGGTCGCGAGGTCCATCTCTACAGTCTCGCGAACGCCTCCGGCATGGAGGTGGACATCGCGGACTTCGGCGGAACCGTCGTCCGACTCACCGCGCCGGACGGCGAGGGCCGATTCGCCGATGTCGTGCTGGGCTACTCGAATCTCTCCGACTATCTCGAGCCCGGGCGCTCGCCCTATTTCGGGAGCATCATCGGCCGCGTCGGCAATCGCATCGCGAAGGGATCGTTCACGCTCGACGGCACGACCTACGTCTTGGCGAAGAATGACGGTCCCAATTCCCTCCATGGAGGCCTTCGAGGCTTCGACAAGGTGGTTTGGGAGGCAGAGGAATATCGCGAGGAGGGCACGAGCCCGGACCAAGCCTCCTCGTCGCTCCAGCTGCGCTACGTCAGCAAGGACGGGGAAGAGGGCTTCCCCGGCAACCTCGAGACGACGGTGCTGTACACCCTCTCGGCAGACAACTCCCTCAGGATGGATTATCGGGCCGTCGCCGACGCCCCGACGCCCGTCAATCTCACCAATCACAGTTATTTCAATCTCGAAGGCGAGGGGAATGGCGACATCCTCGGCCATCTCGCCCTCATCGATGCGGATCGATTCACGCCGGTCGATTCCACCCTCATCCCGACCGGCGAGCTCCGGGCGGTCGCAGGCACGCCCTTCGATTTCACGAGTCCGCGGGCAATAGGCGAACGGATTGACTCGGCCGACGAGCAACTGCGCCTCGCGGGAGGATATGATCACAATTGGGTGCTTAATGGGAAGGCCGGAACCTTGCGGCGTGCCGCAAGGGTGGTCGCCCCCTCGAGCGGCCGCGTCCTCGAGGTCTGGACTACCGAGCCCGGAGTGCAGTTTTATACGGGCAATTTCCTGCCTCGGCCGGGATCGGGCCGGCCGCTGATCGGCAAGGGCGGAAGGCCCTACGGCTGGCGCGGCGGCTTCTGCCTCGAGACCCAGCGATTTCCCGATTCCCCCAACCGCCCCGAATTCCCCTCGATCGTGCTGCGACCCGGCGAGGTCTACGAATCGACGACGGTCTTCAGCTTCCCGAGTATCTCCCGCTCGTCGCCGACGCGCCTCAAATAACCGTCGTGCTCCATCCGATTGAGGAGGGGAATGATCCATTTGCGCGAAAGACCCGTCGCGGCCTTGGCCTCCCCCAAGGCTAGGGTCGAGCCGGGGCTGCGCGGCCCCACGATGCTATCCACGAATTTCGCGTAGACCCGCGGAGCCACATGGAGCCTTCCGTCGAGGCTGGTCGCCAAGCCCGCCCGGCAAAGGGCGGCTAGATCGCGCTTGAGGCCTGGGACCGATTCCGCCGCGAGATCGAGACCGGCCTCCCCCGCCCTCTCGAGCCGCTTCGCGAGTTCGACGAGGGCCTTGGGCAGCGCCGAAACGTTTCCGCCGTCCCCCTCCTGGGCGACTCGCGGCGGGAGTATCGAACCATTGTTCAGTGTTATGATGTTTTCTTCCGCGAGGCGGCGGGCTATCGCCAAAGTCGCCTCGCGCGGAAGGCCGAGGCGGCCCGCCATGCCGATTTCGGGGAAGCCTCCGGGTTCCGCCGCCGCGGCCTCGAAGAGCGCTCGCGCCCTTCGCCATCGCGGCTCGGGGAATATCCAATCCCCCGCCCGTACCGCGCCGGATGGAGGCCGAATTTCGGCTCCGAGCCGCAGGCAGCCCGCGCGCTCGAGCTCGAAAACCTGCCGCGCCTCGACCGAAGAAGGGAGGGCGGAGGCTGCCGCGCGCAGGGCCGGTTCGAGGGCAAGGCGCTCCCGAGCTTCGTGTCCACCGAAGGCGAAGACGGAGCCTGCGGCGAGAACGTCGGCGCCGCCCTTCATAAGTAGTACGAACTTCTGGCCGGGAAGGGCAGCGATCGGAGCCTCGACGGTCACGCGGAGGAAACCGGGACATTTCACCGGATAGACCATGGCTTCCCTGTGCCCCGAGCCCAGGGCGAGCTCGGCGCTTAGTCCCGGCCTCGGCTTGAACGATGACGAATACCCATCGAGAAGCATGTAGAATGAGCTCGTCGTTTCGAAGCCGCTTCCCTCTCCGACAAGGCAGTCGCCTCGACGGATCGTCGCGCGGGATTTGATGAAGGAGACGGCGACCCGACAGCCCGCCTCGGCCCTCGCGACGGCTTCGCCGTAGCGTTGCAGCGAACGGACGCGGAGGCTTTCGGCCTGGGGGAGAAGAAGGAGTTCGTCGCCCACCGAAAGCTCGGCGCCGCGAAGGCTGCCCGCCACAACGCGGCCAAGGCCGGGGAGTTCGAAGGCCCGGTCGACGATGAGGTTGGGTCCACGCGATGGCGCCGAGGAAAGCGGCACAACAGGCGAAGACGATCCGCCTCCTCCAGCCGAGGATTCGCCCGGGCCGCCGAGGATTCGGCAAAGCTGGTCTCGTAGCTCGGGGATGCCTCGCCCTCCGATCGAGTCGACCGCGATCCAGGGGATCGCGGCGGTCCAAGGGATAGCGCCGGTCCACGGGGCCGCGGGAGTATGCGGTATGACGCCGGCGGGAGGGACGGCGTCGTGCTGAGGCAGCTCGCCGTAGCCGCCGCCTCGGACCTGCATCGCGGCCAAGCGCGATAAGGCATCCTTTGCGACGAGGCGGGGGCGCTCGGGCGGCACGATGTCCGCTTTTGTAATAACTAGTAATAGTATCGGCACGCCCAAGGCGCGGAGGACGGCCGCATGTCTGCCCGTCTGCTCCATCCAGCCGTCGTCGGCCGCGACGACGAGGAGGGCCCCGTCGATGCCCGAGGCCCCCGCGACCATGTTGCGTATGTAGCGTTCGTGGCCGGGCACGTCGATGACGCCGACGCGGAGGCTTCCCTCGGTGAAATGCGCGAAGCCGAGGTCCGTCGTCATGCCCCTGGCCTTCTCCTCGGGGAGCCTGTCCGTGTCCATGCCCGTGAGGGCGGCGATGAGGGCCGTCTTGCCATGGTCGACATGGCCGGCCGTTCCGATGACAGGCATCCTCAATCCTCCCGTCGCGCAGGCTCGCCGCTCCCGGGATAGAGGGCTGCGCGAAGGACCCCGGCGACCAGCCCGGCGTCCTCGCGACAGAGGCAGGCGAGGTCGATCGCCAGCCTACCATCGCGGGCGATCGCGACGAGGGGCGGCTCTCCCGAGCGCAGGCGGGAGGCCAGGGCGATTACGCCCCCCGCTGCCTCGGCCAGGCTTCCAGATGCGACTAGCGCGAAAGATTCGAAGCTTTCGTCCGGTGCGCTTCCCCCGCCCGTCGTGGCTCGCGAGGGAAGGAGGGCGAAGGAACCGCGTGGCAAGATTCGGCTGACAGCCTTCCCGAAGGCTTCGAGGCGCGATAGCTCGGGCCGTTCCGTGCGCCCCGCATCGCCGTTGAGAAGGCGCACGAGTCGCTCCTCGAGGAGGCTCTGCACGGTCTTGCCCGGCCTGAGAGCGCGGGCGAGAGGATCGCGACCCATGGCTTCGACAATGGCCTTCCTCCCCGCCGCGATGCCTGCCTGGGGACCGCCGAGGAGCTTGTCGCCGGAGAAGCAGACCAGGGCCGCCCCCTCCCGCGCATAACGGGATAGAGGCGTTTCGCCTTCAATGCCCTCCCTCCAGCAACCCGAGCCCTGGTCGACGACGATGGGCAGAGTCGGAGGAAGGGCGGCGGCGAGTTCGGCAAAGCGGGGCTTCGATGCGAAACCGCGAATGACGAAATTGGAGCCGTGCACGAGGAGGACGCAGGCGGTCGCCGGAGTCAGCGCGGCCAAATAATCATCGACCGTGGTGACATTAGTCGTGCCCACCTCGACGAGGCGGGCGCCGGATAGCGCAAGGATTTCGGGAATGCGAAAGCCCCCGCCGATCTGCACCTGCTCTCCCCTGGAGACGACGACCTCCCGGCCCGCCGCGATCGCGCGCAGGGCGAGTAGGACTGCCCCCGCATTGTTGTTGAGGATGATCGCCGATTCCGTCCCCGCGAGCTCGGCCGCGAGCATCGGGGCCAGTCCCCCGCGTCGACCCCTTTCGCCGCTCTCGAGGTCCATCTCGATGCTGCAATAGCCCGAGTTGGATCTTTTCGCGGCGTCCCAAATCTCCGCGTCGAGGGGGCTCCTTCCGAGGTTGGTGTGAAGGATCACCCCCGTGCCGTTGAGCACGGGGCGGATACGACGCCTGGCCAGGGCCTCGAGCCTTTGGATGGCCGATCGAGTGGCCTCCTCCTCGACAAGAGCCTTCGCATCGATCGACACCGCTCCCGATCTCATGCCTTCGCGTAACTCGGCGACTGTTTCGCGCAGCGCCCGCGTCACGAGGGGCCGGGAGAGGATGGGCACGAAGGCGGCGATTTCCTGCCTGGCGAGGAGACGCCCGACGGCAGGAAGATGCGACTCTGACCTGGATTCCATACGGAAGAGGCAGGAATCGAACCTGCCGCCGCGCCGAGCGCGGCCTACGGTTTTGAAGACCGCGGGAGCCACCAGACCCCTTCAGCTTCCATAAAAGTGCAGTACTGATGATATTTTCTTCTTCGCTCCGCGACCCGATGCCCGGGGGTCTGCTGCCCGCCCCGGGCATCGGCCCTACCTTACCTCCAGGTTTCCGCTACGTACTTCACCGAGGGATCGGCGGCGAGAACCTGCGAGGAGCCGTCGAAGCTCCGCACGTTCGGCCAGCCGAGGACCTCCGAGAAGATCCACCACCACGTGGTGGCGAGGACGCCGGAATCGCAGTAGGTAATCGTTTCGATTCTCGGATCGAGGCCGAGTTTCGTCGCAATTACTCCGAGTTCCGCCGCGGGTTTCACGAGGCCGTCGGCGTTGAGTATCCAGTTGTTGGGGAGGGGCCAGGCGCCGGGGAAGTGCCCGAATTGCGCGACGAAGGCCTGCTTCGTGACTCCGAAATAGCTGTCGTAGGCTCTCGTGTCGATTATCTGCGCATTCTTCGCCGCGAGGAGGTAGGCCTTGTCCGCGAAGACGCCGGGCACCCATTTCACCTCGAAGTCTCCGGCCGCCACCGAGGGCCGGTCGGTTTGCACCGTCTTGCCAGCCTTGGTCCAGGCGGCATAGCCCCCGTCGAGGATGGCGACGTTCTGGAGCCCGGCATACACCAGGGTCCAGCCGACGCGTGTGGCCCAGGCGAAGCGGCCCCCGTCGCTTTCGACGACGACGATGCGGGAATCGGCCTTCACTCCGGCGGCCCGAAGGACGTCGGTCAGGTCGTCCGCCGCGGGAACTTCGTTGTTGATGTCGCCGTTCTTGACGTAGACGCTGGCTCCGATGACGTTGACGGCGCCCGGTATGTGCCCGGCCTTGTAGTCCTCGGCCTTGCGCATGTCCATCACGACCAGCATCGGATCGGACTGGTTGGCCTGAAGCCAGGCGACGTCGACGATGGGAGCGATGTCGCGAGCCATCGCTGCCGGGGCGATGGCGGCGAGCGCGATCACGAGTGCGAGAATCCTCTTCATACTACCCTCCTCTTACTTCCTGAAGTTGAAAATGAGCGCTTTGTTGGCTTCCGCCCCGCCGACAGGCAGGCTGTCCACGGTGAGGAAATGCGCCTGCTGGTCGTGGCAGGTCGCGCAATCGCGGGTGCGATCGGTTCGCTTCTTAGTATTGTGCGGCACGCTGTCCCAGAGATTCTGCACGGCATCATAGTTGGCCTGGGCGATGCCCGCCTTAGCGAAGGTATCTCGGACGGTGGGCACGAGCCTGAGGGTCGTGAGTTGCCCGGGCATCCGCGGATTCCGCCCCAGGACGAACATCGGAGCGTCAGTCGCCCCCTCGCCGAGATGGCAGGAAGAGCAGCCGCGGTACTCGGCCGACGAGTGGCAGGCCGAGCAGGAAACCTTATCTCCATGAACGGCATGGGCTTGCTTGGCCTTGTCGGAAGCCTCCGCGCCGGCGGGATGACAGCCGACGCAGGTCGGTTTTTCCGCAACGGCTCGCATGTCCGGATAGGCGACGCCGTTGCCGTGCAGCCCGGCGGCCTTGTGGCAATCGACGCAACTCATACCTTTTTGGTAATGGACGTCGGCGTTGCCGCCGTAGTCGCCGTTGAACTCCGGATAGACCCGGCCGCCGTGGCAGAGGGCGCAGGTCTTGGCCTCGTCCTTGCGGACGAATTTGTGGCCCGAGAGCAGGCCGATATCGACGCCGGAAATGGTCGGGCTCTTGACGTGGCAATCGCCGCAGCTCGCGTGGCAGGAACGGCAGGATTGCTCGAAAACCTTCTTATCGTAGATCGCCGCCTCGGACTCGGAGAACCGAGGGCGGACGCCGTTCTTGAAACCGGCCGTGGTGTAGTGCAGGGACAGGCTGTAGTTCGCGGCGACATCGGGATGGCAGACGGCGCAGAGCTCGGGGTCGTCCGAAGGACGCTTTACGAGCCCGCTATGGGCCTTCGTCCTGTCGGTCGCCTTATCGTCGCCCTTGTGACAGGTCGTGCAACCTTGGCTGAGATGAGGATCGCTATTCAAAAGGGAAAGGTCTATGACAAATCCCTTGTACATTTCATCCGCCCGAACCGGGGGAGGAGAGCCAGCTCAGCCCTCTGCCTCGGTCGCGGCGACCGAGGGCGGCTGGTACAGGGCCTTCATCATGGCGGCGTCGCCGTGGCAGGTTATGCACCCTTCGTCTGCAGCGGACGCCCCCATCCCCGCGAACAACATTGCGGCTGCGACGACCATCGTTCGTTTCATGGATTCCCCCTTCAAGTTTTGGGCAAAACGGCCCTGTAAGACCCTCGTTGGAAGGTCTCATTTACTCTAGCCGAAGGGGTAATGAATGTAAATATATAAATATCATTTGCTCTATACAAAAAAGACTATTGCCCGAACTCCCCCTTTAGTGCGCCTTTCCCGCCTTGGAAATCGATCGCGCTTCGGTATATTGTCCCGCCATGCCTAGCACCGCCCGAAAAACCCTCCTCATCCTCAGCCTACCCTTCTTCCTGATCTTCCGCCTCTTCGCCCAGGGGGGCTCAACCGCCGAGCCTCCCCTCCCCACTATCGCGCAGCTTTTGGGTGAAGATGTCGCCAAGGAGCTCCTGGCCAAGGGCCAGGTCATGAGGACGAGCGTCGACGCGATAACCTCCATCCTCCCGCGTCACGAATCGACCCGAGGCGTTTCGGAGGAGATCGCCGCCAAGAAACCGGGCATCCTGGTCGAGACGGTCTTCGTCCTAAAGCGGAAGGCGCCCTCGGATCGGGCGGGTCGCGAGGCCGAGCTCATCAAAATCAACGCATTGTTACGATCTTTCTCGTCCCTGCGAGGAGTCCGCTACTTCTCGATCACCCATGGCGGAATGCGGACCCTCTACGTCGAGTCCTACGCCGTCGACGGCCGGGACGGCAAGACCAGGATTCCCGATCCTCCCGCACCCGACCCGCAGTCCATCGACGCGCCCCAGAGTTATCACGTCTTCCAGAAGGATCTCAGCTTCGGCGCCAACGTCTATACCTACGACTTCCAGGGCTTCCCCGGCGCGGTCAAGGTGACGTCCAAGAACCAAACCTGGATGAGCATTTCGATCATCCCCGTCATCGCGCCGGGGGTCCTCGTGTCGCGTCTCATCGTCATGCAGGCGAGCGACGGCATCGTCTTCTACGTGGAGAGCGACGCCATCTCGATAGGCTTCCTCGCCCAGCGCATCGGCGAATCCTTCGCGAACCGGGCGACGGCCCTCTTCGGCTGGTTCGAGGGCCGCTTCGCCTCGGCCTCGCCTCAGTAGCGAAGGGTCAGCCCGAGCCCGCCGGGTAGGGGCGAGAGCGCGAGGGGAGCCGGAGCCGTCGAGCCGCTCGAGGTCCCGCGTTTTCTGTGCAGTTCCGGCACGAGGAAGCCGAGGCTTGAGCCGAGGACGGCGCCCGCGACGATATCGCTCAAGAAATGATTGCCCGAGGTGACGCGCATGGCCGCGGTCACTGTGGCGAGACTCAAGCCCGTTCCCCAGACGAGGGGGGACCAGGCCGAGCCGGGTTCGTAGGCGTCGAAGACCCTGCCGGCGAAGACCGCCGCGGCGAAGGCCATCGTCGAATGCCGCGAGGGGAAGGAACTCGAAGCGTCGGGATCGGAGAGCGCGGCGACGTCCGAGGTGCCGTAGGCATAGGGTCGCCAACGCACCACGGCCTGCTTGACGATCTCGCTCGACGTGTAGGCGAGGAGCTCCGTTTCCAGATACATGGTCCCCAGTACGAGAAGATCGTCGAGGCTCCTGCCGGGAAGGACGAAGGCGGGAGTCGCGAAGGTCGTCACAAGAAGGACATCGGTCACCGTGCTCTGGGTCGCGTCGAGTTTGTCCGCGTAGGCCTTGTCGAAAAAGGGAATCGCCGAGGGATCGGGCGTCGTCGGAGCCGGTTTGGGCTTGATCGACTTGAGCCAGAGCGAGGCGCCGTAGCCGCCGATGGTGGCCGCGGCGAGGGAGCCGTCAACGATGGGGTCGAGGGCGAAGGGTGAAGCCGTCGCCGGGCTCGGCGCGGTCTGAGCCGCCGCGGGTATCGCCGCGGCGAGGAGGGCCCCGAGGAGGGCCGCGGAAGTTAGCCGTATCATGCGCCACTGTATCGCGAAGCACTTCGAGGCGGGAAGTCCTCGCACGCGCAATCGCCCGACCGACGCCCGACAGGCTGCGAGAAGGGGAATCGGCCGGGCCGCGACAGCCCTATCGGTACTCCTCCCAGGCCCTGATCTCGAGCCCGTTCTCTCGCTCGCGGGCCAGGGATCTGATGAAGCGCCTCGCTATCTTTATATTAGTTATGAGGGGAATGTCGAAGTCCACGGCGAGACGGCGGATGATGCCGTCGTTGCGGAGCTCCCGCTCGCGATTGTTCTTGGGCACGTTGATGACGAGATCGAAGGCCCGCTCGCGGACCCAGGTTTCGATGTTGGGCTCCCGCCCCTCGAGGGGCCAGTGGAGAGCCGTCGCCGGAACCCCATTGGCCTCGAGGAACGAGGCCGTACCCTTCGAGGCGAAGAGGGCGCAGCCCATGTCGTGCAATGCGCGAGCGCTATCGAGGAACTCGACCTTGTCCGCGATGGGTCCCGTGGAGAGGAGCACCTTGCGGAGGGGCCGACGATAACCGACAGACAGCATGGCCTTGAGGAAGGCGTCGTCGAGGCTCGTGCCGATGCAGCCGACCTCGCCCGTGCTCGCCATCTCCACCCCGCTCACCGGGTCCGCCCCATGGATGCGAGCGAAGCTGAACTGGGCGGCCTTGACCCCGACCCAGCCCAGGTCGAGGGCCGAAGCCTCGACGCGGGCCGCCTTCTCGCCGAGGATGGCCTTGGTCGCGAGCTCGATCATGTTGACGCGAGCCACCTTCGAGCAGAAGGGGAAGCTCCGGCTCGCGCGGAGGTTGAGCTCGATGACGCTCACCCGATTGTCCTGGGCGAGGAACTGGATGTTGAAGGGCCCCGTGATGTCGAGGGCGGCGGCGAGACTCGCGGCTATGTCGCGGGCCTTGCGGGCCGTGGCGAGATAGATGCGCTGGGCCGGAAGGACGACGGTTGCGTCGCCCGAATGGATGCCGGCGTTTTCGACGTGCTCGGTCAGCGTGTGGAAGAGGATCTCCCCCCGCTTCGCGACAGCGTCGATCTCGACCTCCTTGGCCCCCTCGATGAATTTCGTGACGACCACCGGGTGCTCGGAGGAGAGGCCCGCCGCGAGGTCGAGGGCCTCGCCGAGGCTCGCGTCGTCCCAGGCGACCTTCATCGCCGCCCCGGAAAGGACATAACTAGGACGGATGAGGACCGGGTAGCCGACCTCGTTGGCGAAGGCGAGGGCGTCGGCCCTGGTGGTGAGTTCCTTCCAGGCCGGCTGGCGGATGCCGAGCTCATCGCAAAGGGCCGAGAACTTGTGCCGATTCTCCGCCCTATCGATGGAAGATGCCGGCGTCCCGAGGATGACGGTGCCCGCGGCGTCGAGGGCGAGTGCCAGGTTGTTCGGGATCTGTCCACCCATCGAAAGCACGAGGCCCTCGGGGCGCTCGAAGTCGCGGATGTCGAGGACGCGCTCGAGGGAAAGCTCTTCGAAGTAGAGCCGGTCGCAGACGTCCCAGTCCGTGCTCACCGTCTCGGGATTGCAGTTGACCATGATGGTGTGGCGGCCCGACTTCCGCGCCGTCTCCACGGCGTTGACGCAGCACCAGTCGAACTCGACGCTCGAGCCGATCCGGTAGGGCCCCGACCCCAGGACCATGACGCCGCGGCCCGAGGGCTCGACGTCGCCGCGACCGCTCGCGTTCGAATAAGCTTCGCCGTCCCCCGCGAGATCGGCATACGTCATGTAGAGATAATTGGTACGAGCCGGGAACTCGGCTGCGAGGGTGTCGATCTGTCGCACCAGCGGCCGGATGCCGAAGCTTTCGCGCAACGATCGAACTGAGGTCTCGCTCATGCCCGAGAGCTCGCCGATGCGGGCGTCGGAGAAGCCCGAACGTTTCGCATCTCGAAGAAGCTCGGCATCGAGCCTTGCAGCTCCCCCCTGCGCGTCGCCACCTCCGCCCGCCCCGACCAGGGCGAGGCGGCGCTCCACGGCGAGAACCCCGGCCATCTTCGAGAGGAACCAGCGGTCGATCTTCGTAATTGCGTGTAGTTTGTCGACGCTCATCCCCTCGGCGAGGGCCTTGTACACCGCGAAGATGCGCCGGTCGGTCGGGGTCCGGAGGGCCGCCCTCAATTGCGGACCCGCGGGGACGGTCTCGTCGGCGACGAGGCCCGGCACGCCGATCTCCGTCATCCTGAGGGCCTTCTGCAGGGCCTCCTCGAAGCTGCGGCCGATCGACATGACCTCGCCCACCGACTTCATTTCGCTGCCTATGGCCCGGTCGGCCTCGGGGAACTTGCCCAGGTCCCAGCGCGGCACCTTGACCACGCAGTAGTCGAGGGCGGGCTCGAAGCAGGATTTCGTGGCGCCCGTCATACGGTTCTCGATTTCGATGAGGGCATGGCCCAGGCCGAGCTTGGCCGCGACGAAGGCAAGGGGAAAGCCCGTCGCCTTCGACGCGAGGGCCGAGCTTCGCGACAGGCGCGCGTTCACCTCGATGACCCTGTAGGAATCCGAAAGGGGATCGAGGGCGAACTGGACGTTGCACTCTCCGACGATACCGAGGTGGCGCACGAGGCGAATCGACACCGAGCGGAGGAGCTGATACTCGGCGTCGTTCAGGGTCTGCGAAGGCGCCACGACGATGCTCTCGCCGGTGTGGATGCCCAGAGGATCGAAATTTTCCATATTGCAGACGGTGATGCAGTTGTCGTAGGCGTCGCGCATCACCTCGTACTCGATCTCCTTCCAGCCGCCGAGCCATTCCTCGACGAGGACCTGGGGAGCGACGGCCAGGGCGCGGGCGCAACGCTTGCGAAGTACCGCCTCGTCGCGGCACATGCCCGAACCGGAACCGCCGAGGGCGTAGGCGGCGCGGAGCATCACCGGATAGCCGATGCGCCCGGCCGCGGCGAGAGCCCCTTCGAGATCGGTGGCAGCCTCGCTCCGCGGCGTGTCGATGCCGATCTCGCCCAGGGTCTTCGCGAAGAGTTCGCGGTCCTCGGTGAGCTCGATGGCCCGCACAGGGGTGCCGAGGACGGTGACGCCGAACTCCGCGAGGGTCCCGTCGCGATCGAGGGCTATGCCGCAGTTGAGGGCCGTCTGGCCGCCGAAGGAGAGGAGGATGCCGTCGGGTCTCTCCTTCTCGATGACCTTCCTTACGAACTCGGGCGTCACGGGAAGAAAGTAGGTCGCGTCGGCCATGCCCTCGCTCGTCTGGATGGTCGCGATGTTGGGATTGACGAGGATCGTCGCGATCCCCTCCTCGCGAAGGGCCTTGAGGGCCTGGGAGCCCGAGTAGTCGAACTCGCCGGCCTGGCCGATGCGGAGACCGCCCGAACCGAGGACGATGACCTTGTTGGGCCGCCTGATGTCATCGCTCATCGCGCCCTCCTTGAGGCTTCCACGTCGGCGAGGAAGCCGTCGATCAGCACCTCGGTGTCCCTCGGACCAGGGCAACCTTCGGGGTGGAACTGCACCGCGCGGTAGGGCCCTCTTCGAGCGCGGACGCCCTCGACGCTTCCATCGTTGGCGTTGACGAACCATGGCGCCCAGTCCCGCGGCATGCTCTCCTCCCTCACGGCCCAGCCGTGGTTCTGGCTCGTGATCGCGCAGCGCTTCGTGCCGACCTCGACGCAGGGTTGGTTCTGGCTGCGATGGCCGTAGGGCAGCTTGTAGGTGTCGGCTCCCGCCGCGAGGGCCATCAGCTGGTTGCCGAGGCAGATGCCGAAGACGGGGTCCTCCTCCTTGAGCTTTCGCCTGAGGGTAGCGATGGTCTTGCCGCAGGCCTTGGGGTCGCCGGGTCCGTTCGAGAGGAAAATACCGTCATAGTTGATACTTTCGAGGTCATGGTCCCAGGGGAGGCGGATCACGGTGGCGCCCCTGCCGAGGAGGACGCGGAGGATGTTCGCCTTGGCGCCGCAGTCGATCAGGGCGATGCGCGGCGCCGGCCTGCCATCCCGCCCGGGTGGCGCCTCGTAGACGCGGGCCTCGGCGGGCGAAACCAGGGAGACGGGATGGGCGAGGTCGCCCGAGCGGAGATCGACCTCGACTTCGCCCTCGACGAGGATGGCGCCCCGCATCGTGCCTCGTTCGCGCAGGTGCCTGATCAGGCTCCTCGTGTCGATGCCCGAAATACCGGGAACGCCCTCGCCCGAGAGCCAGTCGGAGAGGTTCGAGCTCGCGTCACGATGGCTCGGCTCAACGCATGCCTCCGAGACGACGAGGCCCGAAACCTGTATCCGTTCCGATTCGAGTTCGATCGGAAGACCGCGCGCATCGAGGCGGGGCCTTCCCTTTTTGTCGAGGGGCACGCCGTAATTCCCGACCAGGGGCCAGGCGAGGCAGAGGATCTGTCCACGATAGGAGGGGTCGGTCAGAGATTGGGGATAGCCGGTCATGCCGGTGGAGAAGACTAGCTCCCCCGCGCGCGGCATGGGGGCGCCGAAGGACCATCCGTCGTACGCCGTTCCATCCTCGAGGAGGAGGGTGGCCCTGCGTCGTCTTCCTTTCACGAGACCTCCTGAGCCGCAAATGGCGCGGCCGTTCTCCGGCGCGCCTGGATTCCGTCGCCGGAGGCTGGGCAGAAGTTATGCTAAAGCAAGGTCTTGCTCAAGGGGTTCGCGTCGAATTTATGCATCTTCTTGTATATTTATACATCAAGGCTTGGAAAGGCCATTCATGGATTCAGGTGAGGCCGCCACCCGATCCGGTCAATCGTCGCCGCCGCCGCCTTCGCCCTCATGCGAGGAGCCTCCGCCGGCCGATGGCCTGGCGACGGAATCGCCCTCGCGCTCTCGCCGCGGCTCGACCGAAACCGTGGCCTGGGCGGAAAACGAGTCGATAAGGGATTGGGTCGCCTGTTCGGGCGTCAAATGTCGGGCAAGGAGTTCGGCGAGGGCGCCGCGGACGCCGCGAAAGCGCACGGTGGGTAGTTGGCTCGCTGCAAGGGCGGCTATCAGGGCGGAGCGTTGCTTCGCATCGAGGGACAGGCCCGTCATGGCCGAAATGACGGCGAGGGCCCTGTCGCGCGCGGCGGGGCTCACGCCGAGGCGGGCCGAGGCCCCATCGAAGGCAGCACCTATGTCATTGGGCTCGAGGCCGGCGCGAAGGGCGATGCCCACCTGCGCCATCATCGTGCCCGCCGAACGCGAATCCGTGGGCAAAAGTCCACGCTTGTCGATTTCGGCGGCAGCGGACAGGAGACGATCCGTTTCGGTGCCGAGGGCGGCGAGGAGGCGATCGGGGGCCACCCGCTTGCGCGCCCCTTCGGCCAGCCTTTCGGCGAGGGGCCGGTCGCTATGCATGCCGCTAATCGACCGGGCAGCAAGGGCGAGAAGGTCCTGCTTGACCGCCGCATAGGCGGCAGCGTCCGGCGAGCGATCGAACCAGGAGGAAACCTCCTGGGCCGCAAGGGCAGAGCCGCTCGCGAAACCGAGCATGACAGCCAGCGCGAGGATCGCGCGCCTACCGCTCCTTCTCATAGCCTGAGCAGACTCCCCGATCCGCCGAAGCCGTCTTCCACCTTAGTCTCGACGGTAGGATCGGGAACCCAATGCTTGCCGTCGATCACGAAATCGTAGACATACATCTTGCCGCGTTGCAGATCGACTCTGAGCTCCCAGGGCTTGCCCGGTTCGGAGCGCTTGAGCACGTGGACGGCGGGGTTCCATTTGTTGAAATCCCCGACGAGGGAAACCGATTTCGCCGAAGGGGCGTCGAGTATGAAGAGCACGGAGACTACCTTGCCATGGGCGGGGACGAAGACGCGGGCGCCGAAGCCGACGCCCACGAAAAAGAGGGCGGCTGCCGCCGCGAGGCCGATGAATCGCCTTCCGATAAACGCCCCGCGGCCCGCCCTGCGCCGCTCCGCTATCCTGCCCAGTACGCGATCCGAGAAGCCGGCAGGCAAGGGAGGGGCATCGATCACCGAGGCAGAGCCCTCGATGGAATCCCTTTCGACGAAATCGAGAATTGTCGAAAAGCGCGCGCTACATTCCTCGCAAGAATCAGCATGCTTGCGGGCGGCGGCACGGGCGTCCGCCTCCGTTTGCCCCCCCGACTCCCAGGTACGGATGAGGGTTTCTACTCCTGAACAATCCATCACGTTATAGTACATCAGCTCCTCGCTGCCGGTTGCGGCTTTTCGAGCGCATTCCGCAATTTTGCTCGAGCCCGGAAAAGCCGGGACTTAACGGCTTCTTCCCCGAGGCCCAGGGATGCGGCCGTCTCGCGTATATCGAGGCCTCCGAAATAATAGAGTTCGACCGGGCGGCGGAATTCCGGGCTCAGGGTGGCTACCGCGCGCCTCAATTCCTCGGCGCGCATTTCGTCGTTGGCCTCCTCAGACGGATCGGCCACGGGAGCGACGGCGAGCTCGGCGGCGGCAGCGGCGGTCTTTTTGCTGTCGAGGTACCGCGATCTCCAGCGGCTCCGCGCGAGATTGGCCGCTATCGAAAAAAGCCAAGGCGAGAAACTCTCCCCTATCCTGAAGCGCCCCAGGGCCGACCACACCCGGACGAAGACCTCCTGAGTAGCGTCGAGGGCATCTTCCTCCGATCCCAGTCGCGATCTCATGAAGGCCAGAACTCGGGGCGCCCAGGAATCGACGATTCGGCGAAAGGCTTCGTCGTCGCCGTCGCGGGCGCGGAGAATGAGATCATCGAGGGAAGAGGCTTCGGTCATTACGAGAAATCTATCGGCATTGTCGGCTTTCATCCATACAAAAGGAGGCAATCCGAGGCGTGGCGGCGGAAAAGCGCGCGGCGAGCGCAACCCCGAATCGATCGACCGGATATACCCAAGTGGTCGGCGATGATCCCGATGATTTCGGGAAGGCCGATCGAAGGAGCAACGGATGAAACGATTTCCCATGACGGGCACGGTTGCGCTCGTCCTTTCCCTCGCGATAGGCTCTGGCCTCTTCGCCCAGACGACGACTTCGGGCGGCATCGCGACCACTGGCAGCGTCCAACTCGACACCGAGGTGGCGATGGTCAATTCTGGCGCCGTGGCCGATCCCACCGCCCTCATGGCGAAACTCTCCCTCGAGTTCAAGGTCTCGACGACCACCCTCGACGGACTCCTCGCCCAGGGCTACAAGCCCGGCGAGGTCTGGTTGGCGCTGGAGCTGGCGAAGGCTTCGGGCAAGAGCCTTTCCGACGTCATCGCCTTGGCGGAGGGCAAGTCCGGCCACGGCTGGGGCCTCGTCGCCCAGACCCTCGGACTCAAGCCAGGTTCGAAGGAATTCACCGCCCTCGTGAAGACGATGGCGAAAAACTCCGAGCAGTACCGGGTGGCCAAAAACAAACCCGCTACTGCCAGCATGGGAGCGGGTGACAAGGAAGGAACCGGCAGGGAGATGCCCGGCCGGGAGCCGGGCGGCAAGGGCGAAGGCGGCGGAGCGGGATCAGCGGGCGGGGCTGGCTCCGGAGCGGGAGCGGGCGGCGCCAAGCGCTAATGGCCGGGCATGGGCGCGGCCCGCGCATCGGACGCAGGAGCCGCGCTCGAAGACGCGAAGGCGAAGGAGACCGCGACGGTCCCTTCGCCTTTTCTATTTCTTCTTATCTATGACGGTCTGGTCGGCGCCGGAGAGCACGAAGCCGTGAAGGAGCTCTTGGAGCCCGTCCACCACCCGCTTGTTCTCGTTGGTCACCGATTCGAGATGCCTGATCCCCTCGATGATGCCGCGATTTCCCTCGGCCTGCCTCGCGGTGGCGGCGACGATCCTGTCGAAGACATCGACGAGTCGCTCGATGATGGCGCGCATCGCCTCTCCCTCGGCCTTCTGCGACTCGGCTATCGTCCTGATGCCTTGGCTCTCCTCGACGAGGGAGGACATGGCGCTGACGATCTCGTTCGCACCTTCGCCCTGTTCGCGCATGCCCGCGGCGATCTGGTCGATGAGGGAGGTCGTGCCGCCGACATCGTTCGCGATGCGATTGAGCGCCTCGCTCGCCTCCGCCGCTAATCGTACGTCCTCGACGATGAGGGCGCGCATCTCGCGGATCTGGGCGCCGATGTCCTTCGCGCTCCTCGCGCTCGATTCAGCGAGATTCCTGACCTCCGTAGCCACGACGGCGAAACCCGAGCCGGCCTCCCCGGCGTGAGCCGCCTCGATGGCGGCGTTCATCGCGAGAAGATTGGTCTGTGAGGCTATTTTCGAAATGACCTCGACGATGGAGGCGACGCGGAGCGAGGCCGCCTCGACGTCGCGGATCGCCAGGCCCGCGGCATCCACCGCCTTGTTGCCGCCCTCGGCGACGGTGGCGAGGCCCGCGGCAACCTGGTTTGCGCGGGCGGTTGCATTCGCCACCGACTGGATGTTCGCGGCCATTTCCGACACGGCCGCCGAGGTCTGCTCCACCGCGCTCGCCTGGGCGTCGACATGCTCCGAAATCTTGCGCAGCGAATCGAGGGTGTGGCCCAGGGAGGCCGAGGCTTCGCTCACGAGACCCGACTGGCCCGATGCCTCCGAGCTCGTGCCGTCGATCGACTCGACCATCATCTCCGTCGTGGCCATGGTCTCGGAAAGGACGTCGCGAAGGGAAATCGATGATTTGGCGACCCGCTCTCCCGCCTCGGCGAACTGCGCGAAGAGATCCTTCAACTTCTCGATGAAGACATTGATCGTGTCCGCGAGGGCGCCGATCTCGTCGAACTGGGCGATGACGAGGCGCTGCGTCAGATCGGCCTTTCCCGCGATAATGCTCCGGAGCTTGTCCTGCAAAGATGCGTACTGCATCTTCCGGTAGCGGCTCGAGGCCAGCTGGATGAAAATCGCTAGGCCTACGAGGAAGGCGAGAATCGGAAGGTAGATAATAAAGGGATTGACCTGTCGGCCGACGGAGGCCTCGTCGACGTCTATCTTGTCGGCGGAGACCCCGAGGAAGGCGGCGACGGCCGTCTGGTAGTCGGCGGAAGCCGCGGCAAAATCCTTGCCGTCCTTCGCGATCGAAACGTAGATATGCTCGCGCATCAGGGTCGCGTCGTTGATCGCCTGACCCACGCCGACGACGGTGAACATGGTGTAGAAGGCGAGGGCGATCGTCACGATCATCGAGCGTTGGCCTTCGCTCCATTCTCTATAGGTGCCGACGAAACGAACGCGCAGCAAGGCGCGCGGCTCGGCGAGGAGGAGATTCCCCACGACGATCTGGACGTAGGCGCAGACGATAGCGCCCGATAAATATTGAAGAATGAAGACGCCGATGCGGGAGCCGCTCAACATGGCTCCGCGCATGCTGACGAGCAATCCCGCGGAGAAGGCGACGACATTGAAGGCGATGATGACCCAGGGCAGGCTCACGACCGCGCCGAGGGCGCGCTTAAAAGCTTCAACGCTGATCTTTCGCCCCGATTCGATATCCCTCACCGCATGCGCGAAGGGCCGCATCCAGAACTGGAGGACGATGATCGCCATGGCCACGGCCGGAAGCACCACGAAGGCACCGTGCCGGCCGAGGGCTCCGAAGAAGACACGGGCGTCGAAGGTCCGGTAGGCGATCAGATAGGCGAAATCATTGAGCAACTTCTGGGCGAAAAGACTCACCGCCATGAATAAGGCCGAATTGACGGCCAAGCCCAATCGCCAATTCCCCGTGGCTGGCGCTCCGGTCGCCGACACCTGGGCACCGCTCCCTGACACATCGTTCATCCCGGTATTATATCCATAAGCCGACGCCGAGGCCATAACCGAAGCGCCCTGTCGCGGCGCATCGGCCTGGGCTATACTTCCTTCATGGACGCGAAGGTTCTCGTGATCGACGATTCGATCGTCGCACGCATGTCGCTCAAATCCACGCTCCGCGAGCTCGGCGTCGAAACGACCGAGGCACGAAGCGGGGAGGAGGCGCTTTCCCTTCTCGATGGCGGTTACGCTCCCGACCTCGTCTTTCTCGATCTCACGATGCCGGGATTGGGGGGCATCGCGACCCTCAAACGCCTCGTCGCCGCAATGCCGGGACTCCCCGTCGTCATCGTCACCGCCGATCTCCAGGATAGGACGAGGGAAGAGGTCCGCGAAGCGGGCGGCTTCGACATCGTCCGCAAACCTGCCGATCCGAGCATCGTCCGCGACGCCCTTTCGAGAGGGCTCATGAAAAAAGGGCGGGACTGATGGCCGAGGACATCCTCGAAGCCTTCGCCTCGGAGACGAGGGAGATACTCGACGGCATCGACCAGGCGATCGCCGATCTCGAGGGAGGGAACGATGGGGCCGTCGACGCCCTTTTCCGCTTCATCCATACGATCAAAGGTTCCGCGGGAATCGTCGGCCTGCCGCGGCTCGAGGCCTTCGCCCACGCGTGGGAAACGCGGCTTGGCAGGGTGCGCCAGGGACAGGCGCGCTTCGGTCCCTCTTCCTTCGGGGCCCTCGAGGTCTGCCGCTCGCATGTCGGCTCGATCATCGACGGGGCTCGGCCGGCGATCGGAGCCAAGGTTCCTCGCCAGAGGGCTGCCATCGGAGCCGAGGAGGCGGAAAGCGACGCGCGCGTGCTCGAGGCCCTCGACGCGACCTTGGTCGATCCCAAGGCGGGAGCCGCCGAGCGAATAAAGGCGCTTCGCGAAAAGACGCGCTCCGCGAACGCCGAGGACAAGGCCTTGGTATCCGACGCCTTGGCGCGCGTCCCCGCGTCGAAGCTCGAAAAGATCCAGAGCTATTCAAGCGAAATAGTCGTCGCCCTTTCCAACTTTGCGCTGAGCGCCCGCGCCACGGGCTCGTCAAATCTCGCCTACGAACTCGCGGCCGTCGAATCCCTCGCCGCGTCCCTGTATCGCACCGTCCTCGAGGCGCGGATGGTGCCCTTCGGAGACATAGCCGGACGCTTCGTCAGGGCCGTCGAGGAGATCGCGAGGGACAGGGGAACGAAGATACGTTTCGCCCTTGCCGGAGCCGACACCGAAATCGACAAAAGCCTCGCCGATCGCATGGTCGAACCCCTCCTCCATCTCGTACGCAACGCGGCCGATCACGGCATCGAGAAGCCCGAACGTCGACTCGCCGCGGGCAAGAATCCCGAGGGCCTCGTCGCGGTCCGAGCCAAGAGGGAGTCGGGATTGCTGACCCTCCGCGTCGAGGACGACGGTGCGGGCATCGACCCGGCACTCATAAGGGCCGCGGCCATCAAGCGGGGCAGGATCGGCGAGGACGAGCGCCTCGACGACGAAGAACTCTTCGAGCTCCTCTTCGAACCGGGCTTTTCGCTCACCACGGAAGTCACGCGCTGGTCGGGTCGCGGGGTCGGTCTCGACGTGGTCAAGAAATCGGTGGCCGGCATGCGCGGAACCGTGCGCATCGAATCGACGCACGGGCAAGGCTCGGCCATCGTCGTTCGACTCCCCCTCGCCCTCTCCCTCGTCGAGGGTTTCGTCGCCCGGGTCGGCTCCCTGGACCTCCTCATCCCCTTCGACGCGACACAAGCCTGTTTCGAATTCGAGGAAGGCGACCGGAAGGATGGCGCCTGGCGAACGGTCCCCTGGATGGGACGCCTCATTCCCGCCATCGACCTCCGCATCCTCTTCGAAGAGGGCGGCGAAGCCGCCAACCGAGGCGGAAAAAGAATAGGAGTGGTACTCGAGGATTCGGGATCGCAGAGCATCCTCATCGTCGACGAGGTGGGCGAAACCCTCTCGGCGGCGGTCCGCCCCCTCGAGCGAAAGCTCAGCGATTCGCCGGGCATCGCGGGTAGCGCGACACTCGGCGATGGTTCGCTTGTCCTCGTCCTCGACACCGCCGAACTCTCCCACGTGGCGCTAAGAGGTCGGCGCTCGCAGGGCCTCACGGGCTGAGGGGCAAGACTGGCTTCGGTTCGGGCTCGTCGCCCTCCACCATGGTCATGGCGACTGAAGACGAAGGCAGTATCCCTTGCTCGACATCCTCCACCGCATGGTCGATCTCCGCGCGCGCCGCGTTGAAATCCACCTGCCTGTTCCTCTCGAAGAGGAAAAATGCCGCCGGCACCACGAAGAAAGTGAGTATGGCGGAGAATAAGATGCCGCCGAACATGACGATGCCCATGCGTTGGCCGAACTCAGCGCCCTGGCCGTGCGAGAACACGAGCGGGCCCGAGATGACGAGCACCGTCAGCGTGGTCATGACAATTGGTCTGAATCGTAGCTTGGCCGCGTCCAATAGGGCGTCGCGGATGGGCATCTTTCCGAGGCGCTCCACGACGAAGTCGAGATAGAGGATGGCGTTCTTGGCCGACAACCCGATGAGCATCAGCATGCCCATGACGCCGAAGATGTCGAGGCCACCTCCGACGATTCCGACGACGAGGAGGGCGCCGGCGATGGCGAGGGGCACCGGAAGCAACAGGTAGATAGGATAACGCCAGGAATTGAACTGCGCCGCCATCACGAGATAGGCGAGGAAGAAGGCGAGGAGGAAGACCACCGCGCCCTGGGTCTGCAGCTGGGCTGCCAAGGCGATCGTATTGAACCGGCTGCCCGTGGAAATGGAGATGCCATTGTCGAGGAGGCCCTTGTCCGTGAGATCCTTGATGATGGACTTCTGCACCTCGAGGACGGTCGGGGCGTTGGGCTTGAGGTTGATGGTGAGAGAGCCCGTGTATTGGCGATTATAGCGGGAGATCGAGGTCGGCTTCTCGTTCAGCACGAAGGTCCCGAGCTGACCGACCTGTAGATTTGTCTGAAGCACGGACGAATAGATGGGCAGATCCAGGAGGGTCTGGCTTCCATTGATCACAGTTGGGTCGATCTGCACCATGATCGGATAGCTCAGGCCGTTTGTGACGACGTTCGAGGCCTGGGTTCCCGAGGTATAGGTCTGGAGCGCGTTGGCGATGCTTTGCGAGGTGATGCCCGTTCCCGAAAGCTTGGAGGGATCGGGGACGAAATCGTTTTCGAGGGAGGTGTCCGAAAGGCTCGAAGTCACGTCGGCGACATAGGGATTGGCCTGGATCGCGGAGACGATCTCCGAATTGGCCTTGAGGAGAAGGTCCATGCTGAAGGCCACGACGCTGAGCGAGATCGAGGAGCCGCCGAAGCCTCCCCCCGGCCCGCCGCCGCCGAAGCCGCCGGTGCCCACGGAAAGTCGCGCCGTGGGGAATTCCTTCATGATGAGGGGCGCGAGGGCGGCTCGGTACATTTGCGAGAGTTGCGCGACGCCAGGTCTATGTTCGATGGGCACGAGGGTCAGGGTCTCGCTCACGCGATTGCTGATTTCGGATTGGACGGACGCGACCTCGGGGCGCGTCCGAAGGTAAGCTTCCACCTTGGCAGCGACCTGGTTGGCGGTGTATTGCGAGCTCCCCGGCGGAAAGAAGACGTTGACCGACATGGTGCCGGAGTCCGAATTGGGAACGAAATTGAAGGAGATGTGCGGCGCGACGATCACGATGATGGTGATGAAGCCCGCTCCCGCAACGCCGAGGACGACGGCGCTCCATCTGAGCATCCTGCCGAGGACGTTGACGTAATGGTCGCGCACGAACTCCACGAAGCGTTCGGTCCAGCCGTGGAGGGTCTCCGAAATCGACTCGAAGAGGCTCAGGCCCATGAAGATGACATAATTAGCAAGACCGAGGGCGAGTGGATAGAGGAGGAGGGAGGGAAGCCAGATCGGGTGCTTGGTGACCACCATGGCTCCGGCGAGGGCGAGGGCGAGGATGATTCCTGGTCCCTTCCTCCAGGCCTTGAGACCCCACTTCATAGCCTCGCCGAAGCGTCCGAAGCTCCGGAAGAAATCCTTCCAATGGAGGTCGCTCGCGTCGGGGGTGTAGGCGAGGCGGACAGTGAGGAAGAGGACGGCCTCGAGGAGGGAGAGCACGACAGCGGCAGCCAGTCCGAGGGAGAATTGCTGGATGTACATCCCGATGAAGCCGCCGATGAAGCTGACCGGCATCAGGACCGACAGGAGCGAAAGCGAGGCCGCTATGACGGCGCTGAAGACCTCGCTCGCGCCCTTGAGCACGGCCTCCTTGAGCGAAAAGCCCATAGCCCTGTAACGATCGACGTTTTCCGCGATGACGATTGAATCATCGACGACGATGCCGATGGCGGTGACCATCGCGAGGAGGGAGACGAGATTGAAGGAAAAGCCCGCGAGCTTGTAGAGAATAGGAGATGCCGAAATGGCGATGGGCACCGCGAGGATGACTGAAAAGGCCATGTTCGGCTTGCCGATGAAAAGAAGGACGATGATCGCCACGACGATGAGGGTCATGAAGAGCTCATTGAAAGTGTTGGATACCGAAGCCCTGATCGAGCCCGTCGTGTCGTTCCCGATCAGGATGTCGTAGCCCTTCGGCAAGGGCGTCCTCGCGAGAAGCTTCCTGACGCCGTCGACGACGGAAATGGCGTTCGAGTCGGTGGTCCGTTGGATCGAGAGCTGGACGACGGGAATGCCGTTCACCCTGACGTAATCTTGGTCCGTGGCGACGTCGCGCACCGCCGCTATATCGCCAACCGAGACCCCTCGAGTCGAATCGACAAGGATTCGCGAGATCGAGCCAACGTCCGAGGGGGTGTTGCTCGTCGAGAAGGTGAGCGACGTGCGATTCGTCGTAATTGTTCCGATAGGTTGGTTGAAGGCGTTCCCGACTATGGCGTTGACCACCTGGCTCGGGCTCAGCGAGTAGAACTTGAGTTTGTTGGGATCTAGCAGGACCTGGAATTCCCGGGCGGGGGCTCCCGAGACATTGATGTTCGCCACGCCGTCGACACGCTCGATGAGGGGCGCGAGGCTGTTCTGTACGTAGTCGTTGACGTCCGAAAGGGAAGCCCCGCCGCCGGCAACGCCGAATTCGAGCACGGGTTGGGCGTTCGGGTCGAAGGAGCGGACCACGGGCGTCTGAACGCCCGAGGGAAGGCGGCGAACCGTGGCGTTGACCACTGCCGCCACCTGCTGGAGCACGACATTCTTGTCGACGCTCGTGTCGAACGACAGCACCACCCGGCTCACCCCGAGAGAGCTCGTCGAGTTTATGTCCGTGATGCCCGACACCGTCGAGACGGCGTTTTCGATTATCTGAGTCACCTGCTGGTCGACGACCGTGGGATCGGAACCGGAGTAGGTGGTGAAGACGGCGACGACGGGAATGTTGACGGTGGGCATGAGATCCACGCCGAGCTGCGAGGTGCTCACGAGGCCGAAGGCAACAATTGCGACGAAAATGCCGATGGCCAGCACGTAGCGTGTCACCGAGAATTTTACGGCGGGATTTACCCGCGTGAAGATCTTGCTCTCGAAATTCCGCACCGAAGTCGAGGGGACCTCTGCATCCCCGGCTTTCTCCCGCTTCACCGGAAGCTTTCCGTTACCGTCGCTCATGGCTTGGCGCTCCCCGTGCCCGAGGAGGAGTTAGCGTTCGCGCCCGAGGTCTGGTACGACGAAGCGGTGCCCTGTCTCTGTCCCGAGTAGGTTCCGCTTCCGGAATAGTTTCCGCTCCCTCCCTGGCGCTGGCCTGAATATTGGCCGCTGCCCTTTTGGCCGCCCGTTCCCATGCCGCCCTGCGGGCTGCCCGGCTGCTGAGCGGCGGGGGCAGGCGCCCCGACGGAGCCATCGGCGGCGATCATCGTCGCCTGCACCTGCGATCCGGCGAGGAGGCCGGGCGGCGGGCTCACGACGATGACCTCTCCATCCGAAATGCCTTCGACCGCCGCCGTCGTCCCCGACTCGGCGGCTATCGTCACGGTCCTCATCGTGACCTTGTCGTTCTCGATGACGTAGACGAAGTTCTGGTTCTCAAGGGTGCCGAGGGAGGCGAGGGGAACGATGGCGCCCCTGGCGAGGGGTATTCGATAATTGATCTCGCCGACCGTTCCATATTGCAGATTGAGCCCCGCGGCAGAGGCCATCATGGGAAGGACGCCGGAAATCGGCGCGGCTGGAGCCTGGCTGATGCGCACGGTGTGGTTTGTTCCCTGGAAGTTGAAGACGATCGGCATCCCCGGCCTGAGGAAGGGAGCGTCGGAAGGCGGCACGTTGAACGATATCTGCTTGCCCGCGCTCACGAGGGTGAAGACCGGGCTGCTCACGCTGGCAGCCATGCCAGGCTGCACGTTGATAGCGGAAATCTGCCCGTCGAAGGGAGCCCTGATGCTTGCGTTCCGAAGGTTGAGTTGGGCCTGATCACTGTTGTTCTGCGCCTGCTGCACGGCGATCTTGAGCTGGGCTATCGTCTGGTCGCCGGAATTGTTGTTCTGATCGAGGGAGGTCTTCGCGCCTTCGAGATTGGCCTGGGCCGCGGCTAGATTGCTGTTGGCCGTGTCGAGAGCCGAGGCCGAAATGCCGCCGAGATCGAAAAGGGCTTTCTGCGCGTCGTAATTCTTCTTGGCCGAATCGTAGGCGGCTTGGGCCGACTGGACCTGGAGGGCGAGCTTGGGATTGGCCTGGTTCGAGGTATCCTGGCCCACCGACAGATTGATCTTCGCGTTTTCGAGGGCGGCCGCAGCGGTCGCCGCGGTCAGCTTGAGCTGCGAGTCGTCGAGCTGCACGACGACATCGCCCTGTTTGACCCAATCGCCGACGAGCTTCGGAACCTTGGCCACGAAGCCGGCTACCTGGGTGGCCACCTGGCTCTGGACGAGGGGAACGATGACGCCGGCCGTCGTCCGGTCGGCATCAAGCGGGCCGACCTTCACGGCGGTGGCTTGGACGGGGATGACCGCGGAACGGCGGCCACCATAGGAACCGCCGCCCGCCGCCCCGCCCGCTCTCGTTCCGCCCTGCCCGCCGTATTGTCCCGACTGGCCGCCGGTCCGCGCCCCCTGGGCGGCTCCGCCTTGAGCCTTGGAGCAGCCAGCGAAGGAAAGGAGGGCCGCCGCTCCCAGAATTCCGATTGCAACAATTCGTATCTTATTCATCATCTGCTCCTGCGAAGCCCTCGGGGGCCGCGTCATAGTCCCATCGCGGTCTCGAGCGTGAGCTCCGCGAGCAATTGATTGCTTTTCGCCGTAAGCCATGCGACCTCGGCGTTGGCGGCGTTGACCGAGGCGGTCAGCATGTCCTGATTGGTGGCGGTGCCGAATTTGACCTGGGCCTGCATGAGCGCGAACTGGCTCTCGGCGAGATCGACGCTCTGGGCCGCGAGGTCGCTGCGCTCGGCGAGGATCTGGAGGTTCCACCAGGCGTCTCGGATATCGGCGGCGACGCTCTTGCGCAGCTGGGCCGCCTGGGTCGCGGCGACCCGGGCCGTGGCCTTCGCCGCATCCTCGGCGGCCTTGGCCGCTCCGGAGTCGAGGATCGGCAACCCGAGCTTGAGACCGAGGCTGATGGACTGACCGGTCGTCGCGTCGACTGACTTGACGCTTTGCGAGGGATCGGCGGAGGCGCCCCAATTCAAACCAACCCCGATTCCGCCGGTCGCCAAGAGCGAGGGCTGGGCCGAGCCGCCGGCAACGGCGGCGCTTATCAAGGCCGAGCGCTGGGCGATGTCGTATTGGGCGATGTCCGCTCGCTTCGCGAGGCCCTGGGCGATCGCGTCGTCGAGGGAGGCGGCGGGGAGCTTCGGGACGTCGATCTCGGCGACCCTGTAATTGGCATCGGGCGCGAGGCCGATCAGAAGGGCGAGACGCTGGCGCGCGAGCGAATAATCGTGTCGGCTCGTCTCGACGTCGAGTCCGGCGCTTTTCGCGTTGATCTCAGCGGTCTGGAGGTCGATGGCGCTCGCCTGCTTGATGGCATAGGTGGCCTGCAATTGCTTATAGAGGGAATTTAACTTGTCGAGGATGCCCAGACGAAGGGCGAGGGTCCGCTGGGCGACGAGGGCCGTGATATAGGCTTGTTTCACCTTCGTGGAGGCTGCGGATCGGGCCTGTCGGGCCGCGAGCTCCTTGCCTTTGAGGGTCAGAATGCTCTGATCGACCAGGGCTTGGGTCTGGCCGCCGACATAGCCGTCCCAAACTGTCTGGCTGATTGTCGCCGCGACGACCGTCGTTTGGGGCACGGCCACGCTGCCCGAGCCGCTTGCTGATATCTGGGGACTCACGGGAACCGTCTGCGTGGCGCTTATCCCTATCCTTGTGCCTGAGGTCGCATTCGCCGTGCCGATGCCGAAACTCAAGCCCCCGGTGAAGGACTCGCCGAGTCCGAGGCCGCTGGCGCCCGTGGCCTTCGCCATCGTCTGGTCTGTGAAGCCGTCGGTTATGCCGGCCTGGCCGTTCGCCGACAGGCTCGGCTCGTTCTTCGCCAGATTGGCCTCGTGCGTCGCCTTTGCGGCGGCGAGATTGCCCGCGGCGATCGCGAGATCGTCGTTCCCCGCCATGGCCGCGGATATGGCCTCGTCGAAGGTGATCACCCGGCTCCCCGCCTCGGAGGAGGGCAAAGCCGGGAGAAGGCTCGCCTGCGCCGCCGATTCAATCGAGGAGGCGGGCGCCAAGTTGCCGGAGTTCGCGCCTACCGTTCCGGTATCGGCGGCCGCCGCGACCGCAAGGCTCAGGGCGCAAATGGCTGCGCAGATGGTTTTCACGGACATGCCACGATCATAATGATCGATGGGGAAAGAACCTAGTTAAAAATGTAAAAGCCGGGATAATTGGGGGTTAAACTGACAGGACCGAAAGCGACGCTGGGATCGGGCTAGAAGCAGGAAAGGACGTACATGCCGATCACCGTCTCGATGGTGAGAAGCTCATCGGAACCGGCATCGGCGCGAACCTGCTCTTCGATCTCCTCCACGAACCAGAAGAAGAGACCGAGCTTCGGATCGATGCGGAAGGTCCAGGCGAGAAAGTCGTCCGCCCGGCTCTGAGCGCCGAAAAGCAGATGGGCGATGGAATGACAGAGCAACACGAAACGGCGGAAAGATGCCTTGATGTCCCCTTCGCGAAACTCGCGCTCGAAGGCCACGATTTCCTCGATCAACCTTTCCTTGCGTTTGTCGTCGCTCTTCTCGACCCAGGTCTTGTGCACGAGGAGGGCGGAGTTTTCGAGGAAAATCTTGAGAAGATGGTCGATGCGGGCGAGGCGATCGGCCATGCGACCCTGGGCGTATTGCTTGAATTCCCCTGGATTGCCGAGGATGTCGGCGAACTCGATCGCCGCCGCCGCGAGCTCGTCGGGGGATTTCGCGGCGACGAGACGCGCAAAGGCCTCGAAGGCCGGTTTTTCGGCCTCGGTAACGAGTTTTTCGTCCGTCGCGAAATCTGGCAGCGCCATGGCGTACCATGTCCCGAAGCGAAGTTCCTTGTCAAGTCGGCGGCGCTCGCGGGTCGGGGCGGATCAGGGCGAAACTGGGGGGGCGGGAACTGTTCCGGCGCTCCTTGCGCGAAGGCCGGGACGCGGGTAGGCTTCGCCCAACATGAACGACATACGGCTCCTCCCCGCGGACGCGATCGGCACGGGCTTCGTCGGTCCCGGGTCCCTCGGCCCCGACCGCGACGAATACGCGATTCGCGATTCCCAGCTCGCCGAAACCGGCAAATCGCCTTCCGCCTATCGCAGGCTCCGTCCTTACGAAATCGAGAGCCTCGTCAAAAACGAAAACAGCTGCCCGGACTGGAACTCCCTCCTCGTGACCGAACCCTTCAATCCCGAACTCGTCAGGCAATCTTCCTTCGACGGTCTCGTCAGGATAGGCCGTCTCGAACGCGCAGTGCTCGAGCATCACGACACGAAGGTGCCCGTGGGCATCTACCGCTCGCGCATCATCGCCTGCGACATCGGCGACGACTGCGCCATACTCGATTGCGCCTACGTCGCCCACCAGGTGATCGGCGACGGCTGCATCCTCCTCAACAACGACGAGATCGAGTGCTCCAACCACGCCAAATTCGGCAACGGCATCGTCATGGAAGGGGAGGCGGAAGAGGTCCGCGTGGAGCTCGACGTGATGAACGAGGCGGGCGGCCGCTCGATCCTGCCCTTCGTCGGCATGCTCGGAGCCGACGCCTATCTCTGGGCCCGCCACCGCGGCGACGCGCGACTCATGACGGCCTTTCGCTCGATGACCGACGCGATGTTCGACCATCGCCGCGGGCGCTACGCCAGCATCGGCGCCTACTCGGTGCTCAAGTCCAACGGCATCATCAAGGACGTCGCCATCGGTCCCTGCGCCTACATCAAGGGCACCAACAAGCTCAAGAATCTCACGATACGCTCGAGCGACGCCGCGCGCACGCAGATCGGCGAGGGCGTCGAGCTCGTCAACGGCATCGTCGGCTACGGCTCCCGGGTCTTTTATGGCTGCAAGGCCGTGCGCTTCGTCATGGGCGACAACTCGGCCCTCAAGTACGGGGCACGCCTCATCCATTCGGTGCTCGGCGAGAACTCCACCGTCTCCTGCTGCGAGATCCTCAACAACCTCATCTTCCCCGCCCACGAACAACATCACAATACGAGCTTTCTCATCGCGAGCCTCGTGCGCGGACAGTCCAACATGGCGGCAGGCGCCACCATCGGCTCGAACCACAACTCGCGCTCCAACGACGGCGAGATCGAGGCGGGCCGCGGTTTCTGGCCGGGGCTTTCGACCTCGGTCAAGCATTCCTCGCGCTTCGCCTCGTACTGCCTTCTCGCGAAGGGCGATTTCCGTTTCGAACTCGACGTCCCCCTCCCCTTCTGCCTCGTCGACGACGACCGGACGCTGGACCGACTCGTGCTCGCTCCCGCCTGGTGGTGGACGAGCAACATGTACGCGCTGATGCGCAACGAGGCCAAATTCCAGGCGCGCGACCATCGCGTCTCGAAGACCCTGCCGATCGAGTTTTCCCCCTTCGCGCCCGACACCGCCGAGGAAAGCGTCGCCGCGATCGGCCTCCTCGAGGAATGGCTCGGTGCCTGGGCCCTGCGCAATGAAGGCCGCGACACGGCCGGGCTCGGGAGGGATGCCTTGCGGAACGCCGGCCGCGCGGCCCTCGCCGATCCTCGCTTCGCCGCACCCGCCGAAATAGACGCGAGCGGCGTCGAGAACTCTCGTCGCCGCGTCGTCGTCACGAAACCCGCGAGGGCATGGAAAGCCTACCGCGAAATTCTCCTCTGGTACGCCGCCTCGACCCTTTCGTCGCTCGACCCCGAGCCCTTTGCCTCGCTGTCGCTCCGCCTCGGCGGGGCTCCGCGCGAAAGCGATTGGGAAAACCTCGGCGGGCAGCTCGTGCCGAACGCCAAGGTGAAGGCCCTTCTCGCGGAGGCCCGTGAAGGCCGATTGCCCACCTGGGACGACATGCACGCCGCCTACGAAGGCTTCGCCCGCGATTACGCACTCGACAAGGCCCAGCACGCCTGGGCCATCCTCGCCTGGCTCCTCGGGAAGGCGCCGGCAGATCTCGTCGCCGCCGACCTCCGCGAATCGATAGATACCTTTTCGCGGCTCTGCGACAAGGTAGCCGACGAAGTCTGGAAATCGCGGAAAAAGGACCACGACAACCATTTCCGCAAGACCACCTTCCGCAGCCAATCGGAGCAGGACGCCGTCGTCGGCACCGCCGAGCGCAATCCCTTCGTCCTCAAGACGCGAAAGGAGATGGCCGCTCTCAAGGAGAGGGCAGCGGCCTTCGTCGCGACCCTCTGAAAAGATCGCAGCTCAAGGGGGAAGGGCCGGACCGAAGGACAAAAAAGGCCGTCCGCCGGGGAGGGTGGCGGACGGCCGGATCGAGTCTGCCGTGGCCTCAGGGCAGGCTGATGTTCTCAGTTGTTTCCTTTGCGCTCTGGACGATGACGCCGGTGTAGGTAGGCGTCGGACTTGCGGAGGTCGGGCTGCTGACCACGGTCGCCGCGGTCGTATCGACGACGACGAGATCGTAGGTCCCGGCCTCAAGGAAGGCGAGGGTATACGTGTAGCCGCCCGCGCCGTCGGACTTGACCGCGGCACTCGTGATGGCGTTGGTGAAAGAGGTGCCGCCCGCGGTGGCGGTCGCCTCCGCGTCGGTGTAGGTGCCGGCGGTATAGGCGTAGATCGCATAGCTGTCGGACGCATTCGTCGTCGCGACGAAGCTGCCGAGAATCTTTCCGGCTTCGTTATCGACGACGGCGCGAAGGACGGGCAGCATCTTGTAGCCAGTGCCTGTCGCATAGACAAGGGATTTGCCCACGTTGAAATCCACGGTGAGCGAAAGGGTCCCCGTGAGGGGAACGGCGAAGGAATTCACGATCTTGAGACTACTGGAATTGACCGTACAGGTGAGTTCGGTTGTCGGATTGGCCGTCTCGACGATGGACACGGTCGGATCGGTGAACCTGATCTGATTGATCTGCGTCCCGGCCGTCAAGGGCACGTTGCCGAGAAGGGCGCTCACACCGTCGCTCAGCGCGAGGAGATCGTAGCGCTGCGTCGAGTCGATGGGCACGGTTATCCAGGATGCGGCGCTGTCCGCGGCGCTGTCCGACTCGTTGATCGCTAGACCTCCGAAGGTCACATAGACATGGCTGATGGTCGAGGCGGCGACAGGCGCGTCCGTCAAATTGAAGGAAACCGTCGACGTCGCGCCGCTCGTGGCGCTCGTGCAGCCGGCGAGGGCGAGGGAGACCGCGGCGACCGCGGCAAGAATCTTAAGTATTCTCATAAAAAATCCTCCTTGGATCGGAAAAAGAGAGCTGCGAAAGCCTCGGCCCGGAGGCGGGCCCAGCCAATCCACGCCGGGCTTTCACGAAGGGCTACCCCCCGCGCCTTGTCGGGGTTGCGCCGATTTTCCGCCAAATTTCGCGAATCGCAGCCCGACATCTTCGAGCCGCGCGGGATATAATCGGGGGCCGTGGAAGATCGTGACGCCCTTGCCGACCTCGCCGACATCCATCGCGTGCTCGCGGGGGACAGCCGCGCCTTCAGGCCCATCGTCGAGCGTTACGCGGACAGGGTCCTCGCATTTTGCCGATCGCGCAGGCTCGACGAAGACGAGGCCGCCGATGTCGTCCAAGATGTCTTCCTGCGAGCATTCCGCTCCCTCGGCAGCTTCAGGCTCGGCGAGAGCTTCCCTTCATGGCTCTTCGCCATCGCGGCCAATAGGCTTCGATCACGCGGCAGCAAACGGAGCAGCGAAGAAAGGAAGATTGAGGCGGTCGCCGCCGAAGAAGGGGCGAGGGAAGGCCCGGACGCCCTCGCCGAAGCCGAAAGGGCCTTCGAGGCCGAGGCGGTGCGAAAGGCCGTGGCGACCCTGCCCGCCGAGCAGCGGAGCGTCGTGGAACTCTACTATTTCGCGGAGCTCTCCGTCGTCGAGGTGACAAAGGTTCTCGGCCTAGGAGAGGAGGCCGTGAAGTCGAGGCTCTTCCGGGCGCGGAAAAGACTCCGCTCCCTCCTCGAATCCGAATATCACGAGCAACCTCGCGGGGTCGATGGGGGTATCGCTTCATGATGAACGCCTGTGATAGGGCCGAGGCCCTGGTCAAAGCCTGGGAGGAAGGCGACGCGCCCTCCTCCGCCGACATGGTCTTCCTCGAGACTCATGTTGCGACCTGCGGACCTTGCGGGTCCCGCTTTGGCCGACTTCTTCCCCTTATGGGGAGGGATTCCGAGACCGCAAGGAGGAAGGGGCCCTCGAAGGCCGCCCTCGAAATCGCCGACGGGGTCATGGACGCGATACTCGGCGGCGAAGTTGCCCCGCCCAAGCCGGATCTCCGGATGGTTTCGCGAGGCACCCCGCTTCGCCGAAGGATTCCCTTGATCGCCGCGGCGGCCGCCGCCGCACTCGCCCTTCTTTGGTTCGTCCCGACGATGACAAGGAGCGGCGACAAGGTGGTTGTGCGATTCATCGTCGCCGAGCCCACGGCGCGGTCGGTCAGTCTCGTCGGCGATTTTACCGACTGGAAGGCCTCCTCGAATTATTTGATGCATGCCGATGCCTCCGGCCGGGTCTGGGAAATCGATGTGCCCCTCCAAAGGGGCAAGGTATATCTGTACAATTTCATCGTGGACGGCACGAAATGGACCGTCGATCCAGCAGCCCTCGAAAAAGTAGACGACGGATTCGGAGGGTCAAGCGCCCTCCTCAGACTCTAGGAGGTCAGTCATGAAGACATCGCGAATTCGTCGAACCGGCTTGCTGGCGCTGATAGCCTCATGGGCTGCGACGGCGGCCTTCGCCGCGGATGCGCCTCCGCCTTACGAGGAGATCGTGGCGATGGCGCAGAAAGCCGGCGAAGCGACACCGAGCCAGTTCGCCTATCGTCTCGTCCTCCGCTATTCATTGAAAGATGCCCTCGCCAATCAAGACGAGACCTATAGCCTCGTATCAGAGGCCGATATGGCTATCCGTTTCGGAACCTCCCCGCAGGAGGCCGGTTTGATGGTAAGGCGGATTTCGATTATCGCCGAGAGGCAAGGGATGGTAGCAGAAGGCATGGCGCGCCTGATGCACGAGGAATCCATGCGCGCTCGATTCCCGGGAAACGGCTTCGGCGGACCGGAAAGGGGAGCGGGATTCATCGGCCCTGGCCTGGGACGCCTCTCCTGGTCGACGGGATCGGCGGCCGGCGGTCTGTCCGGCATCGGCCCAGCCTCGCAAACCCCGGGAGCCTCGGGTATGGGCGGATCCGGCTCCCCAACAGGCGCGGGATCGGGCAAGAACGGCGGGTCGCATTGACGAGACGGATGAGGCGACACAGATGAACCGCGCACGGGCGCTTCTGATCGCGGCAATGCTCTGCCTCGGCCTCGCGTCGGCGACGGCCGAGGTCAAGGCGAGCATCGCCGAATGGCTTGCGACGCCCATCGCCGCCCCCTATAGCAGCATCGGCGCCGAGCTCCTCGACCTGGGTGCCCGAGCGCGTTCCCTCGGGGTTCCGGAGCGCCTCCTCGTGGAGCGACTGGACGAGGGGGCGCTCAAGCGCGTTCCGCCGCAGCAGCTCGCGATGGTCATCGCTCAGGATGTCGGACGCTTCGCGACCATCCTCACCATGATCGTCCCGGACGGAGCCCGGCCCGGAGATCATGCGGCCTTGAGTTCCCTCCTCCGCCAAGGCGCGATTATGCTTCGAGCCGGTTTTCAGGATTCGGAGCTCGCGAGCATCTTCGCGAAGGCAAGATCAGAGGCCGCAGGTCGGAACAAGACGCGATCTTCCATGGATATTGCAGCGAGGGCCGTCAACGCAGCTGCGGTGAGCCTCGACGCCTCCATTCGCTTCGGACTCTCGCCCGCCTCCCGTCTCAGCCTCGGCGAGGCCTTGGCCGCCTCGATCCTGCCGGAGCTTCGCTTCGAAGCCGTACTTTCAATGCTCACCCGCGCCAGGGGACTCGGCCTACAACCCGACGCGACAGTCGCCATTCTGGCGAACGGACTCGAAAAGGGCGCCTCGATCGACGCCCTCGATCGTGAAATCTCGAGGAGGGCCGCAAGGTGATGGGAAAGAACATAAAGTGGGGTAGACCCTGCGCGGCGCTTCTCATCGCCCTTGCAGCCGCGACAGGTATCGGAGCCCAGAGTTCGACCCAGGTTTCGATGGAAGCGGGAGGGGCACTCCTCGATCTGAGTCCGGCAGCCGCAAGTTCGCTCTCGGCCGCCTTCGAAAAGACCGGGAACTTCACCGCCTTCCGCGCTTCCTGCACCCTTCAAGGCAGGGCGAACACGGGGATGTATGGTTCCGCCGAGGGCCGCGGCGAATTCTCGTGGACGCCCGGAGGCATTTCATCCCTCCTCGTCGTCGAGGGAGGGGCGTCGGGAGGCGACTCGACGGCACTTTCCTGGCGCGGCTCGGGATCGTTGGCCCTCACCCTCGATGGTCTCGACCTTTCAGCCGATTTCAAGGCAGGCCTCGAGAGACGTTCCGACCTCGGGGTTCTCTCCACCCTTGCCACCTCAGGCCTCGGCGCATCTTTCGTTGCGGGCGAGTTCCTCCTCAAGCCCCGCTTCGACGCCTCGGCCTCCTTCGCGGATCAGGGCACGACTACCTGGACCTTCCTGCCGGGCCTCGGTCTGTCGTGGTACCCCGGCCTCCCCATTTCGGCGGCCTTCGCCGCAGGCTGGAGCAGAGCCATGGCCGGCAGTTCGGCAACCGATAGCCTCGTCGGCGCGGCCTCCCTCTACGCCGCGGTCGGCCCCGTTTATGGAAGCCTGGATGGCTCCGCAACTATCGGAGCGGGGGGAGTCACCGCGGCCTCGGCTGCCCTCGGACTTTCGCTCGACGCCGGGCGTATCGGAAACGCCCGGCTCGGGATTCCGACGCGCTTTTCCTACGTACTCGCTGGAAGCCCCGTCATGTCGCTTTTCGCGGGCATTTCCCTCGCCTTCGACTAACCGTTCTTTTTCTTGAAGTCTTCCATGAACTGCACGGTCGTCTTCACGGCGTCGAGGGTCACCGCGTTGTAGGCCGAGAGCCTGATGCCGCCCACGGTGCGGTAGCCCTTGACTTGGATGATGCCCGCTGCCTTGGCGTCCTTGACGAACTTGTCATCGAGCTCGGGCGTGGGCAGCTTGAAGACCACGTTCATCCAGGAGCGGTCGCCGGGTGCCACGGGGCAGGAGTAGTAGCCGCCCGAGCCGTCGATGGCCGAGTAGAGGGCCTTCTGCTTGGCGTCGTTCACCCTGCCCATGGCCTCGAGGCCGCCGTTCTTCTTGAGCCAGCGGAGGACGAGGTCGAGGATGTAGATCGAGAAACAGGGCGGGGTGTTGAACATCGAGTCGTGCTCGTTGAAGACCTTGTACGACATCATCGTAGGTAGGTCTTCTTTCGCGCGGGCGAGGAAGTCCTCCTTGATGGCGACGACGGTGACGCCCGAGGGGCCGAGGTTCTTCTGCGCCCCGGCGTAGACCAGCGCGTGCTTGTTGAACTCCATCGGCCTCGAGAAGATGTCGCTCGACATGTCGGCGACGAGGGGCTTGCCCTTGGGGTCGGGGGTGTAGTGGAACTCCGTGCCCTCGATGGTGTTGTTCGTCGTGTAGTGGAGGTACTCGGCGGCCGGGTTGAGCTTGAGCTCGGCCTGCTTCGGGATGGCGTTGGGCGCCCCGCCTTCGCGCTCCATGTTGGCGGGGAAGCTGATCGCGCCGAAACGCTTGGCTTCCTTGATCGCGGCCTTCGACCAATTGCCCGTATTGATGTAGTCGGCCTGCTTTCCGTCGGCGGCGCCGAGGAGGCCGAGGTAGTTCATCGGGAGCATGAGGAACTGGGTGGAAGCTCCGCCCGTGGTGAAGAGGATCTTCCACTCGGGGCCCATGCCGGCGAGCTCGCGAAAGAGGTCCATTGCCCCGTGATGGAGGGCATCGTATTCCTTGCCGCGGTGCGAGACTTCCATCACCGAGCAGCCGGTGCCCTGCCAGTCGAGCATCTCGTCGCGTGCCTGCTCGAGGACCTCGACGGGGATGGCAGCCGGGCCGGCCGAGAAATTGATGACGCGTTTCATTCGGTATTCTCCTTCATTTTCCGGCGTATTTCGCGAGCCGGGAGACGATCGAGTCGCCGAGGCGGAGGAGATTTTCTTCCGTCGAGGCGCCGAGATGGGGCGTGAGGAGGACGCGGGGGGCGGTGAGGAGGGGCGAGCCCTCGGGCGGCTCCTTGAGATAGACGTCGGTCGCGTAGCCGCCGATCCTGCCCTCGTTGAGGGCGGAGGCCACATCCTCCTCGACGATGACCTGGCCGCGGCAAGTATTGACGATATAGACGCCCTTCTTCATTTTCGCGATGGCCCCGGCGTTGATCATGCCCTTCGTCTCGGGGGTGAGGGGCACGTGGAGGGAGATGTAGTCCGAGCGCTCGTAAAGCCCGTCGAGATCGCACATCTCGTCGGTGTCGGAGCAGGACGAGACGAAGCGGTCGTAGGCGATCACGCGCATCCCGAAGGCGCGGGCCCTGACGGCCAGCTCGCGGGCGATGCGACCGATGCCGATGAGGCCGAGGGTCTTTCCGTTGAGCTCCGTGCGCTCGAGATCCTTCTTGAGCCACTTGCCCTGTTTCATCGAGGTGTCTGCCTCGACGATATGCGAAGGCATGGCGATCATCATCGCGAAGGCGAGTTCTGCAACGGCCACGCTCGAAGCCTCCGGCGTGTTGTCGACCTCGATGCCCTTGGCCTTGGCGTATTCCACGTCGATGGTGTCGACGCCGACTCCGCCTCGAATGATGTAGCGGAGCTTCGGAGCCTTGTCGATCATGGCCTTGTCCACCCGGGTCTTGGACCTGACGATTATCACCTCGGCCTCGGCTAATCGCGCCATGTCCATAGTGACCTCGCCGAAGGACGAAAGCCTCCCCGGCAGATCCTCCGCGAAGGCGTCTGGAAGCAGAATGACCATGGAATCCTCCCGATTGCGTATGAAGAGCGGATCAGCGCCCGAGTCCCCGGTCGCGCCCGATTCGGCCATGAGCGGAAACGCAACCATTGTATCACAAGGCCCTAGGGTGTCAAGTTTGAATATCGAAACCTGGTTTCAATATTCAAAACAAGCGCAACCTAAAGCTGGCGCGGGCCGAGCAACTCAACAGCCCGGGGCCTAGACAATGATGCGCCTTGCAACTCATCAGCTCGGCGCTTAAATAATTATGCGCCGAGCTTCAACATAAAAGCGCTTTTCGGGGGCTTCGCCCATCGAGAAGGTCTTGCGGGGCATGACGCCGTCGCGGATGACGGTGGCGAAGAAGCTCGACTTGTCGATGGGGGGAAGGTAGAGGCCGAGGTTGCCTTCCTTCGTGGCGAGAGCCTCAAGGCTGCCTGTGCCGTGGATGTAGTCGATAGCCACGCCGGGAACCTCCTTGAGCCTCGAGTCGAGGAATTCCTGGATTGTGCCCGCGGCGAGGCGATGCGTCGGATTGGTGAAGGTGATGCAGATGTTCACGTTCTGCGTGACGACGCCGATCTTGTGCGTCCCGGGCTTGCCAGGCGCGTCGACCCGCTCGAAGACGGCCGCCGGTGAGGGCAGGCGCTCGCCTTCGTGGGAGACATGCCATTTCGTGAGACCGTCATGGATGAAGGGGATGCCGGCGCCGAAAAGCACGCGGTGGATGGGATGGAAGGGCAGTCCCTCGTCGTAGATGTTGACGAGTTCGACGAGGGCGAAGCGCGCGGGGTGATTCTCGCGGAGGGGGTCGCCGGCCGGCAGTTTGGCCTTCGTCTCCTCCCAGATCGCCTTGGCCGTGGCGAGGGAATGATTGCCGTCGCCCACGGCGAAGAGGAGGACATCGTCCGTTCCGTATTTGGCGCGGAAGGCCTCGAGGTCGGCAAGCTTGTCGAGGGCGGCGGCGATGCCGGCGAGGCTCGCCTCGTCCTTGACCTGCCAGCCCCTGATCCGCCCCGAGCCGAGCATGAGGTCGAAGTCGTAGAGCTTGGGCAGGCGCTCGCGGCGAGCGTACAGAGGCTCGATCACGCTGCGCGAGGGATCGTCGACGAGGAGCATGATGTGGGGCAGTTCGACCGGGGCGCCGCGGCGGATGTCCATGCGGGGGGGCAGGCGCTCGACGATCGTGCCCTCGGTCGGCCTGATAAGGGATTTCGAATCCTTTCCGTATTGGTACTTTTCGAGATCGACGGCCATCACGAGGCCCTTGCGGGGCTCCTTTTCGTAGGGCGTAAAGCGCTCGACGAGGACGAGGCCCGTCCCGCGGGAAGAAAGGATTCCGCGGGCGAGGTAGTCGCGCATCGCCGCCTGGATGCGGCCGACCCGCTCTCCCTTGTCCGCGTCCTCGAGATAGCACTCGGGATAGATGAGATTGAGGGTCGAGGGGGAGGAGCCGACGGCCGAGGCCGCCTTCTCCCAGTACTCGCGCTCCGAGGAGTACTGGTCGCAGGCCACGACGGCCCACTTGTTCATATCGCTTCCCTCGGCGGGGAGAAGAAGCTCGGGTACGCGGACTCCGAGCTTCGCGAAGGTTTCGTTCGTTCCCATGTTCACGCCTTTCTTTTGCCGATTCCCTCGTCCTTCATGAAGACGAGGGTTATCGCGAGGAGTATTACCGAGCAGAAGGTGCTCATGTCGGCCACGTTGAAGGTGGGCCAGCGCTCGAGGCCGAAGAGGCCGTAGAATTTGAAGGAAAGGAAATCCACCACGCCGAGCGGCCTGAAGATCCTGTCGATGAGGTTGCCGAGGCCCCCCGCGACGATGCCGGCGATGAGCCAGCGTTGGAAGGCCGTCGGTTCGTCGGAGCGGAAATAATAGATGACGAGGCCCACCACGAGGATGAGTGGTAGGGCGATGAAGAGGGCAGTCCGCAGCTGCACCCCGAGGCTGTCGCCCATGGAGAAGGCCACGCCCGTGTTCTGCTGGCGCACGAGCCAGAAGAAGTCGCCCAGGGCCGTCCAGGCTATGGTCCCGAGCTTGATATTGGCGACGATGAGGGCCTTCGTAACCTGGTCGAGGATCACGATGGCGAGGCTCATGACGAAGGGGAGGAGAGACTTGCGTGAATTCGACATGTCGCATCCTTGAGTCTGAACTGACGCGGCGGTCATCCTGGGGAAGGCCGGCGAGGGCAGTACTATACCCGAAGGACGCCGACTGGGTAAGGGTCAGAGCCCCGTCGGCAGTTCCACGAAGAAGGTCCCGAGGCCCGTTTCCCTTGCGAGCCTGGCGGCGACGGCTTTCACTCCATGCACCTCGGTCCGATAGTGGCCGGCCGCCACGAAGCTCGTGCGGCTCTCGACGACGGCCCCATAGACCGCGTGGCTCGCCTCGCCGGTGACGTAGAGGTCGATGCCTGCAGCGATGGCCTGGTTGACCTCGAAGGCGCCCCCTCCCGAAATGACGGCTGCGGTATTTATTGCCGCCGGTCCCGAGGGGATGACGCAGGCGGCGGGACTGCCGTCGGGATTGATCCGCGCGAGCGCCGTCGCCAGATCGATGGGTTGGGCAAAGCGCCCCGAAAAGCCGAGCTTCGCGCCGTGGTAAGCGCCGAAGGGCTCGCGGTCGACCAACCCAAGCATGTCGGCGAGGACGACGTTGTTGCCGATCTCCGGATGCCGATCGAGGGGAAGGTGGCAGGCCCAGAGGGCCAGGTCCGAATCGAGAAGGAATTTGATGCGCTCCCGCATGAAACCCTCGATGCGAACTGCCTTTCCCCAAAAGAGGCCGTGGTGAACGAAGAGGAGCTGGGCGCCGCCCTGGGCCGCGCGGCGGATCGCCTCGAGGCTGGCATCGACGGCGAAGGCCACCTTCGTCACCTCGGCTCCTGCTCGAGCCACCTGCATGCCGTTAAGGGAGTCGTCGACGCCCGAAAGTGCGTCGGGGTCGAGAAGGGAACGAAACCAAGCGTCGAGCTCCCCAACTTTCATCATTGCCTCCACCGGAATTGACGAAGCGCTAAGCGCATTTTATTCCGCTTCGCCAATCGCGAAGCGATTGGCCAGACGAAGCGCGCAGCGCTTCGTCAAGGGACCTTCGCTATCATTTCCTTCAAATAGGGCTTTCTTTCCAGGTCGCGGGCGAGGCCTTCGGCGCGGGACTTGTTCGAATAGTCCCTGGTCTGGAAAATATAGTTATATCTAGTATGAACGTCGTAGCAGCCGGCCATCAGCGCGTAGGAATCCTCGGTGATGACGAGCTCCTCGTCGGTGGGGATGACGAATATCTTGACCTTGGAGCGGACGGAGGTGACGTCCAGCTCGGCGTTGCGGCACTTCGCAAGCTCGTTCTTCATCGTGTCGATCTCGATGCCGAACTCCTGGAGGCCTTCGATGGCGAGCCTGCGCGTCATCGGTCCCATTTCGCCGACGCCGGCGGTGAAGACGATCGCGTCGATGTGCCCGAGGGCGGCCATGTAGGAGCCGATGTATTTCTTGATGCGGTAGCTTTCGATCTCCTGGCAGAGCTTGGCATTCTCGTCGCCCTTCTCGGCCGCCATCTCGATGTCGCGGCGATCGGCCCAGCGCCCCGTGATGCCCAGGACCCCCGATTCCCTGTTGAGTTTCTTCTCGACCTCCGAGGCCTTCATGCCCTGGGAGCGCATCAGATGGAAGACGATGCCCGGATCGATGTCGCCAGAGCGCGTGCCCATCACGAGGCCCTCGAGGGGAGTGAGGCCCATCGAGGTATCGAAGGAAATGCCGTTCTTCACGGCGTTCACCGAGGCGCCGTTGCCGATGTGGCAGATCACGAGATTGACGTCGGTGGGCGCCTTGCCGAGGAGGACTGCCGCGCGCTTCGTGTTGTACAGGAAGCTCGTGCCGTGAAAGCCGTAGCGGCGCACCATGAATTTCTCCGACCACTCGCGCGGCACGGCGTAGGTGTAGGCCATCGGCGGCATGGTCTGGTGCCAGGCCGTGTCCATGACCGCGCATTGGGGCACGCCGGGCATGACCGCCTGGGCGGCCTCGATGCCCATGAGGTTGGCCGGATTGTGCAGAGGCGCCAGATCGCTGATCTGGCGGAAGGTCGCCATCGCCTCGTCATCGATGAGGACGGAGTTGGCGTATTTGGGACCGCCGTGGACAATGCGATGCCCGACTGCCTTGATGGTGCTCATGTCGTCGATGACGCCGTGCTCGGGATGGGTGATGGTCTTGAGGATCAGCTCGATGGCCGTCGTGTGGGTCGGGCACTCGTAGGAGGCCGCGTATTCCTCCATAGGAAACTCGGGGCTCTTGCCCTGGGCGGCGAGGTTGGCGTGGAGCCGCGGCTTGTGGCTGATGGAGGAGTTGCCGAGGGTGACGCGCTCGACGAGGCCCGTCGCGAGGATGTTGCGCGAATCCCAATCATAGACCTGATATTTGACCGAAGAAGAACCGCAATTGAGCGTTAGGATAACCATGAAAGCTCCTTGTCCTTAGGACAGCAAAGCTACGGTAACATCGAGCGGCGACGAGCTTCAATACGGCAAGCGAGCATAAAAGCACGAATTGGATTTCGAAGCGCGCCTGCCGCAGGCGCCTCAATCGCCCATGCCGCCGCTAGTCAAAGACCGAAGGACCCCGTCGAGCTCCCCCCCTTCGGTCAATTTCGAATCGTCCGACGAAAGAACGAGAAGTCCCCAGACCCCTCCATCCTCGAGCACGAGCCTGAGGCGGGCGGGGGCGCTGCTGCCGTCCGCCGCGCTCAGGTTGCCTCCATACTCGGCAAGCTGCCAGTCTTCCCAATCGGCGAGGGGCAGGGTCTGGCTGGCGTCGAAGTTCAGCCCGGCCTGACTGGAGAGGAGCTCCTTGAAGGAAGCAAAGCCCTTCGCCATCAGGGTCGAGGAGTCGCGACTTCGATCGAAGCGCTGCGATAGGTCGAGGGACTTTGCGAAGAACACTATGGAATCGTCGTCGGCGCCGTATACCAGGGCCTGCCCCTGGACGGGCCCATCCTGGAATTCCCATTCGCCGGGATAGTCGAAGCTCAGGCCAGAGGCATCGTCGATATGGGTCTCCGTCGATGCGTCGTAGGACCCGTAGCTCTGATCCGAGCTCCGGTCGACCGAGTCGAGGGCCCAGGATTCGTCGAAGCTGCTCGACTTCCACTGGCAATCGATCGTTTCGGGCAAATTCGAGTTGCCGACGAAATTGTCGAAGTCCTCGTCAATGAAGCTGCAGCGGACGAAGCGCACGCTCGCCGTCTCGCCCCCGTCCTCGGCCGGCCAATTCTCGAAAAAATTCCCGCCGCTGTTGTCGGCGAACTCGGTGCCTTGGAAAAGGATCGGGCCGCTCTGTTCGGCATAGATGAGGGGAAAACCCGCGATCTCCCGCACCGATCCACCGGTTACCGAAAGGTCCCCCACCTTGCCGATGCCCATCGCACCGTCGCGGCCGCCGCTGAGGGCCACGTCTTCGAGCGAGACCTTGCCGCAGTCCCAAAGCTCGAGGGGGAGGCCCGAAGGACCGCCGAGGGCCGCGCGCGAAAGGGAGAGGTCCGCCACGGATTCGGCGTAAAGGAGCCCGGCCTCGGGCACCGTTCCCTCCCCCGCATCCCGCAGGAAAGAGATATTATCAATTGTTATTTTCGAGGATTTATAGAAACCGATGAGATAGCTCTTGAGGGAATCGGTCAGGATCCGCGCGCCGTCCATCCCCCTGAGCGCGAGATTGTCGGCGCCGATGACCATGAGTTCCGCGCCGTCCTCCCCCTGGAGCCAATCGAAGCCGGGCCCGCTCCTCCCGTAGACCGAGGGGAGGGAGTAGTCGCCCTTCTGGAGGATGATCGTGCGATCCGGTCCGAGGCGGTCGAGGAGCTCCCCGACCGTGGATACGGTGTATACCGGCCGTGCCTGGGCCGCGAGGCCGAAAGGAAAGACAAAAGGCGCGAGCAAGAGGGCCAGCAGACCGACGAGGCGACCTCCCATGACTTCCTCCTTGTGCGACAGGCTCAAGTCTAGCGCTTTTCCCCGGCCTCTGCATCGAAGGCGATCGGCAAGACCGCCCCGATCCCCCCCTTGCGACTCCCCTCCGCCTATGCTAGAGTCCCGCCCCAAGAAGGAGGCGCCGGAGGATGATCGGTCACGCGACCACGCCATTGTTCCGAGGGGATCGACCTTCCGGTATTTCCGGAGGCCGCCCCCGCCGCCGCCATTTTTGCAATTCGTCATTGACGCCGCCCATTCGGGCGGCTTTTTTTTCGCCCGAGCCCCCAACCCCCAGGAGGACACAATGCTGAAAGGAAGACACCTCATCGGACCGAGGGACTTCACCGTCGATGAGCTCGAGGGACTCTTCATCCTCGCCAGGCGCATGGAGGAAAAGCCCCGCGACTGGCTGGACGCGGCCAAGGGGATGCTCCTCGCCTCCCTCTTCTTCGAGCCGAGCACGCGGACGAGGCTCTCCTTCGAGGCCGCGATGCTCCGGCTCGGCGGTTCGGTGATCGGCTTCGCCGAACCCGGCTCGAGTTCGGCTGCGAAGGGCGAAAGCCTCGCCGACACGATCCGCACCGTCTCCGCCTATGCCGACGTGATCGCGATGCGCAATCCCAAGGAAGGAGCCGCCCTCCTCGCCTCCCGCTTCTCGACCTCGCCCGTCGTCAACGGAGGCGACGGCGGCCATCACCATCCTACGCAGACCCTCACCGACCTCCTCACGATCCGCAACATCAAGGGGAGGACCGAAGGCCTCACGATCGGCTTCTGCGGCGACCTCAAGTTCGGGAGAACGGTGCATTCCCTCGCCCAGGGCCTCGCGCGCTATCCGGGCAACCGCTTCATCCTCGTCTCGCCCCCCGAGCTCAGGGTGCCAGACTTCATCACGAAGGAGGTATTCGAGAAGGAGGGCATCGAGTACATCGAGACCGAAAATTTCGAGACGGCCCTGCCTCAACTCGATATCCTCTACATGACGAGGGTGCAGAAGGAACGCTTCTTCAACGAGGAGGATTACCTCAGGCTGAAGGACAGCTTCATCCTCGACGGCGCGAAGCTCCGCCTCGCCAAGACCGATCTCGCCGTCCTCCATCCCCTCCCCCGCGTCAACGAGATCGCGGTGGAAGTCGACTCCGACCCGCGCGCCGCCTACTTCGCCCAGGTGCGATATGGCATGTTCGCGCGGATGGCACTCTTCGCCTCGATTCTGGGAGTGGCATAATGCTGAACATCGCCAAGATCAGGAACGGCCTCGTCATCGATCACATCAGGGCGGGCTTCGGAATCCGCATCTTCAACTGGCTCGGCCTCGACAAGGCCGGGGTCCCCGTGGCCTTCATCGTCAACGCCCCGTCGAAGGAAATGGGAGCCAAGGACATGCTCAAGATAGACGAGACCATCGCGATCGACTACGACGTCCTCGGCCTCATCGACCACAACATCACGGTCAACGTCATCGAGAACGAGGTCATCACCGAGAAGATCCACATGACCCTCCCGGACCGCGTCGAGAACGTCCTCGTTTGCAAGAATCCTCGCTGCATCACGCAGGTCGAGAAGTCGGCCCCCCAGGTCTTCGTGCTGTCTGACCGGACGAAGGGCGTCTATCGCTGCGAGTACTGCGACGAGGCCCGCGGGGAGATCGACCTCAGGTGAGGCTGCTCTTCCGGAATGCGCGGCTCGTCGGCCTCCCGCCCGACGAGTCCGAGGCGACGGGCGACCTCCTCGTCGAGGACGGCCGCATCGCCGACCTCGGCCCTGGTGCCGCCTCGCGCGCGGAAACCTCGCCGTCGAGGGCCTCGCCGGAGAGGGCCTCGCCCGTCCTCTCCATCGATTGCGCAAAGTCCGGCTCGGGAAGCGGCCCCCTCGTCCTCATGCCCGCCTTCATCGATCTCCACGCCCATTTCCGAGATCCAGGCTTTCCGGAAAAGGAAACAATTGAATCCGGTTGCCTCGCCGCCGCCGCGGGAGGCTTCGGCACGGTCGTCGCCATGGCCAACACCAAGCCTGCGACGGACGACCCGAACCTCGCCCGCGACGCCAGGGTCCGGGCCCTAGCCCTGGGACTCATCGATTATCTTCCGGCGATCGCCGCGACCAGGGGCCTCGAGGGCCACGACGTCTCCCACCTCGACGCGCTCGAGGCCTTCCTTGCCGCCGACCCCTCACAGCCCGAAGCTCCGCACTATGAAGATCGAGCTCGGATCTGGCTTCGCGTCATTTCGGACGACGGCCGCGACGCCGCCGATGACGCGACCCTCTTGGCCGCGATGAGGAAGGCCGCCGACCTCGGCCTCCTCGTCGCCTGTCATTGCGAAAGGGGAGCCTTCGGCCTGCCTCCTGGCCACGAGGCATCCGGGTGGTATTCCTCACCCGAAGGAATGGAAGCCGACAGGTCGGCCGAAATCCGCGGCGTCGGGCGCGCGATTCGCCTCGCAAAGGTGTCCGGCTGCGCCCTCCATCTCTGCCACCTTTCGACGCGGGAATCGGTCGAACTCGTTCGACGGGAAAAGCGCCGCGCCATCGACGAAGGCGGAGCCTTCCGGTTGAGCTGCGAGGTCACGCCCCACCACCTCGCCCTCGGTGCGGCGGAAGCGCGGGCAGCTGGCGCCGCTGGGGCCGGTCGCGTCAATCCCTGGCTAAGAGAGGAAGACGATCGCCTCGCCCTCCTCGAAGGACTGCGTGACGGCACGATTGCCGCCATCGCCACCGACCACGCTCCGCACGGGATCGCGGACAAGGCAGGCGGAGCCCCGGGTTTCTCCGGTCTTGAAACCGCCTTCGCCCTGGCCCATACCGGCCTCGGAAAGCTCGGCCTCGGCAAGTTGTCGACACTCATGAGCGCCGCCCCCGCCTCGATCCTGGGTCTGAAGGACCGAGGGCGACTGGCAATCGGCCTTCGCGCCGACCTCGTCCTCGTCGATCCGGAGGCCGAATGGAGGGTCGACAGCTCCCGCTTCCTCTCCCGAGGAAGGAACAGCCTCCTCGAAGGCCGCCTTCTCCGCGGCCGCGTCCTCATGACCATCCATGAGGGAAGGATCGTTTATGACCAATTATGACAGACTCTTCGACGCAGTGGCCGCCAAGGGCCCCGTCTGCGTCGGCCTCGACACGGCCCTCGAGCACCTTCCGCCGGCGGTCCGAACCGCCTTCTCCTCGCCTGCGAAGGCGGTACTGGCCTACAACAAGGCCCTCATCGCATCGACGGCCGACTATGCCGCCTGCTTCAAGGTGCAGATCGCCTACTACGAAGAACTGGGGCTCGAGGGCCTCCAAACCTACGCCCAGACCCTCGCCGCCATTCGCGCGGCAGGCCATATCGCGATAGCCGACATCAAACGGGGCGATATCGCCGACACGGCTTCCCGCTATGTCCGCGCCCACTTCTCGGGCGAATTCGAGGCCGACTGCGTGACCATCAATCCTTACATGGGCCTCGATTCCATCGAGCCTTGGCTCGAGGTCGCCGAAAGCCTGGGCAAGGGTCTCTTCGCCCTCGTGCGCACCTCCAATCCGGGTATGCGCGACTTCGAGGGGCTCGAGCTCCAAAAGGGCGGCCGCGTCTACGACGAGGTGGCCCGACGCGTCGCGAGTCTCTCGGACCGGGGTCGCGGCATAAGGGGCTACGGGGCCCTCGGAGCCGTGGTCGGCTGCACGGAGCGCGAAGAGGCCGCCGCCCTTCGCGAGCGTCTTTCCGGCGTCTTCATCCTCATCCCCGGCTACGGAGCCCAGGGAGGAGGGGCGGAGGATGCGGTCCTTCTCCTCAAAGATGGCAACGGCGGGGTCGTCAACGCGAGCCGTTCCATCCTCAAGGCCTGGGCCGTCTCCGGCCTTCCCGCAGGTTCGATCGGCCTCGATGAGGCCGCCGCCGCTGCCCGTGAGGCTGCGCGCTCGATGCGCGACGCGCTAGCAAAGGCGATCCGCGATTCTGAGGCGTCGAGCCGGACAGGGAAGCCGTGAGCTGCCGCGAGCGCCTCTACCGGCGTTGCGAAATCGTATCCACCAGGCGGCTCGGCAGGGATATTTTCGAGCTCGCCGTCGCATGGGAGGGACCGAGGCCGGAGCCGGGCCAATTCTACATGCTTCGCGCCGAACGCTCCGCAGTCCTTCTCGGCAGGCCGATTTCGGTTTTCGCTGCCGACGACAGGGCGCTCTCCTTCGTCGTCGCGGAGAGGGGCTCCGGAACACGAGAGCTCGGAGAGCTGCGCGAGGGGGACGGCATACTGCTCGAAGGACCTCTCGGAAGCGCCTGGGAAACAGCAGCGTTTGAAAAACCCGGCACCTCGCGGGCAGGCCCTCCCCTCGCTCTTCTCGGAGGAGGCATCGGCCTCGCGCCCATCGCCTTTCTCGCCCGAGGCCTACGCGCAGGGTCATTCGACCTATTCGCCGGTTTTCGCTCCGGCGCCTGGGGCCTCGACGGACTCTCGCCGCGCGAACTTCGCGTCTTCACCGAAGACGGAAGCCTCGGCGTCCGAGGCCGCGTCCTCGACGGCTTCGATCCATCCAATTACGCGGGCATTTACGCCTGCGGCCCCGAACCCATGCTCCGCGCTCTCGCGGGAATCGCGAAGGACGCCGGGGTTCCCGCCTGGATCAGCCTCGAACGGCGCATGGCCTGCGGGGCGGGCGCCTGCCTGGGCTGCACGGTGCGATGCAGGGGCGGCAATCGCCGGGCCTGCGTCGAGGGACCCGTCTTCCTCGCCGAGGAGGTGATCTTCGATGAATGATCTTTCCCCTTCCCCCTCCCAAGCGGAGGCGCCTCCCCTTCCCGACCTGTCGGTTTCCTTCGCCGGTTTGAGGCTGAAAAACCCGGTGATAGCGGCCTCGGGCACCTTCGGCTATGGCCATGAATACGACGGCCTCGTCGACGCCTCGGCACTTGGCGGCATCGCAACCAAGGGCCTCACCCTCGAAGCGAGGGGGGGCAATAAAGGAGAGCGGCTCCATGAGACGCCCGCCGGCCTCATCAATTCCATCGGCCTCGAGAACCCGGGCATTCCCGCCTTTGTCGAAAAGGAACTCCCCGGTCTGCGAAGGCTCGGCACCGTCGTGTTCGCCAATCTTTCGGGCGGAAGCCTCGAGGGATACGAAGAAGGCGCGGCCCTCCTCGACGCGGCGGAGGGGGTCGACGCCATCGAGCTCAACGTCTCCTGCCCCAACGTGCGACATGGCGGCATGAACTTCGGTCTCGATCCTGACGTCGCCGCCGAGGTGGTTCGCCTCGTCCGCGCGCGGAGCGCCAAGCCCCTTGTGGTCAAGCTTTCGCCCAACGCCCCCGACCTCCTCGCGGTGGCGAAGGCCTGCGAGGAGGCTGGGGCCGATGCCCTCAGTCTCGTCAATACTTTCAAGGCCATGGCCATCGACATCGACCGCGCCCGCCCCGTCTTCGACAACGTGACGGCCGGACTATCGGGACCGGCGATCAGGCCCATCGCCCTGCGCATGGTCTGGGAGGTCGTAGGGGCAGTCGAAATCCCCGTCGTCGGCATGGGCGGCATCGCGACGGCGCGCGACGCCATCGAATTCATCATGGCCGGTGCGGTCGCCGTCGAGGTCGGGACGGCCACCTTCCCGAACCCGAACGCGATGCGCGACATCATCATAGATATGACGACTTTCATGAGGGTTCGCGGATTCGGCTCGCTTGCAGAGCTCCGAGGGCTCGCGAGAAAGGCTGCGAGCCCTCGATAAGGGCATCGCGGATTCCATGCCGCCCGAGGCCGGATCGGCCCGCGATTAAAAGGAGATCAGTATGCAGAGAATCGTCGAATTGCTCAGGGACTCCGAGGCCATGCTGGAAGGCCACTTCCTCCTGAGTTCGGGCCGCCATTCGGACCGCTATTTCCAGTGCGCCCGCCTCTTCCAGCACCCGGACCGGGCGGAGGAGGCCATGGCCGAGGTCGTCCGGCGCCTCGCCGTCGAACGCGAAGCCGGCCGCCTCGATTTCGACCTCGTCGTCGGGCCGGCCATGGGGGGCATCCTGCCGGCCTTCGTCGTCGGAAAGGCCCTCGGCCTTCCCGCCATCTTCACCGAGCGCGACGACGAACAGAAAATGAGCCTTCGGCGCGGCTTCGAGCTGCGGCCAGGGCAGAAGATCCTGATTGTCGAAGACGTGGTCACGACGGGCAAATCCTCCGGCGAATGCGCGCGCTCCCTCGAGGCTGCCGGAGGCAAGGTCGTCGCCCTGGCCTGTGTCGTCGATCGGCGAGCCAAGGGAGTCGAGGTCGAGTGGCCGATCTTCGCGGCCGCCACCCTACCCGCCGCGAGCTGGGAGGCCGTGGAGTGCCCCCTCTGCAAACAGGCCCTCCCCATCGTCAAGCCCGGGTCGCGCAAGATGGCCTAGGCGATCGACGAAGCCCGCGCCGGGCCGGCCACCAACCCTCTATCCCTTGGCCTTGTTAGCCCTCAGGGACTTTGCGAAGAACCAACCGACCACCGCGAAGGTGAGAAGGGGCGTAAGCCACTCCGGCAGCTCGACGCCGAAGGCTTCGGCGACCATCACCCCGCCGAGACCGAGGATCGAGTACATGGCTCCGTTCTTGATATATATGAGCTTTTTGATCCGCTCGATGTTGCCGACCGTGAGCTGACGCACGACCACGGCTCCGAGGCCGTTGCCCAGGAGGATGAGGGGCACGGAAAGGGTGAAGGCGAAGGCGCCGAGGACACCGTCGATGCTGAAGGTGAGGTCGATGGCCTCGAGGTAGAGGAGTTTCGAAAGATCGGAGAGGGCCGATCCGGCGAGCCCCGACTCCTGCCGTTCCGCAGTCTCCTTGAAACCATGAATTATGAAGAAGGCGGTCGAGCCGAGGACGGCGGCGAAGGCGAGACTACCCGACCGCAGCTGGGCGAACCAGACGAGGGAGAGAAGGCCCACCGACCCGATCGCGTAAAACCAGGCTCCCTGTCTCGAAATGAATCGCTCTCCGGGCAGGCCGAAGTGTTTCTCCTCGAGGAAGAGCCAGTGGAGGAAGAGGAAGACGAGGAAGACGCCGCCCGCCATGAGGAGGGCGGGACGGGCCTCTTCCACCGCGGTCAGGACGCGATGATCGTTGGAAAAAGCCGCGAACAGGGCCTCGATCGGCCCGATGCCCGGCGTCGCGAGCCAAATGATGAGCCAAGGCATGAGCCCGCGGACGAGAAATACGGCGAAGAAGATGCCCCAGGTGAGGAACCATCGCCGGGCCTTCTGCCCCATCGTGCCGAGAACCTCGGCGTTGATGATGGCGTTGTCGATGCTCGAGACCGTCTCGAACAGCGCGAGCCCCAGAACCGTGACCAACATCATTGCCAGCATGAAAACCCTCCGAAAGACTTGCTATAATAATATAGCCGCCATGGCCTGCAAGGGAAGCGCCGTGGGCCTTCCGGCTTACCGGAGATTTTCCGGATTGAGCCCCGCAAGCTCGGGCACGACGAAACGCCCGTCCTTCCTGACGAGGCGGCCGTCGAACCAAATCTCGCCGCCGCCCCACTCGGGCGTCTGGATGAGGACGAGATCCCAGTGGAGGGCGGATCGGTTACCGTTGAAGCAGTCGTCGTAGGAGTTGCCCGGGGTAAAATGGATCGATCCGGCGATCTTCTCGTCGAAGAGGGTCTCCTTCATCGGTTTAGTTATGAAGGGATTGACACCTATGGCGAACTCGCCGACGTAGCGAGCTCCCTCGTCGAGATCGAGGATGCGATTGATCCGCTCCTCGTCGTTGGCCGTCGCCTTCACGATCTTCCCCTTGGCGAACTCGAACCTGATCCGCTCGAAGGTGAAGCCGTCACGCTCGGAGGGCGCGTTGTACGAAATCGTGCCGTCCACCGAATCGCGGACAGGCGCCGTGTAGACTTCCCCGTCGGGGATGTTCATCGAGCCGTCGCACTTGATGGGCGACAGCCCCTTTATGGAGAACGAAAGGTCGGTGCCGGGACCGACGAGCCTGACCCGATCCGTCTTCGCCATCGCCTCGACCAGGGAATCCATCGCCAGGGACATTTTCGCGTAGTTCATCGTGCACACGTCGAAATACCAATTCTCGAAGGCCTCTTCGCTCATCGAGGCGAGCTGGGCGAAAGCCGGCGAGGGATAGCGGAGGACTACCCAGCGGGTCTTCGGCACTCGAACATCGTGATGCACCTTCTTCTGCACAATGCGGTTGTAGGCGTCCGCCCTGTCCCCGGGAACGTCTGCCCAGGCGAATTGGTTGCGCAGGGAGGTAAAGCCGATGTAGCAGTCCATCTCCTTCATTCGTTCGGCCTCGAAACGGGCCTGGAGCTCGAGCTGCTCGTCGCTCGCCCGGGCGAAGAGGGCCCGATCAACCGTGCGGTCGCGGAGGGTCACGAAGGGCAGGGCGCCGGCGTCGTGGATCTCTTCGACGAGGGCGCGGACGAACTCGGGTTCCGCGTTCGTGTCCTGTACGAGGACCTTCTCGCCCTTCTTGGCCTTGACTGAATAGGCGACGAGGATGTGCGCGAGCTTTCGGATGCGCGGATCTGTCATGACGGCTCCTATTAGGGGCTATTTGATGAGGAATACCTGCATGATCTGGATGACGGGAAAGACGATGCAGACGACGATGAAGACGATCTCGAGGGTAAGGATGACGCGCTCGTTCGAGGCCGTCTTGACCATGTCGTAGACGTTTTCGAGGATGTCGAGGCGTCTCTCGACGGACCATTTCCAGCCGTCGGTATTGAAAATATCGCATAATTGCGAATAGACTTGGCCGAGGTAGTAATCGCCGATTATCTTCGAGGAATTCTCGAGGTTCTCGAGGATGAAGAGGGCGTCGAAGCGGAGCGATTGGAGGCGTGCCAGCTTGGCCTGGGCCGCGCTCGCCCTCCCCCGGGCCGCCCGGCGCTTCGCCTTGCCCGACCTGAGACCCTGCACCTCGTCTTCGGCCTCGTCCAGCCAGCGATCGAGGAGCTTGTCGAGGACCCTGAGCTCGAGGAGCTGCCAATTGGCGTGTTCGATGATCAGGAGGAGATCCTCGTAATCCCGCCCAGGGTCGATGATGAGGCAACGGTCGAGATCGAAGATCGCGAGGTCGTCGCGGTGATACGAGAGGGGATGGCCGAGGGTCTCGAGTATCTGGCTCGGATGGAGGTCGGCGCCGTCGGCCTCGCCTATGAGAAAAGCTGCAGCCGCCTCGCGATGCGTCTCGACGAAGGCCGCAGGATCGCCCGGGCACTCGAGGAGGCACCAGGCCGCGTAGAATTCGCGATCGCATTCCTCGATGTCGCGGGGATTGTCGATCGCCGGCTTGATCGCCGCGAAGGTCTTGCGAAAACCTTCCTCGGCCCAGGATTCCAGACTGAGATGGCGGTCGCCGCTCACGATGATGGTTCCCCGGACGGCGGAAAGATCCCCGAAGGCCACCCGGAGCTTGACGCGGACGAGGAGGACGATCGCGCCTTCCTCGTAGATCTTCGCGTGCGCGGAAAAGCAATCGAGATCGCTGTTTTCGAGGCAGTCCCCATCTCCTAAGGCGAGGGTCAGTGGCCGCGGGAGCTTGAGCGAGGCGGGCGTGTCTCGTCGCTTGACGATGTCGAAGTCCTCGTTCGCCGGAATGAGGGCCGCGACCTTGCGCAAGTCGACCGAACGGCCGACATCGAAGAGATGGTAGAAGACGATCTCGGAAAGGAGTTCGGGCTTGATGCCGGACTTCGCGCGCGACTGGGCGCCGCGCGCGGTTCCAACGCCGCGGCGGACGGGCTTCGCTGTCTCTTTCGGGCTGCGGCTCGGCGCAGGAGTCCTGCGCGGCCGGGGCGTACGAGGCGAGCCAGCGAGACCGCTCATTGCTTGCGCACCTCGATGCGCGTCACTTCGTGGCCGAGCACGGACATGATGAGGACGGTCCCGTCCTGCACGGCATATGGTACGGCGATCTTGCCGCCCGGTGTCGCGACGCGGAAGATGACGCCGCGTTCGCCCGTGGGCTTGACCGCCTCGATGCTCATCTTGAGCGGATAGGGATAGGTCGGGAGGTCCTGACGGAAGACCCCCGCCACGAGGTTCTGGTCGGCGGCGGGCGGGGTCGCGACGATGTTCAGCGTCGAGGCGGCCGGAACCTCCATCCCCGCGGCGGGGCTCTGGCTCACGATGGTCCCTGGCTTCTCGCCTCGCTGCGCATTCCTCATAGTTGCGACGATAGGCAGGTCCGATTGCTCGATCAGGGCGTAGGCCGAGGCGAAATCGAGGCCCTGGAGCTTGGGCACCTGGGTCTTGGCCTTTTCGGGACCGCGGCTCACCACGAGTTCGAGCTCGATCGGCCCGGTTATCTCGCTGTCCGGCAGGGGCTTCTGCTCGAGGACGATGCCGGGCGCGGCCTTGTCGAAGACGTAAATCGGAGGATCCCTCACCGTAACGAGGGGGCGACCCGAGGCGTAGAGGGTCTGGAGCTGTGCGCGAAGGTCGCCGAGGTCCTGCCCGACGTAGTTGCCCACGCGGTCGATGATGGGTCCCCGGGAAACGACGAGATTGATCCGCCTGCCCGCCTTGACGATGGAACCCGGCAGGGGTCTTTGCTCGAGGATGGTTCCGCGATCCGCTGCGTTGTCCGTTATGCGGAGGGCTATGCGCGGATAGAGTTCCTTTTCCTGCAGGGTGACGAGGGCCTGGGCCAGTTCGATGCCGCGCACGTCGGGCACGAGGGTCTGCTCGCTGCCCCTGAGGGCGAGTCCGAAGACGATAAGGCCGACGAACAGCATGAGGGCCAAGACGGCGACGAGGCCGATCACCATCATGCGGTAGTAGCGACGGTCGAGATTTTCGACTTCCTTGAGATCGAGGGGAAGGCGGAATTCGCGTATCGCGGTCCAGGCCCTGGATCCGGCGTCGCGGATACCCGACCAGGAAATCGAGATTCTGGGAAGCTTGAAAGGCATCTTCATCGAAAGGTTCCTCGGATCGCGTCGGCGTAACCGTCCCCAAGACGTGGCATCCATGCCTTCGGAACGGAAGGGAGCCCCGCCCGATCAGCCGAGCCGTTCTCCCGCTAGGTCCCGCATCCCGTTCGCGAACTCGCGCCAGGCGAGGGCCTTCTTTTGCTGGAGCTGGAGGCGCCTTAGGGCTACGAGGCCATCACGACCTTGTACCACCAGCCCCAAGGACTTGTCCATACCGAGGATATGCCCCGGAGCTACCTCTGAAGCTGGATTTCCAGCTCCTTCAACCCTTTGCGTCGCCGGTTGCCAAGATCTTCCCGGGTAGCCGACGGCCTCGAGAACGGCCAACCGGAGTCCACGCAAGCGCGTAAAGGCGCCCGGCCAGGGATCGAAGGCCCGTACGAGGGCGTCGATTTCAGCGACGGGGCGGCTCCAGTCGATCAGGCCGTCATCTTTCATGAGCAAGGCAGAATAGCTCGGCTCCCCCTCCTGAGGCCTGTCGACGGCCCTTCCCTCGGCGATCGCCTTCAGAACACCGGCAAGCAATCGGGCGCCGACCTCGGCGGCCTTTCGGGAAAGACTGGCCGTCGTCTCTCGCTCCTCGATCGGGATCCTTTCCACCGCCAAGAGGTCACCCGAGTCGACCCCCGGCCCATCGGCGCCGGCCAGGGCGAGGCGCTGCACGCTCACGCCGCTTTCGCTGTCGTGATGAAGGATGGCAGCGGGAATGGGTGTCGGGCCCCTCCACCGTGGAAGGAGGCTCGGATGGACATTGATGCCTCCGAGCGGGAACAGCGCGAGGAATTTCGGCCCGAAAATGCGGCCATAGGCGAAGCTGACGAGAAGGTCGGGGAAAAGTGCGGCGACCGACTCCCTGGCCTCGCTGCCCAAATGGTCGAAGGCGAGGATCGGTACGCCATTGCCGATCTCCCGATCGGCCGCGGCGAGGGCCACGGGCGTCGCGGAGGCCGCGAGCCCTCTGCCCTTCTGGCTCTCGGGATTGGTGAGGACACCGACGAGTTTCGCCGACTCGGCGACGGCGCGAAGGCTCGGCACCGCGATCTCGGGGCTTCCGGCGAAGAGGACGCGCATCGGGCACCTACATCCTGATTTTCTTGAGATAGGCGGCCAGGGCTCGTTCGCGCCGCGCCGCGCTCAGGCGGTCGACGAAGAGTATCCCGTCGAGGTGGTCGTACTCATGGAGGATGACCCGCGCCAGAAGATCGCTCGCCTCGAGGGTGAAGGGCCTCCCGCGCTCGTTCCAAGCCTGGATGCGCAGTGAGGCCGGGCGGCGCACGTTCGTATAAAGCCCGGGGATCGACAGGCAGCCTTCCTCGTAATCCGATTCCTCCGGCGAGGTCATGATAACCTCGGGATTGATGAAGGCGCGGGGCTGGTCGCCCTCCACGTGGGTGACGAAGAGGCGAAGGGGCCGGTCGACCTGGGGGCCGGCGAGGCCTATGCCCTTGCCGTGGAGCATTGCTTCGTGCATGCCCTCGATGAGGGCCCTGATGTCGGGGCCGATCTCGCTTACGGGCGAGGCCTTCGTATGGAGGATCGCATCCTCAACTTCAGTGCCGAGGGTAACTATATCGAGCATGGGGGACTCCGGAATGGATCGGTATCGCGGGCGCAGACCGCCCTTTCAAAGGTACAGGCCGCGGCTCTCCCGGTCAACGCCAGGTTTGGGAAACCCGAGGGCTCAGGGCGCAGCCAGACCGGACGGAAGTTCGACCTTGTCGCCGACCTTGACCCCGGCCCGGTCGAACCAACCCCGGGGCACCTCGAGGGCGTAGCGCACCGAGCGATCCGAACCCACGGGCCCGAGAGAAAGGGCATCCATGTCGGCGAGGCCCTTGACGATCCCGTCGAAACCTATCCAGGCGATGGAAAGAGGGACGTAGGTGTTCTTCATCCAGAAGGTGAGGACCTGGTCGTCGTCGAAGACGAAGAGCATGCCCTTGCCGTCGGCGAGGGATTTCCGGAACATGAGGCCCCTCTCGCGCTGGTCGGCCGTCAGGGCGAGTTCGGCCGTGATGCTCGCGGAACCGATCTTGAAGGTCGCCGTCTTCAGCGTCGGGTTCGGCGAGGTGGGGATGCCGTTGGCGTCCTTGCCCGAGCCCGCGCAGGCCGACATGGCCATGGTCGCCACGGCCAGCAACGTGACCGATATTCTTCCAATTAGACGCATATTCGCACTCATCCTTGCATTGTTGTTCCGCCGGCCCGGCAAGACCGTGCGCCCGGCGCGCTCGATCGGCTTGCCGCAAGCGGGTCCGCGCCGCCGGGCGCATCAAAAAAAACCGCAGGCCCTGGGCCTGCGGTCATTCTACCCGATTCGGGATTCGAAGGGATCAGTAGCCGCCCCTGGAATCGCGGGGCTTGCGGGCTTTCTTGAGGAGCTTCCGCGCGAGGGCCTTCTTCTTGCGGTTCTTGATGGTGGAAGGCTTCTCGAAATATTCCCTCTTTTTCCACTCGCGGATAATGCCCTCTTTCTCGACCATTCGCTTGAAACGCTTGATGGCCTTCTCGAGGGGCTCGCTCTCGTCCACGACTATTTGCCTGATTGAAATCACCTCCCTTCAAAATCGACCAATCATCGCAGAGGGGGTGTCGATGTGTCAAGCCAGGGGAAGGGGGGCATCCCCGCAGCGAGGAAGAAATCCGGATCGACAGGCACCTCCCCCGCCCTGACCTCCCAGTGGAGATGGGGGCCGGTGGCGAATCCGGTCGCCCCCGACAGGGCTACGACGTCGCCCGCCTTCACCATGCTTCCCTCGGCCGCGATGCCCTTGGAGAGGTGCATGAGAATGGAATAGAGGCCCGGATCATGCTCGATCACCATCGTGTAGCCCGTGACGATCCGCGGTCCGGAGAATATGATCCGCCCGGCGGCAGGCGCATGGACGGGCGTGCCCACGGGCACCGCGAAGTCGATGCCCGAGTGCCACGCCGTGTCGGAGCCGCCTCCCGCGTACAGATAGCGTCGCCGGTCGCCGAAGCCTGCCGATCTTCTGGCCTTTCCCACGGGCGCGACGAAGGGAAGGGAAGCCCAGAGGGCGCCAGGGTCCGTCCGCGCATAGATGGCCCAAATCGCGAGGGCCTCGGCCGTTTTTTCCGGATCGGGAACGGCGCGGATTTCGGTATTCGCCTTGTCGAGGGGAATTTCTTCGAGGGCGAATTCCCTCGCCTCGATGAGAAGCGGCGCCGTGACGATAAAGGGCCTGCCCTCCTCTTGGCCTCGCAGCTCCGCCACGGCAGGCCCGGCTGCGACATTCCATGCGATGCCCGTGACAGCTCCCCAATGGGTGCCGGGCGTCGCGGAGAAAAGGGCGAATAACTTGCCTCGGGCGAGGATGAAGCCGCGAGAGTCCCTCAGTTCGAAAACCGGATCCGTGACAGGCTCCTCGGCGACACACTCGGCGAAAATGGGATCGCCCTGCCTGACGGAGGATGCCTGGAGGACGAGAGCCGGCTGAGGCGGCTTCAGCTGGGCGTCCTGGGCAGAGGAAGGGGCTAACGATGCGACAAGTGCAAGCGAGGCCACGACGATGCTGGAGCGTAGGAAAAAAATGATGCGCACGCGGCGAGTATATCGGGGCCTGTCCCTAGCCTACAGCCCTTCTACCAGCTCCGCATCGAGACCGGTCGCCTCGGCGATGACGGTGAGCGACACCCCGAGACGCTTCAGGTTGCGCGCGTCTTCAACCGCCTTGGCCTTTGCCCCTTCGGTCCGCCCTTTGGCCCGCCCTTCGGCCAAGCCCTCTTCGAGCCCTTTTGCCCGCCCCTCTTCCAGCCCCTTGGCCAGACCCTCCGCCTGGGCGGCATGGATTTCCGAGATCCGCCAGGCCTGGGCGTCGAAGCGGCTCAGGTAGATAGCCCGTTCTTCCTTGCTCATGTTGATCTCTTCCATGATCATCAAGGCCTCCTTGCGCTCCGCGTCCGGCTCCCCTTCAGGATCGAGCCCCTCGCCTTCACAGAGAAAAGATAGCCACTTCCCAACCCCTTCGTCGATACCAGCCTGGCTCGCCCCCACCAGGGAGCGCCGAAAGTCACCAAGCCCTAGCACCACGACGAGAAAGTCTTCCGAGAATAGCCCACCCCCCGGGCTGACTCGGGCCTCGACGAGATGAAGCCATGCGTCGTCCCGAAAAAGCTCTTCCTTCAAAATCCAGATCGAAATGACAGGTCGGTGAACTTCATAGCCATCGCCCTTCGGCAGCTGTTCCGCGTAGACCCGCGCCCAGTTGTCGAGCATTCGGCGCTCGAGGGGCCCGCCCGTTTTCACTTGCATCTCGACCTGGATGTCCCTGCCCTCGGAGTCCTCGAGCCGGAGATCGAGGATGACCTCCTTGCCTCCCGCAAAATCCGAAAGCACGAAGGGATTTTGGATCCTGAGGAACGAGGCTGGCTTTCTTCCCACTAGAGGCAATATGGAATTTACGAGGCTCAAGGTGAGCCCCGCGTGGCTCGGCTGGCCGAAGATTTTCTTGAAGGCGAAGTCGTTGGTCGGGTCGATGCCTGTTTTCATGAAGGCCTCCCGAACCGAGAACGCCCGGGGGACAGGGAGACGCTTCAAGAAGAGGACTGTCCCTCCGAGGCTCCCTCCCATAAGAGCTGAACTTGCATATGACTTCCTGCTTCAACTATCGCTCTATGCTGCATTCTCCCGATCGCAGCGCAACCTGGGGATCTGCAATCGAGACGGGCACTTCATCTGCCAACCCGGGTCGAACTCGCCTTCTTCGAACAATGGTGAAGAAAATGCGTCCGCGCCTCGGCACTTGAAAGGGTCTTTAGAGCGCGAGGGATCGTAGCGAGTATCCTTCAGGCGCGCAGGCGCCTGAAGATACTCGCGGAGAGCCCGGTCGGGGGGGAGGGAACGAGGTTCCCTCCCCCCCGACGCGCCCATTTATTGGAGAAGCCCGGGGAAAATCTGGCGTCTCTTCCGTTCATCGCCCAAGTACGCTAGACTCGGCGGCATATTCGGCCAAATTTGGGGAGCCCTGATGCCCTTCACTGTCGGAGACCTGCTAACCCTCGGAATCGTCATCGCGACCCTCGTCGCCTGGCGCTTCCTCGACCGCGACAACCGAAGTCTCGAAAAGGTAAAAAAACTCGGGGATAGGCTCCAGGGCGAGCTCGGCGCCTATGTCGACCGAAGGGCCGAGGACCTCAAGCAATACGCCATCGATCTCGACGTGCGGAACAAGTCGGCGAAGGAGGTGCTCCGTCGCCTCCAATCGGCCGAGGAGGGGCTCAACGCCCGCGCGGCGGACATCGCGACCATCGGGACCCGCATCGGCGAGTACGACGAGGCCCTCGCCCGCCTCATGGACATGAGCGCCCGGGTCGACGAAAACCTCGCACGCATCCAGGCCGAAAGCGAATTCACCGACGGGGTCGCCCGCAAGATCGAGGCGGCCTCGAAATCCCTGGCGGGCGTGGAGGCGAACATCGCCGTCCTCCGCGACGATTTCGCCCGCGACAACCTCGCGGCCTTGGAGACGGTCCGCGAGGGGCTCTTCGCTGACACCGAAACGCGAATCGCCGGCATCCGTGAGCTCCTCGTCAAGGCCGAGGCCGACGCCGAACTCACCGTGTCGAACGCGGCCGCGGCCAAGCGCGAGGCGGAACGCGAGTTCGCCAAGGCCTTCGAGAGGGCGCGCTCGGAATCGGAAAAGCTCGAGGACGTCACCTTCGAGAAGCTCCGCCAGGCCTCCGAAGCCAAGGCCGCCAAGCTCAAGGAAACCGTCGAGGACAAATTCGCCCAAATCGGTCAGCTGGCCAAGGACAGGGCCGCGGAAACCCAGGCTCTCGCCCGATCCTTCAAGGCCGAGTGGAAGGCCGAATCGGAAGGGCTCGTGGCAGCTTTCAAGGCCGCCCTGGCCGCGGAGACGGAGGCGGCTTCCGAAAAAAGCGCCAAGGCTCTCGAGGTCCTCGACGGGAAGGTGGCGGCTACCGGGGCCGGACTGGCTTCCCTGGCAGGCTCCCTCGAAACGGCCCGCGATCGCGCGGAGAACCTGGCCGCGGCGGCGATGGCCTCGACCGAAGCGCGGCTCAGGGCCGTCGCCGAAAAGGCCGAAGCCTCCGCGACCGAGATCGAAACGAGGCTCGGCGCTGTCGAGGGAGTCGTCGAGCAGCGCCTCGGCATTCTCGCGAAAAAGGCCGACGAGGTGGCCCTCGGTCTCGGCGAAAAACTCAAGACCCTTCTTTCCTCCCAGAAGGAGGATTTCGCCCAACGCGCAGCCGACGCGAAGGCTGCCCAAGCCGCCGCCATCGCAGAGCTCAAGGCCGGCGTCGACGAGGCGAAGGACATCCGAAGCTCCGCCCTCGCCGAACTCAGACAGGCCTTCGAGACCGCCACGGCGGAAAGGCAGGCCCTCGAGACGGGGCTCATGGCCGCCATCGCCGCGGCCAAGGAAGAGGCTGCCGCCATCGGAGCCCGCCTCGCACAGGAAGGGGAATCGCGCAGCCTCGAGGTCCTCGCCGCCGTCGAGCGACGCCTCGACGACTACGGCACCGAAGTCGAATCCAAGTTCCGCAGGCTGGAGGCGGTCAACGTCGACATCGGCGTCCTCGAAGGCGCACTGCGCGGGGCGATGGCCGACGCGAGCGGCCGCATCGAAGGGGAGTTCCTGTCCTGGGGCCGGGCACTCACCGCGCGGCAGGCGGAGTTCGAAGGCGGCTTCGCGAAGGAAGCCGGACGCCTTTCCGATTCGATGCGTTCGCTGGAAACCGAACTCGACGCCCTCAAATCGCGGGCCTACGACAATGTCGCGCAAAAGCTCAAGGTCTTCGAAGACGAGTTCTTCGCCGACCTCCGCACGCGCAAGGAAGGCGCCGACGCGGCCCTCGCGTCCTGGAAGACCGAACGCGACGCCGCCCTGGCCGAGCTCGGCAAGGCCTTCGCCAAGGAGGAAGAGGGGATCCGCAAAGCGGCCGAAGCCGGCATCGCCTCCCTCGGAGAGCGACTCGGTCGCGACCTCGAGGAGTCGCGCCGCGCGGCGGAAGAGCGGCTCGGCGCCGAGATCGGCTCCTTGAAAAGCGGCCTCGAGGCCCTCGTCTCCACCGCGAAATCGGACTACGAACAGCAGCACGAAGCCTGGATCGGGCGTGCCATCCAGGAACGCGACGGAATCCGCAAGGACATCGAAACCCTCCTCTCCCGCTCCAGGGAGCTGGGGGACAGCCTCGACCGGCGCGTGGCCGAGGCCCTCGGGCAGATCGATTCCGAGGCGAAGCGGCTCGCGAAGGTCGTGGCGGACATCGATCGCGAGCAGAAGGCCTTCGTGGCCCAGACGCGCATCTTCGAGCGGAGCGACGAGCTCGTGGCCAAACTCTCTACCGCCATCGAATCGATGAAGGGCGAGCTTTCCGCCCTCGACGCCAAGAGGCAAGAGCTCGCCGAGATCGACGATCGCCTGACCAAGGTCAGACGCCTCGAGGAGGATCTCGGCCAGCGCATCGCGAAATTCCTGTCCGAGAAGAAGCGGGTCGATTCGTTGGAAGAGGGCTTCGCGAGGCTCGCGACCGTCTCGGAGGGCGTCGATCGCAAGTTGGCCGACATCACCGGCCAGGGCGACGCCCTCACCGAGGCCCAGGCGCGAATCCGCAGGCTCCTCGAACTCTCCTCCGAGGCGGAGGCCAAATATGACCGCCTCGAAAAGAAGGGGGAGGTCATCGACGCCACGGTGGAGATGGTCGACAAGAATTTCCGCAACGTCGCGGACATAGAGAAGGGCGTCACCAGTCTCGGCGCGGAGCTCAAGCGCCTGCCCGATCGCCTGGCCGAGGTCGAGCGCGGCCTCGTGGCCCTCTCCGCTGGCAAGGAAAGAGCCGACGAAGCCGCCCGCAAGTTGGGCGAACTCGATTCGGTGATGGCCGACGCCGAGCGCCGTATCGCCGAGGCCCAGAAGGTGCGGGAGTGGCTCGCGCGCTCGGAAACCAGGCTCGAAGAGATCAATCGGCAGGTCGAGGAGCAGCTCAAGCTCATGTCCACCCTGCTCAAGGACGAAGGCGGGGACAAGCGCGGACGCGGCGCCCCTCCCGGCAGCGTCCAGGACACCGTGCGAAAGCTCGCGAGGCAGGGCTGGAGCGCGGACGAAATCGCCCGAACGGTCAAGATTTCCCGCGGTGAGGTGGAGTTGATTCTCGAACTGGGCGCGAAAAACTGATCGAAACCTCGGCGTCGTACATCGATCCGACTCATATGTTCTTGCACTGACGAACAATAGCGAGGTAGTGAAGATGAAACGAAGAATTACAAAGGGCCTGCGCCTGTTTGCCGGCCTTGCAGCGACTTATCTGCTCATAAGCTGCACCGGCCTATCGGATACACAAACCGTGGGGGATAGTATCTATGTCGCCGGCTATAGCTCAGCTCGCGGAAATGTCTCAATTCCATGTTTCTGGGCCTATGGCCAGGAATACACGCTTATAAATGTCCTGGATGCTTCAAAACCCGGCCAAGCCTACGCGATCGTCAATACCGGCGGCTCCACCTATATTTCCGGATACACATGCAATACTTCCGGGGCCAGGGTTCCATGCTATTGGAAGGATGGGGTCAGGACGGATATTTCGTTGCCGGCTTCCAGCAGCGCGGGAGGCTGGGAAGCCGGATTGGCGGTGTCGGGCGGCTCGGTTTATACCTCAGGCTATTACATCGATTCCTCGAATATCGCGCATCCATGCCTCGGCACCAACGCCAGCTGGGCAGATCTCCCCGTCATCGATACGAATAAAGGCGGCCAGGCCAAGGGCGTCCTAGTTTCTGGAAGCGACATCTATGTATGGGGAAACGTGATAGATGCGAGCGGGGTCACGGTGGCTTGCTACTGGAAAAATAGCAGCCTGATACAACTGCCGCCACCCATCGGCTCTACGGGCTCGTGGATCGATGGACTGACGCTGGACAGCAGTGGAAACGTCTATGCGGCAGGAGCCGTAGTCACCTCCGGAGGCGTGACTACGCCCTGCTACTGGGACGGCAGCGGCGTTCCGACCACGTTGACGGTGCTGGATGGCACGCAGGGCGGCGAAGCGACAGGCGGAATTATCCTCGATGGAGCGCATATCATAGTCGCCGGTCGAAATGGCTCCTCCTCGGGAGTATCCGTCCCCTGCTACTGGTTGGATGGCAACCGCAGCGACCTCCCCATGCTCGACGCAACAAAGGGAGGTGAAGTTGAAGGCATGATCATGTCAGGAACCGATACCTATCTTGCCGGAATGACGATGGATAGCTGGGGATATAATGTACCCTGCTATTGGAAGAACGGAACACGCGTGGACCTGCTCGCCCCTTACTCAAGACTGCCGGGTGTCGCCTACGGACTCGCCCTTCCGCCACAGTGAAAAAACCAGGGCGGCCGTCTTTCGCAAAGACTCGGCCGCCACAGCTCCCGATCAGGGAATCAGAGTCTTCAGCCCCACCTCGACCATCGCCTTGAAGCGAGTCTCGCGCTCCGAAGCGGGGGTGGCCTCGCCCGTGACGAGATGGTCGCTCACCGTGAGAATGGCGAGGGCCTCGGCGCCGAACTTGGCGGCCAGGGTATAGAGCTCGGCGCTTTCCATTTCCACGGCGACGATCCCGAAGCGGGCCCAGAGTTTCCACTGGTCGGGATCCTCGGTATAGAAGGAATCGCTCGAGACGATGGGGCCGACGTGGGCCGACAGGCCCGCAGCCTTCGCCGCCTCGTAGGCAGCGGAAAGCAGCGTGAAAGAAGCCGCAGGAGCGTAGTCCATGCCAGCGAACCTGACTTTGTTCACGGCCGAATCCGTCGAGGCGGCGATGCCGAGCACGAGGTCGCGGACCTTCACCTTCTCGGTGAGACCGCCGCAGGTGCCGACGCGCACGAGACGTCTCACCCCGTATTCCCTGAGGAGCTCGTTGACGTAGATCGAGAGGCTCGGCATGCCCATGCCCGTCCCCATCACCGATATGCGCTCGCCTTTGTAGTGGCCTGTGTAGCCGAACATGTTTCGAATCTCATTGAAGCGGACTGGCTCCTCGAACCAGTTTTCGGCGATGAATTTAGCTCGAAGCGGATCCCCCGGAAGCAGAATGGATTCGGCGATGTCACCCTTGCCCGCGGCGATGTGAATGCTCATGCGTGTGCTCCTTGCGCTCGGCGATCGGGCCTGGATGTAGCGGCCGGATCGCCCGACTGGGGGCTTAGTATGCCAGACAAAAGGCCGTCACGGAATCGGCTATGGCCAAACTTATGGTCGCCTTCCCATGCGCCCTCATGCAACGAGGTCGATCCTTGCGCCGGGCTCCGCTTTGCCTGCCTGGTCGAAGGGATCGGTAGAGGCCTTCGTCGAAGCAGGGGCATTATTCTGGGGGGCTGTCGACTCAGCCGATGCTCCCGTTTCTGAAGCCTTCGCTCTATCATCCGCTATTTCGGCCATCGCTTGTGACATGGCCTGGGCCGCGGCTCCGGCCACCGAAAGGTCGGCTCCTGAGGGATCGGCGGGAGCGAGGGCAGCGGCCCGGACAATCGTCATCTTGGCGATGGTTTCTTCGGGCTTGCCGGGAACGGGGGAAGAATCGATGCCGACCTCGCCCCCGATGGCATAGCTGGCGCCATCGGGGCCTCGCTGATAGCTATAGCTCGCTCCCCCCGTGATATACCGCCCCCCGGCGGCGATATGGGCGGCTTCATGGGCTTTCACCTCGCCGTCGCGAGCCTTGAGCTGGGAAATCACGGCCGCCTGCTCGGCATTCCTCCCCGCGGCCGCGCTGGTCTTTTCCCTCTCCTGCGCTCCCTTTTCGGCCTCGAGTTGGGCTAACCTATCCTCAATCTTATTCCGACTGGGTTTCTGCTGGCCCTGGGCGTCGAGAGCTTTGGATGAGGACGATGCGGCAGGCCCCACTTGGGGTTCTTGGCTCTGGGCATCCTTCCGTCCCGCCGCAAGGGCTGCCGCTCCGGCGGGCCCAAGATCGAGGCCCGCTGGGTTTAGTCGATCGCGGCCGATGATGCTCTCGGCGGAGCGCCTGTCGAGGGCCGGCGCCGATCTTCCTTGAACCGCAGTATCACCATTTTCGCGATTAACCGCCTGCTCCGGTTTTTCGCCGAAATCGCGAAAGACCGCCTCGACGGATCGAAGTGGGGCTATGCGCCCGATCTTTGCCCACATGAGGACCGGCCCCACGGCCGGTAAGGCTCCAAGCGAGGTAGCTGAAGAAACGGCTGAGATAGCCATCTTTTCCAGGATACTTCCTGGCATGCCGAGGGGCAATAGCGGGGCGACGAGTCAGTCCTCCTCGTGCTACCTTCATTTTGATGGAAGAATCTCCCGAATCCTGGCTCATCCTCCACGAGGACGCCGACATCATGGTAGTCGACAAGCTCGCACCCTTGCCCGTGCAGACGGAAAAGTCGGGCGACCCCGCCCTGCAGGACATCCTTCGCGCAAAGCTTGCCGAACGCGGGGAAACCGAGGCGGCCGGTCAACTCGAGGCTGCTCATCGCATAGACAGGCGCGCCAGCGGGGCGATCATTTTCTCGAAAACGCGGCGCGCCCTCGAGACCCTCGAAGCCGATTTCCGCGAGCGTCGCGTCTCGAAGCGCTACATCGCCTGTGTCGAAAAAGAGCCCCCCGAAGCGGCCGGCTCCCTCCGAAACCGACTTGCCTGGGATCGTCGACGCAACGTCGTTCGAGCCTACCCCGTCGATTTCGAGGCCGCGGGCATGGAACCCGGGGAGGCTCGTCTCGACTACCGCCTCGTCTGCCGATCGGAACGGTATTTCTTCCTCGAGATCGAACTCATAACCGGCCGCCACCACCAGATCAGGGCCCAGCTCGCGGCGGCCGCCTGCCCCATACGCGGAGATGTCAAATACGGGGCCAGGCGCACGACCCGCAACGGCCTCATCATGCTCCACGCGAGAAGGCTCGAGTTCGTCCAACCGAAAAGTCGGGAAAATCTTTCGATCCTTGCTCCCTTCCCCGCGACCGAGCCGCTCTGGGCAGCCTTCACGGAAGCCTGAGCGCCGCGATCGAAACCTTCGACGAAGGGCCCGGTCCGATAGCCGCAACTAGGGCCGAAGCCGCCTCGCCGTCGGCGCCGATCGGCCGCCTCAGTTCGCGTTCCGCTGCGGAAGCCTTCCCAGATAGGCCCAGGCGAGCACGGGTGTCGCCCTACGTGTCGAGCCGAAGACGACATCGGCTATGGCGAGATTCTCGAGCCCCGTCGGCCCGGCGGTGAGGGCTGACAGCCCGACAAAACGGGCGTCGGCTATGGGCTCCGCGTTGCCTATGCTAAAGGACAGGTCGCTATCCTTGACGCTATTGAACCAATACGCATAGTCCACGTCATCGGAGGCGGCGGTCGGCTTTTCGCTCCACTGGGCGACCCCATATTCGGGCTTGGTCTCGAAGGCCCCTCGCCTGACGACCAGGTCCTCGTCCGTGAAGACAGCCTGGCCATTTGGCTGGTAGCGTTCGGAATGGCGACCGCCGTAAATCTCCCGGTCGATCGCGAGTCCACCGTCGGGAGCCTGTCGATAGGTATCCTCGGATCCGACGGTTTTCGCGATCCAGGCATCGCCCGATCGAACGAGTGTGGCTATAGGCACGGCGAAATCATCGGCCCCGGTCTGTTGCCTCGAGACGATGATGAGGTCCTTGCCGCGCATAAATAGGTAGCTGGCCAGCTCCCGGGGAGGGGTCTTACCGCGGACATATTCAGTGATCGACTCGATCCCCTCCTTCCCCTGATTGAACACGAGAAGCCAGGTGTTGAAGGGGGAATCCGCGTAATCGCTGAGCTTCTGCGATTGCCATTCCGCCGACATCGTCGCCCCCGACTTCCACGCCTCCCAGCGGGCGGCGGCGAGGGCGGCCTCGGCCGGCTCCGCGCTCGCGCCGGCGTCGCGCCATCCTGCCATCGCCACCGTGGCCTCGCTCGACGCGATATCCCCGCCCAAATGAAAGCCGTTCGCGCCGGCGTCGAGCCAGGGTTCCTCGGGCCCGGGAACGGCCGCTTGGGCCATCGTCGCGGCAACGAAGAATGCAATAATTGCTACGATTGTTCTAGTTCGCGATGAAGACTTAGAGATCATGGATACCTCCTTTGAAATGCGACCGGCGCGTGCCGGTCGCCTCGTCATGCCGGCCTTAGCCGGCGATCAGGGCCTTTCCCACACATGGAACAATTGGACGGAGCGCCCGCTTGGCCTGTTGTTCGACGCGTCTTCGCGATCGGCGCGGAGTACGCCTGCAATCGCCGAGTTGGCGGTCTTCGACACGATGACGCAGCCGTTCGACCTGGAAACCGAAAAGTCGTTCACGTTCGAATGGATCGCGTATCCGACGTCGCTGTAGGTGCCTACAGACTTTCCTTTCGCGTAGACTTCGACCCTGCCGACGGCATCGGTGGAAATCATGTTGGGACCGTACTTGCCTGAGGTTTTGGTGATGGCGGACACGTTCGAGGTTCCCGAGGGGAATTGGGCGGGTTTCGAGGTGAGATTCGACCCGTTCGCCTTGGCGGCGCCAGGTGCGGGCATATAGGGCGCCTTTGTCGTTTCTACGATCCGATTGTGCGCATCGACCTCGAAGGTCTTGATCGGCGTCGGCTTGAGGCGCCTGAGTTCGTCGTCGTTGGTGTAGACCTTTACCCTTAGCCTCGTCCTCTCGGCGTTCAGCTCCATGAAGACATCGCCTCCGGCGATGCTCGAAGCCTCGACCGCCGAAAGCGGGGCGCCGGGAAGTCCGGTGGAAAAGAGCGCCGCCATCGGGGGGTAACCGAAGGCGACGGCCGCGGGAGTGGTTGCGCTCAGTGCCAGGCCCCAGGCGCAAACGAGAGAAAGAAACAATGCTCTTTTCATGAGCACCTCCTGCGGACCCTACGTCCTCGGGAGGCGCGAATGCTTCAAAACGGAGGCAGAATTCCTCAAAAAAGCGGCGCTACCGCCGCGGCGACTCCAGGCGCCTGCCAGTCGATACGTCGCCAGTTCAAAAGGACGCCGCCCCCCGGCTGGGGCGTCGCGTCGAATTCGCTTACGCCGCAGTTGCTCATCGGGAAAAGCGGCATCCATCCCCGCACACCCATCGTCGCCTTGATGAGCCATTGCAGAAAGCCGCCGTGGGTGACGACGACGACCGTGCTCGCCCCGCCGAGGGCTTCCTCTCTGAGAAGCTCCCAAACGCGGAGCGCACGGGCATAAAGCTCGACCGAAGCCTCTGCCCCGGGAACCCCGTCCCAGCTTTCGCGAAGGAAATTGGCGTGAGCCTCGGGATGACGGAGAGCAGCCTCATCGAGGGAAAGCCCGGTGAAGGGTCCTGTATCCAGCTCCGCAAGGAGGGCCTCATTTCGGAAACGGGGCCTCGGCGAACAACCGCCGAGAAGAATACGCGCAGTCTCATCCGCTCGGACGAGGGGGGAGGCGAGAATGACCGCAGGCTCTTGCGCCCCTATCCAGGGAGCGAGGGCCCCGGCCTGGGACCTTCCCTTCTGATCGAGGGGAAGGTCGAGCCTGCCCTGGACGATCTGACGAGCGTTGCCCTCGCTCTGCCCATGGCGCACGAGAAGAAAGCGGCAGGATGCCGGCAGCAACGAAAAGAATTCTGGGCCGGCGACCCCGGGATCGGCTTCGAAAAAGGTGGTCGTCATGGGGCGATCCTACCCGAAAAGAGGGCCTCGCCGCAGCAGGCCTTTGCCTCGAAGTCCCGTCGCGATTACCTTCTCGATGTGCGCAAACCAAGCTTCCTTGCCCTCGCGGCCCTCCCCTTCCTTCTCACATCCTGTTACATCACGAACGAAGGATTCCATTATCTCGGCCTTCTCGCAAAAGGGCGGCCGATCACGAAGGTTCTCGCCGATCCCTCCAGCCCTGCGGCGACGAAGATCCTCCTTCGGAACGCTGAGGACATCGAGGATTTCGGCCAAAAGACCCTCGGCGAAAGACCGACCCGCAACTTCCGCAAACTCGTCGAGATCCAGGGCGACACCCTCGTCCATGTCGTCCAGGCCTGCGCCTCCCTTTCCTTCGACCGCTATCTTTGGAGCTACCCACTTGTCGGCAAGCTCCCCTACCGCGGCTACTTCGACCTAGTCGGGGCGGAAAAGGAAGCGGCCCGCCTTCGGGCCCAGGGTCTCGATGTCATCGTCCGCGACGCAGACGCCTTTTCGACCCTGGGCTGGCTTTCCGACCCGCTGTGGTCCTTCATGGCCGATTACAGCGAGGCCGATCTCGCCGATCTCATCCTTCACGAATCCATGCACGCGACCGCGTTTAGGGGTGGTTCCGACGATTGGAACGAGGGCATCGCGACCTTCGTCGGTCGCCAGGGTTCCCTCCTCTGGCTCGAATCGAGATACGGTGAGGGTTCGCACGAAGTCGCCGACGCCGTCGCCGCCCGGAAGGACGCGGAAACCTTTTCGGCCTTCCTCCGCGAGACCGCGCGACAGCTCGAGCTCGTCTATTCCTCGACAAAGAGCGCCGATGAAAAGCGAAAGGCCAAGGCCGAAATAATCGCCGCCCGCGCCGCGCTCTACAAATCCGACTACGACAAGCTCTTCCTCTCCGACCGCTACCGCAAAGTCGCGATGGAAAAGATCAACAACGCCTGGCTCGATCTCTACCGCCTCTACGAAGGGGAACCGGCCCTTTACGAGGATTGGTACGACAAAGTCGATCATGGGGATCTCAAGGCTTTTGTCCTCGACATGACGAAATTAGCCAAGGCCAAGTCAGATCCCCTCGTCGCGATGCGCGAAAGGCTCGCCGATATCGGCTCGACCTCCTGATCGAAGGCGGGGAAGCCTCACGCTCCGCAATTCCCATGGCGCGGGGCATGCCTCCCGACTACACTTCGAAGGGGGGAGCCGCCATGAAACAGCACTACGATATAGTCGACGGCAAGATCGTCGCCCGTGAGGACTCGCCTCGCGAGGGCCGGCCCGGCGAGGGCTCGGCTCACGAGGACGAAGGCCGCATCATCACGTTCATTTCGCCGGACGCGGGGGAGAAAAAGGAACTCGTGGAAAGCCTGGGTGTCGACCCCCACGATCTCGGGAGCGCCCTCGACCCCGACGAACTCGGCCGCATCGAAGTCGACGGCGAGAATCTCAACATCATCATGAAGCTGCCCCGGAATTTCACCTCGGAGAACCAGCTTCTCTTCACCGTCACCTCCGCGGGACTCTTCCTCTCACCCGGCCGCCTCCTCGTGGTGACGACGGATGACGCCGACCTCTTCGAAGACCGCGTGATGAAAACGGTCCGCAGCCCCCGCGACGCGATGCTCAAGATCTTCTACGGCGCGATCGGCCATTTCCTCGGTCATCTCAAGGTCATCAACATGCTGCAGGAGGCCCTCGAGAAGCGGGTCAACGCCTCGATGGGCAACCGCTACCTCCTCGACATGTTCACCCTCGAAAAGAGCCTCGTCTACTTCGTCAACGCCATCGCCTCGAATGAGACCGTTCTTGAAAAACTGCGCGCCAACGCCCAGAAAACCGGCCGCCCGGTGGAGGAGATCGACCTCCTCGATGATATCGTCATCGAGAATCAGCAGTGCGGCAAGCAAGCGGAAATCTATTCCAACATCCTGACCGGCCTCATGGACGCCCGCGGCTCGGTGGTGAACAACAACCTATCGATACTGATGAAACGTCTCACTATCGTGTCGATCGTGTTCATGCCAATGAACGTCCTCGCGGGCGTCGGCGGAATGTCCGAGTTCTCCGCGATGACAACGGGCATTCCCTTTTGGCTTTCCTATCCGATATTCCTCGGATTCCTCGTCGTCACCGGCTTCGTCACCCTCTGGATACTGCGTAGGACAGGCCTCGACTCCGCCGACAACATGATCGCCGCCGAGGGAGGCCGGAGGCAGCCCCGCTGGTACGGGGTCATGCGCAAGGAGCGTCGCAAGGCCAGCCGCGACTAGGGAGTCGCCTCCGCCTTGGCCCGGGCCAATCCCGCCGTCGCCTCTTGCATGCCCGGGGACAGAGAGAGAGCCTTGGTGTAGTCGTCGACCGCCCGTCGCCAGTCGCCGAGATTCTCGCAGACCTGGCCGAGGCGGTACCACCATCGCGCCATCGAGGGCTCGAGCTTCACGGCCGTGGTATAGGCGATGTCGGCATGCGACCATTTATGCATCCGAAGATAGATTTCCCCGAGGAAGAAATAGGCCGTGGAGATCCGGTCGCCGAACTGGCCGGATTCCAGGTATTTCGTGAAAGACTGGATGGCGAGATCATCCTTCCCGAGGAAATAATAGGATTCGCCCATGGCCTCGACGATTCGAGCGTCGAAGACGATCTTCAGGGCTGTCGTGCCTGTGGCGATGACATCCTGGTGGCGATTCATTCTGAAAAGAGACCAGCACTTGACCGCGTAGGCGTCCATTCTCCGGGGATCGGCCGCTATTTCCCCGTCGCAGATCGCGATCGATTTGACGTAGAGCGCCTTCGCCTCGTCGGTTTTGCCGGCGGCATCCAGATCGCGGCCTTGGCGAAAGAGAAGGAGAGCGTCGGCCTTCTGTCCCGAAGTTCCGGAGGTCTGGGTCTGGATGACGGAGCCGGTGCCGACGGTCTGGCCGCCTGAAGAAGTCGAATCCGTCTGGGCGGCCTGGGCAATGCGAGCCGGTTGGGTCAACGAGGCTTCAGGATCGGTTTGACCGAAAAAAGGAACGGCGGCGAGCGCCAGAACAAGACTGAAGAAAAAACTTCGAAACCATAGGGGCATGACTGACTCCAGAGACGAGCTTGTCGCCTTGCTGCGGCAAAGGACATTGTAGTATTGATCCAAGAGCTAAAAACCGACAAGTACGGGCTTCGCGTGGATGCATCGCACTTTCCCGGGATAAAATCCCGTGTTCCAGCAAGTATTTCGTCCATATATTATCGATTAGACGAATATCTACAAGCTTTTGGCCACTTAACGCTTGATAAGTACTTCGAGCAGGTCTAGCCTCCTTTTGTGAGCACGAACGAAGGCCGTCGTTCGGCGAACAAAAGTAAAAAGAATGAAAAATGAAGGAAAAAGTAGGAATGCAAAAAAAGGCAAGGTAAAAAAATCTGGAAGTAAAAAAAGAGAGCAGGTAAAAAAGCGGGGAGGTAAAAAAGGTCGAGGGCGTCCTGACGGGGACGCCCTCGGTCCATTTTTAGGGTTTTCGGCCAGCGGCTCCATCTATTCGCCTGCATTCCAGCGATGAGCCCAGGCAGAAATCGAATCGAGAACGGGAGCAAGCCCTCTTCCTTTGTCGGTCAGTCGATAGAAGACCTGCGGCGGCCTGCCCCCCTGCACCTCCCGAGAGAGCATCCGTTCATCTTCAAGCTCCTTCAGCCTTTCGGCGAGAAGTCTGTCGCTAATGCCCGGAATGGACGCCCTAATTTCGGAAAACCGCTGCGCTCCGGCTAGCATTACTTGAATCACCGCCCCCGTCCACCGGCGACCGATTAGTTCTACCGCACGATGAAAAACCTCACAGACCTGAGGACTGGGACGTGGCGCGGCTTCTTCGATTTCAGCCACTCTTATCGACTTACTATTAATAACCTGCTTGACTTCTGTAAGTTCCATATCTACCTTCTGCTTATAGCTTACTGAAAGTAAGCAACTTATTCAAATGCGAAGCGATGCTGGCAATCCACAATCGCTTTGCAGAACTTTGGAGGTTCTTATGGCGCTTTCTTCAATCGGCCTGTTGATTCTTCGCCTCGTGCTCGGCCTTGTCCTCGCAGCCCATGGTTCGCAGAAGCTCTTCGGCATGTTCGGCGGCTTTGGCATCAAGGGCACAGGCGGATGGATGGAGTCCATCGGCATCAAACCGGGCGCCCTCTTCGCCACCTTCGCGGGCCTCGGCGAATTCCTCGGCGGACTCGGGGTCGCAGTCGGACTACTCACCCCCATCGCCGCGGCGGGAGTCATCATCGTCATGCTCGTGGCGATCGCTAGCGTTCATATAAAGAAAGGTCTCTGGAACACCAATGGCGGCTATGAATACCCCCTCCTCGTCATCGCCGGCGCACTGGCCCTGGCCCTGACAGGCCCGGGCGCCATTTCCCTCGACGCCGTCCTGTTCAAGTAGGCAGCGTCGCCGGCTGGACCCCAGCCGCTCAGCCCGCGCAACCCGCCGCCGTCCTTCAGACCACTATTTCATGAGTAGCCGCGAGGACGGCGAGGCCGGTCGAGTCCTCTACCGCGAGCTTCTTGCAGGCTCGGGCGATCGTGTTCCGCACCGTCGATTCGCTGACCTCGTAATCGAAGGCGATTTCCTTGACCGACTTGCCTTCGATCATGGCGAGTGAATATGCCCGTTCGGCATGGGTCAAACCCCTTGCCGACAGGGACACCCTGGCCTTCGGCTCCTTGAGCGAAACGACGAGCCGATCTTTGTAGAGGAACCAGAGAAAGACGCCGAAGGCGGTGATGAAAAAGGTCGGTCCTACCGCCTTCGTCATCGGCTGCCTTGATACGACAGCGGCCGCGATCTCGATCGCCAATAAGTACGAAATGAAGCCCATCACCTTGAGGAATCGATGGCGCTGGAAAAACCCCGCTCTCTCGAGCAGCAGCCCTCCCATGATGAAAAAGCCCAATCCATAGATGTCCTCATAATTCTGGATGACCGCAACAGGGCCCAAGGCGAGAAATACCGCGGGTTGGATCCAACGCAACGACGCGAAAATGGCGCTCAATCCGAAGAGGGCGATGCTTGCCAGGAGGCTCAATTGGGTGATGTTAAAAAATATCCACCACGGCGAACGGCCACGCTCCAGGCCCAAGGCGACATTGAGCAGGTAGCCCAGGGAAAAGACCGCGGCGAAGAGGATTCCGGATGCCCGGAGTTTGCTGCTCATTTCATCGCATCTCCCTTGTTGCCGTTACCATGTCCGAAAAAGGGCGAGGCAACACAACAGCCATACACCCATTGAACCGATTCCGTAAAGTTCTCATCGGTCGCATTCCGGAATCGGAAGGCGAACGTGATAAAATATTGATATCCTTTAATTGGAGAATCGACGATGAAACGTGGCAGCCTTTCGCTCTTCTGCATCCTGGCCCTGCTTTCCGCCGCCGTACAAGAAGGCGCTGCGCAAAACGGCGCCGATTCCACCCAGATCGCCTATCGGCTTCTTGCGACCTGGGCGGACAAGGGCTATGCCGACGCCTGGCGCGGCAAGGCGATTGCTGCCGGGGTTTTGGCGGGGAGCGGCGGTCTCATGGTCGGTTCGGCCGCCCTGACTTGGTTCGCAGGCGACGCGATTTCGCGCGAATTCTCAGGCACAGCCATGAACAGCGACCTCAAACTCAATCTTTCCCTCGGCCTCGGGGCAGGAGGTCTGGCCCTCGTCGGTGCCGGCGCCCTCGTCGCGGCCATTCCCATCCAGGATCCCCACCTCGCCTGGGCCGATGTCTTTGAGGAAAACAATGCGGACCTCCGAGAAGCGATGGCCGTTTCTGCGCTCCGATCCCTGGCCCAGCAAGGGAAGGAAAGGCGCGTCGCGTCCTTTATCAGCTCCTTCCTGGTCCCCGTGCTGACGGGCGGCATCCAGGTGGGCCTCAACCTTTCGCAGGACAAGACCTGGAGCGATGGACTCCTTCAATCCCTCGGCTCCTCCTCCTGGTCCATCGCCGCAGGCCTGACGAGCCTCTTCTCCACCACGCCGGAGGAGAGGCTCTACCAGCGCTATCTCATCGCGAAGCAGGCCTACCAAAGCTCACCCTGATCTCCGTGTGGCCGGGGGAGCGAATCCCTATTTCTTCGAGATGACGACGCCTTCCGCGTAGTTGTCCACCCAAATGCCCAGTCCGAATGAGACGGGAGCGAGAACGGACCAGACCGAAGGCTTCCAGTAGAAGGTGATATTTGTGATCCCGTCCACACCCGGGGTGCCCGAGGCCTTGTCGATCAATTGCTTGTAAAGGGAATCCCGAACCTTGCCCGCGTCGTAGAGAACGAGAAGGGGAGTCCAGGTCATCTGGTGAACCTGGATGATGCCCTGGGTCTTGATCCCTGGGACATAGTCGCCTGTCGAAAAAAACATGTTGTCGGGTGCCTTGACCGCGAGGATCGAGGCGCATCCGGATAGCAGGGCGGCGAGAACCACAGCGGGCAGGGCAAGGGCGAATCGTTTCATGACAGCCTCCACGGGAGAGCGAATGCGTCACTATTGCGCATCGGGCATCGCTCCGCAAGGGCGCCCCTCGCGCCAGGCCGCCCGCGGCGCCCCGGTCTCAGGCACCGCCCTTTGGCAGGATGGCCGACATGGCGTATTCCGCGAGCGCCGCGATCGACAGCGAGGGATTGACGCCTGGATTGGCTGGGATGATCGAGCCGTCGACCACCATCAAGCCGGGGTAATTGTGAAGGTTGAAGCGCTCGTCGACCGCGCCCTCCGAGGCTCCGGCGCCGATGGGTGCGCCGCCGAGGATGTGGGCGGTCGTCGGTAGGTTGAAGGCGTTCTCCGCCACGGAGCCGAGATTTACGCCCCCGATCCTCTTCGAGAACTCGCGCGTGACCTGGTGCCCCGTCTCTACGCGGGCGGCCAGGCCGGTCGTGCCGTCTTCCGCCTGTCCGTACTGCTCCGCCACGAGGCCCCGCCGCCAGCCGGTCAACCAGCTGCGCCCGGTTTTCAATCTGAGGCCGTTGTCGACGTTCTGCATTATGAGGAGTATCGTCGCGCGCTTGGCCCAGCCGGGGAGGACGATCGCGCGGAGGAAATCGAGGGGATTGGTGAAGACCCAGGCGAAAGTCCGCAGGAGGCGGGCCGGCACGCTGGTAGCGTCCGAGATGAGGGGGGCGCCGATGAATCGCATCAGATCGGAGCCCGCCGGATAGCGCACCGGTTCGACCCGCGTCACCTCATCGGCGTTGAAGATGGAGGAGATCGCCACGCCCTCGGACCAGTCTGTCTCCCCCGAGCGGGCGACGGAGCCGAGGAGGGATTCGCTGTTGGTGCGCACCTTTTCGCCGAGCCTGGGCGATAGGTCGGGCAGCGAACGCTTGACGTCGCGCAGCTTGAGGAGGAGTCCCATCGTGCCGAGGACTCCCGCCGCGAAAATGACATTGCGGGCCCGCACCCGGCGCGGTGCGAGGGACGGACGCATCGAGGGGCGCCAGATCACCTCATAGCGCTCATCACCGCCCACTTGAGCTCCGGCCGGGCCCCGGCCTTCGGCGAGGGGCCGGACATCGAGCACCTTGGCGCCATGCCTGATCTTCGCGCCGAGGCGCTCGGCGAACCAGAGATAGTTCTTGGGCAGGGTGTTCTTGGCATTGTGACGGCAGCCGACCATGCAGCCGCCGCAGTGGGTGCAACCCTCGCGCTCGGGGCCCTCGCCGCCGAAGTAGGGGTCGGGAACGCGAACGCCGGCTTCGCCGAACCACGACCCGACCTCCGTGGCTCGGAAGCTGTCCCCTCGGCCCAGCGAAACGGCGATGTCGCGCAGGGTTTCGTCCGCCTTCCAGAGCTTCGGATTCCGCGTGACGCCGAGCATCCTCTTGGCCGTGGCGTAATGCTCCGCGAGAACCTCGCCCCAGGGAAGGGGCGCGTTCCAGGCCGGCGTCGCGAAGGTCGCGGCGTTCGGCACCTCAAGGACGTTGGCGTAGCCGAGGCTTCCGCCGCCTACTCCCGTGCCGTGCAGCACCATCATGCCCTTGAGGAGGCTGATCTCGAGGACTCCGTGGCAGCCGAGCTTGGGTGCCCAGAGATATTTCCAGAAGGCCAGGTTCGATCGGGCGAAATCCCGATCGCCCAAGCGCTTCCCCTTTTCGAGAACGAGGACCGAATAACCTTTTTCCGCGAGCCTCATCGCCGACACGCTGCCGCCGAAACCCGATCCGACGATCACGTAATCCCACGTCTGTTCCATCAAAACTCCCCCGAATCCGGTTTCAAGTCCTGAAAGCGCCTATGAGATTCGCCACTCGCGCGTTTAGGTCGGCTGCCTTGGCCGAAAGCCCGTCGACTTCGCCCACCGCCGCGCGAAGCTCGGCGTTGCGTTCGCGCATGGCCCTGGAAAGGCCGCTCGCCTCCCGGGCGTCCTCGGCGGCCTCGCCGAGCTGGTCTGCCATCGCGGCCGCGATGCCGTCCACTGCCCGAGCCGTCTCCGACACTGAAGTTGCGAGCTTTTCCGTGTCGCCGAGAAGGCCGAGGATCTCGGCGTTCTTGCGCCCCTGCTCGCCCATCGAATCGGCGATAGCCGAGGCAACGCGGTTGAGTTCCTCCACCGACTGCCTGATCCGCGAAAAGGTGGAGCCGATGGATTTCGCCGAATCGAGGGCCTTGGCGATGAGGCCGAGAATCTCGTTGAGACTTTCCTTGCTGCGCCTCGTGTGAACGGCCGTCGATTCGGCCAGGGTCCTGATCTCGTCGGCCACGACGCTGAAGCCGCGTCCGTAGTCTCCGGCGTGGGCCGCCTCGATCGAGGCGTTCATCGCGAGGAGATTGGTCTTCGAGGCCACCGCCGCGATGAGCTTGTTGATTTCGACGAGGTCGGTCGATCGGCTCGCCACGGCACCCACCGATTCGATGGCCGTCGAGATATCGGCCTCTCCCGCTCGGAAGGTGGTCACGAGTTCCGAGGTCCTCGTCCTCACCGCCTCGGATTCGCCGCCCAGCCTGCCGACGGCATCCATCGCCGTCTGCACCCGCTCGACCGAACCCGACAGGCTGGCCGATTGATCCCTCGCAGCGGTGGAGAGGCCCGCGGCGTGCACCGACAATCCGCGAGCGCTCTCGAGGCCGCCCCGAATCGCCTCGTCCTCGCGATCCATCATGCCGAGGACCTTGTCGAGGCCATCGGCGATGTCCCCCGCCGAGCTCGAGGAGGTCGCGATACCGGCGAAAAGTCTCGTCTGCAGGCTCGAAAGCTCCCCGTAGATGGCCCCGATCTCGCGCATGCTTTGGGAAAGCGCGTCGCTGAATGCGTTCACCATGCCCGCGATCGAGGCGATCTCGTCGACCGAGGCTATGGAAATGCGGCCGGATAGGTCCTTGTCCGCCGACGAAAGCCTGTCGAGCTGCGCCAGCACCGAGCGGAACAGAAGGGAGGTGCTCGAGTTCCAGCTGATCATCAGCGCTATGATCACCGCGAAGAAGGCCCCGCTCAAACCGAGGATGCGCGGGATGAACCAGCCGAAGCGCCCGACCTCCATGGCCGTTTGCGGCGCCCTTCCCGCGAGGATGAAGGCGGTGGAGAAGGCGAAAATCAGGGACATGAAGGCCATGAAGAGTGGAATTATGAAGTTCTTCCTCTGTTGGCGCCCCTCTTTCAGGCTCGCCGGGTAGCGGAGGAGATTGCGGCCGAGGAGGGTCGTGAGCGTGAGCCTGTCGGAAAGGACGTAGAGGAAGGCGGAGCTCAGCATGGCGATGGACACGAGGAAAAGGATGAGGGCCGCTCTGTCGCTCTTCGGCATCCCCGCGGTATCCCCGGCCAGGGAGACCCCGCCGACATAGGCGAGACCGAGCAAAAGGTAGATTATAAGGGAATCGAGGGGTGTGGCCCCGAGACTCGCGAGGGCCTGCTCGTACTCCGCGGGCTTTTTCTCGAGGGCCACGAAATCGGCGCCGTAGACAGGGGCCTTGCGACCAAGTAGCGCCATCGCGAAGATCAAGAAGAAGAGCCCTCCGACGCCCCCTATCATCAGCGGCCCCCAGGCTTCGGCCTCCGGAGCCCGAAACGAGAGAAGGGAAAAACAAACGAGGGCGACCAGGGCGAGGCCAGAGCCGGCGAGTATCAGCCTATACGCGAGAGGCTTACTTTTCATGATCCTCCGGCGGCGCGACCGGAATGCGCCCGCCTCATTGGATGTTAAAGGCAGGCGCCCGCCCTGTCAAACTCGGCGCCTCGCGGAAACTTGGACTTCCGCCAACCCGCGCCCCTTCCGCCCTACTGGGGAAAGGCCCCGAAAAGGAAAAAGGTCTTGGTGAAGCTGGGCTTGAGCCGGCCGAGAAGGTCGCCGAGGGCCTTGTCGTCGCCTGCGTCGAGGGCCCCGCGAATCTCCGTCATGGTCGAAGCGACCACCTGCCACTGCGAGGAGTAGGCCGCGAGGGCCTTGGAAGAGAGCCCGGCCTCGGGGAGGAGGCCCTCCATCGCCTTCACCTTGTTCCAGCGCGCGATGCCGATATCGAGGTCGGAGACGAAGGAAAGTCTTTCGGCAGCGCTCCAGTCCTTGATGGATTTCGCCGGCCTGCCGTTCAGAATGTCTTCCATGGAATTGTGATAGAGCGTCACGTAGTCGAGGAAGTAGGGGACCTTCATGCGTTGTCGCGCTTCGAGGAGGGTGATGCGCACCGCCTCGAGGGCTTCGTGGGCCTTGGCGCCATCTCCTTCGACTTTGAGCGCGTCGGTTGCCGAGGCGATGGCACCGTCGACCTCCTCGAGGTCCCGACTCCATTTCTCGTCGAAGCCGGGACCCGCTGCCGGGCCATCCTTGAACCCCTTCCATGCAGTGATGAACCCCGCGAGGGCCTCCTTCGCCTTGGCCGCCTGATCCGGCTGCCCCGACAAGGCGAGGGCCGGAATGTAAGCCTTGTCGACGACGACCATGGCGGGTATCAAATCGGCGGAGACTGCATTGGCCGCTTCGGCCGAACCTTGAAAGAGGGCCAATCCGGTCAAGGCGAGAGAAAGGGCGGTGATCTTGATCTTCACGAAGAATCCTCCAGAGAAATTATTGCGCAAGCACTATTCGCCGACGCGCGAGTCGATCAACCTATCGATCAGGCAAAGTGCTTCCTGCGCGATAGAAGACATGCAATTTTCGTGCCAAATATCGCGCGCGAGCTAAACCCAAGAAGGTAAAGACTTTATAGCTAATTGTCGGTCACGCGGGCTAGGGTATTGGGCCAAGTTTGCCCATATATGGGCAATATTTACCCGAAGCATGAAGATGGCATCACGCCGCCCACTCTCGTTTTAGCCGTCGTTGCATAGCAACTTTTGCACTTTGTGCAGGTTTTTCCCGAACGAATCTTTTTCTTTCTTTGTTTTTTTCTCGGTGTTGGCATATAGTGCTGCGACTATTCTTCGCTGCGCTCTCCTCCCGTGGCCTCAGGTTCGTCCGTTTCGGATCGATTTCCCGGCATTGCGGCGGTATTCGAAACGGCAGCGACACGACAAGGGATGTGCATGCAAGGCGAAAACCCAAGCCAACTGGACGCGCAGGCGATGCTCCAGGAGATCCTCGATCTCAAGGCCGAGTGCGAAAATCAGCGCGGCAGGATTGCCGACCTCGAGCATCGCATAGCCATTCAACCCCAGACCGGTCTTCCCTCGCGCTACAGACTGGAAATCGAGCTCGACGAACTCATCGATAGGCTTCGGGTGGAAGAAGACAAGAGGGGCTTCACCCTCCTCATCCTCCAGCTCGGGGACGACTATACCAACATCCGCAAGACCCTCAAGGCCAGCGTCAGCGAATGGATCCTCTATCAGACAGGGATGCGAATGGCGGGCATGCTTCGGCCCCAGGATCTTCTGTTCCATACCCACGAAAACGAGTTCGTCGTCGCCCTCATGGGCCTCAAGGGGCCGGAATTGGGCTCCTTCCTTCGACCCTTTCTCACGCGCCTTTCCGAAGCCCATATTTTCGCGGGGCTCAATATCGCCCTCAAGGTCACGGCCGGGGCGGCCTACTGGCCCGAACACGGCGAAGGCCGTCACCAGATACTCCAGAGCGCGGACATAGCCGCAGGCGACTCCCGCGTCCGGCATCGCGGATTCTCGCTTTTCAATCCCTCGCTTCTCGCCCGGGCCGTCGAGAAGGTCGAGCTCCAAAATGCCATCACCAAGGCCTTCGAGAACATCGACGAGCAATTCTTCCTCCTTTTCCAGCCCAAGATCTTCGTGAGCGAGCTCGAAGGCAACCGTCTGCGCATCAACACCGTTGAAGCCGAGGTCCTCATCCGATGGAAGCACCCCGAGCGTGGCGTCATCCAACCTGACGACTTCATCCCCCTCGCCGAAGAAACGGGACTCATCATGCCCCTCGGTAAGTGGCTCATCTACCAGAGCACCCGAAAGCTCGTCTCGACGAGGGCGGCCGCGCGCATCTGCTCGGGAATGTCGATCAATCTGTCTGCCCGGCAGTTCCATAGCGACGACGCCACGCGAATTCTGGCGACGGCCCTCGCCCGCTCTGGGGCCCAGGCCGAAGACCTCACCATCGAGCTTACGGAAACCGGGTTTTTCGACGATCCGCAGGCCGCCGCGCGCACCATCGCCAGGTTCAAGGAACTCGGCGTCAGAATTTCGATGGACGACTTCGGCACGGGCTATTCATCCCTCTCCCACCTCCACCGCTTTCCCCTGCATGAAATAAAGATCGACAAGCAGTTCGTGGAGCACCTCGACTCCTCGAGCGACGACCGGGTCATCGTCCGGTCCCTCGTCTCGATAGCCACGGGAATGAAATTGGCCCTCGTCGCCGAGGGTGTGGAAACCTCAGAGGCGGTTAAAATGCTGTGGGAAATGGGCTGCAAGGGCTTTCAGGGTTTTCTCTTCGCCAAGCCCCTCGACGAGCGCGGCTTTATCGATTTTTGCAATAGGATCGCCGACGCGAATATGGTCTGGGACCTCGCCGCCTGAGGCTCCTTTACAAAGAATCAAAGAAATGTAACTGACGTTACAGTCGTTTTCGTATAAACTCCCGATATTGGACCAAGCTACTGCAGTCGGGAGGTTTTCGTGGCCGAATCAGTCGTCATCGATCCGGAAAGGCAGGCGGGGCTTGCCGCCATCATCAAGAGGCTCCATCAGGGCGAGGCGCCGGAAATCGTCCGCAAGGATTTCGCGAAACTGATCGCCGGAGTCTCGGCGCCCGAGATAGCCGCCATGGAACAGTCCCTCATCGATGGGGGCATGCCCGTCGAGGAGGTCCAGCGCCTCTGCGATGTCCATGTCGAGGTGTTCCAGGGTGAACTTCGCAAAGGCGCCAAATCCAAGAATCTTCCAGGCCATCCGGTCCATAGCTACCTCGCCGAAAACCGCGCCGCCAAGGCGCGCATCGCAGGGCTTCTCCGCGAGGCCCGATCCCTCGCCTGGGGCGTCGGAAGCCCCGAGGCAGCGCGCTCGGCCCTCGACGAGCTTTCGCTCATCCTCGTGCACTACGCGCGCAAGGAGAACCAGCTCTTCCCCTGGCTCGAGCGCAGCGGCTTCACCGGACCATCCAAGGTGATGTGGGGCAAGCACGACGAAATCAGGGCACAGTTCAAGGCGACGCGAGAAGCTCTGGACGCCGTAGTCGCGGGCAAGGGCGTCGCGGGCGACCAAGGGAGTGCCGAAACGCGTCGAAAGGCGAAGGCATTCCGGGCGGCATCCCGCGATCTCGCGGGCAGGATGCGTCGCATGATCTTCATGGAGGAGCGCATACTCATTCCCAACGCGGTGGCTCGCCTATCCGAGTCCGATTGGGCCGATATCCGTCGCGGTGAGGATGCCATCGGTTTCGCCTGGATCGAGCCGGGCGCCGTGTGGGATCCCGCATTTGCCGGAGGCAAGGCCTCTCCGGGCCTGGGAGGCAAACCTGCACCCAGCCTCTCCGAACTCATCGCAAAGGCCAGCCCAGGGCAATATGACCAGGCTGCCGGCGCTCCTGGACCTCGAGACATCGCGGCAACCGCAGCGGAAAAAGGCGCAATCCCTCTCGAGGTGGGTTCCCTGTCGGCCGAGGTCATCAACCTGATCATGAAGCGCCTTCCTATCGATCTTTCCTTCGTCGACGCGGAGGACAAGGTTGCCTGGTATTCCGACAGTCCCGATCGCCTCTTTCCGCGCAGCCCCGGCGTCATCGGCAGGGACGTGCGCAATTGCCATCCGCCGAAGAGCCTCGCCGTCGTGGAGCGCATCCTCCGCGAATTCCGAGAGGGAAAGAAGGACGAAGCCCGCTTCTGGATCGAGATGGGCGGCAAGTTCATCATAATTGAGTATTTCGCCGTCAGGGACGCCTCGGGTCGCTATCTCGGCACACTCGAGGGAAGCCAGGACGCCACGGGGATCCGAGCGCTCTCCGGTCAGCGCCGCCTTCTCGATTGGGAGGCGGCGGGCTCCGCCTAAACCTCGAGGGAGAGGGCATAGGAAAAGCCCTCTTCGCCGCCCATGGTCGAGACGCCGCCGAGCTGTTTCGCCAGCGCGGCGATCAGGGTCATGCCGAAGCCGGTCCCCGACACATCTCGAGCGCTCGAGAGGCCGATGCCGTTATCTTCGTAATGCATTTCGAGCCTTGCGCCGTCGCGATATGCCCTGACGCGGATCGAGCCTCCGCACCGGCCGGCGAAGGCGTACTTCATCGAATTGGTAAGGAGCTCGTTCAGAAGAATACCGAGCCTCGAAAGCTTCTCGGAATCCAATTCGATTTCTTCGAGTTCGAGGCTGAGCTCGATATGCTCATGGCCGGGGAAGCTGCCATGGACTTCCTTCAGGAGAGTGAAAAGATACTCGCCGAGAGACGCGCTCTTTCCCGCCTCGGTCCGATACAGCTTATCGTAGAGCACCGCCATGCTCTTCACCCTGTTCGAGGCTATGCGGAGAGTCTGCGACGCCGGACCTTCCCGTTCCGCCTCGGCCTGAATGTCGAGAAGGCTCGCGACGACCGCCATGTTGTTCTTGATACGATGATGGACCTCCTTGAGGATGAGATCCTTCTCCTCGAGGAGCGCCCGTATCCGCTCTTCGGCCTCCCGCCTTTCCGTGATGTCGCGATTCGTGCCCCGGGTGCCGAGCCAGGCGCCTTCCTCAGAAAAGACGGGGCGGCAGAGATGTTCGATCCATCTGATTTTCCCGTCTGCCCTCCGAATGCGAAAGCTCAGCGTCGCGAAGTCGTTGCCGGGTTCCGAAAGATGCCGATGGGACCTGTAGATTTCGCGATCTTCGGACAGGATCGTCGTCGCAAAAAAAGCCGGATCGAGGTAGAACTCCGACGGCCTGTAGCCGGTGATCCTCTCGCAGGAAGGCGAAACGTAGAAATAGGCGCCATTCGCGTCGATCCAGAACTCCCAATCGTATGTATAGTCCGCAATAGTACGGTATTTCCGCTCCTGGGAGGCCAGGGCCCGCGCCGCGGTCCGCGAGCGTTGGGCGCCGTGGTAGTAGAGTAGGGCGAGGAGAATCGACACCGCGAGGAAAGCGAAGGCGGCCGCGACCGCAGCAAGAGCCGATCGATACCAAGTCTGTAGATAATCGCGCCTTGCCAGTCCGACGGTCACGAAAAGCGGAAAGGTCCCAACCTGTTTGTACGATACGAATTTCGTCACCGGGTTTCCGTTTCCGCGAGGCAGAGTGAAATGACCGGAGGTCGCTCCCGTGCCGACTCGCGAGGCGAGGTTCTTGCCGATGCTGGAATCTCCGGAACGCGCGGAATCGGAGGCGATGGGGTAGCCGTCCACGACCGCGAAGGCGTGATCCCTGAGCTCGATGGAGCTGTGCTCTCCCAGGTCGAAGGAGGCGAAGTCCTTGGTGAGCCAGAAGAGGCCCACTCCCGCGGCGCTCAGTCCCCCGAAGGAACCGTCGGGCCTGTCGATGCGACGGGCGATGAGCATCATCCATTTGCCCGTGATGCCGCCGATGAGAGGATCTGAAAAGACGAGTTCGTCGGTCTTGGTATCCCGCAAATACTGGTAATACTCCCTTTGAACGATGCTCCGTGTCGTCACTACGGGCAGGTCCGCGCCGTAGATGGACTGGCCTTCGGCATTCGCCGCCCTGAGGGTCAGGATCTCGGGAATTCGCGTTTCTTCGCGGACGATGAAGGCGTCGAGCCGCCGTTGATCGATCGCGCCGGAGGAGAGTTCGGCCTCGGCCTCGTCCACGACGGCGTGAAGGCCGAGGTCGATCTTGCCGATGATGCCCAGGAGATTGGTTTCGCTGAGCGCGGCTATGCTTTCCGCCATGGAAGCTGCGTGCTGCTCCGCCTGGAATCGAGAAAGGCCGAGGTGCGCCACGGCGAGCGAAATGATGAGTAGATTTGCCGCCGCCACAATCGCGATGAGGCGGAACCGTATGACATCGAGAGGTACCAACACCGGGGAATCTTCATGTCGATCCCGCTTCGCCCTATCCATTTTTTCCCTTTTTGGAAGCTCGGCCGACGTCACCAATTCCCGTGATCTCGGCGCGCTGAGACACAGTTGCGATATTATGCGACGTCGTCATAGGGAGCGCAATCGCAAAATCATCGGCGGCGCCGCCGCCGATTCCGCAAAGCCGCGGAACAGCGCACCGATCGATGTGGGCGGCTATCGCAGAACTTCGATCGCGGGGCCCGAGCGGCCGGGCCGCAGCCTGATCCGGGAAGGCCGCGGTTTGCAGAGCCTCGCGAGTTCGCGCAGCTCCGCGCAGGGCGGATCGGCGAAGGTGTCGGGCCCGTAGGCGAGTTCGAGGACGGAGGACTCTCCCTCGGCGACCGCACGCGTCCAGGCTCCCTCGAAGCGGACGCTGTCGCGGAGCAGGGGCCACAGGGGTTCCAGGTTCCGCTCCCGATACTCGGCCTCGAGGAAGGCGAGCTGCAGGCTTTCGATGGAGCGATGATCGCTCCGGTTCGATTCTTCGGCCACGCCAAGCGCTCCCGCTTTCGGGCCCTGGCGCCCAAGCCAATCGCCGAAGCGCGCGAGGAAGGTGGAGGGCCTGGCCTTGAGCGGCGCGAGGGCTCGGAGAAACCAAGCGACGGCCCTTCCCTTCGAATAGAAAAGATCGCAGGCGATCGCGATGTCGCGAGCCCTCGCCATAGCTTCAGCGGGAAAACCCGGAGCCCCGAGGAGAAGATGGGGCGCCTCCCGGTCGACGCCGAGCCCGAAGCCTGCCGCCTCCTCGGCCAACTCCGTCCCCGGCAGAACCGTGAGGGGGAAGATATCCAGGTGATTTGGGGCGAGTCCGAGGGCGTAATCGACGCTTTTGGCGAAGCCTCGAAGGGTATCGCCGGGCAGGCCGTAGATGAGATCGAGACCCCAGGTCAGACCTTCGGCGTCGAGGAGGGCGACCTTGGCGGCGAAACGTTCGGCGTCGAAACCGGGACGACCCACCTTAGCGAGGACTTGGGGATCCGAACTCTGGAGGCCTATTTGTATCGAGACGTCGAGGCGGGCGAAGGCCTGCGCGAGGGCGCGGTCGAGAAGCTCGGCCCTGACCTCGAATTTCCAGGCCATCCCCTTTCCGCGAGCGGCGAAAAGGGCGAGGAGGTCGAGGGCCCTTTCTCTTTTCCAATTGAAGGTCGGGTCGAGGACGAAGATCCTCTCCGCCCCGCCGCGGGCGAGGAGTTCGAGCTCGGCCTCGATTCGGTCCTTCGGAAAGACGCGGACGCCCCCTTCGCCCCTCCCTTCATAACAATAGGTACAATGAAAGGCGCAACCCCTCGACAGCTCCCAGACGACCTCGTCGCGGCCTCGTGGCGAGGCCGTCCCGGCGAGCCAGGGGGAGGCGAGGGATTCGGGACCGGGCGCTTGCCTTCGCTTGAAGGCTTCCTTTTTCCCGGGCAAGGCGATCCCCGGCAAGCCATCGAGGTACGCGTCCGTCTCCATCCGCCCCTTCGTTCGCCTAAGCCCGCGCTCTGGCCCGAGCAGGGCCTCGAAGGCCGCGACGCTGCTCTCCTCACCCTCGCCCACGACGGTGAAATCGAGGCCGAGCTCGGCGATGATGTCGAAGGGCTCGGCGCTCGCCTCGGGGCCTCCGGCGAATAGGGGACCGGCGAAGCCCTTCGATCCGAGGGCCGCGACGACGTCGGCCATCTTCCTTCTGTTCCAGGTATAGACGGAAAGACCTATGAAATCGGGCCGCTTTTCGAGAAGGCGAGACGCGACGAGCCCAGCTTCGTCGGTCGGAGAGGCTTCGGCAAGGGAGACTACGAGCCTCGCGCCAAAGGCCTTCGAAAGGGCCGCGGCCACGCTGGCCGCCCCGAGGGGAATGGTTTCCGAGGGTTCGCCTACCCCGATGGACAGGATTGCGAGGCGCGGGGGCGACAGGGCCTGCCCGCCGGCCTTCATCGTTCCGGCCCCGCCTCCGCCTTGCCGGAAAATTCCTTCAGCATAGCGTCGGACACGAGAAGGTCGCCGCCTTCTTTCGTCCAGGAGAGGAGGCTGGCCTTCGCGAGGCGGGCTGCGGTCGCGTCGCATTCCTCGAGCGAAAAGCCCAGGCGCGAATTGGCCCAGCTGCGGAACTGGACATAGGGCACCTTGACGCGGCCGTCGAAGATCTTTTCGCCTGACGAGGCGGCGTATTCGACAAGACCGCGGATGAAGCGTTCCTTCGGCGTCACCTCGTGCAGCGACTCGATGGTCGAATTCGAGTTGCGGATACGCTCCGACAGGACCTTGATGATCTTGAGGGCGAATTTACCGTTCGTGAGGATCATATTTTCGAAAGTTGGACCGTCGATCACGAGGAGACGCGTCGGCTTGACGGCGACGGCCGAGGCCGAGCGGGACCTCCCGTCTATGAGGGCCATTTCGCCGAAAAAGTCGTTGACCGTCGAGACGGACTTGAGCACCGTCTCCCCCTTCCCGACCTTCTTGCGCAGCTCGATGACGCCCTCGAGCAGGATGTACATGAGCTCGCCCACTTCGCCCTCAGCGAATATTACTTCACCGCTCAGGCAAACCTTCGTTTTTCCCTGCTCCATGCTTTGACCTCGCTCCACCATGAAGCCATCGGAAGGCCTCTCTCGGCAAGGGGATGAGCCGGGGCTCCGATTGACCCTTGCGCATTTCATTTGATAATGATAATCATTATCCTATGCCTAACGATTTCTCCCTCAGCCAAGAATACGGCCTTTTCTCGACCTATCTCAGCAAGGGTGGGTTGAAGATGACGACGGCGCGCGAAGCCGTCCTCAAGGCCTTTATGTCGCTCGAGCGCCACGTGTCCGCGGACGAGCTCCTCGCGGCGGCCCGGCGCATCGATCCCACCATCGGCCAAGCCACGGTCTTCAGGACCATCAAGCTCCTCGAGGATTCGGGCCTGGCGAGAGAGGCTCGCCGGGACGACAGCTCGCGGCTCTACGAGCATGCCTTCAATCACGAACACCACGATCACCTCGTCTGCGTACTCTGCGGACGCACGATTGAGTTCATGGACGAGGGTATTGAGGAGGCCCAGCGCAGGGTGTACGAAGCCTCGGGTTTCGAGATCGTCTCCCATCAACTCGAACTCCGCGGAATCTGCCCCTCATGCGTCAGGAAAAAAGCAATTTCGCGGCGACAGGCCGAAACCCTTCGTTAGCCGCCCATATTCGCAAGGAGCCACTACATGCATATTTCTGAGCTTCCGGTCGGCGCGGAATTCGTCGTCGGGAGGGTGCTTTCGGGGCGGGAGGTCGGCAAGCGCCTCGTGGACATGGGATTCACCGAGGGTGCCGACGGCAAGGTGCTTCGCAAAGCCTTTCTGTCCGGGCCCCTCCACGTCGAGATCAGGGGCTACGAGGTGATCCTCAGGCGGAGCGAAGCCGCGATGATCGAGGTGCGCGAAAGATCGAAAGATGCGGTCCCCCATGTCTGAGAATACTGGAAGGCTCGTACGCATCGCGTTGGCGGGAAATCCCAACGCCGGCAAGACGAGCCTTTTCAACGCCCTCACGGGAGCCCACCACAAGGTGGGCAACTATCCCGGCGTCACGGTGGAAAAGCGGGAGGGCTCGCGCGCGCGAGGCGACAAGGAATATCGCTTCCTCGACCTCCCGGGAATCTACAGCCTCACCGCCTATTCGCTCGACGAGGTCGTCACCCGCGATTGCCTCCTGGACGAACCGCCCGACCTCATCCTCGACGTCCTCGATTCCACGAACCTCGAGCGCCATCTCTTCCTCTGCCTCCAGTTCCAGGAACTCGGGATCCCCGTCGTCGGAGCCCTGAACATGAGCGACGAGGCGAAGGCGAAAGGCATCGAGGTCGACGGGACGGCCCTCGGAAAGCTCCTCGGCATTCCCATGGCGAGGACAGTGGCCACCAACGGGCAGGGACTCGATGCCCTTCTCGACCTCGTCGACGCTTCGGTCTCGGGAAATGCGGTCGACGGCAGGAGCCTCGATTACGGCTCGGAGATCGAAGCCCTGCTGGGGCCCATCGAAAAGGCCATCGCCGAGGACGCCGATTTCGCGAGCCGCCATCCGCCCCGCTGGCTCGCGGTAAAGCTCGTGGAAAAGGACGAGGACGCCTTTGCCCGACTCGAGGCCCATCGCGAGGCGGGCAAGGTGGCCGTCCTCGCGAAGAAGGCCTCCGACTGGATCGGCAGGCATTTCGGCAAGGATTCCGAGATCGTAATATCAGAACAGCGCTACGCCTACATCCACGGAGCCTGCCTCGAGGCGGTTAAAAGAAAGGAGAAGGGCGCGCCTTCGCTTTCGGAACGGATCGACAGGGTCGTCATGCACCCCGTCTTCGCCCTTCCCTTTTTCATCTTCGTCCTCTGGGGAATTTTCCAGCTCACCTTCAGCATCGGCGCCTGGCCCATGGCCTGGCTCGAGGCCTTTTTCGGCTGGCTTTCGGCCCAGGTCGCGGCGATCGTCCCGATGGGGCCCCTGCATTCGCTCCTCATCGACGGGGTCATCGCCGGCGTGGGGAGCGTGCTCTCCTTCGTTCCCCTCATAATTATTCTTTTCTTTCTCCTCTCCGTCCTCGAAGACACCGGCTATCTCTCGCGGGCGGCCTTCGCCACCGATAGGATCCTCCACGGATTCGGGCTCCACGGCCAGTCGATCTTCCCCCTGATGCTCGGCTTCGGCTGCTCGGTGCCGGCAATCATGTCGGCGCGGACGCTGAAGAGCCCCAGGGACCGGATACTCACGGTGCTCGCCATCCCCTTCATGAGCTGCGGGGCGAAACTGCCTGTTCACGTCCTCTTCGCCGCCGCCTTCTTTCCGAAGAATCCAGCGGCCGCGGTGTTGGCCGTCTACGGCACGGGAGTCGTTCTCGCCCTCGTTTCCTCCCTGGTTCTGCGAAACACGATCCTCAGGGGCGAGCCGACCCCCTTCGTGATGGAGCTCCCGCCCTGGAGGGCACCGACCCTTCGCGGCCTCCTCTGGCACGTGGGCGAGAAGACGGCGACCTACGCCCGCAAGGCCGGCACCGTCATCCTCGCGGCCTCGATCCTCATCTGGGCGGTGACCAATTTTCCCGCCTATTCGCCGACGGCAACCGAGAGACAATCCGCGGCGGCCACCTGGAGCAAGGCTCATCCCGGTGCCGATCAGGCGGCCCTGGATCGCGGCGTCGCCGCCGCCCTCGCCGGCAAGGCCCTCTCCGCGAGCGCCGCGGGCAGCTTCGGTCACCTGATCGAACCCCTCATCAGGCCCCTCGGCTTCGATTGGAGGGTCGGAATCGCCACCGTGACGGGCTTCGCGGCAAAGGAGGTGGTCGTGTCGACTTTCGGCATCCTTTATGGGGTGGGAACGGATGACGGAGGCTCGACGAGCCTCCGCGCCAAGCTGGCGGCCGATCCTTCCTGGAGCCCCCTCGCGGCGATCTCCCTCATGCTCTTCGTCCTTCTCATACCACCCTGCTTCGCGGCCCTCGCGACCCTTCGGGCCGAACTCGGCTGGAGCTGGCTGGGATTTTCCATCGCCTTCCAACTGGCCATCGGCTGGCTGGTAGCCTTCGCCGTCTTCCAGGTCGGCACACGGCTGGGCTTCTCCTGATGGGCGCCATCGGCCAGGAGATCGCGGTTGCCCTGATCGTCGGAGTCGCGGCGCTCTGGATCGGGCTCAGGGCCTTCCGCCGAGCCAAGAAGGGAGGAAGCGCCTGCGAATCCTGCCCTTCGAAGGGAAGCGGCGCGAAGGCCTGCGAGGGTTGTGCGGCCATGAAGGGTGGAGCGAAGGGCGCTTCGAAGGGGCGCTGCCCGGGCTGCGGTTGAGCGCCTCAGGTCGGGCCGGAGGCCTCGCGAGACGCGATGCGGCCGCGCTCGCGTCGCCCTTCGGCGACGCGCCACATGAGGATCGCCCCGGCCGCGGCAACGTTGAGCGAATCGGGTCCCGCGGCCATCGTAATTGTGATTTTTTCGTCGCAGAGCGCGAGCCAGTCGTCGTCAAGGCCGGCGTACTCGTCGCCGAGGGCGAGGGCTGCGGGCTGCCGAACCTCCCAGGTCGCCGCGTCGCTGGCGCCCGGGTCGATAACCGCGCCGGCAAGCCTATAGCCCCGTTCGGAAAAGGTCCGCCAGTCGGCCGACGAATCGAGGCGCAACATCGGCAGGTCGAGAACGGCCCCCATCGAAACCCTGAGCGTCCTGCGAGAGAGAAAATCGGGGCAGGCCCGCCCGACCAGCAGGGCGCCGAAACCGAAGACCGCCGCGCTCCTCGCGAGGGCGCCGAGATTCTCCGGATCGCGGGTTTGGGGAAGGACGAGAAGCGGGGGCAGGGCCTTCGCTTCGAGGGAGGCGGCGAACGCCGCAACCGAGGCAGGAGAGGGCCTTTTCGCGAGGGCGATGACGCCGCGATGGAAGGGAAAACCGGCGAAGGTTGAAAGCTCGGCCTCGCTCGAAATGAAAAGGGGCCAGGACTCGAAGCCCGGCCCCTCGAAGGCTGTGGCCGTCTCGGGCGTCGCGAGGAGGGCGAGGGGCACGAAGTCGGAGCGAGCGGCCAGTCGCTGCGCGACCAACCGCCCCTCGGCCACCACGAGCCCCTCGGCGGCGAGGTCCCTGTCGCGCAGGGAGCCGAGCCGCGAGAGCCAGGGCGGTATCATCGGCTCGAGGGCCGAGCGACGCCGCCCCGGCCGGATTTCATGCCTTGCGGCTCCCGATCGGAACGTATTCGCGGGCGGCCTCACCGATGTAGATCTGCCGCGGCCTGACGATCTTGAGATCCTCGTCACGCATCATCTCCATCCACTGGGCGATCCAACCCACCGATCGGGGAATCGCGAACATGACCGTGAAGATGTTCGTGGGGAGCTTCATCGCCTGGTAGATGAGGCCCGAGTAGAAATCGACGTTCGGGTAGAGCTTGCGCGAAATGAAGTATTCGTCGCTCAGGGCGATGCGCTCGAGTTCGAGGGCGATCTCGAGGAGGGGATTCGCGCCCATCTCCTTGAAGACATCGTAGGCGAGGGCCTTGATGATCTTTCCGCGGGGGTCGAAGTTGCGATAGACGCGATGGCCGAAACCCATGAGCTTGGCCTCGCCCTTCTTCACCTTGTCGATGTAGGCGGGCACGTTCTTCACGCTGCCGACCTGCTCGAGCATGAGGAGGACTGCCTCGTTGGCTCCGCCATGGAGAGGGCCGTAGAGGGCGGCGGCGGCGCCGGCGAGGGAGGAGTAGGGATCGGCGTGGGAGGAGCCGATGAAACGCATCGCGCTCGTCGAGCAATTCTGCTCGTGGTCGGCGTGAAGGATGAAGAGGACGTTGAGGGCCCGCTCGAGAACGGGGTTCGGCACGTACTTGTGCTCGGTCATCTTGAACATCATCCGGAGATAGTTGCCGACGTAGCCGAGCTCGTCGTCCGGATAGTTCATCGGCCAGCCCATGTTGAGGCGGTAGGTGAAGGCGCCGATCGTCGGGACCTTCGCAATTATGCGCTGTGCCTGGAGGAGGCGGCATTCGACGCAGGAGGCGTCGCGGGCGTCGGGATAGAGGGAGCCGAGGGCGCTCATCGCACCGATGAACACGCTCATGGGATGGGCCGAGTGGCGGAAGCTCTCGATGAGCTTCTGCATGTTCGTGTGGAGGAGAGAGTGATGGCTGATGTCCCACTCCCACTGCTCGAGCTGGGGCGTCGTGGGGAGCTGGCCGAAGATGAGGAGGTAGGCCGTCTCCATGAAGGTGGAATGCTCGGCGAGCTGCTCGATCGGATAGCCGCGATAGCGAAGGATGCCCTTCTCCCCGTCGAGGAAGGTGATGGCCGACTTCGCGGTGGCCGTGTTGAGGAGGGCCGGGTCGTAGGTGAGAAGGCCGAAATCTTCCTTATCTTTCTTGATCGCGCGAAGGTCGATCGCTCGGATAGTGCCGTCGACGATCGGGATCTCGTACTTCTGGCCTGTCCTGTTGTCGACGATGGAAAGCGAATCGCTGCCCATGGTATCGGTCCTCCTGAATAAGGGCTTTTCGCGCCGCCGAAGCGCGCGCGCTATGTATGGAGCCATCAATCCGCCTGCCTCATGCCGCGTCGGCGCGGTCCGAGAGAACCGAGATGTAGCGAGAATTCCTGCGATGCCTGACGGTGAGGATTGCGGCTGACGAAATCCGGTTTCAATATAGGTATACGGCACGTTTACAGACCGCGCAAGAAAAAAGTATCGGAATGCCCGCGGCGCCTTCGTGCCTTCGCCTTCGACAGCCTCGTTCTTGCCTCCCCGGCCTTCCTCGGCTAGATTGACGCGGAAAGAAGGCTGTCTGAAATGAAATTCGACTTTGATGAACTCGTCGATCGTCGCAATTCAAATTCGGTAAAATGGAATCGATATAATTCGGACGTGATTCCCCTATGGGTCGCGGACATGGACTTCCGATCGCCCAAGCCCATCGTCGAGGCATTGCGGCGAGCACTCGACCATGGCGTCTTCGGCTACCCCGGCGACGCGCCTTCGCTGCGCGCCGCGGTGGCCGCGCGCATGGACAAGCTCTACGGTTGGAAGGTAGACCCCGATTGGGTCGTCTCGACGACGGGACTCGTGAGCGGCTTCAACGCCGCGGCCGCCGCGGTATGCAAGCCGGGCGAAGGCTACCTCATCCAGCCGCCGGTCTACATGCCCTTCAACGACCTGGACGCCCATCTCGGCCTCGTCAGGCAGGAGGCGCCCCTCGAGGAAGGCCGCGCGGGCGGGGCCCCGACATATTCTATCAATTGGGATGTTTTTTCCGCGGCCTTCGGATCGAGGGGAGCGCGCAGCTCCATGTTCCTCCTCTGCGACCCCCACAATCCCGTCGGCATCGCCTGGGACCGCGCGACCCAGCGCCGTATGGCCGAGATCGCGGTCGAAAGCGGCGCGGTCATCGTCTCCGACGAGATCCACGCCGAGCTCCTCCTGGACGGGGAGGCCCATGTCCCCCTGGCCTCCCTCGATCCGGCCTTCGCCGCACGGAGCGTCACCCTCGTCTCGCCCTCGAAAACCTTCAATATCGCCGGGCTTTTCTGCGGTTTCGCGATCATCCCGAACGCGGAAATCCGATCGGCCTTCGCGCAGGCGCAAGCGCGGATGACCCTCCACGTCTCGAGCCTTTCCCTCGTCGCCGCCGAAGAAGCCCTCTCGGGAAGCTGCGACGAATGGCTGGCGGAAGCCCTCGCCTACCTGCGCGCCAACCGCGATTTCGCCCTCGAATTCATCGGGAAGCGCATGCCCGAGATCGGCGCGATGCGGCCCGACGCCACTCACCTCATGTGGCTCGATTGCAGGAGACTCGGCGTCGAGGCGCCAGCCGACTTCTTTCTCCGCGAGGCCAAGGTCGCCCTCAACGAGGGAGCCGCCTTCGGAACCGGAGGCGCGGGCTTCGCGCGGCTCAACTTCGCCTGTCCCCGATCCCTCCTCGCCGAGGGGCTCGAAAGGATGGCGAGGGCCCTCGAGGGGCGCTAGGACGGAAGGTGCGTCACGTCGCCCTCGGCGACCGGTCTGCCCACGAAGAGGCTGATGTAGCCCCCCTCCCGCGGCACCGCGCCGTCGGGGCGCATCCAGCGTTCCTCGAGGAGCAGAAGGAGGGAATTGGGCGAATCGTCCTCGGTCGCGTACTCGACGAGCTGGACCGGCAGGTCCTCGCCCCCTTCTCCAACCATGAAGCCGAAGACCGTCTGGCCGAAGCCGGCGGGCCCCCAGTTCCTCTTCAGCTCCACTCCGTCGCCGGCGTCGAAGGCCGGAAGGTCGGGCCAGGGTGCCCATTCGAGCTCCGAGGAGATGAAGTCCTCCGGATCGGCGGGAGGGAGGAAAAACCAGGTCTGTCCCCGATCGACGAGATTGTCGCGCGTGCCCCGCGCGAAAAAAACCGGCGCGAAATAGAAACGGAGCTCGAATTCCTCGCCCGAAGCAAAGACGGCGAAGCGGCAATCGCCGCGGTCCGGAGCCTCGAGATCGTAGAGGGTCCACGTCGCTATCGGATTCCCTGAATCTCGGTCGCGGGCCTCGATCGCGCGAAGCGAACGCACGCGATAGTCCATGCCGCCCATGCCTCCGGCGACGAAATTGCCCGCGTCGCGGAATGAGAGCCAGTCGCCGGGCTGGATCGACAGCCACGTTGCGGGACCCTCACCGGGCGTTTCCGGCGCCTTCGCGTGCCCGCCCAATCCCATCATGGGCCCCAGCCCCCGTGGCGTCGTCCGGCGCGGAAAGCGATCAGCATGACGACGACGAGCAGCACGGCTGCTACGGTGATGAAACCGGGATCGTAGGCCGCATAAACGGGCGGCGGACCCCAGTAATAGCCGTTGCCCGCCATGAGTCGGTCCATCATGGCTGCGTCCCGCATCGCGTCATAGAGCAACCAGGTACCGAGAATTGGATCGAGATATCCATAACCTCCCAGAGCCGGATTGTAGACGATGTTGACGCTCCGCCCTCCGATCAAGGACGAATTCGGAATCCAGTTCGGGCGCGTCGAGGGCTCGCTCGAAAAGGTCGAGCCGTAGCGCGAGCCGAGGCTGCGCCCGAAGGAGGTCGTCGCCTCGTCGCGGCTCGCGAACAGAGTGCCCTTGCTTCTCGCCGCGTCGTAGACGCTCCGCGCCGAGGCGGCGCCCGAGGCGCCGAAGGATCGGGGTACGGCGGCGCTGCCGGAGGGCTGCAAGCCCGTCGCGGCTTTGGGCTGACGCGAACCCCAGGTGAAACCTGAGCGCGGGCTCGACAATTTCGGCATGGAGAAGGACCGCGCCGAGGTCGATCGAAAGGAGGGCGCGCTCCTGAAACCGCCCCCCGAAAAGCCGCCGCGAGCGAAGGCCGCGCCTTCGCAGAAGAATACGAAGGCCGCTACGGCGAGGGCAACGATCGCGACCCTCTTCGACAAAGGGCGTCCGAACGATCTATTGGTACGCATTATGACGGCCCGTCGGCCTAGCCCAACCTGGCGCCGACGAGGGCAGCGTACAGGAGAGCCACGGCGATGGGCGCGAGGGCCGAAACTGCCCCCGCGGCGAGGTTCTTCTGCTCGCCAATCTCCGCGCTCATGCGCGCATTCCGGATGAGGAGGGCCGAGGCGAGAAGGCGCGAAAGGGAGAGGAGGGCGAGACCGACCGCCCCCACACCCATGGCGACGAGGAGTTCGGCCGCGCGATCGCTGCCCGCGCCACGGAGAGCCGCGAGAAGAATGATGCCGACCGCGATGAAAAAGCCACCGAGGCTTAGGCCCGCGGCGGGATTATCGTCCACGGAGATGGCACGCTTCGCATCGTAGAGGGAGATCGCCATGAATAGATACCAAGAGACGAGGAGAAAGACTTGGCTGGTAAGCCAGTACACGCAGATATCGATGAGGAGGTCGGCCGGCGAGTCGCTCCGACCTGTCATGACACCCATGATGACGAGACCGTTGGCGACGAAGAGGCCGGCGAAGGCGAACCCGACGCCGAGATTGCGATGCGCGACGATTTCCGTCTCGAACCGGAGCTTCGGAAGGATCAGTCGTTCGCCGAGAAACATGCTGGCCCGCATGAGAAGAATGCCGGCCAAACCCGACACGCCGATATTGAGGAAGTTCGCGCCGATCGAAGGCCCGAGGGCCGAGAGCGCCCCGCTCATCGCGAAGCCGAGGCCAAGCATGTAGCCCGCGAAGACGGCGCCGAATGCGGGGTTGTCCCGCTCGGTTAGCTCCCGATCATCCTCGATACGAGGGGTCGACCAGTCGAAAACGAACTTGCCCGCGACGAACAGGGCGAGGGCGAAAAGGAAATAGGGTACGAGGGCCACGGCCCCGAAAAGAGACGAGACCAGGTACTCCATCGAGATCCTCCGTTCGCAAAGTATGGTCGACCGCCGCGCCGCCCGCCTACTTCAAATTCAGGAGCTCCTTGGCGGCCTTTTTATTTCCCATCGCAACGGCCTTCTCGAAATCGGCTCGGGCATAGTCCTTGCGGCCGGTGTCTCGAAATAGTTCGCCACGATAGAGCCAGGCATCGGAATTTGGATTTTTCGAATTCGCGAAAAGCCCTATGTACTCGTTGTACAATTTCTCGGACTTCTTGAGATCCTGACCCGCGATTCCGGGGATCGACTGCCAGAAGCGACCGAGGGCGATGATCGGCCCCCCGTTATCGTACATCTTGTCGAATTTGTACGCGTTCTCGAAACCCTGCTGGGTCTTGCCCTTGAGCCCCTCGGCCAATGCGCTAAAGATGCTCACGCAGTCGGAATAGGTGCCGACGCAGAGACCATACCAATACCAACCTTCAATTCCCGCCGGATTGAGCTTGAAGGCGAGTTCGCCGTATTTCATGCCGTCCTTGGCGATGACGCGAGCGCTGTCCTTCCAGCCCTGCACTTCGTCGGTCTCGAGCTGGTCGCCGTATTTTCGAGCCGCCTGCGCCGCCTTCCAGTTCGCCGCGTAGTCGGCCGGAGCGGCGGAAGCGGCTCGTACCGCCGATTCGTAGCTCGACTTCAGCTCCTGCAACGACTGCGCCGCGATGTTCGCCGGCACGACGATAGCCGCGGCGAGAGCGAAAGCGAACATAAGCGTCTTCCTCGACATCAAGCACCTCCAGATCGGTAGCGATATGATTGCAGGAGGGTAAACCCGCCACCGCGCGCGGTCAATGGCGAAGACGGGTGAGGCACGACCTGTCGGCTAGATACTCGGGCGGAACGCATCGTCCCGAAACGCCAGGCGGCACGAAAAGCCTCGATCCGTCTCGAAGGTGATCTTACCCTTCAACTGCTCCTCTCCGAGGGCGAAGATGGTTTGCATTCCCATCCTCCCGTTCTCGCGCGGATCGAATCCGGGAGGGGGTCCGATCCCGTCATCGGCGACCTCGAGCCGGATCAGGCCGTCCGGGAGTCGACGGAGCCCGAGAAGCAGAGTGCCAGAGGATTGGCGAGGGAAGGCGTGTTTGAGGGCGTTCGAAATCAGCTCGTTCAGGATGAGTCCGCAGGGAATCGCCGTGTCGATGAGGACGAAGACATCCTCCATGTCGGTGTCGATCGCTATCGTCCCTTGGTCCACCCTATAGCTCGCGGTGAGCCTATTCGCGAGATCCGCAATATATTCCCTCAAGTTGATCCGAGAGAGATCTCCTGATTCGTATAACTTCTGGTGAACGAGGGCCATCGAGCGAATGCGATCCTGGATATCGGAGAAGGCCAACCTCAGACCGTCGTCGCGAGTCCCTTCGGCTTGCAGGTCGAGAAGCCCGATAATCACGCCCATGTTGTTCTTGGTTCGGTGATGCAGCTCCCGAAGCAAGGCCTCCTTCTCCACCAACGAACGTTGGATCCGATCCTCCGCCCTTCTCCACTCGGTGATGTCCTCGCCCGAACTAAGGAGACCGGTGATCGTCCCGTTCGCGTCCCTGAGGAAGGAATTGTGCCACCGGATAAGCCTTTCCTTCCCCGACTTCGTGAGGATGAAATTCTCATAGACCTCGACATCGCTCGTTTCTCCCGCCATTAGCCTGATGTGAATTTCGCGGACTTCCCGCTGAGCCGCCTCGGGGAGGCAGAGCGCGAACCAATCGCGGCCCTCGAGCTCTCCCTCGCCATATTCGAGGATCTCGCGGCCGCGCCGATTTAGCCGCGCGATCTTCGCGTCGCGGTCTAGCGCGACCATGAGGACCGCCGCGCTCTCGAAATACTGATTCGTCCTCTCCCGCTCGTGGCGCAGCTTTTCCTCGGCGCTGCGCCGTTCAGCGAGTTCGGCGCGCAACTGGCCGACCACCGTGCGCAGACGACCCGTCATCAGATTGAACGCGATCGCGAGACTGCGGAGCTCGTTTCCGCCCCTGACCTCGACGACTTGATCGAGATCGCCTCCGGCGACTTGTTCCGCCGCCGCGGAGAGATCCGCCAGAGGAGCGGAGATGCCCCGCGCGAGGATCGATGAGGCGAATGCGGTGACGAGAAGGGCGGCGAAGGCGATAAGGACGTCGATCAGGATGAATGAGGTAATTGATCCGAAGACTTCCGACTCGTCCTGCTGAACGATGAGCGCCACCTGCAGCGTCGGCAGCCAAGTGTAGCTTTCCAGTACCCTCACTCCGCGAGAATCGGTGCTCGTGCCGTGCCCGCGCAATTTGCTTTCCAGCGCGAGCCTGAGCCCCCCTCCGTGCGCGAAGGCAAGCCCCGGTTCGCGCGAGAAGCGCAAGTTCGTGATAGCCCGATAGTCCGAGTCGGCGAGAAAACTCTCGCCCGTCCGACCGAGCCCCGCGGGTTCTGAAAGGATGCGGTTGATGACATCGATATCGCTCGCCGAGGCGAGCACGCCGATCGCGCCTCGCCCGGGCGCGACAACCGGATGCGAGACGACGATCACCGTACCCCAGCCCGCCCTCTCGTCGCGATAGGGCGGGGAGACGAAATTCCTCTGCACGCCCTGGCGAAAGAAGGGGGCCGCGCCGAGGTCCTCGCCTTCGAGCCCGGAGTCGGTAGCGGCGAGAACCTTCCCCTGCTCATCGAGGAGTGCTACCCACCTGAATACCTTCGTCTTCGCCATCGAGGCCTCGAAGCCGGCCACCAGACTGTCGCGGAGCGATTGTCTCAGCGCCTGAGACCCCGACTCCGCCAGCAGCGGCTCGACGAACTCCGCCTGCTCTCGTTCGGTCAATAAGGTGTCGAGATCGACGGTCATGTCTCTCGTCCATTCCTCGATCTCGGATGCCCGGAGCGCGACCACCGAATCAAGCTGATCGAAGCCGCGCTGGCCGGCGATGCGATAGCTGGAGAAGGCTGAGGTAAGGATTATGACGAGAGCCGGAGCCAGCGAAATGAGTGCGAAGATCCAAAGAAGTCGGCTACGGATGGATGAGGACGAACGGCCGCTTTCCATCAGAGAAAGGCCTTTCCGTCTTTGCGCACCAGTCGCTTAAGAGTCCCTTCTTCCTTGAGAATCCTTGCGAGCAAGGTTAGGGTGCCCTCTCCCGACAGATAGTCGACGGGACGCCCGAGTCGTTCCATATTCGACAGGAACTCGGGGTCCGCCGCCGCCCTGTCGAGAGCCCTCCGCAAGATGCCGAGACGTTCGGGATCGATGCCGGGGGGACCGAATAAGGTGCGATCGAGAGAATAGAGGGCTATGAGCGATTCCATGACCTCCTTTTGCGATGGAGGCATGAACTCGAATATGGTCGGCGTCGAGGGCAAGGCGGCCAGTCTGACAGTGTTGAAGACGACCATGGGCCTGACGGTGCCGACCTCTATAAGCGGGAGAAAATTGGAGGTCGAAAGGAGGGACCCGTTGATTTCGCCTTTCACGCAGGCGAGGGTCAGGTCATTCGAACTCGCGAAGTCGGTGCGAGCGTCCAGCGCGAGACCGAGGAGGTCGGCTGTCAGCAGCGCGACGAAATAGTCGTCGGAGCCTTGACCAGAGAACCCCATCTCGATCCTGCCCTCACGCAGTATCTCGGCGAAGCTCGCGTAGCGGGATTTGGCGGATACGACGAGCAGGTGGTCGTCGGCATCGATTCGACCGAGAAACGAAAAGGAGGATGTCTTGAAATGAAGGTCCGGCAGCCCGGCCCATTCCGCGAGTAGCGACGCGGCGCTTGTCGCAAAGCAGAGAGTCAGGCCGTCAGCCTTCGCCGAGTAAACATAGTTCTTGCCGACGATACCGCCCTCGCCCGGCATATTGCGGACGACGACCCTCGATCCGTAAAGGTGTTTTTGGAAGAAGGGAGCCAAAGCCCGCGCATAGTCGTCCATGCCTCCAGCGCCGTAGGGCACGACGACCGTCACCGTCTTGCCGCGAAACAGCTTGTCTCCCTCCGAACAGGAATTCAGGATGAACAAGCAGACGCAAAAAAAGGCGACGAAAAACCATGCAATCGCGATTTTCGGAAGCCTTTCCCCGAACCCTCCGCCTCGAACGCCCGAACCGCCGAATTTACTTTTCTTTTCATACATGACAGTATTGTAGCCCATGGTCGGCGAGGGCGCCATCTTGTGAAGAGGATGATGCCGCTGCTCCCGCCGGGCGGAATCGACACTCGGAGCCGCAGGCTGCGTGGCCCCGGCTCTCGCCCGCTCGCATTCGCGGACAGCCGTCCCGCCCTTTCGCCAAAGGCTTCGGCGGGCGAGGTCATTCGGGACTTGCGCTCTGGAAATGAGAAGACCCGCCGAAGCGGGTCTTTTCATAATGGGCGATACAAGAGTCGAACTTGTGACCCCCAGCGTGTCATACTGGTGCTCTAACCAACTGAGCTAACCGCCCGAACGTATCGCGAAATTGTATAGCGGAAACCGGATGCCCTTGTCAATACTTTCGAAATATGTCGCGAGAGAATCCGAGCTCCCCTTGCCGCTCCGCTCCATATACAATGAGCCGCCATGGACCAGGAGGCCGCATCGATGACCGAAACCCAGTCCTCCAGCGCAAGCGCCGTATCTGCGCCGCCGCCGAGCCGAATGGCTACGCGCGGGCTAGTTGCGGAGGGCCTCATCATCATCCTCGGCGTCGCGATCATCGCCGCCAGCCAACTCTGGGGCCATCTTCTCTTCCACTGCCTGGCGGAACTCGCCGGGATATGCGTCGCGGCGTCCTCCTTCGTCATCGCGTGGCACACGCGAAGGCTGAACGAAAATCCCACGATTGCCGTCCTCGGCATCGCCTATCTGTTCGTGGCCATCCTCGACCTGTTCCACATGCTCGCCTATGTCGGCATGGGCGTATTCCCCGGCTACCATTTCGCGGCAAGTCAGCTCTGGGTCGTGGCTAGCGCGCTCGAAGCGGCGAGCCTCCTCCTTTTTACCTACATTGGCCTCGCGAAGGGGCGCACCCTCGCCGTTCTTTTCATCCTGGCCGGGCTCTATACGATGGCCGCAATCGCGGCGGTCTTCGTCTTCCGGATTTCCCCCGCCAGCTACGCCGAGGGTCTCGGGCAGACGCCCTTCAGGATCGGCGCTGGAATCGGCATAATGCTGATCCTCATCGCGGCTACCCTGTCGCTCTGGGTCCGTCGAGCCCCCTATCCCCGCGATGTCCATATCAGACTGCAACTTTCCATCGGGGCCGCCTTCCTCTCCGAGCTAGCCTTCACCGTCTCCAGTTCCAATCATGCCTGGGTGAACATGTCAGGCCATATCCTCAAGATCCTGTCGTTCTATTTCGTCGCCAAGGCCGTCATCAACACTGGTCTCGAAAGGCCGCAGAGCCTCCTCTCCCCGCGCGCCGGCGAAAAGAACCGGCAACCGACACCTTCCGACACGACCCAAAGCAGCTTCATCTCGGTACTGTCGCACGATCTCAAGAGCCCGGTCGGAGGGATTCAGGCGGCCGCGGCCTTCCTTTCGAAGAACCATGGGAGTCTGGAGAAGGATGAGCTCGACGAAATGCTTGCGACGATAGCCGCGACGGCGGCATCGACGCTCACCCTCGTCGAAAATGTCGTCGGTTGGGCGCGATGCCAGAGCGGGGCCATGGTGCCAAGACTCGCCCTTCTGGACGGAGAAAAGGCGCTGCGTCGGCAGATCCTCCTCCTCGCCGAGGCGGCGAAGAGCAAGAGCGTGAGCATCGATGTCGAGGTCTCCGCAACAGGGTCCCTTCTGAGCGACGACAGCATGCTCTCGGCGATCCTGCGCAACCTCCTCCAAAACGCCATCAAATTCAGCCATATCGGCGGCAGAATCGCGACGAGAGTCTCGATTCAGGGGAATCCCTGCGTCTTCGTGGTAAGTGATTCGGGTGTCGGAATAGGGCCGGAGACCATCGAGCGGCTCTTTCGTATCGATGGAAGGCTTCGGAGCGTCGGTACGGCGGGGGAGAAGGGCAACGGTTTCGGCCTCATCCTCTCTCAGGAATACGCCCGAAAACTGGGCGGCGCGATCGAAGTCGAAAGCGAAATCGGCCGAGGTTCGACCTTCCGCCTCATCCTCCCTGCCGGCTGACGCCGATTTCGCGCCGGCTTGCGCCGGCTAAACCAGATGCCGGGCCGTCTTACATCTCAGCGCAGTTGCAGGATATCAAGCGCGCTCGCGAATAGCGACATTGATCTCGATCTTGCCGCAGCCTGTCTCCATGGGAACGATGAGGGCCTCGACATCCGAGTCGTGGATTTCCATGTTATCGCCGGTGAAAATGGCCGGCGGCGTGAGGTCGAAGCGGAAGCCGAGGTCGTGGAGCTTGGTAACTGCCTGGGCGGTGATCATGTTGGCGAGTTCGGTGATGGTGGCCTTGACGAGGTCGTCGAGCTGGTTGAGCTCTTCGGCGTTCATCGCCGAGGCGATCTTGAGCGCGGTGGGACGGTCCATGTCGAAAAGGACGCGGCCCTCGACGTCGCCGGCGAGACCGACGATGGCGGCCACGCCCATCACCGGGGTCGCGGTCGACTTAAGGTAGAGCTCTCCGCGGTGGACGTCGGATTGAAGGACTTCCTTGAGCACGTTGAAGGCCGACTCTACGAAGGGATTGATATATTCGACTCGCATATCCTTCTCCTAAATCCGCGTGAAGCCGGCTTTTTAGTCCTTGCGGAAGGCCCGCACGGACCCCGCTGCGCCCCCCGCCGTCGCCCATCCCTGCCCCGGAGCCTCATTGGCGCCGAGAATGAGGATGCCCGCCGGCTTGAGCTTTTCATAAAAATCGTCCAAAAGCCGGTTTTGGTCAACCGGCGATAAAAGCGAGAGGAGGTCGCGGCAAAGGATGAGGTCCAGAGGAGGCAGGGGGTTCGAATTGAGGACATCGTGAAACTCGAAGAAGATCGAATCCTTGATCTCCTGGATGAAGGATTGTCCGTTGCGGCCCTTTACCAGGAATTGCCTATAGATATCTGGCACATTATCGGAGAAAACCATGTTGGGCGCCATCGAGATGGCGAGCAGATCCGAATCGTTGGCCCAGATCTTCACCCTCGCCTCGGAATAGGCGCGTCGGAGACCGATGGAGAGCGACCAAGTTTCGTAGCCCTTGCCGCAGCCGGGATTCCAGACATTGATGTTCTTGCTCTCGTTCTTCGGGAGGAGGGAGACCACCGCGGAAAGGTATTCCTCGTCCCAGAGACGCCCGGCCATCGGCGACCAGAAGCCCTCGAGGAAGCTGTCGGCCTCCGAGGGGTCGCGGATTTGAACGTCGCCGCCGTGCTCGCCGCGCCATTCGGCATAGCGAGTCATGAACCAGGCTTCGTTCACGGGCGTGACATGGAAGCTCTTCAGGGCGCCGAGGCTTTCGCGGATGAAGGCGGCCGCCATGTCCTCGACGCCGCTCGAACTCGAGGAAATGGCTATCTGTTCGGGCTTCGCGACTGCGGGGGAGGTTCCCACCGAAGGCTGGCCGGCAGCGGCGCTCCGCGGCGCCTCCTCCTCGACCTTCGCGGGGGCGAAGATCTTGTCGACATCGAGGATGATGTAGAGTTTTCCGCCGTTCTCGACGATGCCCTTTATGTACTTTACGTTGATGTCGCCGAAGATCGGATGGGGCGGCTGGATGGCCGCGGCAGCTATGCCGACGACCTTGTCGATGGCGTCCACGATGACGCCGAAGACGTGCTCTTCGATGCGGAGGATGAGGAGGCTCTCGAGGGCATCCTCGATCTTGCGCTCCGAGGGAAGGTGGAAGAAGGTGCGGAGGTCGATGACCGAGATGATGTCGCCGCGCAGGTTGTACACGCCGCGAACATAGGCCGCGGCGTTCGGCACGTAGGTGAACCGGCCGGCCTTGGCGATCTCCTTCACGCTCATGATGTCGATGCCGTATTCCTTGCCGGCAAGCGAGAAGGTGATCATCTTGAAATCGATCTTGTCGGCCGCCCGCTTGATCTCCGCGGCGTTGGCCTGGACCGTCGTTTCGCTCTGTGCCATGGTCCTATCCTCCGGTCCTTGCGCTTCGCTGATTCTTGATGTTACCGCGCTCCGCAGCTCGCGTTAACGGATACTGCCCTCGAGACGCCTGCGTTCCTCGAGTTCGCGCTTCTGGCCGAGCTCGAGGAGCTGGCTCACGTCTATGATGAGACATACCGACCCGTCGCCCAGGATCGACGCGCCGGCGATGCCGGGCGACACGGTGAACTGGTCGCGGAGCGGCTTGATGACGACGTCTTCCTCGCCGATCAGCGAATCCACCATGAGGCCGACCCGCTTGTCGGCCGTACCAACTATGACAATGAAGGCGTTTTCCCTCTGCTCGTCTGTGTCGATGCGGAAGAGCCGGTTGAGCCTGAGGAGGGCGACGACGTCGTTGCGGATGTTGAAGACCTCGTAGTTGTCGATCATCCGTATCTCGGCGGTCTTGATGCGATGGCTTTCGATGACGCTCGTGATGGGAATCGAGTAGATCTCCCTGCCGACGCGGACGAGGAGACCCTGGATGATGGCGAGGGTGAGGGGCAGTTTGATGGTGAAGCGGGTACCCTTGCCGGGTTGGCTCGACACGGTGACGGAGCCGTTGAGCTTTTCTATCTGACGCTTGACGACGTCGAGGCCGACGCCGCGGCCGGAGATGTTGGTGACGGACTTGGCCGTGGAGAAGCCCGCGTCGAAGATGAGGTTGAAGGCCTCGACCTCGGTGAGGATCTTGCTGGGGTGCACGAGACCACGCTCGACCGCCTTCTGGCGGATGGCGTCGATGTCGATGCCCTTTCCGTCGTCGGCGATCTCGATGATGATCATGTTGCCCTCGTTGGAGGCACGGAGGAGTATGCGACCCTCCTCGGGCTTTCCGGCGGCGAGGCGGGCATCGGGAGTCTCGACTCCGTGGTCGAGGGCGTTGCGGACGGCATGCATCAAGGGATCGAGGAGATCCTCGATGACCGATTTGTCGAGTTCGGTATCCTCGCCCTCGATGACGAGATTCACCTTCTTGGAAAGGGTTTTGGAGAGGTCGCGCACGAGTCGGGGGAAGCGGCTGAAGATCTGGCTGATGGGCACCATCCGGATCTTCATGACGGCTTCCTGGAGTTCGCCTGTTATCCGGCCGAGGTTCTGGGCGGTGGAGCGGAACTTGGCGACGTCGTTCTTGAGGTTGCCCTCGAAACCATCGAAGGTCGAATAGAGGACCCCGTACTTCTCGGTGACCTCTTTCTTGATTTCCTTGGCCGACTTGCCCGACTGGATGGAATCGAGCATGTCGGGAAGTTCGTCGAAGAGATCCTTGATCCCCTCGCGGAACCTGGTCTGCGAATTCTGGAGAAGGGTCTGGAGTTCGCCGAAGCGCGTCGAAATTTGGTTGAAGGTGGCCTTGTTGATGACGGTCTCGGAAACGAGGTTGAGGAGGTTGTCAATGCGCCGTGAATCCACGCGGAGGATCGAACCCTGCTGGACGGCCGCTTTGCGGGCGTCGGGATGGGCTCCATGGACCTCGCCTTCCTCTTCGGCATGCTCGGGCACGAGGGCGACGTCAGAGCCGGGGTAGGCTTGGACCTCGGCGGCAGGCTTGGTAGCCTGGGCGGTCTGGGGAGCCGGAGCCGTCTGCGCGGCCGGTCGGGCGGGAGCTTGGGAGGCGGAAGCGGGCTGGGCTTGCTTCGGAGCGCTGGGTGGGGCCGCCGCGGGAGTCGCCTCCGGCTTGATGAGGGGGATTTCGAGGAGATCGATGGAATCGACCACTTCCGGGATCATGGCCTTTCGGCGCAGAGCTTCCTCTTCTTTGTCCGAGGCGATGAAGTACTCGACCTTGGGATAGAAGGCATCCTCGTAGAGCTTCTCGAAATCGGGAACGGTCTTGAGGATGGTTCCGACGTCGCGCAGGGCCGCGAAGGCATGGATCGCGGAAACCGTATTCATGAGATTGTCGGGATTAAAGGAAAGAATGAGGCGCCAGATGCGCCTGTCCTCGCCCGCGGCCTCGCGCAGCTCGAGGAGTTCGTATTCCGTCAGGCCTTCGAGTGCAGCGGCCGCCTTTCCCGAGACCGAGGAACTCGCCGATGCAGGGGCTGCGGCGGGCTTGGCGGCCGGGGCCGGCGCGGAAGGGCTCGCAGCGGCCTTGGCGAGCTTGGCGTGGGCCTTGGAGCCCTCCGGAAGGAAGCGCGCCAGTCGGGTCTTGATGGTATCGACGTCACCGTCGTAGGCCCCACCCTGGGCCCGGGCATCGAGCATCGCCTTGATGACATCGATGGCGGCGAGGAGGGCGTCGATGACTTCCTCGTTCACCTTCGCCTTGCCCGAACGAATGCCGTCGAGAACATCCTCGACGATGTGGGTGAAATCGGCGAGCTCGGTCATTTCGACCGTGCCGGCTCCGCCCTTGAGGGTATGGGCAGCCCTGAATATCTCGTCTACCGCGTCGCGGTTGCCCGTATCGTTTTCGAGAACGAGAATGCTCTGCTCGAGGGTCTCCACCTGGGACTGAGCCTCGGCGAAGAAGTCTTTGAGGAGTTCCTCGTTGTTGGGGTCGAGATAGTCACTCATCGTGGCTTACAGCATTATCTACCCTGCCTGTCGCGTCAAGGTGGGGAAGGACCGAATGCCCGATCAAAGACCCTATGATGGAAGGCGCGCATCGCCGATAATGATTTGAGAAGCCGACGGATAGGCGATAGAATTCGACCGAAACGAAGCGTAGCGAAGCAGCAGGAGTCCCCGCGATGCATAGACGAGCCCCCGTGCCTCTTTTACCGATCGCAGCTCTCGGATTGGCGTTTTTCGCGAGCGCGGGGCCCCTCTTCGGCGCCAACGTCGTCGTCGACAACCTCGAACTCGTGAGCTACGGCAACTACGACGAGGCCACGGGGAAGTTCCCCGTCACCTCGCGGCTGGCCTTCGACCTCTCGGTGGGCGGCGGCGAGAAATTCGCGGGACTCATCAGGCTCAACTTCCTCTCGACCCAGGTCGAAAGCGATCTGGCGACCTTGCAGGGCACCCTTCCCTCGACCGCCTCCCTCGTGGATGTCATCACGAGGGCGAACGCGCCGGGGTTGGGCATCAAGACCGTCGCCGTCACCGCCAAGCGGATCGGCGGCCTCCCCCTCGACGCGGAATACTTTCTCGGCAATCTCGACACCTTCTGCAACGGCGACGACTTCGTCACGCTTTTCGGTGCCGCTCCCTTCGCCACCGAGCTCCGCGGCCCCCTCGTCTATCCCGAAGGCATAGCACTCAATCCGACTGTCTCCTGGGATGGCATCTACTCGGTGTATGGAACCGGGGCCAGGCTGGGTTGGAGGACAGGCGATCGCTCCCATGTCTATTTTTATGTCTATCAAGACTCGAATCTCGGCACGGGAACGGGCGACTGGTCGAGCGACCTCCGCGGCCTGGTCGACTTCGGGGCGATAAAGCTCGAAAGCTTCGCGGGAGGCTCCTGGGATCCTTCCCACGCCTACGGCCTCTACCGCGGCGGCCTCCTCTTCCATGTCGCTCCGGGCAACCTGGGCGAATTCTTCGCCCAGGTCGGCGTGCCGGAATGGGATCCGACGACGACCTTCGGCGTCAACGACATCTTCTTCCTTTTCGAGCCACGCGTCGACTTCGGAAGTTCGGGCCAGCTCGCGCTATCCGTCTTCTATCATCCGGCCTACTACCAGCAAAAGGCGACGGGCGAGGGCGGATCTCTCGATGTGGGCTTCAATCTCCGATTTGGCCAACTTGCCGATTCGGGGATGCAAGGCGGCGTCGAAAGTTACCTTAAATTCAAGCCGGTGGCGACCCATCCCCTCACCGCAAGCCTCTCTCCCTATTATGAGGCCATACTTTCGGGAGTCGCCTGGAGTTTCAAACTGGGCATGAACCTCTTCCCCTTCCCCTCGACCTGGTATGGCATTTTCCAGCCCTTTGTCGGCGTAAAAACTTCCTTTTGAAAGGCGAGACGAGATGCACAGACCCGGCACGGCCATCTTCGCCATTTTCGCCTTCCTCTCCGCCCGCGGCCTCGCAGCCCTGGACATCGGCATGGAAGCGAGGGCGGGAAGCCTCCAATTCCCCTGGAACCAGACGACCGAGACGACAGGAACGACTCCCTGGTCATCCGACATCACTCGCTGGTTCGAGGGGGCCGCCGCCTGGGTCGACATTCCCATGGGCGAGGACTTCGAAATCCACGTCGGCTATGAAACCGATCCCGTCATCCGCAATGTCCTCTCGAGCCTCTTCCGCTTCGATCGCGGCATCGCGAGCGTCGGCGTCGGCCCCTTCATCGGCTTCCTCAATTCGGACAACCGGATCGCGAGCTTCGGCCTCTCGACAGCCCTGCAGGTGCAATGGCCGGGCATCGCTTATCTTTCCGCGCAATCCGACGGCGGCCTCGCCCTCGGGCTCGTGGCCGGGCTTTCCTCGGTGCCACAGACCCGAGCAGAGCTTTCGGCCGGTTTTTACACGCCGAACGCCATCGTGTCCGCAGAGTTGAGCGGCAAGCGTTTTTCGCAAACGGATTCGGCGGGAAAGCTCATCGATGACGATTTCACCCGCTACGCCCTCGTCGTCGACATCTACAAGAAGAACATCCCCTACCAGCTCAGGACGACCCTCGGCTACGAACTGCGATCGAAGTACTGGGAATCGAGCGCGCTGACCGACAGCCTCGGAAGCGCCATTCTCGGGCTCAAAATCACCGTCGAAGCGACCGAGGACCTCAAGGTCTATGGCGAATTCACCAATGCGGTCTTCACCTTCGGCATGGACAACTTGGCGGGTCGCAGCCCCGCGACGAGCGACCTTCTTTTCACGGCCACCCTCGGCATGGTGTGGACCGTCGATCCTGCTTCAGCGGCGAGCTGGGTAGGGAATTTAATTAAAGGAAAAAAGAAGGTCGCGGAAACGACAACTCCGTCGGCGGGGGAAACCACGGTCGCACCGGCACCGACGACGAGCCCGACCGCGGCGCCCTGAAGCTATCTCGCCGACCGTAACAGCTTTTTTACGATTGTCCGCTGAGGCAAGGGAGGGCATACTCCCTGATCGTCTGTAGTTCGATTCAGAACATATTCCAGCCCGCGAACCGGGGCAATGGGAGTCTGAGTCGTGGCCGGGAGGGAAATCATGACAGAGAAAGTTCGGGCTGGAGCCCAGGCCGATGCGCCGATGGGCACGATACGCTTTCGCGTCAACGGCAAGGAGGTCGCGCTCGGCCCCGAATCGGGGCTCACGGCTTCGATGACACTGTCGTATGTGCTGCGCGAAAAGCTGGGACTTACCGGCCTGAAGGTGTCCTGCGACGAGGGCGCCTGCGGAGCCTGCACGGTGCTCCGCGACGGCAAGGCAATCCTTTCCTGCATGAGCCTCGCGGTCGAAGCCGACGGCCATGACTTCCTGACCATCGAGGGCCTCCCCGCCGACGATCCCGTCGTCGAGGCCTTCGCCGAGCAGAGCGAACCGGGCCACGGCACGGCCCTCCAGTGCGGCTACTGCACGCCGGGCTTCGTGATGACGACACGGGCCCTCCTCAACGAGAATCCCCATCCCAGCCTCGCCGAAGTGAAGGAAGCCCTCTCGGGCAACATCTGCCGCTGCGGCTCCTACCAGGCCATCGCCCAGGCCGTGCTCCACGCGGCCGAGAAGATCGAGAAGAGGAGGGTCCGAACATGATCGTACCCTTCACCCCCCGCGTCGATCGGCAGTTCATCGGCAAGTACCGGCCCAAGGTCGACGGACGCGAAAAGGCCTCGGGCAAGGCCGTCTATGCCGACGACCTCTCGCTCAAAAGCAAATTCCCCGGCCTCCTTTACGCGAAGGTCTTGAGAAGCCCCTACGCCCACGCGAAGATCCGCTCCCTTGATCTCCGCGCCGCCCTGGCCTATCCCGGCGTCGTCGACATCCTGACCTACGCCGATCCCGACGTGGCCTCGCTCAAGAAAACGAATGCCGGCTGGACGGACGGAGTCGATACCGTCTCCTACCGCAAGATGATGTGGGGCACCTTCCGCGACCGCTTCGTCCTCGGCGACACGGCCAATTGGGTGGGCGACGAGGTGGGCGCCGCCGTCGTCGCGGAAAGCGAACTCGCAGCCGAGGAAGGGCTCAGGCTCATAAAGGTAGATTGGGAAGTCCTGCCCTTCGTCCTCGATCCCTACGAGGCGATGAAGCCGGGCGCGGCCCTCGTCCATCCTGACATCACCCAGGACAACATCTTCCCCCCCGACCCCTTCGGCGGAGAGGAGGTTTTCGTCGACAAGGGCGACGTCGTGGCGGGCCTCGCCACGGCCGAGGTGAGGATCGAGTGCCGCTCGGTCTATCACAACGCCACCCAGGGCTCCCTCGACAACTGGTGCTGCGTCGTCGATTGGAAGGAGGAGGAACTCGTCGTCTGGTCCAATTCCTACGCGGTCGACCAGACCAGGATGCACGTGAGCCAGATGCTCGGTCTCCCGATTCATCGGGTCAGGGCCGTCAGCCCCTATGTCGGCGGCCAGTTCGGTCGCGGCGACACGGGCGACCAACCCTTCTTCCTATTCACAGCCATCCTCTCGAAGCGGTCAGGCAGGCCCGTCAAGTTCAAGCACACGAGGCGCGAGAGCTTCCACGACTCCAGGCAGCCCGCCGACTACTCCGCGAGGATCGGCGCGAAGCGAGACGGCACGATCGTGGCCATGCACTTCAAGTCGGTGGGCAACGCCGGGGCCTACGCCGACCATTCGATGTTCGCCCTCAAGTACGCGCCCAAGGAGATCACCGAGGTGGCCCTCGCGCACATACCCAACGTGCGCTTCGAGACCCGCGGCGTCTACACGAACAAGCTTCCCGCCTGCATGATGCGGGGCGTCGGCAATTCACAATTCAACCTTATTTTCGGCCAGGTCGTCGACGCCCTCGCGGAGAAGCTCGGCATGGACCCCGTCGAGCTCGCCATCCGCAATTTCGGCCACGAGTGGGAAAGCCTGCCCGACGCGAGCCTTTCGAGCGTCCTCGGCTCCGGCGCCTCGCGCATCGGCTGGAAGGAAAAGCGCCACGCCCCCGGCAAGGGCCCGGTCTTCGGCGACCGTAAGCGGCGCGGCGTCGGCTTCTCCTTCCATCCCGCTTGGCACGCCGAATGGCAGGAGGTGAGGCGCGGCAAGGTCCAGGTCTCCATCACCCTCAATCCCGATTGCACGGTCCTCCTCAACGCGCCGAGCGTCGAGACGGGCAACGGCTCCAACACCTGCAACGTCCTCGGCTGCGCGGAAGCCCTCCGCTTCCTCGGCGTCGCCCTCGAGGACATCCGCTGGGGCTCGACGGTCGACACGGCCATCGGCCTCAAGGACTGCGTGCAAACCGACAGCGCCGTCTCCTTCCTCCAATCGGAGGTGATGGCCGTGGCCGCCATCGACCTCAAGGCCAGATTGGCCGAAATCATCGCCCCCGTTTTGGGCGTCGCCGAGTCCGAGGTCGAAATCGTCGCGGGCGAGGCCTTCGCGAAATCGGCGCCCGGCACGCGGATGGCGGTCAGGGACATCCTCCTCCAGGGCGACCTCGCGCCGATCACGGTGGTGAAAAGCAGGAGCCCCCTGGCCACGAAGACGGGCGTGCCCTACATCGCCAACTTCGCCGAGGTCGAGGTGGACGAGGAAACGGGCAAGGTCGAGGTGCTGAAGCTCGTCGTCATCAACGACTGCGGCACCGTGATGTACGCCTCCGGAGCCGAGGCCCAGCAGATCGGCGGACAGGTGATCGGACTCGGCGAGACCCTCACCGAGGAGATCGTCTACGACAAGGCCACGGGCGTGCCCCTCAATTTCAACTGGATCGACTACCGCATCCCGACGATGGCGGACATGCCCGACATCGAGCCCGTCCTCCTGGAAGTCTGGAAGGGCGCGGGCGAATACGGGGCCTGCGGCATCGGCGAGGGCACGGTCACCTGCACGCCCCGCGCCATTCTCAACGCCATCTACAACGCGATAGGGGTCAGGGTCGACGAGATCCCCGCCACGCCCGAGAAGGTGCTCGCGGCCTTGGCCGCGACGGCCTTGACCGCGACGGCCTCGGCCGCGACGGGTTTGGCAGCGAAGGCCGGAAGCGAGGGGCGATCATGACAATTGGCAATTTCGAACATCTTGGCGCCGGCAGCCTCGAGGAGGCCGCCGCTGCCTTCGAAGGCAAAAAGGACGGCGCGAGCATTCCCGGTGGCGCGGCAGTCTTCACCGCCGGCGGCACGGACCTCCTCGGCATCCTGAAAGATCGCGTGCACAAGCGCTATCCGGCGAGGATCGTCGATCTCAAGCAGATACCCGGCCTCGCCTTCATCCGCGAGGAGGGAGGCGACCTCAGCATCGGCGCGATGACGAGTCTCGCCGACATCGCCGCGAATCCGATCGTGCGCGGGCGCTACGGCCTCCTCGCCGAGGCCGCGCGCTCCGTGGCCTCTCCGCAGATCAGGAACATGGCCACGATCGGCGGCAATATCTGCCAGGAACCTCGCTGTTGGTACTATCGCAATCCCGACAATCGTTTCGACTGCCTGCGCAAGGGAGGCAGGGCCTGCGCGGCCCTCCTCGGCGACAACCGCTTCCACTCGATCTTCGGCTCGGCCAGGGTCGGCAGGCCCAGTTGCTCGGATGAATGCCCCGACGGCATCGACATCAGGGCCTACATGGGACTCGTCCGCGAGGGCGACCTCGACGGCGCGGCCCGCATACTCCTCGATCGCAATCCCATCGCTGCCGTGACGGGCCGGGTCTGTCCCCACTATTGCGAGCGAGGCTGCAACCGGAACCTCTTCGACGAATCGGTTTCGATCAGGGCCGTAGAACGAAGGCTCGGCGACTACATCCTCGAGAACGCGGACAGGTTGTACGAAATGCCCAAGGCGGCTTCTGGGAAAAGGGTAGCCGTTGTCGGGGCGGGACCGGCTGGCCTGGCGGCGGCCTTCTATCTCCGGAAGGCCGGACACGAGGTCCATGTCTTCGATCGCTTCCCCGAGGCCGGCGGCATGCTCCGCTATTCCATTCCGGCCTACAGGCTGCCGCCGGCGGTGCTTCGCTCCCTCATCGCCTCCTTCGAGCGAGCAGGCATCGTCTTCGAGCTCGGCGTCGAAATCGGCGCGGAAGCTGGAGCGGACGCGACCAGTGGCGGCCGCAGCCTCGCTAGCCTCAGGCGCGAATACGATTCCCTTTTTCTCGCCACCGGCGCCTGGGAACAGAAGAGCCTCCGCATCGAAGGCTCGGAAGTCCTCGAATCTGGCATCGACTTTCTCGCCACCGCCTCCGGCGGTGGCGACGCTGCCGCAGGCGGTGGCGACGCTGCCGCGGGCGGTGGCAGCCACACAGGCAGCGCTACCCGGCCCGGCACCTCCCTCGCCGGCGCCGAGGTCGTCGTCGTGGGCGGTGGCAATGTCGCCGTCGACGTCGCGATCACCGCGAAAAGGCAGGGCGCCAAGAAAGTGACGATGGTCTGCCTCGAGGCCCGCGACGAGATGCCGGCCTTCCCCGAGGAAATAGAAGAGGCCCTCCGCGAGGGCGTGGGCCTCCTTCCGTCTTGGGGCCCCAAGCGAGCCCTCCTCCAGGGCGGCAGGTTAGGCGGCATGGAGTTCGTCGCCTGCGCCTCGGTATTCGACAAGGAGGGCCGTTTCGCACCCGTCTTCGACGAGGCGCGGACCATGAAGCTCGACGCCGCTCGCGTCATTCTCGCAATCGGCCAGTCGGCGGAGCTCGGCTATCTCGGAGAGGCTATCCGATCCGAGAGGGGCAGGATCATTGTCGACGCGGAAGACCAGTCGACGGGAAGCGATGGCATCTTCGCCGGCGGCGACGCGACGACGGGTCCGGCCTCCGTCATCCAGGCCGTCGCGGCGGGCAGAAGGGCAGCTAAGTCCATCGAAATCGCCTTCGGCGGTAGCGGACGATTCGTCGCTCGCGACGAATCGGCGGAGGATGGGGAAGAGGGAACGCGGGAGCTGCGCGGCATCAAGCCGGCGGTGTTCGAGCACAGCGGTCGGGTCGTGGCCCGCGAGCTTCCACTCGACAAGCGCTGTCTCGACGCGGAGGATGTCGCCACACTCGAAGGCCAGGCGGCGCAAGAGGAGGCGGGCCGCTGCCTCGATTGCAGCTGCGTGGCGGTCAACGCCTCTGACATGGCGCCTGCCCTTCTCGCCCTCGGCGCGACGATCCACACGACGAGGCGGAGGCTCGACGCCGAGGATTTCTTCGCCGTTCGGAACAAGAGCACGACGCGACTTATGCCGGGAGAGATCGTCACGGAAATACGGATTCCGCCCCAAGGATCGGGCACCGGCTCCGCGTACCGGAAATTCAGGATCAGGAAATCTATCGATTTCCCGATCGTCAGTGTTGCTTCGAACATCTCGATCGAAAATGGAACCATCGTCGAGGCGCGCCTGGCCTTCGGCGCCGTGGCTCCCCTCCCCCTCCGCGCGAAGGAGGTCGAACGCTTCCTCGTCGGCAAGAGGCCGGACGAGGCTACCGCCGAGGAGGCCGCCGCCATCGCCGTCCGGGGAGCCCTCCCCCTCGCCTCGAACGGCTACAAAATCCAGATCCTCAAGGGCCTCGTGCGCAGGGCCGTGCTCGGAAAGGAATGAGAAGTGGGCGGAAATAAGAGCGTGCTCAACGTCGCGCATAGGGGCTTTCGCGCCATCGCTCCTGAAAATACCCTAGCAGCCGCCCGCGCCGGCCGCGCCATCGGGGCGGACTGGTGGGAGCTCGACGTTGCGGCGAGCTCCGACGGGGAGCTCGTCGTCATCCACGACGACACCTTGGTCAGGACGAGCGATGCCGCGCGGCTCTTTCCGGACCGCGAGCCCTGGTGCGTCTACGATTTCACGATGGACGAGTTGGGCCGACTGGACGCCGGCTCCTGGTTCGGTGACAAGGACCCCTTCGGCCAAATCGCCGAGGGGAAGGTTGGCGCTTCAGAGCTCGCCTCCTATAAAGGCGAAAAAATCCCCACACTGCGCTCGGCCCTCGAGTTCACGAAGGCCGAAGGCTGGAAGGTCAATGTCGAGATCAAGGACGCGAGCGGCAGGGCCTGCGATCCCTGGATCGTCGAGCGCACGGTCGAGCTCGTCCGCGAACTCGGCATGGTCGGGGATGTCTTCATCTCATCCTTCAACCACGAGTACCTCCGTCGCTGTAAGGCGGCCGAGCCCGGCCTTCCCCTCGGAGCACTCATCGAGCCGGGCGACCCGCGCTTCCCTCCCGGTTTCGACATTGTGGCCCTCCTACGCTATCTCGGCGCCGCGGCCTGGCATCCGGGCCTCGAGGGCTTGCGCGAGGCCGATGTCCGCGCCGTGCGCGAGGCGGGTTTCGGGGTCAACGTGTGGACGGTGAACCGGCCTGAAGACATGCGAAGGCTCATCGGCTGGGGCGTGACGGGCCTTTTCACCGACTTCCCCGACCGCCTCGTGCGAGTGTTGGCGGAAGAACACAACTAGTTCGTTGAGATGTCGGCAAAGGATCGACTCCCCTCGAAGGGCGGTGGGCCCTCACCGCATCCTGCAGGCCAGGCGGATGCGGCCGGCGCGTCAGCTTCATCTGGCGCCGCCGAAGCCCAAGGAGCGGCCCGTCTCGCGCCGGCCTGGTCGGGCCGCGACGCCTTCATCTATTCCTTCTTTTCCATCAACCTCGTTACCCTCGGCCTCTACATCGTCAGCCAGGCCTGGTACTTCCATGGCGGCATGATCCCCGCCCTCATCGTCGGCGCCCTCCTCGTCTTTTCGGAGGTCCTCGTCTACGCGGCCCTGATCGTGGCCATACCGGGATCGGGCGGAGACTATCTTTGGCAGAGCAGGCTTCTCGGCAAGGCTGCAGGATTCATTCTCGCCATCACCGGCTGGTGCTTCATCCTTTGGCTCTGGACTCCGATATACGGCGACATTCTCAGACAGGTCGTCCTCGTGCCCCTCGCGGCCGTCCTGGGCTTCGGGCCTGTTGCCTTGACGATCTCGGGGAGCAAGGTCGTCTGGTTCGCCATCATCCTCCTCATGGTCCTCTTCGTCCTCGTGGTCATAGCGAAGGGGATGGCCTTTTACGCGAAGGTGCAGCGTTTCTGCTTCTGGGCGGGGAACGCCGGCCTCCTCGCCGTCGCCATCGTGCTTTTCGCGGGCGACAAGGCGAACTTCCATTCAGCCTTCGACCTGGCCTCGCTCAAGCTTTTCGGAATACCCAATGCGTACGACGCGGTGAGGGCCGCGGGCGAAGCGGCCGGCGCCACGACCCCTCTTTGGGGAGGCGACCCGGGGCAGATACTCCTTCTCCTCCCCTTCCTTGCCTTCTTCAACCTCTGGCCCAATACGGGCGCGAGCCTCTCGGGGGAGGTACGAGGCGCCCACGAATTCAGGCGCAATGTCGCGACGATGGGCGGGGCCCTCGCTGCGACGACAGCCCTCCTCGTCCTCGTACTCCTCGCCATCGACCGCGGCATAGGCTGGAATTTCTATATGGACGCGAACGCAGCCTACTGGAGCGGTCGAAGCCACCCCGAGGCGGCGGCCGTCCAGCCCTATTGGCCCTACCCTGCCCTCCTCGCGGTCATGACCATCCCCTCTACCCTCCTCCGCGTCGCCATCCTCCTCGCGATGGGGGCCTGGTTCTTCGGCTGGGCCGGCACGATCTATCTATCTAGTACGAGGATTATTTTCTCGGCGGCCTTCGATCGTCTCCTGCCGGCGGGGCTCTCCCAAGTCGACGAGAAGTCCAAGTCGCCCTTCAAGGCTTTGCTTTTCATGGTTGTGCCCGGGCTCATCGTCTCGGCACTCTACGTGTGGAATGTCTTCGGTTTCGCGAGCCTCACCCTGATGTCGACGGCGGTGATCGCTATCACCTTCCTCGGCACGGCCGTCGCCGCGATCCTCTTCCCCTTCGTGAAAAAGGAACTTTACCTGGCTTCACCCCTCGCGCGCTTTCGGCTGGGGCCCCTGCCCCTCATCAGCCTCGCGGGCCTCGTCTTCGCCGCCTTCTTGGGATTCCTCCTCTACGAGTGGCTCGTCGATCCGGCCGATCTCTTCGGCATCAGCTGGCGGAACGCGACATCCCTCGCCTTCCTCGGGGCGATGTACGCGCTGGCGGCCCTTCTCTACCTGTGGCTTCGCGGGCTTGGGAGAAAACCCGCCGCCGACATCGACGGGATCTTCGAGGACGAAGAGTAGACCGCAGATACCTCGAGGAAACCGCGGCATCTCTCATGCGCTACTTCAGCCCTCTTCGTCCTCTTCCTCGATCGCGGCGACGGGGAGGGCGGCATCGGGCTTCGACAGCATGCAGGCCTCGGGCGCGAAGTAGAGATCGATCTCCCTGCCGATCGCGGGAGGCGGCAGACGCGGGTGATTGAATGCGTCCATCGAGAGCTCGTTCTCGCCCACCTTCGCCACGACGCGGACGATCGAGCCGAGGAATTTGACGTTGACCACCTTGCCGCGTAGTTTGTTCCCCTCCTCCGCGACAAGCGAAAGGGCCTCCGGCCTGAGGCTAAGCCTGAGTTCCTCCCCCGCTGCGGCTTCGAGCGGCTTGCCGGTTCTGACCTCCTGCCCGTCGACGAGGAGAATACCCTGCCGGGGATCCTTCACCCGCGCCTTGAGGACGCTCAGTGTACCGATGAAGGTTTCCACGTAGGGCGTGCCGGGAGCGTTGTAGATCTCGAAGGGGGCGCCGATCTGCTCGATGCGGCCGTCGCGCATGATGGCGACGCGGTCGGAGATCGACAGGGCCTCTTCCTGGTCGTGGGTAACGTAGATCGTCGTGATCCCGAGGCTGCGCTGGATGCTCCGGATGTCGTCGCGGAGCCTGACCCTGATCTTGGCGTCGAGGGCCGAAAGGGGCTCGTCGAGGAGGAGGGCCTGGGGCTTGCGCGCCAGCGCCCTGGCGAGGGCGACGCGCTGCTGCTGACCGCCGGACAGTTGGTGCGGGTAGCGCTCCGCGTATTCGCCCATGTGGATGAGCTCGAGCATCTCCTCGACGCGGGTGGCGATCGCGGCCTTTTTCTGCCCCGCGATCTTGAGGCCGAAGGCGATGTTGCGCGCCACGGTCATGTTGGGAAAAAGGGCATAGTTCTGAAAGACCATGCCGAGGTTGCGCCGGTTCGGGGAGACGCGGGAGAGGTCGGCCCCGTCGAGACGGATCGAGCCCTCCGAGGGCATTTCGAAGCCCGCTATCATCCGGAGCGTCGTGGTCTTGCCGCAGCCCGAGCCGCCGAGGAAGGAGACGAACTCACCCTTCTCCACCGACAGAGAGAGCCCGCGCACCACCGTATTGCGCCCGAAGTTCTTTACAACCCCTTGAAGTTCGAGGAAAGCCATTCGCCGTTCTCCTGTCAGTGAGTTCCGCCGAGATTCGATCCCTGGCCGGGCCTGCCCCGGCTCACGGCCTGTATGAGGCCGATAGCCCCCCAGGTCATGCCGAAGCTTAAGATCGCGAGCGCCGCCGGCTCGTAGGCGAGATTGCGGCCCATCAGCGCCATGTAGGGGCCGAAGGCGGGCCAGGCGAGTAGGACCGCGAGAGTGAGCTCGCCGATCACGATCGCGAAGGTGAGGAAGAGCGCCGAAAGCAGGGCCGTGCGGAGATTCGGCAGGATGACCTGGAAGAGAAGGGTCAGCCAGCCGGCGCCGAGACTTTGCGCCGCCTCCGTGAGCCCGCGCAGGTCCATCGCGCGCAGGCCAGCGTCCACCGATTTATAGATGTAGGGAAAGGCGATGATCACGTAGCCCGCCACGAGGAGGAGGGGGCTCGAGACGATCGCGAAGGGCGGCCGCGAGTAGATCCTGATGAGGCCGAAGGCCAGGATGATCGGCGGGATGACGAAGGGCAGCAGTGTGAAGAATTCGATGACGGGCTTGGCCTTCGGCAACTTGAGGTGGATCCAGATCGCCGTGGGCACGATGAGCGCCAGTCCGATGATGACCGTCAGGATCGACATCTCGAGGGAAAAGCCGAAGGTCTTGAGGAATTTCGGGTCGGCGAAGACGTGCTGGTAGGCGACGAAGCTCAGCACCCCCTTCTTTCCCTTGAGCGAAAAAAGGAAGGTCGCCGCGAGGGGAAGGAAGAAATACACGAGCCCGATGATCATCCACAGCCACGAGAAGGCCTTTCGGACCCCCGTGCCGTGCCGGGTCTTGCGGTTGCTCATTTGACCCACCTCGACGAGAGCCTCTGGAGCCACGAATAGGCGAGGATGCTTATCGTCATAACTATGACCATTCCGAAGGCGAGCGCGTAGCCGAGCTGCGAGTCGTGGAGGACGTTGCCGCGGATCTGCGCGCCTATGAGGATCGGCACCAGGTTGATGAGGCCGCCCGTGAGGGCGTAGGCCGTCGCGTAGGCGCCGAAGGCGTTTCCGAAGAGGAGGATGAGGGCCGCGAGGAGGGAGGGCAAAAGGACGGGGATGCCCACGCGGGCCCAGTACTGCAGCGGCGAGGCCCCGAGATTCTCGGCCGCCTCCCGCCATTCCTTCTTCATCCCGTCGAGGGCCGGCGTGATGATGAGGACCATGAGGGGAATCTGGAAATAGGTGTAGGTGAGGGAGAGCCCCCAAAAGCTGTAGAGGTTGAATCCGGCGCCGTAGAGATCGATGCCGAAGACCGTTCGCAGCAATACCGTGACGAAACCGACCCTGCCGAGGGTCGAGATGAAGGCGAAGGCGAGGGGGACGCCGGCGAAGTTGGAGGCGACGCCCGAGAAGGTCGCCATGAAGGAGCGGAAGGGCTTCGGAAGCCCGCCGAGGGTGATGGCGTAGGCGATGAGAAAGCCGAGAAGACCGCCGAGCAGGGCGGTGGCCCCGCTCACCTTGATGGTGATGAGGTAGGAATCGAGGATGTCGGGCCTGAAGAGATGGACGAAATTGTCCATCGTGAAGTTCCCCTTGCCGTCCTCGAAGCTGCCCGTGACGATCGAAAAGGTCGGCAGCAACATGAAGGCGAAGACGAACAGGAGGAATGGGACGAGGCCCAGCCACGCGAGGGGCCATTTACGCGGGGCGCGCTTCGCGATCGCGCCGCGCGGCCCCGGATCGTCTGGCGTCTGAACGACGCCAGGACGTTCCGGGGCCGCGCCGGGTCCCGTCGCCGGGACCCCCCGCTCGGGATGAGCGGTCATAGGATTCCTTCGCTTACTTGGCCTGGATGTTGGCGCCGACGATCTTGTCCCAACCCTCGGCTATGGCCTTGGAGAGCTGGCCCTGCTGATCGAGGGTGGGGAAGACCGCCTTCGCATAGGCGGAGGAAGGCGGAAGCTTGGCGGCCAGGTCGGCGGGAACGGCGTTGCGCTTCGCGAGGTCGTTAAAGCGGATCGGGTGTCCGTAGCCCTTGAGCCAGATCAGCTGACCCTCGTCGGAATAGAGGAACTCTTCCCAGAGGCGAGCTGCGTTGGGGTGGGGCGCGTAGGCGCTGATGCCCTGGATGTAGATGCCGGCTACGACGCCGGAGGAGGGAACCACGACGGCGATATTCGGATTGCCGGCTAGCTTGTCCCTGTTGGCCAAGGCGTTGTAGTCCCACTCGATCGTGATGGGAGTCTCGCCCGAGGCGAGGGTGCCGGTGACCGCGATGAGGGGCACGAGGTTGCCGGACTTGTTCATCTTGGCGAAGTACTGAAGGCCGGGGCCCACATTGTTGAGGCTGCCGCCGTTGGCGAGGGAGGCCGCGATGACGGTCATGTAAGCCTGGGCGGAAATGCGGGGATCGCCGGAGAGGGCGAACTTGCCCTTGTATTCGGGCTTGAGGAGGTCGGCCCAGGACTTCGGCACATTCTTGATGATGTCGGTGTTGACTTCGAAGGCGAGGGCGCCGTAGTAGTCGCCGTACCAGTAGCCTTCCTTGTCCTTGACGTCGTTCGGAATGCTGTTCCAGGTCTGGACCTTATAAGGCGAGAGGAGGCCGGCTGCGACCGCCTCGGGCCCGAACTTGAGGCCGACATCGATGACATCGGGAGCCTGGGGTCCCTTGTTGTCCTTGTTGGCCTTGATCGCCTCGATCTCCTCGGCGGAGGAGCCGTTGGGATTGAGCTCGTTGACCTGGATGCCGTACTTGTCGGAGAACTTCTGGATCATCTCGCCGTAGTTGACCCAGTCGTGGGGCAGGGCGATTACCGTGAGCTGACCCTCGGCCTTGGCCGCGGCGATCAGCGCGTTCATGTCCTTCGTGCTTGTCGATTGCGCGAAGGCGGCAGCGCCCAGGACGAGGGCGATGACGACGAGGAATGCAGACTTCTTCATGTTGCCTCCTTGAGAAAAAGCAGACCTGCGAAGATAGGCCATTCCCAAGGATAGTAATTCGGAATCTTTAAAAACGAAACAGCATTTCATCGATTTTGGATTAATCTGCGGTGCATAAAAATTAATTTTGAGCCGCCCCGGTTACGATCCGGGTACCCACGCCTTAAAAGGGCGTTGCTCTACCGACTGAGCTAGCGGCCCGCGATTGCCACGCCGCGCATGCGGCGAGACATGCGAGAGTACCTAAATGCGAGGAGCCCTGTCAATCGAGGGCGGGCGCACCTTAGTAACTGAATTCGAAGCCCGTCATCAGATTGAAGGCAGGACGGGAGCCCGGCTCGAGCCCGAGCTCGCTGCCCCACACGGCGAGGTTGAGCTTCATCACCGAAAGGTCGAGGCTGGCGCCGGCGTTAGGGTAGCCTTCGGAAATGCCGGCGCGGAGCGACACGATGTCGAGGAATCGCGTCTCCACGCCGAGGCCGAGGTCGAGGATGGGGTTGCGGGAGAAAGGCGTCCAGAGATCGAGGATGTGACCATAATCGACGGCAACCGTCAACGAATCGACGAGGCCCCAGAGTCCGCCGGGGGGCATCGACCAGGCGAGGCCCACATCGAGATTGCGGGGGATTTCCCCGGCGACGCTTCCAAGCGCGGAGGTTTGGGGATTGCTTATGAAGCCCTGGACGCTGGTATAGGAGTTGACGAGGACGGGGCTGTAGACATCGCGGCAAACGAGGGCGGCCGAAAGGCCGGTGGGCAGCCAGACCCAGCGCAGGCCGAGGTCTATGCCGATGCCGGTCTCGAGTTCGAAGGGTTGGTTCATGTAATTCGTGACGATATCAGCCAGCGACAGGGCATCGGTGGTCGTGGAAATGCCGCCGCGAGCGAAGCCCTTGGCGAGGAGCCCCGCCTCGATGCGATGCGATTTCCCCAGGTTGATGCCATAGGCGTAGCCGCCGACGAGGAGAATGTCCTCCTGCGCGAGGATGCCGATGTTCGTTATGCTCGCCGCGTCGACAACCACGTGTGTCCTGTTGAAAAGGCCGAAACCGATCCCGTCCCCGACGTAGCCGAAGGAAAGGGGCCCCGCGACGTCGGCGGCCGTGTAAAGCTGATAACCGTTGTTCGCCAGCACTTTGACGAAACTATTGATAAGGGCGTTGCTCGCGAAGGAGCTGTTGCCGAGGGTCGCGAGGGCAATGTCGAAGAGGGGCCCCGTCATTCGCGCGGAGAGCTGCGAGGCGAGGAGTTGGGGCTTGGCGTCGGCTAGCCCGGCCGGGTTGGCGAAGAGAAGGCTCCAGTCGTCGCCCAGGGCCGCGTGCGGACCGCCCATCGCGGCGAAGCGGGCGATGGGAATGTCGAAGGGCTCGACATCGAGGGCCGAGAGCGCTGGGATGGCGAGGGTCGAGAGCGCGAGGACCGCGAGGATGTGCTGCTTCATCGCCTACCTTGTCAGAACGTGATGTTGAGGGCGCCCTGGAGCGTCGAGAGAAGCGGATTGGTCGAACCGCTGGCCGCGGCGATGGCGTTCGCCCCGGACGCGAGGTTCGTGAGCGTCGCAGAGACAGAGGCGCTCGGTGTGTAAGTCACCGTCCCGTTTATGACGTCGGCCAGGGTCTGCCCCGCAGTCAACTGAGAAGTGGCGTCGTTGATCGCGATGGCGGCGGCGGCCACCACGAGGGTCTGCGCGCTCGTGCCGCTCGCCGCGAGGGCCGCCGCCCCGGAGGCGGTCGAGGCCTGGGTCGCGAGGGCGTCGAAGATCGTCGTCGTACCGGAATTGACGTTGCCGGCAGCCGTCGTCAACAGGTTCGAGAGGGTCGCGATGTCGGTCGAAGTCAGCGATGAGGGATTGCTGATCAGAGCATTCACGTCGACCGAGGCGATCGCCTGGGTCAGGGCCGTATCGAGGCCGGTGGCGACAACCGCTACCTGAGCCGCATTCGATACGACCGACGCTGACGCGGCATTCGAGGTTACGAGGCTCGCGAGGGCTCCGACCGCAGAGGCTGCCAAGGCCTGGTTCGGATTGGCCGCGACGAGGGCTGCCGCTTGGTCCGCCGTAATGCTCGTCAGTGTCACCGGAGGCCGGGAAAGGGGCTTGGCGAGAGATGCGGTGAAGAACTGCTGGCAGCCAGCCAACGAAAGGAGGGAGGCGACGAGGCCAGCGATGGCGAAAACCTTGAAACTATTACCGGACACGATTTCTCAACCTCCGAAAAAAGCCCCGCCCGAAGGCGGGGCTCCCCTTGATTATCGGCTCATCGGGGGTGGATCGCCACCACCGAATGCGCCGACCCGAACGCGGTTCTACGCCTGCCCGGTCCTAGAGATGCAGCCTGATATTCGCTGCCACGCCCGAACGGGGAAAATCGCCGGGGTGACTGCCGAGTTCCTCGGTAAAGAGGGCGCCGTCGATCTCGAGTATGAGGAGATTGACGCCGAGGCCTGCCGTGAGCCAGCCCTGATTGATACCGCCGCGGAGGTAGACGAAGCTGAGCAGCCTGAGTTCGCCACCGACATGGAGGGCATTCCAGAAGCTGTCATTTTCCTGCAGGACCCTGATCGGATCTTGCACCTCGAAGTAAAGGGAGGGATCTATGATGCCGGGGATGAAACGCGGCGAGTAGCCGAGGCCGAAGGCGATGTTGGGGAGGAACTGGCCCTGGTCCGAGGTCGTGTAGGTCGGGCTGCCCCCGCTCGACAGGATGTCACCCAAGGTCGTCTGGCCAAAGGCGAAGGAGGGAGCGATATCGCGGATGGAAAGACCCGCGGAAAGGGGCCCCATGGTAAAGATGGCGCCGAGATCTGCCGCGAGGCCGAGACCGAAGCGGGCATTGGCGTTGTTGATGACAGCGCCCGGATCACCTCCGGTAGCGAGGGCGGTGATCATATCGGTAGCCGGGAAGGTGGAGTCGATCCTCATGAAGGGTCGGAGGTCACCGCCGATTTTAAGGTTGAAATCCTGGGGCCCAAGGGTGATGGCCATGCCGGCTATCACGTTGATCTGGGTCACACTCTGAAATTGGGTTCCGAGGAGGGTGAGGCCGTGGGCGTACTCTTCGGTAACAGCCGTCACGCCGAGGCCGAGGCCGGCGCCTGTCCAGCCGAGGCCCGCCGCGGCACCTGCGCCGAGACCGTTGCCGGTGATGAGTTGGTTGGCGAATTTCAGATAGTCGCTAGTCGTCGCGCTCGAGGAAGTCATCGACTGCAGGCTGGCGATCTGATCAGTTGTCGGTCGTATGAAACCCCAGGTGCTCACGTTGGCGAGGGTGAGCATGCCCCTGCCGAGAGCGAAGCCCGCGGGATTGCCGTAGAGGGACTGGTAGCCCGAAGAAAGTGCGGTAAAGGCACCTCCCATCGCGATGCTGCGAGCGTCCTTGACGACGAGGGGCATCGGCGTGACCTGCGCGGCTGCGAAAACGACGGCGAGGAGAAAGCCGAGTATAGTGAAGGTTGTGCGCTTCATGCTGGTTTCTCCTTACTGTGCCAGAGCCGCGAGATCGATGCCGGCGGCGCTTAGAAGAATGCTCGCGGTTGAAGTGCTACTGTTCATGTCGAAAACGGCCGCGTCGGGCGGATTGAGCACACTCGCAGGGGCGTTCCCATTCACAATTGCATAAAGAGCATCTGCCGTCGACGCGTAACCGCTTGTGGTGGTTGGCGTAACTGAGGACACCGCTAGGGCAACAAGGCCGTAATATGCCGTGTCCTGCGAAGTCCCGCCTGGCACGGAGGGGAGTGTGCCAGATGCGCCAACGTAGTTAGCTACTGCGGTTAAGCTGGAGGAGGCATCTGAAAGCGCAGTGATAGCATTGGAAAAAGCGACGGGATCGCTAAGGACGTCAGCCGGTAGTATCGCCTTGATAACTGCAGAAACATCAAGGGTAGTCGTTGTACTGGCAATTGATGGCAGTTCCTGCGCGATATTCTTGACAATCGTACCTGCTTCGGTGGTATTGATCATGATCGCGGAGGCGAGCACGAGGTTGTCAGCTGTCGCCGTGCCAGAAGTGAGTGCGGCCTGAAGGTCTATGGCTGTAGGGACCGTCCCAGACGAATAGCCCGGCACGAGCGTGGTTAACATGTTGTCCTTGGTCGTCGCGTCCGATTTCAAATCGGTAAAAAATTGAGGCGAGGTTGCAGCGGCGGCTATCTCCGCCGGCGTACTGGCTTTAGTGATATCAACTTGCCCCAGCCCCGCGGCCTTGAATAAGTTCGTGTTGAACATCGCGTCGCAGGAACTCAGCAGGAGTGCCGACGCAAAAACCAAGAGTGCCGCCGTCAGCGCGGTCTTCTTCATATTTCCTCCTTCTCGGACTGCTTCGTCGAGCACTTTTTGCCTTAACAAAAAGGTAGCGCAAACCCGGGATTAATCAACATGTAAAGTTGCCTTAATGAGCGAATCTGTTGATATAAATAGCTTTAATATCGACAATTTCGTGCCCTTCTCCCGATTCCCCATTTTGGGAGCTGCCGGGATCGGCCTCGAGCCGACAGCGGATCGCAGCTCCTCCGGACAGTCCGGCAGGAAGGCCTTCGACTAGGAGTTTGAGATAATTGGCCGAGGTGGCATGGCCTTTCCCGTCCGATGCGATGGGACGCGAGCCCTCGAGAACGGCATCCACCTCGAGACCCGCCTGTCGGCCGATGTAGGCCTGGCGGCCAGCACGCGCGAGCTCGCCCAAGGCGCGGACCCTCTCGCCGGCAACTCTTTCTGGAACCTTCGGCCCCATGTCCCAGGCCGCGGTGCCGGGACGGGCGGAGAAGGGAAAGGCGTGGATCCAGGCGAAGTCGCAACGGCGCGCGAGATCGAGGGTGTCCGCGAAGTCCGCTTCGCTCTCTCCAGGGAAGCCTGTGATGAGGTCGGCGGCGATAAAGAGGTCTCCTTTGACCCTGCGCAGGGTTTCGCAGGCGGCTATCACCTTCTCGCGCCGGTAGGCCCGGGCCATGCGTCTGAGCACGGCATCCGAGCCCGATTGCACGGGAAGATGCACGTGGGGTCGCACTCGGGGATGGGTGAAGACCTCGAGGAAGTCCGCGTCGACGCCTTCGGGCTCGTAGGAGGAGAGGCGGATCGCGATAGTCTCGGTGCCTTCGATGAGAAAACGAAGGAGGCCAGGGAGGCGGAGCCCTTCGTCCCGGTACTGGAAAAGATTCACGCCCGCGAGAACGAACTCGGACTTCCCGGCGGCCTCGAGGGCGCGGAGGCGAGTCAGCACCTCCTTCGCTCCGAGGCTGCGGGCCGGCCCCCGCGCGATGCACACTCGACAATAGCTGCAGCGATTGTCGCAGCCATCTTCGATCTTGAGCGAGGGACGCGAATGGAAGGCGAATTCCTCAGGGCGAAAGGCGAAGGGATCGGCAGCGAGGCGACTGCCGTCGTCCGAGGCTTCGCCGGAGCGTTTCCACTGCAAAATCGCGTCGAGAAGGTCGCCGTGGCCCTGCCATTCTTCGGAGAGAAAGGCGGCGAGCCCGAGGAGACGGGATTTTTCGTCGCCGGGTACGACTACAGCCCTCTCGTGGAGGGCGGCGAGGGCCTCGGGCTCGACCTGGGCGTAGCAGCCGGTGACGATGGCCACAGCCCCCGGATTGCGCGAGAGGGCGAGCCTCACGAGATGACGGGCCTTCTGTTCGGCCTTGCCCGTCACCGTACAGGTGTTCACAACGACGATGTCTGCCCCTTCGCCTCCCGGACCGCGGAGGATCGCCGCTCCGCCCTTGCGAAAGGCGTCCGCAAGCGACTCCGTTTCGAGCTGGTTGAGTTTGCAGCCGAGGGTATGAAAGACGACAGAGAGTTCCATGGGAAAGCGAGGCCGCGCTCAGCCCCGGAGGCGGGCGAGTATCCTTTGGCGCCCGATCACGGCGTCATCGAGGCGGGGATCGATGCCGAGGGCCGATTCGTAGGACTTGAGGGCCTGGCGGTAATCGCCGGCCTTTTCCTGGGCCCAGCCGAGTCGGCTCCACCATCTCGCGTTGCCCGGCGAGTGATATATGGCCGTGGCGATGGCCATATCGGCGTGACCATAACGTCCCAATCTGAGGTAGATCTCCCCCGTAAGATAGTAGACGAGCCCCGCCCGCGGTCCTTCGGGGAGTGCGGTGAGATAGTAACGCAACCAGGTCAGGGCGTCATCGTTGCGGCCGGTATCGAAATATGCCTCGCCGAGGAGGGCGGCGATGCGAGGGTCCTTGTGGAGGTCCCAAGCCTTCGCCGCGTAATTCGCCGCGTCCTCGGGAAGCGAGAGTCCGAGAAGGCTTTCGCAGACGAGGATGCTCGCCTCGGTGTCGCCGGGGTTGGCGTTGAGGGCTGTCAGCCCCAAGGTCCTGGCTTCGTTGAAGCGGCCAGCCTGGATGAGGGCGTCGCCCTTTTCCCGCAGGTTCTGCGCGCTTAGCGGAAGGCAGGCTACGAGAAGGAATAGGGGAAGGAGAGGGTGCAGCCGCATGTCCGCCCCGCGGGCTAGACCAGGTTCGCCGCGAGACCGCCGACCTGCGTCATCCGACAGGCGCCGTTGAGCCGACAGCCCGTCTCCATCGTGATCTTGGGAGCAGTGATGTCGCCGTCCACGACCGCAGTGGAGAAGAGGTCGATCCGCTCGAGGGCGATGATGTTGCCCCGGACCCCGCCCTTCACCGTGACCACCGTGGCCTCGATGTCGGCGTCGACATAGGCGCCTTCGTCGATATGGAGATCGCTCGCGGAGACGATGGATCCCGTCACCTTGCCCTTGATCATCAAGGGCTTCCGCAGGTTCATTTCGCCCTTGAATTCGACATCCTGGGCGATGACCGTATCGATCAACTCCTCGTCGATCGCGCTTATCTGGACTTCCGTCATGATTGTTCGATAGTAGAGGCTCGCGGCCCTGACTGACAAGCATGTTCATAGAGGGCCGCCAGCCGTTCGGGCCCGAGGGCCTCCGCGCGGACGGCGCGGTCGCAAGCGGTAGCGTCAAGGGCCGCGTCGATCGTCGCCTCAGCCCAGCCGGCGGCCTTGAGATTGTTCCGGAGGGTCTTGCGGCGGGAGGCGAAGGAGTGGCGGACGAAGCGCGAAAAGCCGGCCCGATCTTCGGCGACGAGGTGCCGGGGAAGGGCTTCGAGGACGACCACCGAGCTCGTCACCCGTGGCGGCGGCCAGAAGGAACCTCCGCCGAGGTCGAAGGCGAGTTTCACCTTGCAGGAAGAGGCGCAGAGCACGGTGAAGGAAGAATAGTCCTTGCTGTCGGGTTTCGCGGTCATGCGAAGGGCCGCCTCTCTCTGCACCGTGAAGATCATTCTTCGCGGTAATGTTCCCGATTCGAGGAGGGCGGCGATGATGGCCGCCGCGGCATTGTAGGGCAGATTGCCGAAGATGAAGTCGGGAAGGCCCCGCGCCTCGAGTTCGCCCCTCCAGGTGTCGAGGAAGTCGCCCTCGACGAGGCGAAAACTCGGCTCGACGCCGAAAACCCGCTCGAGGAGCCTCGCGAAGCCGTGGTCGATCTCGAAGGCGCTGAGGGAAAGGCCCGCGTCGAGGGCCATAGCGGTCATGGAGCCTATGCCCGGCCCGATTTCCCAGGCCCGCTCGCCGGCGACGGCCCCGAGGGTCGCCATGATCTTTTCCCTCGCCCCGCGATTGACGAGGAAATTCTGGCCGAAGCGCTTCGACATAGCGAGGCCCTCCGTGTCGAGGAGGCGGGAAAGGGAGGCGGGAGAATCATATTCGGGACGACCCATCGAGGGGGCCGGCGGCCTGACCGGAGCGGCCGGGGAATCGGACATGGGGGACAGCATATAGGAAGGCGGCGAGAAGGACTATCGAGAGGGCGGCGATCAAGACTTCCGCAGGGTTGGCGAGTCTGATCGAAGGCAGGGCAGCAAAAAGCCGCATCGCCTCCTCGAGGAGTCTGAGCAGAAAGAGCTCGACGGGGGCTGTCACGAGAGCCACCGGCGGTAGGATGGCCACCACCAAGGCCGCGAGGAGGCCGCCGATCATAACAGCCTCGACCAGGGTTGCCGTCGCCAGGGTGGCGACGATGCCCACGGGTTGCACGATGCCGAAGGACAGCGCGATCCAGGGGGAAGTGGCGATCTGGGCCGCGAGCGAAGCGGCCAAGGCGGTCGAAAGTGGGGGCGGAACATAGGGGGCGAGGAGGTAGTCGATCCGCGGCGCCAGGATGACAAGCCCGCCAACCGCAAGATAGGAAAGGACGAAACCGGCCTCGCGGAGTTGATCGGGGAAAAGAAGGGCGTGGGCGGCAAAGCAGAGGCCGAGTATTGTCCGCCCGTCCTGCGGCCTGTCGGAAAGGCTCGCGAGGGCGACGAAGCCGAAGGAGATGAGGGCTCGCAGCAAAGATGGACCGGGACCGACGACGATGACATAGAGCCAGACGAGGCCGAAGGTGGGCGGCAAGGCGCGCAATGGTCCGATCAGCGGACGTAGCGCGAAGACCAGGCCGGCGGCGATGAGGGCGAGGTGCTGCCCCGACAGAGCGAGGATATGGGTGCAGCCAGCCGCTTTGAAGGCAGCGGCATCTTCGGGCGAAAGCTCGTCCTGCCAGCCTGCGAGAAGGGCGAGGAGGAGGCCGGCCGCCGCATCGAGCTCGGGCTCCGCTTCAACCGCAGCATCTATTCCCTCGCGGCTCCGGCCGAGGGCCGACAGGATGCTCGCGAGAAAGGCCTCATGGGCGAGGTTACGCAGCCGGGAAGGTAGGCTTCCCTCGTCGCGAAGAAGAAGATCGCGGCGCTGAGCGAAAAATATCGGGCTGCCATCAGCCGCGAGCCTGCCCATCAGCTCGATCTTCGCTCCCGCCGCAAGAGGAGGCCCGTCTCGAACGATGGCCCTGACCTTCGCCTTGGACGTATAGCTGCCGCTCATCGCCGGCGCCTCGACGAAGATCCTCTCCGCGTCGAGATCCATCAGGCGCTGGCCGGCTCGGGCGGGTCGAGAATCAGCGGCGAGGGTGGCGGCGAGGCCGACGACCTCCAAGCGCTCGAGCCGCCGGCCCGCGACATCGAGGCTCGCAAAGACCCCTGAGGACCTTTCTGGAGGTCCCCCGCCCTGGTTCCCGACTTTTCCGGGGAGACCGAAACCGAAGGCCGAGTAGAAGCACCCGACGAGAATGCCGAGGGCGAGGGCGGCGACGAGGAGGGGAGACCGAGCCGCGAAAGAGGGTTCTAGCTCGCCGCGATTCGATGCGCGCGGGACAGCGCGCAGGACCGCGAAAATGCCAAGCCCCAGACCGAGAAAAGCCCGAAACAACAAGGGCAGTACGAGGGGATAGAAGCCCAGGGCGAAGCCCAGAGAGAAGCGCCAGGCGGGGGAAAAGAGACGGGGTCCGGCCTCGAAAAAGCGCGACATTCATGCCTCCCGAGGGGGGTCGGGAAGCGGAAGGCACCTACCACTTCAATTGCTGCAGGGCGTCCTTCGCCGCGGACTTGATGGTATCGGGGTACTGGAGATAGCCGATATAAAGGAGATAATCGAAGGCTACCTTGTCCCCGAGATTGCCTAAGGCGTCGATGATCGCGAGAAGGATATCCTCGTCCCAGGGTTTGCCCTGCTCCGTCTGGGCATTGATGAGCTGGAGATTGAGCGCGAGGGCCTGGGCGGCTTCCGTAGAACCCATGGATCCCAGGGTCTGGATCGCGGCGACGAGGTCGTCCTTGGATCCCTTGCCCTTCTGCCAATCAGACCAAAGCAGGCGGAAATGCTTGATCGCGGAGGAAGCGGCGCGCTGCCATTTGAGGTCGCCGATCACCTTGTCGGCGGATACCCGCAGCTTGTACATCGCAGCCTGCTCGACGGGAGAATCGCCCGTCCAGTCGAGGGCGGCGTTGAGTGCGGCCTCCGCCAAGGCCCCGCGATCGTCATCCGACAGGCCCGCGCCCTGGCCGAGCTCGAAGGCGGCCGCCCTTTCGAGGGGCGGGTTGTTCGCGACGATTCCGCGCAACCAGGCGCCGAGGTTGCCCTTGAGCTTCGTGATGGCGTCGGCGGCCTTGGCCTTGATGACGGGATTGGGCGCCGCGACATAGGCGGCGAAGAGCACCGTATAGGAGTCCGAATTGGCCAGAAGGCCGAGGGCGTCCACGGCCGCTTCCATCGAAGGATATTCGGGCTGCATTCCCGAACGATAGATGCTGAGCTGGGAGGCGAGAAAGCCGCCGATATCCGTAACCGTCTTGGGGTCGCCCATTCCCGTCCGGGCATAGGCATCGAGAGCGGCGGCCCGAAGCTCCCCGTCGCCTGCATAGACGGTGAAGACGCTCCAAATGTCGTCGGAAGCCTTTGTGTAGCCGCTCTCCCCGGCCTTTTGGACCGCGAGAAGGGCGAGATCGCGAAGCTGGGCGTCGCCCGCCAAGAGTCCCGCGTTGTTGAGGACGAAACGGAGCGCCGTGTCGTAGAGCGGGGCGATGTCCGTCGCCTTGACCGTCCCGCTCGCCTCCTTGAGAAGTTCGAGCTTGGTAGCGAGGCTCGAACGGACGAAATTGCGCTGATACGTAAGAAGCACCGAACTCGCGTCCTGGGCGAAGGCCGCCCCGGACGCGAAGACCAGCACGGCGATAAACGTCAACCTGCTTTTCATCCGACCCCCCGTAACCATACGCGCGCGCCTCAGCCTTCCGCTTCAATCCGCGAGTCGCCCTTGCCCGCATTGTTGCCGTATACATAGGAGCGAAGGGCGTTGCGCATTCGCGGGCTCGGCGAGACGGCCTCCACATGCATCGTCGATTGGTTCGTCGTCCTGTCGTAGTCGACGCTCCTGACCGTGCCGCTCATCACGATCTGCCTCGCCCCCAGCGAAAACTGCGCCTTGACGAGGAGCCCCACCCTCGCCCTACCGCCGATGGTGAGGGCAAAACCGTCCTCCGAGAGGTCGGCGATCCGCGAGCGGAGACCGGGCTCGAGCTCCGGCTTTTCGAAGGCACCCTCGATGCGCTTGAGGAGATAAAGGTAGGCGGGAATCGTCGTCCTCGTGCGGACCGACTTGCGTTTTTGGGTACGCAGGAGCGACTCGGAGTGGGCGACGTGGATCACCGGGACATCCCTGATGCGGAGATCGTCGAGCACGTAGCTGTCGAAGACGTAGCCCGCGTCGTCGCGCCGCCAGAAATAGACCGACACCTTTTTTCCCTTCCACACGAAGCCCTTGGGCAGGTGGATGCCGAGGGGCCAGGACAGCACCATGAAGCGCGGGTTGTTGTCGATGAGGGTCGAATTGAAGACGCCGATGCTCGGCAGAAGGACGCGGAGTCGCTGGCCTTGGGCGAGGTGACGGCTCGAACGGATGCCCATGAGATAGCGGGGCTGCTCGAATTCGAGGCGCTTGCGGAGTTCGAAAAGCTTTTCGAGGAGCCTCGTGACCTCCCTGCTTCGTTCGCCGTCGACTCCCCCGATCGCCGCGATCACCTTGTCGAGATCTCGAGTCGAATGAAATATGAGACCATTGTCTTTAATTCCCGCGGCCTTGGCCGCCTCGCGGAGCCGGCTGGCCTCCATGAAGGAGAAGCCTGAGCTCAGCGACTTGCCGATGAAATCGAAAAAGGGCGTCCGCTTGCCGCTCCGCGCGAGGAGGACGAGCGAGACCGCGCCAAGGATGAGGACGATGATAATGAGGGGCAGAAGGCTGGGCATTACCCTCGTAATCTCCTTTTTCGGTTCGCGGGCCGGAAGATGCGCGGCCTCGCCTCTCAGTATACTTGCATCGAAGCCGCGCATGCCACCATGCCGGACTGAAAGGATGAGGATGAGAGACAGAGGTCAGACCCCGGGCCTCGTCGAGGCGGGGCTCCTTTATTCGGTATTCTGGCTCAGGGCCTTTTTCCCCGGCCTCGGCACGGGGGCAGTGGGAGCCGGCGGAGGGCTTGCCGCTCCGGCCTGGCATTTCGCCATCCTCCTCAATCTCGTTCCCGCCGGCCTTTTGATCCTCTGGATGATGAGGCGCGGCGAGGGATTCGCCGCCTTCGGACTTCGGTGGCGACCGCGCCGCGTCGAGATCGCCGGAGTACTCGCCGTCCTCGCCTTGCTCCTTTTCGCGGGTTTTCTCCCCGACGCCCTGCTCCGGCTCTTTGCGGGAAAGGCTCCCCTCCCCTCCTGGCTGGACAATCCCCTCCTCGACATGGTTGCCAAGCCGTCGACGAGCGGCTATTTGCTGATTCCCATTATCCTCGCTTCCTCCCTCGTCACGGGTTATGTCGAAGAGCTCTATTTCCGGGTCTACCTATCGTTCAGGCTTGAAAGGGTCGGCTTCGGCAAGGCGGCGCGGGTCGTCCTCACGTCGCTGATCTTCGGACTTTCGCACGGGGCAAGCCAGGGAATCGCCGCGGCCTTTATCGCGACCCTCCTCGGCCTCATCCTCGCCCTTCGTTGGGAGACGGCAAAGAGCTGGCACGAGATCGGATTCGGGCACGGTCTCTATGATTTCGTCGTCATCATGGCCTTGCTGTACTCCTGAAATGGAAGACTCAGGGTGAGTCCCGCGCGGTAGAGGTGGCAATTAGTACGGCGATCCTAGTATGATCGGCCCATGCAAGCGATAGACCGATGGAAGCGCGAACTCGATCAGAGTCTCGACCGACTCGATAGGAGCCTCGCGGGTGCCCAGGCTTCGGCCAGGCTCGGCGCCGCGATCAGGGAGCACTTCGCTCTCAGCTTCCGCGCTCTCCCCCGCGATCTCCTCGACGCCCTTCTCGAAGGCGTCGAAGCATGGTTCGCCGCGGACAGGGAGGGGGCAAAGGCCCGCTGTGCGACCCTCGGCAGCATCCTCCTCATGGACTACGATGGCGGGGCCCTCGAAGAATCCGATTGGGACGGCCTGCGAGAAGCTTTTTCCGACGCGGGCGGGGACGTCGATCTCGACCTCCTTACCTATGTAATGCAGCTCGTGCTCGACAAGGGCCGAATCTAGGTGGCCGGCTGGTTCGAGGAGGACGACTTCTGGGCCAATTTCGCGCCCCTGATGTTCGACGGAAAGCGTTGGGCCGAGGTTCCCGCGATCATCGACGGACTCGATGCCCTGCTCGCCGAGGCGGGGGGGCCGCGTATCCAAAAAGGCCTCAAGGTCTACGATTCCTGCTGCGGACCGGGCCGCCATGCCCTCGAATTGGCCCGGCGAGGCTGCCTCGTCACCGGCGTGGACATCACCGGAGCCTATCTCGACGCGGCTCGGGAAAGCGCCGAAGCCGAGAGTCTCGATGTCGAATTCATCCATGGCGATGTCCGCGAATTCTCGCGACCCGGCGCCTTCGACCTGGCCCTCAACCTCTTCACGAGTTTCGGCTATTTCGACACTCGCGAGGAAGATCTCGCCTTCCTCGCCAGGGTCCGGGAATCCTTGCGCCCCGGCGGCTTTTTCGCCCTCGAGGTCTTGGGCAAGGAATGCGCGGTGCGGGACTTCCTCACCACCGAATGGTTCGAGCGAGAGAATCGGCTCGCCTGTTCCGAATACGCCATCGAAGGCGCTTGGGAGTACCTCGTCAATCGCTGGGTCGTCGTAGCCGATGGAAGAATCTTCGAGCGACGATGGAAGCAGCGACTCTATTCGGCGGTCGAGTTGGGCGATGCCCTGAGAAAGGCCGGATTCGACGGCGAACTCCGGTTCTTCGGCAACATGGCGGGCATCCCTTACGACCATGAGGCCTGGAGCCTCGTCGCCCTCGCCTCGAGGCGCTAAAGAAGAGAGTCGCGGCGGCGCCACGGTTGCATTTAGCGCCGCGAGAGTCCAGACTGAAAGTCGATATATCGGAACGTCCTCCGAGTCCCACCATCCCCGGGGAAATGGGTCGCGAAAGGGCGGACAGCGAGGGCAGGGAAGCCATGGACAAGATCGGAATCAAGCTCGCGAACAGCGAATTCTACCCCATCCTCGATCACGGGATACCGGCGAGGAAGCGCCTCGTCGTCACCACGGTCAACGATAGCCAAAAAAGCGTGCAAATCGACCTTTACAGAGGCGAAGGTCCGATGATTACCGACGCCACCTATGTCGGCAGTCTTGTGGTGGAGGATATTCCCGAGGGGAAGGCCGGCGAGCCGGACATCAGGCTCGATCTCGAGCTCGACGAAGCCGACATGCTCAAATGCACGGCGGTCGAGGCGGAGACGGGCGCCACCCAAAGCCTGCGCGTATCCCTCGAAACCCTCGGCGAGGAAGATTCCTACGAAATCCCCGATTTCGATCTCGGGGAGGATGAGGGCGAAGAAAGCGATTCGGAGCCGACCGACAATCTGCCGGACGACGCCACGAGCCCGGAGGAAGGGGCCGGCCTCCTCGCGACCGCCGAGGAAGTCCTCGAGGGCAGGACTCGAAAGCCACTGCTGCCCTGGATCATCGCGGGTATCGTTCTCATCATCGCGATCGCCCTACTCGGTTGGTTCTTCTTTTTCCATTCGCTGGGCCAGCAAGCGGCAGCCTCCGGCGGTGAGACGGACATAGCCCGAACCGCGGCAGCCTTGGCGCCATCTTCATCCCCCGAAGCTCCGACATCGCCGGCGCCCGCCGCGTCGGCTCAAACCGCGCCGACGCCCGCAACCAGCGTAACAACCACGACGCCGATCCCTGCTGCGGAACCTACCCCGGCAGCCCCCCCGCCCAAGGCCGTGGCGGCAAAGGCCGGAACGAAGGTAGACGCCACCTCCGTCGCGCCGAAAACGACCGGAAAGCGCTATCGAATCAAATGGGGCGATACCCTGTGGGATCTGGCCTGGGTCTATTACCGCGACCCCTGGCTCTATCCGCGGATAGCCAAGGCCAACGGCATCAGGAATCCGGACCACATTCTTTCCGGCGCCTGGATCGTCATTCCGAATCCTTGATAGCTTGACCTTCGCCCGCCGGGCCGGGTAGTTTCCGCGGGCATGCACAGCCCCCTTCTCTCCTCCACCTTGCGAAGAATCGCGACTCTCATTCTCATGATTCTGACTGTCGGGCTGTCGTCGTGCGAGGCGCGAGGCCCCTTCGGCCTTACCGAACCCGCCTTCCGCAGCATCCTCGACCGCGACGATCGCGCCGCCATTATCGCCCTTCCATCCCAAGCCTTCGACAATCCCGGCCCCGCGGGACCCTCCGCCTGGTATTTTACCGCCCTCTGGCTTCTCGAAGACGACGCGAGGAATGGCGGGGACAGTCACTCGCAAGGCGCCCTCTCCGCGGACAGCGGCTCCCTGAACGGCGGCTCCCCGAACGTGGATCTTGCCTTGAATCTTTTCAACCGGGCGGCGAAACAAGCACAGGGTTTCGTCCGCGACGACGCGCGGCGACGACAGGTCGAAATCCTCGCCGACAAGGCGCGCGCCCTTCCGCAGGGTCCGGAAAGCCGAGCTGCCTGGGAAAAGCTGCTCGCCGCTTCGACAGGACCGGATTCGGGCCAGGAGGTGGAGGCCGCGCGACTCGAAGCCCTCGCGGGAATGGAAAGGTGGCCGGAACTTCTCGCGGCGGCCAATTCCCTTTTAACCGCGGACATCGGCGAACCCTCTTCCACCGATCAAGCCGCCCTTTATGCCCGCTGCCTCGCCGCCAGTCGCCTGGGCCTCGCCGGAACGGCCAAGGATCTCGCGGAAATCCTCGCCTTCGGGCAGGGCCCCTGGGTCGCGAAGGCCCTCAATCTGGCCGCCGAGTCCGAGAACGCGGGTCTCGTGCCGGAGCTCTTCCTCGCCAAGGCCCGGCTATTCCAGGCGATCGAGGCGCGGGATTACGCGGCAGCCTATCGGGCTTCTCTCGGGGCCCTTCCCGAATTACGCGCGAGCCCGACCCGTGCCCTGGTCGGCGCCTTCGGCAAGGCCTGGCTCTTTTCGGGCATGTCGAAGGAAGGCCTGGCACTCATGGACTCGGTCGCCGCGGCAGGCGGAACCGAGGTCGAGGGAGGGTCGCCGGCATGGACGGCCCTGTTCTACAAGGCTCGGATGCTCGTCGCCCTTTCGCGGCCCGAAGAAGCGGCCACCATACTCCTCTCCCTGGGCGGCAGCGCGATATCCGAAAAGGACATGGATTCCTGCCTTTATTACGCCCTCGACGCCCGCCTCAAGACCCTCGACAAGCCCGTCGTTCCGGTCGGCAAATGGGCGTCTAAAGCCCTCCGCGACAAGGCCCTCGCCGAGGCGCGGCTCGAGGCCATAGAGGAATCAGCTCCACGCTGGAGCGATCCCACTACCTATACGGACTTGATCGAGCCGCTCTTTCGCGATCTCGTCGCCGAGGGCGATTGGAACGAGGTCGACGCCTTCGCCTCGCGCCTCATACCCTTCGCCTCCCCCTTTCTGGCCTCGCGTCTCCTCTACGTATCGGCGAGGGCGCGGGAACTCGGCCTCGTCGACGCCGCTCCTTCTCTCCCGATGATCCTTCTTCCCGCCTTTCCGCCTCAGTATGGGCCCGCTCGCCAACCTGACGGAGAAGTGGCCAAGAATCGTTTCGATAGCCTTGTCCGCCTACGCGGGGCTCCGGGGTATTACATCCTCGTCGCCTCGGCCAGGCTCGGGATCGACATCAGGCCTTGGAATTCCGGAAGGCCCCCTTCGCGCTTCAGGCTTTTCGATCCGACGGCGAGCAAGGACGATCTCGCGGCAACCCTGCGTTCCCTCGTGGATTTCGGCCTCCCCGGAATCGCCTGGAACCTCGCCAACGGCTCCTCGGACGCCGTCGGCGACGAGGATCTCGCGGAACTGTCCAAGGAAAGCGCCAGGGCCGGCTCCTTCGTCTCCTCGATGCGCTTCGCCAACAGCCTCGCGGCTCGCTCGGGTTCCGGCTACGCGGGCCTCGAAAAGTCCGCGGAGGGAGCCAGTCTGCCCGCGAAGGATCTCTACGAGCTTCTCTACCCGCGGCCCTGGAAGAGAGAACTCGGCGCGGCCTTGAACGGCTCGGACATCCCCGAATCGGCGGCCTACGGCCTCATCCGCTCGGAGAGCTGGTTCGATCCCGCCGCGAAGAGCGGGGCCGGGGCGGTCGGTCTCACCCAACTCATGCCGACGACAGCAGCCGAAATCGCTCGCAATTTGAAAATTCGTATTTGGTCCCTTGTCTTGCCGGAGGACAATCTCCGTCTCGGCATGGCGATGCTCCATGACCTTTTCGACGAAAACGACGGACACCTTCTCCGGGCCGCCTTCGCCTACAACGCCGGCCGCGGACGGCTCAGACGCTGGCTCGCGGAGTCGGGAGGGTATCCCGACGACCTCTTCCTCGAAAGGCTGTCTATAGCCGAAACCCGAGACTACGGGCGCAAAATCGTCCAGGCGACCGCATGGTACGCGTCGCTCTATTACGGCAAGGGAAGCGCCGAGACGGTCAGGGAGCTGATCGCGGGCTATCCGACGGGCAAGTAGGGGAAGCTCAGGCGGCGAGGGAGAAGAGCATGCCGCTTTCGACCGGCGCGGTAAAGGAATAGGGCGCGACGGGAGCGACGACCTTGCTTCGAAGCTCGGAACCGTATTGCTGAATGAGGGCGTCGATGCGCTCGGAACTCATGCCGACGGGTCGCTCTTCGGCTATGGGAGGCGCGGACTTCATGTCGGAGAGTCGGGCGATGAGGGTGTCGAGGATCTTGAGCCGATCGATGCTCGCCACGGGCTCTCCGGGAGTGGCCGCGACGCCGCTGACATGTTCGAAACTCGCATAGAGAATCTGCGATGGCTCCACGGGCAGACTGACCCTCCCGCCGGCGCTCTGGGCGACGAACGCGTAGGTGAGGGGAACCGTGCTCGTTGCAAGCATTCCCGTCATTCATGGCCTCCACTTCCGTTATCGGATGAAGGCCCGCCTGGTTTAAGGAAATCCGCCCGATTTTCAGGCGGTGCCAATTATGTTACCCAAGCGTCATTCCTCCTCACCAGCTTCCTCGTGGCCCCGACGCGATTCACCGTAGACCTCGCCGAAGGAGCCCGTAGCCCAGGAGCTGCGCAAACTCGCCGAGTGAAGCCAGGCGGCTGCCAGGGAGATCGGCGGGCGATCGACGACGACGGCCGAGGCAGCCCGCAACGCCGGCGCCCTTCTCGGCCAGCTTGAAGAATCGCAACCTGCGATTCGGCGCGAACTGAGCTCGCGAAGGCTGGGAGCCGCTACACGAAGCCCTACCTCAGTTTCGCGACACGCCTTGCGTGTCGCACTGCAACTGAGGGGCTTAGTTCTTCGTCGAAGCCTTCCAGAGTCTGTCGTTGACGGCGAGGCCGAGGCCTTCCGAGGGAAGACGCTCGGCCCAGACTCTTTCCACTCCCTCGAGATCGAAGGCGTGGAGAAGGTCGAAGAGGGCGGCGGCGGCCTCCCTGAGGTCTCCGGAAGGCGAAAGGACCCGCTCCATCCGGGACTGGGCTTCGCCTCGAGCGGCCATAGCGAGATTACCTTCCCGGGCAGCGTGAAAGGCCCTGCGCGAAGCCTCGTCGAAAAAGAGAACTGCGTCCTCGGCTCCGATCGGGGCCGCCGCAAGGCCGCCGGCCTCGACGAGGTCGAGGCGGGCATGAGGCGCGTAATGGCTTTCGAGCTGGCCCGGACTCGTGGGTTGGGCGCTGACCCTGTCGATGATATCGACGGGGCCGCAGATCTCCTCGATCGCCGCGCGGGGTAGTCCGCCGGGCCTGAGAATCTTCGGTCTCTCTCCCGTCACGTCGAGCACCGTCGATTCCACGCCGATGTCCGAGGCCCCTCCGTCGACGATGAAATCCACCGCATCGCCGAGCATCCGCGCCACGTGCTCGGCCCTGGTCGGCGAGAGGTAGCCGAAGGGATTGGCGCTCGGCGCCGCGACGGGCACTCTGGAGAGGCGGATGATGGAACGAGCGACGGGATGGGCTGGCATGCGCACGGCCACCGAATCGAGGCCGCTCGTCACGAGACCCGGCACTCGTTCGCGTTTTGGCAGGATGAGGGTGAGGGGGCCCGGCCAAAAGGCTTCGGCGAGCCTCCGCGCGAGGTCGTTCGGGAAACTCGCGATCTCGTCGAGGCCGTCGAGCTCGGCTATGTGCACGATCAGGGGGTCGAAGGTCGGCCGCCTTTTCGCCTCGAAGACCCGGGCCACGGCCCTCGTGTCGAAGGCGTTCGCGCCGAGGCCGTAGACGGTTTCGGTGGGGATGGCGACGAGGAGGCCTTCCGCGAGGGCGCGGGCGGCGCGGGCGATGCCCTCCTCGGTGGGAGAGAGAATTTCCATGGTCGGGGGATTGTAGCGGGGGCGGGCCCCTCCGACTACGGGCTTTTCCGGTAGGGGGTCCCCTCGAGGGGCAATCGGGTACGCCACAGCCCGTCGCGCGCGGCATAGGCGGCGGCGACGGCGGCGGCCGTCGGAATCGAGGAAATCTCGCCGATGCCCTTGGCGCCGTAGGCCGAGGCGCTCGTGCCCCCATCCATGGCCGTGCCCGGTCCGGCGTGCCGAACGATGATGGTCTCGATCGGCGGAACCTCGGTCGCGCGCAATAGTCCCAATTGCCCGAATTTTGCCGTCGGCACGCAGTCCTTCATGGGGAAGGTCTCGGTCAAGGCGAAGCCGAGACCCATCGTCACTCCGCCCTCTACCTGCCCCTCGAAGGCCAGGGGATTCACGACGAGGCCGGAGTCATGGGCCGCCACGATGCGTTCGAGCCGGCCGTCGGCGCCGAGGACGGCGACATGGCAGGCGTAGCTATAGGCGACGTGGCGTACGGGATTGGCCTTGTCCGAGGGAAAGGTATCTGTCACCGCCTCGAACTCGGCGTAGAACTCGCGCCCGGCGAGTGCGGACAGGGGGAAGGCCGCGTCGACGGCGGAAGAGGGAGTCCCCGGCTGGCGTCCTGTTTCGCGCAGGGCCGCGGCGGCTTTCTCGCAGGCCCTCCTGCAGGCCTCGCCGGTGATGAGGGTCTGCCGCGAGGCCGTCGAGGTGCCGGCGTCGGGCGTGAGGAAGGTGTCGGGAGCCGGCACGACGATGTATTCAGGTTGCAGCCCAAGTACCGATGAAGCGATTTGCGTGAGGATGGTCGCCAAGCCCTGTCCGACGCAGGCGGCTCCCGTCCTCAATTCCACACGGTCCACGAAGACCGCGACGATGCAGCGGCCCGTGTCGGGGTGGCCCATGCCGATGCCCGTGTTCTTGAAGGCGCAGGCGATGCCCGCCCTGCCCGGCGCCGAGTCATAGGCCTCTTTCACGGCCTCCAAACATTCGACGACGGCGGTGTCGGGGCCGGCGAGCTGGCCGTTCGAAAGAACGTCGCCCGGCCTCGCCGCGTTGCGCATCCGGATTTCCCAGCCCGAGATGCCGACCATGGCGGCGAGCTCGTTGAGGGCGCTCTCGAAGGCGAAATTGGTCTGGGGGACGCCGAAGCCGCGGAAGGCTCCGGCCGGCGGGTTGTTCGTGTAGACGGCCTTGCCCTCGACGCGAATGTCGGGCACGACATAGGGACCGCCGAGATGGGTTACGGCCCGATGGAGGACGGGGCCGCCGAGCGAGGCATAGGCTCCCGTATCCGCAACGACGCCCGCCTTCGCGCAGAGGCCCCTTCCCTCGGCGTCGCAGCCCACTTCGAGCTCGACCTCCATCGGGTGTCGCTTGACGTGGACCCGCGTCGACTCGGCCCTCTCGAGGGTCAGTTTGACCGGCCGGCCGGCGAGCCAGGCCGCGAGGGCGGCGTGGTGCTGGACCGACTGGTCCTCCTTGCCGCCGAAGGCCCCGCCCACGTAGGTCGACACAACTCGTACCTTTTCGTCGGGAAGGCCCAGGGTCCGCGCGACATAGCGCTGGCCGTCGTAAACGTTCTGCTCGGCGGTGCGCACGAGGACGACGCCCGCCGTGTCGGGGGGATACGCAAGGGCGCTTTCGGTCTCCATGAAGGCGTGGTCGATGAAACCCGTGCCGTAGCGGTGCCGGACGACGTGGGTCGCGCGGGAAAGGGCGGCCACGGCGTCGCCGCGGATCAGGTTGATCTCGGTGAGAATGTTGCCGCCGGGATGGATCTCGGGCGCTCCCTCGGCAAGGGCCTCGTCGGGATTGCGGATCGGCCCGAGGACCTCGTAGTCGACCTTGATGGCGGCGAGGGCAGCGCGGGCTATGTCGAGGTTCTCGGCGGCGACCAGGGCGATGGCGTCGCCGATATAGCGGGTCGTCTCGCCGACGGCGACGAAAGTGGGCCAGTCGGCGACGAGGTGGCCGACGAAGCGGTCGCCTGGGATGTCCTCCCAGGTGGCGACGAGGACGACGCCCTCGAGGGCCTTCGCGGCGGCAATGTCGAGACTCAGGAGGCGGGCGCGGGCATAAGGGCTCCTGAGGACGGCCGCGTGCAGCATGGCGGGGGCGACGAGGTCGTCGACGTACTTGGCCTCGCCTCGTGCCTTGATGGCGGCGTCGACGCGCTTGAGCCGCGAGCCGAGACCGGCATCGGCGGCGGAAGTCGCCGCGGGGGCCGAAGTCAGTGCCGGCCCGGCGGTCTGTCCGCCTACAAAATCGGCGCCCTGCGCCACTTCCCTCCGTCTAGCCTCAGCGGCCCTCATCACGGCGTCCACGATCTTCGCGTAGCCCGTGCAGCGGCAGATGTTCCGCCTGAGGGCCGCCCTCGCCTCCTTTTCCGAAGGCTCGGGATTCTTGTCGAGGAGGGCCTTGGTGGACATCACCATGCCGGGAGTGCAATAGCCGCATTGGACGGCCCCGGCCTCGACGTAGGCGCGCTCGTAGAGCGACATTTCCCCGCGCTCGATGCCCTCAATTGTGAGCACCGATTTGCCGGCCACCTTTTCGATCGGCATGATGCAGGACGCAAAGGGGGCTCCGTCGACGAGGACGGTGCAGGCTCCGCAGATGCCCTCACCGCAGGCGTTCTTGGCGCCCGTGAGTCCCGCCGTGCCGCGCAGCCATTCGAGGAGGCTCGTGCCGCCCGGGGCTTCCGCGGGGCTGCCGTTCAAGGTGAAGGCGACGATCATGGGCAAGCGCTCTCCTCCGCGGAGACGCCGGAGCGGAGCTCCTCGAGCGAAACGCCGGCCATCATGAAACCGAGTTCCTCCACGCTCGCCGTTCCCCTGTCGACGATGCCCATGATCCCGCCCTCGTACATCACGGCGATGCGGTCGGAGAGGCTCCTGAGCTCGTCGAGATCCTCCGAGACGAGGAGGATGGCCATCCCCTTTTCGCGCTGCTCGAGGAGGCAATCGTGGATGTACTCGGTGGCGCCGATGTCGACGCCGCGCGTGGGCTGGGCCGCCACGAGGAAGAAGGGTTCGCGCGAAAGCTCGCGGGCCATGATGAGCTTTTGGATATTGCCCCCCGAGAGGTTCTTGATGGGCACGTCGAGGCTCGGGGTCTTGACCGAGAACTTGTCGACGAGGGAGCTGGAGTGCTCGCGCATCTTGTCGAAGGCGAGGAAGATCCAGCGCCGGAAACGTTTCGACATGTGGTCGTGGAGGAAGACGTTCTCACCCACGCTGAACTCGCGGATCGCCCCGTCGCGCATTCGCTCCTCGGGGATGAAGGCCATGCCCGCCTCGAAGCGCTCGTTCACGCTGGAGAGGGTCATGTCGCGGCCCTCCACGAAGACGCTGCCCGCGGCCAGGGGCCTCATGCCGGCCAGGCATTCGGCGAGCTCTTTCTGGCCGTTGCCCGACACGCCGGCGAGGCCGAGGATCTCGCCGGAGCGGATCGAGAGGTCGATGCCGCGCAGGGCCTCGAGGCCGCGATCGCCCATCGCGCGCAGGCCCGTGAGCCGCACGAGCTCGGGGCCGGGGGCGTGGGGCCTCGGATCGGGTTCCTTCACCTCGCGGCCCACCATCATCCGCACGAGGTCGCCTCGAGTGAGATCACAGGTGCGGCCCGTGCCCACTACCTTGCCGTCGCGGAGGACGGTGACGCGGTCGCTGATCGCCTTCACCTCGTTGAGCTTGTGCGAGATGAAGATGAGCGAATGCCCGGAGGCGACCAGGGTGCGCAGGGTCGCGAAAAGGGCGTCGACCTCCTGGGGCGTGAGGACGGCGGTCGGCTCGTCGAGGATGATGAGGCCGGCTCCGCGGTACAGTGCCTTGATGATCTCGACGCGCTGCTGCTCTCCCACCGAGAGCTGCCAGACGAAGGCGTCGGGGTCGACCTTGAGCCCGTAATCCTCGCCGATGCGGGCGACTGCCTTCGAGACGCCGGCGAGATCGAGGAAGGGGGCGCGGGGCGAGCGCTGGCCCAGGGCCACGTTCTGCGCGACCGTCATAGTCGGTACGAGCATGAAATGCTGGTGGATCATGCCGATGCCGGCGCGGATCGCGTCGGCGGGAGAGCGGAAGACGAGGGGCTTGCCGTCGACGAAAATCAGGCCTTCGTCCGGCTGGTACATGCCGTAGAGCTGCCGCATCAGGGTGCTCTTGCCGGCCCCGTTCTCGCCGAGGAGGGCGTGGACCTCCCCGGGCTCGACGTCGAGGCAGACCCCGTCGTTGGCCGTGACGCCGGGAAAGCACTTCACGATGTCGCGCATCTCGACGCGCCCGGTCTTGGGTCCTTTTGCTTGGCCTTCAGCGCTCATCGGCATGACTCCCGAGCCAATTTCAAAAGTCGGTTACTTTTGAAATTGGCTTTGCGATCGCTCGCGGTTGCCGATATTTGGCTGCAACCGCTGCGCCTATCGCGAATTTCAAGGTAACTATTTCAAAACGCGCCTGCGTTTTGAAAAAGTCTCTCCTAATTGCTCCGGGTTTTGGAAAGGAGGGGGCTTCGCGAGCCGGACTCGCGGGGAGGAAAACCTTTTGCCCGGAGCAAAAGGTTTGCCTCCCCAGTAGTCTTAGGGCTGGACGGCGATGCTGCCCTTCGAGATGCCCGCGATGGCATCGTCGGCGGCTTTCTTCGCCGCGGGGGCGAGCTTGTACGCGGGATTGAAGGCCATCTTGAGGCCGCCGTTGGCGAGGGTCAGGACGTAGGTCTTGCCGCCGAGGACGCCGGCCTTGTGCTGGGCGACGATCTCGCGGAGCATGCCGGTCCAGTCGTAGACCTGCGAGGCGACGACGAGGGCGGAGGCGAGGGAGGCCTGGTCGGCCTGGGTACCGAACCAGAGGACGCCGCCCTTGTCCTTGGCAGCGCCGATCGATCCGACGACGGACTGCGAGGAGCCGGTGAGGATGTCGGCGCCGTTGGCGATGTGGGTCTTGGCGGCGGCCGTCATCAGGGCCACGTCGGAGAAGGAGCCGGTCCAGGTCTTCGACACGGCGATGGCCTTGTTGACCGACTGGACGCCCTGCACGAAGCCGTCGATGTAGGTCTTCGCGTCGCCGACCTCGATGGGGCCGGTCACGCCGATCTTCTTCGACTTGGTGAGCCTGGCAGCGAGGACGCCGTTGACGAAGCCGCCCTGCTCGGCCGCCGCGGTGTAGGCGTAGACGTTGGGCAGGCCGAAGGTGTTGACGTCGGTGCCCCAGGCGAAGGTCGTCTTCGGAAAGTCGGGCGCGATGTCCTGCACCGAGGAGCCGTACTGCGACCCGTGGGCGATGACGATGTCGAAGCCCTGGCTCGCGTAGTCGCGGATGGCGGCCGCGGCGTCGGGCACGTTCCACATGTTGTCGGTGTACTTGAGCTGGAGGGCGCTTTCGCCGCCCATCTCCTTCTGGATGGTGACGAGGGCCGACCACATCGACTGGCTGAAGGCCATGTCGGTCGTGGCGCTCGGCATGATGACCGCGATGCGCAGGGGAGCCGCGAAGGCGCCCATGGTCAGGGCCACGATCATCGCAAGTGCGATCGCTATTCTCTTCGATTTCATCCCTATCTCCTTTTGCCCCTCAATTCTCCGACCTGTCGAAGGGCTTGTTGAGCGCGGCCGGCTGGCGCGCGCGGTTGGACGAGAGCATGAGCGCGAGAATGGTGAGGATGTAGGGCAGCATGACCGCGACGCTCGCGGGGAGGTTCACGCCGAGGACCTGCATCCAGAGCTGGATCGAGTTGACGGCGCTGAAGAGGAGGGAACCCGCCAGGACGCCGAGGGGGCTCCAGCCGCCGAAGTAGACGAGGGCCACGGCGATGAAGCCCTGGCCCGAGGTGAGGTTGTCCTGGAAGAGGTTGAGCAGCGAGATGGACAATGAAGCTCCGGCGACGCCGGCGAGGGCCGAGCCCAGACAGACGGCGAAGTAGCGGATGCCGACGACGCTGATGCCGAGGGAGTCCGCGGCGGCCGGGTTCTGCCCGACGGCCTTGATCTTGAGCCCGAGGCTCGTCTTTTCGAGAATCACCCAGGACAGGGGCACGAGGAGGAAGGCGCCGTAAACCAGCACCGAGTTGTGGAAGAGGATGGGACCCAGATAGGGTATCTGCGAGAGGAAGGGGATGGAGACGGGCTTGAAGCCCTCGATGGTCTTGACCGTACCAATTAGCACCTTAAAAAGCAGACTCGACATGCCGAGACCGAACATGTAAAGGCCGATGCCGCTCACGCCCTGCTCGGCCTTGAGGGTGACGCTGACGAGGGACATGACGAGACCCATGAGGATTCCGACACCGATCGCGGCGAGAAGTCCGAGCCAGAGATTGCCCGTGGTCAGGGCGACGAAGAAGGCGGCGAAGCCCGCCAACAGCATGATGCCGTCGACGCCCAGGTTCACGACGCCCGCGCTCTGGGCGAAGGTCTCGCCGATCGCGGCGTACAGGAAGGGCGTCGCCAGCGCGATCATGCTGTTGAGGATGCCCGTGAGGACGTTGAGGGAAAGCATGCCCTTCATCAATGGGCCTCGGTGGCGCGTTCGCCACCCGCGGTGGGTCCGCTGCCTGCACTGCGTCCGCTGCCTGCACTGCGCCCGCCGCCTGCGGTCCGCCTGCCGCCAGCGAGCCGCTTAGCCGACCATCGACGCGCCCAGATTCCCGCGCCCGACACGAGGAGCACGATCATGCCGAGGATGGCGGTGACGAGGGCGGAGGGGATCTGGACGGCGCGCTGCATCTTGTCGGCGCCCACGAGGAGGCCGCCGAAGAAGATCGAGGCGGGGATGAGGCCGAGAGGGTGGAGACCGCCGAGGAGGGCCGCGACGATGCCCGTGAAACCGTAGCCGCTCGTCAGGCCGTCCATGAGGCGGTGCTGGACGCCGATGACTTCGACGACGCCGGCGAGACCGGCGAAGCCTCCCGCGAGGGTGAGGGACAGCGCCACGTTGAAGGGCACGGAGATCCCCGAATAGCGGGAGGCGTCGGGGCTCAGGCCTACGGCACGGATCTCGTAGCCGATGGTGGTCCGCCAAAGAAAGATGTAGACGACGATCGCGAGGAGGATGGCGAGGATGAGGCCGGCGTGGAGGAGGGTCTGGGGGACGAGGCGGGGCAGCCAGGCCTGCTGGGGGATGCGCGCGGACTGGGCGAGGAAAGTGCCGCGCTTGATGTTCTCCGGGTCCATCAGCGGCCCCTGGAGGAGAAAGTTCATGAACTGCAAGGCGATGGCATTCATCATAATTGTGCTCAATATCTCGTTGACCCGCATCTTGGCCTTGAGGATGCCGGGGATGAAGCCCCAGAGGGCGCCCGAGGCGAAGCCGGCGACGCAGGCGGCCGTGATCAGGAACCAGCCGGGGGCGTTCGGCATGGATATGGGGACGACGGCGCCGGCGAGGGCTCCCATGATGATCTGCCCCTCCGCCCCGATGTTGATGACGTTGGCCCTGAAGGCGATGCAGATGCCCAATCCCACGAGGAGGAGGGGCGTCGCCTTGACGAGGGTCATCGTGAGGCCGAAGGTCGAGCCGAGGGCGCCGTTCACCATGGCGGCGTAGGCTGTCATCGGGTCCGTCTTGAGGAGGGCGAGGAAAATCCCGGCGATGGCGAGGGCGATGACGACCCCCGCGAGAGGGAGGGCGCCGTTGAGCAGAACCTTCGCCCAATCGAAGGTCGAGGCGGGCTTGTCGCCTTTTACGAGGTCTGATCCGGAAGCTGGCATCGTCGTGCCAGTCTAGCCTGCCGAATCCCCCTGTCAACCCTCAAGATTTGGACCCGGTGCCGGATCGGGCGGCAGCATCCAGGTCGAACGCGTCGCGCCGCATTCGTCGCGAAGGATGCTTGCGAAGAACTCGGCGCAGGCCTCGAGGTCGGAGCCTTCCCGGCCGGCCGGGGCGTAGATGACGGCGACGATCGAGCCGCATCCCTCGAAAACCTTCGTGGTCATCGCGTCCTTGACCGGATTGCCGATGGGACGCCAATCCTCGCCTTCCTTTTTCCAGACGCAGAGCAGGTCCTCGAGATCGATCTCCTGCCCCGAAGGGTTGAATACATAGGAATCGCCCGCGCCCCCGCGCTTGAGGAGGAGCTCTCCGCCCGATATCCCGAAATCGAAAATGCTTGCCGGATAACCGTATGCCAGGCTCGCGGCGTTGTTCGCGTCGACCGGCCCGTTCACGAAGGGAAAGCTCCCGTCGAGGGCGGCGGCCAGCAGGTATTCGCTCGAGGGCTTGGATCTTCCCGCAGGCTTGTAGGCTCCATGCCGGAGCATGTCGCGCACCGCGGCCTTGCGTTCGGGCCGGAGCCAGGCTTCGCCGGCCTCGCGGACGCGCCCGATAAGGCTGACCAGGGCAGGTCCCGCGGCCTCGCTGCGCGCGGTTTCGATGCCATCGGCCCGGACAATGGCGATGCGGGGCCGAGGGTCGATGGCCGGGTCGATCGAAAAGGCGATGTCGTCGTTCATGGACCGATAGTATGGCCCGCCATCCTCCAAGACTCAAGTCGAGTTCGCCCACCGCCGTCCGATCCGCCTCCTTCCGTCTTTTTTACCTTGCCCGCCTCGCGGAGCGGGTCCATGATGGGGCATGGACTACACCCTGGAATCCCTCCTCGCGGAGGAAGCGGGCCTCAGGCTCGGATCCTTTTCGAACGCCGCCGCCTGGCGTCTCGGCAATTTCGTCGTCCGGCGCGCCAGGGCCGAGGACCTCTCCCTCGCGGTGGCCATCGTCCGAGGCGGCCAGAGGCTCTTCTGGCACGCGACCGAGGGTACCTCGGCCGACAACGACTTCTGGCTCGAGCGCAAGATTCGCACCGTCCTCCGCTTCGGCCATTCGAGCTATTATATGGGAAGAAAACTTGCCTCCTCCGGCTCGACCCTGGAAGAACGCTACGGGGCTTCGAGCCTCGAATACGCCACCCACGGAGGAGCCGCTCCCATCTTCGTCAGGGGCACGGGCCTCGTCGGCGTCGTCGCCGTAAGCGGTCTCACTCAGGAAGAGGATCACGCCCTCGCGGTTGCCGCCCTCGCCTCGCTCAAAAAATGAAGGCCGAAACCAGCTTTCCCTGCTGGCTCGTCGATCGCGACGGGGCCGGCGAAATCGTCGGCGGTCCCTCCCGCAAGACCATCGACGAACTCCCTCCGGGGGACATACTCGTCGAAATCGAGTTGAGTTCGCTCAACTACAAGGACGGCCTCGCCGCGACGGGCAACCCGGGGGTCGCCAAGCGCCTGCCGCACATACCCGGCATCGATGCCGTCGGCACCGTAGCCGAGAGCGCCGATCCGGGCTTCCACCAGGGCGAGCGGGTCATCCTGTCCGGCGGCGAATTCGGCGCCGCCAATTGGGGCGGATGGACGCGCTATGCCCGACTGAACGCCGATTTCGTACTGCCCATGCCGCGGGGCTTGAACCCCGAAGAGGCCGCCGCCCTCGGTGTCGCGGGCTTCACCGCCGCCCTCTCGGTGCGCAAGCTCATCGCCCACGGGGTGAAACCGGGCTCCGGCGAAATCCTCGTGACGGGCGCGACGGGCGGAGTCGGCTGCGTCGCCGTCGCACTCCTCGCGAAACTCGGCTACGAGGTCGTCGCCGTCACGGGCAAGCAGGACAAGGCCGGATGGCTCCTCGATCTCGGGGCCTCCCGCGTGGTCGGCAGGTCCGAGCTCAAGGGCCTCGGCGATGCCCCCCTTCTCAAATCCAGGTGGGCGGCTGGCATCGACACGGTCGGGGGAGAGCCCCTCGCGGCCCTCCTCCGCTCGACGAAGACGGGGGGCTGCGTGACGACCTGCGGCCTCGTGGCCGGCGCAGATCTCGTCCTCACGGTCCATCCCTTCATCCTCCGGGGTCTCACCCTCTGCGGCATCGACTCGGCGTGGACGCCGAGGGACGAGAGGGCCGCCGTCTGGAAACTCCTCGGCGGGGAATGGAAACTGGAAAGACTCGATCGCATAACGCGCAAAGTCGCCTTGAGCGCCCTCGGGCCCGAGATCGAGGCGATTCTGGCCGGCAAGATCGCCGGCCGCAGCATCGTGGAGGTTGATAAATGAGAGAGGTTGTCGTCGTCGAAGGCTTGCGCACGCCCTTCGGTTCGTTTCTGGGCGGCCTGTCGGCACTGAGCGGGGCCGAGCTCGGCGCGAGGGCCATAAAGGCCTTGATTGAGCGCACGGGTCTGATCGGCGAGGCGGTCGACGAGGTCATCCTCGGCCAGGTCCTCCAGGGCGGCGCCGGCCAAAGCCCCGCGCGCCAGGCTTCGCGCAACGCGGGCCTCCCCGACTCGACGCACGCCCTCACCATCAACAAGGTCTGCGGCTCCGGCCTCAAGGCCGTCATGCTCGGCGCCGACTCGATCCGGCTCGGCGAATCCGAATTCGTCGTCGCCGGCGGCATGGAAAGCATGTCGCAGGCCCCCTACCTCCTCGCGAAGGCCCGCTCGGGCTATCGGATGGGCAAGGGCGAGATCCAGGACCTCATGGTCTACGACGGCCTCACCGATCCCTGGACGGGCAGGCACATGGGCGAGATCGCCGACGCGAGCGCGGCGAAGTACAACCTCAGCCGGGCCGAACAGGACGAATTCGCCCAGCGCTCCTACGAGCGCGCCCAGGCCGCGGTCCAGAACGGCACCTTCGCCGACGAACTCCTACCCATCATAATTGCCACGAAAAAAGGCGAGGAAAAGGTCGAGGTCGACGAGGAACCCTTCAAGGTGGACTTCTCCCGCATGGCCACGCTCAGGCCCGTCTTCTCGCCGAGCGGCACGACGACGGCCGCCAACGCCTCGAGCATTTCCGATGGTGCGGCAGTCCTCCTCCTCGCCTCGGCCGAGGCCGCGAAGTCGCGGGGGCTGAAGGCCAGGGCCCGCATCGTCGCCTCCGCCACCGAAAGCCGCCATCCCGACGAGTTCCCGGCCGCTCCAGTCGGGGCCATCGTCAAGGCCTGCAAGCGCGCGGGGCTCGCCGTGGCCGACATCGACCTCTTCGAGATCAACGAGGCCTTCGCCTCGGTGACCCTCCTCGCGATGAAGGAGCTCGGCCTCCCGGCCGATAAGGTCAACGTGAACGGAGGCGCCTGCGCCCTGGGACACCCCATCGGCGCGAGCGGGGGCCGACTCGCCGCGACCCTTGTTCGCGAACTCGGCCGTCGCCAGGCCCGCTACGGATTAGCGACCCTCTGCATCGGCGGCGGGGAAGCCGTCGCTATGATCATTGAAAGGATTTAAGACGGCTGATGAGTCGCCGTCGCTATGATCATTGAAAGGATTTAAGACGGCTGATGAGTCGCCGTCGCCATGATCATTGAAAGAATTTGAGACGGCAGATGAGTCGCCGTCGCCGGCCATCGACCCGCCCGGTGCTGGCCTTTCATCAATTGTAAGGAGCTAGTCATGATCAAGAAGATAGGAGTGCTCGGCGCCGGCCAGATGGGCAACGGCATCGCCCACGTGTTTTCGGTCGCGGGCCTCGAGGTGAGGCTCTACGACATCGCCGAGTCCCAACTCGTCAAGGCAAAAGACACAATTGCGAAGAATCTCGAGCGCCAGGCCAAGAAGGGAGCCATCGATCCCGGCTCCATCCCGGGCATCATGTCGCGCATCGCGACGACGACCCGTCTCGAGGACATGGCCGACATCGATTTCGCCGTCGAGGCGGCGGTCGAGAACGAGGGCCTCAAGCTCGAGCTCTTCCGCAAGCTCGACGGGATAGCTCCCTCCCACGCCATCCTCGCGACGAACACCTCGTCGATCCCCATCACGAAGATCGCCTCCGCGACGAAGCGTCCGGACAAGGTCATCGGCATGCACTTCATGAATCCCGTGCCCGTGATGACCCTCGTCGAGGTCATCCGCGGCCACGCCACCGCCGAGGAGACCTTCGCGGTCACGGCCGAGCTCGTCGCGAAGCTCGGCAAGGAGATGGCCGTCTCCCAGGACTACCCAGGCTTCATCGCCAACCGCGTCCTCATGCCCATGCTCAACGAGGCCATCTTCGCCCTCTATGAGGGCGTCGCCAGCGCCGAGGATATCGACAAGGCCATGAAGCTCGGAACCAACCAGCCCATGGGTCCCCTCATCCTCGCCGACTTCATCGGCCTCGACACGGTCCTGGCGATTCTCCGCGTCCTCCACGAGGGCTTCGGCGATCCCAAGTTCCGGCCCTGCCCCCTCCTCGTGAAGATGGTGAACGCCGGGCACCTCGGCCGGAAGAGCGGACGGGGCTTCTATAAATACGATTGATCGTTGACGGTTCGCGGGCCGGCCTGTATATATACTTGACGTCAACGTCAAGTAATACCGCCCGGCCGATACGCCGCCCGCCCATGGGGCGCCCTTCCGAGACACGCTCATGCGCGGGTCGAAGGGGCACCTCGCGCCACTAGGCGAATTGGGCCGGCAGGCTATCCGGTCCCGGAAGGAGAATGAAATGAACACCGATACCCGCGAGATCTACTGGAACGTCGGGCACGGCGTCACGCCCTTCATGTACGCCCTCGCCTTCATCGCGATCGGTCTGATGGTCTGGGGCTTTCTCCCGATCTTCAAGAGGATGCGGCTAGGCAAGCCCCTCGATCGCGGCGACAAGCCGGTGCTGCGATTCCTCCGCGCCCTCGGCATCGATTTCGGCCAGATCCTCGTCGGCCGCACTTCACCGGGCAAGCTCCACGCGGCCTGGTTCTGGGGCTTCGGACTTCTCTTCATCGGAACCCTCATCGTCATGGCCCAGGCCGACTTCGCGAGCCCCGTCCTGGGCCTCGTCTTCATGAAGGGCGGTTTCTACGACTGGTACTCACTCGTCCTCGACATCGCGGGAGTCGTGGCCATCGTCGCCCTCCTCTCGCTCGCGGTACGGCGCTTCGCCCTCAAGCCGAAGAACCTCCAGACGAAGGTAGAGGACTGGCTCGTCCACCTCCTCTTCACCCTCATCATCGTGACTGGCTTCCTCATCGAGGGTCTGCGGATGGCCCTGACCGAAATCGGCGTCAATCCCAGTCTCGCCGCCTGGTCGCCCGTAGGCCGCCTCGTCGCCGGCCTCTTCGCCGGCATCGATCCCGCCGCGGCGAAGACGGCGCACGCCGCCCTCTGGTGGTTCCACTTCGCCCTCGCCCTCGGCTTCATCGTCGCCCTTCCCCGTTCGAAACTGAGGCACATCCTGACCACGGCTCTCAACGCCTACTTCGCTCCCCACGAGCCCAAGGGCTACATCCCGACCATCGATCTCGAGGACGACAAGATCACCGACTACGGCGTCGCCAAGCTCTCCGACCTCAGCTGGAAGGACATCTTCGACGGCGATGCCTGCACGAATTGCGCTCGTTGCACCGACCTCTGCCCCGCCTGGAACACATCCAAGCCCTTGTCGCCGATGAAGATCATCAACGACATAAGGAGCACGGCCGACAAGGGCGGCGATGCCGCCCTGCGCGACAGGATCGGCACCGACGAACTTTGGGCCTGCACCACCTGCCGCGCCTGCCAGGAGAACTGCCCTGCGGGCATCGAGCACGTCAACAAGATCATCGAAATGCGGAGGAACCTCGCCCTCATGGAAGGGGAGTTCCCCGACGAGGGCACGCGCAAGGCGAGCGAAAACCTCGAGGTCAACGGCAATCCCTTCGGCATGGCCTTCGCAAGCCGCGGCGATTGGGCCAAGGACCTGCCCGTCGTCGACGCCACCTCGAGCCAGGACTTCGACGTCCTCTACTTCGCCGGTTGCTACGCCTCCTTCGACGCGCGTAACAAAAAGGTGGCCAGGGCCTTCGTCGAATCCTGCGCGGCGGCGGGCGTCAAAGTCGGCATCCTCGGCGCGGCGGAGAAGTGCTGCGGCGAGCCCGTGCGCAAGCTCGGCAACGAGTATCTCTACCAGGCCCTCGCGACCGAGAACATCGAGACCATGAAGGCCACCGGCGCCAAGTCCATCGTCACGACCTGCCCACATTGCTTCAACACCCTGGGCCGCGACTACGCCGACCTCGGCTTCGAGATTCCCGTCGAGCACCACACGACCTTCCTGGCCCGCCTCCTCGACGAGGGGAAACTCCCCGTCGAAAAGGAAGAATTCGATTGTAGTTACCACGATTCCTGCTACATCGGCCGCTACAAGGACATCTACGACGAACCCCGCGACGCCATCGCCGCACTCGGCGGCAAGGTGCGCGAAATGGAAGCCCATCACGAAAAATCCTTCTGCTGCGGCGGAGGCGGCGGCCGCATCCTCGCCGAGGAAAAGCTCGGCACCCGCATCTCCGTCAAGCGCGCCGACATGGCGGCCGCGACAGGCGCCCCGAAATTAGTCGCCAATTGCCCCTTCTGCCTCACCATGCTCGAGGACGGGGTGAAGACCGGAGGACACGAGGGCAAGGTCGAGACGATCGACCTGGCCGAACTCGTGGCCTCGCGAATCACGAAGACCGCCGCGGTCTGAGCCTCCCGCTTCGGCGGGGCGGGCAGGGCGGCGGAAAAAGGACTGTCGATGGATTTCGCGCTTTCTGAAGAACAGAACCTGGTCCGCGAAACGGCCAGGGATTTCGCCCGCCGCGAACTGGAACCCCTGGCCGCCGCCCTCGACGCGAGTTCCGAAGGAACCGACGAGGCGGCGAGGAAGGCGGCCCGCGCCTCCTTCCTCGCCAACCTCCGCAAGTTGGCCGAACTCGGTTTCATGGGTCTCGCGGTCGGCGAAGAGTACGGAGGAACGGCCGCGGGAGCCGTGTCCTTCAGTCTCGCGATCACCGAGCTCGCCCGCGCCTGCGCCTCCACGGCCGTCTCCGTGTCGGTCACCAACATGGTCTGCGAGGTGATCCAGGCCATCGGGAGCGAGGAACAGAAACGCGCCTACATCCCCAAGCTCTGCTCCGGCGAATGGTATGCGGGCAGCTTCGCCCTCACCGAACCGGGCGCCGGCTCCGATCCCGCCTCGATGTCGACCAAGGCCGCCGATGACGGCGACTCCTGGGTCCTCGACGGCGGCAAGATCTTCATCTCGAGCGCCCCCTACGCGGGGGTCTTCGTCGTCTGGGCCGTCACCGACCCCGAGGCCCCGCGGGGCAAGGGCATTTCCTGCTTCCTCGTCGAGGGAGGGACGCCGGGCCTTCGAGTGGGACGGGAAGAGCGCAAGATGGGCCAGCGCGGATCGGCCACCTGCGAGGTCAGCTTCGAAGCCTGCAGGATTCCCAAGAGGGCCCTGATGGGCAGGCTCCACGGCGGCTACCACACCGCGGTAACGGAATTGGCCGGCGGTCGCATCGGCATCGGCTCCCTCGCCTTGGGCCTCGGGCTCGAGGCCATGGAGCGGGCGGCGCGACACGCGAACGAGCGCATCCAGTTCGACCGCAAGATCTCGAGCTTCGAGTCCGTCCAGTGGATGATCGCCGACAGGGCGACCGAGCTCGAGGCGGCCCGCCTCCTCCTCATGCAGGCGGCCTCCCGCAAGGAGAGGGCCCTGCCCTTCGGCAAGGAATCCTCGATGGCGAAACTCCTCGCCACCGAAGCCGCCAATCGGGCCTGCCAGGACGCGATCCAAATATTCGGCGGCTACGGCTACACCGAAGACTACGTCGTCGAGCGCCTCGCCCGCGACGCGCGCGTTACGACCATCTACGAGGGCACGAGCGAGATACAGCGCATGATCGTCGCCAGGGAAATACTTTCGCAATTGCGATAATACCGGATTGGAGGACTCAATGGATTTCGAACTCGACCAAGATCATAAAATGCTCCGCGACAGCGTCCGCGACTTCGTGACCAAGGAAGTGCGGCCGCTGGCCATCGACATCGACGCGAAGCACCGCATCCCCGACGAGCTCCTCGCCAAGTACGCCGAGATGGGCTTCCTCGGCAGCTACATTCCCGAAACCTATGGCGGGGCCGGCCTCGACATCCTCTCCTACGCCATCGTCGTCGAGGAGCTCTCGCGCGCCTGCGCCTCGAGCGGGGTCCTCGTCTCGGCCCACACATCCCTGGGCTGCGACCCCATCCTCCATTTCGGCAGCGAGGCGCAGAAAAAACGTTGGCTCCCCGACCTCGCCAGCGGCAAGAAGATCGGCGCCATCCTCCTCACCGAGCCCGAGGCCGGCAGCGACGTCGCCAACATCCAGTCCACCTACCGCCGCGAGGGCGACGAGTTCGTCATAGATGGGAACAAAGTTTTCATCACGAACGGGGGCTTCCTCGGCACGGGCATCGTCTTCGCCAGCCGCGACCGCGCGCTCAAGCACAAGGGTCTGTCCGCCTTCATCGTCGACCTCTCCTCCAAGGGAGTGACGGCGCTCCGCAACGAGGAGAAGCTCGGAATCAAGGGAAGTTACACGACTGCCTTCGCCCTCGACGGCCTCCGCGTACCGGCTGACGCCCTGTTGGGCGAGGAGGGCAAGGGCTTCAAGATCGCGATGGAGACCCTGAACGGCGGCCGCATCGGCATCGCCGCCCAGGCCCTCGGCATCGCCGACGGGGCCCTCGAACGCTCGATAGCTTACGCGAAGGAGCGCAAGCAGTTCGGCAAACCCATTGCCGACCTCCAGGCCATCCAGTTCAAGATCGCCGAGATGGCGGTCCGCGTCGAAACCTCGCGCCTCCTCGTCTACATGGCCGCCACCCGCAAGGAGAAAGGCCTCCCCTTCTCCACCGACTCGGCCATGGCCAAGCTCCACGCCGCGGAGACCGCCGTCGCCGTGACCCGGGAAGCCGTGCAGATCCACGGCGGCAACGGCTACACCGTCGAGTACGAGGTCGAGCGCATGTACCGCGACGCCAAGATCACCGAGATCTACGAGGGCACGAGCGAGGTGCAGAAGATCGTCATAGCGCGGGCCTTGTTGGGCTAGAGGCTGGATCGCCGGGCTGACGCCGCCGGCGGGACCGGCTCCGGTCTCACCAGCGGTGAAAGGCCGGGTGCCCCTCCTTGACGGCGACGAAGACGCCGCGGCAGGTGGCGCATTCGACGCCATCCACCTCGAGGACGCCTTCCACGATCGCCTTTCTGTCGGTGGACTCCACTACCCGAGCCCGCAAATGAAGCGATTTTGCGGGTGTCGGTCTCAGCAATCTTATGGCATACTCGGCGGTGACGGTGCAGGGCGGCGACGTGAGTCCGTTGGACTTCATGAGATGCCAGGTCGCCGTCCAGTTGCAGTGGCAGTCGAGGAGAGTCCCGATGATGCCGCCGTTGAGGGAGCCCTCGTAAGCTATATGGTGAGGCTGAGGAGTCCAGTCGCAAACCACCTCGTCAGTCCCGCCGTCCGCCGCCGGAACGACGCGGCTCTTGATGTGCAGCCCCTTCTCGTTGGCGGGTCCGCAGCCGTAGCAAACGCTTCTCGGCGCGTAGACATCCTGCAAAGCCCTCTCTTCAGACATTCCGAAACCTCCGTAGACCGTACTTTCTCGCCCGCCGGCCCCGATCCGTCAAGCGCTATCGCCCCGGAATCGATCGATGCCGATCCCCATTTCGCCCGGAGAAACGACCCATGAGCCAAGAGCGCCCCCGCTACAAGACGAAGCACCATGTCCGCGTCGTCACCGCCACCTCCCTCTTCGACGGCCACGACGCCGCGATCAACATAATGCGGAGGATCCTCCAATCCTCCGGAGCCGAAGTCATCCACCTCGGACACGACAGATCCGTCCGTGCCATCGTCGACGCGGCCATCATGGAGGACGCCCAGGCAATTGCCGTCTCGAGCTACCAGGGCGGGCACATGGAGTTCTTCCGCTACATGCTCGAGCTTCTCCGCGAAAAGAAGGCGGGCGACATCAAGGTGTTCGGAGGAGGCGGCGGGGTCATCGTCCCCGAGGAGAAGGCCGAACTCGAGGCCCTCGGCGTCGCGCGTATCTTCCGCCCGGAGGACGGGCGGAACCTGGGGCTCGAGGGCATGATCGACGGGCTTCTCGAGACGAGCGACGTCGCAACGGTCGGGCCCCTCGACTCGATCGACATCGAGGGCCTCGCTCCCGTCGACTGGTCGCGGATCGCCAAGGCCATCACCGCCATCGAGCGCGACTACGAAGCCGCCCCGGAAAGTCTCGCGAGGCTGCGCGAACGCCTCGTCGTGAAGGCGGCCGGGCGCGAGGTGCCCGTCGTCGGCATCACCGGCACCGGCGGCGCGGGCAAGTCATCGCTCTCGGACGAGCTCCTCCAGCGTTTCCTCCATGACCAAGGCGGAAAGACGGTCGCCATACTCTCCTGCGATCCGACGCGCCGGAAGACGGGAGGCGCCCTCCTCGGCGACCGCATCAGGATGAACGCCCTCGGCGGTCCCCGCGTCTTCTACCGCTCGATCGCGACGCGCGAATCCGGCGCGGAGATCGCGCCCTTCCTTCCCGACGCCATCCTCCTCCTCAAGGCCGCCGGCTTCGATCTCGTCGTAGTCGAAACGGCCGGCATCGGCCAGGGCGACGCGGCCATCGTACCAATTGTCGATATCCCCCTCTACGTGATGACGGCCGACTTCGGGGCGCCGACCCAGCTCGAGAAAATCGACATGCTCGACTACGCCGACCTCGTCGCCGTGAACAAATTCGACAGGCAGGGCTCCGAGGACGCCCTCCGCAACGTACGCCGCCAACTCGCGCGAAACCGGGGCGATTTCGCCTCCAAGCCCGAGGCCTTCCCCGTCTACGGCACCATCGCCTCGCGCTGGGCAGACGACGGCGTCACGAGCCTCTACGTCGGCCTCATCGAGGCGATACGCGCGAAAAAAAACCTCGACTGGAAGACGGGCCTCGTCGCCCGCGCCGACCGCCAGTCCTCCGGCAGGTCGGTGATGATTCCCCCGGATCGCACCACCTATCTCGCCGAAATCGCCCGTGGCCTCCGCGCCTACCATGCGCGGGCCAAGGGCGAGGCGGCTCTCGCGAGAAAGATCTGGCAGCTCAAGGCGGCTCTCGGGGAGCTCGGAGGCGAGGCGGGACGGAATGGCGGGGAATCGGGCTACGAGACGGCGATCTCGCCCGGACTTTCGGCCGCGCGCAACCAGCTGAACGCCCGCCTCACCGAGCTCGAAGCCCGTCTGTCGCCCGAGTCCAAGCGCCTCCTCGAGGAGTGGCCCGAGCTCGTCGAAGCCTATTCCAAGGACGAGTTCGTCTATCGTGTCCGCGGCAAGGAAGTCCACACCTCCATCGTCACCGAGACCCTGAGCGAACTCAGGCTGCAGCGAGTATTTATTCCGCATTATGAGGACCCGGGCGAAATCATCCGCTTCCGATCCCGCGAGAATTTGCCGGGCATGTTCCCTTTCACCGCGGGCTCCTTCCCCTTCAAGCGCCGCGACGAGGACCCGACGCGGATGTTCGCCGGCGAGGGAGACGCCTTCCGCACCAACCGGCGCTTCAAGTACCTATCGTCCGGCTACGAGGCGACGCGTCTTTCCACCGCCTTCGATTCGGTGACCCTCTACGGCAGAGACCCCGACCCGGCGCCCGACATCTACGGCAAGGTGGGCACCTCGGGCGTCTCGATCTGCAGCCTCGACGACCTTCGCGAGCTCTACGCCGGATTCGATCTCCTCGCGCCGAACACCTCGGTCTCGATGACGATCAACGGGCCGGCCCCGGCCGTCCTCGCGATGTTCCTCAACGTGGCCATCGAGTGCGGAGAGCGCAATTTCGCCGCTCGCGAAGGCCGGAAACCGACCGAGGCGGAAAGGTCAGCCCTCCGCGCCGAAGCCCTCTCGACCGTCCGCGGCACGGTGCAGGCCGATATCCTCAAGGAGGACCAGGGCCAGAACACCTGCATCTTTTCGACGCCCTTCGCCCTCAAGGTGATGGGCGACATCCAGGAATGGTTCGTGGCCAATCGCGTCCGCAACTTCTACTCGGTCTCAATCTCCGGCTACCACATCGCCGAGGCCGGGGCGAACCCCATCACCCAGCTCGCCTTCACCCTCGCCAACGGCTTCACCTATGTCGAATACTACCTGGCCCGCGGCATGAAGATCGACGACTTCGCCCCCAACCTCTCCTTCTTCTTCTCGAACGGCCTCGAGCCCGAATACGCGGTCATCGGCCGCGTCGCGAGGCGCATCTGGGCCGTCGCGATGCGTGACCGCTACGGCGCCGACGAGCGCTCGCAGAAGCTCAAGTACCACATCCAGACGAGCGGCCGTTCCCTCCACGCCCAGGAGATCGAGCTCAACGACATCCGCACGACGCTGCAGGCCCTGATCGCCGTCTACGACAACTGCAATTCGCTTCATACCAATTCATATGACGAGGCGATCACGACCCCCACCGAGGAATCCGTGCGCAGGGCCCTGGCCATACAGCTCATCATCAACCGCGAGTGGGGCCTCGGCAAGGTCGACAACCCCAACCAGGGCGCCTTCGTCCTCGAAGAGCTCACCGACCTCGTGGAGGAGGCCGTCCTCAAGGAATTCGAGCGCATCTCGTCGAGGGGGGGCGTCCTCGGCGCGATGGAGACCGGCTACCAGCGCGGCCGCATCCAGGACGAATCCATGAAGTACGAGCATCTCAAGGGTTCGGGCGAGTATCCCATCATAGGCGTCAACACCTTCACCGCGCCGGCGGGCGTCGCGCCCTCGGGCCCGATCGAGCTCGCGCGGGCCACCGAAGACGAAAAGCAATCGCAATTGCGACGACTCGCCGCGTTCCGCCAGGCCCACGCGACCGAGGCGCCGGCCGCCCTGGAGCGGCTGCGCAAGGTGGCCGCCGAGGGCGGCAACGTCTTCGCCGAGCTCATGGAGACGGTGAAGGTCGCCTCTCTAGGACAGATCACCGAGACCCTCTTCCACGCCGGGGGGCAGTACAGGAGGAACATGTAGTGCCCCTCCAGATCGTCAGGATTCCCATTTCGGGATCTTCGCCCGCGTACCATTGACGCGAATGCCATGCTCGGGCGAAGACCGCCAAACGCAGGCCAACCGACGCGGAATCCCGCTCCTGGATTCGGGCTAGAAGGACATGGTCGTGTTGACTGACTTGCCGGCGACCGTGCCGACAATCGTAAAGGCTATGGAAATATTCGAGTTCGCGTCCGTCGTCAGCGTCTCGGTTTCGGAGAGATCCATCGGGGCACTACCGCTGTAATCCGAACCGGAGATGGTAAGATCGGTGCTATATATATAAACTGTCGAGGTGGACGTCGTGGACGTGGACGAGTCGAGCACATAGGCATAGTTCAGGTTTCCATTGACGATATAGCTGTTGCCCGCGGCGTCGCTGCAGCTCGCGTTCGCATAGGTGATCGTCATCGATATGCCACCAGAGGACAAGGCCGCGCTCGCTTGACTCGCGAAGGCGCTCCCGGTGAAATCGGCCGTATTGGAAGAGACAGAAATGGTTCCCGAGCTAAGGTTCAGGATGGTCGCAGACCTCGTCATGAGGGCCGCCGCCGTCGCCGGGTCGTTTTGCGGAATCGCGGCCGCCGGTTGGCTGCAGGACACAAGCAGCGACGCTAGCGCGGCGACAAGGATGAATGCCGTCTTTTTCATGGTTGTTCCCTTCGCATGAAGAATGATGATAAAAAATATACCATGAATCCAATCGGGGTGGGGGAAAAAGCTGCCCATTTACGAACATCGAAAGGGAAAAGAGCCACCCTCGCGGCTCCAGCAGCGCCGAGGCGCCAGTAATCGACTCCTTCGCCTTCCGACGTCGAAGGAGCCCCAGCCTACTTGAGCCCTGGCGCCTCGAGCTTCGTCACGTCGGCTTCGAGGAGGTCCTTGAGGCTGCGCTCCAAACCCGCCTGGTCGCCGGCTGAGGTCACGCGCGCCCCCTTCTCCTCGAAGGGCTGGAAGTAGCCGGCGTCTGTGTCGAAGCCGATGAAGGACACGAGCTCCGTCGAGGTGCTCACCGGAAGCTCCGGTCGGGAGGCGCTGTTACGATTGGCGTAAATCGCGTCCATCACCTCGACCGGATCGGGATCCCGGTTGTTCTCTCCGTCGGTGACGACGATGAGGCTGCGCAGGATGGTGCCGGATTCGGCCAGCAGCTCCGTGCCCGCCTCGAGGGCCGAGCCGATCGCGGTGTTGCCCTCCGGCGAGAAGTTGTCGGGGTTGTCGGCGATTTCGCGCAACTTCCCGATCCCGTCGGCGTCCAGCGTGGTCAGGGGCATGATCGTCTTCACCCCGGTGCTGAAGCTGAGTACCGCGGCCCGGAGCACCAAGTCTTTTTGTCGAGAGCGAAGTCCGTCCAAATAATCCGCGATGGTGCGCAAGGCTCGCGTGGCTTGGATGTACTTGGCCTCCCCGCCCTGGGCCGGCGCGTCGCCCATCGAGCCCGAGACATCGATGGCGAGGACGATCGTAATGCCGAGGTCATCCACGGAATTCATGCCCGGGCGGAAGTCCTTGCCGAACTGGAGGGTGTAGCCCTCGGCCGAGCCCGCGGCCGAGCCTCCGGCGCGACCGCGGATCGCCGGCATGGCGACGACGACGAACAAGGCCACCACGACGAGCCAGAAGCCGCCGCGAAAGGCGCGACGGCCGCCCGATCTGCCCGATGAGCGTCCCTTGCCTGACATGCCTGACCTCCAGCCCTACTCGAGGGAGATGAACTTGACTTCCACGCGGCGGTTCTTCGAGGGATCCTTGTCGTCGATCGGATTGTCCCAACCCTTGCCCTCCGTGACGATGCGCTGGGGGTCGATCTTGTACATGGAAACGAGGATCGACTTGACGAACTCTGCGCGCTTCTTGGAGATCAGCTTGGCCTGGGCGCTCGCCTCGATGAAGGCCTGGGCCCCCTGGGCCTTGAAGTCGGCGACCTTGCTCGTGTCGAGGTAGCCGACGAGCTTGACCATCGTCGTGCCGAGGAAGCCCATCTGCTCGGCGACCTTGGACAGCATTGAAAGGTTATCCTTGATCTCCGGCTTGTCCGACTTGACGTCGAAGTCGAGTCGCTGGGCGTCGAAGTACAGTTGGATGCTGTTCGAGAGGACGACGCGCTGGCTCTCGAGGTCGCCGATGTCGTAGGCCGCCTTCTTGTTGAAGCTGTCCTTGATGGTGTTTTTCTGGCTGGCGAAAAGACCCAACTTCGCAATGCCCTTGATCGGCTGGGTCGCGAGGACTTGGTCGGGTTCGTAGCTTGTCGATGCGCCGATCGAGCCCAGCTGGCGATAGTACTCCTGCGAGAGGAAGAAGACCTTCTGGGCGCCGATCGGATTGTTCTCGTCGAAGAACATTTGGTTCTCGGGGAAGTTCGCGATATGGACATCGTCGAGCATGGCCTTGGCCTCGTTCGAGTCCTTGAGTTTGTAGAAGCTCGCCATCGCGTTGAAGGCCGCGCCGGAACCCTCAGCCACCAGCTGGGCCCCCTCCATCATCGACTTGACGAAGGCCTCCATCATGGCGGGCTTTTCCTGGAGGAGATCGTTGCGGACGATGTAGACGTCGGCGATGAGCTGGTTGGCGTCCTTGGAGGATATGAGGATTCGCGTGCCCGGAACATAGTCGGCGCTTCCCGACTGGACGACATCGGTGAGGAACGGCGTCCAGGTCACCCAGGCGGCGATGCGCTCGTCGGACTTGAAGAGGGCCTGGGCCTTCGGTCCGTCGTCGATCCACACGACCTTGACGTCCTGCCCCGTCAGGCCGTTTTGGGCGAGGTACCAGAGGAGGAGGAAGCTGAAGGGAGTATTGCTCGAGGTGAGGATGGTCTGGCCCTTGAGATCGGCGGCTTGCTTGATGCGGTCGCGCACGACGATCCCGTCGCCGCCTGTGGACCAGTCGAAGAGCCCGAGGACCCGCGGCAGGACCCGCTTGTCGGAACGCAGGGCGTCATAGAGGAGGGGGAGGCTGTCCATCCCCGCCCAGATGAGGGGATAACGACCGGCCGCGTAGCCCTCGAGCTGGGCCTGGGCGCTCTCCTCCGGCACGAGCTGCACGCCGAACTTGCCGTATTTATAGAAGAGCGAGTCCTTCGATGGCTTGATGCCGCCGTTGGCGGCGAAGAGGGCCGCGTAGCCGCCCCAGGTATCGAGGGGGATGGTGAGGACCGGAACCGGGCCGTCGCCGAGATCGGTCGTCGGAAGCGAGTAGCCTCCGACGGCGGGGATCTTGAGGGGCTCCACCTTCGCGTAGGTGAGCTCGCCTCCCGAAGCGCCGGCGCCGAAGCCCTTGGCGCCCGGGGCGAGGTAGAACTTGTAGGCGAGCCCCCCCGCCACCGCCAGGACGAGGATCGCGATGCCGATCCAGGCGCTCTTCTTCATTTCGCGATCCCTCCCGCGAGCCGGGCCTTGAGGTCCGACTCGATCTTCCTGAGTTCGGTCTCGGCCTGGGCCCGCTTTTCGCGGCCCTCGGCCTGGATCTTGAGCGTTTCCTCGATGGTCGCGATGAGGTCGTCGTTCACCTTCTTGAGGGTCTCGATCTCGACGATGCCGCGCTCTGACTCCTTGGCGATGCCGAGGCTGGAATCCTTGAGCAGCTCCGCGTTGCGCGAGAGCAATTCGTTCGTCGTGTCGGTGACTTCCTTCTGGACCTCGAGGGCCTTCTTCTGCCTGAACAGGCTGATGGCTATGACGATCTGGCTCTTCCAGAGCGGGATCGTCGTCATAATTGAACTCTGCACCTTCTCGACCAGGGCCTGGTCGTTGTTCTGGATGAGGCGGATCTGTGGCGCGGTCTGGACGGCGACCATCCTCGAAAGCTTGAGGTCGTAGAGTTTCTTCTCGAAGCGGTTCAGGAATTGATTGAAGTCGCTGAGACGCTGGGCGTCCATCGGGTCGGAGGAGGCCTTGGCCTTCGCCTCGAAGCCCGGCAGGCTATCCCGCCTGAGCTCCTCGATCCTGATCTGGCCCGCCGCCACGTAGAGGTCGAGTTCCTTGAGATATTCGAGATTCTTGTTGTAGAGGCCGTCGAGCATCGTGATGTCGCGGAGCAGGGTCATCCGCGAGTCCTCGAGCTCTTGCACGATCTTCTCGATCTGCACCGAGAGCTTCTCGTAGCGGGCGATGAATTTTTTCACCGAGTCGACGAGGGAGCCCAGGAAAGGGATGCCCGAGAGGAAGCTCGACCCGGAACCGAGGGAGCCGACGTCGACCTCCTTGATCTTGAGCACGAGGCCCGTGAGGACCTCGCCGACGAAGCCCGAATCCTTGGCGCGGATCTGGTCGAGCATGGTGTCGGCGAAGCCCGAGATCTTGCCCTGGGCCCCCACGCCGTACTGGACGATCGCCTGGCTGTCGTCGATCGAGATTCCCTTGGCAATCTCCTGGGCCCGCGCCAGGTCCTCCGGCGCGAGACGGGCGAGGTCGAGGGGGGCTTGGCTGGGCTGCAGCGCGGTATCGCTCATTGTGGACTCCTTGTTTCGATATCCGTCATGGACGCGAATGCCATCGCGATTCGTCGATCATCGTTTCGGGGGTGGCTCGGAATCCGCCCCGAGGCCCTCCATCTTGATGGTCTGCTCGAGGAGGCTGAGTTCGGTGTCGAGATCGAGGAGGTCGTTCGAGAGGAGCTTCGCGAATTGCTTCTCGAAGGCCTCGCGGATCGTGTCGAGCATGCCCTCGACGCGGCGCAGCGAAGCTTGGAGTTCGGCGTCCCGAAGACCTTGGGCCGTAAGCTCGGAATAGCGCGCGACGATCTTGGTCGTGGCCTCGAGATAGTAGCCGAGGAACTGGCGGGCGTTCTTGAGCAACTTGGGGTCCTGCTTGATCTGCGCGATGGCGCGGTCCACGATTCCCGCGATGGCCTCGACCTTGGCGGCAATGATCTTGTCCGGAATCGATCGCGCTTGGGAGCGCAGCTCCGCGAGACCGGACTCGGCCTGCCTGATCGAGGCCTTGAAATCCTCCGCCGCCTGGCCTTCAAGCCCCAGCTCGAGATCGCGGCCTTGCCGCCCGAGGAATATGCCGGCCACGACGCCGCCCAAGGCGCAGGCCAGCGAAACGACGAGGCCCGCGTCGATGAAGACGAAGAATAGCAGAAAGAGCAGGGCCCCCAGGACGCCGGGGAGGATGCCGCGCAGCTGTGCGTTTTTCGTTGCCATCGATCCTAATTAACCACCATGGGAGCGCCTTCGGTCAAGCTTGTCCGCAGCATGCCAGCTTCAGGAGCGCCGGACGCGCGAAGGCCAGAACAGGTGCACGCACAAGCCCCCGAGCACCAGCGCCGCTGCGAGGCCGTCGCGGGCTGTGAAACGCTCGCCCAGGAAGATCGCCGAGGAACTCAGGCTGAAGACCGGCACGAGGAGGGAGAAGGGGGCCACCTTCGTCGCCCCATGCCGCATGATGAGGGCGTTCCAGATCCCGTAACCCACCAGGGTCGAAAGGAAGGCGAGATAGAGCAGGGATCCTATCGTGATTGGGGCTATCCCGCCCAGGGCGACCTGTATCGCGGGCCAGCCTTCGAAGCCGAGCGAGAGCGCGAAAAGCGGCAGGGGCGAAAAGAGACTGGACCAGACCATGAGGCCGAGGGCGTCGCCGCCGGGCATGGCGCGCGCGACGAGGTTGGCGCCGGCCCAGAACAGGGCCGCGAGGAGAACCATCGCCCCGAGAAGGGGCGGGAGGGAGACGGCGCCGCCCCGTTCCGGCAGGGCGAGGAGGACGAGACCTGCCGCCGCGAGCAGCAGGCCCATCCAGGTCTTGGCGCGGACCGTCTCGTGGAAGAGGAGGGCCGCGAGGACGGCCGTCATGAAGGCCTGGGACTGGAGGGCGATCGACGCGAGCCCCGCGGGCGCGCCGAGTTTGATGGCGGTGAAGAGAAAGCCGAACTCGCCCACTCCGAGCAGGAGGCCGTAGGCCGCCAGCTTGCCCCAGGACACGGCGGGTTTCCGCACGAAGAAGATCGCTGGAAAGACGCTGAGCACGAAGCGCAGCGCCGCGAGGAGGAGTGGCGGCATCCCCGTCACTCCCACCTTGATCACGACGAAGTTGAAGCCCCAGATCGCCGCGACGAGGAGGGCGAGGGCGACGATGCCGAGGGGAAGACGGCCCGAAGGAGTGGAAGAATGGGACATGCTATCTGCCCTGCCTATCGTCGTGGTCGAGCGCTGAGGATTGCGGCGGTAATCAGAAATAGAAGCTCAGGCTTTGACCGCTGAGATTGCTGCCGCCGACATAGCCGTAGACCGTACAGCTCATAGAGGTCGTGCCGCTGACAATGGCCGTGTAGACCCCATAGAGATCGACTGACACATTGCCCGAATAGTCGGGGCCGCTGATGTTGATGTTCGGGGCGTAGACATAGATATTTGACTGATTACCGTTGACAAATGCGTAGTTCACCGTTCCAGTAAGGTAGTACACCTTGCCGTTTTGGGTGATGGGCTGGCTGCTCAGGAGGAAGGCGCTCTGCGTCGTGCTCGATGCGGCGATAGTGTTTTCGTAGTTGCTTCCGATGAAAGAAGGGGTAGCCGTATAGTAAGCGCGAGATGCGAGAGCGCGGGGGTAGGTATAGTACTCGCCCGTGTAACCGGCCTGAATGGCCAGCGAGGCCGCCGTCGACGTACTGTTAGTGTAATAGCTCGTATTTGGAGTGATGGTCAGGGTGCAGGCACCGAAGGCAAGCAAGGCCAACACTGATAATGCGATAATCGAAAGGCGCTTCATACAAGACTCCCGCAGGCATCGATAGGATATCGTCCAATCTATCACGCGCCAAACCTACTTTCAAGTTTGGCCCTGGCACCGACCACGCGCGATCGATTCGGACTCCTAGTCTTCATCCCTGCCCATCACCCGCTGACCCGGAACAGTCTCGAGGGACGAAACGAGGGGAGGGAGTCCCGAGGAAGCGGAGCCTTCGCCTCGGGCAGAATGGCCGGCGACTGGAAGCGGTCCGCCGTCGAGCACTTCCTCCGCATCAACCGTTTGTAGGCGGAGGGCTGCACGCGAATGCCCTGCCGAATCCCCGTTCGGGCCACCCATCCCCGTAATCGAAGGATTCCGCACGAGGTCTCGGGGCTTCGATCCCTGGGCCTTACCAACTATGCCTTTCTCCTCCATCAACTCGACGAGGCGTGCCGCGCGGTTGTAGCCGATCTTGAGCTTGCGCTGGATGTAGGAGGCGCTCGCCTTGCCCTGCTGGAGGACGATCTCGAGGGCCTGCTCGAAGAGGGGGTCCCCGTCGCCGTCGTCGAAGAGGTTGGGCTCGGCCTCGTCCTCGTCGTCGTCGATGAAGATGTCCTCGTCGATGTACTCGGGCTCGCCGAGGGTCTTGATGTACTCGACGGCCTTCTCGACCTCCTCCTCCGAGACGAAGGCTCCTTGCATGCGGATGGGGAAGGGGTCCCAGGCGCTGGCGAAGAGCATGTCGCCCTTGCCGAGGAGCTTCTCGGCTCCTACCATGTCGATGATGATGCGGCTGTCGAATTTCGAGGCCACCATGAAGGCGACGCGGCTGGGGATGTTAGCCTTGATGAGGCCGGTGATGACATCGATCGAGGGCCTTTGCGTCGCAAGGACGAGATGGATACCCACGGCCCGCGACATGGCGGCCAGGCGGGCGAGGGTCGACTCGAGCTCCTTGCCCGTCGTCGCCATGAGGTCGGCGAATTCGTCGATAATTACGACGATATAGGGCAGGCGCTCCTGGACGAGGGCCTTTTCCTTCACCTTGCGGTTGTAGCTCCTGATATCGCGTACGCCCAGCCGGTCGAGCATGGCGTAGCGCCGCTCCATCTCGCAGATGCAGTACTGGAGGGCCTGGAAGGCCCGCTTGGGCTCGGTGATGACGGGGGTGAGGAGGTGGGGCACGTCATTATAGAGCTTGAGCTCGACGATCTTGGGATCGATGAGGAGGAGACGGACCTCCTCGGGCGAGCGACGGAACAGTATCGAGAGAATGATCGAATTGACGCAGACCGACTTCCCCGAACCGGTCGAGCCGGCGATCAGGAGGTGGGGGGTCTGCGTGAGGTCGATGAACTGCACCTCGCCGGCGATGTCCTTGCCGAGGGCCACCGGCACCTCGGCCTTGGCGCCCACGAAGACCTCGCTCTCGACGATCTCGCGGAGGGACACGATCGATCGCCTCTCGTTGGGCACTTCTATGCCGACGGCGTGCTTGCCGGGAATGGGGGCCACAATGCGGACGCTCGAGGCCGCGAGCCTTAGGGCGATGTTGTCGGAGAGGTTGGCGATCTTCGAGAGCCTCACGCCCGGCGCGGGGAGGATCTCGAACATCGTGATAACTGGTCCCTTCCTTATCCCGGTGACCTCGGCCTCGATGCCGAATTCGGCCAGTGTCTCGCGAAGAACCTCCGCCGAGCGCCTCGTCTTGTCGTCGACGATCCAGTATTCGCCGTCGGGGTACTTGAAAAGGAGTTCGCCGACGGGAACCACGTATTCGGGCTTTTTTTTCCGCGCGAGGATCCTCTGCACGATCGCGGCCTTGCCCACCTCGGCCCCCGTCTCGGCGGCGGGCTGGGGCGGGACGGAAATGATCTCGATTTCACCGAGGGCAGGAGCCGCCGGGACAGGCAGGAACGATGGCCCTTCTTCTATGGCCGGGGCCTTCACACTCGAAACTGTGATTTCTTCCATTGTCGCCGGGGCGGGATCCGATCCCGATCCCGGCTCATCGCGAAAAAAAAGGGGGATGGGCGCCTCGGCCGCCCCGTCCGAATTCGAGCCTTCGTCGCTCGCCCTGACCTCGGTCTCCTGCGTGGCGATCTCCCGAGATTCATCGATCCGGCCCGCATCCGGCTCATCCGTCCGACCGGGGGCCGGCGTTGCGAAATTCGGCGTGACGGCGGGAGTCGGTCGCCCGGCCACCAGCGAACGCAATTTCAAGGGCGGGGGAATGTCGGGCAGGCTGAAGGGAAAATCCTCCCCGGGGCCTGTCGGTGGAGTCGGTGGAGTCGAAGGTGTCAGGGGTGTCGCGGCAGCCTGGACTTCCTCGGCTTCCCCAACGCGTCGCCCCGCCGCGATCGGGACATCGGAGGGCTCTCCGGATTCCACGCTATCCTCGGTCTCGGCGAAATCCAGCCCAGGCCTATGTCCCTCCTCGACGACGCCATCTCCTTTAACCGCGCTCTCATCGCGCGAAGCCATCGCGAACCAGGCGATGAGCACCGTCAATCCCGAAGCGGCGGCGACGAAACCGAGGGCTGCAAAGCGCGTCCGCGAGGGTCCCAGCGAAGGAAAGAGGGGATTGGCGAGATCGAGGGTCCGCGCGAAGGCGGCGAGACTCAGAAAGGGCAGGGATAGGGAGGCAAAGGCGAAGGCCCGTCGAATATCGACGCTTTGTCGATAGGCCAACCAAGCAGCCGCGAAGCTCCAGAGGGGGAGGATCCAGGCAGCCCAGGAAAATGCCGCGAAAAAGGCCTTGCCAATCTGTCCCAACGGCGAATTGGGACCAGCGAGCCCCGCAAGGAGCATCGCTGAAAGCAAGATGCCGAAGGCGATGAGGATTCCTCCGACTATGGCCAGACTCGGGCCGGCGCCGGCCCCGCGTTCCTCATTCGGTTCATCATGCATAGACAGGAAACCCTCCCCACCCTTCTCTATCGGCGCGTTGGAGGGGGAAGGAAAGCCGAGGATGGAGCAGTTTGCGGCCGATTGTCTCGGACCCTCGCTTACCTGTATATTCCTCCCCTGCCGTTCGTTTGGCGGCATCACCGGGATCGGGCGTCCGTCCGGAAGGAAGTCTCATGGTCATAGAAAAGAACCGCGTCGTATCGATCGACTACAAGCTCGTAGACGACGACGGCGATCTTATCGATTCCTCTGAGGAGGGCGAACCCCTCGTCTACCTCCATGGCAACGGGAACATCATTCCCGGCCTGGAAAAGCATCTCGAGGGCAAGAAGCAGGGCGATGCCGTCGCCTGCGTGCTCAACCCCGTCGATGGCTACGGGGAGCGGGACGAAAGTCTCGTGTTCACGGTGGGCAAGGACGAATTCGAGGGTTCAGAGGTCGATGTGGGGATGCAGTTCGAGGCCCACGGCGAGAACGGGGCCCAGATCGTCACCGTCGTGTCCGTCGAAGGCGATGAGGTCAAGGTCGACGCCAACCATCCCTTGGCCGGAGAAAAGCTCCATTTCGACGTCAAGGTCGTCGATGTCCGCGAGGCCTCGGCCGAGGAACTCGAGCATGGGCACGTCCATGGCGCCCACGGGCATCATCACCATGACGATTGCGACTGCGATGGGGATGACTGCGACTGCGAAGACGGATCCTGCGAGCATCACAACCACTAAAAGAGCGCCGAAGGACGGCCGCCAAAGCCAGGTTAGTCGAAACGACTATCGCTGAGCATTCAGGGCAACGGTTCGCCCTTGCCACGAATCGCGACGGCGGACCGCCCCGGATCCTCACCCTCGTTCTTCGCCCCCCCCCACGCTCCTAATTGCCGCGGCATCTCGTTTTGCTATAAATTATTAAATTCTCCGTAACCCTGCATTAAATCGGTTTTCCCCTTGCATTATCGCCAGCCCGGGTCCAAGAATGGCTGCCTGAACGGAACCGGACTGGAGCGGATCGGAGGCTTTGAGCCTCTACGGTAGCGGGCGGGGAGGCATATGAAACTCAGAACCAAATTCTATATTCTCGGCGCGCTGCCCTTGGCGATCGCCCTCGTCATCGGCGGCCTGTACGCGATCTTCCTTTCGGGAGACTACGCGAAATCGCGATCGACGGCGGATGATCTCGCCTACCTCGCCTCGATCGACGCCTACGCGACCCAGCTGCAGACGGAGCGAGCCGAGGCGGGCCTCATCTTGTCGGGGGGAGCCGGGCTATCCGCCTACCAGGATTGTTTCGCCAAGACCGATTCGGCGGGCAAGGCCTGGACGGCCGCGGCCCTGCGCATCGGCATGAAGGGCTCCAATCTCCTCGCGGCCAATGCGGCCGCCGCGGCACTCCCCTCGCTCAGACAAACGGTAATCGCCAAGACCGCGCCGAGCGACCAGGCCTTCGACGGCTACTCCACCCTCGTCGACGCCCTCCTCAAGACCGGACGCGAGGCCGCGGCGAAATCAGCCCTCGGCTTTTCCGACCGGCTCGTCTCCCTCATCCTCCTCGGGGAGACCAAGGAATGGATGGGCTACTGCCGCGCCCTCGTCTCCTTTACCCTCCAATCCGATGCCCCGATCAGCCAAAGCGCTCTCCTCGACATGATGGGTCGCTACGGCGCCGTCAGGGCCGTCCTGTCGAGCAACGCCCTCACGCTCAGTCCAAAAGGCGGAGAGAAGAGGGACGAACTCCTTCTGGCCGATTCCTATCTCCTCATCGGCGACTCCGTCGTGAACATCGCGCGCAAGTCCGCAACCGGCGGCTACGACGAGAGCGGGCAAGAGGCCTTCGACAATGCGACGAGCTACATCCGCCAACTCCAGGCCCTTATCGATGGGGAGTTCGCGGCTGCCGCCAAGGACCTCGGAGCCTCCATCAAACTCAAGGCCGCGGCGTACTACCTCTATCTCGGGATCCTCGCTTTCCTCCTCCTCGGCACCACGGCGGCCGTGCTTGCCACCCTGCGCTCCGTCTCGGGCGCGGTGCGACGGATCGCCGCGGCCTTCGGCGACATCGCCCAGGGCGAAGCCGATCTCCGCGCAAGGATCGCGGTGACTTCCCGCGACGAACTCGGGGCCCTCGCTAACCATTTCAACGGCTTCGCCGAAAGCCTTGCCGGAGTGATCGGGAAGGTGAAGGAGGAAACGGGCAACCTCTCCGCCGACATGGCGGCCCTGTCGGCCAACATGACGGAGACGGCCGGAGCCGTGCATGAGATCGCCGCGACCATCGATTCGATCCGAAATCGCTCGACGGAACAATCCCGGACTATCTCGGAATCGGCCGCTCGCGTGGAGGAAATCGGCGCGGGGATCGAGGCTCTCGCCCGCGCGGCGACCAGCCAGGAGGAGGAGCTCTCGGCCTCCTCGGCTTCCATCGAGGAACTCGTCGCCTCCATCCGCTCGGTGAACGATAACGTCGACAAGGCCGCGGAACTCTACGCAAGGCTCGAAGACGGAGCCGAGACCGGCCGAGAAGCCATTCGCACCGTGGCCGAACAGGCGATGGACATAGGCGCCCAATCAGCAGGGCTCAGCGAGGCCAACGATCTCATCAGTTCCATCGCATCCCGGACGAACCTCCTCGCCATGAACGCCGCGATCGAAGCCGCCCACGCGGGCGAATTCGGCAAGGGCTTCGCCGTGGTCGCCGATGAGATCCGCAGCCTCGCCGAAGGCGCTGCCGAGCAGTCCAAAGCCGTTTCTCGGAGGATCGCTACCATCGGCTCATCGATCGACGGGATCGTCGCATCGTCGAAGGAGGCCGAGACGACCTTCGACGCGATAGCCTCCCAGATTTCCGGACTCTCGTCGCTTCAGGGCGAGGTGAAGGCGGCCATGAACGAGCAAAGCGCCGGTTCATCCCAAAATCTCGTCGCCCTCGGCCGCATGAAAGAGGCTTCCGGTCTCGTCCGTCGAGAATCGGACGGCATGCGCGAGAACGCGCATGCCGTCCTCGGCCAAATGGAGAAGTTGACGGGAATCAGCCGTGAGCTCGACGATGGGATGAAGGAAATGTCCATCGGTGCCGTCGAGATCAGGGAGGCGACGGTCGCCACGAGCGACCTCACGGTCAAGGCGAGCGAATCGGTGAAGATCCTCGCCGATCAGATGGAGGGCTTCAGGGTCTGAGGGCGCGCCGGCGCCTCACCTCACCTTGAAGGGCTCCACCGCCTTCCTGACATCGATGATGAGGGTGGCCGTCCTCGACGCCGAGGCGAGGGCCTCGCGCACCGCATCCTCCATCACGGCAAGGGCGGCGACGACCGCATCCGAATCGCGCATCGTGAGATCGTTGGCCTTGGTGAGCCTATCGACGCGCTCGAGCACGCCCTCGTTGCCCTTCGCCATCGTCTCCGCCGTATCGGCTATCTCGCCCGCGATGTCGCGAAGGCGCAAGATGCCCTCGAGGGCGGAGGAGCCGCGCCGGCGTTGCTCGTCGAGATCGACGGCGATGCGCTCCACCGAATCGCCCAAAACCTTCGCTCTCCCGAGGATGGAGCCGAAGGACTCGCCGGCGGCGTCGCTCGAATTGCGCACCGTCGTGATCGAGGCCGAGACCCTGTCGAGATCGCCCCCGATCTCCCGGGCCTTTTCCGTGGCCTGCTCCGCGAGACGCCTGATCTCGTCGGCCACCACGGCGAAACCCTTGCCCGCGTCGCCGGCGTGCGCCGCCTCGATTGCCGCATTCATCGCGAGGAGGTTAGTCCGATCGGCGATTTCCGCTATCAATTTAGTGGCCTCGCCGAGACTCTCGGAGGAAGCGACGATCTCCTCGACCGCCGCCGACGCCTCCTCCATTCTTCCTCGACCGCCCTCGCCCTCGGACTGCAGGCGATCGCGCTCCTCGATGGCCTCGCGGGCCGAGGCCGAGGCCGACTCGACGCCTGCCATGATCGCCTCGACGGAGGCCGCCGATGCGCGAGCCGCCTCGTGCTGGCGCTCGAGCGACTCCGAGAGGCCCTCGACCCCTCGTGCGAGGTCCTGCATGGACGTGACGGTCTCGCCCACGAGGACCGATTCCTCCTCGAGGCGCGCTCGGGAACCCGTCGTACTTGTCATGATGTCGCGCATCGTGCCGCCGACCCTGCCCATGCTCCCCGAAAGGGTGACGCCGGTGAGGTCGAGCTCGTCGATCTGCTCCTTAAAGACGGAGACGAGGACTCCGAGACTCCCTACGAGGCTGTCGATCGAGGCGCAGAGCCTGCCTATCTCGTTCTTCCAGCGGATGCCGAGCTCGATGGTGAGGTCTCCGTTGCCCACCTTCTCGACTGCGGAGACGATGCCGTCGAGCACGCGGTTGATCGACCGCATCGCGAAAAAGCCCGCTATCAAGCCGAGAGCAAGGATCGCGCCGATGAAAGCCGGGAGGATGGTGCCGAAGTCGGACCTTGCCGCCGCTGCCGCCCGCACCGTCCGCCCGCTCCAGTCTTGGGCAAGCCCGATGAGTTTCCTCGTCTGGGCAGCTATCTCCCCGTATCGGATATTCGCGATATCGAATGCCTGGCCCTCCGACCCGTCGTGCGACGAGTACGAGGAAAACAGCACATCGACGGCATTAGCGAAATTCTGCGCCGTCTTGGTTGCGTCGACGATCGTGCTGCGAATATCCTCGCCGAGCCCCGGGTGAGTGTTGAGCTGTTCGAGACTGCGAAAAGCCCGCGCCCGCGCGCTCTGGTGCCCGGCGAGATAGACGCCGAGTTCGGGTGACTTCGAGAGATAGGCCGCCTTCGCGCTGTGCAGGGCGAGCATGCTTTCCGCGAAATCGTGATCGGCGCTTTCGCTCAAGATGGCGACATCGAGGGCCCCCGATTCGAGCGAAAGCGCTTCGCCTACGCGGTTGATCGCCACGTAGGCGATCGCTCCGACGGCGACGACCGCCACGAATCCCCCCGCGACGATCGCCGCGAACCTCATGGCTATCCCCGCCCGGGAACCCTTCCTCTGCATTACGCCTCCAGAAATCCATTCGACCCGTCGCTCAACCCTTCACGACGATATTGACCAGTTTATCCCTTACCGTGATGACCTTCACGATTTCCTTGCCCGCCGTCCACTCGAGGACCTTGGGAAGGCCCTTGGCCCTTTCGGCTAACG